>APMI01001041.1_pt1 | contig 217602 bp, 188 predicted proteins | sample 667938 | NCBI WGS metagenome assembly APMI01 (sample SAMN01084076, study PRJNA167559) | wastewater metagenome | biome: Wastewater | place: Denmark: Ejby Moelle, Odense | collected 2011-11-28
ATATTAATATTTAAAGTACGCTTTGGCAGTTTATAATATTTGTTAACTCCTGCAATGTAAGCCCTTGAATGAAATGGGTCAGAAATGAAGTCCCTCAAATTCCAGGCATGATCGTTCCTCGCAAATTCAAGATAGAAATCCGATTTTCCTTTATCAAATTTTTGCTTCAGGAAAACCGATAACAATTGATCTCTTTTTTTCTCGTCTTCGTTAGTAGTTTCATTTTTGAAAACACCTCCAAAGACTGGAAGATACCCGTCAAATGTGTTTAGTCTGTCTGCCTTATATAAATAGAAAACCCTTCCAATACCTAACGATAAACCTTTTGTAAAAGAAGGTTGATAAGTAAATACTAAACCATTGATATACCTTTTGTCATTTCCAGGTTTTGGTTTATATAATCTGACATTGTTAATTGTTCTTCCTGTATCAGGTGGCAATTCACCTGAGCCAGATATATCGCCTGCAATAAACTGAAATTCAAACCTTCCAATTTTAGTATTTATCGGCTTTTCTGTTTGTATGAAAAGATGTAAAAAACCTGGTGCATTATTACTCATTAAAATGCTGTTATAACGTCCGGGCCCCCACCATCTGTTTTCAGTTGAAATACCTGCTGATATTTTTTTGAAGGTCAATTTCAAATTCGATTGACCAGGGTATATTTTTTTTATTCTGCTGAATTTTTCCGGGTTGTCAATTTGATTGAAAAAATTATATCTCACAGCCCACAAGCTATCGCTGTATTTTTCAGGAAAAGTTTCAAATTGTTTGTTTTGTACAAGAAGAAATTCCGGGTTGAATTGAACTGAAAAAAAGCCCTTCTTTAACAAAACCCCTGTGGTTGTCAAAGCCTGAAATCCTCTATTAGGTATCATGGCTCCATCATTCCAACCAAAAGAAGTTTTGCTATTGTATCGGGTATTAATTTCCGGATTAAAAATACATATCTCAAAATCTTTTTTTTGTACAACTATTTTTAAGGGATTGCTTTTGTAATCATATAGCGAATCTGATGATAATGGGAATAGTAAATAAGAATAATGTAAATCTGAATTCCTTTGCTTAAACTCTATTAATTCATTTTCATGACGTAGATTTATAGTTTGGGCAAATGAATTATGCTTTTGACTTAAAAAAAATAAAAAATAGAGGGAAAATGATTTGATAGTATTTTTTAACATGAGAATAAAACCTCGGTTCTTCTATTTAATAAGGATTAATAAGCGTTTTTCTCGCCCTTAAAAATATTGATTACAGTTTGAATAATTATCTGTAAATCCAGCCAGAAGCTCCAGTTCTCTATATACCAAATATCATGTCTTACACGAGTTTCCATTGAATTGCTTTCTTTGGTCGACCCCCTATATCCGTTTACCTGTGCCCAACCTGTAATTCCGGGTTTAACAAGATGGCGAATCATATAATCATCAATTTTTTCTTTCGACTCAATGTTTAACGGAATAGGATGGGGCCTGGGCCCTACGATTGACATACTTCCAGTCAGCACATTAAAAAATTGCGGTAATTCATCTATACTTGTCTTCCTCAGTAACTTTCCAACTTTTGTAGTTCTTGGATCATCTTTAACAGCCTGTTCATAATTCCCTGACTGATTAATATCGGTGCTACCAGATTTCATTGTTCTGAATTTGTAACATGTAAATGGAACCTTATGAGCTCCCCATCTTTGTTGTTTGAAAAAAACAGGGCCTTTTGATGTGATCTTTATTAGCAAAGCTATAATAGGGAACAACCAAATGAAAATAAAACCAAAAAGCAAAATGCTGAAAAAAATATCGAAAACTCTTTTAAAAAATTTTAATTCCGGATCGTCAAGAAGAACTTTTCGTGATGATATCAACGGTACTGAACCTATGTAGCTTACATGGGTATTTTGAGCGTAGATTTGAAAATCGGGAATAATTCGTACACGCTTTGCATGCTGTTCACTGATTTTTACAATTTGTTTTATTTTATCAACTTCTCTGCTGGGAAGAGCAACAATAACATCCTCAACTTCTTCGTGATGCTGTAAAAGATGGTTTAGCTGATGCGTTTTGCCTAAATACTTGCCATTTAAGTTAGGTTGATAATCATCATCAAGAAAACCAACAAGTTTATAGCCATATTCTCCATTTTGAATAAACTTATCAAAGAATTGCATACCCATTTCTCCTGCACCTACTATCATTAGTGGGGTGTTCTTTTTATCAGCTATTTTACTTCCATAGTATCTCCTGATTAAATATTTTTCCACTGTAATGCTTACGGCTAAAATTGCTAAATAACTAATAACAAAGGGTTTACTATTCTCAGGATCATGTGACTCAAAGAAAAAAGCAGAAATAACAGCCAAGCCAAACAAAAGCAACATTTGAAATACAATAATTAGTTCCTTTGAAAGGCTTCTTGAAAGAAACAAATCATACAGTTTCATGAATTTAGCTGTGAAATACCAGGTAGTTAGAAGAAAACCAAGTAATCCGATATTTCTTATAGAAAAAAGTTCATCAGCATAAAATGGCAATAAGAATCTTGTAAAATAATAACAAGAAATGATCAATAAGAAATCAGTAGATAATCTTGTAAGGTATTTTTCCCGCCTAAACATGTTGGAGTGTTTATTGCTCAAGTTACGATTAAATATTTTTTTAACTTTATCATTAGTGTTAATATACTGCTTTTGTTACTAAGTGCGTTGTTTTCTTTAATAACAGTGCAGGTAATAAAAAATATTATCAGAATAATAACCTAATGCTAAGTGTAAAGTATTACATTCTGTTTTCTTTATTATTGCTGAGCTTATAGAAAAGATGAAAATATTGAGCTGTAATTTTTTCCCAGGTATAGTTTTCTTCAATACGTTGTTTCGCCTTCGCTCTCAATGGAATAAGAAGAGTTTCGTTGTTATCCACATCTGCAATCAGATGATGAAGATTATTTTTTGTAAAGTAAAATCCGTGTTCTTTGTCATTTAAAACTTCACGGTTAAAAACAGTGTCGAGAGCAAGGATGGCACAACCATAAGCAAGAGCTTTTAACAGGGTAGGGTTTGTCCCCCCAAATTCATGTCCGTGTATATAGGAATAACAATTATGATACAGTTCTGCTAAAACATCACTATTTGTAATATAACCGGTAAAAATTATTCTTTCATCGTTAATCATCTTAATGTTCTCTGCATATTTATCCCTATAAGGAACATCTCCAACTATTACCAGTTTTTTTGCCGCAGCTGATTTTATAAATTCTTGTATTATTATTAAGGCATTATTGTCTGGAATTAACCTGCCTACTACCAGATAATAAGAATGTGGTTTTAAATTCCACTGTTCAAGCAATTGGGGGTTCTTTGATTTCCCTAAGTTGGCACCATATGCTATTACAGTTGAATCTTTGTGAAATTCTTTGAGGTAAACTTGTCTCATTCCTTCAGCATCAGTAATTATTTCATCCATCCATTTTGTTGCCATTTTAGATGAAAAATAAAATACTTTGGCACCTAATCCTTTCCATTTAGGTCTCAGCCACTCTAATCCATCTACATTAATAGCTGTTTTTTTTCTGAATAATTTTGTTAATACACCAAATATGCCGTTTGCTGAATTTACATAAAGCAGTACATCATAATTGTGAAAAACTGCATGTACTGTAGATAAAAAAGAATTGGAAAGCTGACTAAGTGATTTAGTTTTTAAACATGGTATATAATGCAGGTAAATTCCTTTGACATTTTCAGGCTTTTCTTTAAACAGTTGTTTATGGCAATACACATGAATTTCTATCCCCTTTTCAGTTAATCTCGGCGCAACTTCAGAAACAAATGTTTCATAACCACTATATACATATGGATAGCCTCGGGAACCAATAATTGCAATTTTCATCTGGAATATTTAATTAAAATATGGGGGTTGAAACCTGCCCCCTATGTCTTCTTACCCGTACTGGTAATATTATTTATAAATCCCAGCAGGGAATACTTAAAGCAAGTAATTAAAACTGAAAAGGATTTGTACTTCCATCCCAATTGTACGCCCCATCCCAACGCTTTAATTACCCCTAAAAGTGTATATGTGATTTTTTTTCGGCTATAAGCCATTAAATCAATTACCCGTATTTTCATTCGTTGTTTTAAGTAGGAGGGAACAACCTGCTTTTCACGCTGAAAGAAATTCTGTTGTATAATCGTATGCAGTACATGGAATCTTACATCCATCTTTCTCAGATCTTCAAAAAAATTTTCATCAACAGAATCTAAAAAAAGATGTTCATCGTACCTGTAATTTTTATAAATATGCAACTTAACTGCCAGGCAGCTGTTAATGGCATTAAACCGGCCAGTTTCTATCGTGTCGTTAACAGACTGCAGCAATTTGTTCTTTAAAAACCTCTTGCTGTTTGGTGAGTATATTTTATCATTTTGCCCCTTTATGAACGGCACAAAAACATCTGCATTGTTTTCAGAAAGTAATGCTTCGTTCAGAATACGAAAATATTCTCCTGATATATTGGTGTCATCATCAAGCCATATTACAATATCATTTTCCTCACAAACTGATGTAATATAATTTAAAGAAAAATTATACGCTTTGGACAATCCTTTGTTCCCATGCATCGAAAAGTATTGTATCCCTTTCTGCCTGCAAAGAATCTCATTGTTATTTGGATTGATACTGTTATCAACAACAATTAATTGTAAACCAGGTACGTTTAAGTTTACTAAATTCTTTGCTGTTACAGATTCTGAAACCGTTTTATTGTAAAGTACTATAACTGCAAATATGTTATAAGGATAACAGTTTTTCATTAATACAAATCAAATTTTTTGATTTGATCATTATTTACATAGTGCCCATTTTTTTCCATCAGCTTATTAAATGAGGAATGAAGTGCAAACGTTTTCAAAATTTTCTTTGCAATAATCTGAGAATAGTATTGAAGCACTGATTTTAAAAAAATATATTTGGCTTTCAAAACAGGCATTCCATAATCAATGCTGATTTTAGCATCTTCAGGATAAGCATATGTACAAGGGTTTTGTGTACTTATGCCTCCCTGGTTAAAAAAAACAATATCAGCATCGATTACCTGGAAAGTTGCGCCTGATTTATAAAAACGAAGGAATAACTCTCTGTCAATTGCACATTTATATTCAGAAGAATAGCCATTGTATTTACTGTAAGCATTTTTACTTATAAAAGTAGCAGGGTGCATTAATGAAGTTCTGTAAAAAAGATCAGGAAGATTTTTGCCCGAATATCTTCTTATGTACCGCTGCCCGTTATAGTCAATAACATTGCCGCAGATAACATCGCTTGTGCCATCATAAAGAAGAGTAACTGTTGAAAGAGCGTTAAGTATAAGCTGATCATCAGCGGCAACAATGCCAATTAAGTCCCCTTCAGCATGTGTTATACCTTTGTTATAAGCATCTGCAATTCCATTGTCTTTCTCTGAAATAATTACATCAATGCTCTTTTCGTATTTGCTGATAATTTCCTTCGTTTTGTCTGTGGAAGCTCCATCAATAATAATATATTGTACATCAGCAGTTTTTTGTCTCAAAATGCTCAGTATTGTTTTTTCGATTGTTTTTTCTGCGTTAAAGCATGGAGTGATCAGTGTTATTTTCATTGGTATTTTTACTTTCAAATAATAAGCTTAAGGAAATGGCAAACAGAAAAGAGTATAACTCATGAAACGGACGCAAAGCAAAACTGTTAAACAGATTTAAAAACAAATATATCAGTATAGAATATCTAAAAAACCTGTTTTTATAATTAGCTCTAGCTAATATTCTGTTTACGTAAAAGTTAAGCTTTGTCCAGCAATATAACCCTGCTATTCCAGTTCCGGACAACATCATTGCTGTAGCACCATGACAAGTAATGGTGCCGAAGCCATAACCAAATAAAGGTCTTCCGACAAAAGCCTTTAGTGTCATGAAAATACTTAACAATCTTACCCTGTTTGACCATTCAATTGCATTTTTTTCAACTTGCCATGAATTATCAAAAATAACGCTCATCTCTTCCCTAAGACTGGCAAGCCGTCTTAAAAAGAAATTATCGTCAGATGATGATATATATATATGATTTGATGCAAATAAAAAGAAAATGATTCCCAAAAAGCCAAATAACATTGCCAGATTGAAGATGAAATAGTATTTTTTATTCTTCTCTGATAGTAATTGATATAATATATAGATGAACAAGAAACAGGAAATAAATAAAAGTGTACTAAACGACATGCAAAAAAACAGCAAAGTAAGACTGAGAAATATCCATTTGTACAATCGTCTATCCCGGGTAAATGCATAAGTTGAAAAAAGAATTGTTGTACAAATAAATAATACAAATGAATAGTGTGATGCCTCTTTGGTAAATCCTGTTAATTCTATTCCAAAGCCACGTAACCTGGCTTCATAAATAGTAGAATCAGACAGCCCGAAAAAGAATTCCACTATTGCCCCATAACCTTCAAAATGAAAGATATACTTCAAAAGAAATTCAAAGAACCCTAGTAGCAAAAAGAACTTGATTGCATGTGAAAAAAATAGTACGAGCCGGTAGTAATCTTCTTTTTTGAAGTTTGCATAAATGGCAACCAATGCTATGACAAAAATTAGCAATTGAAAATTTTGCTGAGCTACAAAAGATGAAAGGGCCGGATGTGCAATCTGTTTTTGCTGTAAGAGAATTTCATCCCATGATGTGTCGATATTTGCAACCGGAGCATTCGATGGGAAAATAAACAGAAAAGTTAATGAAAGAGTCAGTGAAATGAATAATCCAATTACGTAACGAAAAACTTTATAATTTATGAAAGGTCTGTTTATTATGCTTAAAACAGAGGCAAACAGTAATATCAATTCAAAAAACCTTCGGTATGTAAGTTCTGTTTTATCAAGCTTTATAAAATAGCCTACTTCAATAAACAATTCTATACATGCAGTTAAAATAATAATATAAAAAAATAACTGTTTGGCACTGTGCCTGAAATTAACAAACGTAAATCCTGTCAGCAGTAATAATATTACAGAAAACGGATTAATCATCTGTCGGCATTTTTATAAAGATTATAAACATTTAAGGCATGGCTTTTTATCGTAAACGATTCATTGGCCTTCAATCTGGCATTTACTGACAGGCGTTTAAGTTCATTTCGATTATTATATAAATAAATAATTTTTTCACTCAGGTCAAGAAGGTTTTCTCTGTCAAAAATAATTCCCGTGCAATTGTCTTCGACTATTTCAGTGTTAGCTGTACAATTTGAAACAACAGGGCATAATCCGGCCATCATGTATTCAACAGTAACTCTTCCAAAACCTTCATATTTTGAACAGTTTACTCCGGCATGATATTTTTCCAAAATGGAATAAATGTCGGGGTTGTAATCGTGAAGTGTACAAATATCTTCTAATTGATATTTTTTCAGCAAATCTGAAAGTATTTTCTTTAATGACTTTGATCCATTTCCATAAAAATCCACACGAATGTTTTTCTTAACATCCGCTGGTAGTAATCTAAGAGCTTCAATAAAGATTTCCTGACCTTTATTTTTATCATATCCTCCCAAAAAAATAAAACTTAATTCTGAATATTTTATACTCTCTTTTTTTTGTAACCAATGTTTTGGCTCAACTCCATCATAGATCAATTCAATGTTACATTCCTGCATTCCTTCTGAAATCCAGAAAGTTTTAACTGATTTGGAAATCGCAATAAAAGTTGATGTTGTATCTGCAAAAAGTGGTTTGTATGAAGGGAATACTGCAGTTATAAAATCTTTATTTCCATGCTCCCTGATATGCCAGACATGTGGTATTTTATATTTTTTTGAAAAATAATAACCAATATCTATCCGATTTAAATTTGAGTGAATGATATCGATTTTCTTGAAATCAATTAATTTTTCAATTTTTCGTATTGCAAATGGTTTGCTTAAAATATATCGCACTTGTAAAAGAAGTCTGAAAAGGAATGCAGGTTTCCTTGTGGAAGTTAAAAAATTTTTATAGGAGGCTGTGTAGTTTTCAATTCCAAGATCAGTTAAAACTTTATTCAGTTGGCTTTTTCTACCAGTTATAACTACTGGGTCGTAGTTTTCCGGCAGTTCTTCTTTCAGCTCTTTTACTAGATCGTAGAGTGCTAGTGCAGCACCGCCGGTGCCTACATGATTCATAAAATACAATACTTTCATAATTGTGATTTATCGATTGTCATGCCTATACTTATTTGAATATTTATCCTTTTCTGATAAATTTAGCCGGGTTTCCTCCCCATATTTCATCAGCCGGGATATTTGCAGTCACAACACTTCCTGCACCAACAATTGCCCTGTCGCCAATCGTAACACCTTTTAATATGATACAATTTGCTCCAATAAAGACATCATTTCCTATTACAATTGGTTTCGAAATTATTTTGTCTTCAATGTTTTTTCTTCTGTCTGAATAGTTTAATGGGTGGAAATCCGTATCCCAAATAAACGCATTGCAACCAATGTTGCAATGCTCGCCAATCTTAATATCATTTTTGCAGAATATAGAAACTCCTGATAAGCCTGTGTTATCTCCAATTATAACTTTTGCGTTTGACCCAACATAAACAGAGCATTGCTTTGTAATTCCTGCCATATTATATTTGGTTGAATTTCTGAAACAAACGTTCTGGCCAATAAAAAAAGTTCCATGATTTCTTATAAATATTGGCCCAAATATTTTGGGCAGTTTTATGTACTTAACATGATGGAACCGCAAATAAAAGAAATAATAAACTGTATGAAAGCTGGTTGTAAAATTTCGAATGGCTATAAAGGCATTTTTACAAAAAGTCATAATGTAGGAAATATGGTTACTCTTTAAAGTGGAATTAATGGTTGGTAATTAAAAAGGCAAATAACATTTTATTATATAATATAAATAATATTTAAAACGGGTAAATGAAAAAGGTTCGCTGAATCCATGTAAAAACTGAATAAAAAGTTTGTCACGTCTGGTTTTTGGTTTAACAGACATGAAAAATTTCATGTCGCTTCGAAATCCTTTGAAACCTGAGAAAAGCTTTCTTAGTTTTTTTATTTCATCTTCAGTAAAGCCAGCATCTATCATTTGAATATTAGCGAAATTTAATTTTGCAACGGTTGTTGTGTATGAATTCCTATTTCGTTCGTATGTCACAATTATTTTTGGAGATATTTTCCATAAATGGCATTTCTTTTTTATGGCAAAAACAGATGGTACAAGTTGGGTTATGCAGGTATGAGCATAATATGGAGCATTCCCTATATAATCGTTGACTAATTTAAGGTTGATAACATTGTTTGACATAAATACAAATTGACCATATCCTGCTTCAATTGAAGGCAAATTAAACATATCAACCAATGATTCAAAAGAATCACATAACCTTTCAGGCAATGCCTTAAATCCTTTAATTGAGTATTTTATATGAGCTATTTCAGGCATTACAGATATATCATTCAAAACAATTTGCAAAGAACCCGGCACAGAAATATCATCATCAGACATCAACCACATCCATTTGGTGTCGCATAACTGAAATGTAAAGGCAATATTTACATCTGCTCCTACATTGTATGGTCTGTTGTATAATTTAATAATACTATAAAACCGGGCGCTTAGGTTTTGCTCTAACCATTCTTCAACATTATAATTAGAGCAATTATTTGATATTAAAATTTTATAGTTTTCAAACATTCCCTGTGACTCAAAAGATCGCAAAGTTTCAAGCAAAGATTCCTTGCGGTTATATGTAGTAATTGCAACAGTGAGTAACTTATCCATTATGCCACGCTTGTTTCTTTGTATAAAATATGAAATATGCCCAGGGTAATACAACAAAGAGTGTAAGAAAGAAATATCCTCCAACGATTCCCGTCAATCCATAGAATTTACCCAGTAATATTATTGAAATTGCAGATAGAACACCTGATGTCAATGAAAGATTGAGGAAGGGCTCTTGCTTATGGCATCGCATATACGTTGCCCATGAAAAAACAAACTGGTTTGCAAAGGTTGCAGCACAAAGTAATGATAGTGGAAGGATTGATAAAAACCTTTGACTTAGAGAGAGGTTAAAATAATCCAATCCGATTACAACTAAAAAAAATGCAATTATCAAAGAAAAATTAACACCCGAAAGTTGTAAAATTGTTTTGTTGAAAGTGTAATCAAGTTTTTTATAATCCTTTGAAGCTATTAACGAAGACATCAGTGGAACTTTTGTTGTAATCCAACTCATGGACAATGAGGATACTCCAGTTAGAGCCTGTAACGTCATTCCCATTCTGCCTGCAGCTACTGATCCTTCCGTAGCAAAAATTACCGGATTAAATAACTGAAAAACGAAATAACCACTTATCCAGCTTAATGCTATTTTCCATTGATATGGAAAAATTTCTTTCCAATAGTATACTTTGCTTTCTCCTGCTGACTTATAAATAAACTGGAATATTTTTTTCTTATTCGTAAAGAAAATACCGCCAAAGTAAACTAGAAAAGAAACAAAGGAAGCAATCCCTAAAGCAAACAAACTACCTTTTAATAAAAACACCAGAGCAATGGTAAGAATGTTTACAGATTGTTGAACGAACCTGATTTTTGCCGTCTCTTTTACTTTGCCTAAGCCTTCTAAAAATGCAAGAACAGGGCTCATGACCAGCATTAATGATGTAGACAATGATAAAATGATCCAGGGTAATTTCCAGTGAACTGATGTGTTTTCCTGTTTATACTTTGTAAAAAAAACATAACCGCTGAAAAGCAAAACAAAAAATAAGATTACGGCCAGTACTGAAAAAACCTTTATACAGAAGTGAAGCAGGGATGATAACCTTGAAAGATGATTTTGATTTCCTGCTAGCTCATTTTCTGATCTCCATTTCAAATGCACTGTTTCGTATGCAACATATTGCGTAATGATGCCACTGAGCCCCAGTTCAAAAAAAACCTGAATAGCAATTATGCTGCCAAATGTATAATAATACCCCTGCTCATCCTTTGAAAGAAAAAGAGCAATTAATGTCAAGGTTAACAAACCACCACCGGCTTGTATTATTCTTGCTAAAACGGAAAAACCAATAGCTCCATCAATACCTGTTTTTTGAGCCAGCTTTTTTATCACTAATTTCTATTTTCCTGAGTAAAGAATTCTTTTTTTAATTCAATCGATGCTGCTTTTCGGAGATATTCCTGGCTTCCTGCAATTGAGAAAAACTTATTTGGTATACCAATGCGTCTGACTTTAACAGTTTTGATTATTTCTTCTGTTTCTGAAAAATTGTTTAATTCCTCCAATATAACTGAACCAAATCCTCCGTTTAACTGATGTTCTTCAATTGTAATTACCCGTTTGTATTTTTTAAACAGAGAAATCAATTGCGCTTTTCTGAGTGGCTTTACAAAGGGAAAACTATAAAGCGATGAATTAACATTATTCTCCGAAATAAAATCAAATGAATACTTCAGCATAGCTCCCGAAGAAAAAACGGCAATATCTGCTGTTGATTCAATTACAGGTAAAATATCACCTGGTTCAAGAAAAGTTTGTTTTGTATGCACTGTCGGTTCACCTGCTTTCCCAATACGTATATAGCAGGGGCCGGAGTAACGTGCGGAAAAAGTTGTAATAGCTTTTGCTTCAGCCGGATCTCCAGGCGTACAAATAACTATATTGGGAATGGTTCGAAGCATGCCAACTTCTTCAGTGGCGTGATGTGATGGACCAAGCGCAGCATAGGCATATCCACCACCGACAGCAACAATTTTTACATTTAAGTTATGATAACAAACATCATATCTTATTTGCTCAATGCAACGAAGGGTAGGGAAGTTACCTATTGAATATACATATACACAATATCCTTCCATCGCTAATCCTGCAGCTATGCCAACCATATTTTGTTCTGCAATTCCAACATTTAAAAACCGCTCCGGGAATTGCTCTGCAAACGGTTCAACAACACTAAAACCCAGATCGCCAACCAGCAAAAAAATTTTATCGTTTGTTTTTGCTTCTTCAATAAGCTGATGTATGAATGCAGTTCTCATTTTTAACAGATCGAAAGTATTTCAGATTTAGCTTGTTCAAATTGATCCTTGTCGGGCGATTTGTAATGCCATAATAATTTGTTTTCCATAAACGACACGCCTTTTCCTTTTGTAGTGTGTGCAATAACTGCTTTAGGTTTTTTGATAGTACTATTGTTGCAATTGGCAAATACATTCCTGAGTTCCTCGTGTGAGTGACCATCAACTTCAAATACATCCCAGTTAAATGCAACCAGTTTATCTTTTAAGGGCTCAAGCTGGATTACATTTTCAACTTTTCCAAAACTCTGAATTTTATTATAATCAATTATTAATATTAAATTATCAAGTTGATGCTGGGGTGAAAATAAGATTGCTTCCCAATTAGAACCTTCGTTCAATTCTCCATCACTGATTAAACAATATGTTTTCCATTCTTTTTTCTTTCTTTTTGCAGCCAATGCTAATCCTGTACTTACTGATAAAGCATGTCCTAAACTACCTGCTGAAATCTCAACACCTGGAATATAATGGCTGGTATGCGATAAAAATATACTGCCATCTTGTGCATATGTGTTCAGATCATCTACAGGGAAAAATCCTTTAAGCCCAAGTGCAGCATACAAGCCTGTACAGGCATGACCTTTTGAAAGCAAAAATCTATCTCTTGTTGGCTGTAGTGGATCGGACGGATTAATGTTCAGTATATCGAAATACATGACAGCTAAAATATCTGCCATTGATAATGCTCCACCAATATGCGAGGCTTTTGCATTATACACCATTTCTAATGACTTTAGGCGTATTGCCTTTGCCAACTCGGCTGAATTACTAAATTGCATTTTCACATTTTTCTTTGTAATAGAAGATTGTTTTACAGAGATTATCTTCAAAACCCGATTCGTCAAGTACTCCAATTTCCTTCTCTATTTTTCGATTGTCGCCTTGTATCTGCATTGGTTGATTTTCTCTGTAAGCAATTGCGCCATAGTTTACTTTCGTGCCTGTATAATTGGAAAGCTTTATTATTTTATCAACCACTTCCTTTAAACTATATAATTGATGTGAAGAAATGTTGTAAATTCCAGAAGTGACATTTTCATTTTCTGCTATCTTTTTAATAATAGCTGCAAAATCTCTTACATACATGTATGCATATTTTTGCTGCCCTGAAGTCATATCAAGGTTTTGGCCCGATAAAACTTTTTCTATTACAGTAGGAATAAACCAGCTTACCCCTTCTCTTTCACCAAAAAGAGAAAATAGTCTCAGCCAGCACCAGTTAATTTTATGCAAACTGCAGTATTTTTCTGTTAAAACTGATGAAAGATGTTTTACGGTTCCATATGCAGAGTTTGGATTAATTGGATAAGTTTCGGAAATTTTTCCGGAGAATAATCCATACTCAGCTTGTGAACCCAAAGCAATTACTTTGTTAGCCTGCACTTCTTTTGCTATTTGCAATACTTCGAAGAGAAAGGTGAGGTTTGAAAATTGTTCTGCATAACTATCCCGGCTTTTTGCACTTACACCCGACCATGCTGCATGAACAATTATTTCCGGTTTCCATTCGGTAATTTTTCTTTGCCAACCTTCGCAATCTGTATTAACCCATTCAACATGCTCTTTGAATGAAGTACAATTATCCAATCCTGATGCCTGTCTCTTTGTTGCAATAATTTTATAGCCATGTTCATAAAATACATCAGTTATATGACTGCCTAAAAAACCTGTTGATCCTGTTATAAGTACCGATTTCATGACAAATTGCTGATGTATTTCTTAATTACTTCAATTATATAATCAAAATGATCATCAGTTAATCCGGGCCATACACCCAACCAGAATGAATCGTTCATTATTCTGTCCGTATTAGGTAAATCATCTGTTTTTCGATATTGAATATTGGCATAAGCGGGTTGGCGTAACAAGTTACCGCCGAAGAAGAGGCGGGTGCCAATTTTATTTTCTTCCAGGAATTTAACTAATGCGTTACGGTTTGCTTTGTTTCCCTGCTTTAACGTAAGCATAAAGCCAAACCAACTGGGGTCGCTGTTTACAGTTGCTTCAGGTAAAATAAAATATTCTTCAAGCTCTTTAAAACGTTCTTTAAGTTTTGTATGATTTTCTCTTCTTTTTGTTATAAAGGCATCCACTTTTGTTAATTGACTGATGCCGATTGCTGCCTGCATATCTGTAACCTTGAGATTAAAGCCAATATGCGAATATGTATATTTATGATCATATCCATCTGGAAGACCTCCCAATTGCCAATCGTATCGTTTACCACAGGTATTATCACATCCTGGTGCACACCAGCAATCTCTGCCCCAATCCCTGAAACTTTCTGCAATTTTTTTAAGGGAAGGGTTGTTAATAATTATGGCACCACCTTCACCCATTGTAATGTGATGTGCCGGGTAAAATGAAAGTGTAGCAAGATCACCAAAACTACCTGTCTTTTCATTTTGATAGGTAGCTCCTAAGCTGTCACAGTTATCCTCGACCACCCACAAATTGTTTTTTTTTGCAATTTGTATAACCAATTCAAGATTAAATGGATTACCTAAGGCATGAGCAATCATAATTGCTTTTGTTTTTGGAGAAATGGCTTTTTCTATATCACCAGCTTTGATGTTATAGCCTGGAATTTCAACATCTGCAAAAACAGGAATGCAGCCAAATTGTAAAATTGGGTTGATGGTTGTTGGAAAGCCAGCAGCAACAGTAATGATTTCGTCACCTGGTTTTATTGCTCTGTCGCCCAACTTTGGAGATGTTAATGTGTAAAAAGCTAATAGGTTTGCAGATGACCCTGAGTTTACCAATAATGAAAAACGACTTCCAAAAAAATTTGCTAATTTTTTTTCAAATGATTCACTGAATCGTCCTGCTGTCAGCCAGGCATCCATCATTGCTTCGATACCCATTAAGATATCTGTTTCATCTAAAACCTTACTTGTAACAGGGATGTAATCCTTACCTGGAATGATAGTTCTTTCAAGTTTATGTTTATAATGAGAGATTAAATTATTTCTGAGAACCTCATCATTTAAGTTTTTAAAAAAATTATCCATTCGTATGAAATAAAGATTGGTAGAATAATATGTCTGATTCAATGAGTTTAGCAGCGGCTTGTTGTCCTTCGTAAAAAGATTTGTACCAGTCAATTGTTTTTTCAACAGCTGTTACTGTATTCATCTTTGGTTTCCATCCAAGTTCGTTTGCTATTTTGTTTATATCAAGTTTTAATAATTGTGTTTCATGCACCTGATGTTGATTTTCCAGTAATTTTATTGTTCCTTTTCTCCACTTATCAATTGCAATGCGGGCAATAGCCATAACCGGAAGATTATCTTCATTGTCAGGCCCAAAGTTCCAGGCTCCTATAAACCGAAGTGGTTCGTTATACATAGCCGCACCTAACTGCAGGTACCCGAAAACAGGTTCAAGTACATGTTGCCATGGTCTTATAGATAAAGGATTGCGGATGATAATTGCTTCATTCTTTATGATTGATTTTACAATGTCAGGTAATAACCTGTCTTCCGACCAGTCGCCACCGCCAATTACATTCCCAGCTCTGACACTTGCTATTGCTTTGTTATGAATTTGAAATTCTGTTTTATTAAAGAATGAATTTCTGAAACTGTCAATAACTAATTCTGCACAAGCTTTACTTGCACTGTAAGGATCATATCCTCCCAAACGATCTGTTTCTCTGTAAGGATAATGCCATTCTTTGTTCTCATACACTTTGTCGGTGGTTATGAAAATGCAGGAGCATGGTTTTTCAATTTTTAGCAGTGCGTTTAAAACATTTGCTGTCCCAATTACATTTGTAGAGAAAGTGTTAATGGGCTCCTTATATGATTTCCGTACCAAAGGTTGTGCAGCGAGATGAAAAACAAAATCTGGCTGAAACTTAATAATCTCTGCTTCAATTTTTAATGAATCATTAATGTCAGCCAAAACCGAATCAATTTGCAGAAAGGGTTCTATCTGTTTGTAAAGAGATGGACTTGTATTTGGTGGTAATGAATATCCTTTCAATTCAGCACCCAATGTCTGCAAAACATAAGTAAGCCAGGATCCTTTAAAACCGGTATGCCCGGTTACAAAAACCCTTTTTCCTTTGTATATTTCCTGGAAGTTACTGTTTACCATATTTTCCATTGTGCATTTCCTGAGTTCCACATTTGTTCTAATTCAATTCTGTCACGCAATGCATCCATAGGTTTCCAAAAGCCTATGTGTTTGTATGCCTTTAGTTGACCATCTTTCGCAATTTCTGCAAGTGGCTTTTTTTCCCATTGAATCCCGTCCATATCGCCCTCTAAATAATTGAAAATACCAGGTTCTAAAACAAAAAATCCACCGTTTATCCATAAGCCATCACCCTCTGGTTTTTCAGTTAAGAAATCAACATTGCCATTTGTATCTATGTCAAGACTGCCAAATCTTCCTGGAGTTTGAACGCTTGTAACAGTTGCCAGTTTACCATGGTTCTTATGAAATGTTACAAGTTCACTGATATTTATATCTGATACACCATCACCGTAAGTAAGCATAAATGCTTCATTACCGATATACTTCTGAATGCGTTTAATTCGTCCTGCTGTATTTGTATCTAATCCTGTATCAACTAATGTAACTTTAAAAGATTCTGTATTAGAAAAATGAACATCTACTTTGTTTCTTTCCAGTTCAATAGTAACATCAGAATTATACAGGTAATAATTGAGAAAGTATTCTTTAATCGTTTGCGCTTTATAACCAAGGCATAATACAAAATCGTTATAGCCATACGATTCGTAAATTTTCATGATGTGCCATAAAATAGGTTTGCCGCCAATTTCCACCATTGGCTTTGGCCTTGCTTCTGTTTCTTCCATTATACGAGTGCCTAAGCCACCTGCAAGAATTACAACTTTCATAGATTTATTTTTTTAAGTAAAATATTTGCACCTTTCTTCGGGCGAAACAACCAGCATAAAAGAAAATAAGTTTAGTATAACATCTGGCTTAAACATTGCCTCTTTTGAGCCCTATGATTTTTATTTATAAAACTTAATTATAAACAGAACAAATACTATAAATAAAGCAACAAAAACCAAGCTGGCAATCATATAAAGAAAGGGAGAGTTTTTTTCACGTTCTAATGGAAAAAAGCTTTGATCAACTATCTGAATTACAGGCGTTTCCTGACTAAGTGAAACTTTTGCAATTTCAAGATTTTTAACAACCTCAGCAAAGATGGTAGCTAACATAGTTTTGTCCCTGGTTGCAATTTCTGTAATAACAGGCGCTGTGCGGATTGCAGGATTCACATCTACAAGTGTTTGCTGTGAAGCTGCAGATGCATAGGTTTTATTATTTAATAAGTATGCAATACTATCTGCTCTGCGTTGCAGCTTGGCAACATTTAAAGCTTTTACTTTTATTTTAGATTCAACATACTTGTCAGTTGCAATTCTAACCAGCCGTTCACAAAAGTACTTGCTAAATAATTCATCTCTTGTTGTAGCAACTACTTCTATAAAAGAAGATTTTTTGTCTGGCTTATCAACCGAAATATCTTTTTTTAGTAATTGCCTTACAATTATTTGCAACAGACTGTCTTCAAGCCTTGGCAATGATTTTTCTTTATATTTTGAAAAAATAATTTCTTTACCAATCTTTTTATTCTTGAGCCATTTTTGCTTTAATTGATTTATTTCAGCATACTTGTCAACAAGTAGAATACTTCCGGTTGAATCATAGTTTGTAAATAATGTTTCCCTGCAAAGACCTTCGCTTTTTAAAAAAAGTAAAACATTATCACCAGAAAAAACTCCATCAGAACTTCCTCCACCAATGTCAAATCCAAATTGTCCGGCAAGTGAAGCTAATCCTCCAACATTATTGCTGTTTTCTTGTACAACAAAGGTCAATTTTGAAATGTATCTAACTGGTTTTATATAGGCATACAAAAATCCACCAGCACCCCCAATTATGCCAGCAATCAGAATGATAAACCATTTTTTAAGTAAATAACGCCATAATTCACTGCCTCTCTCTATGATTTCCTTTAACGAAATCTCATCATCATACCTTTGTTGTTTCTGGTTCATATTGTGTAGTAAAAATTATTTACTTAAAAATCAAAATCAATCCCGTCATGATTGCTGAAAGTGCTGATACGAGTATTCCTGCTTTGGCTGCATCAAAACCTTTTCCCTCGGGTTTAACCGGAACATATATTGAGCTTCCGGGTTGTACTTTAGGCCGGAATTTTATTCCTATAACATTTGTTGTGCGGGCTGCACGTCCATTGGGATAAACAACAAAAGCTCCTTTTTTCAATGCCGTTTTTGTAAAACCACCTGCTGCAGAAATGTAATTAATAAACCGCATTTCCGGATCGTACTGCACTTTCACCGGACTTAACACCTGCCCGTCAATAGTTACTGTATTGTCAATGCGTGGTACAACAAGTTCATCTCCATCTTTGAGGGTAACATCGTCAACTGTTCCAGGTTTACTGATGATTTTTCGAAGATCAAGTGCAACAAAAACCTGTTCATTGCTTAACTGTTTTTCCTGGTATGCCAAGAGTGAATCGTTCAATGAAGTTTTGTTGTTTGAAAAAACAAGGAGTCTTTTAATACTGTTCGTATCAACTTCCATTTTTTTACGAATGAGTTTAGCACCGTTTAAATTGGCATAAGGTAATAATCCACCAGCCCTTTTAATAACCGAACTCAGTCTCTCATCAGGATAGGCAAGAGTATAAACTCCCTCATACATTACTTCTCCGCTTAATTTTACATTTGTTTGTTTTACTTTGGCCGGATCGGATTTTATACTGATGATATCGTACGGCTGAAGGTAAAAATCAGCACCGAGTTTACTCATATCTTTTGTTAATGCCAGCGAAAATATTTCTGTAGTGGCGGTTCCTTTCTCTGATACGTTAATGTCTTTTTTACGTCGCCCCACTTCAATACCTGTTGCAGTTGCATAATCTAAAAAACCACCTGCCTGAAGTATGAGTGACTGAAGTGAGAGGGAATCTTCAAACAGATATTGCCCCGGTTTTTTTACAGGGCCATTTATTGTTACTGTAAAATTATCTTTCAGATCAAGTACTGATACTACATGAAGACTATCTTCTTTCTGAAGATAAAATTCATCATTTCCCAGAAATACATCTTTCAGATTTATACTAATGATTTCCTTTGTTAAATCTGCACGTTTCCGTGTAACCGTAGCTCTGCCGGTAAAGGCATCTTCTGTTAGGCCATGAGCTTTATTAATGAGTTGCTTAATACCCATGTTCGGTTCAAGAGAGTAGGAGCCGGGCTTTACAACAGAGCCGGTAATAATAATTCTGTTCTGGTAACGGTTAATCACAGTATCTACATAAAGTGAATCGCCGTTTTGCAACTGAAAAGTTGAATAAGAAGCTTCAGCTATATCAATCACCTTCCGTTCAATATCGGTAAAACGGGTACCTGTAATTCTTCCACGAAAAGCATTTCGCTGAAAGCCACCGGCGTAATCCATAACCTGGCCAACTGTTTCGCCTTTTTTTATTTCAAAAATTCCTGTTCTGTTTAAACCACCATCCATTACTACCTGGTTGATTGTATAAGGTATTCTTATCACATCATTATCCCGCAATGCAACATTGGCCGATTGGTTACCTGTTTGAATAAACTGGTACAAATCAGCAACAACAATTATTTTGTTATTTCTGATGAGTTCAATATTCCTGAACGAACCATTTTCAAGCGGGCCGCCACAGGCATACAACGCATTAAACAAGGTTGCAAGAGATGGAAGCGAAACAGTTCCGGGTTTTTTAACTGCACCAACAATGGTTACCTGTATTGTTCTGATGGAACCAAGTGTAAGCTGAATTTTCGTATCGCCTGATGAAAGTGTTGGATAGTATTTGGTTAATCTTGATTTAATGATGCCGGTTGCCTGTTCAATGCTTAACCCACTCAGGTTTACTAAGCCGGCATACTTGATGTTTACAAAACCATCAGGCGATACAATAAGTTTCTGGCTTGAAATATTATAACCATAAATATCCAGTTGAAGCTCATCGTCGGGGCCAATAATGTAATTTTTAGGAGTGGCCATTTTCAGATCGGTAACAAACAGAGGATCAGCACCTGTAAACAAATCGGCACCAAAAACTCTTGAGGGTTTTTCTATAGGCTTAAAAAATGTTTGTTCTCCCTTCAGCAAACGCTTTCCCGAACCCGATGGTTCAGTGGTGAGGTTAGTTCCTGTTTGAATTCCTCCTGTTGAGCCCATATTTTTTATTCTTGCCTGCAATAACTGAACTTCAGTTTCGGGCATTCCACGTTTCTGAAATTCTGCGATAACCTCATTTTCAGTTAAACCTGCTACCTGTGCCTGCTGCATATACCGTTGCAACTGCTCATCTGAAATCTGTGATGATTTAAACTGACTTAAATCGGAAGAAAGCTGTGCGGCCAGTTTCAGCGTTATCAGTAAGCTTATCAAAAAAAATAAAACGGTTTTCTTTACGTATTGCATGAGAGATTATTAAACAGTTATGTTATACTGGTTTGTTAAGGATAGCTAAAAGCTTCGCCACCTCAGTCACATTTTGTGCGAAAGAGTAGGCTGTAAAAATCAAATTTAAAGAGAAATACATATTACTATAACCCCATTGTGTTAAGATACCAACACCCTTTTTAATGATAGAAAAAGAGCTTTGGCAGATTGATATTCAAAATAAACAAAGAAATATAATCGGGAAGGAACTTTCTTGCTTTGCGGTTAACAGTAAGTATGTATTCTATTCTGACCAGCACGGGAACAAAAGTAAGAAACTGTTGGCTTAAATGCTTCAATTATACAGTAAAACGGGCAATTAAAATAGAAAAACGGGCTCTGTTTTTCATAAATATCAGAACTATTTATAAGTATTTATTTCCCTGCAAAAAACAGGAAAGGGCTACTTAATTATTCCTTTTAATAAACTCTGGTAACAAGTAAAGCTTTTGTTTACAGGCAGCTTTTGCCGTAATATGGTTTATAGTCCTAAATAAGATGAGAAAAACAGATTTACATTTCATCATTTATGTTTTTCCCTTTACATTTGCAGCCCTGTTGCCCAGATGGCGGAATTGGTAGACGCGTCAGACTCAAAATCTGGTATCTTCACGGATGTGCAGGTTCGATTCCTGTTCTGGGCACATTTTTTCCCATCTTTCAATTGAAAGGTGGGTTTTTATTTACGCCTCCACCCGAGCAGCAGTACTCCAATCACTATCAGAATTGTTCCTGCAACCTGCGCAGCAAAGATTGGTTCGCCTAATATAAAATGTGCCTGAAGTATAGTTGATACTGGGCCAATGGTTGAAACAATAGCTACATTATTTGATCCGATGATTTTTGTGCCCGAGGATACAAGCCATGAAGGAATAACTGTTGCCACTACTGCAATTAGCAATCCATACCATATAAAAGAAGTTCCGCTGTGCATGATGGCATAATTACCTGCCAGCAGAAAGTGAATAAAAACCCCAACGGTTGAAAACAGCATGGCATAAGCGGTAAACTTTGTTGCCCCTACTATTGGAATAATTCGGCCACTGCCTACAATATAAATGGCAAAGGTGAGTGAGCAAAGGAAAATCAACCAGCTACCAAGGAAAAAACCGGGATTATTTTTTGAAAAAGAAAGCTCGCCTGTATAGGCAAGAATAATGCCGGCATAAGTAAGCGCCACAGCTACCCATTGCACAGGCTTTGCCTTTTCTTTAAATACAACTGCATTAATAAGTAACACAAAAGTGGGATACAGAAACAGGATAAGCCGTTCAATACCTGCTGAAATGTATTTAAGCCCAGCAAAGTCGAAATAGCTGCTGAGGTAATATCCAAATAAACCCATTAGCGCCAGGTAAAACCATTGTTTTATGGTTAGCTTGCTTTGTTTCTCTTTATTTGTGGCAAACCATGCCATTACAAGAAAAAAGGGGAGTGAGAACAACATGCGTAATGCAAGCAGTGAAACAGCATCAACTGCTGTTTCACGAAATGCATATTTTACAATAACGGCCTTGGTTGAAAAGAATAAAGAACCAATCAGTGTAATAATAACACCTGCTATAGATAGTTTCTGTGTTGTTCTGACTTTTTCAATCATTTGGCTGCTGCCGGTATTCGTTTGGATTTACACACTTACATTGAAATCTCTCAATGCGTCATTTAAACTGGTTTTTAAATCGGTGCTTGGTTTACGTTGCCCTATAATTAATGCGCAGCCCACTCCAAATTCGCCTGCGGGGAATTGTTTTGTATATGAACCGGGAATAACCACGCTGCGTGCGGGTACACGTCCTTTCATTTCAAAAGGAACTGGTCCTGTAACATCAATAATCTTTGTTGATTTGGTTAATACAACGTTCGCTCCAAGTACAGCTTCTTTTTCAACAATTACACCTTCCACTACAATACAGCGACTGCCAATAAAGCATCCATCTTCAACAATTACCGGGCTTGCCTGTAAAGGCTCAAGCACACCGCCAATGCCCACACCGCCGCTCAGGTGTACTCCTTTGCCAATTTGTGCGCAACTTCCAACTGTTGCCCATGTGTCAACCATTGTACCCTCATCAACATAAGCACCTATGTTTACATAACTTGGCATTAGCACCACATTTCGTGCAAGGAACGAACCATATCTTGCAACGGCATGTGGAACTGCACGAACACCTAATTCCTTATAATTTTTTTTGAGCAACATTTTGTCGTAAAATTCAAAAGGAGCTACGTCCCATGTCTGCATTTGCTGAATTCCGAAATAAAGCAGAATGGCCTGTTTAACCCACTCATTCACAACCCAGCCATGATTGCCGGGTTCTGCTGTACGTAAACGGCCTTTATCTACTTCTTCAATCACAGCCCTTACGGCTTCGGTATATTTATCTTGTTTAAGTAATTCACGGTTTTCCCATGCTTCGAGAATGAGATTTTTCAGTTCCATAATTCAATTTTGCTGCGAAAATAGAGCAAGCTGTACAATTAAGGTTATTTCTTTTTTTGTTCAAGTGAGCCTCTTTGCTAAAGGTGATTTCTTTGTGTACAAAAGCAGGTGCTTTTTTTTGTATTTATGAATGAACATAAATTTGCCTTTTATATAAAGGCAGCATATTAATGCAATGTCTTGTCTTGAAGTTAGTATTATTAATTTGAAAGAACGAAGAATGAAACAAACCCTCTTGTTATTTTTTTTATCCGTATCTCTGTTTTGTAAAGCGTATAGTCAGGATTCAGCATCAACATCCAATACAAAAACACATTTTGAAGCTTCAATAAAATATTTGTCAAGAAATGTTTATCTCGGCAGAACAGACTCTGCACAGGTTTCTTATATTTCACCTGGTATAGGATTCTATCATAAATCCGGTTTTCATTTGCTTGCTTCAGTATCTTATATGCCAAATGGAGGAGCAAACAGGATAGATGTTGCAACTATTGAAGCCGGATATGATTTTACAATTGGCCCAAAGTTTTTTGGAGGAATTTATGCCGACCGATTTTTCTATAATACAGGAAGCTTTGCTGTAAATGCTGAAATACATACCAGCATTGGCATGTATGGAGGTTACGATGCAGGTTTTGTAACGATAAATGGGGGGGCTGGCTATACGTTGGGTTCCTTGCCCGATATTGTTACAGAAGCAGGGTTAAGCCGCAGCTTTTTTGCTGATAAAGAACGGCTGGAAATTACCCCAACTGCTAAAATAAATGCAGGCTCGCAGAATTATTACAAAGCATATTATACTTCGGGGAGAGCTGCAAAATCGGGGGTTGCAAAATCAAAAGGAAAAAGCCGTGGTAACAGCACAGCAACCACTGTTAATACAACTATTGATGGGGCATCACGCTATATCCTGCTTGACTATGAAATCAGTTGCCCGTTTGATTATAAAATTGGTAAATGGGAACTGAAATATACTCCTACACTGGCAATACCTGTAAACCCCGCAACTATTGTAAATGGTACACAAATTGTAAAGGAATCGCTCAGCAATCATTTTTATCATGAAGTTGAGATCATTTACAGTTTTTGATAACGGTAATATGAATGTTCCTGTTTAAACTGCATTTTATAAATTGCAGTCAATTTTTATTTCATGCAGATAGCATTTGATGCCAAACGTGCATTTCATAATCAAACAGGACTTGGGCACTACAGTCGTACGTTAATCCGTTCGCTTGCTGTTTCTTTTCCCCAGCATCATTATTATTTATATAATCCAAAGCCATCTTCACTTTTTTATTTTGACGGGTTGAAGAACATAACAGAAGTGAATCCTTCGGGTATTCTTTCAAAAAAACTTTCTTCTTTGTGGAGAAGTAACTGGGTAAAAAGTGATTTAAAGAAAAGTAAGATTGATCTGTATCACGGGCTGAGCCATGAAATACCCCTTAATATTCATAAAACAGGAATTAAATCTGTAGTAACTATTCATGATCTTATTCATGAACGCTATCCTGAACAGTTTAAATTCATCGACAGGAAAATCTATCATAAAAAATTCAGGTATTCCTGTACACATGCCGACAGAGTTATTGCTATCAGCAATCAAACCAAACAGGATATTATCGACTTGTATAAAATATCTGCTGATAAAATTGATGTATGTTACCAGAGTTGTAATCCTGCGTTTGGTGCAGTAGTTCCTGAAGCAACAAAGCAACGGGTGAAAGAGCATTATCACCTGCCCGATCGTTATTTTTTATACGTTGGTTCAATCATTGAACGGAAAAACCTGCTGAACATTTGCAAGGCACTGCTTTTAGCAGGAGATGAAATGAACATACCATTGGTGATTATTGGCAATGGTTCGGCCTATAAACAGCGAGTGAAGGATTTCCTTTACCTCAATAATATTTACGAAAAAGTTATTTTCTTATCTGATACACCACAGGCAAAATTTTCTCCCACATTTCAATCGGCTGTTGATTTTCCCGCTATTTATCAAATGGCTGAAGGAATGATTTATCCATCCGTATTTGAAGGCTTTGGTATTCCTGTGCTGGAGGCATTGTGGAGCAGAATTCCTGTTATTACATCCAATGTTTCCTGCCTTCCCGAAGCTGGTGGTGATGGTGCTTTTTATGTTGATCCGACAAAACCTGAAGAAATTGCTGCACAAATGAAAGTGATCCTAAACGACAAAACATTGGTTGCACAACAGGTTGAAAAAGGATGGCAGCATGCACAAAAATTTACCAACGAACATACTGCGGCTGAAGTAATGAAGGTGTATGAAAAAGTAGTTGGTTGAAAATGGAGAATTGAAAATTGAAGTTGGTTTTCTGCATTTTCAATTCTCCACTTTCAATTACAAATTCTCCATTCACCGTCAGGGTTGTATTTTTGCAAACTATGATGATTGATTGTACTAAGAAGGAACTGGAGATATTGCAGATCATTGGAGATTGTGCACAGAAGATGAATGTGCCCTGTTATCTTGTTGGTGGTTTTGTAAGAGATAAATTATTGCACAGAGATTGTAAGGATATTGATTGTGTTTGTGTAGGTGATGGTATTGCCTTGGCACATGAAGTTGCAGCCCGTTTTACTCCTCAGCCACAGGTTGCTTATTTTAAAACATTTGGTACAGCCAATATAAAAGTAGAAGGTTTTGAAATTGAATTTGTAGGTGCAAGAAAAGAAAGCTACGCATCGCATTCAAGAAAACCCGAAGTTGAACCGGGTACATTGGATGATGATCAGAAGCGGAGAGATTTTACTATTAATGCACTTGCTATTAGTTTAAATAAAGATGATTACGGGCAGTTGGTTGATCCCTTCAACGGCATTGAAGATCTTGATTTAAAAATCATCCGCACACCATTGGAACCCGGTACAACATTCAGCGATGATCCGTTACGTATGATGCGTGCCATTCGTTTTGCTTCGCAACTTGGGTTTACTATTTTACCCGAAACATGGATTGGTATTATTGAAAATGCCGAACGTATCCGCATCGTTTCAAAAGAACGTATTGCTGATGAGCTGAATAAAATTGTATTAAGTCCAAAACCTTCGGTTGGCTTTGAATTGCTGTACAAATGTGGTTTGCTGAAAATCATTTTTCCGCAGATGGTTGATCTTGCCGGTGCTGAATATATTGATGGCAAAGGCCACAAGGATAATTTTTACCACACCATCCAGGTGCTGGATAATATTTCAGAACATACAACTGACTTATGGTTGCGTTGGGCAGCCATATTGCATGATATTGGCAAACCAGCCACCAAACGTTTTGAGCAAGGTCATGGCTGGACATTTCATGGGCATGAAGTGGTAGGGGGTAGAATGGTGCCGAAGATTTTTACACAACTAAAACTCCCGATGAATGAAAAAATGAAGTTTGTAAAAAAACTGGTTGAGCTTCACCTGCGTCCCATTAGCTTAACAAAAGAAAATATAACTGATAGTGCCATCCGCAGACTGTTGTTTGATGCCGGCGAAGATTTTGATGCGTTGATGACGTTGTGTAATGCAGATATTACTTCCAAGAATCAGCATAAGGTGCAACGTTACCTGCAGAACTTTGAAATGGTTCGTATGCGTTGCCGTGAAGTGGAAGAGAAAGATCATATACGTACCTGGCAGCCGCCAATTACGGGTGAAATAATTATGCACACGTTTAATGTGCCGCCATCTAAAATTGTGGGTGATCTGAAGAATGCAATTAAAGATGCTATTCTTGATGGCGAAATTGAAAACAATTATGAATCAGCTTATGCTTTTATGTTGCAAAAAGCAAGGGAAGTAAATCTTGTTCCTGTGGGGGAATAAATCTATTTTTGTTATTGATATTTGATTGCTTAAGCTTACTTAGTCATCTCAAATTTCAGATTATTCATTTCAAATTTATTTATGGCTGTTTTACGTTTCAGAGTTTATTGGGAAGAAGATGATGCGATATACAGGGATGTTGCCATTAAGCACACGCAGAACTTTAAGGAATTGCATAATGCTATTCTGAAAGCTTATGAGTTTGATAATAAACACAAAGCAACGTTTCATCGCAGCAACGATCACTGGCAGCGTGGCCGTGAAATTTCATTGGAGAAATATGAAAAAGGGTACAAGGCCGAACCTTTGCTGATGGAAGAAACTGCTGTTGGCAGTGAAATACGTGAACCCAATCAAAAGTTTATTTATATCTATGACTTTAATAAAAACTGGACGTTTCTTGTAGAACTTATTAATGTGAGTAAAGAAGAAAATCCAAAACTTACTTATCCATGTACTGTTCGCAGCGAAGGAATTGCACCAAGCCAATACGGAACTAAAGGACTTGTTGGGGATAAACTTGCAGAAGTGGAGGAGAAATACGATTTAGCTTCAGTTGGTGATGGTTTTGGTGAAGAAGGCGAAGAAAATGATGAGATGGGTGAGGAGGAAGATGAAGGTACAGAAGATGATACTGCGTTTTAATGCCACGTCAGATGTACTCGTCGGGCGGAGATTCAAATGAAACATTCCGGATTAATTTAACTACAATCAATAAACATACAGTTGAGTTCTGTACAAACTCATTTGTAGATGCAAAAAACAGTTATTCTTATTGTTGGACCAACAGCAGTTGGCAAAACTTCAGCAGCAATTCATCTTGCTCAACAATTTTCCACTGAAATTATTTCGGCCGATTCAAGGCAATGCTTTAAGGAAATTTCCATTGGCGTGGCAAAGCCTTCAGCAGAAGAGTTGAAACTTATCAAACATCATTTTATTAATTCTTATTCAGTTCATGAAGAGGTTACCGCTGCTTCTTATGAAGCGTATGCACTGAATGCTGTTGAGCAAATTTTCCGGGAACATGATATTGCGGTAATGGTTGGTGGTACTGGTTTGTACATCAAGGCTTTTTGTGAAGGCATGGATGAAATTCCTGGTGTAAATGAGGAGCTGAGAACAGAACTTCAGGAGAAATACAGGCAGAATGGTATTGAATGGCTTCAGCAACAACTGAAAGAACAGGACCCGCTTTTTACAGAAAAAGGCGAAATGCAGAATCCGCAGCGAATGCTAAGGGCTTTGGAAATTGTTATGCAAACAGGAAAATCAATTATCACATTCAGGAAAGGAGAGAAGCAAAAACGAAATTTCAATATCATTAAAATTGGTTTGGATTTGCCAAGAGAAGAATTATATAACCGTATTAACCAGCGTGTGGACATAATGATGGTGGAAGGCTTGCTGAAAGAAGCAGAATTGGTTTACCCGTTCCGTCATCTCAATGCACTGCAAACTGTTGGGTACAGGGAATTGTTTGATTATTTTGATGGTAATTGTAATCTTGAAACAGCAATCAATAAAATTAAACAAAATACCAGGCATTATGCCAAGCGGCAGCTAACCTGGTTCAGGCGTGATGATGAGGTGAAATGGTTTCGTCCAAAACAAGTAATAGAAATTGAACAATACGTAAGAGACGAAATAAAGAAAGCGGATCAAAACTGATCCGCTTTCTGTTTATAAAAAATAAAACTAAAATTTAAATCCTACTGTTGCTGCTATCTGTCCGTTGAAATAATTGTTCTTTGCATAGGGGTATGGATCTCTGCTGAGTGTATAAGGAATATGAAGATTTCTTCCAAAACCATGAGCGTAGGTTAAATCAGCAAAAATGCCTTTATCTCTGTAACCTATTCCAATACTTGGAGTCATTCTCCATCCTTTAATATCATAGCTCTTTAAAAAATCTTTATTGTAAGGGCTGCCCATATAATTAAAACCGGCACGTAACATCCAGGTTTTGAATTTTAATTCGCCTCCAATTTTTACATTCAAGGCCATTTTGTAATTGTCATCGATGGATGTATTCAGGCTTTTAAAATATTCTACTTCGCCCGATGAAGGAACATTTTCACTGCTGCTGAACGACATTGCTTTGTAGTTCACCAGTTCAAGGTCACCTGTAATAAATGCTTTTTGTTTTGCAACATCGTTTATTTCACGAAACACATATGAAACACTGGCGCCTAATTTCCAGGGAGTATTTAACTGGTAATTGTAAATGTTATTACTTGAATTAATATCTGATAAACTGTTAATATCATAAGTGTTGTAAGTATAGGAAGTAGGTTTGTCAGGGTTATTCCATAATTTTTTTGATAGATTTTCAATATTACTTGTAATTGATGCATCCGTAACATCTTTTAATGTAATTACAGAAGGCGTGTGGAAAGTCAACCCTATTCGGAAATATTCAACCGGTTTAAAAATAGCACCCAACTTGGCGTTAAATCCTATACCCGTTGTTTTCAGGTGTTCTGTAAAAATAAAACTGTCAAAATCATTATCTGTATTTCCTGTACCATCTTTTTCTGTTACTGTTGTTCTTCTTTCATAGTTAATGATAGGAATGCCAATTGTAACACCGTACAAAAATTTATCATTTCTGTTCCATGCCATTGAAAGTGCTGCTTCAGTCATTCCTCCCGCTGTTTGATAAGCGAATTGCTGATTGAGATTTTTGTCAGTACTTGCGTGTGAATATAGTTGCCCGGTTATGGAATCAATATCGAGAATATAGGCTTCATAAGCCTGACTCGCACCCAAAGGAAATTTTTCTCGAACATTGTCAATAGTTGGGGCTAAACTGCTGTTATCAATTTCTTCAATCCATTTCCATGAATAAGAACTGTTCATGTTGGTGCCGCCATACGAAAAAGCGGAGTTGAAATTTGCAGTTCTGTTAATAGCAAATGAAAGAGTTGTGCTGTTTATATTATTATTACTGTAACGGTTTCCCCAGCTCAGTATAATACCGCTTGTGCCAATGTTAAATTTGTTTTTACTTCCTTTTGTTGTTTTATCGTTGTAAAACATTTTATCAGAGTTCAGGTTCACACCCGGACTGAAAACAATTTCGTTTGTTTTAAACTGTGCAAGACCGGCAGGATTAATAAAGGCAGAGCTTATATCGCCACCAAGAGAAATATTGGCACCACCAATTGCCTGAATGCGTGCAGAGCCAGTTGTTACCGGCTGGTAAGAATAACGAAGTGCATCAAATATATCCTGGGCATTTAATTGTTGTAGTAAGCACATAGCAATTGCTGCTATGAAAAATCTTTTCATAAAATCGTTATTTGAAGAATTTCATTAAATTAGTCACCTTTAGTTACGACGGCCACCTGCTGAGCTTCCCGAGGAACTGCTTTTTGATGAAGAGCTGCTGCTGCTGGAAGAAGAAGATGAAGAAGAACTGCTGCTGCCCGAACTGTATGTGCGGCTGCTTGCTCCTGATGACGACGATGATGATCCTGTATTCCAGTTTGAAGATGAATTATTATTACTTCCTCCGCCAAAGAAGCCAGATCTGTTGCCACTGCTTCCTGAATTATTGTTGCTGCCGAAATAACGACTGTTGTTATAATTGCCCGATTTGCCGGAATAGTTGGTACCCGAATTTGTAAAACGTTGTATTGGCGCTGAATAACGTACAACATTGCTGTGTGATGCACCGCCATAACCCGATACAACAATCAGGTTGTTTGCTCCGGGAATTAAAATGTAATTTGAATATCCCTTATAACCATAACTCCACGGATTATAGCCATAACCATAATAGTTACCCCAGCCATAATCCATTCCCCAGTAATTATTCCAGCCCCATGTGTTATAAGGATTGTTCCAGGTGTTCCATCCCCAACTGCCATAACGGGGAGCATCCCAATAATAATCATCGTAATAACGAAGACGGGGGTCACGAATTTCCTGACGCAGACGACGATCTTCAAAGTTGCGGTCGTTGTATGAAAGCCGGTTATCTTCATCCTTATCAACACGGGCATAAGTACTGCCCTCTCTTGCCGGTGAATAATAAACATCGTCAGGTGTTTGGCCAACACGGTATGTGGCACAGGAGCTAAGCCCGGCCAGTATTAAACCAAAGAGTAAAATTCGGGTTCCCATAATTTTAGAATTGAGGTTTGTAATGTGAAGTTACTACTTTTGCAGCTTCGTGTAAACAACTATTTTACAGCAACAAAGAACAAGCCACAACATCATTTGCATTGTGTTTGTGCTGTTAAATTAATGGTAAACATATTATAAAGAAAATTTACAATGGCAGAGGCAATTACTTCCCGTGAACAGGATTATTCGCAATGGTACAATGATTTGATTTTAAAAGGTGGATTGGCTGACTATTCAGCAGTAAGAGGTTGTATGGTTATTAAACCCTACGGATTTGCACTTTGGGAAAATATGCGGGACCAATTAGACAAGATGTTTAAAGAAACAGGTCATGTAAATGCTTATTTCCCGCTTTTTATACCCAAAAGTTTTTTAAGCCGTGAAGCCGACCATGTGGAAGGTTTTGCAAAAGAATGTGCCGTAGTAACCCATTACCGGCTCAAAAATGACCCGAACGGTGGAGGGGTTGTGGTTGATCCGGAAGCAAAACTGGAAGAAGAGCTGATTGTTCGTCCGACTTCTGAAACAATTATCTGGAATACATATAAAGACTGGATTCAGTCGTACAGAGATTTACCAATTCTTGTAAACCAATGGGCAAATGTGGTGCGTTGGGAAATGCGTACACGTTTGTTTTTACGCACTGCCGAATTTTTATGGCAGGAAGGGCATACAGCACATGCAACAGCCGATGAAGCTGTAGTTGAAACAAGAAAGATGCTGGATGTATATGCAAAGTTTGCTGAAGAGTGGATGGCAGTTCCCGTTATCAAAGGAGTAAAAACAGCCAATGAACGTTTTGCAGGTGCGGTTGATACATATTGTATTGAAGCCCTGATGCAGGATGGCAAAGCATTGCAGGCTGGAACATCGCACTTCCTTGGACAAAACTTTGCCAAAGCATTTGATGTGAAATTCAGTGACAAGGAAAATAAGCTGGAATATGTTTGGGCAACAAGCTGGGGCGTAAGCACAAGGTTAATTGGGGGGCTGGTTATGGCGCATAGTGATGACCAGGGGTTGATTCTTCCTCCAAAAATTGCTCCTTTGCAGGTGGTGATTGTTCCTATTTTTAAAAATGATGTGGAAAAGGGAATGATTGATAATAAGGTTACTGAAATTATTCAAAAGCTGAAAGACCTTGGAATAAGGGTTAAATACGATGATCAGGATAACGTAAGACCAGGCTGGAAATTTGCTGAATATGAATTGAAAGGTGTGCCAGTACGCATGGCAATTGGCCCGAGGGATTTAAGCAACAATGTGGTTGAAGTTGCACGCAGAGATACCAAACAAAAGCAGTCAGTAAGTATGGATGGCATTGCCTTTTATATTCAAACGCTGCTTGATGAAATTCAGTTAAATATTTTTGAAAAGGCAAGGATTTACCGGGACGAGCATATTACAAGAGTTAATACATGGGATGAATTTGTAGAAACACTTGAAAATAAAGGAGGCTTTGTTTCTGCTCATTGGGATGGTACAGCCGAAACCGAAGATGAGATCAAAGCAAAAACAAAAGCAACCATCCGCTGTATTCCTTTGGATAATGAAGAGGAAGATGGAGTATGTATCCTTACAGGTAAACCATCAAAACAACGGGTGTTGTTTGCACTGGCATATTAAAAGAGGCACAGTTATAAATAAAAGCCGGAAAGTAAATTACTTCCGGCTTTTTTTATCAGGATTCGGCAAACTTTGTATGCTATAAGAATTGTAATGCAAATAATTACTCAAACATTTTCTTACAACTTATTACGTTCCTCACTTCCCCCTGTTCAGCCACCAGCCAAGCCATAACCCCACAAGCGCCCACGACAGTAGCGCATCAAGCAAATGCCCCATACATCAAACGTTTCATACCATAAATGAAGGGTGTAAGGCGAGTTGAAAAATACAATCAGCCCCACGGCAAGCGACGAAAAGAAAACAGTGGCAAAATTGTTCTCCTGTATTTTGCCCATAATGAAAATAAACAGGAACACAATTACAACATTTACGGCAAAACCTCTCACCATATTTATCGTCATATTGTTTTTCATTTCAGTGTGATAAAACACCTGTGCCCAGGGTTTGCCTATAGATGTTTCCATTGCTTTCTGCTGTTCTTTTTTTCTCAGGTGAGTCTCCTGAAAGGGACTCGCCGAAAGAAGAACTTTTTCATTGTTTTACTTCACCTACACTTTCCCTTTGTAGTTAGCGTCGAAATCAATCATCCATTCAATGCCATATTTGTCTCTGAACATACCGAAGTAAGAACCCCATGGGCTGTCGGCAATGGGCATTTCAATTTGTCCACCAGCTGAAAGTCTGTTGAATAATCTGTCAGCTTCTTCTTTGCTTTCTGCACTGATGACAATTTTACTTCTGTTCTCATTTTCGTTTGTTCGCCCCAATATTTCAGGTACATCATTCGCCATTAAAACACTATTTCCAATTGGCAGAGCAATATGCATTATTTTATTGGCCTCATGTTCTGCCACCTGAAATTCTTCGCTTGCCATGTCTTTAAAACGTACAATTCTTGCAAACTCACCGCCAAAAGCTGATCTGTAAAAGTTGAATGCTTCTTCAGCATTACCGTTGAAATTAATGTGAGGATTAATACTTGCCATAATGTTTGGTTTTTTATTGTTTTTGAAATTTTATAACTCCGGCCACAAGCGTTTCACCCATGCCTGTTCACCATTAAATGATGGAACACAAGTTAATAAAGCCTCTTGTACTTGTTACTGTTTCATTTGCTAAAATAATCTACAAAGTCAAAAAAATTAGTCCATGAATTCCATCGTTTTCACGAAGAAATGCATGCTTACTCAGGCAAGGCACCGCTTGTACCAACAACAGAAGCCATGCTCAAAACTCTAACGGCTACACCTAAAAATGCACACAGGCGCAAGTGTTTCGCTTGTGCCAACTCTTTGCAAAAAATCTCACTTATTCCTCTCCAGCCCATCCATAAACTCCTGCAATTTCTGCACCTGTTCCGCCGATAAATTCCGCAACCACTCAGCAGCAGTCGGCAACTTCGGTTTTGGTTTCAGCTTTTCAAGAGCAACAGGCTCATTGACTATTGTTTTTTCATCAGCCACCACACAAACAAATCATCAGGCGTGCGCTTACACACCAGGCAAATCTGTTCCAGCGCATCAAAACTGATATTCCTTGATTTGTTGGTTACTAAGCGGCTCACAGTGTAGTAAGGAATTCCTTGTTTAACTAAATACCGTTGCGGATTAGTTATTCCCCTGCTTGCAAGCAGTTCTAAAACGTTCAATTGAAGCATAAAAAAGCGTTTTTCATGCTAAAAAGATACAAAATCAACCGAAAACATCAAAAAAACGGGCATTTACATTCAAAAAACTGCAACGTGCAATGAAATAACTGCAACAAACATTAAAATAATTGCAAAGAGCATTTAAATAACCGCAACGTGCATTGCAGAAATTGTGAACTACAAAGGCTGGAAAACCATCTTAGCCGGTTAAAAAATCAACAACTCAAAAAGAATAGTAAGGAGAGAAAAAGAAATAAACGCTGCCGGAGAAATCAACAATCTGTCTTAAGAAATATCGCATCCAAATCTCGCCGAATTCATTCAGTATATGAATATGTAACGACCTGACTTAAATTTTTGAATTAGAAAAAAAGGTTTAGCATGGAGTAAAACCAAGCTTTTTCGGGAAAAGGCCAATGAAAGCCAAACGAAAGGAACGGGAGCAAAAAGCAAAAATTATGGTTTGGGCACAAACATCGAAGTTTCATGCCTTCCTTCATAAGCCAGCGGGATGGTTTTAAAAATTCCGGCAACCCCGGCAGTAATTGTGCCGGTGGCCCGAACCAAAACTGTTTTGTTAGTGAGCGCACTCCATGCGTTTTTAAACACATTTTTCATATCAGTTTTGATTTTGAGAGGAATTACAAAATCTGACTTTCTGTCAACTTTAATCAAAGTATCACTGATAGCCCGTCCAAGATAAATTTCATCGAGATAAACATCACATTCTGTTTTCTTCACCTGGAAACCGATCCGGTTCGGGTTGTTATAAACCAGTTCCATGGAAACAACCGATTCTGAAAAACCGATGGATTCAAATTTCAGGTTTCTAAATTCTTTGTACTCTGGAATTTTAAAAGCGTTGCAGGAGATGGCTGTTAAACAAACGAAGAAACAGGGAAGAAGAAGTTTTTTCACAAAAACATATTTAATGCAATGTACTGCAAAGTGATGAAATTTCTTTCGCTGCACCAAATACAAAACTTAAATTTGAACTAAAATAGTTAGCTGAAAATAAAGCAGGTAAAATCAATTTAATAAGCAAACATTTATAGTTTATAAAATATATTGTTATAATAAGATTTTCAATTAATTAAATCTAATTAACTGAAAATTAAATAATAAATTTTTGGAGGGTTATGAGAATAAATATGGATGTTAAACAAGGACAGCTTATCGTTTAAAATAAACTTGCATTATGAGTGTATATAAAATTGATTTACAGTATTTTGGTTCGATTAAATACTATTACAGTTTAATTAATCAAACAAATATTGTTTTTTGTACAGATGTTTGGCTCGATAAGGCGCTTCATTTGAACAGAACAGAGCTGATTGGAGCAAATGGCCCTCTCCTCCTCACTGTTCCGCTCGTAGGTGGGCGAGACAAAAGGCAAAAGTTGAAGGACACTCTGGTGTCTTATACCGAACCCTGGCAGCGTATTCATTGGAAGGGCATTCACGACTCTTACCGCAAGGCTCCCTGGTTTGAAGACTATGCTCCCGGGCTGGAGCAGTTAATAAAAGAAAAGGAAAAATTCCTAATCGACCTGAACCTGAAAACCATGAATTGGGTGCTAAGCAGATTGAAACTGAAGATTGACATTTTGGCGGAAAATGAAAAAAGAGACACGCTGGCTGAACAGGCATCTGCTCCAAAACAGAAGCAAGGTTCGGCGGTTGTATTTCCACCTTATCAGCAGGTTTTTGCTGAACGACATGGGTTCATTCCAAACCTTAGTATTCTTGACCTGCTGTTATGTGAGGGACCATCTGCAAAAAAATATCTCCAAAACGGGAACCTTTTTTGAAAATCAGGCATCATAAAATAAGGAGAGGTGTCTATAAAACAATTAACTTGTTGGCCCATTTCCTGATTATACATTATGAGAATATTTCTGACTGGTTTAAGTCTGTTGGTTTTTGTTCATCTTTTTTCGCAGGATTTTTCAAACAAAGGCAAAGAATTCTGGGTTGCATATGGCAGTCATGTGTCGATGTATAATACCAATGGCACTCCTAATACAACCAATGGCGGATCGCAAAACATGGTGTTGTATTTCACTTCCGATAAGAATGCAACAGTTACTGTAACAATACCCGCAACCGGCTGGACGAGAACATATTCTGTAACAGCCAACCAGGTTACCACATCAGATATTATTCCAAAAACTGGCACAGATGATGCAAGAATTGTGAGTGAAGGAAAAAGCACAAAGGGTATTCATATTACCAGCGATGTTGCAATAATTGCCTATGCTCATATTTATAACGGTTCAATTTCAGGTGCAAGCCTCTTATTTCCGGTAAATACACTTGCAAGAGAATACTATTCCATCAATTTTACGCAAACTTCCAATGATGTTAACTCCTATACTTATTGTTATGTAATAGCAACAGAAGATAATACGTCAGTTGAAATTATACCCAGCGCCAATACATTTAATAACTTAAAGGGAGATACAATAAAGGTTACGCTTAATAAAGGAGAGGTTTATAATATTTTTGGTAAAGCTTTATCATCGGTTAACCTTGGTACATCTACGAACCCTTCTTACCTGTACACAGGGGAGGATTTGACCGGCACAAAAGTGCGTTCAGTGGCAACTGCAACCAGTACCTGCAAAAAGATTGCTGTGTTTTCGGGTTCTGGCAAGTTAAATATACAATGTGCAAACGTTTCGGGCAGTGCAGACAACTATATACAACAGGCATTTCCTTCCAATGCCTGGGGCAAAAAGTACCTTACTGTTCCAACCAATAAAATGCCCAATAACTATTTCAGAGTTTGTGTAAGCGATCCGGCAACCGTGGTTAAGAAAAACGGCGTAGTGCTTACCGGGCTTACAAACAATTTTTACTACGAATACCAGAGTTCTACTCCTGATCTCATTGAATCAGACAAGCCTGTAATGGTGGCTCAATACATAACTACAAGAGTTCAGTGTGGTAATGCTGCATTTTATTATGGGTCTGAAAGCTTGGGCGATCCTGAAATGATTTATCTGAGCCCCATTGAACAAACAATAGAAAAAGTAACAATAAACTCAACTGGAAATGCGGCAATCAGGGAACATTGGCTGAATCTGATCATCAAGCCGACCGGTTCTGCATCCCTTCGTGTTGATGGTGCAGTACCCTCTGCAACAGCCTCCACACATCCACGAGATGGGGCTTATGTATATTACCAGATCCCATTGAGCCAGGGATCGCATACCATCAGTTCCGACTCAGGATTTAATGCGATTGCCTATGGATATGGCAGCGCAGAATCTTATGGCTACAATGCAGGAACTAATGTAAAAGACCTGTATCAGTACGTAACTACAACCAACAAGTATGCAACCATTAACAGTCCGGTTGCATGCAAAGGCTCTCCCTTTATTTTTGCTATTACACTTCCATATGTGCCGTTATCAATGAAATGGAAGATTCCAAATTTTGCAAATTATGTTAATAATGGGCCGGTTGTGCCCGACTCTACTTTCGTACTCGATGGCCGTACTTTGTATTTCTATAAATTACCTACTACATATACATATAATGCAATTGGTACATATCCTATAACTGTTACAGTAAATAATCCAACTGCCGATGGTTGTTCAGGAGAACAGAATATTGATTTTGATCTGGAAGTTTATGACCCACCTGTGGTTGACTTTTCATGGCCAACGTCGCTATGTACTGATTCAATTATTCCCATCACAACCAATAATACAACAGGAGGAAGGCCTATCATAAAACATTTCTGGGATTTTGGTGATGGTACCTATGCTTATACAAATAACCCAGGAAAAGTTTATACAACTCCTGGAACATATAAAATCCGTTACTCGGTATTAACCGACGCAGGTTGTTTAAGCGATACAGTTGAAAAAACAATCACTGTTACTAAAACTCCGGTTGCGAATTTCAGCTTCACAACGCCGCAATGTAAAGACAAGCAAATAACATTCAGCGATCAGTCAACGCTTGCAGGCGGGGTGGGAAGTATTACCAACTGGAACTGGAATCTTGCAGTTGGGTCTCCTATTAACAATACAACTAATGCCAGTGTTACGGGAACATACACAACGGCACAGGTATATAATCCAACTTTACAAGTAATTACAAGTACAGGCTGTAAAAGTCCTGTTTATACAGCACCGTTAACAGTAAGTCCAAACCCGATTCCGGATTTTACTATGAGTTATGCTTGTTTGCCCGATGGTGTGGTGAACTTCACAAATACATCAACCATTGCAGATGGATCCCAGGCTTCCTTTATTCATTCATGGAATTTTGGTGACCCTGCTACAGGTGCATTGAACAGTTCATCATTAACTAATCCATCACATAAATATTCCACAACCGGACCATATACTATTAAACTGATTGTTACATCAAATAACGGATGTATTGATTCGGTTACAAAATCGCAAGGCAATATTTACCCACAGCCAAAAGCCGATTTTACTTCGGTTGCAGAAATATGCTGGAAGTCACCCATTACATTTACCGATGCTTCAAACGGAATAACACATCCGGTTGCTTCATGGGAGTGGCGGTTTATTAATTCAACCGGCACTGTAGTTGGCTCTTCAACCAGCCAGAATCCGGTATTCAACTTCCCGCTACCGGGAACTTATACGGTGAAGCATTGGGTGTTTACGAATCAGTTGTGTATAAGTGATACTGTAATAAAAACTGTCATCATTCATCCATGGCCAACTGCTGGGTTTATTTCAAGTAGTCCGCTTTGTGAAAAGAATCAGGTAATACTTACTGATAATTCAACAGCAAATGTTGGTACAGATACTCGCTGGTACTGGGATCTTGGCGATGGCACAATCATCAATGCCAATAACAATAATCCCATCACACATACATATACTAACTGGGGCGATAAAACGATTAAATTTCTTGTGGAAAACAGCAAAGGCTGTTTAAGTGATACACTAACAAGAACTGTTCATATCAATCCATTGCCTGAAGTTGGTTATGTGCTACCTGAAGTTTGTTTAAGCGATGCTAATGCTGTGTTTGCAGATACATCGCATATTGCAGATAACAGTGAAGCATCCATGACATACTTCTGGAACTTTAACGCTGGCGTTCCGGTAATTGCTCCTGCACCAGTTCCGGCAACAAGCACCAGCAAAAACCCGGTTATCCATTTCGGTAAAGCTGATAACTATCTGTTGTCTTTAGTTGTTACGTCAAAAGATGGTTGTAAAGATTCAATTACAAATATTCCGTTTACAGTGAACGGATCAATTCCTAAAGCCGATTTTACAATTTTGCCAACAAACGGATTGTGCAGTAACCAGGATGTGCAGATAAAAGATAATTCAACAGTTGATTTTGGTTCAGTAACCAAAGTGGAAATTTATTGGGATAATATCAATGCTCCAACTGTTTTTGATACAGATGATGTTCCGGCTTCGGGCAAAATATATTCACATCGTTATCCCGATTTCCAAACACCATTAACTAAAGCATTCCAGGTTCGTTACAGGGCCTATTCAGGTATTGTTTGTGTAAACGATGCGGTGAAAACAATTACAGTTAATGCAAGTCCGCTTACACAGTTTTTGGCAATGCCCGGCATTTGCCTCGATGCTTCACCCCGACAAATAACACAAGCAACTGAAACCGGCGGATTGCCAGGAACAGGAGTATTTACAGGCCCAGGTGTTAGTACAACCGGTTTGTTTAATCCTGCAACAGCAGGGGTGGGAACACATACCATCCGTTATACATTTACAGCAACAAGTGGATGTACACATTATTCCGAACAAACAATTGAAGTATGGCCACGCCCTGTTTCAAAATTTGTTTCATTACTTCCTTCCTGCGAAAAGAATGCTGTAAGTTTTTCGGATAGTTCAATTGCAAATTCAACAAGTCTTGCAACATGGAACTGGAACTTTGGCGATGGTTCACCGCTAGTTTCTCTCAGCAGCAATACAAACGTAAAGCATACTTATGCTGCATACGGAACATACAATACCATTTTACAGGTTATTAACGACAGGGGTTGTACAAGTGTTCCGGTAACATTAGCGGTTAAAGTAAATCCATTGCCAAGAGTTGATTTTTCATTACCAAAAGTTTGCTTGCCGGCAGGCACTGCTGCATTCACCGATCTTTCAACTATTCCTGATGGAACACAAAGCCAGTTTAAATACAACTGGAAATTTGGTGATGGGTATGCAAGTCCTTCCGGGTCGGATGTTTCCACTATAAAAAATCCTGTTTATAATTACAGCCAGCTTGGGCCATATACTGTTAAATTAGTTGTTACATCTTCAAATAATTGCATTGATTCATTATCGAAGCAATTGGTGGATGTATTTCCACAGCCAAAGGCTGCCTTTACTTCTGTTGACAGTATTTGTATTGGTGAAACGATTGATTTTACCGATGAAAGTGATGGTATTGTAAGCTCTGTAAGCAAATGGCAATGGATGTTTGGAAACGGATATACTTCAGCCGTACAAAACCCTATTTATCTCTATCCGGCATCAGGAGTATATAATGTTCAGCTCTATGTTTATACAACTGAGGGTTGTGTTAGTGATACTGCAAGTAAAACAATTGATGTGTGGGCTTATCCTTTAATAACAGCAGGCCCCGATTTGAATGTACTGGAAGATGGTATTAAGAAAATATCGGGAGCTACAGCATCAGGTGCAGGTTTACAATTCTTATGGACTCCATCTACATACCTTGACGATACGTTAATACTCAATCCAACAATTATACAACCCAAAGATGATATTACTTACACCTTGACTGTTGTTGGAAGAGGTGGTTGTACAAGTTCGGATGATCTGTTTGTGAAAGTATTGAAGATGCCTAAACCACCAAATACATTTACTCCGAATGGTGATGGTATTAATGATTTCTGGGAGATTCCTCATCTCGGGGATTATCCCGGTTGTATTATTGAAGTTTATAACACAGCAGGTACATTGGTTTTCAGGTCGGTTGGTTATTCAACACCATGGGATGGGAAATGGAAGGGACAGCAATTGCCTGCAGGTACTTATTATTATGTAATTGATCCGAAAAACGGAAGAGGCCGTTCAAAAGGATATGTAACTATACTAAGATGATCCCCTTGAAAATTCAGTTTGATGTCATGAAGAAATTTAGATTGTGCAGTTTTTTTATGTTGGGATTATTGATGGTTGTATTTTACTCAAATGCACAGCAGCGCCCGCATTATACACAGTATATTCTCAATAATTATATTGTTAATCCTGCATTAACAGGGATTGAAAACTATACTGATATAAAAATCAGTCACCGTAATCAATGGGTTGGCTTTCCCGGCGCACCACAAACCATTTACTTAACTGTTCATTCTCCAATTGGCAAGAATGATTATCGCACCACACCAACATCATTTCAGGTGCCAGGCGAAAATCCAAGGGGAAAAGCTTATTGGGAAGAATACACAGCAGCAGAGCCACATCATGGAATAGGGGGGAGTATTATTAATTACAAAACAGGTTACATTAACCGTTTTTATGCAACAGTTTCGTATGCGTATCATATTGGGTTAACACCAAAACTTAATTTATCTGCAGGCTTTGCAGGAGGTATATCATCGATTAATATTGATGCTTCAAAAATTGAACTTGCCAATCCGGTTGATCCTGCTATTGGTGGAGTGACAACTGAATTACGGAAAATTAAGCCGGAATTAAATGCGGGGCTATGGTTGTATTCCGATAAATTTTTTGCCGGGTTTTCTGCCCAGCAAATCATTCCGCAAAAGGTTACGCTTGTTACGAATGATTTTTATAAGTCAACTTTAGTTCCTCATTTCTTTGCAACAACCGGTTATCGGTTTCTTGCAGGCGATGATGTAAATATTATTCCGTCTGTAATGGTACGGTACATTCCAAGTATGCCCGTTTTTTGCGACTTTACTGTAAAGGCTCAATACCAGGACAGGTTCTGGCTGGGAGCCAATCTTCGTCTAAAGGAAGGATTTGCAGCAATGGCTGGTTTTAATGTTTCTAATACATTCAATGTAAGTTACTCTTATGATGTAAACAATTCCAATTACCTGTTACAATACATGCAAAGAGGTACACATGAAATTGTACTCGGGTTTACTTTGGGAAACAAATGGGGCGATCTTTGTCCAAGAAGGGTATGGTAAAATTGTTACAATCTTGATATTTGCAGCTTTCGTATAACAACATGCGGCGGTTGTTTTTTCATCTTTGTTGTATCGGGTAGCTGCTCATTGTCAAAAAAGAATGGTGGTTGTTCAGTAAAGATGATGACCTGTTTTTCCTGGTTTCTCATTTGTTCAATTAAATTCATGTCGTTCAGATAAACAAAGTCAGGCATTTCACGTAGTTTGTTCTTCCACTGTTTTTCAATTAAGCTGTCCTGTTTCTTTCTCATTTCCATCATTCTCCTGTTAAACAGTTTTAATTGTGCAATATGTTGTTTTGATAGTTCTGCCGCTCTTTTTTGTTGCTGTATATTTTGTTGTTGAATGTAGATGTCTCCATCTGGAAATTCAGGCATAACAAAATCACCTTGCGGAAAAGTAAACACAAAAGAGTGATTGGTTGTATCATTACTGTTCCTGTTATGGAAATAAAACTGTTCTTGTATTGGTGCATTGAAATACGTCATCTTTTGCATTGGACGCTGAACATCAAAGTTATAATAGCTTAATTCCCTTCTGCCATTTGTCTTTCGTTGTATCGATTCACGAACTGAATCATCATTTATAAAATTCCTTCCTGGCGGCGGCGGAGGTAAATGATTCATGCGTGGCCTCATCATTAGTTCCATCCATTCTTCAGGAATATCTCTCATTACCAGCTTATCAAAAAGAACCTGTTTGCCTTTCTCATCCCACACTCTTACAGACTGATGTTTCAGCTCTTTTGAAATAACAAGACGCATTTTCCTTTTCTCATCAATTAGTGAAACAGTTTCACCGCTTTTTTTCAATACTGTTTCAGGTTTAATAAAAATCGTATTCTGTAAGTAGCTGTTTTTGTCGGATACCGCAACTTTTTTTGATGTTGTGTGATTATTATTTTTTACAACCCATCCTGTAGTTGCAAAAACGATTGTGAGGAAAACCAAGGCCGCTAATCTTGAACTGATTTTATTTTTTTCAGCAGGAAGATTTAAAATGCGCTTAATCCTGTTTTTCAGTAAATGTTTATCATCGCCCAAAGCCATTGCAAGCTTAGGTGTTGATCTTCTTGCTTTCTCAACATTTAATAATGCTTCGGCATAAACCGGGGCATTTTGCTGGAACTTCATTACAAAATCATCACAACTGTTTTCTCTCTCACGCTTTGCAGTGCCAATAAGCAAAAGTGCAAACGGATTGAAGAATAAAATTGTTTCTGTAGTTGTTAACAGAATATTCCAGAAATAATCGTTGCGTTTGATATGTGAAATTTCATGAAGCAAAACAGCTTCGAGCTGAGCAGGAGTTAAATGTGTTACAGCAGTAATGGGTAACAAGATAATTGGTTTAAGAAAACCAATTGTTGCCGGAATATCAATTTGTGTGCTGATGAAAAGCTTTGTTTTGCTACTGAGGCCTGTAGTTTCAATGAGGTAATTGAAAAAAGTCTGCATGTCTTCAGAAACTGGTATCATCCCATTCCTTTTCAATGAATTCACTTTGTGAACCTGCACAAATAATTTCAGCATAAACCAGCCAAGTACAAAAAGATATGCAACCGATAAATAGGGGAGAATAAAGTTGAATTTATATTCAATCCAGTTCAGTAATAGCTGCCATTGATTGCTTTTGGTGAAAGCGCTGAATAAAGCTGTGTTATTACTCTCAACAACAACTGATGCGGTTTGACTCAGTTGTTTATTCCATTGCGAAAAAATGGTTGATATAAACCATCCGAACCCGGCAAGGGCAAATAAGCTGCTGAGAAAATTTTTTACTGACGAGTGTTTAATTCGGAAAATGGCAACCAGTAATTGATAAAGTAAAAAAAGTAATGCCATTTGCCAGAAACTGGCGGTAATTGCTTTCCCCAAAGCCAGCAAAAAATCAGATTGCAACAGTTGCTGCATTATTACTGCTGTTTGAGATTGTCAATCAGTTTCTGTATTTCCTCTAATTCCTCTTTTGAGGTTTTATGATTTCCGAGTGCCTGCATAACAAGCTGGGTAGATGACCCCTGGAAAAGAGTATCAATCATTTTGCCCATAAATTGTTTTTGCGCTTTTTCACGGGAAAGAAGAGGAGCATATTTGTGAGTTTTGTTGCTTTCATCTCTTTTTACCATTCCTTTTTCATGCATAATCTGCATCAGTTTCAGAGTAGTGGTATAGCCTGCATCTTTTGTCTTGCTCAGTTCTTCATGCACGTCTCGTACTGTAGCCTGGCCACGTTCCCATAAAACACGCAAAATTTCGAGCTCACTTTCTGTAGGTTTTATTTGCCTGGTGTTCATAATATACGACTTGTTTCGTATCAAATATACGAGATGGTTCGTAAAAAACATTGCCGTTTAAAATATTTGAAAGAAATTAACAGGTATAGCCGGAACACAAAAAAGCCGCTCAAAATGAGCGGCTATATCTGACCAAACCACGAAATTTTATTTCTTTTCAAGTTTAACTGTATCTATGATGGTTGTTTGACCAAGAACCACAGTCGCAGCCCTTACAGTTTCTTTATGAATGGTATCATTAGGAATAAATGAGAAGTTATAAACACCAGCCGGTATATCCCAGAAAAGATACTGACCACCGGGCCGAGCTGTAAATGTAGAAGCAATAGTATCAGTGCCTTTTATGGCAAATACAGTAGTTAATACAGAATCGGGCATTACCACACCTTTTACAATTCCTCCCGAAGGAGTGAATGAAATCAGCCGTAATACAGGTTTTAATAAATAGTTGCCACTATTACCCGCTTTTACTATTGATTTGCCCGCATCGAAATCAAGTACAAGACGATACAATAAACCACCTGAAACTGATTGATGTAACTGAACTTTTAAACCCGATTGCTGGGCACTTGGGGTTGTAAGAAAAATCTTTTCGCCTGTTTTAGTAATTATATAGTTATTGTCGCCCAAAACCAGTCGTATTTGTGATATTGTTCCAGCAGGAATTTCAGCATCAGCAAGAACCGTATCTTTTCCATTTGTAAGCTCAAGTAAATTATAAGCGCCGGGGTATGCACCTGTAAGTTTTACTTCATTCGAATCACCAAGTTTCAGCCATACTTCCCTTATGTCAACCCATACTTCTTTTACGTTAGGGTCAGGCGCATCTGTTAATCTGATTTGTACTCTTGAATTTTCATATTTACCTGAATTTTTCTGACAACTTTCAGCGGCAAATAAAATTCCTGCTGCTACAGCAATTCCTGAAACCAGTTTAAGAAAATTTGTTTTCATGATAAAAGGTTTGTTTAGCGTGATTTTTACATTATAAAATTCATCATATAAACTATGATATTTTCGTTCTTAAACTTCAAAATATCATGCCAGTTTTTAACATGGAAGTAACTTTTTTTAGTGAAATGATTTTATTTTCTCTTTTTTGAAAATAGAAATAAAAAATATTTTTATGTGTTTTCATGATAAAAGGATATTTCAAACAAAATAGCCCCCATATAGAAATACAGGGACTACTGATAATGGTCTGATTAGACACTCCTAAGAGTGCTGTTTTATTATTATGGTTGCAAGCACAACTATTTTTTTTGCACCTGCATTTTCACTTCAAATTCTGTATTTCCTTTGAGAAGAGGCCGGTATTTGTTCAGTGTTTCCGTTGATTGCAATGTTCCATTTATAAAGAGGCTGTCATTCTTTAATCTTACCGTAAACCCTTCTGCGTTAATCAGGCTGTCTTTCAATAAAGCCGCAATTAAAGGATTTTCACTTTTGGCTTCTGCAACGCCATCCGCTTTTTGTTCAATCCTCATTTCAATGGTTTCGGTATTTTTTTTAGGAGTTTCAGCCCCGTTTAATGTGGCAAGCGTTGGGGCAATTACCAATGAAACAATTGACATGAGTTTAATAAGAATGTTCATTGATGGGCCTGATGTGTCTTTAAACGGATCACCCACAGTATCACCTGTTACAGATGCTTTGTGCGGATCAGAGTTTTTATAGAAAATTTCTCCATCAATTTCAACGCCTTTTTCAAAACTCTTTTTAGCATTATCCCATGCACCACCGGCATTATTCTGAAACATACCAAGTAATACACCACTTACAGTTGCACCGGCAAGGAAACCGCCTAAAGATTCGGGGCCAAAAACAAAACCAATAATAAGTGGTGAAATAATAGCGATGGCACCGGGAGCAAGCATTTTTTTAATAGATGCTTCGGTAGAAATAGCCACACATTTATCATATTGAGGCGTACCTGTTCCTTCCATAATTCCAGGAATAGTGCGGAACTGGCGGCGGACTTCTTCAACCATTGCCATTGCAGCCTGGCCAACTGCACGAATTGCAAGAGCAGAGAAAATGAATGGAATCATACCACCTACAAAAAGCGATGCAAGCACCTTGGCTTTGTAAATATCAATTCCCTTGATTCCGGCAACACCAACAAACGCAGCAAACAATGCAAGTGATGTTAATGCAGCAGAAGCAATGGCAAAACCTTTACCTGTAGCAGCAGTAGTGTTACCAACAGCATCCAGTACATCGGTTTTTTCACGTACATTTTTTGGAAGTTCACTCATTTCTGCAATACCACCTGCGTTATCAGCAATTGGTCCAAACGCATCAATGGCTAACTGCATGGCAGTTGTGGCCATCATTCCGGCAGCAGCAATAGCAACACCGTATAAACCGGCACATTCAAATGACCCCCAGATACCTCCGGCCAAAACGAGAATGGGAAGAAAGGTTGATTCCATACCAATTGCCAAACCTCCAATTACATTTGTTGCATGTCCAGTAGAAGACTGACGTATAATGCTTAAAACAGGTCCTTTGCCCATCGCTGTGTAGAATTCGGTAATGATGCTCATTAAAGCACCGACCACTAAGCCAACAGCAATAGCGCCAAGTACACCCCATTTGGTGAATTCAGCACCACGAAGGATCATCGTTTCAGGAAGTACAAAATATACAAGCCCAACTGAAGCAACAGCAGTAAGAATAATCGATCCCCAGTTTCCCATATTTAATGCTTTCTGCACATTATCAGTACTGATACCGGCATTTTCACTGATGCGAACCATCCATGTACCAACTATGGAAAATAGAATTCCTGTTCCTGCAATAAGCATTGGTAATAATACAGGAGCAATGCCTCCAAACTGATCAACCGATCTGGTTTCCTGGCCAAGTACCATTGTTGCAAGTACAGTAGCTACATAAGAACCAAAAAGGTCGGCACCCATACCTGCCACATCACCTACATTATCACCTACATTATCTGCAATGGTAGCGGGGTTACGAGGATCATCTTCGGGAATACCAGCTTCAACTTTACCTACAAGATCGGCACCAACATCGGCTGCTTTTGTATAAATGCCACCACCAACACGGGCAAATAATGCAATTGATTCAGCTCCAAGAGAAAAACCAGTTAAAATTTCAATTGCACGTTTCATCTCTTCACCATTTACATCTGCTCCGGTAGGTACGAATACAGCTTTGAGCAGAATAAACAATGCACCTAAACCAAGTACTGCAAGACCGGAAACTCCGAGTCCCATTACTGAACCGCCTGTAAAAGAAACTTCCAGTGCTTTGCTTAAGCTTGTACGGGCAGCCTGCGCAGTACGTACGTTACTTAAAGTAGCACTACGCATTCCAATATAACCGGCCGTTGCACTGAAAACAGCGCCACTTACAAATGCAAGTGCAATACTCCAGTGACTGGTAGGATTGCTTTTTGACATTACGCCTAAAAGAACTGCAACAATAACAACGAAATAAGCAAGTATTTTCCATTCAGCTTTTAAAAAGGCCATAGCACCTTCTGCAATATGATTGCTGATGTCCTGCATCCGTTCATTTCCTGCATCCTGTTTTGAAACCCAGTTGTACTTTACAAACATGTATAGCAATCCTATCACTGCCATAGCGGGAACGAGATAAATCAAATTCTCCATAATCAGATTAATGTAGTTGTAATTTTACGGGAAGACCGCCTTTTTTTCTCATATAGTTAAAGGAGGGGCCGCAAAGATAGGGGAATCGAACTGAAATCGGAGAATGGCAAGCCATTGCACTAAGGGCAAAAATGCAAATTCTTAAAATTGCGTATTGTTGTAAAGTAAAATTTCTCAATTACCGTCTTTTATGTAAATGACGGTGCAATGGAGGCAATGGCCAATCAGCAAAATATTATTTCAACAATCAGTAACTACAGCAGGCAATTGTTTGGGTTTATTCGCAGCAGGGTAAATTCAAACGAAGATGCCGAAGACATTCTGCAGGATGTATGGGTTCAGTTGAGCAGGCTTCCTGCTGTGGAAACAATTGATAATATCAGCGGATGGTTGTTCCGTGTTGCCCGTAACAGGATTATCGATAAATCAAGAAAAAAGAAAAGCAGTTTTATTGAAGATTTTATTTACGAAGATGAAGATGGTGTACCATTGCTGCCTTCGTTTATGAAAAATGATGAAACTGATCCTGAAATGCAGGCCATGCAAAAAGTATTCTGGAATGAACTGATGGATGCTTTGGACGAATTACCGGAAAAACAACGCAGTGTGTTTATCCTGAACGAACTTGAAGACATGACCTTACAGGAAATAGCCGACCAGGAAAATGAAAACATCAAAACAATTATTTCACGCAAGCATTATGCAGTAAAACACCTGCGTAAAAGACTTGAAAATTTATACAACGATTTTTTAACTGATTAAACGTAAAGCAATGAAGAGTAAACACAGAAAATGGCTTGCCCTTGCACCATTAATTTTTGTAGCAGTTGCTGCATTATTAGGCTGGGTTGTTATGTTCTTATGGAACACCATTCTGGTTCCTGTACTTGGGGTGGGTATTATTACTTTCTGGCAGGCACTTGGCATATTTATTCTGAGTAAGATTTTATTCGGAGGATTTCATGGTGCAAAGGAACATAAATGGAAGCATCGTTATTTTAACAAACAGAAATGGGATAATATGACCGATGAGGAAAAAGAGCGTTTTAAACAGGAATGGGGCAGAAGATGTGGCTGGGAGAGAATGAGAAAGCCATCGGATGAAAATACTCCTTCCTGACAGGAACCGGGTTTTGATTTTGGTTAATAGTTGTAAAGAGCGGTAATAATATTATCGCTCTTTTTTATTGAGCAATCTGTTTAAATGCGTGACTCAGATGTTTATTAATATCTCCTGCAAGCATTACCTCCTGCGTTAAATGTGTAGCTGCAATATCTCCGGCCATCCCGTGAAGATAAACTCCAAGTATTGCTGCTTCCTTTGCACAATAACCTTGCGCTAACAGTCCTGTAAGAATTCCGGTTAACACATCTCCGCTGCCTGCGGTAGCCATGCCCGCATTTCCTGTATTGTTGTAATAGCCCTCGCCATTATTGCAGGCAATAAATGTATAATGGCCTTTTAGTATAATTGTACAGTTCAGTTCTTTTGCTTTTTGTAAAGCAAGATTTTTACGTTCAAAATCGCTGTCGGTTTTTCCAAATAGTCGTTCAAATTCTTTAGGGTGAGGTGTTAAAATACAGCCTTCATTAATATAAGAAGCTGTTTCTTTTTCGGTTGATAAAAGATTTATTGCATCTGCATCAATCACCTTCGGCTGGTTTGTTTGCTTAAGCAGATGCAGTAACATCTCCTTTGTGCTGTTGTTTAAGCCAATTCCCGGGCCAATACCAATTGCATTGTAACGGTTAAGTTCAGCCGGAACAGAAGAAAGGAATTTCTCTTCTTTATCGGCATCAACCATCGCTTCGGGAACAGTGGTTTGCAGTATTTCGTAACCACACTTAGGAATATGAACCGTAAGCAAGCCTGTTCCGCTGCGTAAACAACTTTCAGCACACAAAACAGCCGCTCCCATTTTACCATAACTGCCCGACATAATTAATGCGTGACCGAAATTCCCTTTATGTGAAAAGGGACGACGGTGCTTATAAATTCTTTTAACAGTAGCAACCTCAGTTAACTGCACACTTGTTTCTGTTGAATGATAATAATGAGGATGAAGACCAATGTTCAGAATATGAATTTCGCCACAGGCTTCTTCATTTTCCGGCAGAAGAAAGCATTCTTTATATAGCTGAAAGCTTAATGTATGCTTTGCATGAACTACTGTTGAATCTTTACAACTCATATCAGTAAACATGCCGGTTGGAAGATCAATAGAAATAATTTCAGCAGGAGAGTTGTTCAGATGGAGTGCAAGCTTTTCAGTAACGCCTTCCAGTTTTTTCTTTAAACCGGTGCCAAGAATCGCATCAATTGCTACATCGTTTTCTTTCAATTCAGGAAAAAAATCTTCTGATTGAATAAACGAAATATTGCCTTTTATTTCGTGGAGCCGTTGTAGATTCATCTGAAAATCAACAGTACCTAAATGCCCAAATTCAAGTATGTAAACTGCAACAGTGCATCCATGTTCAATTAACATCCTTGAAATAGCCAAACCATCGCCGCCATTATTTCCCTTTCCACAGAAAATGTGAATGGGTTTTGTAGTGTAGTGGTTATGAATCATCCATTCCACACATTTTGATGAAGCCCTTTCCATTAAATCAATTGATGCAATTGGCTCATGCTCGATTGTGTAGGCATCCCATTCTCTTATTTGCTTTGCCGAAAATATTTTCATGTGTAATTGTTTGTTGATTGTTGTCACATGATACCCGATATAAAAAATTATCGTCTTTTTCGCAGTAATCAGATGATATTTTTTATGGCTTACTTCGTATATTAAAGTTAATCTATTCAGCAAGAAAAAAGGTCTGATAAAAATCAGACCTGTAACCAAGGACATCGAAAAATAATATGTTGATTATTGTTTTATTTTTTTCCAAATGAAAACCGAACCGATACGCCAACAGTTGAAGCCCTGAATTTTACGGCCTGCACAATACTTAGCTCCGGTTTCCAGTCGAGCGATAAGTTTATTGGTACTTCTGTAAACTGGTAATCCAATCCCGCAATTCCCGTTATACCAAGATTTTCATCACCCTGAAAACCTGCATATATACCAGCTCCATAAAACCATTTCAGGTTATTCACCGCAGGTATTGGTTTAAAAAACTCATATAAAGCAGCAACAGAATAAGGCGATTTAAGATTCAGTATTCCCTCAACTGCTTTTCCTTCACTCATAAAATACCTGTATGAAATACCTGTTGAATTAATCTGGTCGGCACTTCCAAGACGAACACCAATCTGATGCTGGTATTGTGCTGTTGCTTTACTTCCTGCAAACAACAGAATTACAATGACGAAGGGTAAAATCTTTTTGTTCATAACAACTTTGTTGCTCATGTTCTCTCTAAAATAATGCCAACGCTCACCGCTTATTTTCTTTTATGAAAATTTAAACAAATCAATTGTGTAATAGTATAAACGCAAAAAGGAACAAAAGCTTTGTGAAAGAAAAGCAAATAAAAACTGTAAAAGAAAATATGCACAAATAAAGCCTGCTAATGAGATTTCTACAAGAATAATTCCAGCTTGCTTTTGGGCCTTCGGCTTTCGAGCCATTGAAAGCCTTCGAGTTTCTTTTTATCAGAGGGGAGTTTTCGTATCGGGAACATTGTGCCTTGTGCCATGTTCACAAATTTCACTTTTTTAACGGCACGTTTTTCAAAATACATATCAATTAAATCGGCGCTGCTGCTGTTCATTCCAAGAAAAGAGCTGTCTTCGTCCTGCGCATAATAAACACTTTGAGCAGTTCCTTTTGCTCTTACATAATCAATTTCTCCGTCGGAGAAATTGCCATTGATTGTGCGGCCTTTTACCTGGTTAAAAAAATCAGCACTTTCTTTGACATTCTGAATCATAAACCCGTTTTCATACACATACATTCTTTTTGGTTTCCTGTTTACGGTGTAAACAAAAATAGTATCGCCTGTTACCTGGCTTTCTTTTGCCCACACAATCGGGTTATTATATAATTCAAAAATGCTGTCAACTCCGGAATAAAACATACTGTCGGCAACTGCCTGCAATGAGTCATTGAAAATTCTTACATGCCTGAAGGCTGTAATAAATCTTAACGTATCAATTTCTTCCTGTGATCGTTTTCGTACAACAACCGAATCATTCTTCGCAATGCTGTCTTTTTTTGCAACAGGTATTGGGTCTTTGTCAGGAATTGCTGTTTTTTTATTTGGCGGAAAAGGAAGTTTGTTTGTTGCTGTAACAGGATCTTTTTTGGGCTGCTGACCTTTCAGAACAGGTCCGGGATTAATTTTTGGAAGAACAGTTATTGAATCATTTTTTGCAATGCTTATGCTATCTGAATGTTTAATACCAATATTATCAGGATGAAAGTTGTGTAAACTATCCCTCATAACAATAGTACTATCACTAAAATATTTGCTAACTGAATCTTTCCGTAATAATGAATCAACTTTAAAAACTGTTTTTCCTTTCAGCGTATCAAAAGCCCGTATGTAGCCTGTTTTAACCAGGGCAAGATCTTTCATGAGGCCCGAATAAATAGTGTCGGCAGCAACAAACACCGAATCTTTATCTTTTATTATCACCATTACTGGTTTTTCGGTGGCGAGAAAGTTTTTTCTTATTTTATTAAAGAAAACACGGTTACTGAAAAGCATAGCACCCTGGGAAGTGTCTTTATATTGCACATTGCCTGTTGCTTCGCCGTAACCTGTTTTGTCATCAAATGCAAAATCATCAGCAATCATGGTTGTTGTGCTGTCCTGCATGCGGGAGCGCTTACCGAATTTTGCTTTCTTCAGCTTCAGGTCATAGTAACCTTCCCGTGTATTAATAATTGAATTGCCGCTTTTAATTGTAGTGGGGGCAATGAAGGTTGCAACCTGGCTCGATGTGTTGTATAGCAAAGAATCGCTTGCCAGTGCAACTTCAGGGTCGCTCATTTTTACTTTTCCAATAAAGTAAACGTCCTTAATATCGGCATAATAATATCCTTCACGGCTGTAAAGTGTTGTTTGCTTGCTTTCAATTCGTCCACCGTCTCTGTACCGGCCTACTTTGGCATTCATATCATAGTCCATTGTATCGGTATAAAGAGTGCTGTTGCCATCGGTAAGTTTCACCTTATTCGTGAATGTGGCTAATTTCTTTGTGCCGTCATAGTGAAGGTATTGAGAATATATATTTACAGAATCAGCATCGTTAATGTGTACGTTGCCGTAAGCCTGCATGTAATTTGTTTTTTCATTCCACACAAGACTATCGCAGGTAAATAATGTTTTGCCTTGCCTGATTTTTACTTTGCCTACAAGTATCTGAAGCTGTGTTGCGGAATCAACAGTTTTAAAATCAAACCTGTTAGCCCAGAGTACCTCCACAACCCTTACCGTATCACTTGTTTGCGATGGACGGGGGGGGCTGTTTTTTTGTGCATGAACTACTGATCCGATGCACAACAATAAAAAACTCAGCAGGAGAATGCGCAGCACAGTGTGTTACTTTTGATTGTTAATACTGTCGGCAAGCGGTGCTTTCAGCGGCTCAGATTTGTCTTTTTTCCCAAACACAGAAACATTGATGTAACGTTTTGGATGAAGTTTCAGATCGTCAAGCAGAGTATTTAAACTACGGCTTGTGTTTTGTAAACTGTTATAAAGTTTCGGATCATTCACAAGCATGCCTAAAGTACCATCACCTTTATTTGCCTTTTGCAAAATTCCCTGTAATTGTGTAATGGTGTTGTTAAGGTTTGTTACAGTTTCCTTAATCTGTACTTCTGAAAGTTTTTGTGAAGTGACTTTCAAATTTTCAATTGTGGTATTTAATTTCTCATTATTGGTGTTAAGGTTACTTGTGAATTGTTGTGCATTGTTAAGTGTTTTCGCAAGCGCACCATCTTTTGTATTTAATAACTCGGAAAGATTTGCTGATGATGTTTTAAGGTTTGCAATGGCAACTTTAATATTTGACTTGGTGTTTTCATCAAACATGCTGTTTAAATTTCCAAGCACCAGTTTTAAAGAATCAACCGCTTGTTTTATATTGGCCATAACCGGATCAATATTATCCATTACTTTAGAAAGTATATCCGGATTTTTCTGACTTTGAAGAGTATCGCCATACTGAATAAAAGAAGTGGCATTTCCCGGAATAATATTGATGGATGCAGAACCGGTTAAACTGCCGTTTATAACAGCAAGTGAATTTCTTGGAATGTTTACATCTTCTGCAAGTGTAATAGTAACAATCACTTCACTGATGCTTTTATCAGCAGGAAGTATTTTATACACATTGCCGACCCGCACACCCTTAATCTTAACCATATTTGATACTTCAAGCTGACCAACATCGCTGAAGCGTGCATAAATAACATCCGATTTATTGATAAGGCTTTTTCCTTTCAAAAAATTATATCCTAAAACCAGTAACGTAACAGCTATAACAGTTAAGGCACCTACTTTGGTTTCGTTTGAAACTTTGATCATGCGGTAGAAAAAATTTTATGATTTGCAGTGAATAAACTGCTTACCGGCTCAAAAATAAGAAATGTTTGCCCGATGCTGTAATCTGAAACAGAAACTGAGGTTAAAATTATTTGCTGCCACTTATGTTTTGCACTGAATGTCCTTTTTCAACAAGCTCTTTATAGCGTTTGACGGCTCTTGTTATACTGGCTGCCATTTCCTGCTGTCCGTCATCACTCATCAGGAATTCTTCTTCAGGGCGATTTGAAAGGAAGCCAAGTTCAATTAAAATACTCGGCATTGCTGTTGCCTGCAATACCCATATACCTTTCTGGCGTTGCTTTACACCACGGCTGAAACGGCCAATACCAGTAAACTCTTCTTCAACCATTGTAGCCAGCTTTACACTATTGGCAAAAAACTGTTTTGTCCACAACGCAACCTGTTGTTTAACGATAGGGTCATTAATATTAACATTAAAAGAGCTGTCGTCTTTTTCATTCTGAAAAACATCTCCATTTTCCATAATGATGCCTTCTTTATCATCGGTTTTATGCGCAGCAAACACATAAGTTTCCGTTCCATTAGCAGGGTTCGGGTGATAATATGTTTTATAAACCGGAACTGATCTTGTTTTTTTAATTTTCTTTTTCTTTTTACCCTTGCCTGAATAAACGTAATAAGTTTCAGTTCGGTGCCCTTCCAATTTCACTTCCCTGAGTTTGGGAGCAAAGTTGCAGTGGATTGATACAAACAGATTACCCTTGTTCTCATTAGCAAAGTTGGCACGCTCATGCAGGCCTACAAAAAAAGGAGTAGGTCTAGACTCAAGCACTTTAACATCAGGCATTTGTTTTTTTATTTCATCTACTACTTTTTTTGCCACTTCGTACGTAATCTTATCTTCATACACTTCTGATCCGTAAGCACCATCACCAGCACTGAGTGAGCCTTTAAAACCGTGACCGGCATCGATAATAATTGTCTGAATTCTGGCAGTAGGGCTGTTTACAGCACGTTTGTTTGTAAACGATAAAACCGTAATGCCAATCATTAAAATTGATATAATGCCAAATAGCCAGTTTTTTTTCATTATAAGAATTTCTTTTTTAGTTATCAGTTCTTTTGCAACATTCACAGTTCGTTAATGCAATTGTGGTTATTTTTGCCGCTACTGTAGTATGAATACACGCCGTAAAGTTAATTATAAATCTGTTTTAGCCATTGCTTTCGTTATATTCCTGTTATATGGGTTAACGATGCAGGGAGTTGCTGCATTTCATCATTATCCTTTTTTATTAAAGAATTTAACATTTTCTAAAAACGATACCATTCCTCAAACTAAGCAAACAAGAATAGTACCAAGGCAGCTACCTGTAAAACAAAAACAGGATTCATCATCTCCGGTAAATAAAGGAAATGTAAATGACAGTATTCCTCAACAATCTGATTCGTTGTTTAAGGATTCCACAGTACAGAAAATTGATACATTTAATCTGAAAATTTCAAAGGATTCGATTGATGCACCTGTTGAATTTAAAGCTGATGATTCAATGGTGATTGATATCCCTGGAAAGAAAATTTATTTATATAATAAAGCTGAAGTTAAGTTTAAAGATGTAAGCCTGAATGCGGCTGTTATCCAGTTAGACCAGCCAACCCAGATTCTTACTGCCTTTTCAATGAAAGATACTGCTGGTAAAAGAGATGGTGTACCTGCTTTTAAACAGGGCGAAAGCGCTTTTACAGCAGACACTATCAGGTATAATTTTAAAACACAGCATGGACTAACGATTGGTTCCTATACACAGGAAGGAGAAATGTTTATTTATGGAGAAAGGGTGAAACGGATTACTCCATCTGAATTCTTTGCAGAAAAAGCCAGGTTCAGTTCCTGTAATTATGATACACCTCACTTTGCTTTTCGAGCAAAGAAGGTGAAATTTATCAGCAATAAAATGGCTGTTACAGGCCCCATCTACCCCGAATTTGAAGGTGTGCCTTTACGGATTGTGAGTTTGCCTTTTGGAATATTTCCAATGAAACAGGGCAGAAGAACCGGTATTTTATCTCCTTCGCCTGTTGCAAACGATCAGCTTGGATTTGGACTGGAAGGCTTGGGTTATTACAAAACTTTTGGCGATTACTGGGATGCAACAATACGCACCAATATCTATTCATACGGTTCATTTAATGTGTTCCTTTCCCCAACCTACCGCAAACGGTACAGGTACAGCGGGGCTTTTAACCTGAGCTATATGAATACGAAGATTGGCTTTAAAGGTGATCCTGATTATGTACCTCCAAGCCGGAACTTTGCAATTCAGTGGAGCCATTCGCTTGATGGGAAAGCAAGACCTGGGCAAACTTTCAGTGCTAATGTTAATGTTGCAACAAGCCTTTTTAATAAACTTTTCCCGAGTAACACTCAGCAGAATTTCAATAACAGTTTAAGTTCTTCCATTGCATATCAACGAACTTGGGCAGGCGAATCTGGCCGGCCTTCATCTAATTTAACTGTCAGTGCTAATCATAACCAAAACACAAACACAAAGCTGTTTAATGTTAATTTACCCGATATTGGTTATACTATAAATACATTTTACCCTTTCCAGAAAAAGGAGTTTGTGGGCACACCAAAATGGTATGAAAAACTTGGAGTTTCTTATAGCGGAAGTTTCCAGAACCAGTTTGCTTTTTACGACAGCACGTTTACACTCAAGCATTTAATTGATACGTTTGACTGGAGCGCAAGGCATAGTATTCCAATCCAGTTGTCGTTACCACCAATGGGGCCAATACAAATGGGCCCGTCCATAAGCTATAATGAAACATGGCACTCACGGGCTTATTCACGCACATGGGATCCAGCTTCAAAATCTGTACAGACTGAAACGACAAAAGGCTTTTACAGAGAAAAGCAAATGAGTTTTGGCATGAGTTTCAGTACAGCTCTTTTTGGGAAAATGGATTTCAAAAAGTCAGGACATGTACAGGCAATCCGGCATGTAATCCGACCGTCTTTGGGAATGAGTTATACTCCTGATCTGAATAAGGGTAACTGGTATCAAACTCAGGTGGATAGTTTGGGTAATAAGCTTTGGTTTAATAAACTTAATGGAGGCTCGGCTGCTTCTGCACCAGATGGACGATCCGGAGCAATCAGTTTTGCTTTGGATAATAATCTGGAAATGAAAGTCCGGGATAAAAAAGATACTTCCGAAGAAGGAATAAAGAAAGTAAAACTGATTGATGGTTTTGGGCTGAGTACAAGCTATAACCTTCTTGCAGACTCATTTGCGTTGAGTGATTTTAATTTTTACCTGCGCAGTAACCTGTTTGAAAAAATAAGTCTTACTGCAAGTGCCAATGTAACACCTTACCAGGTTGATCCTAATACTGGTTTCAGAATTAATAAATACACCTGGCAGGGTGGCCAGAAATTTGCATTGGGAAGATTTACATCGGGTTTTATTTCCGTAAATACATCGTTCAAAAGCAAGCCTAAAGATGAAAAAAAACAAAAAGAAAAGGAACAATACCAGAAGGATAAGCAAAATGATTTTGATGATAATGTAAGGCAAATGGGGGCTATACAAAAGAACCCGGAAGAGTACGTTGATTTTAATATTCCGTGGAGTATTAATGTTTCCTATTCATTAAACCTGAACCGGCAGTTGAGAACCAATTTATCGGGTTTTGAAACAAAACTTACTCAGTCGTTAAATTTAAGTGGCGATTTCAGTTTAACCGAAAAATGGAAATTTCAGGGCAGTTGCACATTTGACATTCAAACGAAAAGTGTTCAATATCTTACTACATCAATTTCCCGTGATCTGCATTGCTGGCAACTGGCTATTAATGTATCACCGATTGGTATATACCGTTCATTCAGCATTACCATTAACCCTAAATCAAGTTTACTTCGTGATTTAAGAATTAACCGTTCCAGATCTTTTTATAATCTCTCAACTTATTAAACTTTTTGTTTGTTTGTTTCTATGTAGTTCCACATTAAATCAAACACTTTTTTGTTCAGCATTTTACTGTCTGCTACAGTCATGTTTTCTGTACTCACAGGGTCGAGAAAGTGCATTTCAATTTTCGATGGCCAGAAGAAAAATGGTTTATGTTGTGGTAACACCTTCTTCGTATTAAATAAAACAGCGGGAATAATAGCTTTTTTAGTTTCGGTAGCTAAACGAAATGCTCCGTCTTTAAATTCTTTCAGCGGTAAATTGGTTTTATTGCGTGTCCCTTCAGGATAAATGCACATGTGTAAACCCATTTCAAGTACCCGTTTCATATACGTATAACTCTTCAGCCGGCTTTCTTCACTCTTTCTGTTAACCAACACACTTCCTCGTTTATAGATTATTCCAAACAAAGGAATTTTAGCCATTTCAATTTTTGCTATTGTTTTATTTCCTCCGGGTATTCCGGGCGACGTTACAGGTACATCCATAAAAGAATTGTGATTGCAAACCACGATATAGTTTTCTCCCTTTTTGAATTTTTCTCTTCCCTTTACAACTACTCTTACACCCGATAAAGGAAGCCATACGCCGATCCATATTCTTGAAAGCGCAAGAAACCAGCGAGTACGTTTTGGCTCAGGCAGCAGACCCATAGACCAGGATGGCAGAAGAATAATAAGCATTGTGATTACAAACCACAGTATAGCCCATGTTGCGAAGATGCGACCGAGAATATTTTTAATGAAGCTCATGGTAATTTCCAGTCAATTGGTTCAAAACCTTGTTTTATTAATAAATCATTTGTTTTTGAAAAATGTTTGCAGCCAAAGAAGCCTTTATCGGCACTGAAAGGAGAGGGGTGGGCTGCTTTTAAAACATAGTGCTTAGTTTCGTCAATGAGTGTTTGCTTTTCCTGTGCAAATTTTCCCCATAACAAAAACACTACACCTTTCTTGTGTTCAGAAATTTTACTGATAACTGCATTTGTAAATTCTTCCCATCCAATTTTAGAATGACTGGCAGGTTCATTTGCTCTTACAGTTAAAAAAGCATTTAATAATAAAACACCTTGTTGTGCCCACTTGGTAAGATTGCCATAACGGGCAGGCATTCCAACACCAATATCACTTTCAATTTCTTTATAAATATTAATTAAGGAAGGAGGTGGTTGAATGCCATCCTGAACTGAAAAGCAAAGTCCATGTGCCTGACCGGGTCCATGATAAGGATCTTGCCCCAAGATCACCACTTTTACATTCTGAAAAGGTGTTTGGGTAAAAGCATTAAATATCAGAGAACCCGGAGGATAAATGGTTTTCCCCTGCATTTTCTCTGTTTTAATTAATGTTACAACCTGCTGAAAATAAGATTTTGAAAATTCCTGTTTCAGTTCCTCTTTCCAGCTTTCTTCAATTTGAACATCCATGAACAAATGGTTTGGATGCAATGGTACTAAAAATTATCTTTGCTGCCTCTTATCCGGTCCGGTAGCTCAGTTGGATAGAGCATCAGCCTTCTAAGCTGAGGGTCATTGGTTCGAATCCAATCCGGATCACTTAAACAAAATCCTGCTCAGCAGGATTTTTAGCTAAATAACCTCTTAAACTGCCTAAGAAAAAATATTTAGTGAAAAGTTTGGAAAAGTGAAATAAGACCGTAATTTTACGGTCAGAATTGAATCCGGCCCTAATCCACTTTTCTCCCCGCTTTCAATTTCAGTTTAAATTTAAATATCCCCAGGAAAATCATCTTCCAGTCTCCTTTTGTTAACCAAATTGACCCGGTTTTTATTAAGTTGAAAATTCAGACAATTTGTATATATGAAAACGAGATTTGTAATTGTACTCTTTACCAGCCTTTTTATGCTGTGTTCAACAGGTTTTTCCAATCCTCATATAGCCAATCAAACATGGCCAAAGGTTTTTGATGTTCGTTTTGAACAAAAAGGTGCTTCGATACTTCTTCAATGGAAGGCAGATGCAGAGCCCAAGGAAATTTATTATGAAATTGAAACCAGTGTTGACGCAGTGAATTATAAAACTGCAGCAGTGGTGCTTGGAGGTTTTTCTGAGGGTCAGAACTACAGCTATTTATTTAAAAGCAAACATGAAGCCGGTTCAAAAACATATTTCCGCATAAAACAAATCAATAATGATGGTTCGTACCGTATTGTGAGCGAACAATCATTTTAAAATATTTCAACGTACTGTTGGTTCTCTTATAGGTAAATACGCCGTCCTTATTCCTAAGGATGGCTTTTTTATTCTTAGGCAAATACAACAGCAATTCCAGTTATAAATCAGCCGGATTAATTATTCATTTTTTCTTCAAGCTCCATAATTTTTTCAAAAACAGATTCGTATTCGATGTTGAGTTTTGATAAATCGGAACTGATTTTCTGATAGGCTGTTTCTGTTTGAAGGAACTTATCTTTATCGGAGTAGGTAGATGGATTGGCCAGTTCCTGTTCCAGTTTTGTTTTTTCTGCCGAAAGCTGATTCATTTTTTCCTCCAGTTGCTGCAATTGTTTCTGCTGTTTTTGTAATTCTTTTTTTACTTCTTTGTTGATGATTGTTTTTGTTTCTGTAACCGGAGTTTGGGGTAGATGCTTTTCTTCAACTGCCTTTTTTGTTTCAGGTGCCTTTTCAGCTATTGTTGATGTTTCCTTGTTTTCAGCATCACGCTTGGCCATTCGTTCTTTCCACTCTAAATATTCGTTGTATGTTCCTTTAAACTCTTTGATCTCTTCATCAACAATTTCCCAGATTTTATTAGCTGTTTGTGAAACAAAATATCGGTCGTGGCTTACAAGAATGTAACTGCCTTGATATTTGTTCAATGCTTCAATCAGCAATTCAACCGAATGCATATCGAGGTGGTTGGTAGGCTCATCAAGCAGCAGGAAGTTGGCTTTGCTGATGATGGTTTTGGCCAATGCTATCCTTGCTTTCTCACCTCCGCTTAATACTTTAATCTTTTTATCTGTATCATCTCCACTAAATAGGAAACAGCCAAGGAGTGTGCGTAATTCCTGGTCGGTTTTCTGGCTGCCACAACTTTTCATTTCATCCAGCAATGTATGATTCAGGTTTAATGCTTCAAGCTGGTGCTGCGCATAAAAACTATCATCTACATTGTGGCCCCACTTTCGTTCGCCTGTAAACGATTCGGTGCCTGCAATAATGCGTAATAAGGTTGATTTACCTTTTCCGTTTGCACCAATCAATGCAATCTTATCACCACGTTCAATTTCTGCACTGGTGTTTGTTACGATTTTATTAGTGCCAAAACTTTTGCTGATGTGTTTTAATTCGCACAAAATTTTACCGGGTGTTTTATCAACCGAAAAGTTGATGCGGATGTTTGGGCGATCATTTGTAGGGGCTTCAATTACATCCAGCTTTTCGAGTTTTTTTATTGCTGCCTGTGCTGCCGCTGCTTTTGTTGCTTTTGCACGGAAACGTTCAATAAAACGTTCCTGCTGGCGAATATAATCCTGCTGGTTTTCAAAAGCTTTTTGCTGTAAATCCATCCGAAGTTCTTTTTCTTTCTGGTAGAAAGAATAATTACCACCGTAAATATGAACACCTTGCTGAAATACTTCCACAATTTTTGTAACCATGCGGTCGAGGAACCACCTGTCGTGCGAAACAATCACAACCGAACCCTGGTAATGCTGCAGATATTTTTCAAGCCATTCAATACTTGGAAGATCAAGGTGGTTGGTAGGCTCATCAAGCAACAACAAATCCGGTTGCTGCAAAATCATTTTTGCAAGCAGCACACGCATGCGCCACCCGCCACTAAATTCTTTATAAGGTCTTTTTAAATCGCTGTTCTGAAAACCAAGTCCCTGGAGAATTTCTTCTGTTTTATGATGAATATTATATCCATCAAGTGTATCCATTTCATGCAGTTTATCGGAATACAGGTGAAGAAGACTTTCATCTTCATGATTTTTTTCCAGTTGCTTGCCTAATTCTTCAATTTCTTTTTCAAGTCGCAATACACGATCAAATGCAGAAAGAGCAACCTGTAGGATTGATTCGTTTGTATCAAAACTTAGCAGGTCCTGGTGCAGGTATCCAATGCTGGTACTGCGGCTGCGGATAACTTCGCCTTTTGAAGGTTGATATTCACCAACAAGCAATTTCAACAAAGTAGATTTGCCAGTACCATTATAACCAATCAAACCAATACGTTCATTGGGATGTATATGCCATGTAGCATCTTCTACAATTGCCCTTGCACCAAACTCGAATGTTACATTTTGAAAACCTGCTAACATAAATTTTATATGAGCGGCAAAGTTAAGTGTTTCGGCAAATGCAGGAAGGCAAAATCAAATCTGCTAACTTTGAAAAAAAACACAATGAGAAAACTGTTTTGGATTGTGGCTTCGGTTGTTTTAATTGTTGCCTGTAAAGACAAATCTGATAAACAAGCTGGCAATAATGATGCTGTGGTAAAACAAAATTCAGCTTATGCGTACTCTGATTCATTCAATGTTTCTGTGAAAGCAGTTATGACTACTTATTTTCAATTAAAAGATGCTTTTGTTGCAAGCGATACAATGAAAGTAAATAGTACTGGTTTGCAATTGAAAAGCCTGCTTGATAGTCTGGATTTATCTGAGGTACAAAAAGTTGATTCATTAGGATACGAAAGCATACTTGGACGGCCCGGAGATGCCTCTGCTGAAATTACAGGAATGCTTGGTGAAAACGGAATTGAGCAAAAAAGAGAATCGTTTGAAATGATTTCAAATGTGTTTTATGATCTTGTACGAATTGTAAAACCTGTAGGAGAAACTATTTACTATCAATATTGCCCTATGGCATTTAATGAAAAAGGAGCATATTGGCTAAGCAATACAGATAGCATACGCAATCCATATTTCGGTAATAAAATGCTCAATTGTGGTGAAACAAAAGAAACTTTTAAGTTTTAAACGTTTCGTAAATTATTAACTTATTAAGTCCAGTTAAGCGCAGATGATGCACTTTGTTAAATACCTGTTCGTTACATTTTTTCTGTTTACAGCAATACAAGCAACAGCACAAAGCCACTTTACTATCAGTGGTTATGTGAAAGACAGTACAAGTAATGAAACAATTATTGGTGCTACAGTTTCAGTAAAAGGAGCAAATAAAAGTATTACATCAAACCAATATGGTTTTTATTCCATTACACTTATTGAAGGAACGTATATACTAACAGTTTCGCATGTAGGATATAATTCCAAAGAAATTGAACTGAAACTGAATGCTAATCTGCAATTCAGTTTTGATCTTACGCCACGAGTTGCTGTTTCGCAGGAAATTGTTGTGTATGCCGGAAAGCGTGACGTTAATGTAAAAGCTGCTCAAATGGGAAAGTTTGAGTTAAGCATGAGCCAGATTAAAACAATTCCTGCCTTAGCTGGCGAAGTTGATCCAATGAAAGTACTTCAGCTATTGCCAGGTGTACGCAATGCCGGTGAGGGCAACAGCGGATTATATGTACGTGGTGGAGGTGCAGATCAGAATCTTATTTTATTAGATGATGCAGTGGTTTATAACCCTGGTCATTTGTTTGGTTTTTTTTCAGTGTTTAACAGTGATGCGTTGAAAAATGTAACACTGATTAAAGGTGGAATGCCTGCCAATTATGGCGGACGTATCAGCAGTGTGGTTGATATTGCCATGAAAGACGGTAACAATAAAACGTATCAAACTGAAGGAGGAATAGGAACCATCTCTTCCCGAATTTCCGTTCAGGGGCCACTTGTAAAAGAGAATGCTTCTTTTATTGTTTCGGCCCGACGTACTTATGTTGATGTGCTTGCTAAACCATTTATTAAAAAAAGCAGTGCGTTTTACGGTAGTGGCTATTATTTCTATGATCTTAATGCAAAAATCAATTATAAATTTTCTGATAAAAATCGTTTGTATTTAAGCGGCTATTTCGGCAGAGATGTTTTTAGCTTTAAAAATTCAGAACGGAGTTTCAGCGCACATATTCCCTGGGGAAATTCAACCGGAACTGTTAGATGGAACCATGTATTCAACAGCCGTTTATTTGCCAATACATCGTTGGTAATGAATGATTACAAATTTGCCTTCGGCGGTGCTCAAAGTAATTTTGAAATCAATTTTAATTCAGCGATCAGAGATATATCGGCTAAAATTGATTTTGACCAGTATTCATCAAATGGCCATCAGTTGAAATATGGATTTAATTATACGTTTCATCGTTTCAATCCGCAAACAACAAGTGGCAAAAGTGGTGATATTGTATTTCAACCACAATCGGTTAATAACAAGTTTGCAAATGAAGCATCGGCTTATATATTAGACGATTGGGAAATCAGCAAAAAGCTGAAAGTGAATTATGGTGTTCGTTACAGTTTGTTTCAACAGGTAGGGCCATACACTTTGTATGTAAAAGATGCAAACGGAAACAAAACTGACAGCACAGTTTATGGTAAAGCTGAAAATGTAAAAACTTATGGCGGACTTGAGCCGAGATTGACCCTACGTTTTGCATTAGATGATGAAACATCATTGAAGGCTGCCGTAACACGTAATCTTCAGTTTATACATTTAGTGAGTAACTCAGGTACAACATTGCCAACCGATATTTGGGTGCCCAGTACACACAGAGTAAAACCACAAATTGGCTGGCAATATGCAGCAGGTGTATTTAAAAATTTTAATAATAATCTTTGGGAAACATCGGTTGAAGTGTATTACAAAACCATGCAAAATCAGATTGAATACAGGGAGGGATATACTCCCGGCATTGGTGATCCTGAAGAAAGTTTTGTGTTTGGAAAAGGGTGGAGCTATGGCGCAGAATTTTATGTGAATAAAGCAAGAGGAAAACTTACAGGGTGGATTGGATATACACTTTCGTGGACATGGAGACAGTTTCCTGATCTGAATGATGGAAATAAATATCCTGCCCGTTACGACCGGCGACATGATCTTAGTATTGTTGCCAATTATCAAAAGGGAAAGAAATGGAAATATGCAGCAGTGTTTGTATTTGGCACAGGCAATGCGTTTACAATGCCTGAACATTTCTTTTTAGTGGAAGGAGTGTTAACACAGCAATACAGCAGTATTAATCAATATCGTTTACCATCATATCACCGGCTTGATTTATCGGCTATTTATACACCACAACCAAAGAAACTACGCAAGCTGAAAAGAGAATGGGTGTTTAGTGTGTACAATGCCTACAGCAGGCAGAATCCCTATTTTATTTATTACAGTCAAACAGGAAATCCTTACCAGGGTAATCTGGAAGTAGAAGCAAGACAGGTTTCCTTGTTCCCGGTTATACCAAGTGTAACGTTGAATTTTAAATTATAAAGTTTGATTGAAATTATTCTTCGCTCTCTACTATTTCTCCATAATCAATAAACAATTCTTCACCCGATATTATTTCACGAAGCGTTTCAAAATCTTCGCCATCGTTAATTGATTTTATATTGGGAGTATCGGAGTGATTTAAGAAGTTTACAATGTCCATAATCTTAAACCCGTAATCAGGAACATAGTAATACTCTTCATCAAACAAACAATAAGTTTCAACCAACTCTTTGCTGTGTGCAGGAAGCTGATCTATTTCAGTACGTTCAATTTTAATCCATTCACCAATGTTTTTTGAAAATAATCCACGCTGTCCTTTTGGAATATCCCGCAATGCAAACACACCATTGCCATGAATGGGAGAGGGTTTCATCATTACCCATGTATCATGGTTTAATTCGTGCAGCAGTTGTTCTTTGGTCATGAAGAATTTATTTGGTGTAACGTTTCAGTTCACGCTCCGCATCACGGTTCTTGATGGTTTCCCGTTTATCATGCAGTTTCTTTCCTTTACCAAGGCCAATTTCCATTTTAGCAAGATTGTTTTCGTTGAAGAAAATACGAAGGGGGACAACAGTGAAACCTTTTTCTTTCAGTTTATTCTGCCATTTTTTTATTTCCCGTTTATTAAGAAGCAGTTTGCGGTCATGTACAACGAGGTGATTATTTGTAGTGCCGAATTTATATTCAGCAATATTCAAACCTTTTATCCAGAGCTCGTTTTTATGAAAGAAACAATATGAATCGCTGAAACTTACTTTTCCTTCACGTATTGATTTTACTTCAGTTCCGGCCAATACCATCCCAGCTACTAACTTGTCTTCAAAATAGTATTCGTGAAAAGCTGATCGGTTCTTTAGTTCCATAGTAATAAAAAAGCAATCAATAAAAGGTGGTTGCTTTTATTGATTGCAAATATAGATTTGAAAAATCAGTTCTTGAACAATGTAAATAATACACCAAATTTTTGCTTCATTTCTTTTCTGTCAATAATCAGATCGAGAAATCCATGTTCCAGCAAAAATTCGCTTCGTTGAAAACCTTCGGGCAAATCTTTTTTGATTGTTTCTTTAATCACACGGGGGCCGGCAAAACCAATGAGAGCACCTGGTTCGCCTGCATTTAAATCGCCCAGCATACCAAAAGATGCTGTTACACCTCCAAAAGTAGGATCGGTTAAAACCGTAATGTAAGGGAGTTGTGCATCGCTTAGTTGAGAGAGCTTGCCTGATATCTTTGCCAACTGCATTAGTGAAAAGGCGCTTTCCATCATACGGGCACCGCCACTTTTACAGATCATTATCATTGGCAATTTATTTTCTATGCAATAATCCACTCCACGGGCAATTTTTTCGCCCATTACACTACCAAGCGATCCGCCAATAAAATCGAAGTCCATACAGCAAACCACAGCTTCATGACCTTCGATTTTCCCTGAAGCAACACGGATAGAATCGTGCAGGTCTGTTTTTTTCCAGATGTCCTCCAACCTTTTTTTGTACGGTTTAAGATCGGTAAAACCGAGATAATCTTTTGAACGGATATTATCGAAAAGCTCAGTGTATTCGTCACCATCAAACAATATATCATAATATTCTGAACTGCCGATTCGATGATGATAATTACATTTCGGGCAAACGTACTTGTTTTCTGCAAGCTCAACTGATGTACAGGTGAACTTACATTCTGGACATTTCGTCCACAAGCCTTCCTGTATTTCTTTTTTTTCAGACGTTTTGGTCAGAATCCCTTTCTGAACACGTTTGAACCAGGAACTTTTTGGTGAATCTGCTTCCGGCAGATCTTCGCCCGTCAGGTTTTTCTCAATATCCTCTTCTGTTTTTGCCATTGAGAGTGTATTTAAGAAAGCAATATAAGAGAAAAAAGATTAAGCATTCCTGTTTATACAGTTCAGGTCATCAAATGCAATTTCCAAACGTTTGATGAAGCTTTCTTCGCCTTTGCGCAACCAAACCCTTGGATCGTAGTATTTTTTATTTGGACTGTCTGGTCCTTGAGGATTACCTAATTGAGCCTGGAGATATGCTTCATTCTTTTTATAATTATTTAAAACACCTTCCCAGAAAGCCCATTGCATATCAGTATCAAGATTCATTTTGATTGCTCCATAATTAATGGCTTCACGTATTTGGTTTTGTGGAGAACCACTGCCACCATGGAATACGAAATAAACAGGCTTTGGTGCTGTTTTTAATTCTTTTTCTATGTAGATCTGGCTGTTATTCAGAATTTCAGGTCTTAGCTGAACATTTCCTGGTTTGTAAACACCATGAACGTTTCCAAAAGCTGCTGCAATAGTAAAAAGGTTGCTAACTTTTCCTAATTCGGTATAAGCATAAGCAACATGCTCGGGTTGAGTGTATAGTTTGTCATTATCAACATCACTGTTGTCAACACCATCTTCTTCACCGCCGGTTACACCAAGTTCAATTTCAATTGACATGCCCAAAGGAGCCATGCGTTTAAAGAATTCAACAGAAGTGTGAATATTTTCTTCAATCGGTTCTTCACTGAGATCAAGCATATGTGAGCTGAAGAGTGGCTGACCTTTTTCTTTTTTAAATTGTTCTCCTGCATCAATTAAGGCACTGATCCATGGTAACCATTTCTTAGCCGCATGATCTGTATGCAGAACAACAGGTACTCCATAGTATTTAGCTACAGTATGAATATGTAATGCGCCTGAAATAGCTCCTTGGATATTTGCCTGAAGATTATCGTTTGGCATGCCTTTGCCGGCAATAAATTGTGCTCCGCCGTTTGAAAACTGGATAATAACCGGAGAGTTAACTTTTGCTGCAGTTTCAAGTACTGCGTTGATTGAACTGTGCCCTATTGTGTTAACAGCAGGAAGTGCAAACTGGTTGTCTTTAGCATCGTTATAAAGTGCTTCTAATTCTTCTCCGAAAAGAACGCCGGCTCTGTATTTGCTCATTTTTAAGTTTTATAAAATATGAATAATTGTTATCAATTCGGGCACAAATATAGGGAATCTTGTAAGTTAGCCCGCTTATATAGTCTTAGTGAAAATGGACTATATTTGTTTTATTAAACATATAAAACTCAGTTATTCTTATAATTGGTAACAGTTTTGCCTGAAAACAACAGATAATCTATTTTTAGAATGCAAAAGAAAAAGGTAACAATCCCATATTTTATTTTCCTGTTACCCTTGTTTTTTATCCTGAATGGATATAACGATTATTTTGGCTTTTTCCCGGTAAAATTTGTTGTATGGAATTTTTTATGGGTTTCAGTTTCTGTTTTTGTTGTTTATCTACTTGGAAAATTTTTTTACAAACAAAATGAAAAAGCTATTGTATTTGGGTTCTTTGTTTCTGCTTTTTTAATATTTTTTGGGTCTGTTTTTGATACATGGAAATTGATTACTAATGTTCATTTTCTTACCAGCTATTATTTTGTCACCCTGTTTTTTTTACTTTTAATTGGATTGTTTTCTTTTTTTTTGAAAAGCCACAAGAAGGGCTTTCTAAGGTTGTTTACATATCTTAATATTTTGTTTTTTGTATTGCTGTTATTTGAGGTTTCAAGGTTTGCAGTTAAAACAATAAAAACAAATCCTGATGACCTTTTGATTGATTCCCGATTTACAGCCCTTAAAAGTTTTGAAACCACTGAAAAAAAAGATGATTCACTTAAGCCAGATATTTTCCTGTTGATTTTTGATGCAATGCCTTCATCGAAGGCTTTAAAGCAGGATATTCAGTTTTCTAATTCGGAATTAGATAGCTTTTTGCTGCAACAAGGGTTTTTTATAGCAAAAGAAGCTAAAAGCAATTACGAATTTACAGTATTATCTGTTAGTAGTATGTTGAATATGGATTATGTTTCACTGAATGATCTAAAGAAAGGGAATGGTATAAATATGTACTATCGTTCAACAGCATCTCTGCTTGATAACTCGTTGATCCGGGTATTAAAAAACGAGAATTATCATATTTACCAATTTCAGCCATTATCAATTTTTAATAATACAGACTGGAATGGAAATCTTGTTTTTGGAAACATGTTACACATGAATTACTTCTACAAAACACTTCCCGGCAGACTTTATAGGGATTTGGCTTGGAATTTTCAGCGACTGGAAGTTTTTGCTAAGCGTGCTTACGAGATAGAAGGTGTCAAAAAAAAAGCTGATATTCTAAAAACAGATAAGTTGATCCGGAACGTATGTACTATAACCGATTCGCCAAAATTTGTGTATGCTCATTATATCTTACCGCATGTGCCTTTTTACTTTAAGCCAGATGGTACTATCCGTTCATATCAAAATAATAAAAGGCCGAGCATAAGTGAAAAAGTTCAAATGACTGATCAGGTAATGTACACAAATCAGAAGATTATTGAGATTGTAAGTTATATTAAAGAAAATAATAAAAGCAATACTGTGATAGTTGTGATGGGAGATCATGGTTTTAAAAGCCTACAAAAAAATCAGAATCCTGACTTTGGTTTTCAGAATCTGAATGCTGTTTATTTCCGTGATAATAATTATTCAAGCCTGTATTCTTCAATTTCACCTGTAAATACTTTCAGGATTATACTGAATAAATATTTTTCTGCCAAGCTATCTATGTTGAAAGACAGTTGTGTCTTTTATGAATTATCTAGAGTAGATTGGGATCAATAAATCAGAATATAAAAACAACAGCATTTTTGTTGGGCAATGTAATTTTTCTTATCGATTTTTTTTCAAGTGTTGAAAATTGCAACAATTCTTTTTCTTTTATCGATTGATAGAAATAAATAAGGAATTGAATGTTGCTCTCTTTGCAGGTTTGAATCAGCGCTTCATCATTATATACAGGTTTGGTTATTCTGTAAAACCTTCCTTTCAGTTCGAATGCCAACTGATCGCAGAATGAGTCTTCATCTGCACTGCTTACAACTGCTGTGAAATTTTTTGTCAGCTTATTTGCATTCAGATATGAGGCAGTTTGATAAATGTCTTTCCCTGAATATCTTAAGTCTTGTAAGTAATCGACAGCAGAAAGCGTATAACTTAATAAAAAAATTGATGTAATAAAAAACAGAGCTTTTTGACTTAATTTTTCAGTTAATTGTTCGACAATAATTTTTGAGCCAATCAATAATGTAATAATTCCCGTAAGCCAGATATATCGAGGTTCAATATAAATTAGTGTATATCCAAACACCACAAAAAGGCTTATGAATAAAAGAATTTTTATTTGTAGAGATTTTTCTTTTTGAGTTAATATTCTGAGTAAATAAAAAATCAGAACCGGAAGGGTAAAAAAAGAGAGCACATTCAGAGAGATGATCGATACTTTAACATTGTGCAAGATGTTTTTAAGAAACTGAAGGAAGTTGGGCCATGTATCAAATGGCCCCGAATGCGCATAGTTATAATATATAAAAGGGTCTTCCCACCCAGTAGGGGAATCAAAATATGGCGGTTTCATAAGTAATTCGCCTGATTTCAGTGTTGTATAACTTTTTTCATTCAGCAGCCAGTTGAAATTAAACGTCTGTACAGTGCTGAATGACCATACACCATATTTTTCGTGTATAAAAAATATCCATGGTGAGATTAAAATGAACAACGTGATAAAAGTAACCAACAGCGATTTTAAATAAGGCCAGTGTTGTTGCTCATTACTGTTTTTAAATGTCAAATAAGTGATAACTGAATGAGAAACGAGAAGAAAAGGCAGGTTAAAAGCTTTTGAATAGCAGGCAAAAGCAATAATGACACCTGTTATCATACTCTTTGAAGCTGATATGAAAATGTTTTGCTTAAAAATGTAATAGACGTAAAAAAAAACAATGCTTAGCTGCAAAAGGTCTCCGGCTAATTGAAAGTGAGTATAACTCAATAAAATTATCGGAAGTAAAAAAGCCACTGCAATTAAAATTAGTTGCTGATTTTTTTCTTTTGCTGAAATGATCTTACAACTTAGACAATGAAAAGTTAATATAATAGAAATACTACAGGCTGCATTAATTAGTTTAAAAATTAAAATCGGGTTTTTTGATAAACCAGGAAGAAATGCAGCAATCCAGCTATTGAGTGGACTCCAAACTCCATTAATTCCACGAAACCAATCTTGTTTCTGAATGCTCAATGCTATTGTCATAGCACCAACTCCATCCACATCAAAACTATATCGGTACAAAGGATATGTTAATATAAAAAGGAATATATAAATGACTGTCGCCAATAAATGTCTGTATTTAAATATTTTGAAAATCATTGGTTCAAATATAAACCTAAAAAGGAAGTGAGACTGTAGTGATTGTAACTATAAGACCATATTATTAAATAATGCTAACCATGAAAGTAAAAAAACGCCTGCCTGTTTCGGAATTGCTTCAAAATCAGACAGGCATAATAATTTCAGCGGTTCTCGGGCTGAGGTTTAAGTCTTCTTATAAGTACGAACCTGTTTTTCCGTGATCAGCGGAATTTATCTTTTTTCAAAATATTACTGTTGATTAATAAAAAGAAAAAAGACCTGGATTTCAAAGGATACGAAGTCAATTCGGTTTTTGATAGGATCCAGATCTTTTCTTAAAGCCTTTTGTGTCTCTTGGTTTCCATTACAGAAGATTCTGTTTTGGATGGCTTCTCTTTTTTGGTTCTTCAGGATTTAGGATAGGGTTTTTCTTAGTCAGGATTTTTGGATTTTTCGTTGGTTTTCGTTAGGATTTGGTTTTTGGTTTTTTCATTTGTCAGATAATGGATTTTACTTTAGTTTTTCTTGGATATTGTATCGGTTTTTTTCATTTAGTCAGGACGTTGGATTTTTCGACGGTTTTGGTTTTCTTACAGGTTTTTTTGGATTTAAAACGTTAATATTTTTTTTTAGTTTTTGGTTTTTCTTTTTGGATTGTGAGGAGTAATTCGCAGTCAGCAACTTGTTTTAATCAAATTGACTACACAAAAATAGTCAGCTTGCAAAAGCCAGACAAGAGCAATATTTCTAATTTTTCAGAAAACGGTATTTACCCCTCAGTTCGTAAATCTACGCGCATTATTCTCGAAGTATTACGCCTGTTTTTTTGTTATAAATCGCATATTGCATATAAAAAGCCATATTAAATATGGCTTTTATTAAAAAATTACTGAACATATTATTTTGTCAACGATTGTATAATATCGTATTTGGTAACGATATGAAACATTCCCACTTCATCTTTACTTAATACAGCGCCATTTTCTTTTGTAATTAATGTGCTTAAACGTTCAATTGGAGTATCGAATGTTACAATTGGAAATACAGGTTCAATTACTTCTTTAATCAAAGCGTTTTTTATTTCAGGATTTGAGAAAACTTTAGCAAATAAACCATTTTCTGAAATTGATCCAACTGGTTCACCGTTTTCAATAACCGGTATTTGTTCAATGTCATATTTCTTCATTAATTCAACTGCCTCCGAAACGGTATGTGTTGGCTGCACTGTAATAAGCCTGTTATGCGAACGGCCCGAAACAATATCTTTAAATGTTTTAACATCAAGAAATCCACGTTCCATCATCCATTGATCGTTATAAATTTTTCCCACATAGCGACTGCCGTGATCGTGAAGAATACAAACTACAAGATCGCCTTCTTTCAACCGGCTTTTTAATTGCATTAATCCCTGCAAACAACTTCCTGCGCTATATCCGCAGAACAATCCTTCTTCTTTTGCAAGCCTGCGTGCCATTACAGCACCATCTTTATCTGTAACCTGTTCAAAATAATCAATCACACTCATATCATAATTCTTCGGCACAAAATCTTCCCCAAAACCTTCGCTGATATACGGATGCACTTCATTCATGTCAATTTCACCAGTGCGGAAATACTTTGTAAGTAATGATCCATATACATCAATTGCCCAAACCTGTATGTCGGGATTTTTTTCTTTCAGGTATTGTGCTGCACCTGTAATAGTACCACCTGTACCAGCAGTACATACAAGATGCGTGATTTTTCCATCAGTCTGATTCCAGATTTCCGGACCTGTTGTTTCATAATGAGCCAGTCTGTTTGCAAGATTATCATATTGGTTCATGTGGTAGGAGTTAGGCGTTTCTCTTGCCAAACGGGCCGCTACGCTGTAATAACTCATCGGGTCTTCCGGCATTACGTTAGTTGGACAAACAATTACTTCTGCGCCAACTGCTTTTAAGATATCGGCTTTTTCTTTTGATTGCTTATCGGTTGTTACAAATATGCATTTATAGCCTTTTATAACTGCTGCAAGTGCCAATCCCATTCCTGTATTACCACTTGTTCCTTCAATAATTGTTCCTCCTGGTTTGAGTTTCCCTTCTTTCTCTGCAACCTCAACCATTTTTACTGCCATACGGTCTTTAATAGAATTTCCTGGATTGAAATAGTCAACCTTTGCCACAACTTCACAGGGAAAACTGCGTGTAATTTTGTTTAAACGGATAAGAGGAGTGTTGCCTATTGTTTCTAAAATGTTGTTTTTTATATCCATAATCTGATAGCGGTTCATCCGCATCGGGCAAAGTTATGGTTTGTAAAACATGTATTGAAGTTTATCGCTTATGTGATGATAATTTTCGTTTTCTTAAATAAAAATCAACCAACACCAGCCCAAGTATAACATTTGCTGTCATGAAACTGTTCAGCAATATGTTCAATGTTTCCCTTTTCAGGTTTAGTTCAAAAGAACTGATTTTCTTCAGAGTCGCCTGCAATGATGTTGATTCTGGAACAGTATTCCAGTTTGTTGTTGCAAAACCATAAATCAAAAACCCGGCTATTGTAAACAGAAAGAAAGCTGCAATGCCGATGATGATCTTTTTATTGATATATTTATTTGTAGCCTTTGCCGGCATTATACCACTTATTTGTTCCATTACATTTTTGGAAAAACGAATGGATGGCTGTTCGAGTTCTGTTCCGGTTTTCAAAAGCTGATTTATTTCCAATAGTTCATTATACTTGGCAAGCCAAGTTGCATCGGTTGCAATCATATTTTCTATATGGAAAATGTCTTTAGCATCAGCCGTGGCATCAATATAATTCCATATTTGTTCTTCCATTTGCTGTGTGCTCATATTATTTAATTATGAGTGAATATAATCTGCCAGTTCAACTGCAAAATGCGTTTGAATCTGGTCTTTTAATCGCTGTCTTGCCCTGAACAGTTTTACTTTTACATTATTGGGTTCAATTCCCATGATTAAACCAATTTCTTCCAGACTTTGTTCTCCTTTGTAAAACAATGTCAGCACTTTTGCATCTTCAGGACTCAGCAATGCAATAGCATCATTCACCATTTTAATTTTCGATTTTTCTTCAACCTGATTTGCTGAAAAGCCAGGTTGAGAATGATTGGCGGCATCAAATACGTTATCCTGTTCAAAAGAAAGAACTGTTACCTTCTTTTTCCTTAAAAAGGTTAAGCACAATGAGCTTACAATTGTATAAAGCCATGTGCTGAATTTTGCATCGCCCCTGTAATCGTTCAGAGACCGGTATGCTTTAATAAATGTATTCTGCGCCAGTTCTTCTGCATCTTCCCGGCTGCGGGTATAACGTAAAGCAATGGTAAATACAAAAGACTGGTAGCGGGAAACAAGTATCTCGTAAGCCTTTTGCTCACCTTGTAAAACAAGAGCAATAATTTCTTTATCCGATTGTGCAGCTTGCATAGCTACTGTTTAGACGCTGTTACTGCAAACCAGGTTACAACGTATTATAAAGGTGTATAGAAAAGACTGTAATTACAATCTTTGGAAAAAATACCGGTACAGTGTAACCACATTTCTTTTGATGTAGTCATATGGTCAGAATTTATTTAACACATTAAAAACCTTGTTTATGAACGGCGAATTTTTAGTTGCAATATTGGTTCCTCTTGGCAGTATGGCCATGATCTTTGGACTTTTTTATCTTGGCAATCGTGAAAACATGGCCATGATTGAAAAAGGCATGAACCCGAAAGAATTCAGAAACCGCCCGGCACCTTATCGTAATTTAAAGTGGGGCTTATTGCTTGTAGGAGCGGGCATCGGATTATTCCTTGCCTATATATTACATACCTATGTATTGCATGTAAGCGATGAAAACCCGGCTATTTACTTTTCGCTGCTGGCTATTGGCGGAGGTTCTGGCTTGGTTGCTTCGTACAGAATTGAGAAAAAGGAAACCCTGGATAAAGAACAGTAACTCTTATGTAAACAAAGCGGGCAACTTATGTAAGTTGCCCGCTTTGTTATTGTAAGTTTTATTTTCTCATTTCCTCCAAAGCCTTATTAACAAGAGGATCGTTCAGATTTTTCATTTTTATGTAACCTTCACTGCGCCATAATTGACGGCCAACCATTGATGCAAAAAACTTCTTTAGTGTTTGTTGTTGATAAGTTGAAAGAAGATCAAGGTTAATACTGTCTTTAACAGCAAATGTTTTAAGAAATGGAAAAACGGAAGCATCTGCATTGGTATATTGCTGCAGATCGGAAGGTGTTTTAATTTTTTTCAATTGAGCCTTGTTGCTTAAATAATAAAGAAAAGAAGCATCATAAAGAATTTCTCTGTAAACAGCCTTTTTCTCTTTTGGAACCATGTCAACCGAATCGAAAGGGATGTAAATATTAGGCGAAATACCGCCACCTCCGTAAACAACACGTCCGCCTTTTGTTTTATATGCTTTACCATTATGCGCAGATGAATCACCGTGGTAAATTTCACCTTTGGTAAATCGTTCGCTTACTTCCTTCTTATAAGCTGTATTATCACCATGAACATAAGGCTTCTGAATGCTTCTGCCAACAGGTGTATAATAGCGTGAAACCGTCAGCCGAATAGCACTGCCGTCGCTCAATGTAAACTGATCCTGAACCAGACCCTTGCCAAACGAGCGGCGGCCCATAATCGTTGCCCTGTCCCAATCCTGTAATGCGCCAGCCAATACTTCGCTTGCCGAGGCCGATCCTTCATCAATAAGCACAATCAGTTTTCCTGTTTCAAAAAGGCCGGGGCGGCGTGCAGTATAATCCTGCCTTGGCGAAGATTTACCTTCTGTATAAACAATTTCTTTGTTACCATCTAGAAACTCATCTGCAATCTGTACTGCATCATCCAGCATACCGCCACCATTTCCTCTCAGATCAAGAATCAGCTTTTTCATCCCTTCTTTTTGCAAACGTTCCAGGTTTTCCATAAACTCTTCATACGTTGTTGCAGAGAATTTATTGAGACGAATAAAACCTGTTCCCGGCTCAATTATATAGGCGGCATCAACACTTTTAAGCGGAATAATGCCTCGTTGAATCGTAATTTCTTCCTGCTTTTTGTTCCTGAGCAGTTTTACATGTACTTCCGATCCTTTCGGGCCCCGGAAAAAGCCTTTAATCCGGTCTTCATTCAGCTTTTTTCCTGAAACCAACGAATCATTTGCGCTGATAATAATATCTCCGGCCTGCATTCCGGCGGTTTCAGCCGGGCCTTTTGGCAAAATGCTCATTACATAAGCCGTATCATTAATCATCCCGAATTCAATGCCTACCCCCTGGAAATTGCCCTGCATGTCTTCATTAATCTGCTGAAGTTCCCCGGCCGGAATATACACCGAATGCGGATCCAGTTGGTTCATTACATCCTGTATGACAAAATAACCAAGGGAGTCAATATTTACCGTGTCAACATATTTCTGTTTAACTAAATCTAAAATTTCCTGAAGTGATGTGCGGTGGGCCTTTCCAAAAAAAGAAGGGCCATAGGTACCCATATTATCTTTCAGTTTATACCCAAAAAACATTCCTGTCATCAGGGATACAGATAGCAATACGGGCAACCAGATTTGTATGTTTTTCTTGTTCATGAAAAAACTTTCGTATAAAAAGTGCTGCAAATTTGCTGAAAATAAAGCATATTGCCTTGCCGCTTTTGCTCAATTTTAATAATTTACAGCAAAGGCAGGGAAAATATAATAACGGTATGAATACCATAACATTGATAGCCGACAGCGGAGCCACCAAAGCTGAGTGGTGTTTACTGAAAGGGAAAAAGAAGAAAATTATTTTTACACAAGGCATCAGCCCTTACCTGATGACGACTGAACAAATAGTGAAACTCTTACAGAAAGAACTGAAACCAAAACTGAAAAAAGATGTGGTAAGCCAGATTTTCTTTTATGGTACTGGTTGCAGCAACCCCCAAAACGTAAAACATGTAAAAATTGCATTGAAGGAAGTATTTCCATCGGCAAAAAAGGTTGATGTTGACTCGGATTTAATGGGTGCTGCTAAAGCACTTTGCGGACACGATAAAGGCGTAGCCTGCATACTTGGTACAGGTTCCAACTCCTGTTATTACAACGGTAAACGGATTATGAAAAACAGCCCCGGTCTTGGTTATGTGCTGGGCGATGAAGGCAGCGGTGCATTCCTTGGCAGGAAAGTGATTCAGCATTTTCTGTATAATACTTTTGATGATGAACTGATGGAGCGTTTCAATGCCAAATACAACACCAACCGGCTGGAAATTCTCGATCATGTTTACCGCCAGCCATTACCCAACCGTTACATGGCATCCTTCGCTTTATTCCTGACCGAGAACCGTGGGCATTACATGATTGAAAATATTATTGAAGATTCGTTTAACGAGTTTTTCTACAATCATTTGTATAAATACAGGGAAAGCTGGTTATTTCCCATCCATTTTACCGGGGGCGTTGCCTATGCTTTTCGTGATGTCATCAGCGAACTGTGCAGCACTTACGAACTGCAGCTCGGAAAAATTTTAAAGAACCCCATGGAAGGCTTAATTGAATATCACAGTTAATCAAGATTATGACAGAACAGTTTGTACGAATAACAGAACAGGAATCGAATTACCGTCATTTAGATAAAATGAGTGTGGCCGAACTGCTGCACAACATTAATAAGGAAGATAGCTTAGTGCCACAGGCCGTTGCCAAAGCCATCCCTAAAATTGAACCACTTGTAACAGCTATTGTTGATAAAATGCTTATGGGCGGACGTTTGTTTTACATTGGCGCAGGCACCAGCGGCCGGCTGGGTATTGTTGATGCCAGCGAGTGCCCGCCCACTTACGGCGTGCCTTATGGTTTGGTGATTGGTATTATTGCCGGTGGCGAAAAAGCCATTACACAGGCCGTTGAATTTGCTGAAGACAGCAGGGAAGATGGCTGGAACGATCTGCAGGCTTATAACATAAGCGATAAAGATGTGGTAATTGGTATTGCAGCCAGCGGCACCACACCTTATGTAATTGCAGCGTTAAATGAATGCCGTAAAAACAATATTGTTACAGGCAGCATCAGTTGCAATCCCAACTCACCCGTAAGTGCTGCGGCCGATTTTCCTGTTGAAGTGGTGGTGGGGCCTGAGTTTGTAACCGGCAGCACACGTATGAAAAGCGGCACTGCACAAAAGTTAGTCCTCAATATGATCTCCACCTCTGTAATGATACAATTGGGCAGGGTGGAAGATAACCGCATGGTGAACATGCAGCTCAGCAACGAAAAATTAGTTGACCGTGGTGTAAATATGCTCATGCTGCGCAGCGGCCTTACCGATTACGAAAAAGCAAAAGACCTGTTGCTGAAACACGGAACAGTGAAGAAGGCATTGGATGCGTTGTGATTGGAAATAGAAATACACCTGCCATAAAAGATAGAAACACTGATTAAACAGATGCAACGGATTTGCACTGATTTTTTCTTTTAGTTTTATCTGCGTTCATCTGTTTCATCAGCGTTATCTGTGTTTCTATTATTATGCTTTTTTCCGGCGCAGGTTTCCTTACCTGTAACTTTCATGTTACTTGTATTGGAGGTGCAATGATCTTTACTATAACTTAGCAATAAACATTACTTCGCAGCAACGTCTCTCGAAGAGGACGTTGCGGATCTTCCACCTCACAATTCCTTTGTTAAATCTATATCCATCAATTCGGCATATCCTGTAACCTCATAAATACCATGCTCACCAGTTAAATAAAACTTTGCCGAACTGTGTACATAATCAACCGGACTACTGCTCAAATTCCATTTACCCTTGCAGGATTATTGTGAATATAATCCAGTTTCTGATACACAAATTTTTCTGTTTCGCATTTCTTCCAGTCGAACGACAATTCCCATACATCATGTTGCTTTTGCCTGCTCTTTCTGGCAACTTCCACACTATTGCTGATTACAGCCAGTATTTCAGTTTCATTATTTTCCTTCAGGCGCTTGATTATTTCATAAGCCATAAAGCGTTTCCCGTTTCCGATAATTGTATTGATTGATTATTTTGTTTTTCTGAATCCGAGAGCTGCATGAACATGATTGGGCATAATCACATATCCAATGATGTAATGACCGTTTAGTTTTAAATAATTAAACCAGTTATAGACAATATCATATCCATTCGTTTTTTCAATAAGCGGCAACCAGTTAACACAGGTAAATGTAATGGAGAAAATTCCTTCGCTGTATGGAACAGTTGTTTTAACAGGCATTGTCCAAGATAAGGATTGTGTAATTGAAAGGCAACGTCCCCATCAGCCTTTTGCTAACTTTCATCTTTACCTGCTGGGAGACTGCTGCGAAAGTGAGTTGGTGGCAAGCATATCACAATACCCACGAACAGTAAGCCTCAACTTGCTGACATTTGCTTTTCACCCCAAGTTCTCATTTGATTAATAAACGGAATTAATTCTTTTCCTGTATCGGTAAGTGAGTATTCAACCTTCGGTGGAACTTCCAAATAAACTTTTCTTACAATTAGCTCATCGGCTTCCAATTCTTTTAGCGTTTGAGTAAGCATTTTTGGTGTTATACCCACCACTGCTCTTTTTAATTCCCCGTATCTCAAAAGACCATCCCTCAATATCCATAAAATTCGGCCCTTATACTTTCCACCTATTCGCTGGAAAGCATAATCAACTGCACAATGTGCCTTTTTACTTTTATTCTTCATTTATTTAAAAATTTAAACTATTGATAATCAATAATACTATCGTTTTAGTATGTAGGCTACTTTATTGTATGTACTTGCTGTAAATGTAACAAGGAGTTTTATTTGTATAAAATTTTAAATACAATAAATCAAAAGAAACAATGAATGTATTAATTAAAAGAATGCTGTATTTTCCAATAACAAAAATTATCATTGGAATCAGCGTTCCTTTTTCTCTATTTGTCGTAATTCAAAACTTTGTATTAAAACCATTTTTTTACAGCATTATTCAGGATAAAAGTATTGCGGCCCCAATTATTCATTGTATTTCATTAATTGTATTATTAGTTAGCTATTCCTATTTATTTCGTTTTTATGATAAAAGAAAAATAACAGAGCTATCCACAAAATATTTGCTTAAAGAAATGTTTGGAGGGTTTTTCTTCGGTTTTTTTACAATTTCATTATCTATTTTTATTTTATACTTATTAGGGAATTATCAGGTTATTAGTTTCTCAACAACTCACTACTCCATAAAGTTTTTCACGATATTAATGTTTGCGGCCATTGTTGAAGACTTATTTCATAGAGGATTAATAGTAAGGGTGTGTGAAAATTGGTTAGGTACCAATGTAACCCTTGTTATTGCAATGTTAGTAGAACTTCAACATATTTATAATCCAAATTCCAACCTATTTAGTATTTTTTATTATTTTATTTGGGGATTTACTATGGCCATGATGTTTATCTATACTAAAAGAATTTGGCTACCTTATTTCTTCCATATAGGATGGAATTTTGCCCAGCCTTTTTATGGCTCAAATCTCACCGGGACAAATGATATGGGCACTATCATTCAGTCAAAATTCAATGGATCTGAACTACTAACAGGTGGTGCAGTTGGAATTGAAGGTTCAATTTTTACAGCATCTTTTCTGTTGCTTATAGGAATCATATTTTATTATCGGGCAAAACAAGAGGGTAAAATTGTAAAAAGCAAACTATTTAAAAGATGAATTTGAAAGATGTTTTTTGCTTCGCAGCAACGTTTCCCAGCAGTTAAAGATGAAAGTGAGCAAAAGGTTGATGGGACGTTGCGTTGCATTTGCACAATCCTTATCTTAGGCTATGCCTCTTAAAACGACTGTTCCACAGATCGAAGGAGTATGGTAAGGTTTAATAAATAAAAAGAAACGTTTCAATAACGCAATGTCCTCTTCGAGAGACATTGCTACGAAAGAAAACCGGATTTGAGAAAACTTACAAAGATACTTTAGAGTGGCAGCAACAATTGGCTAAGCTCAATGTGAATCATAAAGTTGTTTATGATGTGTTTGATATTATTCTGTTCTTTTAAAAATCAGCTCAATTTTTTTTCTACTGTACAAGTGTCCCGACGATAAATGTCGGGATGCAGGCCAAAAGGGTCTGCATTCGATGCCAATGCAGCCCAATAGCAGCACTAAACTCTGCTCCATAACATTTCTTCTTCGTACTTTTGCTGTTGCTGCAAGCTAAGCTATCGTTCCTGCTTTGGCGGGAGAGGAAAGTCCGGACAGCTCAGAGCAACGCACCGGTGAAGAGCCGGGTGATGCCAAAAGCGTCAACAGAAAGTGCCACAGAAAATAACTACCTCTTTGGAGGAAAAGGTGAAAATGTGAGGTAAGAGCTCACAACTTTTTATGGCAACATACAAAGTGGGTAAACCTTGCGTGCTGAAATGCCACATAAACCGTCGCCTGAGAGCGGCTCGTTCAATGACGGAGGGTAGGCAGATTGATTGCGCAGTGCAAATTGCGTAACAGATAAATGATAGCTCACGACAAAATCCGGCTTACAGGCTTGCAGTAATTTTATTTGAGGCTGTTTTTAAAAGTCAGTTTTACACAACGAAACAAAGAATACGAAGTATTATTATCTGTGAGCTTTGTGTGAAATTCTTTTGAAACAGCCTTTTCTTTACACGTACCGTTCTTTATATACCTGTATATGATGTATTACATGCCCGACCATAATATAACCAAGTGCATTAACGGTTACAAGATGATCGTTTAACTTCCCTTTTTTTGAAAGATCGGTATTGGTAAGATTGTTAAAGAAGTACTCTGTTGTTTTTCTTACTGCAAGCATTTCCTGCCGCAGCGAATCAATTGTGCGGTTCTGCACATTGGCTTCTTTTGCAAAAACATTTTCATCAAAACTTGTAAGAGGTTGAGTGCTGCCCCGTGCAATCCATAACGACCGGAATGTAAATATCCTTTCTGTATCAATGATGTGCTGTAGCAATTGCTTCACTGTCCATTTACCTTCGGCATAAGAATAATCGGCTTTTGTATCGGGAATTGACTGCAAAAAATCTTCGAGCAGTAGCTGCTGGTTTTTAAACGCACTGTTTATATCATCTTCTTTAACTTTCATGATATAGTGTGCGCTGTATAACGAATAATCTGTTGGCTTTGGCCTTGCCATAATTTCAAATTGGTGAGTGAAAGTAAAGAATAAAATCAACTTGAAATAAAAGAGCCACGAAAACACAGGTTATTAAAAAATCAATTTGTGTTTTCGTGGCTTTCTTACTTTAGAATATCCTGTGTAAGGTTTATCCTTTTCTTTTCTTCTTCACTTTTGGTTGAGGGGCGGGAGCAGGGCTTACCGATTTATTGCGTTCTCCTTTAAGTGTTGAAGCTATTTTAATAGATTCATAAGCATTAATAATTCCGCCAGTGCGGCTGAAATCAGCAAAATCTTCTTTTGTTTCAGCACCCGGTTTTGTTACTTCTGTTTTTGGATTTTGGGTGCCTTTTTCAATACAATACTTTACCTGTTCCGCAGTAAGGTTGGGATAATATGAAAGTATAAAAGCTGCTAAACCTGCCACTACAGGGCTGGCCATACTTGTTCCCTGTGCAAAGCCATAGGTGTTACCACCGGGAATAGTTGAATAGATTTTTACACCAGGTGCAAAAACATCGACTTCTTTTTTACCATAGTTACTAAAATCGGCTGCGAGTCCGCCGGTTTTAGGATCACCACTTGCACCAACAGTAATAAAGTTGGGTGCTTTCATTTTTGTATCGGCAAATGTTGGGTTGGGGTAGTTTTCTGTACTGTCAACATTTTTCCCGTCATTACCTGCGGCATGTACAAGCAACACACCTTTGCTTTGAGCATAGCGAACAGCATCATCTACCCATTTCTTTTGAGGAGAAAAGCTTTTGCCAAAGCTCATGTTAATGATTTTTGCACCATTATCAACCGCATAGCGTATGGCAAGAGCAATGTCTTTATCATGTTCATCGCCGTCGGGCACTGCACGTATCATCATAATGCGTACATCAGAAGCCACACCATCCATACCAATGCCATTGTTACGCACAGCACCAATAATACCGCTTACATGTGTACCATGGAATGGAGTATTCGCCATTACATCGGGATTACCATAATAACGGTCGTTGAAATCATCATAATTATCCTTTACAATATCTCCTCTGAAATCTTTTGGTGCAACAGTAGGCCCATCAGCTTTCCTTTCCTGACCTTTATAATAACTTTCAAATTCATCCATCAGAAAATGATTGGTGGCATCCATCATATCAAAACCTTTGAACAATGCCATCATGGTAGATTTTGAATCTGATTCTTTTGAGTTGGATGGTTTGAAAGTGATGAGATCATTGCCAGTGTATTCCTTTTTAAACCTTAATTGCAGAATGCTGTCGGCATCGCCTGATTTCCTGTACAAACCACGGAGAAACAGTACCTGCGACTGTGCTTCGGTTGATCCATTTTCAAGATCGCCTTTTGTTTTTTTGAATAAAGTATATTCTTCTTTTTCTTTGGCAGACAATTTTGATTCATCCACATTGCCGCCGTACTTGGCTTTTAATGAATGATAAATGCGGGCAGCTTCGTATGAATCTTCGCCTACATTTTTTCCGTCTTTATTACCCAGAAAGTTCCATCCATATACATCATCTACATAACCATTCTTATCATCATCAATTCCATTACCGGGAATTTCTTTGGGATTATGCCAGAGAATTGGTTTTAGATCTTCGTGCAGGGTATCAACACCACTGTCTATAATGGCTACAATAACTGTTGAGCTTTTTTTGTTTTTCACAAATTCATAGGCCTGCTGCATGCTGATGCCATAATAACCATCAGTCGTTTTATCTTTTAAATGCCAGCCTTTAAATTCATCATCTTTAGCCGCAGTTTGCGCAAAAGAAAAGGATGCGGACAGGGTAAAGATTCCTAACGCAATAAGGGTTTTGTTCGATTTGTTCATTTACACTTTTTTATATGATTGTAAAATTGCAGGAAAGCATTGAATACTTAAATACCGTTTAGCCACATTTTACAGTTTTTTACATTAACCGTTTCATAAGGTTTGTCAGAGATCAAATTTAATGCCCTGCGCCAACGGTAAATCAGACGAATAATTGATGGTATTGGTTTGCCGGCGCATATAATTTTTCCAGGCATCGCTGCCACTTTCCCTGCCACCACCGGTTTCTTTTTCACCGCCAAATGCACCACCAATTTCTGCACCGCTGGTTCCGATATTGACGTTGGCAATACCACAATCGCTTCCGGCTACAGATAAAAACTGTTCTGCCTCACGCAGATTTAACGTCATAATGGAAGATGACAAACCCTGCGGTACTTCGTTCTGTATTGTAATGGCTTCATCAATGGTTTTATATTTCAGCAAATACAAAATGGGAGCAAAGGTTTCGTGCTGTACAATTTTGAAATTCGGTTTTACTTCGGCAATACATGGTTTTACATAACAGCCGCTTTCGTAACCAATACCATCCAGCACACCACCTTCCACAATAAAATGTCCTCCTTCGGCTTTGCATTGTTCAATCGAAAACAAATAAGCATTCACCGCATCTTTATCAATGAGCGGGCCAACATGATTGCTTTCGTTGAGCGGATCGCCAATGCTTAACTGTTTATATGCTGCAACTAATTTTTCCTTTACTGTATTATAAATGCTTTCGTGAATAATTAACCTGCGGGTAGTTGTGCAACGTTGACCGGCAGTGCCAACAGCACCAAACAATGCACCACGAACAGCAATATTCAGATCGGCATGTTCGCTGATGATGATGGCATTGTTACCGCCAAGTTCTAATAAGCTACGCCCCAAACGTTCAGCAACCGCTGTACCCACAGCTTTGCCCATTCTTGTACTCCCTGTTGCTGATATTAATGGTATCCGCTGATCGTGACTCATCCATTCTCCAATTTCCCGGCCACCTTGTATTAAACAGCTTACACCTTCAGGCACATTGTTTCTTGCAAATACTTCCGAAACAATATGCTGACAGGCAATGCCACAAAGCGGAACTTTTTCACTCGGCTTCCATACACACACATCACCACAAACCCAGGCAAGCATGCTGTTCCAGCTCCATACTGCCACAGGAAAATTAAATGCTGATATAATTCCAACAATTCCTAACGGATGCCATTGCTCGTACATACGATGAAGCGGACGTTCGCTGTGCATTGCAAGCCCATGAAGCTGACGGGAAAGGCCAACAGCAAAATCGCAGATGTCAATCATTTCCTGTACTTCACCATAACCTTCCTGCAAACTTTTTCCCATTTCATACGATACCAGTTTGCCAAGCGGTTCTTTTTTTGCACGCAAAGCTTCGCCAACCTGCCTTATAATTTCACCACGTTTTGGTGCAGGCCATGTTCTCCATATTTTAAAGGCTTCTTCTGCCTTCTTAATCACAGTTTCATAGGCTTCTTTATCTGCAAGGTTAACAGTTGCTATTGTCTTTGCATCTACAGGAGAAACAGAAGGAATGTTTTCACCGCCCTGTTTAAACCAGTTTGTACCGGTTGAAACGGCAGCATTTTCATCTTTAATTCCAAGTTGTCGTAAAATGTCAAGCATAATATATCTTTTATAATGCTGTAAATATCCTGAAAACTTTTTCAGCGGAGAAACCTTTTTGTGTAACGAGTGTGAACATCAAAAAAAAGAGTGATGTTTATGATTAAAAAACAACCGCTGGCTTATATAACGGCTGTCTGATCTGTAATTTTTATTAATACACAGGGTTGAAAACCTTTAAAAGGTTGTCAACCCTTTATTAAAGAAACGATGTCACCCCCCGGCTTTAATAAAGGCGGGCAGGTTGCAATACTTATAAAGAAATTTTTAATCCCCCCATCAGCCATCTGTCGGGCATTGCTGTTCCCAAAATATCACTGTAATGTTTGTTAAGCAGATTGTCGGCCTGAATAAAGATGCCTAATTTATCTTCCATTAAATGTGCTTCGACTTTCGCATTCAACAAAAAATAATCTTTGCTGATCTGCACAAATGCAGCATTCCCTGTTTGCGGGGTGCGTTGCTTGTATAAACCGTTTAATGCCATACTTACAGCCTTATAACGATATTGGAAATTATAATTAAACAATAATTTTGCATGATTTGAAACATATAAAGACGGAACTGTATCACTGCTGGCACTTTTCATCCACACGGCTCCTGCAGTTATCGTTATGCTGTGATGTGTTGAAAATGTTTTATTGAATTGAGCATCTGTTTCAACACCTCTTGTATTTACTTTTTCAATATTTTTTGCCAGGCTGTAAATACCACCAGGTGCAAGATTATCTTTTCTCGGCATATCAGCATAAGCTGTATTTACATAATCAATCAGCCCACTCTGAAAACGCTGAAACCAACCTGCTGAAATTTTCAATTCATTATTTGCAAAGTAATCAGCACCTGCTTCATAGCTGAAAGAGGATTCTGCTTCAAGATCGGGATTGCCAATGCGGCTGCCCGACGAAACAAGTAAAGGCTGATAGTTATTGTAACGTTCAGTAAAATCTGCATCTCTTGTGCTGCGGCCAGCACTTCCTCTCAGTTTTAATTTTTTATAACGATAAGAGAAATTTAATTGCGGCACCAGTTCCCAACCTGTACGCTCGTTCCAATCAACACGTACTGCAGGACTAAGATTCAATCGTTCTGATAATTCCTGGTTGTAGATAACAAATAGCCCGGTTGCAGCAATACTGTGGTTACCCCTGTTGTTTGATTTTATACTTCGTTCAATGAACTGTGTGCCTGAGGTAAGTGTTGCCTTATTGTTTATTTTGTAACTGTATAAAGCAAGAGCCTGGTAAATATTGGAACGATTTGTATTTGCTGCAGATGCTTTACGGAACTGGTATTTATCAGATGCGTCTTTTACTCCTGCATCAAACGAAAAGCGGTGTTTGTTTTTCTGATAAGTATAATTGAGATGATGCCACCTGCTGATAACTCTTTCAGTTGCACTGTCGCTTAAGAAATTGGTATAAAAGTTTTGGGCATTGAAGTTTCTGTCATCATATCCAAACCTGTAAGCAATACTTGCATTGTTACCAGCAAAATGCTTAGCTGATAATGAAACTGTTGTTAAATTAAAAAAACCGTTAGTGCCACGCAAAGGTTGCCCGTCAGTAACATTCTGTATCAACCCGCCGGAAACGGCTGTTTTGTTTTTCTGCCACACAAACCCTGCCTGTGCATTCCTTAAACCATAATCACCGGCTGTAACCTGTCCATTCAGATGCTTTTGCTGTTTTCCTTTTTGTGCAGCAAAAGTTTTGGTAATGATATGCACCACACCGCCAACAGCTTCAGTTCCGTAAACAGCAGAAGAAGCACCTTTTAAAATTTCAATACGGTCTATTTCAGCAGGAGAAACAGGAATGTATGAATTGAAATGCCCGGTTAAGGGATCGTTTAAACGAACACCGTCGAGAATAATTAACACCTGCTGAAATGTACCTCCACGGATCGTGATATTGCTTTGTGTGCCCATTGGCCCACGGCTTTGTACTTCAATACCCGGTAAATAACGGATGAGTTCATCAATTGAATTAACGGGTAATTTGCTGAGTTCTTCACCATTCACCACAAGAATGTTCCGTCCGGTTTTTGATGCACTTAATGGCGTTACACTTGCTGTAACTGTGATAGGATCTAATTCAATTTCCTTTTCCTGAGCAGTTGCAGATGAGCAAAAAAGTATGAACAAACAACCTGTTAAAGCTTTGATTGATTTCATGTTTCTGATTGGCGGGCAAAGATAGGAGAGGAGGGATGTAAATCATCAGGTCAACTGTCATGAAATTGTTGAGATTATAATTCGATACCCACACTATTTATAAAACGATGCAGCACAGTAAATTAAATATGGCAATAATACAATGTTAATACGATTCATTCTCATTTGGGAAATCATTGCTCTTCACATCTTTGATATATTGCTGTACTGCTCCTGTAATTAATTCATGCAGGTTTAGATACCTGCGTAGGAAACGTGGTTTAAACTCGGTGTTGATACCCAGCATATCGTGCATAACCAGTACCTGACCATCACAATATCCTCCTGCGCCAATGCCAATTGTAGGAATTTGTAAATTCTGCGATACTTCTTTTGCAAGTATTGCAGGAATTTTTTCCAGTACAGTTGCAAAACATCCTGCTTGCTGAAGTAACAGTGCATCATGACGTAATTTTTCTGCTTCAGCTTCTTCCTTGGCACGGACTGTATATGTCCCGAATTTATAAATTGACTGTGGTGTTAATCCCAAATGTCCCATCACAGGAATGCCGGCAGCAACAATCCGTTTAACTGAATCAACAACTTCTTCACCACCTTCTAATTTAATGGCATGTGCTCCTGTTTCTTTCATAATGCGGATTGCTGAAGCTACAGCAATATCAGCATTCGATTGGTAAGTGCCGAATGGAAGATCTACAACAACAAGACACCGGTTTATTGCACGTATTACAGATTGTGCATGATAAATCATCTGATCAAGTGTGATAGGCAATGTGGTTTCATGACCAGCCATTACATTACTTGCGCTGTCGCCTACAAGAAGTATATCAATTCCTGCGGCATCAAATATTCCTGCAAAAGAATAATCGTAAGCAGTAAGCATGGAAATTTTTTCTCCCGATGCTTTCATTTTCTGAAGCGTGTTTGTAGTAATGCGTTTTACCTCTTTATTCACTGACATGCAAAAAAATTAACAGTAGTAGTGTTATAAAATTAAAGTAGTGGAGTCAAACTTTTTTTTCTTCACTTCATCGTATAAAATATGCACAAGACCATCGGCCAATCCAATTTTAGGAACAAAAATATTTTCAGTATCTGTCCATCGCATAACATTGATATAAATCTGCAAAGCCGGAACAATAACATCGGCTCTGTCTTCACGAAGCTTGTGAATTTTTATGCGTTCATCAATGGTAAGTATGCTCAATTCTTTATAAAAATCACGAAGTAACTCAAGCGATAATGGCTTTCCATCTTTCCGTTTTGATAAAGAAAATACTTTGTTGATATTACCTCCTGAACCAATGGCTATAATATCGCTGTGCCCTTTTGTGCTGATCTTGAGAAAATTTTTCATCTCATCCCATTGTTTCTCCTCAACCAAGCCTTTCAGTAAACGGATTGTGCCAATATTAAATGACTCCTTGAAAACCAATTTTCCTGCACTGAAAAAAGTAAGTTCAGTACTGCCGCCTCCCACATCAATATACAGGTAGGAGTGGTTCTTTTCCATGTTTTCAGCAATGTGATTTTCATAAATAAAAGAGGCTTCTTCATCACCGCTGATGACTTTTATTTCGATGCCTGTTTCAAGCTTTACTTTACGGATAATCTCTCCTGAATTTTTCGCATCACGCATGGCAGAAGTGGCACATGCCTTCAAGTATTTAACATCATAAATATTCAGTAAATGCCTGTATGCCTTAATTGTTTCTACAACTTTGCTGATTTTGTTCTTAGGAATATCACCCGATTCAAACACGTCAAATCCCAAACGCAGCGGTACACGAACAAGGTTAAGTTTATTAAACTGTGGCTGGGATTTGCCATTTTCAACTACTTCGGTTATGAGCAACCGGGCTGCATTACTTCCTATATCAATTGCTGCCAGTTTCAATTTGCTTCAGATTTTTTTGATTGAGATAATTGTAGATTTCAACCTGCGAACGGATTTTCTTTCCTTTCCGTTTCACATATTCATTCACCAGGTTGTTATCCAATATTCTCGCTTTTACATTATCGTTCAACTGGATGTTTAAATAATCAATCAGTTCCTGCTTTATTGAAGAATTGGTTATTTCAACTGCTGCTTCAACACGGTGATCAAGATTCCGCACCATCCAGTCAGCCGAAGATAGATAAACTTTTGGTTTGCCATTATTGTGAAATATCAACACCCGGCTGTGTTCAAGATACTGATCTACTATACTGATGGCTGCTGGCTCTGTTTTAAATTTTTTATTTTCAGTAAGCATGCAGAATATCCCACGCACCACTAATTTAATTTCCACACCGGCTTTTGCAGCTTCATATAACTTTTCAATCAGCAATTCGTCACTAAGGCTGTTCATCTTCAATGTCATTGATGCCGGCAGGTTTCTTTTTGCATTCCGTATTTCATTATCAACAAGTTTTACCAACTGCCTTCGCATACCTGTTGGGCAAACAACCAATGTTTTGCATTGCCGCAGCAGTTTCATCCGGCTCATCAGTGGCTTATCAAGGTAACTGAAAATGCGGTTGATATCGGCCATGATTTTTCGGTTACTCGTCAGCAGGCAATGATCGCCGTAAACTTTTGCGGTGCCTTCGTTCAGATTTCCTGTACTTACAAAACCATACTGAATTGTTTTGTTTTGAATCCTTTTCTTGATAATGCAGAGCTTGGCATGCACTTTCATATTGGGAACACCAATCAATACTTTTACACCTTCTTCCTCCAGTCTTTCTTTCCAGTAAAGATTGGCTTCTTCATCAAATCTTGCACGAAGTTCAAGCATAACAGTTACCTGTTTGCCATTACGTGCCGCATTGATCAATGCATTGATGATTTTTGAAGTATCGGCCAGCCTGTAAGCGGTAATTTTAATTTCTTTTACATCTGTATCCATTGCTGCTTCACGCAGCAGGTCAATTACTGAATCAAAGGAATGATAAGGGAAATGAAGAAGAATATCTTCTTTCAGAATTTCATCCGTAACCCGGATTGTTTTTTTTAAGGCCGGGTGGGGAAATGGTTTTTTTCGCTCATGCTTAACCGAAAACACATCTCCTGGAAAATCCATGAAATGACGGAAGTTATGTATTCGTCCGCCGGGAATAATATTATCACGCTTTGAAATATTCAATCGCCTGATTAAGTATTCCAGTAATCCGGCATCAATATCTTTGTCGTATAAAAAGCGTACAGGTTTTCCCTTGCGCCTGTTCTTAACCCCTTTTTCAATTTTCTGAATAAAGCTGGAGCTTACGTCACTGTCGAGATCAATTTCTGCATCCTTTGTAACTTTTATTATATGAGCTTTATATTCATTAAAACCAAGAAAAGAAAATATTTTGGGCAAGCAATGGCGGATCACATCTTCCATAAGAATTATGTAATGTTCGCCCGATACAGACGGAAGCTTAATAAACCGGCGTTTATACTTGGCCGGAACTTCAATCAATGCGTATTTCTTTTTATACGCATTTGATTTATCGCTCATGGCTACTGCAAGGTAAAGTGAACGTTCACGGAGATAAGGTGGGTGCGGATTGCTTTCAATCATCTGCGGAATTACTTCCTGCCTGATCTCTTCATCAAAAAAAGTTTCAACAAATCTTTTCTGTTCCTTATTCAGTTGCTTTTCGGTTACCAGAAATATCTTTTCTCTTTTCAGTTCCTGTTGTACCTGGTTCCAGATGCGGTTAAACTCGTTCTGCTGTTGCAATACAATTTCCTGTATCTGCTCTAAAATCTGCTGTGGATTTTTTTCAAAGTGCATTTTTCCATGACTTTTCTCCCTCAACTCAGCCATACGTTTTAAAGTAGCTACACGTACACGAAAAAATTCATCGAGGTTATTTGAGAAAATTCCAAGAAAACGAACACGGTCACGCAGAGATACTGAAAGATCATTCGCTTCCTGTAAAACCCTTGCATTGAATGATAGCCAGCTAATATCACGAACAATCGTCCTTCTCTTTTCTAACGACATAAATGTTATTTATAACTTGCAGTAAAAATAAGAAGCAGAACAGTTAGCCAACGTTAAGTTTTGAGTATTTAAACTCACTAAAGTGTTTCAATTTTTTTTAAAAGGGTAGTGGTGGATAATCCTTCCACCAAAGGAACCACTTCAACTTTTCCCCCATTGGTAATTACTTCTTTTGCTCCAACAACGGTATCAATTGTATAATCGCCCCCTTTCACCAATACATCAGGCATTATTAAGGTAATTAAATTAAAGGGTGTGTTTTCATCAAATAAAACCACAGCATCTACCATAATTAATGATGCAAGCATTAAGGCCCTGTTGTCTTCGTTGTTTACAGGACGGCCTTCACCTTTAAGTCTTTTAGTCGAAGCATCTGAATTAACTCCCACAATTAAAATATCGGCAAATGATGCCGCCTGCGAAAGTGAATGAATGTGTCCGGCATGAAGAATATCAAAGCATCCGTTTGTAAACGCAATTTTTCTGCCAAATGTTTTCCATCTCTTTACAGATTTCTGCAATTGTTCGGTGTTCAGAATTTTTTCCCTGATATGCGTTACCGCTTTCATAACTTATGTTTTAAAAAAATCAGGATAAGGTTTCCTTCTCTTCTTCGAGTATTTCTTCATTTGTTTTTTTGTGCATAAACGGAAGAAGAGCTGCACAACAAACACCACCAACCAGTATTACTGCAGTTTGTGCAAGCCATAGTATCCAGCCATACGTAAAACCAATAAGTTTGTCAATTCCGTAAAGCGAAAGTGTTTCCTGCACAGCATACTGGTAAGCACCAATGCCTCCCTGAGTTACAATCATTCCAATGCTCCCGAAAGAAATGATGGATAATGCGGGTTTAATACCAAGATGCGATACCTCCTGCAGTGCATAAAAACCAATACGGGCACTCATAAGATAGAGCGACCAGATGAGGATAGAATAAAAAATAAACAAGCCTCTTTTTTTCATGTAACGCACACTGGCTACACCGCTGAGAATCCCTTTCAGAATACTCCTGATTTTCTGAACAAAACGTAGATGCTTTAAGCGGGTTAAAAGGAAATAGAGAACTGCAACAGCCGCCAGTACAATGCCTATAATTGTAAGGGTGCGTAATAAGGAAAACCCTTTTTCACCATTGTTAAAAACTGATCGTAAAAGCGTTAATGCGTACTCCCCCACAACATCAATCTGCAAAACAATGGTTAGAAAAAAAATAACCAATAAGCTTACCACATCTATTGCTCGTTCAGCTACAATTGTACCAATCAGTTTATCGGGGCCAACTTTTTCATAACGGGCAAGGATGGTACATTTCAGTACTTCTCCCAACCGGGGAAATAGAAGATTGGCAAAATAACCAACCATTACTGCATTAAATACAAGAAATATATTGGGCTTGTGACCAAGCGGCTCCATTAAAATTTTCCAGCGCAATGCCCTTACGTAATGGCTGAACAACATCATCAGCAATACAGGTAAAAACAACCAGTACTTTGCATGGCGTAATGATTCTCTGATCTGCTTCCATCCATTTTCATCAATACCTCTTGCCATCCACCAAACGAGGAAAATTCCCAGCCCCAGAAAGAAAATGAACTGCAAGGCAGTAATGAGTCTTTTTTTCAGCATAAAAAATTAAAGTAAGTATCAGAGTTTGTTTGTTTCTTTTGGAAATACGAGCCAGGGTTTAAATGTTTTAGCCTCTTCAAACTGCATAGTTGCATAAGAAATAATAATCACTACATCTCCAACACTTCCTTGTCGTGCTGCAGGACCATTTAAGCAACATACACCGCTTCCACGCTTTCCTTTAATAACATAAGTTTCAAGTCTTGTTCCGTTGTTAACATTTACCACCTGCACTTTTTCATTTTCAATAATATTGGCTGCATCCATCAGGTCTTCGTCTAATGTCAGGCTTCCAATGTAATGCAGATTAGCTTCCGTAATTGTTACCCTGTGTATCTTAGATTTCAAAACTTCAATTTCCATATAACAAAGTTATAAGTATTCTTGCTAAGAATCGGTTACTATGAAATCAACATATTGTCAATTAACCTTACATCGTTAAGGTAAGCTGCAATTAAAGCAACTACTTTATCATTTCCATTCCAGTCATCAATCAGCTCAAGCGTTTCTGCGTTCGCAAGTTCAGCATAATCAGGTTTAAACCCTTTTTTTGCAAGATAATCTGTTGCAAATGTTTTCAACTGTAAAACCGAACCCGGTTTCAGTTCCTCTTTCATCTTCAGCAATGTTTGTGAAATTTCAACCGCAGTATTTCTTTCAGTCTCATTCAACCTCATATTCCGGCTGCTCATTGCCAGCCCATCAGCTTCACGAAGTGTGGGGCAAATAACTATATTAACTGTCAGTTTTATAAGTTCAACTAATTTTTTTATTACCATACATTGCTGAAAATCTTTCTGTCCCAAAAACAAATTATCAGGTTCAACAATTTCGAGCAGGCGGTGAACAACCTGGCAAACTCCCTGGAAATGTCCTGGTCTGTATTTTCCTTCCAGCATATTTTCAAGATAACCCAGATTATAGTGGGGGAGATGTTGGACTCCGGAAGGGTAGATTTCTTTAACCGATGGGAGAAATAATACATCACAGCCTGTCTTTTCAAGCAAATGAATGTCGTTCGTAATTGTTACCGGATATTTTTCAAAATCGGTTTGATCGTTAAACTGAGTAGGGTTTACAAAAATGCTGCAAACTGTAACAGATGATTGTTTATTACACTCATTAATCAATGAAATATGACCCGCATGCAAAGCTCCCATTGTTGGTACAAAACCGGTTTTAATACCTGTTTTTTTCTTTGATTTCAGAAAGCGGTTTATATCTTCAGTCCGGTGAAAAATGATCATTTACTGCTGTTTTTACAAGTTAAATGCCTTGTTTTTCAAGCTATTTCGTGAAAATCCATTAATTTTGCACACCTTAATAAATTTTAAGGTCTTTAACTTTCACAAATGGTAGCAGCAAAGAAAAGGATTTTATTTATTGCCAGCGAAATGTCTCCATATCTGGAGGAAACCGATTTCTCTTCAATAGTTAACCAACTGGCAATAAAAGCAAACGACGGTGGGTTTGAAATACGTTGCATCATGCCTCGCTTTGGTGTGATTAATGAGCGCCGTCACCGTTTGCACGAAGTGGTTCGTCTCAGTGGTATCAATGTTTCAGTTGATAATGATGATTATCCGCTGCAGATTAAGGTAGCTTCTTTACCAAATGCAAGACTACAGGTTTATTTTCTTGAAAATGAAGATTTTTTCAAAAGAAAATTCATTTATCATGATGAGAATGACAAGTGGTTTGATGACAATGATCTGAGAACAATTTTCTTTTGTAAAGGAGCTCTTGAAACAGTAAAAAAATTCGGTTGGCCTCCTGATATTATTCATTGCAGCGGTTGGATGACAGGACTCATCCCTATGTATTTACAAACTGCCTACAAAAAGGAACCTGTTTTCGGCAATAGTAAACTTGTTTTTACAATTGGTCAGAACACTTTCAAAGAAAAATTGGGTGCGAAGTTTTTGAAACTGGCAAATATTCATGCTAATATTAAAGACAAAGACCTTGAACCGTACAAGGATACAAACAATACAGCAATGTTTCGTGGCGGTGCTACCTATGCCGATGCGATTACTTTTGGTGCCGAGAAAGTTGATAAAAAATTGCTGGAAGAATTCAGTAAAGTGCGTGGCAAGAAAGTTATTCCTTTCAAACCTGAGAGTGATTTAACAGAGTATTTACAACTATATACCGACCTTTCGTCGAAATAATTTTGTCTTTTTGCATATGACTTTTTTTAACTCTGCTTCAGAAAGAAGAACCCTTTATTTCATAGCTGCGGGAATGCTTATTTTAATTTTCTCCGGCTGCACAAAACTGGAAAGCACACGATTGGGGGGCGATTTATTACCAGGTTCAGATGGTTTGATAACTGATACAATTATGTTACCTGTATCTACCACCTCTTTCATAGAATCGGACACTGCCTATGCTGAAAAAAGTGAAGATCATTTATTAGGATACATTAACGACCCGATTTTCGGAACTACAACAGCAGCAATGTACCTTCAGATGCTGCCCACTTTGTACCCGTATTCATATCCTGTAGCAAAAGACAGCTTATTTTTAGATTCATGTGTTGTTTCATTTGCCTTTTCGGGAACTTATGGTGATACAAACGCTGTTACCAAAGTAAACCTCTACAAAATAACAGACCCAACCTTCAAATCAAACACAAAATATCTTTATAATCAGGGGGTAAACTTTTCAACCGCTGACCTTTTAGGATCTGCTACATTCTCGGCTCATAGCCTCAGAACCGGGTATAAGGCAGCATACAAAACAGATACAATCTATAACCAACTCCGTATCCGTTTGGATAACACTTTTGCTCAATGGCTGCTTGACCAAGACAATATTACCGGCGCTTTTCAGAACGATTCAATCTTTAAAACGTATTTAAACGGTTTTGCACTTATTCCTGATTCAACTCAGAGCGGTAATGCCATTCATTATTTTTCTTTAACAGGTACCGATACAAAAGTGAATATGTATTTCCGGTATAAAATGCGTGGAGTAACCACTACAACCTGGGACACAACAGTACGTACACTCACTTTTGTGAATGATACAATTAATGAAAGAAGTGCTAATGCGAATAAAATATACAGAAATTATACAGGAAGCCTCGCTGCCCCAACCATTACATCCGGTCAGCCAGCTTCAATGGCCTACATTCTTACAACTCCGGGAACATCCGTACGAATAAAAATTCCTGGTCTTGATACATTAAAAAACAAGCCTTACATTATTCACAGGGCAGAAATTGTTGCAAGACAGATTTACCAGGGACCTTCAGCCATAGAACAGTTTCTTTATCAACCTGTTCTCCATTTATTCAGTTACGATACTGATGGTAATACCCGGCATATTCCATACGACAGTATTAATTATTCTACACTTTCGTATAGCTCAACATCATTGAAGTATGTATATGATATAAGCAACTCCTATACTGGTGGAATTCCAAGTTATATTACTGACAATTCAGGTAATACTGTTGCTGAATATAAATTAAATATTACCCGCTTTGTTCAGAATATAGTGACCGGTAAAGCCACTAACAGGGACTTTAAATTGTCCGCACCTTATTACGCAACATTCACCGATGGTATAAGTAGTAGCAGCCCGATTAATTCTCTTGCTTTTGGAAGAGTACAGTTGGGAGGCGGTACACATCCAACGCAAAGAATGTATGTGCGTATTTATTACAGTAAAGAATAAGAGTAAAACACCGGGTTATCTTATCTTTGCAGCCTCTAATCCATAAGAAACTTAAATTATGCCGTATTTATTTACATCTGAATCTGTGTCCGAAGGTCATCCGGACAAAGTAGCTGATCAAATCAGCGATGCTTTAATTGACAATTTTCTTGCTTTTGACCCTCAGTCAAAAGTTGCTTGCGAAACACTTGTAACCACGGGTCAGGTGGTTTTGGCAGGTGAGGTAAAATCCAAGGCTTATCTTGACGTACAGGAAATTGCCCGTGGTGTGATAAAGAAAATTGGCTACACAAAAAGTGAATATAAATTTGAAGCTGAATCTTGCGGTGTGTTATCAGCAATTCATGAACAAAGTTCTGATATTAACCAGGGCGTTGTAAGAAAAAATAAGGAAGATCAGGGAGCCGGTGACCAGGGAATGATGTTTGGCTACGCATCGAACGAAACAGAACAATATATGCCTTTGGCTTTGGATCTGGCACATAACCTTTTAATTGAATTGGCTGCTATCCGCAGGGAGAAGAATTCAAAAATGCCTTATCTGCGCCCCGATGCAAAAAGCCAGGTTACTTTGGAATATGATGATAACAATCGTCCAGTGCGTATTGATGCAATTGTAATTTCCACCCAGCACGACGATTTTGATAGTGAGGCTAAAATGCTGGCTAAAATTAAAGCCGATGTAATCAATATTCTTATTCCACGCATTAAATCAAAATACAAGAAATACGCTAAGTTGTTTAACGACAACATTACTTACCATGTTAACCCAACCGGTAAATTTGTAATTGGCGGGCCTCATGGCGATACCGGATTAACCGGCCGTAAAATCATTGTTGATACTTATGGCGGTAAAGGTGCTCATGGTGGTGGCGCTTTCAGTGGGAAAGATCCTTCCAAAGTTGACCGTTCTGCAGCATACGCAACTCGTCATATTGCTAAAAATCTTGTTGCTGCCGGAGTTTGTGATGAAGTTCTTGTACAGGTATCGTACGCAATTGGTGTGGCAAAACCAACTTCAGTTAACGTAAATACTTATGGTACAGCAAAAGTTGAATTAAATGACGGCGAAATTGCGAAAATTGTTCAAAGCGTTTTTGACATGCGCCCGTACTTCATTGAGCAGCGCCTGAAACTTCGTAACCCCATTTACAGCGAAACTGCTGCATATGGTCACATGGGTCGTGTGCCGGAAGTAAAAGAAAAAATATTCAGAAGCCCCGATGGTAAAGAAAAGAAAGTAAAAGTAGAATTGTTTACCTGGGAGAAATTAGATTATGTTTCAAAAGTGAAGAAAGCTTTTGGGCTGAAATAAGTAAAACAATTCGTTAGCTATGGACCCTGTAAGCCAAAATCTTACAGGGTTTTTTATTTGATAAATCATTTCTTTGCAAAGTGAAACAGTTCAGGCAAAAACAAAGTCGTCCAAAAAAATCGTCGCTGATAGCAGGAAAAATTGCTGTTCTTGAAGCACTTCAGGAAGGCAAACAGATAGACAGAGTTTATATACTTAATACTTTGCATGGCGATGTAGCTGAAGAAATAAAGAAAGTTGCGCTTAAGCACAATATCCCCGTAAACAAAGTTCCTGTTGAGAAATTGAAAAGTTTCAATATTGCAGACCATGATGGATGTATTGCACAGCTTTCAAAAATCCGTTACCAGGATTTGCAGGAAGTTATTTCATGGGTTGTTGAAAAAGGTGAAATGCCCTTGTTTTTAATACTTGATGGTATTACTGATATACGGAACATTGGGGGAATTGCACGTACTGCCTTTTGCTGTGGTGTTCAGGCCATCATTATACCTGAAAAAGGTGTGGGTGCATTAAATGAAGATGCCATACTTACAAGCGCAGGAGCTTTAGAACAAATTGCAGTTTGCAGGGTGAACAGCTTAATGAAAGCAGTGGACGACCTGCACCTGAACGGAATAAAAGTTTTTGCAAGCGAAATGACCGCAAAAAAACTGGTTTATGACTGCAATTTTAAAGAACCGTCAGCTATTGTAATGGGAGGGGAGGAAAAAGGGATTTTCCCAGCGCTGATGAAAATATGCGATGAACAATTTAAAATACCAATGACAGGCGGCTTTGAGTCATTAAATGTTTCCGTAGCCACAGGAATGATTCTTTATGAAGCCATGAAACAAAGGATAAACTAAATGAACTTTTTCAGCAATATTGATATTAAGCCTTTACCAACTCCAATTAATTATAATCACAAAATAATGCTGGTTGGCAGTTGTTTCACGGAGCATATTGGAAGCAATTTAAAAGATTTGAAATTCAATATTATACAAAATCCAAATGGTATTTTATTTGAACCTTTGAGCGTTTGCAACAGCTTGGTTTCATATATTCAAAATAAAAAATATTATACTAACGATCTTTTTCAGTTAAATGAGTTGTGGCAAAGTTGGGATCACCACAGCAGGTTTTCCAATCCAGACATTGATACAGCATTGGAGCAAATTAATTTGTCGCAACAAAAAGCACATAATTTCTTACAATCTGCCGACTGGCTTATTGTAACACTTGGTTCTTCTTTTGTTTATAAGCTGAAAGAAAGCCACAGGTTTGTTGCAAATTGTCATAAGGCTCCGGCACAAACATTTGAAAAATACCTGATACCGATAGATGAACTGATTGCAACAATTGATAATGCAATTCATCAGTTGTTTCATTTTAACAATAAACTGAAGATTATTTTTACAATAAGTCCTGTACGGCATTTGAGGGACGGTATTGTTGAGAATAACCGAAGTAAAGCCCGGTTAATTGAAACTGTACATCATTTAGTAAACAAATTTGATCGTTTATTCTATTTTCCAGCTTATGAACTGGTGATAGATGTACTCAGGGATTACCGTTTTTATGACATTGATCTTGCTCATCCAAATTATGCAGCTACACAATTTGTGATGGAAAAGTTTTCGGAATTTGCATTTAAAGAGCCTACGCTTGCGCTTATGAAAGAAATTAAACAAATTGTTACAGCAAAAAATCATAAAGCATTTCATCCTGGTTCTATTCAACACCAACAATTTCTTCGGAAGCATTATGAAAAGACAAAAGCTATTGCCGATACAAATCCATTGCTTGATTTTACTTCCGAGCTTAGCTATTTCACAATATAGATAATTCGTATAATTAACATTATGTTAAATAGTACTTCGGTACAAAAACAAAAATCCCCGACTTTTACGCCGGGGACAGATACTTATTACCCATTTTAATCTTTTAGTTTCCAAGATAGCTTTTCAACGCATTGCTGTAGCGTGCTTTTTGCAAACGCTTAATAGCCCTTTCTTTAATCTGACGAATACGTTCTTTTGTAAGATCATATTTCTGACCAATCTGTTCTATCGTAACTCCATTTTCACCATCAAGGCCAAAATACGCATTCACAATTTCAGCTTCCCTTGGACTGAGTGATTTTAATACACGGCGAATTTCATTGCGAAGTGAGTCTTTCATCACATCCTCGTCTGTATCATCACTTCCTTCCAGTAAATCGCCCATTGCCACATCTTCGGCCTCATGTACCGGCGCATCTAAAGAAGTATGCCTTGTATTGCTCTGGAAAATATTATTAATTTCTGTTTCGCTCATTTCCAGAATGTCGGCCAGTTCCTCTGTTGAAGGTTCACGCTCATGTTCCTGTTCAAAAGCCATATATGCTTTATTGGCTTTATTATAAGTTCCGATCTTATTTTGCGGAAGACGCACCAAACGTCCTTGTTCAGCTAATGCCTGCAAAATAGACTGACGTATCCACCAAACTGCGTAAGAAATGAATTTAAAACCCTTGGTTTCATCGAAACGCTGAGCCGCTTTAATTAAACCAAGATTACCTTCATTTATCAGATCACTGAGCGATAAACCCTGGTGCTGATATTGTTTTGCCACAGATACCACAAAACGAAGGTTTGATTGTACCAATTTATCCAAAGCCCGCTGATCGCCCATTTTAATGCGCTGGGCCAAAGTGGTCTCCTCTTCGGGAGTAATCATAGGGATCTTGGAAATTTCCTGTAAATACTTTTCAACCGCTTGTGAATCACGGTTGGTAATTTGTGTTGCAATTTTTAACTGCCGCATGATTTATTCCTCTTAATGTTATGTAACGTTGCTAAGACAGGGAAATTTGACCGAATAGTGTAAAAAACTGGTTAAGAATCTCTACTGCCAAGTACAAAGGTACAAATCAATACTCGTTTTTCATAGTCTATGTGAATAAATGCGCCTAAATTGGGTATTATTCTATCGTTTGTGGTGAATAATATAACAATTTGAATCACAAAAAGATATAGGATGTTGTCAGTCAGACGTTTATTTTGATTTAGCTTTACCTAAATAAGTTAAAATTATTTTATGGAATGGGTAGATTTAAGAAGTGATACCGTTACCAAGCCCACGAAACCGATGCTTGAGGCCATGTTCTCGGCAAAAGTTGGTGATGATGTATTTGGCGAGGATGAAACTGTTAACAAATTAGAAGCAACTGCTGCAACTTTGTTTGGGATGGAAGCAGGTTTATACTGCCCTTCCGGCACAATGACAAACCAGATTGCCATTAAACTTCACACAAAACCAGGCGATGAAATAATCTGCGATTTTACTTCGCATGTTTTTCAATATGAAGGTGGCGGCATTGCTTTCAATTCGGGAGCTTCAGCACAATTGGTTCATGGCAACCGGGGACGTATTACTGCCAGTCAGGTTGAAGCAGCTATTAATAACCCCCATGATATTCATAAACCCGTTACTACTCTTGTTGTGCTTGAAAACACAAGCAATCGTGGAGGCGGAAGCTGTTATGAATTAGCTGATATTGAATCTATAAAACAAATCTGTTCACAAAACAATTTAAAACTTCATTTAGACGGGGCAAGGATTTTTAATGCACTTATTGCCAAAAAACAAACACCTCTGCAATTCGGACAGCAATTTGATACAATTTCTGTTTGCCTGAGCAAAGGTCTGGGCGCCCCTGTTGGCAGTGTTTTACTTGGTTCAAAAGAAATGATTAACCGGGCAAGAAGGATCAGGAAAGTGTTCGGTGGCGGAATGAGGCAGGCAGGCATTATTGCCGCAGCAGGCTTGTATGCTTTAGAAAATCATTTTGAGCGGCTTGGTATCGATCACAAACATGCAAAGCTGATTGAAGAAGCACTCCTCACCCATCCCAAAGTCAAATCCGTGCTTCCTGTTGAAACAAACATTGTGATTTTTAACCTTAAAGAAACTGTTGAAACAAACCGGTTTATCGATCAGTTAAAATCTCAGGGAATTCTGTGTTTAGCAACAGGAAAAAAACAGGTGAGATTTGTATTGCATTTAGATGTTACTGAAGAAATGGTTTCAACTGTAATTAGAAGCCTGAAAGAGATTGCCTGATAATCAGTTATTCTTAATTATTGTTATTCTCCCTCCCCTCCCTTTACTATTAAAGGCCCTGAGTTTAATTACTCCCTTTTCATTAATTGGAGAAGAGTATGGCTTGCTGTTTACTGTCGGTTCAGTTCCATCAGTTGTATAACAAATGACGAGCCCTGGAAACTGAACATTTGCTTTAATAACGCCATTTTCCAATATGGCTCCAGGTGGAGGGATGCGATAATCAAAACCTCCTGCATAATAATCTAAACGAGGTAATTCCCTTTTGCCAACTGAGTTAACAAAGACCGCCCATGCTTTATTATAAGCTTTCTCTGATTCTTCTTTGTTTTTTATTAAAGCCCATTCCGGATCTTTAGCCCAGGCTCTTTCTGCAACTCCAAGCAGTTTAGGGAGAAGCAGGTAATCAAGCAACTTGTTACTTCTTACGTTTTCGCTCCAAAGCAAGCCTTCTATTCCTACAATATTAGTTTTGCCAAAATCTGTTAAACGATCTTTCCCTATAAAATATGCCTGATTTACAGGGTTGCCACCGGCATCTTCTTTTGTTGTTTTATAATAATTAAAAGGAACAAAGTAAAATGGTTTGTCAACATCTTCAAAACCACCCCAGTAATAACCTATTTCATCGGGCGACTTGGAATAAGCCAAGTCGAAGTAATTATTGCTTACCGGTGAAAGCACAACTTTGTAACCGGCATTAGCAAGTCTGTAAGGAAGATCTTCATTCCCCCAGCCTACCATGTTATTCCACACATGTACTTGAATTCCGTCATTAGCCATACGTGGGTTAACAATCATTACAGGTTCACCATCTCTAAAAGTTTTACGCATGCCAACTTCTTCCCAACCTGATAAAAATAATTCACGGGATTGAAGTATGTTCTTAACCTTTGCAAAATAGTAATACCATAAATCATTAATCTCTTTTATGGTTGAATCTTTTCCAATTAAATTCGAACACATTGGTGATTTTTCCCAAGCACCTGACGGAACCTCATCTCCGCCCATATGTATTGTGTTTAATGGAGCCCCGGCATCTTTATACATCATTCGTAATTCATCAATTACTTTCTCAAGAAATTTATACACAGATGGCATTGCCACACACATAACATTATCAGTCCATTGCTGTGCTGAACTGTAAACTGACTTATCATTCACATCTCGTAACAGGTAGTGTTCTGCTTCAGCTTTATTTCCTAATCGTAAAAATGTTTCATATCGGGCATCCATTGATTTTATAGCTGCACGGCTGTGGCCGGGTGATTCAATTTCAGGTATAACCTGAATATGTCGTGCTGAAGCATATTTTAAAATTTCAATAAACTCATTTCGGGTATAATAACCGCTCCCCTGCGTTTTTCCAGCTTCTGGTCCAGCTCCGTACGATGGCGGTAGCATTGTTTTACTGTCTAAAGTATGTCCACGTCTTGCACCAATTTCAGTTAACTCAGGTAAACCTGGTATTTCTATACGCCAGCCTTCATCATCATTGAAATGAAAATGAAATACATTCATTTTATACAAGGCCATCAGGTCAAGTATGTTGAAAATTGTTTCTTTCGATTTGAAATTGCGGGCAACATCAAGCATAAAACTTCTGTAGGCAAATCTTGGTTCATCCTTAACTTCAGCACAAGGAATCGTGATAGAATTTTGCACCTGTTTCCAAGCAATACCCGGAATTAATGATTTAAGTGACTGGATTGCATAAAAAATTCCAACACCTGATGAAGCTGAAATGATAATCCTTTCTTTTTTAATGCTTAAATGATATGCTTCTTTACCAAGACTTTCTTTCTGCAAAATAATCTGATTTGTTTCCTTTGATTCTTCATTTATACGAAGCGTTGTTCCAAGTAAACCCGAAAGTTCAGAAGCTAAGTACCCGGCTTCGCTTTTAAAAGCTGAATCGCATTGGATTGAAAGCTGATTGTTCAGTATAAATTCTCCGCCGGTTTCATTATAAAACAATGGGGATGGAAAAATTTTTGGCAACTGATCTTCAGAAATATCTTTAACAATACTGTTTTGAGAATAAATCTTTTCAGGAGTGGTAATTTCCTCGTCTGTTTTTCCGAATGGCTTGAGTAAATAATTTAAAATAGGGTAACCTTTTGTTTGATCTGCATCCCATACAATATACAATCCGGATGGCGCATAGGTAGAATTCAACGTAATTCCATTGGTGAAATATTCGATTCGTACAGATTCATTGTGCAGGATTGGTTTAAACGAAGCCGCAGGAATAAGTTTATAAATATCTCCATTAACATGAAAGATATGTACATTTCCTGTTATTGATAAAGCCGAATCGATTCCTGAACTGGAATTAAAATAGATTGACCAGCCTTGCGCAGGCAATACTTTTTTATACCTGTTTGTAATGGTAAATGCAGATAATGCTTTCCCTGTTTGGTTATAATTGTTTGCAACCAGTTCCCATTGAAAGTAAAGCTTATTTTCATCAAAGCTCTTTTGGGAGTAGCCTGTAATACAAGCCATAATTGCAATGACAAATAAAATATTCAACTTCATCTTCATAGATTCTTACATTAACTGTTTATAAAGAAAGAGCATACATTCTACTTATTGTGTATAACAGGCTCCAAGTTCTTCTTTTGAAGTGTTAATATATCCGTAGTATAAAGAAAGCGACCATTTTTTCCCTGTAACAGCATCGGCAATGTATAAATCATAACCACCATAGCCTCCTGTTTTTGTACTTGAAACAAAAATATACCGTTCAGTTGCAGGAAAAGGATCAGAAAAATCAGCAGTGGTTTCATTAAACGATAGGTTTTGAGGAGTTTTTCCATTTAAAAAACCAAGATAAATCTGATCGTGATGATCTGTACTGCTTACCCATCTTGCAAAAAGGAAACTGGAGTCATTTTTTGTAACGGGATAGTATTCTGACACTCCACTGTTACCTGAAAGAACCTGCACTGATGAATTATTTAATGACAGTTTATAGATATCTGTTGTTGAACCCGATGTTTCATTTCCAGAATATAATAGAATACTGTCACCTTTTGCAAAATAAGGCATAGATGTCTCCGAATTAGGAACAACAAATGTATTCAGGATATTCCCTCTTGTATCTATCATCTTCATTACACCGTTTTGTTTAAAAACAATTTTTGACCCATCGAATGAATACTTGGGATCTTCATCTCTTGTATTGCCAAATGATACCGTAAGATTTTTTGGCAGATCTGATGAACCAATTTTCCATCTGAAAATATCCCATCCACCTGCTGTTGTAATACCCATGAAAACTATTGTGCTCCCATCGGGCGAAAAATGAGCATTCATTGGATTTTTGATACCCCAGGCATCACTGCTTAAAACTGTCAGACTTTTTTTCTTAAAGTCGTACATTAAAAGTCGTGAATCATTGCAGGAATAGCATGAATAACTATGAAAGATCAACCTGCCATCTAAGGCAGGTTGATCAGTTAATGTATCAGTGTTTAATGGTGCAGTAGTGCCGTTTTTTGCACATTTTCCTGAAGTAATCAGCAGTACTGTAACAACAAGAAATATCCAAAATGAAGAAAGTGTTTTCACCTTGTATTTTTTAGTATCCGGCATTTTGTTGCAGATTAGGGTTTGCATCAATTTCTAATTGAGGAATTGGCAATACCCAATGATTCTTATCGCAATGTGAATAATCCATTTTTGTAGGCGAGCTTAATACACCTCCATGGCAGGTATATGTATATTCGTTCAAGGCCTGCATTACAGTGGTTGCCACGTTTGCTCTTACCAGATCATCCCAGCGATGCGCTTCAAATGCAAGTTCTAATCTCCGCTCATTTAAAATTGCAGTACGCATTGCAGCCTGCGTTAGCGAAGTTGAAACACCAGTTAAACCTACTCTTGAACGAACAAGATTAACGGTAGCAGCAGCATCAGAAGTACTACCTAACTCATTCTGTGCTTCAGCCTTCAGTAAAATAATATCAGCAAGTCTGAGTAAATAATAATCATCACCACTCGCCCATCCCGCAGGGTGTTTTTGTTTATAATTAAACGGAATTTTTGTATCGGGATCCTGGCATGGATTCCAGTTTTCATCTGCCCAGGTAATATAATCACCATTAGCATCTTTATTCCAGAAAACAATGTTTGCGTTTTTTCTTACAGCATCGCCGGCAGCATCATAAGCTGCCACCAGGTCTTTTGAAGGAACACAGTATTTTTGCCATCCATCTTCAGGAGCAAGATATAATTGAACCCCCCAACTTGAAGCCGACCAGTTACCTTCTTCAAATGGAATTTCAAGAATTGATTCTGAGTTAAAATCATGTGCTCCATCAAATAACTGTGCATAATCGCCCATTAAAGAATAACCTGCCGGACTTGAAATAACAGCATTACAATATTGTAGTACTTTGTTATAATCTCTGTCGCTACGTTGTGCCCATACTTTTGCCAGTAATGCGTTTGCTGCTCCTTTTGTAGCTCTTACTTTATTAACTGCAGGAACATTTGCAGTTGATGAGCCAGAAGCTCCTGAGAAATTGTCGGGAAGATTTTCCACAGCAACTTCCAGATCTTTCACTATCTGATTATATGTTTCGGTTTCTGTTGCCTTTGCTTTACGTGTAATACTTGGATCGGCAGAGTTTGATTCAAGTTCAAGAGGAACCCCTCCATACAGTTTAACCAAAGAAAAATAATGAAAAGCCCTCAGGAAACTTGCTTCACCAATGATCTGTTTTTTCCGATCATCGGTTAATGCAGGATCAGAAACTGCATTGATTTTTTCCAAAATAATATTACATCTTGCTATGCCTTTATAAATAGCACGCCAGTTGGCATAGTTATGATTATTACTGGCAGGAAGAATAAACCTGTCATAATCATAAAAAGTTTCTTCGTTACCACCACCCGGATAAGCATTGTCAGACCGTACATCGCTCAGCATCACATATTCCCACTGATAATAATCCGAACCATAAAAAATGTTATATGCTCCGGTTAATGCACTTTCCATATCGCTTGCAGTATTGAAAGCATTACCGGTAGTGAGTGCAGTTTTTGGTTTGTCTTCCAGAAATTTTTTGCAGGAACCAAGTGCAAGTATTGCGAGCACCAGCAAAATATAATGGAGATAGAAATAATTTTTTTTCATGTGTATGTTTTTAATATTGTCAATTGTCACATGTTATTCGCCAAAAAACATTTCTTTTGATAAAAAGTAATGCGTATTCTTTGGCTCATTTCAGATCGTTTGATTTGAAGTATTAAAATGAAATATTCAGGCCAAGAATAAATTCTCTTGCTTGTGGGTAAGTTCCATAGTCAACCCCCGGCGCTGTATTTTGGTTTGTTGTTCCCTGGCTTTTTCCACTAAAAGCACTTACTTCGGGGTCAAAACCTGAATACTTTGTAAATGTTAACAGATTTTCTGCTGTGAGATAAATATTTAAGCGGCTGATTTTTGCTTTCTTTTCAAACGGAACCGAGTACCCAAACGTTAGAGCTTTAACACGCAGGTAAGAACCATCTTCAATATAGCGTGTTGAAACGGCCGAATTTGACCAATCACTTGGAGAAATGCCTGGCATATCAGTTACATCTCCCGCTTTTCTCCATCTTCTCAATACAGATGCAGCCTGATTCATAGGCAAGGCCATTGATTCTGTAAGAATGCGAGTTGCATTTAAAATCTGGTTTCCATGAACACCTTGCAGAAATATATCAACTGTAAATTTTCCAAATGTGAAGGAGTTACTTAATCCATACATAAATTTCGGATTCGCATTTCCAATTATTCCTACACTGTCGCCTGTATTGGCAGCATTCTGCATAAAAACAATTCTACCGGTATTTTTGTCAACACCTTGCGCAATTCTTCCATAAAAAGAACCTAACGGAGAACCCGCTTTTACAATTACTGTATTTAAACTTGTTCCGGCAGGATTAATTGTTCCTGTTTGCATAGTTGTACCAACAATATCGAGCACTTTTCCTTTGTTTGTGGAAATATTAAAGTCAGTATTCCATTTGAAATTGCTGCTGATAATATTTTTTGTGCTGATGGAAAATTCAAATCCTTTGTTCTCAAGACTACCGGCATTTTGTAATGCAGATGAAAATCCTGTTGAAGTTGGAACCGGTACTTCAAGAAGTAAGTCTTTTGTTTTTTTATAATAATAATCGGCTGTAAATAAAATTCTGCTGTTTAAGAACGATACATCAAAACCAATATCCGTTTGTGCAGTATGCTCCCATCTTAAATCCTGGTTTTCCAGAGTAGAACTGGTGAATGCTGTTCGTTCTCCATTAATCAGATAACGGCTTAAAGTATCAACCAAGCCGTACCATGCATATGCACGGGCTCTGTCATTTCCAAATACACCATAACCAATTCTCAGTTTAAGTTCATTAATTCCCCGAACGTTTCTGAAGAAATCTTCATTTGAAATTCTCCAACCTGCAGAGAACGATGGGAAATATCCCCATTTATGTTTTTCAGAAAACTGGCCAGATCCATCTGTTCTGAAGTTAGATGTAAAAAGATATTTCTCTTTGTAAGAATAATTTATTCTACCTATTACAGAAGCTTTTGAGCGCTGAATATATTCAGGTATTGGAGGCGATTGAACATTAGCTGAAGTGACATCGTTATCTTTTGCTCCAGTAAAATCATGCCCCGATAGATATATATTATCAGTAATGCCACGCTCAACTATGAAACCACCCATTGCTGAAATGGAATGGTCTTTGATTCTTGTATTATAATTAGCTGTGTTTTCACTTACCCAGTATTTGTATTTATAAGTGTATTTAGCTGCAATTCCTTTCTGAGATTTTCCATACCTCGTTTTAACTGAATCCTGAAAAGAATTGTAAACTCCATCGGTATGTTCAAATCCAAAAAGGCTTTTAATTTTCAAACCTTTTATTACTTCTGCTTCAGCATAAACATTTCCATGAAAACGGTCGTTTTTATATGAATGTACCGGCTGATATACTGTTGATACAGGGTTTTCCAGATCGTTAATAAAAGGGCTCCTTGCATATTGTTCAGGATTGTCCGTATCCCAAATGCCGATATTAGGAATACTTGTATATAATCGTGTAATTACACCATTCCTGTCATTTTCCGATACATCAATATCTTTCCAGTTATCATAAGAGAAGCTGGTTCCAACTTTTAAGAAACTGGTTACATGCTGGTCAACATTTGCTTTAATTGTAGCACGGTTTAAACTATTATTCAGAACTATACCATTCTGATTAATTAAAGAACCAGACAAATAATAACTCGTTTTTTTAGTTCCACCGGTTGCAGATAACTGATAGTTTTGTGATAATGCGTTTCTGAAAATTTCATCCTGCCAGTTTGTATTCTTATTATATTTTGTCCAGTCGGTTGTTTTACCCATTTCGGTTGCAAGCTCCTGGAATTCTGTACCGTTGAGCATTTTCATCCTTTTCCAGGCACTGGACATTGTAAGAGATGTATTGAAATTAAGTTTCAATTTTTGGTTTTTACCACGTTTGGTGGTGATTAAAACAACTCCATTTGCGCCACCAGCACCATAAATTGCTGCCGATGAGGCATCTTTCAATATCGAAATACTTTCAATATCAGCAGGGTTAATATCATTCGTATTGGAAGTAGGAACTCCATCTACAACATACAAGGGTTCACTAACCGCATTAATAGATGATGTGCCACGAACACGTATGGAGAAACCTACTTGCGGCTGACCTGAAGAACGTATTACCTGTACACCTGCTGCCTTACCTTCAATAGAATAGCCAAATTGTGTATTAGGTCTGTTTTCCAGGTCTTTTGATGAAATGGAGGAAACAGAACCTGTAATATCCTTCTTGCGTTGTGTACCGTAGCCTACAACAACAACCTGCTCCATTTGATTTACAGATTGTTTAAGTGTAACATTTACCGAAGATGAATTTCCCGGTGTTATTTCCTGTGGTTCATATCCGATTGACGAAAAAATCAGAACTGCCCCGTCTGGCACTTCAATAGAAAAAACACCTTTTGAATCAGTAACTGTTCCGTAGTTTGAACCTTTTATCCGCACACTTACGCCTACCATCGGTTCGCCTGATTCTGTTAAAACCTTTCCGGTAATTTTTTTAGTTTCTTTAATGTTTGAGGATGACATAATTACAACAAGGCCGCCATTCATTATCTTATAACTTAGCCCAGAACCTGAAAGCAAATCATTGAGCAAAAGCGTAACGGGAACATCATTAACATTTACGTCAATCTTTTTCTGCAGAGCAGGCAAATCGTAGTTGTAAAGAAAACGGTAAGGGCTTTGTTTTTCAATGGCACGGAAAACCTTGGGAATTTCAGTCTGCTTCAGATTTAATGTAACATTCTGAGCATTTCCATTCCCGGCAAATACCTGCATTGCAGTAAGCAGAATCAATGCAAACGTCATCTTCATAATGAGGAACAATTTTAGAAAAGAACGATGTGGCAAAAGCAATAGCTTACCACGAGGTACACTTTTTTTCATACCTTTAGTTTTGGGTTATTAAAATTGAAACTCCGTTGATTTTCCCGATCTTCCAGAGTTTCGGTTTCAGCCTTTATCGGGGAATGTTACCGCATCTCCCCGATTTTTATTTTCAGCCTTAAGCTTATTTTTTTTCAATCAATATTTCATTGCCGTTTATTTTATACGCAAACGGGTGAATCATTTGTAAAAACTGCATAGCTTCTTCAATATTTTCGTTTTCAAATGAACCGCCATATCTGTAATTCGCTACTTTATTATCAGTAAAAGTTATTTTTACATTGTACCAGCGTTCCATTTTTGCAGCAAGCTCTTTAAACGTATCACCCTCAAACAAAAGCCTGCCATAAATCCATGATGTTTCTATGCGGTTACTGTCTTTAACTGTTATGGGCAAAGAACTGATGGAAATACGTTGCGAAAGAGTAGAATTATTTGCTGAGCCGGATTGATTACCGGAATTGGTTTCAGTTGCACTGATTTTATGAATCTGTTTATTGAATACAAGTTTTTCGTTGGGATGGAGTATTATTTTTGAAGATTTGGGCTCGTTGATTTTTTCAACCTCAATCAACCCCCTTACCAAAGTAGCTTCAATTGTTTCTTCACGAGGATACGACTTTACATTGAAAGCTGTGCCAAGAACTTTTATATTAATGCCTGTTGTATGAACAATAAAAGGCTTTTTGGCATTTTTTACTACATCAAAATAAGCCTCTCCTTCCAGTGAAACTTCTCTTACTGAATCGTTGAATGAACTGTTATAAATAAGCTTACTATCGGAATTAAGCCAAACTTTTGTGCCATCTGGCAAAATAAGTTTCGACTTGGTTCCCGGTTTTGAAACAATTTCATTTTCCTGAACCTGTTTAGAAGCTATTGGATCTTTGCTATTAGCTGAGAATAATTTCCAAGCTCCAAATACAATAATACCTGTTGCAATTGCCGCAACCGCAATACGCATCCAAGCTCTGTTTCTTTTGATGGGGATAACGGGGGATTCAATTATATTTTGCCCCTCATATTCAGAAGCATTAGAGTGCTGTAAAATATAACGGAAATGATCTTCTTTATTTTCTGTATCATCATTATTGTTTCCTGCTGCCCACCAGCCCTGAACTATTTCCTGGAAATATTCTTCCTCCGGATTGTTCTTCAGGTATGCATCAAGTTCAAGCAACTCTTCTACTGTTGCTTCACCTGAAAGCTTTTTTGCAAACAATTCTGTAATACGTTGAGTTGCCATGTTCATAGTCTTTATATAAGACACAGAAATGAAACTCACACCCTAAATAAATCTTATTTTTTTTGAAAAATCTTTCTGGCCGGTAAATCCAGATGCATTTTAATTTTTTCCCTGATAGCATTTACGGCAATAACCATTTGAGCGTCAACTGTTTTGTACGATATATTCAGTACTTCGGCTACTTCTTTATATTTTAAACCATCTTCTCTTACGAGTTTGAAAATCATTTTACAACGGGGAGGTAATGTTTCTACAGCTTCACGTATTTTGACCAGAATTTCACTCGTAATCATTAAACTTTCGGGATTATACCCATCTGTTAACTGTACATGAATTTCATCAAATGGCTCATTGATACTACGTTTGGCTGTACGGGCAAGATAATTGAGTGAAGCATTTTTAGCCGATTTATACAGATATACTTTCAGATTTTCAATTGAACTAATATCACTGCGGTTATTCCATAAACGGATGAAAATTTCATCAACTATTTCAGTTGCAGCATCTTTTGATTTTACCAATGAAAAAGCGAATTGCGAAAGAGGAAAAAATAAATGATCAAAAAGCTGGCGAAACGCAGCTTCACTACCAGTTGCTATTCTCAACTTCAGTTGTACGTATAGCTCTTCTTTTGATGTATCCTCAAATTTCATAGAATAAACAATCCCTGAAGTGATAAAATTAGGGAAATAAAATCTTATCGAACAAATACCGTTTTTTTGAAATTTGATTTATTAAAGAAAGCCGAGTAATTTATTTCTCGCATTTAAAAAGCGAAAACCGGCAGTTACAGAAAAATCAGTATTAAGCTGATGCATATTTTTTAAAACGAGGTTCGCTTGTAACTTATCAACCGAAGCAGAGAAATAAACATAATAATCATTTCCGTTATAACCTGTATTTAGCCACGACTGTACACCAGTAACTGAACTAAACCTGTTTGTATTATGGTTCAGCTCTTTCAGCAATCCTTTTCCCAATAGAATTGCCGGAGAAATCGTCCATTTCCCATTTGAAAAAACAAAACTGTAGTTATACCCAACTCTTGCAGTTAAAGAAATCCATCGTGGCGATGTAGAAAATAATTGTGAGGTTGGCACATCGGTAATTAAACTCCCATCAGGCTTTTTTAATTGAAGTTTTTGCCATAAAGGCGTTGCTTTTATAATTACACCACCGGAACTTTTTAATTGTTTCTCAGAAAAAGCAATTGCTTCTCTGAAAGAGAAATGATTTGTATTCGAACACCACAATAATTCTGATCCTGCTTCTTTAAACAGTATATTCTTATCAACTGTATAATTATTCCTTTTGTAAGGAATCAATAAACCATTGTACGAATTGTAATAAGGTCTTATCATAAATGGCCCGGTAAAAAATCTGAAATGAAGTGAATTGTACCTGAGCCTGGTTTGCTTATCGAGATAAGTACCCGGCACTGCGAATGAATTTTCAACCGACAGCCATTTGTAGTTAAAAAAGAAACCTGCATAGCCACTGCTGTTAGCAAGCATTTCAACCCCTCTTCCCCTGTTGCCCGGCTTTGTAAAATCGAATTGAGTATGATAGATACCGGGGAACAACTCGATTACATTCTTTTTTTCAAAAGGTTTGATGTAAGCAGAATCTGTTTTGATAATTTGTGCATCTGCTGCAATGCTGCATATTAGAAAACAACCTACCGTTACTATCGGAAACCGTTTCTGCATTAAATGAGTTTGATGATTTTCTTTACCAGTTCTTCTGTATTACCTTCAAATGAATGCCCACCGGGAAGTATAAGTCTTGAAAAGTTTTTCAGAATAACCTGTTCGGCACTAAAAGAAATATCATTTTCCCCGAAAAGAATAGTTGTTTTTTGCGAACCCATTCTGTTAATTTCTGATAACACATCCATGCTTCTTTTTTTATTTGATCCAAGCATGTCGGAAAAATGGATTTCAAAATCGGTGGAAGAAGAAGGCGAAAGCATGATTACGCTACTTACCTTTTGTTTAATTTCATTAGGAAGTCGGTTTACAATAAAAGGCATCACATCAGCCCCGAAAGAATAACCGATAAAAACAATCTGCCTGTTACTGTTTTCAGCAAGTTTGGTTTTTAAATACGCTGCAATATTTATTGTGGTAAGTTCAGGTGTCTTTTTATCCCAGAACCATGATTTTGAATTAAGCGCTGTTACTGCATACCCTGATTGATTGAGCAGTGTACAAAGAGATGTTGAAAAGCTGTTAAACCCACCATCGCCACTAATGTAAAAAATAACAGGCCTGACGGAAGCATAATTCCACTCTTTTAATGGCAATATATTCTGCGAGAACAATGATGCAGATAAAAAGCAAAAAAACAAAACAGCAAATCCTTTTTTCATTTGTTAAACATTGTTTAGGATAATGGTTTCATTACATGGTTTAAAGCTACAGGCAATTGCAACAAATCAAAATCATGATTATAAATAAGATATTTGTTCTGCCACCAGCTTGCATATTTCTCTTTAAACTCCCTCAGTCCCTGGTATTGATTAAAACGCCTGATACGAAGTGCTGCCATTTTCATAATCTGCTCAGCAGTATTTTCAGGCTGTTGTATTCCTGACATTGGAACCATTCCAAGATTCAGGAATAATTTTTTCCGCTGTTTTGCATATTCAATCATTTTTATAATCAGTGCATCCATTGCAGCACCGGGTGCGTCTGAAGTTTTACGAATAAGATCATACGTACATTCCTCTTCAGCATAATCAGGAATAATATTCAGAAAGGATTTTATGTTGCCGGTTTCATCAGTGAGAGTTATAATATCGTGTTTTTGTATTTCATTTCCATCAAACATTCCCTGCGAAAAAATCATTTCATGTTTGTTGTAATACGCCAGCCATTCATCTGAAACAGCTTTCAGTTTATTTACAAAATCCTGTTGATGTGGTGCTGTATGAACAGTGGTTGAATATCCTTTTTTTTGCAAACTGTTGAGCCCGTTACGGAGTGATTTTTTATCTTTCCCTTCCAATGTAAAAGCCGTTACATCAAGAATTGCCTCCTGTCCTATCATTAACTTTCTTTTCTTTAACTGGTTAAACCAGGGAATACTGTTTTCATCAACCCTGTAAAAAGCAGGTTTCAATCCCATTTTTCTGCATTCCTGTTCAAACTCAATCAGTACTTCCACTTTATGTTCATCTGCACAAACAGGATCTTCAAGTGCAATAGCAAACACTCCTGCAATACGGTATGCAATAAAAGCATCGTGCCTGTCGGAAATAAAAATCAATTTGTCTTTACAGGCTTTAAAATAATCAGTTGATGAATTCCCATATTGCTGAAGCAAAATCTCAATGTCTTTTTGTACAGGTTGCTTACCGGGATTATTTTTTACATGAGGCCGTATTAAAGCATACAGCAAAAATCCCCATGTAAGAAAACCAAGTACTCGTATAAAAACGATAAACTCCTTACCGAATTTTGTTAATGGATGAAGTGTATCATCATCAACAAGCAGAAATATTTTTAATGAATGAAGCACCGACTGCTTCCAGGTAAAATCAATACCCAGATGTTTCTGATCAATAAAATAGAACCCGATGAATCCAAGCAGCATAACTGATATGGCTACCGCAAATACCGTTGTAAAACCAATCTGAGCCCACTTTGCCGAGCTTCTGATTCTGTATTGCGATGCTGTAAAGAGAAGCAAAAGAATTGTAACGCCGGCAAAAATAGCTTCTTCATAATCCAATGCTTTGGTTAAATGCCCTACTAATGAAAATGAAGCCAGCGTTAAAGCAATTATCCAGGAATTTCGTAAACCACGAAATAAAAAAGCAGAGGTTACCAGTAATGCAAGTCCGACATACAGAACCATGAGATTTGAAGCATGAATTGCGTCAAGCGGTAAAAACTCTTTCAGCAATCTTACACGCCAACGCTGTGGAGTTGTAACAACAGATATTATATTAATAATACCAAGTACAAAAGTTAATAAGGCAGGTGCAAGCCGTAGGAACAATTGTTTTCCTTTCCATAAATAAGTAAACAAACCTGCAACCAATGGCAACCAGAATTCAAATATCCGGTACAGGATTGTTGCCGATAATGCCTGCTCAACAGTATAGCCAAACTTCTGCAGAACATAAAGCATTGATAGCTCGACAGCGCCCAGTCCACGAAGAAACGGCGAAACAATCATAAGCAAAACTGAAATAATGTATGCAGAGGCCGATGCAACAAATGAAGTATGGAAGCCCAATGCAAGCATTGCTATATATAAATGAAATATTCCGCAAAACTCAACACCAACAGAAAACAGGATTGCTGCCATGAGTTTTTTGTTGTTAACATTTGCTGCAAACAGCTCGTTTAATGAAGGGATTGCAGAAGGAAATTTCTTTTCAATAAACAAATAAATACTGCCCTTTTGTTTAATTGATCTGGCAATGAAATACAAAAGCGGAAGAAATATCAGTAACACAATCATGCTGATCCATACATCTCTTGTGCCTCCCTGGTGATGAAATATTGAAAGTATGATTACGGGAAACCCAACTACTGCAACTGTGAGCAGCCCAATAAAACCAAATAAAGCACTTGCCTGATGTATTTGCGTTTGCGTTAACCCTTCTTTCCTGATTTGGGACGGAGTATATGCCAATGAACTAACCCCTCCTGCCGGAAGAAATACACTGATAAAGTTGCGCTTAAGAAAAAGTATGTTTGAGGATGACCAACTGATATTCACTCCTATAGCTTTAAAACTCATTTTATAAATACCAGCCTGAAAAACAATATAAACAGAGGTGAGTAATGCGCCTGCACATAACCACCAACTATTTGCACTTTCTATGTTGGGTATAATTTCCTGCAGTTCCTTGCGTTCGTTACGAAAAAAAAAGATGGCAATAATCACCATCAGTATGGCCAGTATTTCTTTCCAGTAAGTCTTTGCTGAAACTGATATTTTATTCTTAATTGCAGAAAGCATACAACAGGTTTATGGGTTTTCAAACAATCTTACTGATAGTGCAAAATTAATTATGCTGTTTAGTGTTGCTGACTTTAATCGTTAAACAGGCAAAATTCATCGGCGGGTCATTATGCCCAAAAATATTCTGTATATAGCTTTGCTTTAATGAAATATTTATTATCAATCCTTCTTATTCTGTTTTTGCCAAACAGCCGGTCAACTGCACAATTTTCGGTTCAATATCAAAAGTTGTACAGTACCCATAATGATTGGTTTACTGGTATCGGTATTGCACAACATAAAAATATCAATCAACGATTTTCGGTTGGTGTTGGTATTGAGTATTCTCATGCTCCTTTACATAACGATAATGGATGGGTGTTAACCAATCTTAATTTTGTTCCGGTTTTTGTAGATCTGAAATATCAGTGCCAGGAAAATAAACAGCTTCATCCCTATATCCATTTATCGCAGGGAATATCAATAATTTCTTATTTCAGAAAAGACAATTCAATTCAAACACCTTATAAAATTAAGGAAGCAGGTTACTATGCCTCTGGCGGAATGGGTGTGATAATCATGCTCAATTCTTTTATTTCTGTTGATGTTGAAACAGGAATAAAATCCTTTCATATTTCAGGCAACGATCTGGAAGTAAACCCACATGGCGTTGCCGGAAGCATTGGGATTATATTTTTCCAAAAAAGAAAGAAATAAAAAGAGGATGACAAATGCCATCCTCTTTCAATGTAAAATATAAAGTTGACTAAGCTATTACCGGGGTGTTCAGTTCGGCAAGTGATGAGTTGATTTGTTCCTGTGTTACTTCAAAATCAACCAGCTTTCCTGTCAAATACTGATCGTACGAACTCATATCGAAATGACCATGACCGCAAAGGTTAAACAGGATGGTTTTTGAAACGCCCTCTTCATCAGCTTGTTTTGCCTGACGAACGACTTCAGCAATACCATGATTTGCTTCAGGTGCAGGAATAATACCTTCTGTGCGTGCAAACAACACTCCTGCTTCAAAACATTCAATCTGGTTAATGGCATCGGCTTCAATAATTCCATCTTTCAGCAACTGGCTGATGATTGCACCTGCTCCATGATAACGCAAACCACCTGCATGGATTGGAGAAGGAACAAAGTTGTGACCTAATGTGTACATTGGCAACAAAGGAGTCATACCAACTGTATCGCCAAAATCATAACGGAAAACCCCACGGGTTAATTTAGGACAAGAAGTTGGCTCAACAGCAACTGCTCTTATTTTCTTGCCTTCAACTAATTTATCCTGCAAAAAAGGAAATGTAATACCTGCAAAGTTTGAACCTCCGCCAAACGGAGCAATCACAATATCAGGGTAGTCGCCTGCTTTTTCCAGTTGCTTTTTTGCTTCAAGACCAATAACCGTCTGGTGCATCAGCACATGGTTCAGCACACTTCCTAAAGCATATTTTGTGTCATCATTTGTTGATGCAACTTCAACTGCTTCAGAAATTGCAATACCCAGACTTCCCGGAGAATCCGGGTCTTTTTCCAATACAATTCTTCCGGCCTGTGTAAGATTGGTTGGCGATGGATGAACTGTTGCTCCCCATGTATTCATCATCAGTTTACGGTAAGGCTTGCCTTCATAACTTACTTTAACCATGAATACTTCGCACTCAATACCAAATAACTTACAGGCAAATGCAAGTGAGCTGCCCCACTGCCCTGCTCCGGTTTCGGTTGAAATTTTCTTTACACCTTCTTTTGCATTATAATAAGCCTGCGGAATGGCGGTGTTTGGCTTATGTGAGCCTGCAGGACTCACACCTTCGTATTTGTAATATATTTTTGATTTTGTGCCTAACGCTTTTTCCAGTTCGTAAGCACGGAATAACGGAGTTGGCCGCCAGATTGAATAAAGATTTCTTACTTCATCAGGAATTTCCACCCACTTTTCAGAAGTCACTTCCTGTTTTATCAGTTCCATTGGAAATAATGGAGCAAGAGCATCGGGCCCGATTGGCTGCTGTGTTGCAGGATGCAGAGGCGGCAATGGTTTATTGGGCATATCTGCCACAATGTTGTACCAATGTGTTGGGATTTCAGATTCGCTTAATGTAATTTTTCGCTGTTTCGACATGATCTATTGATTTGCAGTTAAGGTAAGTAAAATGTAAATGTGTGCAAAAAAATGCCAATGCTGAATAGAAAACACAAAGCAGAAACAGCAGTATTTGTATTATTCTACCGGATGTAAAAATTCCGGATACATTTTTTAAGGTTGGCATATATACTGTTAGCAACAACTACAAATTTTTCATTCGTTTTTCAAATTCGAAGATGGTTTTTAGATACTGCTTATTTAAACCTGTTTAACCATAAATTTAATCCGGGAAACGATAACTATTTATGATTATTTATCACTCAATTAGTTTTTCAATTTCGTTGTTTGTTAAATTTTGAATGTTTCTTGTTATCCGATCAATGTCCGGCGTTATAATATTGAAAGATAAACTTGTAACACAACATCCCCATTAACTATTTGCTTAGCATCAGTTTTATCTGTTGAGATATGTTGTTGAGAAAAAGTAACCTGGTTATTTGTGCAAATGCTCAGCTATAGTTTTTCAAATACCCGATACAATCGGGGGCGTTTTGAATGGCATCAAGTGATCCAAAATACAGCGGAACACTTGTGCCAGAGTGGGAATTAAATTTTGATTTATAATTATTTTCTTGAAAGCCCAATAAACCATATACGTTAAGCCTGTTATTTTTTTGAGCTATTAGAGTAGAAACAAATGAAAATGTTGCAAATAAAATTACTGTTGTGATCTTTTTCATTTGAATATAACTTTCAGAAGTTATTTGTATTCCTTAATCTGATTCAGTAAATCCATTGATTTCATTAGTGGCATCCACTCTTTAGTATTAAAGATGTACTTAAACCATTTCTTGTCTTTATTTTCGTATTTGATATTAACGAAAAGCCACAATGCTAAAGTTGTAAATGAGATAGTAATAACACCCTGGAGCAGCCATAAAAACAAATGACCACTTTCCGGCATTGCACTTCGCCAATAAAATGTTGTCCACAGAGGAAGTTGCAGAATTAATAATCGTACTACAAATAGAGTTGTTGATTTTAGTTTTGCTATTTTTTCCTGAGTTTCAAGAATTGGTTCATCCACGCTTATCTGATAAATTGTTATTGTTTGATAGAGATAAACAATCAAAGCAACTGCGGTTAAAATTACCTGCAGAGCTGCCGAGTATAAAAAAAACAGGCTAACATCATTATAATTAAATAAAAATAACTTTATTACCAATGCGCCAGCAATACCAACCCAAAATGCAGCAATTACAATTGCTAATATTTTAATTGGCTTCATTGATGAAATCAATGATTGTGCTTTTATTTTAAGCAGTTCGTCAGCATTTTTTCTGTTGAGACGAAATTCGTCCTCAATCGTTTTATCTTTCGATTTCCAAAGATTAATGATTTCTATATCTTCCATTTTAATTGTTTTTATTCAGTTTAAATTTCTCTTTCAGTTTTTGTTTTATTCTTGCAATTTTTGTTGACACATTGGTTTCTGTAATGCCAATAATTTCAGCAATTTCTTTGTAGCTCTTTTCTTCAAGATAAAGCAACATCAGCGCCTTATCAATTTCATTAAGCTCTGAAATAAACCGTTGAAGTAAACCAAAATTTGTTTCTTTTTCTTCGTAATCACAGTTATCAGAAAACTCAAAAACATTTGCCTCCAATGGAATTGCTATTTTCAGTCTGCTGTTTTCTTTTCTGTAAAATGAAATTGAAACATTTAATGCTATACGATAAATCCAGGTTGAATATTTATTATCCGTTTTGTAGTTTTCAAACGCCTTCCACAGTTGTATATAAATTTCCTGAATAAGATCATTTCTGTCTGCGGGTTTTTGGCAGTACGCATTAACCACTTTGTAAAGAATGCCTTTGTGTGTATCAATAACAGAAATGAACAGGTCGCTTTTTTCCCGAATATCCATTTTCTATTTCTGTTTAAAGTTTTTCATAAACCAGGTATTTATCTCCTTCATTGCTTCTTTGCTGTGCCGTATGCCATTGTGCGTAGCACCATTAATAACTATTACCTTGCCTTTGCTATACTTTTCAATGGCAGGTTTAAATTCTGATGCAACAAATGCCTCATCGTTACTGCCTACCAATACAAGCAAAGGCAATTTTACGGATTTTAAACCTTTTACATAATCCACCGGCGACATGCTTTTATTGCTCCGGTAAGTATATCTTTTAAGGGGCATTTCTGCGGGCAAGTTGAAAAATAAAACCGGAAGACTATCGTATTTATGAATACCAATTGAATTATACAGGTGCAGCCCTATTATTCGTTGAATATGAAGTTTCATAAATGGCTCTGCTGTTGTTGTGTCGGTTTGTGCTGATGGCTTTGGCAAAGTTGGTGCATTATCGCCAAGCAATGGTGCAAAAAGCAGGTATCCGTCAATTTTAGGGGCATTTTTTTTCATCGCATAACGCAATGCAATTCCTCCGCCCATTGAATGGCCTGAAATAATAATTTTTCCGCCCGGTTTGCTTTTCCTGATTGATGAAATTACATCTGCCAGATCATCAACATATTGGTCAATGTAATCCACATCACCGGGAATGCCTTCAGATTGCCCATGTCCTCGAAAATCGACTGCTAAAACATCAGCTTTCGTTGCTTCCCTTAATAGCCCTGCAGTTCGGTTCATTGTATAGCTACTCGACAGCACACCGTGAAGTAAGATAATTGTAGTGGTAGAAGAGTTTGAAAATTTTTGTGCAAATAGTTTTTTACCATCTCTCATTGTAAAATGAACAGGTTCACTATTATACACCTGGTCAAAACCCATATCGGCAATTTGAGTACTGTCCATGTAAGCAGGCTGAAATGGCCTGAATGTTGGCTCTGGCAAATTAATAAGGCTAAATGCTTCATTTGCAATTTGAACACTGTCAAGCGGTTTTGGTTTTGCTGCAGACGACTGTCCCTGTGCTGATACAATTAAAAAGGGTAACCCTACAGCAGCGAGGATAAGATTTAATTTAAGTTTACACATTTTTCGGTCTTTTTTAGTATTTGAATAACTGTTTTTTTAATTATTCGCATAAGAGCCAAAAAAATCACACAAAACAGATTGTTTTTTTAGAAAGTAGTTTGTAAAAAGCTGCATACTAACAAGTATGTTGCTTCATTTCAAATTTGCTTGTTTTAACGTATTGGTAAATGTTGAGAAAAAGTAACGTGGTTATTTGTGCAAATGCTCAGCTATAGTTTTTCAAATGCCCGATACAATCGGGGGCGTTTTGAATGGCATCAAGTGATCCAAAATACAGGGGAACACTTGTGCCAGAGGGAGCCAGAGGTTTTTTTGGTCTATGGGTTTGTTTTTATTACTTTCCAAAGTCTTAACACTGCCCAAATTTCAGCACTTGCTAATACTATTAAAGCAAAAGTGTTAGCGGTTATTCCGTCAAGAATAAATCCTACAACAACGTCACCAAGTTCAATAAAAATTCTTGAAATTAGTGTGATAAATAACCAACGTGGATTTTTTGCTATTACAGAAATTAAGAGAGCTAAAACACTTCCTAAAATTCTAACTCCTGAACTTGCAAAACCCATTTTTGCAGAGTAAGTGTCCAAATTTGCATTTGGAAAACTAATTGCCGGATTAAAAGTATAAACGTAAAAGAAAAAGCAACCTGCACAGATTAATATCCAAGTGAAGATTTTTACTGGTGTTGGTATGCCAATTGCTAAATTTTGATTTGTCATTTCTATTTATTTGAAAGTGAAACGTATTTATTTAATTCTGTCGGTTTTTCGGCTTGCTTAACTAAAAAGTCAGCAACATCGGTTCTGTTTATACTTCCAATATTTATGCCTTTGAATAATTTAGTTTCAACCCTGTATTTTTCTGTTAATGGTTTGTCTTTAAGAAGTCCAGGCCTTACAATTACCCATTTCAGTTTTGAGGTACTAATAATTTCTTCCATTTTAGTTTTGTCGGCATACACATCTTTTAAAAGAAACTTGAAAAACAGTTTCATAATAAATCCATTGTATTGTCCACTTTCTCCTGCTCCAAAACCAGTTAAAACAATGAATGGAATTTGTAAATTTGCTTCTCTTTGAACTTCCTCCAAAAGTTTAGCAAAGTCAGAATATAAAGTTGTTGGCTTCATACTTTTTCCTGTTCCCAGAGCCACAATAACTGCGTCTGCTTTTTCAATGGATTTTTTAAAGTCGGCTTTATTAGTTGCACTGCCTTTTAGTGTTGTTAAGTTGCTGTTGCCTGGTAAATTAATTTCAGAACGAGAAAGAGTGGTTACATTATGTTTTCTCTCCAAAGCTCTTTTTACAGTTTCAAGTCCAACACCTGCTGACGCTCCTATAATTGTGATATTCATTTTTATTTAAGAATTATTTGTTGCAAATGTATTAATACAGTATCCAAAATATACTACATTTACAGAAAATACCACTATCTTTTAGGATACTACTTAAGTTAATAAGATGAAGAATAAACAAAAACAAATTCAGTTAAGAGATGTGCAAGATGTCATTGATATTATCGGTGGTCGTTGGCGTGGTGCAATTTTGGCAAGTCTTTGCGACAAGGAAAAAAGGTTTAATGAACTCAAACGAGATTTAGGAAGTATCACACCACGAACATTAACCAAAGAATTAAAATATCTTGAAATGAATAAGTTGATCATTCGTGAAGTTGATGCGTCAAGTGTTGTTACAATTGTTTACAGACTTACAAAACACGGAAAGTCGTTAGAGCCTTTGATTGGTCAAATTGTGATTTGGGGTCAAAAACATAGAAAAGTTGTCTTGGGTTAGTTTCTTCTTATTTGCTCAATGTTTGCATGTTGTCTGTTAGGGTTGCAATTACGTTTTGGGTATTGGCGAAGGAAGGGCATTGAAAAACGTCAGTCCTAATATAGCACAAAAGCTGATAGAAATACGAATGTTCATTGACTTCCTTTAGCCCTGCTTTTGCAAATACTTTTGTTGTGTGCTGTACTTTTTAAGTATCCTAGTCATTAATTCCAATGGTCATCATTTTAGGGCTATGCATAGGATATTCTTTCATTAAATCTGCAATTTGTAAAAGTCTTTCTCTTTTCGTAGAATCTTTAATAGCTACGTCTAAGTTTGGAGTATTCCAGGCCTGACCTAAAACTCCAAGTGAACATTTTACTTTAAATCCACTTTCAATAAACTCTGTTTCGATTTCATTAAGTAGGTGAAAATATGCTTGTGTAAATGTTTTGTTTCTTAAGCTTAAATTATTTCTATACCCAGTTAAAATTTCATCTTTCACCATTTGAAAATAATCGTCATTAAAAACTTCGCCTGATGACAAAGCATAATCCAACCCAGCAAATCTTGAAATTGAAAAACCTAACAATACGCCTCCTTTTTTTAATACTCTTTTCGCTTCCCTTAATACCATATATCGTTCACTTTTATCAGGCAAATGGTATAAAGGGCCGTTAAGAATAATTAAGTCGGCTAATTCATTTTGATATGATAAACTACGAGCATCTTCTACACCTATTGAAACTATATTTTTCAAATTTGAGTACCGTTCCTTAAAAATTTGCACATGATTAGGTACAATGTCTGAAAAATGTACTTTATGACCAATTTCAGCAAGCCAAGACGAATAATGTCCTGTACCTCCGCCAATATCTAAAATTATTGAAGGATTAATGACTATATGCTGTGTAATAAGCATTCTTGTATGCTCTTCTTCTAATAATCCATAAGGGGATTTTAGTCTATTATCTTCATTGAAACGATCATAACTCTCAATAATTTCTGTTGTTAAATAATTCATTTGTTGCGTCTTTCAATTTGAAATTGTCATTGTAGTTTGAAAAAATTTGACATTAAAGTGTAAGCAATAAATCTCATTCTTTAGTGATTTGTTCTGCTAACCCTATTAGTAATCCTTCGACCCCCCGAATATAACATAGTCGATATATGTTCTGATAATTAACTACCTCATCAACAAGTACAGCACCTTTTTGGGTGAGTCTTACAACCAACTCGTCAATATTGTCAACTCTAAACATAACTCTTAGGTAACCCAAAGAATTAACAGGAGCTTTTCTATGGTCAGAAATTATTTCTGGTGAGATAAATCTTGAAAGTTCAAGTCGACTATGTCCGTCTGGTGTAATCATCATGGCAATTTCTACAGATTGGTTTTTAAGTCCAGTTATTCGTCCAGACCATTCGCCATCAACCATAGCTCGTCCCTCTAGTGACAGTCCTATTTCTGTAAAAAATGATATTGCGTCATCAAGATTTTCCACAACAATACCAACATTGTTCATTTCTATTAATTTACTTTTTGTCATATTTTTTTAATGGATTGTTGTTACCAATATATATTCTCGGAAGGATTATCGTCTTGTATAGCGTACAACTCAAATATATACGCAATACCTCATTTTTCAAAGGGCATACCTCTCTTTTGTAATATAAAGTAAATGAATTGTTTAACACATAGACAATAAAAACAGGCAGTTATAATATTGAAAGATCAACTTGTAACACAACATCCCCATTAACTAATTGCTTAGCACCAGTTTTATCTGTTGAGAGATGTTGTTGAGAAAAAGTAATCTGATTATTTGTGCAAATGCTCAGCTATAGTTTTTCAAATGCCCGATACAATCGGGGGCGTTTTGAATGGCATCAAGTGATCCAAAATACAGCGGAACACTTGCGCCAGAAGGTAACTTAAACTCACTAAACTGCAATGATAAATTTAAAGCATCTTTGGCTTCTAAAAGGAGCGAATATGTAAGAAAGCCTTCATTTTCTTCCAGAATAGATTCCTTTAAAAAATCGATATTAACTTTTACCGGCAGTGCAAATTGAATTTCTTCCGGTAGATTTTTTTTCTTAAGATTGTAAAATTCAGCAGGTGGTTCAATTTTATGGCTCTTTGCAATATCTTTCAATAGCGGCTTAAACTTTGATGGAATATCCGTATAAAAAACTTTTGTTTTTACTTGCCCATTGAGATTTAAGCAGGAGGTAATAAGTACCAAAACCAAAGTAAGATATGTTAGTTTTTTAGTTTGCATGACGATTTTTTTTAAATGTGTAAAGGATTTTTATACTTGTGCCAATACCTCTCAACCATTTATTTCTGCTTTCTGAGTTGTTTTCAGTCGGAAAAATTGAATCTTGTTTCCATAAATCATATACCGGGATTATTATTGTTGGGCCAATATATAATTTGCCTACTTTTTTTACTAATCCTATATCAAATTCTCCCCCAAGACCAAAATACCTACTTTTAAATGTTTTGTAATTATTTTTTATTTGAAGTTCAGGTTGAGGTATAAATGAATTGTCGTATGGTAAATGATAACATTGTGAGATGGTGTAGTAATTTCTGACAAGAAAACCTGCTATAATTCTATAATTTTTTTTAAGTTCAAAATTTTTACCTAACCCTAAGCTTAAGTTTACTGTATTGTACCAGTAACCATCGGTGCCTAAAGTTATACTCAATTGCGTTGGATAGTCAATAATCCTTCTGTCACCTACACCAAAAGATTGGTGAGTGCTTACTATATCATTAAAAGAATATCTGTAATAGCCAAGTCCAGCTTTGAAATAGACACTGTTTTTGAAGGAAATTTTGTAGGTTGAATTAATCCCCCAGCTTGTTCCTTTTAGTGAGAGATTATAGGTAGAAATACTATTTATTGCATTTATAAATTTAGGATAATTATCCCAACGAATAAATGGTTCTATTTCAAGTTGGCGGAAGTTGCTCTGTGAAAAAATAGAATTCCAACAGATAAATAAAATGGCCAAAAGGAGTATTTTTTTCATGTTACATATTTTTACGTACGACAATTTGTGTCTGAATACCGTTGCATGTTCTACAATGGGTGGGCTGTGTTCTTGCAGAAGTATTTCATGGAATATTTTCATAACTATTGTTTTATCTGTTGTCTAATAAACAATGATTAGGGTGTGTCCAACAGGGTTGCTTACAACGGCCCACGGCTTAGCGCTGTGGTGGGATTAGTATTCCGTCCGCCCACAACCGCTGCCGATTAAAGTTGTTTTGTTGAAATTAAATTAAATGTTGAAAGTTGCTTGTCTTGCTGGAACTGAAGTTGGGCTTTGCAAAACTGTCAATTGTGCTTCCGTCCAGCCACCATTGCGCTAAACCGATGTTGTGTGCTGTACAAGTCGAACAGCTCTAAAACATTCTTAAAGCTTTGTCTGAACCTGCTGTTAAACCTTTCTTCTTCATTTGTTCAATTAAGTCGTCTAAATATTTTTTTTCTTTTGCTTCATTAAAAGGATTTCCGTCCTTATCAAGTATTGTCCCACCCAAACGCTTTTGACAATATTTTACAGCGTCAAACATAACAGCGAAGACATTTTTAGGGTCAGCACTTCTTGGAACTGAAAAACTAAAACCTAAATCGGTTGGGTTCATACTTCCATCTTTTATATCCTCTGGCATAAAATAACCTGGTTCAGTAGTAGTCCAAACACTAAAATGTTGGTCGTGTCCATAATCTTCTTCATTATTCCAATGAAATAAATCTCCATCACCCCAAACCAAGCCGACACTTTGTAAAACATCCCAAGCTAATTTTCCATCAAAAGCTTTATCACTTTTCAATAGAATGACTGCTTCAATATCAAATTCTTTTTTTAGTTCTGCAAGTTTCTTTCCTCTTAAAGCGGCTTGCTCAATTGTTCCGTCAAACTCAAGATTTACTGGGAATGCTTTAAATTTTTTCTTTAACTCTGTAATATATTTTTCAAGTCTTTTTGTGTCATAAGTTGAACTCTCTTCATCGTAAATTTCAACTAAATCAATAGCTACTTGAACCTTGCTATAAATATCAGGGTCGCCGCCAACAATTGCGTAAGTCCATTTCTTTCTTTTGTCGGAATACCCATAAACGTCTGCTGCACTATAATTTACTCTCCAGTATTTGTCAAATATTTTGAACAACTGTTCTGTTGTGAATGAAGTAGGTTTTAAGGTTTCGATGTTAATTACCCAATCCTTTTCGGAGTCGGGCTTGTATTCAATCTCTCCTGTTAGCTTGATGGGTTTAGGAAATGATAGTCTTTTTGTGTCTAAAATGTAAGAAGCATTTTCAGAAGCGTTATTAAGGTCTAATTTTTTTACTCTTTCCTCACTCTGTCCTTGAGTTGATATGAAATAATCCTGTGTCGCTGCCGGTTTGTTTTTTGGTTTGAAAAAAAGATAAACGATAATTGATAAAGCAATAAGTCCAATAATTATGTAAGGCATTTTCTTCATTTAATGCAGGGTGTCGAAATGTATAGCACACAACTCAAATATATACGCAATACCTCATTTTTCAAAAGGGCATACCTCTCTTTTGTAATATAAAGTAAATGAATTGTTTAACACATAAACAACTAATAACAGGCAATTGGGCTTTTGTATTGTTATTACGCCAATGCAACTTTTTGCTAAAGCGTGTGCAAACGTTTATAAACGTTTATAACCGCCTGTTACTTCTCTCCCGGCCTGCTTTCTTTAATATTTATTTACTTCTGCTGCTATTGCAAACTATGGTGCTCGGCTGGCAAACAATGCCCTTTGCTTTACAAATAACGGCCTTCGGTTCACGTTCAATGCCCTTGGTTTAACTTGCAAAGCCTTTCCTTTGTTTGGCTAAGCCTATCGTTCAGCCTGCAAAGCGCTTCCCTTTTTTTGCAAAGCCTTTTGTATAACCTGCAAAAACGATTGTTTGCTGTGCATAAATGGCTGTGCGTACTGCAATGCCTTGGGTTAAACTGCCGGCAAGGTATTTTTTCATGCAAAAAAGGGCAATTACCCGCAAGGTAATGGCGGTAGTATTCCCTATAAAAATTGCAGGGTTTTACTCTTTCTTTTAAAAACGGGAAAAAGACAGTTGTTTTTTTTCATTGGTGCTTAACAATTTTTTTCAATTTGTCAAGCCCCGCCTGCGTATTGCATGTTCAAAAACTTTGTATTTGTTTTGTTCGTCTAACCGGCTGAAGCTAGCGCAGCCAATTTATTCATTTTTTAAAACACATCGTAACATGAAAAAAGCTCTCATCAATTTCAGCCGTTTAAACGATGGCAACCTTGAGTCAGCAACACACACCATTCTTAGCAACCTTAACGGAAATGCCTACTTCCCCACTCCTGTTCCTTCCCTTGCCAGTGTTACCACTGCTTCAAACGACTTCAGCAATGCACTGATTGAAGCAAAATCGGGCAATCGGGCTGCTATTGCAGAAAAAAACAGGATGCGGGCACAACTGATTATTTTGCTGCGCAGCCTGGCAACGTATGTAACTTTTGCTGCCGATGGCGATATTACCAAGCTGCTTACATCGGGTTTCGATATCAGCAAGGACGATCAGCCTTCTGATATAAGCAAGCCCGAAAATCTGCAGGTGCTGAATGGCGCTAACAGCGGCGAACTTGAAATTATGGTAAATGCGGTGAAGGGTGCAAAATCGTACCTGCACGAGTTTACTACTGATATAAGTGCCGAAACTCCAGTGTGGAACAGTATTGCCACTACCAGCAGGCGTTTAACCATTAATAACCTGCAGCCGGGAAGTAAATATTATTGCCGTGTGGGTGCAGTGGGTTCAAAAGGCCAGCTTGTTTATACCGATGCTGTTTCTCGCATTGTAGTTTAACCTGTAAGCAAGGCCGGGTTACAAAATAACAGTTAAAGCGCTCTGCAGAGCGCTTTTTTATTAAAATAAGAATATGCCATTATTTTCACTGCATTCAATGTAAATAAATTGTTGAATCATTTTCAGTTGGGCAAAAACAAACCGGGCTGTATTTATACAATGGTATTTAAACTGCTTTTTTATTTAAGCCTTCCTTTATCAATTACCTCGCTTCTAATTTGTTTACATGCAGGTTCAATGCCCTTTGCTTCTGTTTTATTTTAACTATTGCATACTGCAACCGTGCAAACCTGCCGGCAGTTCGGTTTATTCATCTTTGTTTTCTTCTATGAGCAGGCTCATATTGCGGTTAAACAACGGCAGCTTGTTTTCTAAAACCGAAAAAAAATCAATGTCGGCATTTTCAACTACAGTTAATGCTTTTTGCAAAACGGCTGCGCCTTTATTTGTTAATTCAATTACTTTGGCTCGTGTATCGGTTGGGTGCTCCTGCCGAATAATAAATTTCTTTTCTTCCAATGTTCGCAGCACTTTGGAAACCATCATTCTGTCGGCGTTTCCCTGGTTGGCAATATCCACCTGTGTTACATGATCGTTTTCTTTTGAAAGCCAGCCCAATGCCGCCAGCAATACAAACTGGGTTTGTGTAAGGTTTAAGGGGTCTAAAACTTTTTTAAGCTTTCGCTGCCACAACATAGTTAACTGCCCCAAAAGGTAACCGGGACTTTCGCCCGGACTGTTAAACTGAAATTCAATTCTTTTTGCCATCTTGTTTTTAACGCATTTGTGTTGAAGTTAAATTAAAATCGTGTTGGGTGATTTCAGAAAACCCTGTTCTATACCCGCCTGCTATTTTGTTTCCAGAAAAGTGAGTTTGTACCCATCAATATCTTTTACATGAAATACCCGGCCAAAAGGTGTTTGCATTAATTCTCCAACAGTTGTAATTCCGTTTGCAATCAATTTTTCTTTCAGTTCATCCACGTTTTCATTAACTGCAAACCAAATGGCTACACCTGTTCCCAGTTCTTTTCCTTCAATTGGTTCAAGCGGTGTGCGGATGGCAAAACTTGCCTGCCCCTGGTTGTACCTGAAAACACAGGCCTGTGGATTTTCGTTATCCAGTTCAAATCCTAATTTCTGAAGATAAAAGTTTTTTGATGCCTGCAGATTTTTCACTTGTAGTGATGCAAATGCTAATTGTCTCATTCTGTAACAATTTATTGTTGCCGCAAATATAGTATATGCGACAACAATAAGCAAAAAAAACTATATTCTCATCACCCCACTGTTTATATATTACATTTCTGGCCAGGTGATCTGCCGATTTTTCCGGTAATCACCTGGCCAGATAGACAAAGTATTGTTAGTACTTAAAAAATTAATTGGCTATATTACCCACTATCTGGTAATAAACAGCTCCGTTTACACCAATTACTTCCTGGTAATAAACAAGGTCGGGCGAAACATATAATATCTGCCCGTTAATATTTACTTTTCTGCAACCTGCTGGCAGAGTACGAACTGTATTGGTTTCCAGCACCTGCGAATGAATGTATGTTTCGTCGAGTACATTATGTACACCCACCACTGTATATACTACTTCATTATTAATTGTATATTCTTCGGTATAAAAAGTGCCATCAAGCTCGTAATAACTTTGCCCGTTAATAATAACAAGCCTTGCGCCATTTGGCAATTCAGGCAATCTTGCTCCAATGGGAGGATCAATTACAATGTACTCGCTGTTTCCCCAAACATTATAAAAAACGCCATTGAAATAATAATACGGAACTGCGTTTACGTATATACGGCGATAGCCGAGAGGTAATACATAAATATGGATTCCTGCCGGGGGATTTACAACCTGGAAGTAAGCACCTGTTTGATAATAAAATACGCCGTTATTATACCTGTATTTTTTTCCATTATACTCAATACTACGGTAATTGCTTCCCGGTTGCTGTATTCTTTTGCCATAAGCCGGCACTCCCTGTGTATAACGGGGAGCTCCCTGGTATGGCTCCCTTACAGGATGCTCACTGCCCGAAGATGTACGAAAAGCTCCCGGCCCGGTACGGCTTGGCGCTACAATAACACGGTTTCCGTTTGTACTGTTCCGGTCGTTGTAACTGCCATTTCCAGGCGCACCCGTATTTTGCTGTGTTTGCCTGTTATTTGCAGGGGCTTGCTGAGTTGTTGTTGTGTTATGTTGCTTTTCGGCAGGCTTTCGCTCTTGCGAAAAACCGGTTGAAATTGCAATACCGGAAAGAAGAACAACAAACTTTAATTTTGCATTTTTCATTATGAATGTATTTTCTTCAGCAATATTCAAATACAACAGTGTTAAAGAAAGTACAAACCCGACGAAAGAGACAAATTTTAAGCTCACTCACTAAAAGTATTGCGCTGAATAGTTTCATCTAAAAACATGTTTGCTTTTTGAGGATTACGAAAACCAGCAGGAGTATGTACACATTTTTGCTTTAAAAAGCAGCAACGATTATGCCTACTACCGGTAAATGCAAAGCCGAATTTTTTACAGAAGTTTATAACGAAAATTCAATTATTAAGCTGCACCCTTTGCCCGGGCTGCTTTACAGTTGTTGGTGTCCCTTAAAAGAAAATGCCCTTGCTGTGTGTTTTCACCAGCAAGAATTCGATTCCATAAATATCTTTAGTGCATGTATTGTTGGTGAAACACACACAACGAAGGCAGGCTATGGTTTGGTAATTTGACTTTTGGAAATAATTTAGCTGGGGAATGCCAACAAGGGCGAAAGTGTTATCTGCCGTAATTATTTCTTTATTCTTATTTTCCACGCAAAGTCAATACTTATTAAATGTTCATATCTGAATTTGTCTGTCAATTCTGGTGTGAAGAAAGTCGGTCTATAAATAATGCCAAAATGAAAATTTTCGCTTAATTGAAAATATGTCGGAAATACCAAGCCAAAAGAATTATGACTTTTCTTAACTGGTTCTCTTGTTGGTGGCTGCGGGGCAAACTGGTTATAATACCTCAAGTCCCAGGTATTTCTTGCAAACGATAGTCCATAGCCGATAGTGAAACGCTTTATTCTACGATTATTTGAAAAACTAATATATCTTGAACTCATTAGTTCGTATTCTCCACTTATATCAATAGCTGCCGGAACCGGAACAAAAAAATCTGAAACACCCGAGATGCTTAAATTCAAAAATCTATTTGTTGCGTAACAGTAGTCAAGTCCAAACATTATTCCCCAAAAACCAGTATTTGATTTAGTTCCTTCATTCTCTGGCTTTAAACTAAATGAGTTTATATGAGGTAATGAGATGTGCAGATATAATTCGCCCTTGCTTGTTGGATAGGTTTTGGAAAAAAAGTTGTGAAAAGATGTTGAAATAGGAGGTCTGAGAAACCGTACTGAGTCAGAAATATTCAAAAAAACAGATCTGCCATAATAATACCTTTTTTGATTTGTCAAATCAATCAAATACGCAGCAGGTGATAGCTCGAACCATAACAAATTGCCACATAAAAACGCAGGGTTAACTGAAGACTTTACGGTGTAATTAAAAGTTGCCGTGTCAGTAATAAGCTTTATGTCAAGGTTTTTTTTTGAACGCATTACTCTTACACTTGCAGGTAATTGATATATGCTGTCCAAAATTTTAACTTTTGCATTTTCTGCGTTTGTATTAATGTTCATTTTGTAACTTCTTCTTGTTATTACTGTGGCACAAGAAGTCAATAGAAATGAAACTATAAATATGTAAAGTGTCGGTCTCATATTAAGGCAGTCAACGAGCAGGCATTGCCGATGGTGGGGAATTTTATTTTCGTCCGCCCGGAACCGCTGCCTGGCTTTTTGATAAAGTTAAATACTAAGAACTAAAGCCGGGCTTTATTCGTCGAGCCCCGAACCACAGTACAGCAGAATTACCGCTGCTGATTGTTCCAATGTCAAGCCCCACTATTGGCAATACCAATGTTGGCAGTAATGTTTTTTAGACTTTTCGAATTAGACTTTCTTCAATTTTGAGGTTGTTATTAAACTGGTATATGCTTGGATGATAAACTATATATCCTTCAAAACCTATGTGTTTTAACACTAAGCAGTTGATGCAAAAAAGCAGTCTTCCGTTAATTAAAGAAAGATAATGTCTATCATCTTTTTCAGGTATTCTGCCATGTAAAAAATCATTCCGTCTTTCAATGGCTTCTATGTCTTTCGTTGGAAGGTTAATATTTAAGTGTTTAAAAGGCTGTAATAACTTTTGTTTATTAGTCGGTGAATTAATTCTTTCTATGTCAGATGAAATTTTTGTGAATGCTTCAACTGACAACTTATCCTTAAACTCCTGTAGTGACTTTTTAAGTTCGCATCTTAGATTATTGGCAATTTCTTTTTCTTTTATTGGTTTAATTTTTTCTGATATTTCCTCTGATATTTTGTTTGTAATTGTTTCAAGTGCTACAGAATATAAAGTTGAGGTCACATAGGCTGGTTCGGTGTGAGCTTGGCAAAGTAATAAGAGTGTTCTTTTGTAAACCAATGAATTAATGAGTTCAGTTATAAGGTTTTCAAGACCTGTAATTGAAAATCTAATTACAGGTGCGTTTACTTGATGCTGGAGAGTGACATCTGGAATCGCTGCATAGCCATTTTTCAAATCATCAAAAAAACGCTTTAAGCTTAGTACAGAATTTTTCTCAAAATTAATTGTGTCACTTCCGATAATATAAATTTCTTTTCCTAAAAATGTGCCCGTTAGATAAGTGATTGCAAGTATTATTTCGTCTTGTAGTGATATAAAATCAGAATAAGGGCAAATGTCTTGACTTTCTATAATGAAGTATGAATTTTTAGTCTCCTTTGATGTATAAGAAAAAAGATTAAGCTGGATGCCTTTTATATTAATTTCTAAAACCCCAGAGCCATATGTAGTTGTGCCGATTTTTAAGCAATTGTTATGTGCAAAAAAACCGCTCAAAGCATGGTCTGTCTCTCTTATAATTACTGCTCTATAATAAGAGTTTTTATGATTTCTTAATGCTTCGGTTTCAAACTCTTTTATATAACCAGACACAGATGTGAATCCAGCAAAACCAAATGAAAAATTGCATTTTGCTTTGATTAAATCAAATTCAATAATTCTAAAGTTGTTTGAAAATCTAATTGGTAATGTCGGGGCATATGTAATTTTATGCCTGTCATCTTGAGATGGTAAACTCATCTTTGAAAATTCGAAGAAAAATCCATCATCTTTTCTCTGGGTTTTGGCTACAGCTTTATTTAATGTCTCATGACTACTACTGACTTCAAAAAAACTTTCTGAAAAAAAGGATTCAATCGTTCTAATTGTGTCTGCTACTTGCTTCTCTATTGTTTGCATGAGGCTCATATAACATTACTGCCAACTCAAATATATACGCAATACCTCATTTTTCAAAAAGGCATACTTCTCTTCTATAATATTGTACAATAACCTTGTAACACAACGTTTCCGTTAACTGTCTGCTTCACTTCAGCTTTACATGCCGGGAGATGTTGTTGAGAAAAATTATATCGGTATGCAGTTTATAACAAAAACTCAACCGCTAACCTGCACCCTTTTCCCGGGCTGCTGATAATGCTGCACTGACCACTATACAGTTTGGCCCTGTGGCGAATGTTGGCAAGGCCAATGCCTTTTGATTTTTGTTCGGGATCAAAGCCCCGGCCATTGTCGGCAACTTCAAGTGTAAGCAGGTTCCCTTTCTGTAAAAGTTTTACGGCAATTTCTGAAGCTTCTGCATACTTAATAATGTTGCTGAACTGTTCCTGTATAATTCTGTACAGGTTTACTTTAAAAGTTGTTTCCAGCTTTTTTCATTTACATCAACGGTTAAGTTTACATTTTTGCAGGAGAACTTAAGGCTTACTACCAAATTTTCAATTGCCTCCCTGAGTGTAAATTCATGTAATGGTGGTGATACAATTCTTGAAGATAATTTCCTTATTTCTTCAATTGCTTTATTCACCACATCCACTCCTTCCATAATTTGCCCGGCAGTAGCTTCATCTGAATACAATGCGGTGTTTTTAAGCCGCAGTACAGAAGCGGCAAGTAGTTGGTTAATGTTATCGTGTAATTCTCTGCCAATTTCGCTTTTACTTTTTTCTTCACCTTCAACTGCCGCCAGATCCATTTCGTGCTGGCTGCGGTATTTTTCTTTTTCGAGCTGTTCTTCAATTATCAGCTTTTCAGTAACATCATTAATTGTTATAAGAAACGCTTCTCTTCCTTTATAATCAATTTGGGTAATTGTGGGTTCAACCAAAATTATATTACCATCCTTCTTTCTATGCTTTCGTATATGGGTATGGTGAGTATAAGTATCGTTTTGAATCTGCTTTTTAAATTCTTCACATTCACCCGGAACTTTTATATCACAGGCATGGAGTTTCATAAACTCTTTTTCGGTATAGCCATACAGTTTAATGCCTGTTTCATTTACTTTAATAAACCGGAGAGTTTCTTTATCAAGTATTCCTATAGCAAAAGGGCTGTTGTTAAATAAGCCTATGTATTGGGTTGCTGTTTCCTTTATTAATTGCTCGGCCAGCTTTTTGTCGGTTATATCCTGTACTGTACCTAAAACTGTGCTTAATGTAAAATGCCTGTCAAATTCAAATTTAGCCCTTTCAATAACCCATTTTTCGCCCGATGGAGTAATAATCCTGTGTTCAACTTCATAAAAGCCGGAATCCATTGCTTTTTGCCAGTTTTCATCAACAAGTGCTTTGTCATTAGGATGAATGTATTCCAAAAATAACCCGTAGGTCATTGGTGTATTTTCAGGTATTTCAAATATGCGGTATGTTTCTTCTGACCATTCAATTTTTTTTGTGGAAAGATCAATAAACCAGCTTCCTGTTTTTGCTAGTTCCTGCGCCTGTTTCAACTGCATTTCACTTTTCAGAAGTTTTTCCTGAAATGAAACAATTTTTTCTTCATGCTGTTTCTGTGTTGATATAAGATTGCTTACAGAAAGAAATTGAAAAGGCTGCCCTTCTTTGTCTTTTACCGGCGTTATTACGGTATCAACCCAATAGTAAGACCCATCTTTTGCTTTATCTTTTATTTCAGAGCGCCAGGGCTTGCCTTTGCCAATTGAATTCCACATTTCAATAAAAAAATCGTTGGGGTGATGACCGCTGCTAATAATTTTATGTGTACTGCCAATTAATTCTTCTCTGGAATATTGCGATATTTCAAGAAACTTGTCGTTAACATAAATAATCTTACCAGCTAAATCTGTAATAGATACAATGGCCACTTCATTAAATGCTGAAAGATAAGCATTCAGCGTGTGGTGTAATTGAGCAAACTTTCCGGAAGTGCTGTTAGTTTCTGGCATTGCAAGTTGGCTATTCAAGGAATTTAAATATTCATATTAAAGTTAATAAAAGGAATATGAATAAATAACAATTATTTAAAATAATTTACTTGAAAACAGTTTTTGTTTATAAACCTGAAAGATCACCAAGCAAGTACAGGCGTGGTGTACTATACCGTTAGCGTTACCTGTCATTTAATCCTTTACCGGATTTTATCAGGGCAATACATTTTTCCACCCTTGCTTCTCTTGTTTTAACTTGTTTGGGTTGCGAAAAATAAAGCAGGTATGCACGCTGCCTGCCGGGAGTTAATGCATCAAATGCTTTTTTTAATAGCGGCTTTTTATCCAGTTGTTTCTGAAACTCGTCGGGTACCGTATATTCTTTGGTTTTTTTAAGCGTTACTTTTAATCCTGCTTTTTCCACTTCAACAGCTTCAAAAATATAAGCCTTCAGCACTTTTGTAAGTTTTGTAATTTCAGAAATACCAGTGAATCTGATCTGCCTTCCTGCTTGTACGTTCTCCGTTTGCTGAACAAGTATTCCATCAGCGTCGTTCAGCAATGCACCTTTAAAAAACAGCAAAGCACAATAGTGTTTAAAATAATGAATGAGTACTACATTGCTGCCATTGTATGTATAGCAGGCACAACCCCATTTTAGTTCTTCTGTAAGATTACAGCTAAGAACTATTTCCCTCAGCTTTATACATTCTTTTTGCCAGTTTGCAGCTTTGGCGAAAAAGAAATCAACGTTTGGATTCATGGCTGGCATTGTAGTTATTGTTTTATTGTAAAGGAGTTCATTATCTGCTCTCCTTTTTCCTTGTACATGCTGTAGTTGTTTGCCTCAGCAGTAAGTGTTATTGTGTACACTTTTGTTTCGGTTAAAAAATAGTACTGTAAAAAATGAAGATGAAAAATGCCCTGTGTTGCTGTAAATTCAAGCAAATGAAAAGTAATTCCGTGTTCATGAACCTGTTTCGACCGTATCAGTACATATTCTGTTGCCATTGCTTCAATTTGTTTTACCGATACCTGAACAAGGCTGTCTAATGTTATCTTTTCGCCATTTAAATCAGATTTTATAATGTTTATGTTTTCCCTGAATTTGTCGTTCGCCTCTAACGGCGAAAAAATAAACAGATCAATCCCCATCATTTTACTCGTATCTATTGTCCACTCCTGCGGATATGAAACTGAATACTCCTTGTTATTAAACAGTTTCAGATTTGCAGGAGTTTGTGCAACTATTTGCGAACAGGTAAATACAGATATTATCAGCAAAAAGAAAAATAACGGACTTTTTTTCATTTGAGCAATTTAAGAAATCGTGCTGTAATTGTGTATGTTCAAATGCAGTAAAACAACATTTTAAAACCACCCGTAACTAAAAAGATAAACTTATTGGTGTGGGTTTTATTTGCAACAGATTACCTGGTCATCATTTCCTTATAATAAGCCTGCAGAATGTAAAATGCTTTTTTCTTTTTGCCTTCGCTGCTGTATAAACCTTTCCTGTTCCAGCCTTCCTGGTAAGTTGGATTGTTGCGTTTGGGCGAACGAAAATCCACCATTACCCATGGAGAAATGCCAACAAAATTTTGAGGCATGCGTTTCAGCATTGCAACCTGTTCTTTATAATACCATTCCTGGTATTCTTCACTGAAGATGGTTAACGAGTCGGCATGAACTCCTTCCTTTGCACCGGCACCTGTTTCGCTTATAAACAATGGTTTATTATAAGGTGTAACCCAGTTGGCTGTACGGCAATTACCTGGCAACCCGCCATACCAGCCAAGGTATTCATTAAACGCAACGAGGTCAACAAACTCACCAAGCGGATCATCAATGAGGTTTACATTTTTTCCTGAATTATAATTTACTTCCAAAGCTGCTGAAATCATTCTTGTACTGTCGAGTAACCTTGCTGCCTGGATAAGATTTTTCATAAATGCTGTACGCACAGTACTGATTGGTGTTTCATTTCCCACCGACCAGATAATAACGCTTGCCCGATTGTAATCACGGGTAATCATTTCAGTTAACTGTGCGGCTGCTTTCTGATATACTTCGTTACTGCTGAAATTAATTGTCCAATAGACGGGGATTTCACTCCATACAAGAATACCCAGCGAATCGGCCATACGTGTCATTGCCTCATCGTGCGGATAGTGTGCAAGCCGTACCATATTGCAGCCAAGTTCCTTTGCTTCATTTAATAACAAAGCTGCATCCTTTGTTCCAGATGCTCTGCGGCCTTCCTGTGCAATTTCACCATGTATGGAAATGCCACGCATAAAAACGGGTTTTCCATTCAGCAATACATTGTTTCCATTTGCTTCAATTGTACGGAAACCAATTTTATCTTCTGTTCTGTCGTTACCTGCTGTAACAATTACATTGTACAGCTTGGGTAATTCAGTTGACCATAACTGAACTGTTGGGAGCACAAAACTGAAATCGGTTACAGCATCTTTAGCTGCAACTGTTTTCTTCAGTTTCAGTTCCGGAATTTCAACAATGAAATTTGCAGGGACAGTACCATTGAATTTTATTTTTCCTGCAGCAATTGCGTTTTTTGTTTTTGGCATTTCGCCTGGCTCAGGTTTCTTCAGTTGCAATGTAAACTCTTCAATAAATGCTGAAGGAACTTCCACCAGTTCAACCGTACGGGTAATGCCTCCATAATTCCACCAGTCGGTATTAACAGTAGGCACTTCGTCTTTGCCCCGTTTGTTATCAACTTTTACAACAAGAAAATTATCTTTCTCTTTTAAAAACGTTGCAGGTATTTCAAAGTTGAAAGGTGTAAAACCACCAATATGGAAGCCAAGTTTTTTTCCGTTGAGATAAACATCTGCCCTGTAGTTTACTGCTCCGAAGTATAAAAACAACCTGTTTGCTTCGCTTGATTTATTATAATCAAACGATTTTTTGTACCACACAGTTCCTTCGTAATAAAGAAACTCAGGCTTCTGCGAATTCAAGTCGCCTGGAACATTGAGACTGTATTTGTCAATATAACCATGTTCTTTTCTGTCCCACCGGTTTACCTGTATATCACTGTTCCAGAAAGCTTCTTTATCATCTTCCTTTCTTTCTTTGAAGCGGTAATCATAAAAACCTGTTTCATACGGATCGGCAATGTATTGCCAGCTTCCATTTAAACTGGTTGTTTTTCTGTTGGGAATATTTGTTATAAGCGAAGCCTGTGCATATAAAACCGCATAAACAGGTAATGCAGCAAACAACAGGAACAAATAATACCGTTTCATAACTTAACTTTTTAAAAACTGACTTTTATTAAAAAAAACCAACAATCATTTTATGCACACATCAAGATAAAAGGAACTACATTATACTTTTAAGTGTATTATAAACTGGTAGTTTACTAATTACTTTCCAATAGTTTAATTACATAACTGTAACTATATGTTTTGCCCAGTAAACGGTATTTATCGTGCGGCAATGCACCCCAACTGTCATCCCCACCTACTCCACGTTGATTGAGATCAATATGCAGATATACATTATCATCATGCGGAAGATCAGACGGATGTTGCTGTTTCTTTGTCATTCCTGGATCAAGACTTTCAGTTGAATGATTCAATGCACTGAAACAGATTGGCTGAATTCCTTCAACATAAATACCGGCACCTTTGCTGTTGGTTAATGTTAACCAACGCACATCGGTTTTATAACCATTCTCCTGCGGACGGATATAGTTTGATGTAAACTGGTTGCGTACATTATCAGCATAGAAACCTATAAATGAAGATTCTTTTCTATCGCTGTAATTTTCCCATGGGCCTCGACCATAATATTGTAAACTATCAAACTGAACAGGCAACTGCATACGCATACCAAAACGTGGCAGTTCAGGTAAATCTCTTCCGGTCATATCAATTGATGCAGTTACTTTCACACTGCCATCGTTCTGAATAAAATATTCAACTGTATAAGGAACAGCAATACCTGTTAATTCAAATTCAGCTTTTACAGAAACACCATCGGCCGTTTGTTCGCTTACAGTAATGTTTTTTAATTTCCTGTTTTGATGAGCCGAACGCCAGATGCCCAGCGATTGTTGCATTTTATTTCCGAAATCATTATCGGTTGGAGCACGCCAGAAATAGGGTTCGGGAAAATGATTGAGCTGCATACCTGATTTTGAAGTATAATTTCTCACTGTTCCCCATTTCAAATCTATTTCTCCTGAAATATTTTCCGACTGAAAACTTAATCTGTCATTTTCTTTCTGAATTTTTAATGTTCCGCTGATTGTTTTATTTCTTGTAAAATAATCTCCGCCCAGTTTAAATTGTTCTCTTGCCAGTTCATGACCAACAGCTAATAAATCTGTTTTGCTTTGTTCAGAAACTGTTGCAAAAACGTTGATGAAATATTCAGCAGCATCAATCATTTTATCAGCAGGTATAGTAAGCTTCACTTCTTTTTGCTGATGAGGAGCAAGTTCAACTTTAAACGAACCATTATAAACAGGCTTGCCATCTTTCACCAACACATAAGAAAAATTGTATTGATCAAGATTGGTGAAATCATAATCATTGCGTACAGAGATTGTTCCTGATGCAAGATCTTTTGCATAGAAGTTGATGTTCTGGTAAACTTTTTTCACTTCATTTAAACCCGGATGAATAGTGCGATCAGCAGCAATTAAACCATTGCAGCAAAAGTTTTCATCGTTGTAATAATTGAAACTTCCCAAATCGCCACCATAACCCCAGAACACATTTCCACTTTTATCGGTTTGTTTAAACCCTTGGTCAACCCAGTCCCAGATAAAACCACCCTGCATGTGTCTACTGGTTTTGATTATATCAAAATATTCCCTGAAGTTTCCGTTGCTGTTGCCCATTGCATGTGAAAACTCACACATAATATACGGACGGGTTTTTGTTGTATCAGCAGCATACCGTTTCATGTTGTTCATTGAAGGATACATGGGACAAACAATATCTGTATTGAAATTTTCACCTGCACGTTCAAACTGTACCGGCCTTGTGTTATCTCTTTGCTTAATCCATTTATAACCATTTTCAAAAGCAGGCCCGTTTTTACATTCATTACCCAGGCTCCAGATGATGACTGAAGGATGGTTTTTATCACGCTCAACCATACGTTTGTGCCTGTCTAAATGCGCTGCTGACCATTCTGGTAAAAATGAAATGTGTTTTGAAGGAGGATCGGAATCAAGGCCATGACTTTCAATATTGGCTTCATCAATCAGGTAAATTCCATACTTATCACAGAGCTTGTACCAAAGCGGATCATTGGGATAATGTGAACAACGAACTGCATTGATGTTGTACTGCTTCATGAGCTGAATATCTTTTATCATCAACGCTTTGTTTGGCACATGACCATTCAGATCATCATGTTCATGCCGGTCAACTCCGTGTACAATTGTAGCAACACCATTTACAAGCAGCTGTGCATTTTTAATCTCAATTTTACGGAAACCGATTTTTGCGCCGGTTGTTAAAACTATTGCACCTGTTTCGTTTTTTAAAGTAATAATGCAATCGTAAAGATTGGGTTGCTCAGCACTCCATTTCTGCACATCAGCAATTGTACCGCTGAAAGAAATTGTTTGAAGGCTGTCGTTTCTTGTTACAAACTTTTGTGACTGATTGTAAACAGAACGGCCGTTTTTATCGAGAACAGAAACTGTAACGGTTCCGTTTTTAATTATATTGTTTTTGAATTTCCGCAATGTAACATCAGCACTGAACATTCCGTTTTTGTACTGGGCATCAAGATCGGGCTTCAGGAAAAAATCCCATACAGTAAGTTTAGGCATGGCAAATAAAAACACATCACGTTCAATACCGCTGATGCGCCAGAAATCCTGGTCTTCCATATAACTTCCATCGTGCCAGCGAAAAACCTGCACTGCCAATAAGTTTTTCCCTTTTTTGAGATAAGAAGTAATGTCGAATTCTGCAGCAGTCTTAGAAGCTTTTGTCATTCCAACGTTTTGTCCGTTTACATATACAAATGCACAGCCGGTTATTGAACCAAAATGCAGAATAATTTCTTTTCCCGCCAATTTCTCATCCACCACAAATTCTTTTCGGTAAGTACCTACAGGATTATTTTCTCCAATAAAAGGGGGATTTTCAGGATAAGGATAAGTGATGTTGGTGTAGATTGGAGTTCCGAATCCTTTCATTTCCCAGTTGGATGGAACTGCAATATCGCTCCATTGCAATGTATTGAGATCGGTACGATAGAAATCCCTGATACGGTTTGCATATTTAGCGGTATAAATAAATTTCCACGTTCCGTTCAATGATTGATGGAAAGATGATTTACTATAATCATCTGTAATCACATCTTTTTCATTTGTAAACAACATGAATGTTGCATGAGGAACTTCTTTACTTACTTCGTATTTCTGCGGATTTTCCCAATCGTTTAACTGGTTTTGTTGTGCAGATAAAACAGTTGCTGTATTTAAACCAACAATAGCAATAATAGCTGCACGGTAGTTCAATTTTAATTTCATCTTTAAAATGATCTGATATTAAATAATTAAAAGCAGGTTTCCTGATTAATTGAATTGTCGGAAGGTCAGAGAGTTTCTGCAATTGCAGATAAATACGATAACAAAAGCTGCTATCTTATATTAAATGCAATAACCAAATAAAAATAAAAAAAATTACTTAATGAAGTTCAAATAGGTTGACTTACTTAAAAAACAAAAGGCAATTCAAAATGAATTGCCTTTCATGAATGAATTCTTTTGTTTTAAATGAACCTGAGCACTTCTTCACCAATTGCTTCAGTACCAAGAATTTTTTCTGCTGCAGTTTCTGCATTAGCAATATCTCTTGTTCTGAAACCAGCTTTCAGTACTTTATCAACTGCGTTGATCACTGTTTCAGATTCTTCTTTCATTCCAAAAGATATATCCAGCAACAATGCTGCTGATAAAATAGACGCCAGCGGATTGGCAACACCTTTACCGGTAATATCATGTGCTGATCCGTGAATAGGTTCATACACACCTGTACCATCGCCGATAGATGCACTGGCCAGCATACCCATTGAACCGGCAATCTGCGAAGCTTCATCAGTAAGAATATCTCCAAACAAATTAGCAGTTACCACCACATCAAAACGACGTGGATCTTTGATGAGCAGCATTGCTGTAGCATCAACAAACTGGTGTTCCACTTCCACATCAGGATATTCCAATGCCACTTTCTGAATCACTTCTCTCCACAGCCTTGATGTTTCTATTACATTGGCTTTGTCAACCGAACATAATTTCTTTCTTCTTGTACGTGCAGCATCAAATGCTTTGCGTGCAATACGTTCCACTTCAAAACGGCTGTATTCTGCAATATCAAATGCGGTATCGCCATTATTCTTACGGCCTTTTTCACCGAAATAAATATCACCTGTTAATTCACGGAAGAAAAGAATATCTGCCCCTTTTAAAATTTCGGGTTTGATGCTGGATGCACCAAGCAGCTCATCAAATAATTTAATGGGACGGAGATTGGCATACAATCCCAGTTCTTTTCTCATCTTAAGTAGTCCTTGTTCAGGACGAACTTTTGCTGAAGGATCGTTATCATATTTCGGATGACCAACTGCACCGAATAAAACTGCATCTGAGTTACGCATTTTTTCCAATGATTCATCAGGCAAAGGATTTCCCGTTGCTTCAATGGCCACATGACCAATCAATGCTTCATCATAAGTAAACGTATGACCAAATTTTGCAGCAATTTTATCTAATACTTTTTTTCCAACTGCTGTTACTTCCTGTCCTATTCCATCGCCAGGAACAATTAAAATGTGTTTTGTTGCCATTTGTTTTGAGAAGGCATAGAGTTGAAAGGCAAGAGGCAAAGAGATACCTCTTAAACGATCAACACTTGCTTTATTTTAGTTTTTGAATTATTGAATAGATCATTTTGTCAATCTCAATGCTTAAATCATTGAGCTCGGTATATTGTTCTTTTGAAACGTAAGTCAGCTTAAATGCAATTACAACCTGAGTTTGTAATTCATATAAAGAGCCAACAGCTATTTGAAGAAAACGTTTATAATCAGCTGTTGAATTTCTTCCATAACCTTCTGCAATATTTGAAGGTATTGAAACAGCACATCTTCTTAATTGATTTGTTAAACCATATATTTCAGAAGAAGGAAAGTTCCCGGTAACAGAATAAACTTTTGTTACCAGATCAACGGCCTTTTGCCAAATAATTAAATCCCTGTATGATTTTATTGTACTCATTGAAAATAATATGATACAGAACTTTCTTATGCTCTTTGCCTTTCGCCTTTCTGCCTCTTTCCCTCTCTAAATATTATTCAACATCTTCTGTGTTGCTTTTATTGCTGAAACAGTCTGATCACTGTCAAGTCCTCTTGTTTTAAATTCCCTGTTGTGGATATTCCAGGTAATGATTGTTTCGCATAACGCATCACTTTTACCACCAGGAGGAATACGAACAGCGTAATCAGTAAGTACCGGAAGCTCCACTTTCTTTTGTTTGTAGATTTTTTTCAACGCATTCATGAATGCATCGTACTGACCATCACCCTGTGCATGTTCTTCAAACGATTCGCCATTGATTACAATGCTTAATGTTACTGAAGGACGAAGATCTTTGGAATGAGTCAATACATAATTTTCAATCTTAACAGAATCTGTAATTGCATTGCTGTCGAGTATATCTGAAATGATGTAGGGAAGATCGGCCTGTGTAACAACTTCCTTTTTATCACCCAGTTCAATAATACGTTGTGTGACTTTTTTCAGATCGGCATCGCTCAACTGTATCCCTAACTGGGCCAGGTTGTTTTCAATGTTTGCTTTGCCACTTGTTTTTCCCAACGCATATTTACGCTGGCGGCCAAAACGTTCCGGCATCAGGTCGCTGAAATAAAGATTTTTCTTTTTATCACCGTCTGCATGTATGCCTGCGGTTTGTGTAAAAACATTTTCACCAACAACAGGTTTGTTTGCAGGAATCCGGATTCCCGAAAATGTTTCAACAAGCTTGCTTATACTGTACAACGAATTTTCAACAACAGACGATTTGATCTGCGGCATAAAATCATTCATTACAGCAATGGCACTTGCAAGTGGAGCATTACCTGCCCGTTCGCCCATGCCATTAACAGTTAAATGCAAACCATGTACACCTGCCTTCATTGCTTCAAGTACATTGGCAGTACCAAGATCATAATCGTTGTGACCATGAAAATCAAAATGAGTACCGGGATAACGTTGAACAATTGCTGAAATAAATTCAAAAATTTCCGATGGAGTCGAAATCCCCAAAGTGTCGGGAAGCATCACACGCTTCACAGGCTGCTTTACAATAAAATCGAGATATTGAAATACATATTCTTTTGAATGACGCATTCCATTGCTCCAGTCTTCGAGATATACGTTTGTTTCAATCCCTTTTTTCCTTGCGGCCTTTATTACATCGGCAATATCAGCAAAATGCTGCTCTGGTTTTTTCTTTAGCTGATGTGTAAGATGATTCAGTGATCCTTTCGTTAACAGGTTCATTACTTTTGCACCGGCTTCCTGCATCCATTTGATCGATACATCACCGTCTACAAAAGTCAGTACCTCCACCTTGTTGAGTAACCCGTTTGCTTTTGCCCATTTGGTAATTTTCTTTACAGCATCTAACTCACCTTCCGACACTCTTGCTGAAGCAACTTCAATACGATCAACTTTTACTTCCGTTAATAACAACTGAGCAATGGTTAACTTTTCAGATGCAGAAAAAGATACTCCACTGGTCTGTTCACCATCACGCAGTGTGGTATCCATGATTTCTATAAAGCGTTGTTTGTTGGGCATGCGCATTAAATTTAAAAGACACCTGAAAGTCTTAAAAAAACCTTCAGGGTCTGCATTCTTTTAATAAGGACTTGTTGATGCAAATTGCTGAATATCCTGTTTCATTGCCTGCAGGTAATCAATATCATCAAAACCATTTAACATGTTATGTTTTTTATAACTGTTGATGTCGAATGATTCTTTTTCGCCTGTTGCAAGAATGGTAACCGTTTGTTCAGGAAGGTTTACTTCCAGTTCAGCTTTTGGATCAGCTTCAATTGCTTTGAAAATTTTATCAAGAAATTCAGGACTAACAGTAACCGGAAGTATGCCGATGTTCAATGCATTTCCTTTAAAAATGTCAGCAAAGAAACTTGATACCACACAACGGAAACCATAATCATAAATAGCCCATGCTGCGTGTTCACGGCTGCTTCCGCTGCCGAAGTTTTTTCCGCCAACAAGAATCTTTCCTGTATAGATCGGATTGTTTAATACGAAATCCTGTTTAGGTGTATCGTCACCGTTATAACGCCAGTCACGGAAAAGATTATCACCAAAACCTTCACGCTTAGTTGCCTTTAAAAAACGTGCAGGAATAATCTGGTCAGTATCCACATTTTCAATCGGCATTGGTACCGCTGAACTTTTAAGGACTGTAAATTTATCGTAAGCCATAATAGAGTTTAAAGTTTTTAGTTTGTAGTTTTTAGTTCTGATGTTCGTACATCGTACTTCTTACATCGTACCTCAAATGAGCTCCCTTGGATCTGTTACCACTCCTGTTACAGCAGCAGCAGCAGCTACCAACGGACTTGCCAATAATGTTCTTGCACCGGGTCCTTGTCTTCCTTCAAAGTTCCTGTTGCTTGTACTTACTGCATATTTACCCGCAGGAACTTTATCATCATTCATTGCAAGACAAGCAGAACAACCGGGCTGACGTAATTCAAAACCGGCATCAGTTAAAATATCAAGAATACCTTCGTCTTTAATCTGCTGTTCAACTATATGCGAACCTGGAACCAGCCATGCGGTAATGTTGGCCGCTTTCTTTTTGCCTTTTACAATACTTGCAAAAGCACGGAAGTCTTCAATACGTCCGTTGGTACAACTTCCTAAGAACACATAATCAACCTGCTTACCAATGAGTTTTTCATTTTCAGCAAAGCCCATATACGCCAATGATTTTTTGTAAGAAGCTTCGCCATCTTTTACTTGCGATGCAACCGGAATATTATGTGTAATGCCTGTACCAAGACCAGGATTTGTACCGTAAGTAATTTGTGGTTCAATCTGGTCGGCAGAGAAACTTAATTCAAGGTCAAACTTCGCATCAGCATCTGTCTTTAATGTTTTCCAATAAGCTAATGCTTTATCCCATGCTTCACCTTTTGGTGCAAGCTCTCTTCCTTTCAGGTAATTAAATGTTGTTTCGTCAGGAGCGACCATACCACCACGGGCACCCATTTCGATGGAAAGATTACATACCGTCATCCTTCCTTCCATGCTCATATTTTCAAATACTTCACCAGCAAATTCAATGAAATAACCGGTAGCACCACTTGCAGAAATCTGCGAAAGAATAAAGAGAGGTACATCTTTTGGAACAACACCTTTACCCAATTTACCATTGATGGTAATACGCATCTTCTTTGGCTTAGGCTGCATAATACATTGAGAAGACAATACCATTTCCACTTCACTTGTACCAATACCAAATGCAATAGCACCAAATGCGCCGTGTGTTGATGTATGAGAATCACCACAAACAATCGTCATGCCTGGTTGTGTAATTCCATTTTCAGGTCCTACCACATGCACAATACCATTTTTAGGATTGCCCAAACCCCAATGCGATATACCATACTTGGCAGAGTTTGTTTCCAACGCTTTTAACTGGTTGGCAGAAAGTGGATCCTGTACAGGTAAATGCTGGTTGATGGTTGGCGTGTTATGATCGGCAGTTGCAAATGTGCGTTCAGGAAATAACACAGGAATATTCCTTGTGTGCAAACCCAGGAATGCAACCGGGCTTGTTACTTCATGAATAAAATGACGATCAATAAATAACACATCTGGACCATCTTCGATCTTTCTTACTACGTGTGCATCCCAAACTTTATCAAACAAAGTAGTCGGTGCGTTGCTCATGTTTTTTGTATTTAAATTAAGTGATTGATTTTTTTGAAAAAGAATTCGTGTAAGTAACTGTTTCCTTTCTTGTAAATGGCAAAAGTTTCGTTCGCTGGTTCTTTTCCTGCCCCGAAGTTCATAGTTATTCCTAAATTTGAAAAACTTTATTTTTCAATACTAATGATCGGTATTACCGATTGATCGGAAAATGGAATTACGTCAACTGAAATATTTTGTCCGGTCTGCTGAACTGCTCAATTTTACTGAGGCAGCTAATGATTTATTTATCAGCCAAAGTACATTATCGCAGCAAATAAAGCAACTGGAAGATGAACTGGATATGCTGCTGTTCGACCGTGTTGGTAAACGGGTGCGGTTAACAGAAGCAGGCAACCTGTTTCTTACTTATGCCCGGCAATCTTTACAGGATGCCAACGATGGCAAACAGATTATTGAAGATCTGAAAGGTTTGAAAGTCGGAACATTAAAGATTGGTGCAACTTATGGTTTATCTGCTTTGCTGAATTCAACCATCGTTGCTTTTACAAAATTGTACCCGCAGGTAAGAGTTGCTGTTGATTTTGGCACATCGGAAGATCTGCTGGAAAAACTGAAAATTGCTGAGATTGATTTTGTGCTTTCTTTTTTGCAGCCACCTGATACAAATGTGTTTGAATCGGAAATTTTATTTGATTCAAAACTTTCGCTGATTGCTCATACTTCTCACCCGTTTGCATCAAAGAAAAAAATTGATGTAAAGGAATTACAGCATATCAATCTTGCATTACCTGCAAAGGGATTTAACACAAGAGATTTTTTAGAAGATGTGTTTGCTAAAAACAAAATCAGCCCAACCGTAAATGTTGAACTGAATGATATTAATATGCTTTTGCAATTGGTTGAAACAGGCAACTGGTGCACCGTATTAACAATCGCATCTGCAAGCGGAAGAACAAATTTGCGTACAGTACCAATCACTGGCATTGAGCTGACAAGAGAAGCATCCATTACCTGGCTCAAAGATTCTTACAGGAAAAAAGCCGCAACGGTTTTTTCAGAGATGATAAAGAAACAGGTTGGATAGAAGACAATAGAAACGCTGATGACACAGATGTAGCAGATAAGCGCTGATTTTTTAAAAAAATTGTTCGCCCAGTATTATGGCTTTGCTTTAATCTGTGCAATTCGGTCAAATCCGTTCGATCCGTGTTTCTATAATTCGTGTAATTCGTTTTACCAGCTTTCCTACAGCAACCCAATCAACCGCTGATCAGTATAATCTTCAATAAACATCAGCACATTATCATACTGTTCAAATTCATGAGCTTCATGCATGGTTGTAATCACAACCGCTTTCATTCCTGCGTTCTTTGCCGACTCCACTCCTTTGGGTGCATCTTCAAATACAATACAATCAGCAGGATCAATGTTCAGCTTTTCAGCACACATTAAATATGTTTGAGAATCTGGTTTGCTGATAGTTACATCATCAGCACTTACAATTGCACCAAACAACGAACGCAGCTTCAGGTTATCAATCACAAAATTAATATTGAAATTGATGGCTGCAGAACCTATTGCCATTGGTATTTGGTGATGATGGGCGTTTTGTAAAAAAGTATATAGACCGGGAATTAATCCAAGCTTTGGTTTAAACGCAGCCTGATAGACTTTCTCTTTTTCAAAACTCATTTTTCTTTTTTCTTCCAATGAAAAACGTCCGGGCATAATGCGGTCAATCACTTCTTCATTTTTTCCATAAGCTTCTTCTTTCATTCGCTGCATGGTAATATTTGCACCAAGACTGTTGAGAATATCATGCCATGCCACGATATGAAAATCCATATCATCTACCATTGTTCCGTTCAGGTCAAAAAGGAAAGCCTTCTTTGTTTGTAAATCACTCATCTTATTTCTTTCTTGTTAAATAAAATCCGGGCTGTATTATGACAGCCCGGATTCGTTTTTCAGTTGCAAAGGTAATGGCAATTATACATTTACTTTGCTATTTCTTTTTAAGCGACTTCATTTGTTTAATATCCATTAAATCTTTAGGACGTGACATTGCTGCTTTATCATTAAGCAAATCTTCAAAACTTATAAAAAACAAGTCTACCTCTTTTAGAGTAACTATTTCTTTATTTTCATACGCTCCTCTGAACTTAGGAACGCTTTTTAATTTAGGTAGAAAATCTAACGTAATTTTTTTTAGGTCAAACCTGAAATATGACTTTAAAGGATTAGGAGCTTGTTCCTCGAAAAATTCTTTAACATCTTGCCCCATATCTTCCAATGCTTTTAAAAGCCTGAAGTAATTGTCATAAGTTGGGTTGTACCAAATATCCAGATCAAATTTCTCAGCAAGATTCCCCGACAGATTATAAGACATCCGAAAATAACCATGATAAGCAACGGCAGTGCCACCAACAATTAAATACTGCACTTCATTTTTGTTGAGTATTTGACAAACATGCAGAATATCATCTGTCAATTTCTTTTCCACTACACTTTATTTTCTTTTCTTTTTCTATTTTTCTTTTTCTGTAGTAATAAAAAAAACTTTTCCATCTCCTGTTCGAACAATGGATTACTTTGGGTCGTTTTCTTTTCTGTAGTGATAACTCCCTGTTTCATTTTTTTGAAACTGTTATATCGAATCAAAGTAGGCATGATTGTAAAATTAAGCTTTTTCATTTTTTTACGCAACTTGTGATTCTGGCCGGGAAATTTATAAAAAAATTAAAACGGGGCTACGTTCCACAGCCCCGTTTATTTATTCAATTAAACTGTTCAATTTTCTGTTACCAGAAGTAGATGTAGAATAATACACATGCTAACACAACACCTAATGAAGCAATCACATCCCATTTGCTCCAGCTTTTTTTGATCAGCGTTTTGTAGTCATCGGTGAAGGTAATCGCATCAATCTGCTGAGCTGTTGGTTTTGGTGTAAAGAATGAAACAACAACCATCATCAGCATAATAAATACAAGTAACCATATTTCAAAAATGAGCCAGTTGGTTTTCCAGAACCATGTTGTTGATTCCCAGAAAGTGCCTGTCATTACATCTTTACCGGTATTGGTGAAGATGTTGGTAAGTAAACGGGCCATACCAATAAGGAAGCCTACAATCAAACCGGCTTCACCAGCTTTGGGTGTAATTTTTTTAGAGAATGCACCCATAACAAATACAGCCACCATTGCAGGAGCCAGCAGCGATTGAATTCCCTGCAGGTAAGAATAAAGACTGCCAAGACTCATCATCACCGGAATCCAGATAATACCAAGTATTACCACAACAATGGTTGCAATACGTCCAACCAATACATATTTCGCTTCGCTTTTACCTTTGAACATCGGCTTATAAAAGTCTTCTGTAAAAAGTGTTGCGCATGAATTGAAGAATGCAGCCAGTGATGCAACCAATGCTGAAATAAAACCAATGGTTACAATACCTTTTACACCGGCAGGTAACACAAATTTCACCATTGCACCAAATGCTGTATCAGGATTTTCCAATGTAAAACCACTATCGGGACGTGCAGCCAATGCGGCAGCAACCATACCCGGAATCAGGAACATAAATACAGGCAGCAGTTTAAAATAACCTGCAGCAATGGTTCCTCTGCGTGCACGCTTCATCACCACATCATTTGCTTCTCCTTTGTGCTGACCGAGCACACGCTGAACGATATGCTGGTCTGTTGCCCAATACCAGAAACCGATAATTGTTGCACCGATAAATACCCAGAAGCCTGGATACTCATCATACAACGGATCACCTGTCTCAAAATGGAACATATGGTTTGTACCATAAGCAACGCCGTCGGCACCTTTGCCTAATGTTTTGGAATATTCAATCATTGCATGCCAGCCATCACCAATATTACCACCACCAAGTGCAGACAATCCTAAGAAAAGCACAAGGAATGAACCGATGATGAGAATGGGTGTTTGAATTGCAGAAAGTGTCATTACACCTTTCATACCACCAAACACAGTGAAGATTCCTGTTAAAACAATAAGGCCGATTGCTCCGTACCAGAAAGGAAGTCCTAACAAGCTTTCCATAAAAATACCACCGGTAAATGCAGTAACGCTTACTTTGGTGAGTACATATGCAATGAGTGTGATGATTGACAGCCACGAACCAGTTCTGTGTGTATAACGTGTTTTAAGAAAATCGGGCATAGTGATGATCTTACCCAACTTCGTATTCATGAGTTGATAGAACGGTACAAACAACCATCCAAGAATAAGAATCATCCATCCCTGCATTTCCCAGTGTGCCATACCCACACCGGATTTTGCACCTGTACCGGCAAGACCAACAAGATGTTCTGAACCAATGTTTGCGGCAAAAATTGCTGCACCAATAATATACCATGGTTCACCTTTACCAAACAGGTAGTCTTCACTGTCGGCTCCCTGTTGTTTACGTTTGTCTTTTTGTATAGCACGCCACACAGCCCATGCCACACCCAAAATACCGACAACGATAATTACCCAGTCGAGCCAGATAAATTCGTGTGAATGCCAATCCATAAATTTTAAAGTTTAATTGTTTATCAGTTTGGTTTATTTATAAGCAATTTCACTCCAACGCAATTCATTTTTGAATTGATAGAGATCAGTATTCTTGCCGATTTTCACATATTCAATACCAGCCATTTCAGCAAAATCTTCCATGTGTTCTGATGTCAGATTCTGGCTGTAACCTGTATGATGTGCACCACCTGCAAGAATCCATGCTTTACAACCATCATTCATGTTTGGATATGGTTTCCACAATACTCTTGCAACAGGAAGTTTTGGCAAATCAGCAACAGGTGCTACAGCTTCTACTTCATTCACCAATAAACGGAAACGGTTACCTAAATCAACTACTGATGCATTCAAAGCAGGACCTGCAGCTGAGTTAAATACCAAACGAACTGGATCGGCTTTACCACCAATACCTAACGGATGAATTTCGCATTTAGGTTTACCATCAGCAATGCTTTCGCATATTTCAAGCATGTGAGAACCAAGTACTAACGGGTTTGCAGGATCGAAATGATATGTATAATCTTCCATGAAGCTGTTACCGCCTTTTAATCCTGTGCCCATTACTTTCATTGCACGTACAAGCGCCGCTGTTTTCCAGTCGCCTTCGCCTGCAAAACCATAGCCTTGTCCCATCATACGCTGTGCGCCAATGCCGGGCAATTGTTTCATGCCATGCAGATCTTCAAATGTATCAGTAAAGCCTTTGTAGTTGCCATCAAGCAGGAAGTATTTGATCCCAAGCTCAATTCTTGCAGCATCAACCAACGACTGATACTGGCTGCCCCCTTGTTTCAGGCTATCAACGAGAATATATTTGTCATTGTATTCAGCAATCAGTTTTTCAACATCTGCATCACTTACTTCATCAATTACTTTTACCAGATCGCCAATACCATGAGTATTTACACTGAAGCCAAATACCCTTTCAGCTTCTACTTTATCGCCATCAGTTACAGCAACAAAACGCATATTATCGCCAAAGCGAACAAATCTTGCTCCTTGTAAATCATTCCAACCGGCAGCAGCACGGGCCCAAACATTAATCTGGTCAAGAACTTTCGGATCCTGCCAGTGGCCAACAACTACTTTTCTTTTTAAACGCATGCGGCTCATGATATGACCAAATTCTCTGTCGCCATGTGCACTTTGATTCAGGTTCATGAAATCCATATCAATGGTTGCCCAGGGAATATCACGATTGAACTGTGTGTGCAGGTGCAGTAAAGGTTTTTGTAAGATGCTTAAACCCCTGATCCACATTTTTGCAGGAGAAAATGTATGCATCCATGTAATGATACCAATACAGTTTGCTGTTGCGTTTGCTTCAGCACAGGTAGCATAAATTTCTTCAGTTGATTTAACTGTAGGCTTAAAAACTACATTTACAGGAATTGCTTCTGAATTATGAAATGCAGTTGAAATTTCAAGTGAATGTGCGGCAACCTGTTTCAGTGTTTCTTCACCATAGAGATGCTGGCTGCCTGTAACAAACCAAACTTCTAAATTTTTAAATGGTTTCATCTTTTTATTTTTTTATGTTTTTTAATTGTATTTGTGATCAAACTGATCGTTTGCTTATAAAATTTTTATTTTGAAAGTATATCAACACTTTTAATTTTTTCGGGAAACCACAACATCATTTCGCCTTTACCTCTGTTGGCCCATGCATAATAGGGAATAGCAACAAAAGGCTGCTTCACAGTTTTTACTTCGTTGTTGTTTACAAGTACTGCATTGGCTTCTGATTTAACAACCACAACTCCATTCAGCAACGAAGGCAGAAACTCTGTTGTAAATGTTGCCGAAGAAGGAATGACAAGATTGGCAGCACTTCCATTATTATCGGGCCATTCAGCACAATACATTAACGGGCCACGCTGTAGAGCAACTTTGCCTGCATCATCTTTCAGTTTATCGTTTGCAACAACCCTGCGCACTTCCATTGGTAATTTCACTTCAACCACATCATTCTTTTTCCAGCTCCTGTTTAAAACAGCATAACCATTTTCAACAGTGTAATCAACTGCAGTACCATTAATGCTTATCTGAACTTTTGTAGTTGAGGCCGATTGAAAACTGTACAAGTCGGAAGGGATTGCCTGGTTCATTGCCCAACCGGGAATACGCACTTTCATTGTAAACGGAAGCGTTCCTTTTTGGGGCGATACAATAAACTTCAGATCACCATCCCATGGATAATTGTTTTGTTGCTGCACATCAACGGCCTTTCCATTTACTATTAATGATGCAGAACTGTTGATAAACAGATTCACATAAACATCATTCTCTTTCTGCGCATAAACATAACCGGGAACAGAAGGTAATAACCTTGTAACATTTGTAGGACAGCATGAACAATCAAACCAACCTGAACGTTCTTCTTCTATTCCGCCGGGAAGATGATTGTGCCGTACTTCCATTGCGTTAGTATAGAAGAAGGATTTCCCATCAAGACCAACACCTGAAATCAAACCATTGTATAAAATCTTTTCCAGTACATCAATGTATTTTGAATCGCCATGCAGTTGAAACATGCGTTGATTCCAGTACACGTTTGCAATGGCTGCACAGGTTTCGTTATAAGCAGTTGCATTGGGTAATTCATAATTATCACCATAGCGTTCGCCTGAACCAACTGCACCAGCTCCACCCTGTACATAAATTTTCTTGGTAACCATATTTGTCCAGATGCTGTCAATTGCTTTCAGCAACGCTTCATCACCTGTTAAGGCAGCAACATCCGCAACAGCAGAATACAAATAACCTGCACGTACAGCATGGCCAATTGCTTCACGCTGATCAACAACCGGAATATGATCCTGCCAGTAAGCTCCGTTCTTCCACGGATCTCTACTCTTTGTATCATAGCCATTGAAATGACCACGTTCTTCAATAAAATATTTTGCTGTTTCTAAGTATTCTTTCTTCCCGGTAATACGATACAGTTTTACCAAACCCATTTCAATTACTTCATGACCCGGAGCAACATGTCGTTTATCAAAACCAAAAACAGAACAAACCAAATCAGCATTTTTTAATGCGATGTTGAGCAGGTTCTTTTTGCCTGTGGCATAATAGTGTGCTGCTGCTGCTTCGTACAAATGACCGGAGTTGTATAACTCATGACTTAACTCTCTTTCTCTGTCCCAGCGGTTTGGTCCTGCCCATGAATGCGGATGAAGCGGATCAATTGTTCTTGCTGTGTATAAATAACCATCGGGCTCCTGTGCCTTTGCAATTTTATCAATCAGTGAATCAATATATGCTTCGAGTTTTTTATCAGGAAAAAGGCTCAATGAAAAAGATGCACCTTCAATCGTTTTGTAAATATCTGTATCATCAAAAGGATAAGTTGTACAGAACTTTCCTGAATGTGCAGCAGCCATTTCAAAGTTCTTTACACGCCCTGTACTTTCACATCGTGCAAACGATGCAGGAATAGTAACGTTGTTATTCACTTTGATTTTCGGCAGCCAGAAATTATCTGACAAATGCACACTGGTAAAATTGACCGGCTTGTATGCATAATCTTTTTGCTGTGCAGTTACAAACAAACTGCCCAGCAACGCAAAAAAGAAAAGCAATTTTTTATACGACATGCTTAAGGATTTTAATCGTTATTACTGACCATAGTAACTGTCTGGTCCGTGCTTACGTTCCCAATGCTTACGCTTGATTGATTCTTTCAGTTTCGGAGCTCTTGAATTAATCTGCTCTGTAAGCAATGCGGTTTTAGCAATGAATTCAAGTACCGCACTGTTATGAACTGCTTTATGTGCATTCTTTCCCCAGGTAAACGGCGCATGATTTCCAACAAGAATCATTTCCACTTCTTCATAACTAAGTCTGCGGTCGTTGAAACAATTAATGATCTGGAAACCGGTTTCATGTTCATAATTTCCACGGATCATTTCATCATTCATTGGTGCAGCACAGGGGATATCAGCAATGGTATAATCTGCATGAGTTGTTCCGTAAATCGGAATATCTCTTTGAGATTGTGCCCATGCTGTTGCATAAGTTGAATGTGTGTGCACAATGCCGCCAATCTTTTCCCAATGCTTGTACAAAACGGCATGTGTTTTTGTATCGGATGAAGGACGGAAAGAACCTTCAACAGTACGTCCATCAAAATCAACAATCACCATTTTATCGGGTGATAAATCTTCGTAAGGAACACCACTTGGTTTTATTGCAAATACGCCCAGGCTTCTGTCAACTGCACTTACATTTCCGAATGTAAACAGTACAAGTCCTAACTGGGGTAATTCCATATTGGCTTTGTAAGCCTCTTCCTGGATGTGACTATACTTACTCATAACTTTTATTTTAGTCGTAGAGATTCGTCAGACGAGGGCGTCAGACGAAGATATCTGACGAAGTTTAACTTAAGGTTTGTGCTTCCATAAACGCACCAACTTTTTTGTATTGTTCGTAACGTTTCTGGTAAATAGCTGCTTTTGCAGGATTGGGTTGATAAGCTGCATCAAATCCCTGTCCCATTGCCTTCATTGCATCTTCCACTTTTTCATAAACTCCACCTGCTGTTGCTGCAAACATAGCCGCACCAAGTGCACAGGTTTGTTCTGATTTATGAATTTTGATTGGCATGTTCATTACATCAGCCATCATCTGCATAATAAATGGTGACTTCTTAGCAACACCACCTAAACCAATCAATCCTTTTACCGGAACACCCTGCTCAACAAAACGTTCAGCAATTGCTTTTGCACCGAAACAGGTTGATTCAACAACGGCACGGAACAAACGAACGGCATCGCTTCCCAGGTCAAGACCAGTGATGGATGCAGTGAGTAACTGGTTTGCATCGGGAGTTCTTCTTCCGTTAAACCAGTCAACAGCCAGTTCAGTATGCTCATCAATTTCAATCTGTTCAGCAAGTTTGCTTAATTCAGGAATGATGGCATCTTCTGTTTCTTTAATCAGTTGTGCTTTTGTTGCTTCATCAACAACTGTTGATTTTGCAAGAATGCTTTGCAATGGCCATGTGATTAAACGCTTGTACCATGCATATGCATCACCAAATGCAGACTGACCGGCTTCCAATCCAATCATTCCGGGAATGATAGAACCGGGCACCTGTCCGCAAATACCTTTTACTAATTTTCCTTCTACATCTTTAACAGGAGCAACCATCATATCGCATGTTGATGTTCCCATTACTTTACTTAAGTGATATGGTTCAATCTGTCCACCAACTGCACCCATGTGTGCATCATAAGCACCAACACCAATCACTGTTGTTTCTGGCAAACCTAATTTAGCAGCCCATTCTTTTGTGATTGTGCCAACCGATTGATCAGCAGGATATGTGTCTTTAAACAAACGGGCAGTGAAGCCATCCAGTACCGGATCAAGCGTAGCGAAGAATTCATTGGGAGGAAGTCCACCCCACTCTTTTGCCCAAAGTATTTTATGACCTGCAGAACATACTCCACGTTTCATTTGATGCACATCTGTTCCACCTGTTAACAGGAATGGAATCCAGTCGCAATGTTCAACAAAAGAATAAATTGTATTTCTTACTTTTTCATCTGCACGCAATACATGTAACAGTTTTGCCCAGAACCACTCTGAAGAATAAATCCCACCAACAAACTGGAGATAGTTTGTATCAAACTTTTCAGCATGTGCATTAATCTCTGCTGCTTCACCCACACCTGTATGATCTTTCCACAACACAAACATTGCATTTGGATTTTCTTCAAAGCCGGGTAACAACGCCAGCGGTGTTCCGTTCTTATCTGTTGCAACAGGAGTTGAACCGGTTGTATCAACAGAAAGTGCTTTGATGTTTGCAGCAACTTCAGGCCCAACCTTTGCCACACATTCTTTAATCGTTGCTTCCAGTCCTTCCACGTAATCCAAAGGATGCTGCCTGAACTGGTTTTCGCTGATATTGCAATACAATTGTTTTTTCCACCTCGGGTAATAAAATACAGAAGAGGCAAGTTCTTCACCATTGGCTGTATTAACGATGATAGTTCTTACTGAATCTGAACCATAATCAACTCCGACTACATAAGATGCCTGATTGCTCATTTTATTTTTATTTGTCGATTTAACACTAATTAATTTTGACAAATAAAAACTGCTGTACCAAACAACAGTTTTTATTAAAGGACTATTTTCTGTTAATTACTTTCTTCACTTTTTCAACAATACTTGCAGCATTTAATCCATACTTTTCCATCAATTGGGCTGGCGTTCCGCTTTCTCCAAACGAATTATCAACACCAATCATTTCAACAGGTGACGGTCTGTATCGGCTTAACAACTGGCAAACTGCATCGCCTAAACCACCGTTGAGTTGATGTTCTTCCGCAGTAACAACACAACCTGTTTTTGCAACGGATTTCAAAATAGCTTCTTCATCCAAAGGTTTAATGGTATGTATGTTGATGATTTCGGCATCAATACCTTCCCGCTCCAGTAATTCACCTGCCTGGATTGCTTCCCAAACAAGATGACCCGTTGCAACAATGGTTACATCTTTTCCTTCGTTCACCATCCAGGCTTTACCAATTTCAAATTTTTGATCGGCTGCAGTGAAAACAGGAACTACAGGACGACCAAAACGCAGGTATGCGGGGCCAACATGATCTGCCAAAGCAATTGTTGCAGCTTTAGTTTGATTATAATCACAGGGATTAATAACAGTCATCCCCGGCATTGCACGCATCATTGCAAGGTCTTCAAGAATCTGGTGAGTGGCACCATCTTCACCCAATGTTAAACCAGCATGTGACACAGCAATTTTTACATTGGTATCTGAATATGCAACGCTTTGACGGATTTGGTCATAAACACGTCCTGAACCAAAGTTTGCAAACGTTGTTGCATAAGGTACAAAACCGGAAATAGCAAGACCTGCAGACACACCAATCATATTGGCTTCTGCAATTCCGCACTGAACAAAACGTTCAGGATTATCTTTAATAAACGCATCCAGTTTCAGCGATGCAACCAGGTCGGCACAAAGCGCCATTACTTTCGGATGTGTTTTTCCCAACTCAGCCATGCCGGCACCAAAGCCGCTACGTGTATCTTTTTTTTCTGTGTATGTATATTTTTTCATTTCGCTTCAAACATTTAATTAATAGTCACCAAGAGTTTGTGGTAATTGTTCAAGTGCTTTTGCCAGTTGCTCATCATTAGGAGCTGTGCCATGCCACTTGTGTGTATGCATCATAAAGTCAACACCAAAGCCCATTTCTGATTTCATTAAAATGACAATAGGTTGTCCTTGTCCTTTTAATGCTTTTGCTTTTGTAACAGCATCAACAACCTGTTGAATATCGTTACCATCTGCAAGATCAACTGTTGCCCATCCAAATGCTTCATATTTAGCTTTGATGTCACGATTGTTCATTACTTTATCAGTTGGTCCGTCAATCTGCTGTTTGTTCCAGTCAACAATTGCAACAAGATTATCTAATTTATAATGCGGAGCAAATTGTGCAGCTTCCCAAATTTGTCCTTCCTGCTGTTCACCATCACCCATTAAAACAAATACAGTACCATCATCGCCTTTTATTTTTTTTGCTTTCGCAGCACCTGCAGCAACTGAAAGTCCCTGTCCCAATGAACCTGATGCAACACGAATACCCGGAAGATGTTCATGTGTTGCAGGATGACCTTGCAAACGTGAATTGATTTTGCGGAATGTTGCTAATTCACTTACAGCAAAATATCCTCTGCGTGCAAGTACAGAATAAAATAACGGAGAAATATGACCATTGGAAAGGAAGAACATATCTTCGCCTTCACCTGAACGAGAGAATTTCAGGAAACCATCTGTTCCTGTTTCTTCATTAATGTTCATTTCTCTGAAGTACAAGGTTGTTACTATATCAGCACAACCCAACGATCCGCCGGGATGGCCCGACTGGCAGGCATGTACCATCCGTACAATATCACGGCGTACCTGCGAAACAATTTCATTTAATTCGTTAACACTTTTCATTTTTTCATCTTTTCGTTTAATAATCAATTCACTGAAACTTTATATTTTGTTATTGTATGATATTTTTCACCTGGTTTAAGCAAAGTTGAAGGAAATTGTGGTTTGTTGGGTGAATCAGGAAAATGCTGTGTTTCCAGACAAAGTCCTGTATGAATGTTGATGGCTTTACCATCAGATGTCTTGATCTTTCCATCAAGAAAATTTCCTGAATAGAATTGCAAACCAGGTTCAGTTGTATATACTTCCAGTTTTCTTCCACTGGCAGAATCGGCTAAAGTAGCAACCAGTTCAAGATCAGTTCCTTTGCGTGTTAAAACAAAGTTGTGATCGTAACCACCTTCAACAGCAGTAATGCGTTCACCAATTTTATGTGGCTGAAGAAAATCAAACGGAGTTCCTTTTACATCTTTCAGTTCGCCTGTAGGAATTAAGCCTTTATCAACCGGTGTATATTTGTCTGCATTTACCTGTAATGTATGATTGAGAATAGTGTTGTTAACATCACCAGTTAAGTTGAAATAACTATGATTGGTAAGATTTACAACTGTAGGTTTATCTGTTTCAGCGGAGTAATCAATCAGCAGTTCGTTATCATCAGTTAATGTATAAACAACAGTGATTTTTAAGTTACCGGGATAACCTTCTTCACCATCTTTACTTAAATAAGATAATGTAAGAGATGCTGTACTGTCAGCAGGTGTTACATCCCACACCACTTTATCGTAACCTTTATTACCACCATGCAAATGGTTTTCACCATTGTTCACAGCAAGTTTATAAGTAGCTGTATCAATTTTAAAGATGCCTTTGCCAATACGGTTTCCATAACGACCAATAAGTGCGCCGAAGTAAGGAGGTTTTGCAAGATAACCGCTTAAACTATCGAAGCCGAGAACGATACTGCTTTTGTTTCCTTTGTTATCAGGAACAATCCATGATGTAACTGTTCCGCCATAGTTGGTGATTTTTACTTCTATGCCTTTATTGTTTGTTAATGTGTAAAGATCAACTTCTTTACCATCAGCCTGTCCCCAGGCAATTTTTGTAATTTTTTTATTTTCCGATATTTCTTTATTTGATTTCTGTGCAACGTTTTCACAAGATACCAGTATCAACCCAATAAGAAATAATGTCAAAGCAGTTTGTTTAAATCTTTTCATTATTTTATTTTTTTCACCTTTTGAATTATTCCTGATTGTTAAGTCGAACCTTTCATCGTATTTTCGACCCATAGTTAGAACTTTTTTCCGAAAAAGTTTAAATCATCTTTAGAGAAAAATAAAAATGCAACCGGTTAAACAGTTTTTTTTATTTTAATTCAATTACTACCACTGAAAATGGCGGTAATTCAACCTGTAATTTATTCCCCTGAAGTTTGGCATTATTAAAAACAACAGGTTGAATTTTGCCTGACTGATCAAATGAATTGTAATCCTGTAATTTTTTGGAAGTAAGGATACGACCCGAAACAGAACCGACCTTTGTACCACGTATATCAATTGTTATTGTTTGAGGTTTGGATGGATCAATATTTACTAATGAAACATGCGTTACACCATTATTATCTTTTGAAGCTGAAACAGAAACAGCCGGTAATCTTTCATTTCCAAAAACATAATCTGGCGTTTGCACTATTACCGGAAGCATGGTTGCATCCTGGTGAACGTTGTACATTTCCATTACATGATAAGTAGGTGTAAGAATCATTTTTTCTTTATTGGTTAGAATTACAGCCTGCAGCACATTCACTGCCTGCGCAAGATTCGCCATTCTTACACGGTCACAATGATTTTGAAAAATATTCAACGTAACTCCAGCAATCATGGCATCACGCATGGTATTTTGCTGGAAAAGAAATCCAGGGTTGGTTCCCGGTTCAACTTCATACCATCCACCCCATTCATCAACAACCAATGCAATTTTTTTATTGGGATCATATTTATCCATTACAGTTGAATGCCTTTTCACCAATTCATCCATTAACAGAGCAGATTTCATCGTTGCAAAATATTGCTGCTCACTGAAATCAGTAGCCGATCCTTTTTCGCTCCATTTAACTGTTGTGTAATGATGTAAAGCCACAGCATCCATCATGCTTGAAGGAATTTCCTTCATTAAGACTTCTGTCCAGTTATAATCATCATCACTTGCTCCTGAAGCAATTCTGTAAACTCCGCCTGAATTACTCCAATCAGCCATATAAGTAGCATACTGCCGAAAAATGTTTGCATAATATTCAGGTTTCATATTACCGCCGCATCCCCATGCCTCATTTCCAACGCCCCAGAATTTAACCTTCCATGGATCAGTTCGGCCATTTTGTACACGCCAGGTAGTCATTGGGCTAGTATTAGGCAGGCCGTTTACATATTGAAGCCAGTCCGAAAGCTCCTGAACAGTGCCACTTCCTACATTGCCTGAAAGGTATGGTTCAGCTCCAATTAATTCACACATATTCAAAAAGTCGTGAGTACCAAAACTGTTGTCTTCTGTAACTCCACCCCACCAACGGTTAACAATTGCCGGACGTTTATTTTTAGGTCCAACACCGTCTTTCCAATGATAAGTATCTGCAAAACAACCACCGGGCCAGCGAAGAACCGGAACTTTTAATTTTTTTAATGCGTCAATTATGTCGTTTCTCACGCCATTTTTGTTAGGTATAACTTTATTTGTGTCACCAACATAAAAGCCATTGTAAATACAATTGCCAAGATGCTCTGCAAAATGTCCGTAAATATTTTTACTGATTTTGTCTTTTCCCAAATCTGTCTGTAAAACAACATTTACTTGTGAGTATGTTATTTTAACCAGTAAAAACAGAAATATGACTATTGCTAAAGTTATTTTCCTTGAAACCAAAGAGTAAAACTTGATAAAATGAAGCATGGCAGCAAAAAAAAATTAGGGATGAAAATTAAATCAAAAATAGTTAATTGTCAGTTTTACATTTATTTTTCAAAAAAAAAGTTTTCCACAAATGATTTCGCAATCGAATCCCTACCTTTAAGTTTTATATCATTATGACTAAGTATCAAAAACAAAGCCGTTTATTAGCTGCAGTCGATTGCATTGTTTTTGGGTTTGATGGACAAAAACTCAATATTCTTTTAATAAAAAGAGGATTTGAACCTGAAAAAGACAACTGGAGTCTGATGGGAGGTTTTGTTGAGTCGAATGAAAGTGCTGACCAGGCTGCAACACGAATTCTGAAAAAATTAACCGGTCTTGAAGGAGTTTATCTTGAACAGTTTCATACTTTTTCCGAACCTGATAGAGATCCGATTGAGCGTACTGTTTCAATTGCCTATTTTGCATTGATTGATATAAGCCAGTATGAAAAACAATTGAACGAGGAATATCACCCTGAATGGTTTCCGTTAAACAAAATACCAAATCTGATATTTGACCATAACCAAATGGTGAATCTGGCCAAAGAAAGGCTTCGTTATAAAGCAGCTCTTCACCCACTGCTATTTGAATTGCTGCCAACAAAGTTCACTTTACCCCTTTTGCAAAGCCTTTTTGAAGATGTATATGAAACCACATTTGATAAAAGAAATTTCAGCCGCAAAATTCTTTCAACAGGTTTGCTGTTAAAACAAAAAGATAAAGACAAGGGAAGTTCAAAAAAAGGAGCTTTTTACTATAAACTTGATAAAAAACACTATCAGAAAAACTTTCATAAGTTTCTTCACTTCATTCCTAATCCCAATGGCTTAATTTAACGCATTGCAGGATGAGGCAATGTTTCAAAATAAAAAACCCCGGGTTACCGGGGTCTTTTATGGGCTTCAATTCTTTTTAATTTCTTTTTATCCGTTCTCTTTAGGTACAGAAGCCAGCGATCATCATAGGGCCAGATTTAAAACAGGCCATTGGATTTGGATTTTCCACTAACGTGGATTTGGTTTTCAGGTATTGGATTAATTTCTGTTGGTATTGCAAGTTTACGAACAGAATAAATTTCAATTTGTTATTTTTTTAAAGTTTTGAAAAAAATTCATAATTCCCAGTTTAGCTAATAAGTGCAAACACTTAATGATTCAAGTTTGTTACGTAATTTCACCAATTCAAAAATCATTTTTTTTCATTCACACCACGTGTAAAACTTTTTTAGACCAAGTTTTATAGTTTTTGCAATTTAAAATTCAGATTTACATTGAAAATTCTGAAACACAAAAAATATGGAGCAAACCAAAGAACTAACAGCTCTGTTCAATTTAATTGAAGACCCGGACGATGAAGTTTATTCAACTGTAAGTAAAAAAATAATCTCTTATGGTAAGGAAATCATTCCCAACCTCGAATATTTATGGGAAGTTACTTCAGATGAATATACGCAGGAACGGATTGAAATGCTTATTCACAGCCTGCATTTCAGAGAACTGCAGATAGAGTTTAAAGAGTGGGCAAACAGTGATAAGAAAGATCTGCTAACCGGCGCATTGCTTGTAAGTCGTTACCAATACCCCGATCTTATTACTGCTACTTATCATCAGGACGTTGAAAAGATAAGACGAAATATCTGGCTTGAACTGAACAGCTTCTTAACTTCTCTGGAAAAGGTGAATGTAATGAGTAATATACTATTCAACTATTACAAGATAAAAGGAACAGAAATTAATTATACAAAACCCGATGATTTTCTTGTATACAAACTCATCGAAGCAAAAAAAGGAAATGCCATTTCAACTGGTATTTTTATGGTTATCCTATCATATATGCTCGACATAAACCTTTATATGATTAACATTCCAAGACAGTTTATAATTGCATATTTTGATGATGATCCCAATCGTGATAATGAAAATGATTTCCCGCCACATCATATACAATTTTATATTGATGGTTTATCAGGGCAGATATTTTCACATAAAGATGTTGAAACCTATTTTAACCGGATAAAAGTTAAACCTCAAAAATCCTTTTTTAAACCACTGAGCAATAAACGCATAATTCAGCTTCTGATTGAAGAGTATGCCCATTGTTTCAGCGATGTTAAACAGGCATATAAAAAAAATGATCTGCTTTCACTTGCCGAAATGCTAAATGAAGAAAATGAATAATGCTATTTCCTGGAATGATTTTGAGAAAATTCTGATTTGTACTGGTACAATTTTAAAGGCTGAAGAATTTCCTGCTGCAAGGAAGCCAGCGTACAAACTTACAATTGATTTTGGCTCTTATGGCATCAGGCAATCGTCAGCACAAATAACAAAACATTATTCAATTAACGATCTTGCAGGAAAGCAAATTATTGCCATACTAAATTTTCCTCCAAAACAAATAGCAAACTTTATCAGCGAATGCCTGGTATTGGGTGTTTATGATGAAAACAATGAAGTAATTCTGCTTACCACAGATAAACCAACAAAAAACGGAGGAAAGATTGGATAAACTTTCAACACATACAGCAGTTTATTCTTCACCAATTGGTTTTCTTCTTTTAAAAGAAGAAAATGAAACGTTGGTTTCAGCTACATTCAGTGATAACACAAAAAGTATTTATTCATCCGAATCAACTGTACTGAAAAATACAATCCAGCAACTGGATGAGTATTTCAATGGCCAGCGAAAAATTTTTAATCTTCCAATCAACGCTGCAGGAACTTCCTTTCAAAAAACAGTTTGGGAAGAGTTGCAAAAAATTCCTTTCAGCAATACAATTACTTACCTGCAGTTAGCTAAACGATTAGGTAATGTAAAGAGCATTCGTGCTGCAGCTTCAGCCAATGGAAAAAATCCTCTGGCAATTATCATTCCCTGCCACAGAGTTATTAGTGCTGATGGAAAATTAACAGGTTATGCCGGTGGACTACACCGCAAACAATGGCTGCTTGAGCATGAAGCAAACTCAAGTGGTAACAAATCGCTTTTATTCTGATCCTACTTTAAATCGCTGCTGGTAAATGAAAGAGGCAGTAACATTCCAGCATCGGGAATAATGTAAACCTTACCGTGCATACCGCCCAGTATCAGGCGTATGGGTACATTTGTTTTGCTTTTAAACTCCTGCAATGCCTGCCTGCAGATGCCACAAGGTGTTATGGGATGATCGCTTTCACCATTGTTATTGTAATAACTAATAGCCATTGTTTCAATTGGAACTTTAGGATATAATGATGAAACAGATGCCAATACAACACGTTCGGCACAAAGCCCGGCAGGAAATGAAGCATTTTCCTGGTTGCTGCCTGCAACAATTTCTCCATTGCTCAATTTTGCTACTGCACCAACCTGAAAACGGGAATAAGGTGCATAAGCGTGCTGTGTTACTTCTCTCGCCTCATCAAGTAACCATTTGTCTTCTTCAGTGAGGTCATCAATTGAATCATAAACCTCATAATCAAAATGATAATCTTGCTTGTTCATAGTTTCATATTTAGACAAAAAATCCCCCGAACATGCCGGAGGATCCATCATAAAAGCTCGGTATCAAATATACATTTTTATTTAATTACACGGAAAATTCGTTTCCATCTCGGGCCTTTGTCCCAACTAAAGAAAATCAGGGAAGCTTTACCTACAATATGGTCTTCGGGAACAAATCCCCAATACCTGCTGTCGAGCGAATTATGCCTGTTATCCCCCATCATCCAATAATAATCCATTTTGAAAGTATAATGATCCGCAGCCTGCCCGTTAACATAAAACTTACCCTCCTTCATTTCAAAACTATTGCCCTCGTAAGTGCGTATAACACGTTCATAACGGGAGTAAATTTCGGGAGTAAGCTTAATTGTTGCGCCCTTTTTAGGAATATAAAGTGGCCCGTAATTATCAATTGCCCATTTACAATTTACAGTATCATTAGGAAAGGTATATATACCTCCTGTCCCTGTATTCTGTGCATCGGGATACACATGAACGTCCGGTATTATTGATTCAACATAAGGTAGTTTGCTGAAAATTGCCACCTGCTCCTTTGTAAGAAAAATTTCATATAAATTACTGCCGGCTCCTCTTATTTCACCTGCCGATTCACGGATCCCATATTGTTCTTCAATTGAAGCAAAGTCAAGAGGCTGACCTTTTGTTTTGAGCAAATAATTGGTTTCTGATCCCGCAGGAATATCATTCATTTTACCATCAATATAAACAACTCCGTTCCTGATTTCGAGCGTATCGCCTGCAACTGCCACACAACGCTTAATGAAGTTTTCACGCTTGTCAACGGGTCTCGTAATAATTATATCGCCATAATTATCCCAGACTTTCTGCCTGTCGCCTCCCGCCATTCTTATTGCTTCATAATAAGTAACTTTCGATCCGAAATTTTCTTCATCGTTAATAACGGTATCTCCAACAGGAAGATTAAACACCACCACATCGTTGCGCTTAACGGGTTTTGCAAACCATCTTCTGTATTTGAGATTCAGAAATCCCAGGTAAGATTTTGTTTTGAAGAAAGGCAGCGTATGGTGAACCAATGGAAATGCAAGTGGTGTATTGGGAACTCTTGTTCCGTAAGCTGTTTTACTTACAAACAGAAAATCATTAACCAATAATGATTTTTCCATAGAAGGTGTTGGAATAACATAAGCTTCAAAAATGAACATGCGTATTAAACCAGCAGCCACAATTGCGAAAATACCAGCGTCAACCCATTCTCTAACTGTTGATTTTTTATGCAGCCTGGCTCCTTCAGGTCCAATATATCTGTCGTCTTTATTAAAACCTATATAAATAAAGTAAGCGAATGAAACAAGCACAGCCAAAGCATGCTCATAAAATTTAAACTTGCCGAATACTTTTACAAACTCAATTAAAATTCCCATTGAAATAAACCAGCCTGCAATTGGAATAAACTGAAGAAAGAACCAGTATTTCTTCATACCGGCCAGCTCAACCATTACCCAGGTATTATAAAAAGGAACAAATGCTTTCCAGCCCTGTTCGTCGGCTTTTTTAAACATGCCGTATAACCCAATTGCTGGTAAAAGAATGATAACTAAACCAATTAAAAAGAGCCCGGCGATTTCGCTAAATGACATATGTTAAATTTAAATGCTTACAAAAGTAAGGGTTTGGAATTTGCAGCCCTGCCCGTTGTTTAAAATATTCTGACTTATTTAACGGCATCAATTGATGCCAACACTTTATTTAGAATTGTACCAACATCTTCTGCCTTATTGAATACCATAAAATGCCCTCCTTTAGCAATAGAATAATCAGCTTTTATATTGTTGATGGGAAAGATTTTATCGTTTGTGCCATGTATATGTATGATATTTTCAGGAATTGTTACATTATTCCATTTCACTATTGCATTTAAAGCCCATTGCAGGTAGTTACTTCCTATACTTTGCCGGAAAGATGCCACCATCTTTTTTTCTTCTGGCGAACCTGCCCCAAGAAAGAAATCTTCTATTGGATAAAGAACAGGGCTGGGACTTGTTTTAATGATTTTATGCAGATGAATTTTACCTGCCGTTTTCATCCACCAGGGGAGTTCGTTCCTGGTTTTAGCGCTTGAAATAAGTATAACCTTGCGAACAGGAAACTGTTTAGCTATCTCAACAGCCATCATACCGCCAAATGAAAGACCGATTAATACGGGTTCTGCTTCATCAATCTGATAAGACATCCTTTCAGCATAACTTTCAATTCGTTCATTTGCTTCAGGAATCATCCATTTGAGGTAAACAGGTGTTACATTACTCAGATGAAGTTTGGAAAAAACCTGTTCATTTGCACCAAGCCCGCTGATGAAATAAACTTTGCGACTCATGTTCTTGGTATCACAAAGCTGTAAACATCTTCTTCTGTAATTGTTTTGCCCGATAAAATAATAAGACGTTCAATTACATTTCTGAATTCACGGATATTACCGCTCCAGTTATGCTTCTGCAAAGCATCAATAGCTTTAGGCTCAATTCCTTTTTTTGCCTGCCCATATTCGTCTGCAACCAACTGAAGAAAGTAGTCTGTAAGCAACGGAATATCTTCCCTGCGCTCATTCAATGACGGAACATGAATAATAATTACACTCAGGCGGTGATAAAGATCGAGCCTGAAATTCTTATCCTCAACTTCTTTTAAAAGATCTTTATTTGTGGCAGCTATAACACGTACATCAACACTGATATCTTTTTCACCACCAACACGGGTAATTTTATTTTCCTGCAATGCCCTTAATACTTTGGCCTGTGCAGTAAGACTCATATCTCCAATTTCATCAAGAAACAAAGTACCTCCATTCGCCTGTTCAAATTTTCCTATACGTTGCTTTATTGCAGAAGTAAAGGAGCCTTTTTCATGACCAAACAGTTCGCTTTCAATCAACTCTCCGGGAATAGCAGCACAGTTCACTTCAATAATTGGAGCAGAAACACGATTACTTTTTTCATGAATCCATCTTGCCACCAGTTCCTTACCCGAACCATTTTCGCCGGTAATCAACACACGGGCATCCGTTGGAGCAACTTTATCAATTGTATCTTTAATTTTTTTCAATGCAGGGCTGTCTCCTATCATTTCCTGCACCTTACTTACCTTACGTTTCAACACTTTGGTTTCTGTTACCAATGTTTGCTTATCCATTGCATTACGAATGGTAATTAACAGCCTGTTGAGATCAGGAGGTTTAGCAACATAATCAAAGGCTCCTTTTTTAACTGCTTCAACAGCCGTTTCAATTGTGCCATGCCCCGAAATCATAATAATGGGAGTATCGGGGCTTATTTCCTTTGCTTTTTCAAGAAACTCAATACCATCAATACGTGGCATTTTAATATCACACAAAACAACATCGTATTGTTTTTCTTTAATTTTCTTCAGGCCTTCTTCGCCATTTTCTGCATCATCAATTTTATAACCTTCATACGACAGAATTTCGCTTAATGTTTTGCGAATGGCCTTTTCATCATCAATAATCAGAATATTACTCATGGGTTTTTAACAAATTCTTTTATGGAATAAATTTTCGATTGATTCAAAGCTAACAAAAACCATACACAACTATGAGAATGCTCATAATTTTTCCGGTATTTGTAATAGAAATATTTTGCAGTTCCGGTAAAGAAACACAAATCATTTTCCCCACAAAGATTGGAGAAATTCCATTACCCCCAGGTTATGAAAGAGTGAATGTTTCCTCGACCTCATTTAAAGAATACCTTCGTAATGTTCCATTAAAACAAAATAAAACAGTGTATTTATATAATGGTGCTAAAAAGTTTAATCAGTCGGCTCAATATGCAGTAATAAATATAAGTATTGGCGATAAAAATTTACAGCAATGTGCAGATGCGGTAATGCGTTTACGTGCTGAATACTTAAAATCAATAAACAAAACGATCTGTTTCACAGATAACAATGGGAAAAAATACGACTGGAATAATTATAAAAGCCGGGGCTGGCAATCCTATCTTGAAACAGTATTTGGCATGTGCGGAACTTTATCATTAGAGAAACAGCTTCATATACAAAGCTGGGATCATTTATGTGCAGGAAACGTATTAATTAAGGGAGGCTCACCCGGCCATGCTGTACTTGTGGTGGATATGGCTAAAAACAAAGTAACCGGAAAATACATTTTTCTCATAGCTCAAAGCTATATGCCTGCACAGGATATTCACGTATTAAGAAATCCGGCAGATCAATCACTTAGCCCCTGGTATGAAATTCCGGATAAGGGAATTATACAAACCCCTGAATGGACTTTTTACGAGAACCAATTACGTGGATGGTGATTCACATTGCATAATATACTGTTACAAAGAAGAAGTTTTTCCCCGATTGTTTATGCCGTTACTGGTTTTTATTTTTGAGCTATCAAAACCAATTCCCATGAAGCTTAATTCAATTTCTTCGCAACCCTTATGGAAGACTGCTGTTAAAGTATCAGTACTGGGAGTTTCGCTGGTGTTTGTTACTTATGGGCTTGTCTGGATTTTGCTGAATACTTTAAAATTTTTTATTGAGGGTTTAATACAATAAATTCTCTTTTTGAATACATTACAGATCAGATTTAAGAAAAATAAAAAAGCCGGATAGAAATCCAGCTTCGTTTAAAATCCAATATCCTATGAAAAACCGTTACAAATATGACTTAATTCTTTCAAAAAAAAAATAATCTGGGCATTTATTTGTCTAAATAAAAAAGCCGTTTCCTAAACTGAAACGGCTTTTTAAGCATAACTAATTGATTATCATTTTTTCATATACATTACCTCTTTAACCAATTTAACTGTTCTTGGAATATCTGGTAAGTATGCTCCAACCAAAGTTGGCGAATAGTGCATAGGGGCATCGGCGCTTGTTATTCGCCTGATGGGTGCATCAAGGTAATCAAAACCTTCTTTTTGGATGCGATAAGATATTTCAGAAGAAACAGATGCAAACGGCCATTGTTCTTCTACAATCACCAAACGATTTGTTTTTTTAACGCTCTCAAGAATAGTAAACCAATCAAGTGGCCGAATTGTTCTTAAATCAATTACCTCAGCTTCAATACCTTCCTTAGCAAGTTCTTCAGCGGCACCTAAAGCAACCTTCATCATTTTATTAAATGAAACAATTGTTACATCACGGCCCGGTCGTTTAATATCTGCCTTGCCAATTTCAATAATATATTCTTCTTCCGGAACTTCTCCTTTGTCGCCATACATTACTTCACTTTCCATAAAAACAACCGGATCGTTATCACGGATAGCTGCTTTCAACAAACCTTTCGCATCGTATGGATTTGAAACAGAAATAACTTTGAGCCCGGGGATATTTGCATAATAACTCTCAAATGCTGTAGAGTGTTGTGCTCCAAGCTGACCAGCAGAACCATTGGCTCCTCTGAAAACAATAGGGCAACCTATCTGTCCCCCACTCATGGCCAGCATTTTTGAAGCGGTGTTAAGAATCTGATCCAATGCCAGTACTGCAAAGTTCCAGGTCATAAACTCAACAATAGGCCGCAGCCCGTTTTGTGCTGCACCAACGGCAACAGCAGCAAATCCAAGTTCAGAAATCGGGGTGTCAATTATACGTTTGGAGCCAAATTCGTCCAGCATTCCCTGACTAACTTTATAAGCTCCATTATATTCAGCAACCTCTTCACCAAGTAAAAAAACCTTCTCATTTCTGCGCATTTCTTCCGACATGGCTTCCCTGAGTGCCTCACGCATTGCAATTGTTCTCATTTGAATAGCTTTATTTTTAAAGAGCAGCAAATTTATTGATAGAACCTCAAACACCCAAAATCTGTTTACAACAGGTTATAAACGTTTTATATCATTGAAAAAAGGTTTTTCAAAGTCACTTACTTAAATTGCTTAAAAAAACTTGAAATCAATTCTTTTATTCGGGGCAGGAAAATCAGCTACAGTTTTAATTGACTATCTCAAAAAAGTAGTTGGAGAAAATAACTGGAAACTTGTAATTGCTGATGCAGACATTAAACAGGCTAAAGAAAAAACAGGCGATAATATATTTTGCAATGCCGTTGAAGTGAATGTTACAAATGACGATGAGCGGAAGATATTGATTGAAGAGGCTGATATAGTTATATCGCTGCTGCCGCCCAGCCTTCATATTTTGGTTGCAAAAGATTGTGTGGCTATTGGCAGAAACCTTTTGAATGCTTCGTATGTTGATGATTCCATCAGGAACCTTGAAGCCGAAATTAAAAGCAAAGAATTACTATTTGTATGTGAGTTGGGGCTTGATCCCGGAATTGATCACATGAGTGCAATGAAACTGTTTGATGAAATAAAAGAAAAAGGTGGAGAAATAAAATCGTTTAAATCACATTGCGGAGGGCTGATTGCACCAGAAAGTGATACCAATCCCTGGCACTATAAAATCAGTTGGAATCCAAGAAATGTTGTTCTTGCTGGCTCTGCAGGAGCTGTTTATAAAGAAAATAATCAAGCTATACAGAAAAAATATGCTGAAATTTTCGACAACTGTCCCTCCATTCAAGTAGATGACTTACCAAAACTGGCGTGGTATGCAAACAGGGATTCGCTGAGCTATATACCTGTTTATCATCTGCAACAGTCTGAAACATTTATACGTACCACATTGCGTTATGCTGAATTCTGTAATGGATGGAAAACAATTATTGATCTCGGACTTACATCCGATAACGACGAGAATATAATTGCAGGTTGTAAAACCTTTAAAGAATGGTATAAAGTAAAACTGGAAAATTTTCTGTTAAATCACAAATCACTTGATGATTATCTGCATCAGCAATTCAGTGATGCAGACAATCAAAAAATCAGGAACCAGCTTCAGTTTCTTGAACTTGATGCCGATGAAAAAATTCCGGCAAACAAATTTTCCAGTGCAGACTTTCTGCAAAGCCGCATAGAAAAGAAGCTTGTACTGATGCCAACCGATAAAGACATGGTTGTAATGTTACACGAAATAGATTATGTACTTAACGGAGTTAAACATTCAGTAAAAAGCAGCCTTGTAGTGAAAGGAGACGATTACCAAAGAACAGCGATGGCAAAAACGGTTGGTCTTCCGCTTGGTATTACAGCCAAACTTATTCTGCAGAAAAAAATAAAATTAAAAGGTTTGCATATTCCAGTTGTAAAAGAAATTTATGAGCCCGTATTGACAGAGCTTAAAGAACTTGGAGTTTCATTTAAAGAAACACATCAATAGTATTTCTTTAATAATTCTTTTAACTTAGTCATACCTTCTGTTGCAGGCAGCTCAATTGCTGTTATATTTTCTACTGAAGATGTATAAGGGATTTTTTTATCAATAATAAATTTAGGAACAGACGGATGGGCCACAGATATTAATCCGGCGGCAGGATATACAACAAGCGAAGTACCAATAACTGCAAAAATATCAGCCGATTGAACAACCGGTATCGCCTCTTCAATCATAGGAACAGGCTCTTGAAACCATACAATATGCGGACGGAGTTGCGCTCCATCAGGAGCTATATCTCCCCAATGAATATCACTCCGAATATCATAGATTAACTGATCATTTTTTTCACTTCGCATTTTAAAAATTTCACCGTGCAGGTGCATTACATTTTTTGACCCTGCCCTTTCGTGCAGGTCGTCAATATTCTGTGTTATTATTATAACATCAAAATCATTCTGCAGTTCAGCTAACCCAAAATGTGCTGCATTAGGTTTGGCATCCATTACATTTTTACGACGGTAATTATAGAACTCAAGTACAAGCTTTGGATTTTTTATCCATGCGCCGGGTGTGGCTACATCTTCAATATTGTATCCTTCCCACAATCCATCACTGTCTCTAAAAGTTTTTAATCCACTTTCAGCACTAATACCTGCTCCGGTGAGCACAACAATTTTTTTCTTTTTCATAAGTAAATGTAGAAGAAATGAATTTAGTTGGAAGCATATTCCCCAAACAACTCTTCAATTTTCCTGTATCGGAAATCAAAAATATGTTCCAACTGTTTGCGAACCATCAATACATTCAATATATCACCAATCCACCCCAAAGGAATGCGGTAATGAACAAAATCAATCATCTCCACTCCTTTATCAATGAGTTTAAAATGATGCTGATGATGCCAGAACTGGTATGGGCCAAAACGCTGTTCATCAACAAAAAACACTTCGTCGTTAATATGTGTTATTTCCGTCATCCAGTAAAAAGGAACATTCAGGAATGGCCTTACAGTATATTCAATGATTTGTCCCTGATAAGTTTTACTATTGTTGCCAGAGGAAATAACCTTAAATCGAAGCGAATCAGGCGTGATAATCTGAAGATTTAAAGGATCGGAGAAAAAATTCCATACCGTATAAATATCTGCTGGAATTTTTTGAACTGTTTTTAATATATGAGTTGACATGCTTTTATTAACAAAGAAGAGAAAGGATTGTTGAGTATAATGACTTTCTATTTCACTGAAATAAAAAAACCACCTTTCTGTTGAAAGGTGGTTTTGTATTTAATTCAAAAAAATTATCACTGGAAAGTTACTCTCCATCAGAACTTGCCGTATTAAATCAGCAAATGCACATTAACATTTTAAACAAAAAATCATACACATTTTTCAGTACAATATCACTGATTTTGCACCATCATTAATATGGTGTTGACCGTTATAGCCATGCGACCAAGCATCTAAAGTAATATGCAACATTTGGACTACAAATAAGGCGCACTAAACCCTAACACGTTTTTCATGCCATTTTTTACTTCGGGGCATGAGGTAAACAAATTCCATAGTAACTGTGTGCGATAATTTTCAATCATAATTATTTCGGGCCCTTGGTCTATTGCCAGATAAGCATTGTCGTACCAAAACTTATGCAATGAAAAAGCATCTATAAAGCCATATTCCTTAAATATCCTGTCGCCTAATACATAATAAAAAAACTTCAACGCTTTCATTGATTCTACAGGAGTGTAAGGAAGCGATGAAATAGCGGCAGTAGGTGCTATTGTTGCTCTATCATTTGTTGGAGAACAGGCTGTATAACCTTCGGGAACATCACATGCAGTTAATCCCCAGCAACTGTCGCTGTATCCATAATATGAATTGGGATTTATAACACAAAACTGATAATTGATTTTACTATGAGCCGTATTCTGTGTTAAATAGTTGGTATAAGAATCCGACAATCCATTCGGGTTAATACCTAAAAAAGAGTAATGAGCAAAAAACAGAGGTCCGCCATAAGCTCCACCAAGCGGCAGCTTAATACCGTAATAAGTGTTGCCATTTTGGAAACCTCCATTACCTGTCCACCCGTTATTGTAAACAGATACCGGTATGGGATAGGTTGGCGATGAAGCCGCTAACACATATGTTATTAATGCTTCATTCCATCCATGAACTCCAACATTCACATCCCATCCGTAATTTGGACTCCAGTTCCAGTAAAGCAGATTTTGCCCGTTTTGACGGTACCATGTCCATTCAACTGCCTGGTATAGCGAATTGATATCGTCCCGAAGTTGTACTTCTTCGGCGTTGGCCGAATTAAAGAATTGCCTTGCACATAAAAGCCCTTGCATCATATAGGATGTCTCAACAATATCTCCTCCATCATCTTTTGTACCAAATGGTATAACAGCGCCTGTTTGTCCGTTTACCCAATGAGGAAAAGCTCCATGAAATTTTGGAACATTATTTTTTAGAAAACCAACAATAGTCTGTATTCTTGAAAATGCTTGTGCCCTGGTAACAAAATTTCGGGAAGCACCAACAATTATTGCCATAACTCCAAAACCAGAACCTCCAATAGCAGCGGTTGTTGTAGCAGTATGCCTTTCACGAGCAAGGCCAGAAGCTGCAAATGCATTGTCCCAAAAATATTTAAACGTTTGTTTTTGTACTACTGTTAACAGGCTGTCATCGCTAATAACAGGAAATTTTCGGGAAGAATCAATTGCAGTAATATAATTCAAGTCGGAGGAATTGGTTAATACATTCCCGGTAGTTGATTTCAGTGATGATGCAAGAGAAAAAGCAAATTCATTTAAATAGGGTAGTTTACTATTGGTAGTAACAATAAGTACACTGTCGTTATTTGAGTAAGTTACCGAATAGTCAACGGCTACAGAAGGCTGTGTTTTGTTATAATAGCTTAATGCAGTTGAAAGTGTTGTTCTGTCAATCTTCTGCGTAAATGATAACTGGATTACCGGCAAAAGATTAATATCCCTTAAAGTTTTAGTACCATTAAAAATTTCTGAGTTAATGATTTGCCTCGTAATTGTAAAACTAGTCTGTGGCGTAGGTGTTGGAGTTGGTGTAGGTGTTGGATCGGCAGATTTCTTTTTACAAGAAGCAAAAAAGAAAAACAACACGGTTACTAATAGTATGGTTGCCGAAGTAATAAATTTCATATGAATATCTGTTAGAAGTTTGAATACAGAATAAAAAAATAAAAATTCCCTGGTGAACATATTTCTCAGAAGAGCTAAAATCCAAAAAAACCATTGAAATCATTTCACTAACCGCTTGTATGTTTTTGTAAAAAGGGGCAGTCTCATATTTCCTGAGACGGCCCCTTTAAAAGTTCTAAGCCATTGAATAATTAAAAAGGTTTAGAGGCCGTTACTTTGCAATACATAAATATTTAAAACATCTGCAGCAGTAAGCACTTTGTTATAAACAACAAACTCATCAAGGTTACCGCTCAGTGAATTCATCCAGCCATTTATTGAATGAGCATTATCATCAGGGCCGCCTAATGTAAAGCTATCTGCTGTACCAAAATTTGCCTGAGCAGCAAGAGATGCTGCACTACTTTGAGAAAGAATTGCACCATCAATGTACACCCTTAAAGCTCCACCGGATGCTCCGTCAAACGTTATTACTATATGATGCCATTTATTATCGAGCATTTTTGGCCAAACCCTGCCCTTATCGAACCATTTGTCCATCATGCAGATTTTTCCATAGGAATTCGTAGTATTATCCGATTCAAAAAGTAAGAAACATTTGCTTTGCTCCCAAGAATATCCAGACTTGTTTAATGAAAATGCCATAAAAGTAGTAGGGCTACTCGCTAAAGCAGTAGGCTGCATTATCCAAAAAGAGTAAGTAAATGATTGAAGGCCTGCAATTGTACTGGTTACATTTGTGTTGATATAACCCGGATTAGTTACCTGAACAGCTTTCCCTAATACGCCTGCGTTAACAAAACTTATTGAAGCTGCATGGTTAGGAGTACCAACAGTGCTCGATACACTGTCGATGTACCCGTTTTCAAAAGCCCAATGTGCAACTCTGTTTGTAGCAGCCACCTGAGAAGAAGCGGTAAAACCATTAACCGGTAGAAAGAAAGACATCTCAGCACCGTAACTTATCCCCTTCTCATTTATTGCATACGCTTTGTAATAATATGTTTTTAGCATTGTAAGGCCGGTAAGCTTAATAGAAAATGCTCCACCCACTGTGTAATAAGGCGATTTAGAGCCATTAGCTATCGTAACGCCCGGTGTTAAACTATACACTACGCCTGTTTCAGAAATCATTGAACCTCCATCGGTGCTAACATTCCCACCAACAGTAGCCGTAGCTCCCGAAATACCGGAAGCAGCAACAGTAGTAACTGTCGGCAATGCAGGAATTACGTTTTTGCCTGTATTGCTGCCTGTTTTCTTACAACTGTAAGAAAAAGCAACTACCAGAAAAACTGCAATGCTGTAAATAATTTTTTTCATATTTTTTAATTTTCTTTTATTAAAGAATTATCGGCCTTTTCCCTGAAGGATGGCTAATGTTGAAAGCTCATCAGAAGTTAAAGCCTTATTGTACACACGTACTTCATCTATGAGTCCTTGTAAATATCCTGCCCAGCTTTGTGCTCCGGCAGTGCCGATGGCAGGAGTACACTGAAACTGCTCTGTACCAAAAATTATCTTGGTTGCTGTTGCAGGAAATACTAAATCACCCAGCCCTGCAGAAGTTGTTGTGGCAATCTGTGATCCGCCCTGATAAGCAGTAAACTTTGAAGTTGCTGCATCATAAGTTAGGGCAATATTTACCCACCCACTCCATGGGTTTGATATCCAAGGCGTAGTAAACCACACCTCACTTTGAGCATTGATATGAATTTTAAAATTCGCTGTTGCGTCTGTACGTCCGCTATTTTCATAAAACATATCTAAAGCACCCCAGAATTGGTCTGTACGTGAAATACATATTGGAGTAATTAGATTCACAGTATTTCCGGTTTTAAGCCAGAAAGCGATTGTAAAACTTTTCAGATTTCTAACAGCAGTTGGCAAATCTGATATAGCATATCCATTATTAGCACCTTGCAACGCCTGGCCTTTTAGCCCTTCCGCAAAACTTGTACCTACAGGGGAAGCAGATAAACCGGAAACACTGTCTGTGTAACCTCCGTTAAAAGCCCAGTAGGCTACTAAATTACTCTTTGCAATTTCAGCCGAGGATGTGTAACCGTTCATTGTAAATGCAGGAGCATAAGAAGCAGGATCGAATTTTTTATAGCATGAGCTAAAAACCACCACCAACATCGACAGCAATATGAAACCTGTAATTATTTTATTTTTCATGTTCTTGTATTTAATTTATTAATAACCAGGATTTTGAGTAAGCACATTATTACTTAAGTCAATTTCAGTCTGAGGTATTGGCCATACTTCATTTTTATTGGCTTGCCATCCTTTAGGGCCAAATACAGTTGCAGCCCTTCCCTGGCGGATTACATCAAAGTAACGGTCGAATTCCATCGCAAGCTCTACTCTTCGTTCATGCCAAATAGCATTACGCAAAGCAGTTTTGTCTGTTGTTGTAACAGCAGGTAAAATGCCGGAATTTCCAGCTCTTGCTCTTGCTCGTACTAATTCCAAAGCAGCCAGAGCAGGTGTTGTATTTCCCAGCTCATTGTTTGCTTCAGCATTCATCAATAACACATCTGCATATCTTATAACTCGAACATTTTGCTGGCATCCTTCCGTATAACCCGTTATAATCTGGCTAAATGGAACGTAAGATTTATAATTATACATTGGGTTAGGAACCGTGGATGGGACTGCATCACCTTCTACAGTAGTTGTTCCTCTAAAAATTACAGTAGCATTCAACCGAGGATCGCCCGATTCAAATTCATTTACAAGACTTGTTGTAGGTATATTAAAACCCCATCCCGAAACAGTGCCTCTTATACCTTGTACCTGGGAATATTGGCAGTTTGATGCCCCGCCATTACCAGTAATAAGCGCACACTGAATCTCAAATATAGATTCTGAGCAGTTCTCGTTTTCTACCCTAAACATTTTTTCATAATTAGGATACAGTGAATATACTCCCAGTGCTATTACCTGATCGGTATAAGACTTTACATCAGCCCAATTTTTACGATACATAGCAACTTTTGCATGAAGTGATAGAGCACCTCCTTTTGTAATTCTTCCAATATCACCGGCAGAATAGGCAACAGGAAGAGCGGCGGCAGCGTCATTCAAATCAGCTTCAATCGCATTCCATACATCATCAGCACTTGCACGGGGTATATTATATTCATTCTGATCTAATGGAACATGCAACCTTAATGGCACGCCCCCAAATGCTCTTACAAGTCTGAAATACATATAAGCACGTACAAATTTAGCTTCAGCTTTATACCTTGTCTTCATTGCGGTTGCAACACTACCCATGGTATCTATATGATCCAGAACCTGGTTACAAAGGTTAATTTCCTTGTACATGCCGTTCCAAAAGTTCCCCAATTGATCCTGAGTGGAAGTAACAGAAAAATTATCGTACATATTTAGGAAGCTCGCATCTGAAGCATCACTGCCTTTTTCAGCATCATCAGCACCAAGGCTTTCAATTGCAATTGGCGAAAATGCTACCTGATCCCATGAACGCAGGTTCGAATAGATTGAACTTACTGCTTTATCTGCATCGGCAGCAGAAGTCCAGAAGTTTGAGCTTTGTACTTCTCCTTCTTTTGGTAATTCCAAAAAACTCTTCTTACAGGCAGACAACAATAACATTGTACTCAACATGATCAGAGTACCTGATTTAACTGCCCGGAATTTATTTTTATCAGTCTTCTTCATTCTAATTTTTTTTAAAAGGTTAAGTTCAAACCAAAATTATAAGTGGCCGAAAGTGGGTAAACATTTGCATCCATTCCTCTGGCAAGAGTTCCTCCGCCTGCAATTTCAGGTGAGAATCCTCTGTACTTAAATAAATTAACTGCGTTTTGTGCGCTGGCATATACTCTCAGTTTTTTGATGTGTATCCTGTCAAGTACTGCCATTGGAATAGCATATCCCAACTGAATATTTCTGATACGGAAATAACTACCGTCTTCCACATAAAAAGTATTTGGCAGGTAGTTTTGACCACCACCTATATTTACAGAAGGGTAATAGTTGGAAGTACCTTCCCCATGCCAGCGATTCTTATAAAATTCCTCAGTGAAATTTTCATTACCATAACGCCAGCCCAGATTTGCATTATAAATTTTTACACCTGCTACACCCTGGAAATCGATAGCAAAGTCAAAGTTTAAATAAGAGCATGCTGTATTAATTCCATACTGATATTTAGGATGAGGACTTCCCATATCTATCAAATCTTTTTTATCAATAGTGCCATCCTTGTTTTGATCTACATAAATAAAATCGCCGGGCTGTGCTGTTGTTTTCTGAGCTGATGCTGCAACTTCTGATGCGTTTTGGAAAATACCAGACACCTGGTAACCAAAAAACTCTCCAATAGGCACCCCTTGGTAAGTACGTGTAGCAGTAGCTCCGCCTGTTAATCCGCTACCTCCTCCACTTATTATTGCGGAAGGACCACCCGCAACTTTCAATACAATGTTATTGTTGTAAGTAAGGTTACCGCCAACAGAATAATTGAAATTTTTACCAATATTGTCCTTCCAGGTAAAATTCAATTCAATCCCACGGTTCCTGAATGTTGCCTGGTTGCCGTTAATACCGCCATTCATTCCAACAGAACTTAATATAGGCATTACAAAAACTGCATCTTTTGTAAGTTTATTGTAATACGAAGCTTCAACAAAGAGCCTGTTGTTTAATAGCCCCGCTTCAAAGCCTATGTCTGTACCTACACCAACTTCCCAACGAAGTACAGGGGGCACAACTGTTGCAATATTTTGAGCTGTAGAAGTACTACCATTACCCCATACTGCAACCGGATACCCGGATACTGTAAGCTGTGTTACGCCAATAGGTACATCCTTATTTCCGATTTTACCCCAGCTACCCCTGATTTTTAATGTATTGAATACCTTTTGGTTTGCCATGAATTTTTCATTAGAAATAAGCCATGATGCACCGAAAGATGGGAAATAGCCCCAACTGGTAAATTTTGATGAACCATCAGCACGCAATGAAGCCATGAAAAAATACTTGCTCAGAAATGAATAGTTCAACCTTCCAAAATAAGAATTACTTGTTTCTAACGCCCCCCCATCTCCTGTGCTTCGGGTAGAATCGTTTCCTAAACTAAGGTATAGTGTTGCATCGGAATAATAAGGAACACTGTTTGCAGTACCATACAAACTGCTCGATTTTGTTCGTTGAGCCGACTGTCCGGCTATCATTTTTAAACTGTGATCGCCAAACTTGTTTTCGTAAGCAAGTGTATTTTCCAATATCCAGTAGCGGGAAGCCGACTGTGATTTGGTGAGAGAGCTGTAAGTAGTATTTCTTTGCGAAAGAGTTGCAGAATAAACAGGAGTAAATGACCTCACTTCCCCTTGCCCTATTTCACCGCCACCTGTTGTTTTCCATGTAAAATGCTTGGCAAATTTTGCTTCAATATATGCACCACCATTATAACGATATGTTTTTGATTTTTGATTAAAGAAGTCAATTGTTGCCTGTGGATTGTAATTATTACCGCCACCTAATTTGTAATCATTAGGATCACCATAAGTACCATCAGAGTAAAAAACAGGAACAACAGGGCCGGCCGTAAACAATTGCCTGAATATTGAGCCGTTAATATCATTAGACTGCATAAAAGAACCTGCAATATTGTACCCAACTTTCAGAAAAGTCTTAGGCTGAAAATCGGTTTGCATGCGTGCAGTATAACGCTTAAAATTATTTGTTTCAACAATACCATCCTGGTTTAGATACCCAAGCGATAGTGAATAGGAGGCTTTTTCAGTACCGCCATTGAAAGACAATTGATGTGTTGCGATTGAAGCACTTCTCAAAATCTGATGATACCAGTCGGTACCTTCGGAATACTGTGCAGGATCAAGAAATGCAGGGTTGTGATTGATAACAGCTAACTCATTTACCATGGTTGCATATTCTTGAGCATTTGCCATTTTAATCTGGTTAGTAACCGTTTGCCAGCCATAAGCCACATTATAATTAACGCTTGACTGATTTGCCTTTCCTTTTTTTGTTGTAATTAATATTACGCCATTAGCAGCCCTTACACCATAAATAGATTCTGAAGCAGCATCTTTCAAAACACTCACACTTTCAATATCAGCAGGATTTAAAAAGCTTATATCACCAAACCAAATTCCATCCACAACAAACAGCGGAGTTGATGAGCCTGATACAGTTCCAATGCCTCGAAGAGTAATTTGTGGTGATGCACCAGGAGAGCCATAATTTGATACCTGTAATCCTGGAATTTTCCCCTGTAAGGCGCTGGCAGCATTAGGACTTCCCTGTTTAACAAGTTCGTCGCCTTTTATCTGGTTAACAGAGCCTGTTATTTCAACTTTTCTCAAAGAACCATATCCTATAACCACCACTTCATCCATTTTGCGAGTTGACTGAACAAGTTTTACTGTGATTTGCTGGCGGCCATCTACTGCTACTTCCTGTGTTTCGTACCCTACTGCAGAAATTACCAATACAGCGTTATCCGGAACCGTTAATGAAAAATTACCATTTGCATCTGTGGCAGTTCCTTCCGGGCTGCCTTTCACTTTTACAGAAGCAGATGTACCTTCACCAGCTTCGTTTGTGATGCGACCGGTTACACGAATATCTGCATCGGCCGGGTCTGAAGAACGCAACGCAATCAGGTTATCATCAAGATGCTTGTAGCTGATTGAAGTTCCGGTAAATAATTGTGTCAAAACTTCATTTAATGGTGCATTTTGTAAGTTAATTGTCACTCTTTGCTTTAAATCTTTCATTTGAGTATTGTAGAGAAATCGAAAATTCCCCTGTTTCTCAATCGTATTCAGCAATTGTGAAATTTCTGTGTCGTTTGCTTTGAGCGTGATTGATTGTGCATCAAGGCCGGCAAAAGCATGAAACGTGCAGTAAACAGTAAGTAATAAAGTAAGTTTCATTATCAAGAACGGCTTTTTCAGGGCACTTAGTCGCCCGTTATTAAAATTCAATTTTTTCATACATGTTATTTTAGTAGCTCATTTTTAGGAAACATTATAGTTTCCGGAAGTAACGTTTAAAGACAAGGAAATGCGTTCATTTCCGCTTCGTATAAAAAAACTACGACGAGTTTAAGAAGATAAGCATAGCAATCAGTTTTTAGTTAAAACGCAGTATATAAATATTAGTAAATGATTACTTTATTCCCCCGCAAAGAATATTTAAAACCAAATGAAAACTCAAGCGCTTCAAGTGCTTTCTGCAAAGTCTCATTAACAAACGTCCCTTTCATCATCAGGTTTTTTGCAGATTCATTTTTGAATTCAATTTCAATATCATACCACCTCTCAAGCTTTTTGGCAACTTCACTAAACGGTTCATCTTTAAATGAAAGCTTGTTCTTAACCCATGCGGCTTCTACAGCTACAGAATCATTAAACTGGTATGTTAAAGGTTTAATGGCTACTTCAACCATTTTGCCACGAACTGGCTGAATTGTTTCAGGTTTTTTTTGTAACTCCTCCTGAGATGAAACATTTTCTACCAGCAATTTTTCATTTGGGTGGATTACCCATTTTTCGCCCCTACCTTTTACTAACACTTCCACAACTCCCCTTATAAGGCTGGTTTCTACTATTTTGTCAGTTGGATAACTTCGTACATTAAACTGTGTACCCAACACTCTTACATCAATTGCTTTGGTATGAATAATAAACGGCTTGTGTGGATTTTTTACAACATCAAAAAAAGCCTCACCGGTAAGATAAACTTCCCTCTGTTTTTGTCCGAAATCTTTACCGTAATTAAGTTTACTGCCTGCATTTAACCACACTGTTGATCCATCAAGCAATTGTATTTGAGTGCGGCTGCCATTTCTGGTACTAACTTCATTATTGATTTCAACAGCAGCCGTTTCAGTCGGGCGATTTTTGTTGGCAGTAAATCGGTAAATAGAAATAGTAACAACAAGAACAAACAAAGCAAGAACAGGGTACAGCACTTTTTTTCGGGTTAACCAAAATGGTTTCTTCGTTAATTCATCTGAAATAGTAGTCAGTTCGTACCCAAAATCCTTCATACGGTTAGTATGTGCAACAAATGTGGCTTCAACAAATTCTCTATCAACAACAGGCGGCTTACTCCAAACCTCAGAAAGGCGTGCTTCTTTTTCGGCATAAGCGGGGTAACGTGAAATAAAACTTTCAAGTTCCTCCAGTTCAGAACTTGTAGCCTCACCCATGAGCTTACGGGTAATAAGTGTTAGAATTCTTTCTTCTTCCGATTGAAGCATATCACACTTAAAGAGTACCAGAACAGGCATTTCCCCCCAAAAAAAAAATTATTTTTTTGGTATAAAGGAGGTGATTGCGGAGATTATTTTTTTATTTGCGATAACAAGCTGATTGTCAACAGTTTTTATACTTACTTCCAGAAGTTCTGCAATTTCTGAATATTTTAGTTTGTCTTCTTTCGCCAGTTTGTAAATTATTTTACACCGGGGAGGCAGTTCGCTTACTGCGTCAAAAACTTTCTTTTCCAGTTCATGTCCATCCAATATTTCCTCAGGATTTCCATATTCAGAAATAAACTCAGCTTTAAGGTCATCGAGTGAAAACTGTCGATGCCTGTTTTCCTGCTTTAGCTTTTTTAATGAGGCATTTTTGGTACTGGTAAAAAGATAAAACCGCAAGTTTTTAATTTCCATCAATTTTAGACGGTTTATCCATACTTCCATTAAAACATCCGAAGCTATTTCTTCAGCAAGCTGACGTGAGTGAACAATTGAATAAGCAAAATTTTGTATTGAAGGAAACAGGCAATGAAAAAGATTCTTATATGCCGCCGCATCTTCAAAGACTGCAATTTGCTGTTGCAATTCTGCGATATTACAATTGTATTGCGAATAAGAATTTTTTTTCATAACAAACCTGATCGAAGGCAAATATAATTTTAAAATAGTTACATGTAAGAGGTTTCCATCTTTATAAATTAATGCAGTTACAAAAGCGGCGCTATTGCTGGGAAGTATTTACCTGGTAACGCTTTTCCTGTTTACATGCGATTGTTAACTCAGAATTCGAATCAAGTTATATTAAAAAAGCTCCACCTATGTGAAGCTTTTTTAAGAGTGCCCCCAACTGTACAATTCTCGAACCACTTTATACCTGATTTGACAAGACTTGCGAATCTTATGATTGCATAAGAGGTTGTGAGTCTTTTGTTTTTGGAGCCTTTCAAGGGGTAAAAGTGAAAACTATTTGATGGGCTAGCAAGTAAAACAGCCTGATAGTTAACCTGACTCGAAAAAGCAAAGTGGAATAAAACACATCTTGAAAATGGAAAATAACAACCGGATTTTGAATGAAATCACTGCTTGGAATGACAACCTCAAAAATTTGCAGGGGGTATTTGGCAATCATGTGGCCGATTACGGTTATGTCATTAGGGCTAAACTGGAATGTTTTAATCAGATTAAAGCCAAATACAAAATACCTGTAAATCAGGATGAGAAGGTTGCCTACAAGATTTTACAGGCTGAGGTAAAGCGCCTTGAAAAAATGGCTTTCCCGAATAGAATTGAAAGATTTGTACGGAAAGGTTTTGAAAATGCCAGTTTCGTTATCCAAAAGGTTTTGAACTATGCCCGTTCAAAACAGCAAGGTTTAACAAAAAACGAATTCAGCCAAAAGGAAGAATCAGCGCATTTAGGCAACGGTGAAACGAATTTGAATAAAACAGCTATTCAATACAACAAGAAATTAAAAGCTGTTTCAGATAATACATTGTTGCCCAAGTTGAGAAACAGAAGCGGAAAGGGGTTGAAGATGTAGTGGCTTTTATCGTGTGATTTTGAACAGTTTAAAATTATAAATTTTAAAAGTATGAAACTTGATAAAGGATATATCGAATTTATACAGTCTATAAAAAGGCAAATTGTACAAAGCCGGTATGTGGCCGCCAGACTGGCCAACAGGGAGCAATTGACGCTATACTTTAAAACCGGGTTGATGATTTCGGAGAAGATAAAGTCCCAGAAATGGGGTGCCAAAGTCCTTGACCAAATTTCGGCAGACCTGCAAAAAGAGTTGCCCGGACTAAAGGGCTTCTCGCCGGGTAATCTTAAAAAAATAAGGCTGTTTGCTGAGGCTTATGCTCCCCATCTGTTAATTGGTTCGACGCCGTCGAACCAAATTGGGCTGGCTGGTATCGGAGAGGGTTTTTCAATTAGTTCGACACTGTCGAACCTAATTGAAAATAAGGCCTTCCATGAGGCTTTTATGGGCATTAGCTTCTCCCACCATTTTACAATTATAACTAAAATAAAGCCCTGGGAAGCCCGGATTTTCTATATCCATTCTACTGCAACCAATTTTTGGTCGCTGACAGTGCTGGAACACCACCTTGAAAACGACCTGTTCGGAAAGGAAGGGAAACTACCCAACAATTTCCATAACACTTTGATAGAAACGCTGAAGCCGTCTGCACTAAAAGTATTTAAGGATGAATACCTGCTTGATTTTATTGCCGGTGATGAACTGGATGATGAACGCCATATTGAGCAGCAGGTAGTTTTAAACATCCGCAACTTTATTCTGCAAATGGGCAAAGGTTTTTGCTTTATTGGCAATCAATACCGGCTTGAAGTGGATGGCGATGAATTTTTTATTGACCTGCTCTTTTTTAACCGGCATCTGCAATGCCTGGTGGCTTTTGAATTGAAGAAAGGAAAATTTAAACCTGCCGATGCCGGGCAGCTTAATTTTTACCTGAATGTGCTGGATGAAAAAGTAAAACTGCAGCAGGAAAACAGCAGCATAGGTATTGTGCTTTGCAAAGAAAAAAATAACACCGTGGTTGAGTTTGCTATTAAAAGTTTTGATAAGGCAATGGGTGTGGCTACTTATAAAACTTCCAAACAAACACCGGTGCAAATGAAAGGGCTATTGCCTGATACGGATGAATTGGGGAAGTTGTTGGAATAATTGTTTTGTAGGGGCTTAAAATTACAAGATTAAAGGTTTACCATTCTTCTTTTTCTTTCAAATAATCAATTCCATTAAAGGCTGCAGCTTTTGCTTCTTCAACTGTATTGAAAAATTTCTTGCCCCATATTTCATCTACTTTGCATTTAAACTTCCCCGATTTTGTGTCCTTAAAAATCAAGAAATAATGTCCGTCCTTTTTAAGGTATTGATTTCCTTTTTCATTAAAATGCCATTCCTTTGAAATCCATTTTGAACGCCGGACAGCCCTGTTTTTTAAATTCCTTTCAAGTTGTCCAGGATTAACATAGTCATTCGTCATCTTCTCAGCACAATCACAGCCAACCCTAAATTCTTCATCTATCTCATTATGCTCAACAATATGTACATATCGAATCCTTTCGTTTCCGCACATCATGCAAGTTTCATAATCCGTATCTTCTACGGATTGTCCATCTTCTCTAATATCAATAACATCCAAAAGACGCCAGCCTTTATGAGGAATATCGGGTAAATTCCAGTGGTTATTCATTTATTAAAATTGCGTAATTGATTTTGATAAAGCTCTATCTGTGAAGTCAAAACCATTCCACCAGCAAAATGACCATTGTAAAAATTAAAAAGCCATACAGAATCAAATTCAGATTCTTCTACTTTATTATAACGGTATTTAAAATTTCCATTTGCTATAGAAGTTTCGTAGAGCTTATCATCCAAAACACTTTGCGGCTCTTTGAACCAATAGGTATTGATGGCAGCACTTTTTCCAATTATTTTGCCATAATGATGAAAAAATAATCCCCGGATTATCCTCTCAATTGTTATGTCATGTGCCGCATTATCCCAGGGAACAGCCATGCCTTTACCTGTTATAATTCCTGCTTTAGTTGCAATGTTTACCGGATACATTGAGTTGAAAATATCCCTGCGTAATTTATGATTATGTTTTGCAGTAGGTAAAACACCTTCTTTAAAAAGCCTCTCGGCTTCTCCACCTTGCCTGGCAATGTGCATACCCAAATAAGCTTTAAACTTTTCATCAAATTTTGAAGCCTCATTGTTGCATTTAAAACAACATGGAACTGTAATCAAATCACTCGGTCGTGGTTTGTTGAAAATTGCTTTTGGAGGAATGTGGTCTCTTGTAGTAGCCTTTTTAATACCACAATAACAACAAAACTCTTCAGGTTGAGTTACTAACTTCATGTTACTGAAAATAAATCAGATTAATGACATGACCTTAAAAAACTGAGTGATGAAACGTTTAATGACTTTGAAGAATGATTTTTCACCCTCTAAAGATTGCAGATTTCCTACCTTTATTATATCATCCTCTTTTACTCTTAGCTTTCTTGAAATTTCAGCAATTTCATGTTTTCCATAAACTGTTACGCCGGCTAAATCACCTTTACCAATTACAGATTGAAAAAAACAATTTTCATGGCACTCTTTGCTGGTATCAACATCCATAGTGCCTAAAACAAAGTGATGCAGCTGTTGCCCAACATTATTTATTCCGGATGGCGCAATAAAAAGCGTCAGCATTTGTAATACTTCCATCGAAGCAAGATGGGAACTAAATGCAAATACATTTTCATGGGCATCCAAAAATTTGGATTTATCCAATCCTTTAATGTACTCGGGGTCATCCAGCTTACCACTTATTTCCAGTACTGCATTTTCCGTTTTATATTGGCCTAAACATTCCAGGCAGGCCCTTTTGTAGCCAACTGTTTGCGCCTTCCAGTCCGCACCAATAATATTTGTATTTCGTTTATTGGTACGAACCAATATACCCCCGTCAATAACTGGTATTAAGTGTGCATAGGCAATGAAATTCAGTACCTGCCGGGGCCAGGGTCTATCTACACAACTAAATATGATGTCGCAATTTAACGCTGTTTCAAATCCCTGTTTTTCACATATACTATATTCACAAGAAGTAATTTTTACTTTAGGAGCGGTAGCACTTTTGCGTATTCCATCCGCTACAGCTAACACTTTAGCTCTTCCAATATCTTCTTTAAAAACATTAGTGAGCCTGTCAAGGTTTTTTTCTTCTACTGCATCAAAATCAATCAATGTAAAATTGGCAATGCCTGTTCTTGCCAGTATTTCTGCTACAATACTTCCGACACTGCCTAACCCTGCAATCCCAATTTTTAAACGGGACAAGTCTTCCTGCGTTTTACTTCCCCATGCAGAAATAGTACGTAATTGTTTTGCTGAATCAAAAATGGGAGGTAATATAGAATCATTGTATGTAATGCTTAGCTTTTTACCTATCACCCTTACTGCATCACACCAGTTGCGGTTATACTTTCTTTTCTCCTTTTCATCTTTTATCCAAAACCTTCCACTCCAGGCTCCATCTGTTCCCAAGGTTAATCCTAACAATGGGAATCCTGTAAGCCCCATTACTGAAGGCGACATTCTTGTTTCTGCTATTATATCATCTTCACTCATTCCCTGCCAGCCTGATGATGGATGAGAGTGCAAAAATGCAATGCCTTCTTTTCTTTCAGCAGCTATTTTTAATACCCGTTCAAAATAATGAGGAAGAAAGCCCACGTTGCCGTGAACATTTCTTTCATCTTCTTCTGGTAATATTATCTGCGACAATATTCCGGTATTTCGGTTAGTACCGTTACTGGGAATATAGGTTGCGAAGCACAAGTCTTCCTGCTCATCTTCCCGGATGAGGTGAGCAAAAAGTTCCTGATGAACCTCATCTGTCATTACTACGCTAAATGTTTTCATACTATAGTTGCAAATAAATTTCTGATATGTGCTAAATAAGATTTCACAGTTTTATCTGTTCTGTTCCATTCATTATTAAATGGCCTGCTCCAGTATTGCCAATCAGCACCTAAAGGGCTTGCATGAATGGCTCCGTATGGATGCACACCCCCACCGCCGGATACAGGTAAAAGATGTGGTTTAAAATGAGGCCCCGGCGGAGCATTCATCGGAAAGCTATCAAGTACCTGTAATCCCATCAATACTTTTTGCCCGGTAAATTTGCCAACAGGTATTTCATACTCAAATGATATAAAATCAGGAGCAGGCTCCTGAACTAAATAGCCAAGAGCCTGCAATTGATTGATGAAGTCTAATTTTGCCATACGCTGAAATTTAAGATACATTGGTTTCACCCCTGAAGGCTGATATAAATTTTACAGCCGGACATACCATTTTCAACGGTGTATTTGGGCTGTCTTTAAGGGAAGTCTGGCTGCCATCCGGATTAATCCTTACAAGGTAGTAATCACTTACAGGCGTTAATCCAGCCGCTTCCAGCATTTGATTTGGAGTTAACTCCTTTTGGTCGGTGGTTTCAGGCTCGTTATCCACGAAGTAATTAAACACTTCGGTTGGTTTCACCACAAAATGTTCAACACCGCCCTTTGATAAATCAACCTTTTCAGTAAGGTCAATTTTTTCAAAATCACAGTCTTTTAATTTTTGGTACAGCCAAAAGCACTCCTGTGGAGTAATTCCAGCTTTTTCCAATAGCTCCTTGCCAGTTACAAGATGGTGGTCGAAGGTGTAGTGATGACCGTCAATTTTCACCTTATACTTCTTACCAACCGGGGGCTTTTTACCTTCTTTTGTATAAGCCTCCACATCAATGATTTCCTCATGAGGTTCCTTACCCCCTAAGTTTTCTGTTTCTTTTTCCATTTTTATAAAAGTTTGTTTATATCTACTATATGTTGGCTAACAGGTTTTTTTTGCAGGTGGCCGTAAAAAAAACTATTTTACCAACATATACTAACATGAACAGGTGATAAATGAGTAGAGATACAGGAAACCAAACTCATATGGACTGGGAGGAAATTATTTTAAGGCTTACGGCCTTTACCCACTCATGGACAAGAGGGAAACCCTGGTTCAGGGGAGAAAAAACCGCTACTTTTCTGATGGGCAAGGAAGTGGAAGACTATGTTTATGCAGCAATTGGCAAATATCTGGAAGAACCGGAAAAATTTGACCCCAACAAGGGTGAGTTGCTTGAATATTTGAAATATAACCTGGTGCGGTCGTTTGTTGCCAACGACCTGCGGAGAAAGGAGAACAATCAAACTGATGATATTTTTGCGGAGGACAGTGAGGAAGATGAAGAAGACGGTTCATCTTCCTACTCTGAACGGGTGCTACCTTACACTGCAGCATTATTCCCGGATGATATTGATTATAATGCTATCAAAGAATTTATTGAAAAAGAAGTGCAGGGAGATGCTGATGCAGAAAACATTTTTTTGGGTATTTACACTTATGGTATGAAGCGAAGGGAAGTGATAGAAGAGTTTACCATGACAGCAGTTGCATTTGACAATGGAATGCGCCGATTGAATACTGTTATCAACAGGGCTGCTGCTCATTTCAACAAAAACACACAAACGGTATGAGCAAAAAAACAAATCAAAGTAAATCTGATTTTGTAAACCTGTTTCTCAGTACAGCCGAAAACGATAGCAGTAGCAAAGAAGCTGCAAAAGCATTTCTTGCATCTGAAGGAGTAAATACAGATAAGCTGATTTCGGAAGGGTTGAAAAGAGTGAAGAAAATGCAGATGCTGGCTAATGCCAGCAGAACTGAGAATGAAATGCAAGCTGCCGAAACTGTAAAAGAAGAAGCAACGTCATGGGTTGATAATTTATTAGCCAGTATCAATTTTTCTTTGCCGGAACTTGTACAAAAAGAAGAACTCTCTATGAGCTTCCGGAATGTAGAAAATCTAAGTCAGGATGATATCAGAAATATTCTTATCCGGCATTTTACATTGAAGTTTATGAATAAGCGGAATAATAACGAAAAATGAATTTCACATACACAGCAGCAGAACATGCAGCAAAAAAGGTATTGGATGAATGTGGATTGAATGACCCTACTGAAGAGCCATTAAAGAAAATTATTTTTGGGAGAAAAGCATTTTATGAAGAAGTGCCATTAGTGGGTAAAGAAGGTGAAATAGTATCTGTAGATAACAGGTCAATAATAACAATCAACTCCAACATACAATTTGAAACAAAAAAGCGGTTTGCTGCTGCACATGAGTTAGGACATTACGAAATGCACAGGCATTTAAAGTCCATTTTTTCCGATACGGAAGAAGATTTAATGAACTGGTACAAAGCAGGGCCACATGAAATGGAAGCCAACGAATTTGCGGCTGAGTTTTTAATGCCTTCCGAACTTTTTCATAAAGAGTGTGAAAGAAAAAAGTTTGAACCGAAAGTTGTTGAGCACCTGGCTAATCGTTTCCAGGTCAGTAAGACTGCCGCAATTTTAAAATTTGTAAAGCGGGGCAATCATCCAGTTTTTATCATGTATTGTAAGGATAACAAAATGAAATGGTGGAAGAAGTCAGATGACTTTTATCATTTTTGCCCCTTTGAATATGATGCACCGCCACCAACAGGCTCTGTAGCTTACGAAGTATTTACAAAAGGGAAAACATACTATGGAGATGAGTCAAAACAGGATATATGGAAGTCAGATTGGTTTCAAATGAAAAATGACGACGAACCTGATTCAAAGTTTTTTGAATATTGCTTACATGCCAAATCTTATAACTACACTATTAGCGTTATTTGGGAAAAGTAGTAACGGTTAACTTACCTCCCCACTTTTTTAAGCCGACACCGTTGAAAATGACGACAATTTTTTTCTAATGGGATGAATTGGGTAAATTATTAGGGTATTACCAGTTTCAACATTTCATGGCATTTTCGTTGCGTCGCAATCCTTTCATCGGCTGGTTAGAATGGCGACAAGTTAAGTTGTAAGTCTTGGCACAGATAATCAAGTACTCATGACAAATATATTTTCAAGTCAGTTTGAGTTTTTTGCTGATAATATCAAGTTGCCAGCAAAATGACCGTTATAAAAACTAAATAACCAGAACGAATCAAAATCTGCTTCTTCTACTTTGTTAATCTGGTACTTAAATGTTCCATTTGCAATTGAAACTTCATAAAATTTATCATCAAATCCTTTTGGAGGCACATTGAACCAATAAGTTTTTACATGAGCCTCGTCCCTACGGATACATTAGTTTGAAAATACTCTTTCTTAGCTTAGTGTTATACTTTGCTGTTCGTAAGATACCTTCTTTAAATAGCCTCTCAGCTTCACCACCTTGTCTTGCAATATGCATTCCTAAACAAGCCTTGAATTTTTCATCAAAATGGTGCTGCCTGATTATTAAATTCAAAACAGCATGGGACAGTAATCAAATCATCTGGCCGTGGTCTTGTTAAAGATTGCTTTTGGAGATACATGGTCTCTTATTGTTGCATCTCTGATACCACAATAACAGCAAAGTATAATTGTGTTTACTTTTCCCATTAAATGATTTACTACCTATTTATACCCTCGGAACGATTCTTGCTGCAGTTTTTATATCAAGAATTTGAACACCGAGTGATTGTAAAGTTTGTCTCATATCATTGAATACTGGTTCGTTGCCGTTTGGGTCAGCAATAGTAAGTAATGCTGTAAACGGTACACCAGTCTTTGGAATATCTTCACCATCACGAGCCAAATATTCTATATCTAATTTCCAGTTGGTACTAGGTCCTACACCGTTTGGAAAAGTTTTTTCTAACACTTTAATGGGACTCCATTTAAACGCATGTGCAATCTGGTCTTTTTCATAGAGATGGTTATCGTTCTTATCGGGTAAGTAAACTGGTTCAAGACGCCCTTTAAATTTACCATCTTTTTGCTGTTGCCTTAAATGCCCTTCTATATTGACTCTTACAAATTCTGCCCCAAAACGATAATCGAACGGTGGAGTACTCACTACAGTTAGTTTTGCATATCCACAACATTTTCCATTTTTTATTAAAGAAGGCGGCCAAGTAAAATCAAAACTCATTTTCAAACCTGGGTAAATTCTATTGGCAAACACAAGGGTAATTGAATTATCATTACCTTCTATTATACTCTCTGAATATTCTGGCATTCCAAAACCAACTAAATGTTTTATTACATCTTTTAATTTCTTATCCTGCAATGCTTCCGGTAAAGAAGCATGATGAACCAAAAGCGCAATTAGAGTTTCTCTGGAAACATCACCTTCAATGGCATGGTCTAGACTGGCAAGTGTTTTAGATACATGCGGTGCCGCATAGCTTGTTCCACATCCATCAACAATTGCTCCTGTGGTATCAATTGATAGTAGACCATGACCGTCTCCACTAACTTTGGTTCCTGAACCACCAACATGTGCCACATCGGGTTTTAATCCTACTCTTATTCCTGGCCCACGGCAAGTATAGTTACTTGGAGCATATGGCACTATTCCCTTTAAATTCGGAGGGTTTAAAGCTGATACACTTAAGTTTCTACAGCTTTCAGCTGGTTTTTTAATTGTATCATTTCTTGCAGACGCTAAAGAACTTAATGCTTCTGAAGCATCTTCTGGCCATTCTTTGCGAAAATCATTTCGCTTTGTATTTCCTGCTGAAATCACAAAAATAACATCTTTATCTTCTGCAATCTTATCCAGCATTTTAGCAGGTGGACTGTATCCATCAGTTGAAACATGCTCTTCTATATTAAGGCTAAAGTTAAAAATCCTTACCCCCGTCTTTGCCTTGAGTTCTTTCACTGCAATTTCTAACTCTTTAAAAAACTCTAATGGTTTATTATAGTAATTCGCAAAGAATTCAGCTTTTGGAAGGATGTCTAAATCAATTATTCTGCAACCATCTAACTCTTTGCAAATCTCTGCGCCATTTAAATTATTACTTGCTACTAATAGTCCACCAATAAATGTTCCATGGTCTTCGTCTTTATCCGAACTACTCAGGAGCCCCCACCTATCTTCTACCCAATCCTTTAATATTGAAGAAACGCCTCCATCAACAATTGCTACCTTAGGATAAGTTGTTTTGGGTTTAATTACAGGCACTTTAAATTTTTCTCCGATTTTAGCTTTTGAAATAACTGCACTTCTTGAAATTATCGGAGGTAAAACTATTTTCTTTACTAAAGGATGCACATCCAAAAAATTAAGTAACTCAGCATGTTTTTGCTTGTCCTGAATAATTTTCTTTACTGCACTTTGTCTTCTTACGGGTGATTGAGATGGCATTAATTGAATATTTGCGGGAGCATCGCTTTCCTCAAGCCTTACACCAATCATTGCTGAATTTTTATCACTATCTACCAGCCTCGAAACAATTAATCCATTTCCGAATTTTGATAGCCCATCGGTAAAACTTTTAAACAACTTATATTTTTGAGGGGATAAATTATCCCATTCATGTCTTGGAGGAGGAGTGTCAAATAGTTCAATTATATATGCCCCACCTGTTTGTGGATTGGATATCCACTTTAATCCTTCCGTTACCGAGAATTTCCTTTTATCAGAAGCAGTATAAGGTTTTATTTCGTCAATAGAACCTATCTCACTTCTTATATTACTTGGGTGAGGAACTGATTTAGTTTTACCCCCTATAGTTACTTCTTTCCATTTTGTAAACGTTTCAGCCTGCATAACTTTTTCGTTGATTTTGCTGATGTATTTAGGCTGGAGTTCTACATATAATTCTCCCAAATCCCCAGCACCAACAACAGGAGCAATATCCTTACTAAACATAGCTGTAGTTGGTCTATGACTTTTAGCTAAGGCAGATTGCTTTAAAGTGAGTTTCGCATAAGAAATTTCTGAAAACTCATTTTCTATCTGCATATCTCTTATTGCTAGAAGTTCATTGTAGATTTTATCACGGTGAGTAACAAACTCCTCGTCTTGGCCAGCATAAAAATCTTTGTTAGGGCCACCACCAGTACGGTCCCACGATTCAATAAAATCGTTTGTATTTAAGACAATTTGAATTGGACTATTCGCCATAATTTATTTTTTCAGTTTCTTTTATTTTAGATAACTGTTTGCTTAAAGAGGAAGGAGTAACCCCTAATAATTGTGCAATATCTTTTTGTTTAAATGAAAACCTATTATCATCCAACAGTGCATGAGTTAGTTCTTCATCGCTGTGAACTAAAATATTTCTTTTTTTAAGTTCTATCCTTCCTGTATTTAGGATTGCAAATTTTCGAAGTAAATCCACAATACTATTTTCCGAATTTAGTACATAAGCCTTTTTCAACCATTTTACAAGCATTTCCGCATCTGCACCAGATGCACCTTCTATACTCCATGAAAGAAACTTTATTTCATTCTCTTCCAATTCCAAAGGAGAAAGCTTTTTACTTATTAATGTTGCCATCACTTCGTACGATGGTTTTGGAATTTCGATTTGTACTTCAAATCTTCTCCAAATAGCGGGGTCTAATAAACTTTCATGATTAGTCACCCCAATTGTAAAACCTAGCTCTTTTCTGCTATCTAAATTTTGAAGGAGCGTATTAACAACCCTTTTGATTTCACCAACTTCTTGAGGGTCATTTCTTAATTTGGCAATTGCATCAAATTCATCTAATAACAAAATGCATTGGTATTTAGATGCGAAAGAAAAAAGATTACCAATATTACGAGATGTTGTACCTAAGAAAGAAGACATCAAACCGTCTAAACGAGCTAATACGACAGGAATATTTAGTTGCCGTGCTATCCAAAGTGCAAGATGAGTTTTTCCAGTACCGGGAGCGCCATACACTAAACAAGACCTTGATGGATGTGCTTCAATATTAGAAAGTTTGTCAAAATTCCTCCACTCATTTAAAATTGATTCAATAGCCATCTCAACATTTGCGCTAAATAGAGGTGGCTCAGAAGGTAAGTCGTTTGGGAAAATAATTTCTGCAAGAGGAGTGGCCGTTTCTTTGTCAACGGGAATAGGAGTCTTGTATGTTAGTTCTTCGCCCTTTAATCCAGAAAACGACCGCTGAATTCTGCTCGGAGCCATGTCAAAGGTTTTATTTACTGAATTCAATAAAACGGATAATGATTTTGCCTCTTTCTTATGCCCATCTTTTTCCAACGCCTCTTTTAGTCTTTCGACCTGATGTATAATAGCATCTGAAGGGTTCGTTAGCGCAGACCGACACAATGCTTGTATGATGTTGAAATGCTCCATAAATGTGTTAACAGGGATATTATCCCCTCATTAATTTATATTTAATGCCAAATATAGGAAATTAATTTCCAAAATACATAATAAAATTCTCAAAAAAGAGTAAATATTTCCCAAAAACACAGTTTTGTTGACAATTTAAGCTGTTTAGTTGAAGGTGAAATACTGCGTTATTGCTGCATTTCCTTCAACCTCCCCACTTCCTCCCCAATCAACCGCTTAATATCCATCTTCACCTGGTAGTAATTATCCAGCACCTGCTGTTGGGTAACATTGGTAACCGCAGGAATATCCCGGTAGTTACTCACTTCAGCATTTAGTTTTTCATGGTCGTTGATGATTTCGGAGTGAAACATTTTTAGTTTGATTTTTTCTAATGGGTCGTCGGCAACCATGCCCACAAACTCACCTGAAGAAAGAGCTGCAATTTTACTGGCTGGAATTGCAGCATCTAATTGTTTACTGTGACTGACGGAAGTATCCATACGGTTGATGGAAACACTCTGCCTGTCCTGCATAATTTTTCCGAACCGTTCACTTAGCAGTTTAGATGTTTCACCCATTACCTGACCGCTGATAATATTGCCGGTGATATTTACAATTACATCGGCTTGTTCTCTACCATAATCTTTTTTCAACTGACTAAAATCTTGCATGGCCAATGTGGTGGCAACTTTATTACTTCTTGCAGTGGCAATCAGGCTGTCAATATTGTTGAAGTAAATTGTAGGAAATTCATCAAATACCAAACTGCATTTTTGCATCCCCTTTTTGTTTACCTGCCGCACTAACCGGGAAACATACAGCGACAACACCGCACCATAAATCTGCTGCTTCTCCGGATTGTTGCCCACACAAACAATTTTAGGGTGTTTGGGGTTGTTTATGTCCAACGTAAAATCATTCCCGGATAATACCCAATACAATTGTGGTGCAGCCAACCTTGCCATACCAATTTTTGCAGAGGCTACTTGCCCTTCCAATTGCTCCATTGCATCATTTTGATAAGCGGTGATGAAAGGATTTACCAGCACTTCAATTTCAGGTTGTGTATTCAGCACCGGAAACAATTCATCATACTCTGCCTGCATCAATTCTATTACATGCGGCAGGGTGCAATATTTTCCATCGGCATATTTTCGTAAGAACCAAATAACAGCCGTAACAAAATTGATGGGTGACTCTACAAAGAAATCTCCCTGCTTGTTTATCCATTCCCTGTTTAACCCCAACAAAATTGTTCTGGCACTTTCTGTTGCATCTGTAATGTCATTCATACTGTTTGGGTCAAGCGGATTGCAGCGGTGTGATACAGAAAGGTTGTCGAAATTAATTACATAGAATGATGGCTTTACAGAATAGTTGTGTTTGTTTTGCTGCAGCCAGTTGTAAACAATTTTACTGAGGTCATCATATTTAAAATCATATACAAACATGGCAAAACCTTTTTCAATATGCTGTTTAATTACATGCTGAATCACAAACCAGCTTTTGCCGGAGCCAGGGCTGCCAATAACTAACAAACCTCTAAAAGGATTGATGATATTTATCCAACTTTTTCTAACCCTGTTTTTTAAATTATATCGGGCAGGAAGGTTGATGGAATATTCGTTACTTATTAATCGTTCTTCTTGGGGAAAAGTTTCATTGAGAGAATTGAAAACATCATCACCTAAGTTTAATTTGATTAAACGGCTGAGTAAGTTGCCGCCAGCCAGTATCAGTAGAAAGCCAATGCCGGTAGCAACTATATAAACAATGGCAACTGTTTGCACATCATACTGTAATTTAAAAAGTAGCTGGCTTGAAAAATAGAGCAGCAATCCAAGCAGCAAATAAGCAGTAATACTTTTCCAGTTTATCTTTTCATCTTTTTTTCCCTGTGCACCAAACAATGAAATAACCAGCAGCCCCAATGCTATACATTTTGATGTAAGCTGATTTTGAAATAGTCCTGTATTGGAAATATTTTTCATCAATCGGTCTGTGATGGTGCTTTTGATTTCCCACTGCTCAAAAGCTACATAGCAGTAGTAATAAAAATGCAGCAGCAAAATAAAGATGCTGGCAAATCTTGTCAGGTCAACTATCTTCCGAAGCCCCTGTTCATTTTCCCCTGTGTGTGACATAACATCAGTTTACATTTTATAAATTTGGTTTCTTCTTTTTCCGTTTCTTTTTTAGCAGGCTGTTGGGTATGTTATCGTATTGCTCTTTTGTGGATAGTAATACATCTAAATGGCTTTCAGTTTTCGTAGTGATAGTTTTTGTCTTATCATGTTGTTTTTGCTGGCCTATTTCTTTTTGAATAGAACCACCGGCTCTACTGTCTTTAGTTTCATCTTTGTTAAGCGATTTTTCAGTGCCTGTAGATAACCTGCTTTGCAATGCCGCAGCGCTGTAACCTTTGCCTAAATCACTGCCATTAAAAACAACTTTGTTTTGATTATCCACAAAAGTGATTCCGTACAACCGACCTTCAGCATTTTGGCGAAGCAGAGTGTAGATATTCTTCTGCTTTAAATGCTCCATCAGTTCTTTCATTGTGGAAGGCGATTGGGAAAGGCATTCATCCAGCTTGGTTTTAACAAAAAGCTTTAATGATTCTTTTGCAGTTTCATTATCTGCAAATTTCTTTTCCAGATTTGTGAGTATTGGTTTGCAGGAAATGGAACTTGCTTTAATAGGAACACCTACTTTATTTCCATGGACATCTAAAATGCGATATACTAATCCACGGTTCTTATAAATTCTGCCTGCTTCTTTTCCTCTGTCTGCAACTACATTGAACTGTTTTAATGCAGCATTAAACTCAGGCAGGGAAGTAAACTTGTATTGACTGAATACTGCACCCACTATATTTGAAATACTGCGTTTAGTTTCAGATTTTCCATAAATAGCTTTCTCAACATCTACCGGCTTAATACCAGGCTTCATTAATTGCTGCTGTCTTTCTGCTTTTACCAAGCCGTACTGTTGCTCAATTTCCTTTCTTGCTTTTTCAGATTGGTTTCTGCCAATGTTGTGGGTGTTAATTCTGCTGCCATCTTGTTTGATAGTAGTGCTAACAATGTGTATGTGCGGATGCCCTGCATCTTCATGTTTATAAACTAAGTAGGGTTGATTGCCAAACCCAATCTTTTGCATGTAGTCCGATGCAATCTGCAACAACTGGTTTTCTGATAGTTTTTCTGAAGGGTCAAAATTTAATGATACATGCAGGGTTTTGGTAGTTGCTCTTTCATTCAAACTATTCAGTCTTTCAAAGCCAGAAAGTTTCTGATAAAAATTCATCTCCTTAGCATCTTTCAAATAATTAGCAGCATGAAGGCAAACAGCATTTCCCTTCTGCACTTTCTTTTCGTTGTAGTTAAGTGCAGCTTCAATACTTTTTGGTGTAGTTATTTTTGCAACCATTGCTCATAGAGTTGATTCATCCGTAATTTTATTTCTTCTACTTTGCTGATTAATACTTTCTGCAAACCGTCATACTGTTGCACCCAAACCCGGAACTCCGGAATTTTATCCAGTATATGCAATTTGTGTACTGCCTGGTTAAAATTATTGCCGATGGCATTGAGTTCTTTTTTTAGGTTCAGCATATCCAACAAAAAATCATCGGCACTTTCGTTTCTATACTTTACTGTAACAGGTTTTTGCAACGCTACTTTCCGCAGGTAAGCACTGGTATCTTTTTCGGTAGTTTTTCCCTGCAGTTTTGTTAGCTGATTTATTTCGGCTTCATTCATCCTAACCACTACCATTTTGCTCCTCACTTCACTTTCTAACTTCTTCATGGTTTTAAGTTTTCTGTTTCAATACCCCGAAACGACTCCGGAGTGAAGGGCAAGATGACCCAAACGTATAACGTTTGTACATCTTGCCATGTGCAAGACACGGCACATTATGCCTTTACAAAATCTATTCCTTGAGAATATTTTATGCCATTGCAAATTCATAGAATAACGGGTGTAAAATCTGTACCAGTATTACTGTTTGCATGGCTAATTTTTAGTCAAGCAATCCATAAAGTTTCATTTACTTAAGAATGGTTATTTTTACTACATGGAAATGGATATAAAGACTGAAGAAATCAAGCAGATTATTTTTGGCGATAACAAACAGTTTTCTTACACCAGAAAGCAGGTAGAAATAAAAAATATTTTAGGTGCTGCTGTTGCTGTTTTAGATGAATATTCTATTACAGATTCTGCTGGCATAAATTACAAATTATATAAGACGAAGGACGGTAATTGGTATGATTTACCTGAAGCGAATACAGGGATTGCTAAGAGTATTTTACTTGCTTTAAAGTTAAAAATTGACAACCAATAGATTCTTGTTTACTGGCTTATTAAACGAAGTCTTTCCAAAATATAGCTGTTCGTTATTCTTTCCTGCTCTAATCTTTTACTATTTGTTTGCAAGAAACTGTACAGTTTTAATTCGTCATCATTCAGTTTTTCTAATTGTAGTTTTCTGTATGTGGAAGTAACCGAAAACTGGCTAAACTGATGATATGTTTTTTCATCCATCAGTAAACTCATGGATGAAGGGTAATACTGGCGGATAATATTCAGCATTTCAAACCCGGCAGCATCGAGGTCGAACCAGCAATAAAGTTGTGTATTGGTTAGCCAGGGAATATGTTTACTTACACGGCTTTTAAAGCCTTCACCAAAAATTGCCACCGAATTTTTTACTTTAGGAAAGGACAGAAAGCAGGCTTTGTTTTCAATAATAAATACTTTTTCAGGTTGCCAGTTGAGCAATGCAGAATCGTCAATCGTTAATGCCAATTCATCAAACCCAATTATATGCTTTAAACTATCATCTAACAGCCTTATTTGTGCATATACAGTGGGCTTTTTAACCAAGTAGCGTCCTGAAAAATCTGTTTCACTTTTGTTTATCCAATCCTGCGGTAGAATATTGTCCAATAGCTTCTTCAAAGCTGCTGTGTTGTCCTCAATGAATTTTGAGTGTACTTCAATAGGGAGTTCCCGTAAATACAAATTATGCGGTGGATTATTCTGATAAAAATATCTGCAGACTTTTATTAAATCCTGCATATTGGAAGCCTGATGTAGCAAGAAAGGGCTATTATCCTTCGCCCATTGCGTTAATGCCGGAAAGGATTCTGTCAGTAAGTGAAACGCTTTTTCAATAACTGAATAATCAGCTATCCTGTTGGTATAAAAAAGATAATCATCTAACGTTTCAAAATAGATTTTAGCTGGCAGTTTTTGTTTTGTACCGTCAATTGTTTTCAGTGTCCATTCTACGGAATAGCCTTTGCCTTTAACTTCTTTTGATTGCTGGTATAACGGAACAATAGCAGCTTTCAACTCACTGAAATTGGTGCCGGAAATACTTTTATTGGCTGAAATTGATAATGGAAATACTACTTCACCATTCAGAATGGCTTTTACAATTTTAAAAAACTGTTTATCTGACTTTTGAAATAGTTCTTTGAGAGTAATCATTCTTTAACTTCGGCTAATTGTTTAAAGCTTTCTTTCTTTTCATAATACTGCTCCATTGTAAGGTTATACAACACAGAATTTTTCTTGTTTTTTATTTCTACAAAATGAACAGCATTGATGTAGGGTTCAGCAATATTGATTTTATCCAAAGGAGTAACTACTAATATTTGAAGATTTAGCTGGGCACAAAATTCCATCAGGAACTGGCTTTTTTCCGGGTCTAATTTACTGAAAGCTTCATCTACTGTAATAAACCGAAGGCTCTTATGTTGTTTACCTTGTTGAAAAATACCAAACTGGTGTGCAATAGCTGCTCCTAAAATTGCGTAGGTAAACTGTGCTTTTTGCCCTCCAGAATAGCTGGCGGTATTATCATGATATTGACCGGCCTTATTATCCATCGCCGAATATTCCCTGGCACTGAATAAAAGCCAGTTTCTAACATCTGTTACTTTTCGCCTCCATGTTTCCTCTGTCTGCAATTCTGTGATTAATTCTTTAATTTTGTTGAATACTTCAAGCCGGTAATTTTCGTCTTTCTGCGTAGCAAAATCAAGTGTGTTTGGGATGGCTGCATTCAGTTGACCTCTGAATATATTTATTTCATTTTCTCCCCTTAGCTGCCTGCACTCCAATTGCAAATAAGTATCGGGATTGCGGTTAAAGGTTATTTTTTTCAATGGCACATTCAGTTCCTCAATCATGTCTTCAATTTTACTTAATTCATTATTGAGCCATGCCCGGTAACTGGTTAATGCATCCAGCATACTTTTATCCATATAGTCCCTGAATCTTCGCTTGTGCTCCACCAATCTTTGGGTTTGGATTGTTTTATACAAATCTTCCATGTCTGCAAGCCCGGAAAGGTCACCGCTGATGTTCATTACATCACCACTCCAGTTGGCAAATTCATTAGTGATTTTTTCTCCGGGATTTTTGAATGCAGCAATTAAAGAAGTAGTCTCCAGTTCAAGCTTATTCACTGTAGCCCCGGCTGATTTTTGTCTTGCTTTTAATTTGATAGCAGCCTGTGTCATTAGGTTTTCAAACTGAGTCAGCGTTTTAATATCCGAAGACGCAATTTCTTCTTCAGTAAGAAAGAAAAGAATTTCCTTTTCTCCTGCTTCCTGCAAGTCTTCAAAGTTCAGGCTAAGTTTACGAAGATTCTTTTTATTATACTCATCGTCCAGTTTGCTGAGTTTAGTAATAAGGTCATCCCTTTTATCATTTGCCTGCTTTAAGTTCTTTTCTACTTCTTTAAGTTGATTTACAATTAGCTCATACGCATCTGATGATTTTTTTAAATCCTGTACCTGCTTGTTTAAATCATTAATCTTTTCGGCATGTTGTGCCCAGTTTATTTCATCGTAGTTTTTTATAAGTATGAGATTGGAAATGGTTTGACGCTTTACCTGCAAAGCAACAATAAGTGGTGTTAGTTCTTTGATTTCGTCAGACAGTTTAGTATGTAACTTTTCTTCATTATACTTCTGTTGTTGAAGATATTGGATGGTAGCTTTATTATCCCACCCAAGCCTGTATTTTGATTTATTCCATCGTCCCGGCCGGTCATCTTTTTCGTGCCGGTTTACGTTTCTTATTAGCCCATTGGAAGTAATGGCTTTTGGTGAACCATAAAAAACTTCCAAATCATTTGTACAGTAATAATTAAACCTGTCAAGCAGGGTAGTTTCAAGCCATTTGGTATGGGCTGATTCTTTTAATTCCAATTTATTTACCAGGGCATCATCATCTGCAGGCCAGCGAACAATACTATTAGATGGCCTTTTTTCCATTTTTTGATATACCAGTTTTGTTTGCATATCATTATTATAAATGAATTGGTTTGCTGCTTTACTGAATTTTTCAGGAACCAACAGTTGCATGGAGAAATTGTGCAACAATTTTTCAATTGAATCTTCCCAAAGCTGTTCTGTTGTTTTTACTTTAATTAATTCGCCTACAAATGGAAGCTCCTCTTCAGTGGTTTCGAGAATGTCTATAAGTCGTTTTCTTGCATTAATCAGGTCGTCTGGTATGCGGTTTTTTCTTGCCAACAGCGAAGTAATCTGTTGCTGCAGATTTTCTATTTTCACCTCTTTACTTTCTTGTTCAATATTCAATCGTACTTTCTTTTCTGAAAGTTTTTCTATTTCCACCGGAACAGATGTATTTAGTTCCTGAATTTTTCCATAATTAACCCTAAAGACTGACTCATCAATTTGAGTATCCAATTTTAACTGTTCGCAATAACCAATGTAACGGGTACTTTCTGCACTTTTACGATTTCTTTTGTCTGTCTCCGTATCAATATCTTTATTCAAAAGAGAAATTTGGCTGTCAATATTCAATGCAGCCCTTTGCGTAATCAACTGTTCTTTTTCTTTATCAAGTGTATCAACTGAAGCTGAAATCAATTCTTTATCTTTTTGTACTATTTCAATATCCAATTCCAACCTGTCAACATCTTTCTCCAATAACTCATATTCTATTTTGCCAAGAAAGAAAGGCATTTGTTCTTCTACAAAATCCAGCTTTTGTTTTTTAATTCGTAAATCATCCAGCTTCTGTTTGTTTTGAATTACAGGAGCCAGTAATTCAAGCTGCTTTTCATCTTTCTGAATGGCTTTGTGACTTATCAATAAATCACTGTAATGAGTATGCAGGCTTTTAAACTGCTCTTCGGCCTCAGCTTCTTCCAACATTTCCTGGCGAATAAAATTTGTTAAATCACCCAGTACTTTAATGCCTACCGTTTGGCTAAAAAGTGACAATGCTTTGTCTCTTAATCCAAACAGTTCGCTAAACCTTGCTGCATATTCTTTAAAGCTGTTATAAATTTCTGTTTTGGCATATTGCTTTACTAATTTCTTTTTCCAGTCACCTTTAAAATCGAAATGGTCTTTGCCAAAGTGCTCTGTGATAGTAAGTGGATAAGGGGAAACTATAAATATCTTTTGCAACCCGCCATTACCAAACCATCGTACTTGTACCAATGAAATGGTATGTTGAGTGCCGGAGTTTTGAAAGCAGGCAATCAAAACCGAATAAGGATTATCTGCTTTGGTACGTAGTTGTTCAGTATCTGCTTTTTGATTGGCTTCAGAAAATATTTTTCCATGATAACCCCAGAAGTATGAGTTTTCGTCCCGTTCTTTTTTTGATTCTGCACCGGACGATTGATTATAAAACCGCTTATGAGTTGGCACAAGTAGGGTGAGCAGGGCATCAATCAATGTTGTTTTGCCACTGCCGTTTGCCCCGGTGAGCAGGGATGTACGACCATCAGGTTGCAGTTTATACACTTTGCCATTAAATGTGCCCCAGTTAAATACTTCCAGGTATCTTAACCGGTAGCCATTGTCTGACTGATTATTGCTGAACAGGGTTGACATAATTGCTTAACTTATTCTTTATTTCCTCCAGTTTATCATTACTTATAAAAGCCTTAATAATCCTTTTAATTTCATATTGGTTGTTATCCTTATTGGCGGCATCCTCACGGTTTAATTTCAAAATTCCAATATTGAGTAAACTGGTAATTGGCTTTGACAGGTCTTTCCATAATTTACTTTTGTTGGGCTGCTCCTTATAAAACAATTCTATCCTCTCTTTAATTTCTTTTTGTGTGAGGTAGAATTTAGTGCCATCACTTTTGATGTCAAATTCTTCTAACCCTTCCCGGAGAATGACGGCCAGCAGCGTAGCTTCATAAGTAAGGGATTGTTTTCTCATTAACCGGGGCAAAGGAGTTTCATCGCTTTCACCGGCTTCCGGTTGTATAATCCTTGCAAAGCCATCCTGCTCGGCAATTTCAAGGGTCATACCTATTTTGCCAAAATACTCCTGTATGGCAGATGACCAGGCTTGCAATTCCCGCCAGATATTTTTATCGTCTGCATATACAGGCCCCTGTAACAGCTTAATGATTACCGCTGCAAATGGGGCTCTTGGAATTTTTGTTTCCATATTAATTTATTTGTGGCCTTGTATATATTACCATCGGCACATTTATTTTTCTTTCGCCGATTGATATCGGCTCTTTTGCTTCTTCAATAATCAAGTGATGTGAACCCGAAGTGGCTATTGAAAAATAACCGACTATTTCGCTTAACCCATTTTCAACCCCATACTCATCAATAATTTCCTTAAGCGTAACCTGGGTTTTATTTTCCAGCATCCTGTCAATACGTTGCTGTAATTTCTTTTTGTCAATGGTAAACTGGTCAAAAAGAAGTTTAAAGTCGGCTTCGCCTTCCTCATTCGTACCATCCGGAAACAGTATGCCTGTAACATCATCCTTTTCCTCTCCGGGTTCCCATCTGTCAAAAAGATTAATGTATGGCTCATCTTCAATAACTATAAAATCATCTTCCTTAATTTTCATTTCAATTAGTGTATATGCCATTTGCCTTATGTCTCCAATAAGTTCCATAGCCCTTCTTCTTTCTAAAAGATTTTTCTCAGAAAGTACCCGGCTTATTTTTTCACTCAGTTTACGGTTGGAGTCAATTACTTTTCTGCCTGATACATGCAGGTAACGTTTCAGGTGTTTTAAAAATCTGTCGTTATTATAGTCAATACCTTGTTCATTCAATAATTGATACAGCCTTTCTGTAAGTTGTGTAAATTCCTGCTGCCTTCTTTCATCCATCAAAAACTCCCAGAAAGCTTTGAAACTTTTCCCTTGTGGCTTTTGTTCTATCTCGTCAAGAGCATCAAGAGCAAATACCAGTAATGTACCCTTGGCTACATCTTTTTCATTGTACTTTCGTTGTATGTCTTTACGAATTTGCTCAAAGTTTTGTTCTACTTCGCTAAAGTCTGAGAGTAATTCCCTTGCCATTTTATTTAAGTCGTAAAACTGTTCTTTAATCTCTGTTTCGTCAAATACGGATGGCTTCTTTCCGGATTTCAGCAGGTTTATTTCATTTTCAATTTCCCATTTTTTCTTTTGAAGTTCTTCCACTCTTGCTTCTGCATCTTCGTTGGTTTGTTCAATCATTTTCTGAAGCTTAAAGAAAATATCTTTAAAGCGGCTGTTGGTTCCCACATGGCTTCTTTTTTCTAAATCTCCCAGCCATTTTAATACTTTTTTTGTATCGGGAGTCAATTCATGTAAGTCTTCACCATCATCGTTTGGATACTTACTAAGAAAGCCACTATTACTCCACTTATCAATGTATTGGGCTGCCCGTACAGAAAAATCGTCAAACAGAGTCCCGGCCTCCAATTCTTCGTCTTTTTCTTCATAAGAAAGCTCTTCCATATAGCCTTCCAGTTTGCTCCGTAATTCACTATTTGTGATGGTGGTAATATTGGCATCTGCAAAAACCTTATGAAAAAAGGAAATAATGAACGGGGCATTCTTTGCCCTCATCAGCAATAGCGGTTTTGCTGTTTTAAACTGTACAAGTATTTCCTCAAAGGTCATACCTCTAAAATAAGATATTTAAGCTAAAGAAATGAAGCATAATGCTTTAAAGAGGCTATAAAAGCCCCTCATTTGCAAAGCTGTAATACCCTTCGCTGGTAATAATAATGTGGTCTATTACTTTTATATCGTGGTAGGCAGCAGCACATTTTATCTTTTGAGTTAATTCCTCATCAGCCCGGCTTGGTTTTAAATTGCCTGAAGGGTGATTGTGGGAAAGTATGATGGAAACTGCCAGAGATTTTAATGCAGCGGCCAGTATCAATCTTGGGTCGGCTACTGTGCCTGTTAAACCACCAGCAGATGCTTCATAAACACCAATTACTTTGTTGCCTCTGTTTAATAACATCACTTTAAATTCTTCCTGCATCTCAATGGTGTTTTCATTCCATAGTTTTTTCAGTAATTCATAGCAATCTTTAACGCTGTTTATCTTTGGCCGTTGAGATGGCTTTACGGTTGTTTTATAAACCAATTCCACTTCTGCTACTTTTGTCCATTCCGGAAAATTCATTGCTAACTGTTCCATAACTTTTCATTTTTAAGATTTAAAAATTAATTATGGAACCTTATCCGCCTTTTGGCGACCAAGGCAATGAAGCAACGGAATAAATAGTATCTGTGGCAATAATGGAGCAGCTTTCTTTATGCCGGAATTTCATTGCCGCCACGGAGACGAAAGGCGAACTTTGTGGGAAAATTAATGAAGAAAAATAATAAAAACATTTGCTTTCTTCGTCAGTCAATCTTATTATTTGTGTATGGTATCGTAAAAGCCGCTTGGCGAATAAATATGAAGTGAGATGGAGTTCGCATTCAAGTTCTTTAAGATGTGGGATTCAGATGCTTTTATATAGCCGACATCATCTTTTTTGTAAATGGTTTCAATAGGACGATTATCAATAAACTTTTCTTCCATCAATTTACCTTTCAGAATTTTCATCAGGCAGCCATTCTGTGGATGGGGGTGTTTTGGAGTCGACTGTAAAGGCATCCAGCAAAGTAACCGGATTTCAAATTTCTTTGCCCGGTATAATGTTTTAGATAAGTAGCTATCATCTTTAAAAAAAACAAATTGCTCAAAACCTTCTAAATCCAGTTGCTGAAATTCATCCCGAAATAGTTCAAGGGTAACAAAGCTTTCCATTTCAGTGAACTGTATTAATCTTTGCTGCAATTGTACCAGATTCATTGTTTTACTTTTAAGCACCAAATTGCCGAAGGTGGTGGTCGGTATGTTTATAAGCCAGATAGCCAAGTTGGTCTTTTGTCATTTTTCCAAAGAAAGGGTGTACAAAATCAGTATTGGAAAACTGTGCATACTCTTCAATCAGGTTAATCCAATTTTTTCTTTCAAGTTCTATGTCACCACTTGTTTCTTTTATCTTAAACTGCGGCATCGTAGGTACATTTCGTTTAAATGGAGTTTGGTCTTTTATAAAATCTTTCAGTGCCATTTTACCAAACAAGCGGCCAAGAAATGATTGCTTGTACTTCTTTTTTCCCAATGCCATTTGTTCCCATTGTATGCAATGTTTCAGCATCTGGTAAACATTCATTTTGCCCCATTGAGCGGTATTGTTTGGGCTAATCAATTTGATTCTTGCTATCAATTCATCTCTTATTATTTTATCAAATATCGTTTTCATACAACACTATTTAATGTTTGAATTTATTTTGCTGATGCAGCATTACTTTTCGGCTGTAAGGAAAACCAATTGCCTGAATCGTCTTTAAACAATGCTTCCGTACCATAAAATTCTTCCTTCGGTGCTTTCATAAATTCAACCCCTTTTGCTTTTAATTCTTCGTAGGTGGCGTAAATATCATTACATTCAAAAACGCCACAACCAAATGTTCCTTTCTTAATCATCTCGATTATTGTATTGGCAGTTTCTTTCGGAAACATTTTACCGACCGTAATTGGGAATAACACAATTTCAATATCAGGTTGCTCCGGCGGACAAACGGTAAGCCATCGGCTTTCAGGGCCCATTGGCACATCTGTTACTATTTTAAAACCAAGTTTGTTGGTATAAAAGTCCAATGCACTATCCTGGTTAAGTACATAAAGGGTAATGTGGCTTAATTTTGTAATCATTACTTTAGTTTATTGATGATGATGTAAAGATGAGCAATGATTAAATAGGAAGCTATTCCAAAATTGCTATTTTTCGTCCCACCCGTTTTGAGAAATAAAACAACCGGGAACAAACTTGAGGGGAGATTTTGCAATTTGTATTTTTATCTGCTGCTGTTCTTCAAGGAAAGCTGAAGGAGTTGACCCAACGATGCGTTTGAAAAGGCTGCCAAAGGAACTTAAACTTTCAAAGCCCACAGCATAGCAAACTTCTGTAACTGGTTTGCCAATCCGCAATAACTGCGTTGCTTTTTCAATGCGGATAAAAGTTAAATATTGATGTGGTGTTTTGCCATACACTTTTTTAAACAGCCGGATGAAATGAAATTTTGAAAAGTAAGCTTCATCAGAAATATTATCAAGGTCTATTTTGTCTGCGTAATTATTATCTATGTAAAGTTTAGCCTGAACAATTCGCTGGTATAAATATACTTTGGGGTATTGTTCCGGTGTCATTTTTACAAGTTAAAAAGTTTAATGGCTTACGGTTTTGTACTGATGCTAACCTCTAAGTAAATCTACATTCATTTTTAATAGATTTGTAAACAAATAAAACCAACAAGCCATGCTTGAGGGCATTGCTCTTTTTTTTGTGTTTGAAAAAATCAAGCAGCCACGGAGACCAAATACGAACTTTGTGGGAGAATTAATGAAGCAATACCCGTATTATTATATCAGGAAGAAAAACTGCCTAAAAGGTTTTTTGCTTTCTTTTTACAATACATCCTGTAGATGATAATTATGGATGAAAATATAGTAAGAATGCCTATAAATGCAATTGAAAAGTCAATACTAAACAAGTCTGTGAATATTCCTGTTAGTAATGCACCAATCACATATCCTAAATCTCTCCAAAATCTGAATACGCCTAAACTCTTTGCTCTTTGTTTTGGGTTGGTATCTTCTGCAATAGCAGACAGAAAAGTAGGATAAACAATAGCTGTTCCAATTCCCAAAATAACTGAGATAGTAATGTAATGAATAATGTTGCTTGAAAATATTATTAGTATAATGGCCATTCCCTGCAATAACATTCCCCAAAACAATAAATCTCTTTTGCAATAGATGTCTGCCAATTTTCCGGTTACTAACTGCCCCAATCCCCATACTGCCGGGTAAACCGCTGATATTATTCCTATTTGCTCAATGCCAAATCCTCTTTGTGCCAGCAGCACCGGCATTATTCCCCAAATCATTGCATCGTTCAAGTTGTTAATTAAACCTGCCTGTGTTACGGAGCCCAAATTTTTATTAAGCCATGATGTTTCTGCAAAAACATTTTTTAAAAGTGGAACACTATCGCTTTGTTCTGCTTCCTTTTTTACATGGCCGCTGGTGTCTTTCACAAAAAGCCAGGATAATAATGTGCCTGCAACAACAAATACAATTCCTATAATAAATGGATAGGGCCTTAATCCGTAATTGGCTGCAATATTGCTGGTGGCAAATGCGACTAAGCCCAACATGCCATAGCCTGCAAATTCATTCAAGCCCATTGCAAAGCCCCTTTCTTTTTCTCCTACTAAATCAATTTTCATCACTACGGTGCTGCTCCATGTTAAACCCTGATTAATTCCTAAAAGAATATTGGCAACTATTATCCAATTCCAATTGTTAGCAAACATCAAAATAAAAGGCACAGGTATGCCGATTAACCAACCAACTAGTAATAACCTCTTTCGACCAAACCTGTTTGCCAATGCACCTGTAAAATAATTGGTGAAAGCTTTGAATAAACCAAATACAATAATGAAGGATAAAATAATTGAGGTAGAAGTAAGATGAAATTCTTTTTCCGCTATTTCAGGCAATAGGGTTCTTTCCAAACCAATCATGCCACCTACAAGAGCATTGATGAGTACCAATAGCCAAAACTGTTTCCAATTTTCTTTCAGCCCCAATTGTATGTTAGTTTTTTGTTGCATTATGAAATTGCACACCTGTTTGCTCCGGCTTCTAAATCAACAGGGTTTATATCACTAAAATCGCCTTTGATATTTTTTTCAACTATTGCTAAGTAGTTGGCTGGTGTTGGTGGAATACGCTGTTGAATTGTTTTGATAAATTCTTCCTCGTTTAGTTGGAGAATGGCAACATTTTGTTTGATTCTTCCGATTGTGGTTTGAATAGGCTTGTTATCAAAATCTACCGGCTGGCTTGTATGTGCTGGAAGCACAACAATATTTTCATCTAATGCAAACAGCTTTTGCAAAGAGTTGTAAAGCAGTTTTGATTTTTGCATTGCTTCATCGCTATCCGCTTTCAAATCTGGTCTGCCAACTCCGTTAATGAATAAGGTATCGCCAGTTAGTAATACTTTATCATCAATCAGGTAGCTGGTGCTTTCCAAAGTATGGCCGGGTGTGCTGATTGCTTTAATATTTATTTTGCCCAACTGCAAGGCATCGTCATTATTTAATGCAGTATGCTTAAAAGTTACTTTGTTAGGTATTGGAAGATAAAACGGGGCATTATGTAATTCGGCCAATTGCTTTGAACGGGAAAGATGGTCTGCATGTATATGTGTTTCTGCCACATATTTTAATACTGCCTTTTCTGCTAATAAATATTTACCATAGGCTTCTGTATCTAATGAAGCATCTATTATTATTGCTTCATCTTGGGAGATTATAAGGTAGGACAAACAGCCTTTACCTGTTCTGCGGAATTGTATTATTTTAAAGCTATCAAAAGCAAGTTCAGCAGTATTCCATACAAGGCTCCATCCTTTCATTCCTGCATCTAAAGAAAAAGCATCGTAGCCCTGAGCTTGCAATATTTTAGCAGCAACCAAACTCATTCTGCCACCAGCACAAAATGTAACAACCGGAATTGCTTTGTCAAGATGCAATCCATTCAATGCCTCGGTGTCGTTTTTCTTTAGCTTGTCATAAGCATTAAAATGTATGCTGCCGGGTATATACCATTCCATCCGTTCTGCTAATGGCCGTATGTCAAGAATGGAAACTGGCTGGCCTCTTTCTAACCATGTACAAAGCGTATTTGTATCTATTGTTTTAGCTTCTGCCATTTGTGTTATTTATTCCACAAAGGTGAAAGCAATAAACGGCTATTCTTTTAACATAAGATAAATAATCAGCGGTGACCCCGGATGCGGCTGAGGCTTACTTGTGTAATGCCTAAATAAGAGGCAACATACTTTAGCGGAACTTTCATTAAAACGTTAGGGGCTTCATTCAATAAGGCATTGTATCTTTCTTCGGCTGAGTGAAACTGCATCCCCTCTATTCGGTTTACCGTTTCTACATACGCAGCTTCAAATATTTTGCGAAACAGCCTTTCAATTTCAGGAAATGTATCGTAAAGTTTAAATAGCTGATTGGCATTAATTGCCACTACTTCTGCATCTTCCAGTATTTGAATGGCTTTGCGGCTTG
>APMI01000704.1_pt1 | contig 217539 bp, 216 predicted proteins | sample 667938 | NCBI WGS metagenome assembly APMI01 (sample SAMN01084076, study PRJNA167559) | wastewater metagenome | biome: Wastewater | place: Denmark: Ejby Moelle, Odense | collected 2011-11-28
GTAGCTGGTGTTCTTGACCTGCGTGTTCCTGCAAACGCAACCGGTGGTGCTATCGCTTCTCCATTCAGCGCATCTAGCTATGCTGACCTGAGTGCAACTGCACAAAACCTGTTGACAAACTGTAACAACGGTGGTAACCAAACATTCAGCATCCAATACAATGCTACACCTGGTTTCGCTTACCCTGCAGGTACTTATACTGTAGATGTAGTTTACACTGCTACTCAACTGTAATACAATTAGTTATGTAATATTTGAGAAGTGCCTCTTATGGGGGCACTTCTCTTTTTGTATTAACCGTATGCTTTAAGCTGAAGTGATTATTGAGTCCAGATTTTGCCGGTAGAAATACCATGGCAGCTATTGCACTGGCCGCTTGTTACCATATCGGGCATATAGTTTACCTGTCCGCTGCTGCCTTCTACAACAGGGTATAGCCCGCTGCCAAAGTCTATAGATTCTGTAGTATAGAAATTGCCTTTGGCATCGCCGTTTACAGTATACTTAAGTGTGCCTGTACCGTTAGGGCCTGTGTAAAGTTTTACCGTGGCATTTGCAAAAGTGGAGGTTTTGCCGCTGTTATATACCGTACCAGCAACATTGAACCATCCCTCACCCTGACCACCTTGCTTATGACAGTTCATACAGTTTTGCCCCATATTATGGCTTTCGTTGCCATTATGTGCACTGATGTTGGTGGTGTTGCTCTTGCTTTTTGAACAAGAATTGCTGAATATGATAGCTGTCATACCCAGTGTTGCAAATGCTATAATCCTACGTTTCATATTGTTTTGATTGATAATGTAAATAACAATGACTATGTTCACTGTTTACAAACGCATGACACTTAGCATTGTTAGTATGAATGTATATATCCATACGATGATATTTAGTGACAAAAGTCACAATACAATACAGATCGATTATGTTATATGTATAAATTTTAGTACTCGAATATTTTATTTATTTTCTATTTTATTGATAAATAGTTGTTTATAAAATACATTCGTTATAAATGCTTTAAATAAAAATGCCCCATTAGTAAAGATCATTTACCAATGAGGCACGCCGTAAAGTATTGTTAAAGCTTATTTTTCTATTGCACTGATTACTTCTTTATCCATCGGATTGGTACGAGAACCGAATATGGCAATCAGGTTACCTTTTTCGTCAATCAGGTATTTCTGGAAGTTCCATTTAACACTTGAATTATCGTAGCCGTTGTATTCTTTCTCCGTCAGCCAGTGGTAGATGGGCGCCATGTTCTTGCCTTTAACACTTATTTTGGCAGCCATCGGGAAGGTAACACCATAGTTCTTTTTACAGAAGCCGGCAATCTCTGCATTATCACCCGGCTCTTGCGACATGAAGTTGTTGGCAGGGAAGCCCACAATCACCAGTTTTGAATTGTATTTCTCGTACAGCTTCTGCAAATCTTCGTATTGCGGAGTGAAGCCACATTTAGATGCGGTATTGACAATCAATATCTTCTTGCCCTTATATTTAGCAAAATCAATCGTTCCACCTGTCAGTGCTTCTACCTTGAAATCGTAGATGCTTTTAGGTACATCACCCTTTGGTGCAGGGGGTGTAAAAAAGAAGAATTTGAACATCAGCAAAAAACTTGTCAGCATATTAAAAATGATTGTTTCAGTTAAGAGAACAGCTATGAAAGCTAATTGTTTGGTAAACCTACGTAGTTTTCAACTAAACAGATGTAAAACACATCTTAAATCTTATTTTTGAGGGCAAATGAAATTACCCGTATTACGGTCCGTTATATTTTTCCTGACAGCAGTGCTTGCAGTAGGTTGTGCCAATATCGTACCACCATCGGGTGGAAATAAAGATACCAAGCCACCCAAACTGCTGGCCATCAGTCCCGCAGATTCTCAGCTCAGTAACAGGGTCAGTAAGATAGAGATGTCGTTTAATGAGTATGTAGAATTAAACAATCCTGCTACAGAGGTACAGATATCACCATTGCTTACACTGCCCATGACGGTAACAGCAGTAGGTAGGAAAGTGACTATACGCATTACAGATTCGCTGTTGCAACCCAATACCACTTACCGTATCAGCACCAACAATGCCATTAAGGATATGCACGAGGGCAATCCTTTTCCACGATATACTTATACATTCAGTACAGGCTCGTATTTCGATTCGCTGAACCTGGATGGTATTGTGTATGATGCAGCATCGGGTATGCCCGATACGGGTACATTTATATTACTGTACGATGCCAAACTATCGGACAGTGTGGTGGTAAAGCAAAAGCCTTCCTACGTTACCAAAGTGACGGATGGTGGTAAGTTCAGCTTCAAGGGGTTGCCATACAAACGCTTTCATATATATGCCCTGCACGATGCCAATGGCAATCTGGTGTATGATGGTAAAGGTGAAATGATTGGTTTTATAGACAGTACCGTAGCACCTGTAAGTGAGGTAGTTAGCAGCATTGTATTGAAGTCTTTTAAAGAAGAGATAATAGATACCAATGTGCTGAAGAAGGACAAGCCTAAAATGGCTGAAGCTGCTGATAGAAAAGGTGTTAAGGATAGTAAACGTGAAGTAGTACAGTACAGTGTAGAGGCAGATACTACTAACATCAACAAACGTACGGTAGATGTAAATAAACCACTGAAACTGGTATTTGTAAAACATCCTGATACCATTAATAAGAACAAAATATTTGTAACACGCGATAGTGCGGGTATAGATATAGAAGTGCCATTTGTAATAAAAACTGATACGACTAAGAAACAGGAAGTACTTATAGATATACAGTGGAAGGAAGATGCAGTATACACCGTACGCTTCCTGAAGGCATTTGCCAAAGATAGTATGGGTAATGATGCCCTGCCATCTAAATACACTTTCCGTACCAAGTACGATGAAGACTATGGTGTGCTGGATATACGCCTGCCTGAGAAGTATAAAGACCGCAAATATCTGCTGCTGATAAACAATGGTGAGGATACCATCTACTTCAAACCCGTAACTGATACGATGGTGAAAATGAGGAAGATAAGCCCTGCCAACTACAGCATGCGCATCATAGTAGACGAGAATAAGAATGGTAAATGGGACACCGGCGATCTGTTTGAGAAACGCCAACCCGAGAATGTAATACCATATAAAGAAGGTATACCCATGAAGGCAGGCTGGGATATGACTATAGACTTTGAACCACGCCTGAAGCCTAAACCTAGAATGGAAGCATCCCCCGAAAAACGGGATAAACCTCCTGTGAAATGATATTAAATTTACAAAGCTAACAACCGACTATATGAAAAAACTGTTATTACCGCTTTTGCTGCTGGCTGCACATGCACATGCACAAAACCGTATGACGCCAGAAATGCTTTGGAGCCTGAAGCGTGTGAGTGGTGAAGAAGTAAGCAAGAGTGGCAAAACGCTTTACTACAGTGTTAAGCAAACAGACTGGACTACCGAAAAGAGTACCACTAAAAGGTATAAGATGAACCTGTTGAGTGGGAAGGTGACAGAAATGACTGCTGATGAGGATAAAAAACTCAAGGATAAACAATCAGCATTTGTTGTGTCTGGTGAAAAAGAGATATCAGTTGTATATCCTAAAGGTGGTGAAGCAAAGAAATGGAATATTGAAGGCGCTGAAAACGTAAGGCTGTCTGCTGATGGTAAATATGTTATCTACAGCAAAGATGTACTGATAACACCTATGAATGGTACAGACATCTACAAAGACCTGCCTAAGACTACACTGCAGGCTTATACAGACCTGAACTACCGTCACTGGGATACATGGGAAGATGGTAAATACTCGCACGTATTTCTGGTAGAGGTTGCTACAGGCAATCAGACAGATCTGATGGCGGGTGAACCGTACGACTGTCCGCAGAAGCCTTTTGGTGGTGCTGAGGATTTCATGTTTACTCCTGATAGTAAAGGCATAGTATATGTTACCAAAAAGAAAGTAGGTAAGGAATATGCACAAAGTACGAATACAGACATCTACCACTACGATATAGCTACTGGCAAAACTACCAACCTGACTGCAGGTATGGAGGGTTATGACATGGCTCCGTCTTTCAGTCCTGATGGTCACTTTATGGCATTTACCAGTATGAAGCGTGATGGCTTTGAGGCTGATAAAGTAGACATCGTGGTAATAGACATTGCGAAACCAGAATGGAAACGCAACCTGACAAGCGCATGGGATGGTACTGCCGAAGGTTTTACATGGGATAGCACATCTCACCGTATCTTCTTTACTGCACCGTACAGGGGTACACAGCAATTGTATCAGGTAGGTATACCAAGCCATCTGGGTGCTAAGATATTAATGCCAGTTAGCCAGATAACACAGGGCAAGTTTGACATCAACGGTATTGTAGGCCTTGCTAAAAACGGCCTTGTAGTATCGCGTACAGATATGAACCACGCTGCTGAACTGTATCTGGTAAATACTACCAATGGCGTAATGGAACCATTGACGCACGAGAACGCTGCTGCATATAATAAGATAAAACTGAGCCGTACAGAACTGCGTATGGTACCTACCAGCGATGGTAAACAAATGGGTGTATGGGTTATCTACCCGCCAGACTTCAACCCGAAGAAAAAATACCCTACGTTGTTGTATTGTCAGGGTGGGCCACAATCTGCACTGTCACAATTCTACAGCTTTCGTTGGAACTTCCAGTTGATGGCTGCTAACGGATATATAGTAGTAGCACCAAACCGCCGTGGTATGCCGGGTTGGGGTGTACAGTGGAACGAAGACATTAGTAAAGACTGGGGCGGACAACCAATGCGCGATTATCTGGCTGCTATAGATGATGTAGCTAAAGAAAGCTATGTAGACCGTGACAGGCTGGGTTGTGTGGGTGCTAGCTATGGTGGCTACAGTGTGTTTATGCTGGCAGGTATGCACAACAACAGGTTCAAATCTTTCATTGCACACGATGGCCTTTTTGACCTGAAGAGCTGGTATGGTACTACAGAAGAACTGTGGTTTGCCAACTGGGATATTGAAGGTGCGTACTGGAAGAAACCAACACCGGTTAGCTATGCAAAATTCAACCCGAGCAATTTTGTAGATAAGTGGAATACACCTATCATGATTATACAAGGTGGTACAGACTATCGCGTACCTATAGAGCAAGGCCTTGAAGCTTTCCAGGCTGCGCAACTGAAAGGTATTAAGAGCAAGCTGCTGTATTTCCCGAACGAGAACCACTGGATACTGCATCCGCAGAATGGTGTGGCTTGGCATCGTGAGTTCTACAAATGGCTGGGCGAAACACTGAAATAATATCCAACAATAACACAATACTAAAATAAACTAGGCTACAAATCGTAGCCTTTTTTATTTCAAATAATTTTAGTATATTATATTATAACCAATTAAAGAAATATGACCTATTTAGACAAAGCCCTTGAATTATATGAACTATATTTTGATGCAGATCAGGTAGAGTATAAGGCAATAGAACAAAACGCATTCACGGCTCAAATCGGTGTTCAAAGAGAAAATGCGAGAAAAGATTACAAGGACTTCATGCAATACATGTTCCAAAATAAAATTAATATGACTCTTGAGATGCCGTAATTTTTAAAATGAAACACAATACTAAACTGCCGTGCATTCATTTGTCGCGGCATTTTTTTTACTTTGTAGCAAAGACAAACAAGTATGGTAAAGAAGATATTGATAGGACTGCTCATCGCATTGGTTGTATTGCAGTTTGTACGCCCCGATAAGAATGTGGCTACTGCCATGTCTGCCAACGACATCAGTACCAAATATACCGTGCCCGATGATGTAAACGCCATCCTGAAAAAAGCCTGCAACGATTGCCATAGCAATAACACCACCTACCCGTGGTATACCAATATACAACCCATAGGCCTGTGGATGCAGCACCATGTGGATGAGGGCAAGGCAGAGTTGGACTTCAGCGAGTTTGCCGCCTACAAAAACAAGAAAGCTGCCCACAAGATGGAAGAAGTAGTAGAAATGGTAGAAGAGGGCGAAATGCCACTGAGCTCTTACACCATCGTACACACAGATGCAAAGCTGACAAGTACCGAGAAAGCTACACTGGTAGCATGGGCAAAGGCACTGCATCAGCAAATCAAATCTCTACCAACAGAATAATAACACATGCGCATTATAACCTACAATGTAAACGGCATACGTGCCGCAATGAAGAAAGGCTTTATCGATTGGTTGCAGACAGACCCTGCCGATATCATTTGCCTGCAAGAGACAAAAGCCAATGAAGAAGATGTAGACACAGCAGCCATACACACACTGGGCTACGAGTCTCACTGGTTTTCTGCCGAAAAGAAAGGCTATAGCGGTGTGGCTATATTATCGAAGAAGAAAGCGGATGCCGTGTACAAAGGCAATGGCATTATGCAGAGCGATGCAGAGGGTAGGGTGATACGTGCCGACTTTGGCGATGTATCTGTTATCAATGCCTACTTTCCCAGTGGCACAAGCGGCGATGAAAGGCAGACGTATAAATACAAGTGGTTGGATGAATTTCAGGAATACCTGATAGACCTGCGTAAAACACGCAAGAACCTTGTGATATGTGGCGACTACAACATTGCCAATAAAGACATAGACATCCACAGCCCGAAGACCAACCAGAAGAGCAGCGGCTTCCTGCCCGAAGAGCGTGCATGGCTGGATGCTTTTTGGGAGAAGGGTTTTGTAGATTCCTTTCGCGAGCTGAATAAAGAACCGCACAACTATACATGGTGGAGTGCCCGCTTTCCCAGTGTGAGGCTGCAAAACAAAGGCTGGCGTATAGATTATATATCTGTAACAGAACCACTGCGCAGCAAGATAAAGAGTGTAGCCATCTACCCCGATGTAAAACACAGCGATCACTGCCCGTCTTATCTGGAACTGAAGCTGAAATAAGCACAGCCTAAATACTGTATAACAACAATAAAGCCCCGTAGATACGGGGCCTTGTTACATATAGAGGATAAGAGAGAATCGTGCTGACACCTTACGGGGTGCCTGTGTATGTTACTGATTAAATGTTTACTGCTGTTACTATGCAAACCAGTATAGATGCGAAGAGTGCAATCTTTTTAGCAGCGTCTGTTTTGTATGATGCGTTTTTCATTTTGTGTGTGTTTTGAAAGTGTGTTTTTTATTTTCCGTTTTGATGATACAAAGATGCACCCGCAAACACCCCTTTGCCAAATAATCAGCCTCGCTTAACGCCCCGTTTAGAACCGCTTAACCGCTGCCTGTGTTAACGATTAACCAGCCGTTTACAAACTGTATAGCTTGTGTTTGATAATCAATGAGATAAGATTTTCAACGTATTGCGGGCATACTAATCACATCTTAGTTTCCGTATATTTATACAAACACCTTACCTATGCGTAGATACATAGCCCTGTTGTTGCTGACGATAGCCAATACCTGTATGGCACAGTTATTAGATATCATGGAGCCAATAAAGATTAATACAGGGCTCATCAGGCTACGGCAGTTTGATATTTATGCTACTTACTTTTTAGAGAAGCAAGAATTTGAAGACTATCGGAATCGCCCTTCCATTTGTGGGAATAGTTATAGTGCTATGAAGCAGTATATGGAATATAAGGAAGAAGAATTTCGAATTGCAACCGGCAGCATTGACGATGGCGTATTTATATATCTAAAAAGAGTGATGGAATATGGCTCGCATAAGAAAAAATACAGGCCTGATTATGTTGTACGACTAAAGTCTAAATTGCTGCAGAAATATACTAAAGAGCAAATAAGAGCAGAGGTAAATAGAGCCATCAACCATATATGGCCATGCCCCTGGGATGCTGATATGGTTACCATCAATATTTTTGGTGCCGTGTGTGATGTAGGTCTTAATGAGGACAGGACAAAACCTACAAAAGCATCTATAAAACAAAGCTACTTCTACAAAACCATGATGGCAGATTGAGTGTGATTACGCACACAGCCTTTACACGTATATTTACACCAACACTATCTTGCACCGCATGCGCAAACTATCGTTGCTGGCAACGGCTGTATTATTGCCCCTTGCTGCCATGGCCGACCCATGGGGTAGCCAGGCACTGGGCGATGCTGTGATGGCACTCCTCGTATCGGGCTTTACTGCATTGTGGATGCTTGTGTACCTGGTAGTAATGCTGACCACCAAACGCAGCATGCCCATCTACTTTGCATTTTCGGTAGCCTTTACACTCATCAACTGGTACACCATCTACGCCGCCTACCAAAGCAACTACCACGATAAGGCAGATATATTTTCAGCCTACTTCGTCCTCAGTATATTCTACATATTTGTGCTATACATCGGCATCCTCAACATCCGCAAACCTACAGAGGGGTAGTAGAGGGAGTGCTACTTTAACATGAGTGTCATTGTAAAAATGAGTGTCATTGCGAGGCACGAAGCAATCTCACGAAATGCTTGGTTGTATTATATTTACAGTATGCATAAAGGCGGGGCAGTTTACGTACTATCTTCACCCAACAGAAATACGCTGTACATCGGGGTTACAGCAAACCTGCCCAATCGTATAACAGAACATCAGCAAAAGTTAAACCCAACTGGTTTTGCAGCACGTTATAATTGTGTGGTGCTTGTTTATTATCAACTGTTCGAATACATAGAAGATGCCATCAAGGAAGAAAAACGACTAAAGGGTTGCAGCAGGGAATACAAGGAGCAACTGATTGCATCTGAAAACCCTGATTGGAGGGATTTGTCTGTTGAGCTGTATTAATCCCCACATTCCGTGAGATTGCTTCGTGCCTCGCAATGACTCGTGTTTTTTTTGGTAGATGTTTATTAGTATTGCTATATGGTGAGTTTTGTCCAACTTGTCCAAATGTCCATGTATTATATATCGTGGACAAAATGGACAAACAATCTTGTCCAATCTTGTCCAAGTGTCCATGTATTATATATGTTGGACAAAATGGACAAATGGACACAGACTATACAAGTCATAAACCACTCGTGTCATTGCGAGGAACGAAGCAATCTCACGGAATGAAGAGAGTTAATTAAGATTGTATTTCTTTTCTACAGCATTTACAAAGTTGGCAATTTGTGTATAATCATTTTGATTTTTCATCATAGTCCATTTCGACTTTATTATTTTGATTTCATTATCTGTTATGTATGGACTTATTTTAGTCACTTCATTATTGAAAGAATTTACTTGCTCACATACCGTTTGTTTTATTGAAGAAGATAGCATTATATATAATCCAATTATTATTTGTAGGATAGCGATTCCAGAGTTTATTCGTTGTGTCTTTATTAGAAATTTTTTATCCGTGGTAATTTCTTCTAACACTTTTTCCTTAGTTACTGGTACTTTCGGTTCGGGTTCTTTACCAGCAATTACTTCTTCAAGCTCCTGAATTTGATTTCTAAGTTTGGTGCTATATTTTCCTGTTTTATAATATGAATCCATAAACATTATCGTCAAAATAATTAACAATAATGCAGTATTTAAATAGTCATTGCTATGTGTAGGACTTTGAGATAGCGAATGATAATAGTAGTTTGAAAATTGGGTACTAATCGTTGTCAGTATGTTTACAACAAATTGTCCTATGTATTTAAGTACTGGCTCAATGTAAAAACAAACAATACTTACCAAAAATGAAATGATAATTTCTCTTTTGTGTTTATTTATTAGCGCTTTCATAATAAAGGAATGTAGTCACTAAAATAAAAAACTTTTCATTTTCTCCCCTCATTCCGTGAGATTGCTTCGTTCCTCGCAATGACGCGTGTGGGTTTATTATGCGTGCTGTGTAGTGATGTGAGTGTCTTGCAATTCTTGTCCAAGTTGTCCAACTTGTCCACGTTTTTTAGTTACTGATTATTTGGACAAAATGGACAAAGTGGACAAATATCATCTTGTCCAAGTTGTCCACCCGTCCATATATACAGACAGGTGGACAAATGGACAAAACTCCACACTAAGTATTCAGGTAGTTGCTAACAGTACTCTTGCTGATGCCTAATTCATCTGCAATATCTCTTAACGTCATACCATCTTCGTGCATCCTTTTACACAGCTCTATCATCGCATCCTTTCCTTTCTCCTCGCTCGTTTTCAAATGCTCGTACTCATTCCCATTTCCTACAAGGGAAAAGCGGAGGAAGTTGTAAGGCTTTTCGATGCGGCAGAGGGCTACGTTGCGCTCGTGGTAGCGAAACTCTTTGGTGCGTGTCTTTATCTGCTTCAGGTAGCGCAGGTTGTTGTCCTGTGTGCAGGCACCTATACAAAAACAACTGTCACAAAAGTTAGATAACATCTTGCTGCCTTGCAGGTCGTTCATCGTCAGTGGTTTGCTGGCATCTCGCTTGGGGGTGTGTGCCAGTGCCAGTATGCTCAGGTTGTAGCGCTGCTTCAGCGCTTTCAGGTGTTTCATCAGTGGCAGTGCGTCTTTGGCTTTCTCTGTTTCTTGCCGCAGATATGTAATATTGTCAATAATAAGTACACGCGCACCCGTAGCCATGATGGTGGTGATGATGCTATCGTGCAGGTAATCTTCCATACACATATAGTGCTCGGGGATGCTCATGTCGGGGTCTATCTCGGCACGCTTCAGATTATCCGCAAAGCGATAGTGCTGCTGATAGTCTACACTGTAGCGCAGTTCAAATTGTTTGTCAAACAACTCAAAATCGAAGTACACAACGGGCTGTGCCTGTGCCGATATTTTAAACCCGTCGATAGGTACACCACGGCTGATGCTGTCTGCAATCTGCACGGCAAGGATGCTCTTGCCTGTATTGGTATCTGCAAAGAAGATGCAGAGTTCACCTTCGTACCACATCTCGTCAAAGAGCATTTGGGGTATGGGGCGTTTGCTGGCCTCGTCTATCCACTGGTTGGCTGTTTTTACGGTAAACATGCCCGTGTCTATGGGTTGTCGCAAAAAGCCTTCTACCTCGTCTGTAATGGCTTTTACCATAGCATCGCCCACAGGTGGTGGTGGCGGAAAGTAGTACGGGTTTGTCGGGTCTTTGGACGGGTCGTAAGGTGCAGGCTTGGGTGATTGCTCATCTTTGTTCTCACCTGTGTTCTCCTGTGTGTTTTCATGTTGGTTTTCAGGATGTTGCGGGTTTTCGGGCTGTTCGTTGCCCTGTGTGTTTTCGGACATGGTAGTCTGGGTTTTAAAACGGTTATTAATAAAAGTTTATAGTGTACCTGCGCAGGAAACTTGTACAAATGTACAAACATAAAAATATACAAACGATGTAAAATTGGTTTTTTATTTTCGGAGATTTTGTTGTATAGTTGGTGTGGTTATCTTCAGCTATCGTGCTATTCTCATCTTTCTCTTTCTTTTTGCTTGTTCTAGCGAGCCTTTTGCAGCCCTCATGCCTGCGCTTCCTTTCTTTCTTTTAGCGGCAAAAGAAAGAAAGAGATGAGTGTGGCACAGAAGCCTGAATAAAGGAAGTATGTATTGCCCCATAGCAGCATAGGCGATGAACGGTGCCAACGCCTTTGGAGTATAATAGTAGTACAGATGGTAAAATCCTAATGACTAATATCTAAATCCGAATTCACGCAATTATCGCATTGCCACATTGCAGTATTGTCGCATTGAAATATCTAATCAACTAATAAACCAATCAACAAGTCAACTGATTAACTAATCACCCAATCCACAATCTGGTTTGCCCATTCGGGGCGGTGGTGGGTTTGTACTTTTATGTAGTTGTCGGTATAGCCTTCCATCATGCCGTTTTTGTCTGCACCTTCAAACAGTACAGGGCGTGTTTGCCCTACATGTTGTGCGGTAAAGTATTGCAGCTTCTGGTAGCTGAGGTTGCGCAGGGTTTTATTGCGCTCGTGGCGGGTATGCATCGGCACTACGGGCTTCATGTCTATAGCCAGTGTGTTGGCACGCTCGCTGTAGGTAAATACGTGCAGGTAAGATATATCTATATCGTGCAGAAAGTTGAACGTGTCTTTAAAATCCTCATCACTCTCTGTAGGGAAGCCCACTATCACATCTACACCAATGCAGCAATGCGGCATCAGTTGTTTTATATAGGCTACACGGTCGGCATACAGCTCGCGCTTATAGCGACGGCGCATGGCACCCAGTATCTTGTTGCTACCGCTTTGCAGGGGTATATGAAAATGCGGCATGAACTTTTTGCTCTTAGCCACAAACTCTATAATCTCGTTGGTCAGCAGGTTGGGTTCTATAGATGATATACGGTAGCGTTCTATACCCTCAAACGCTTCCAGTTCCTGTATCAGCTCGTAGAAATTGCTTTCGGTACGTTTGCCACCATCGTTGCCCTTGCCAAAATCGCCCAGGTTAATACCCGTAAGTACTATCTCTTTGGTGCCACTCTTAGCCAGTTCGGCAACATTATTCAGCACACCTGTTATGCTATCGCTACGGCTATGGCCACGTGCCAGTGGTATGGTGCAGAAGCTGCAATTATAGTCGCAACCATCCTGTACTTTCAGGAAGGTACGGGTGCGGTCGTTGATGGAGTAGGAGCTGTTAAAGCCATTTACCTCTTCTATATCGCAGCTGCATATCTTTGCACTATCGCCTTTGGTCAGGTCTTGCAGGTGTTTCGTCAGGTTGAATTTCTCTGACGCACCCAGTACCAGATCTACACCCTCTATCTCTGCAATTTCTTTAGGCTTCAGCTGTGCATAGCAACCGGTTATTACCACCATAGCCTGTGGTGCACGCTTTTGTATACGGCGAACCAGCTGGCGGCATTCTTTATCGGCATTTTCGGTTACAGAGCAGGTATTGATGACGTAGACATCAGCCTCCTCATCAAATTCACGCTTCACAAAACCGTCGTTTTCTAACAAACGGCTCAGTGTACTCGTTTCAGAGTAATTAAGCTTACAACCAAGTGTATGAAATGCTACCGATTTTGCCTGCATAAAATGAGTGCGCAAAGTTACAAAGACTATGGCATATACTTTGCTGTTGTATAGTTTTTTAGTAAATTCGATTCAAATACACACTAACTATAATATTGTATGAAGAAATCCATAATGCTACTTGCCCTCGGTGTCATAACCCTAGCCTCTTGCAAAAAGCTGGAAGAGATAGCACAAAACGCTACCACTATCGATAAGAATGTGGACTATACGGAGGAAATAGATATACCGAATGTACCGCAACTGGGGTCTTTTCCTCCGGGTGGTTTGCAGATACCATTCCCTAAGTTTGGTGCGCCTACGTATATACAAGACTTTGTAACAAAGAACAATACTACCGCCGATTTGATATTGAGTGTAAACGTTAATAACATAGGTATCAAGTTATTACAGCCTGCTAATGCAAAATTTGATTACGTTGACAGCCTGTGGATATATATATCTACCAAAACAAAACCAGAGATACTGGCAGCATATAAATACGGTATTCCTAAAGGGTTAAAAGATATCCCTGCCGATGTGGTGAGTCAGGATATCAAAGACTATTTCAAAGAAGATTCTATCTACTATACGGTAAAAGGCCATTACAACAACTGGCCCGATTCTAATACTAAATTGCAGCTTTACGGTAGTTTCAAAGTGAAAGCAAGCCCTGTAAAGACAAGCAATTAATATTTTACAGATAACTAAAGAGATGGGAAGCGGGCCTTTATCGGCTCGTTTTTCATTTCACGAAACCTTGTATTTTTGAAGCTATGAAAACACTGCTGCTGCTGCATGGTGCCATAGGTGCCCAAGACCAATTACTACCACTAAAAGAGCTGCTCTCTGCACAATATAACGTTCACACATTGTCTTTCTCGGGGCATGGTGGCAACGCATTTACGGAGGGTGATTTTTCTATAGCAAGATTTTCGGTAGATGTACTTAACTATTTGAATGATAATGGTATAGCGCAGTGTGATGTGTTTGGCTATAGCATGGGCGGATATGTAGCCATGTACCTTGCCAAGCAGCAACCGGAAAGGGTAGGCAGGATAATAACATTGGCCACTAAGTTTCATTGGGATGAGCCTACAGCACAAAAGGAATGTGGTATGTTGGATGCCGATAAGATAGAAGCTAAAGTACCTGCATTTGCAGCCGCACTGGCAAAACGCCATGCGCCAAACAACTGGAAAGAAGTACTGAACCATACCAAAGACATGCTGATGGCAATGGGCAAAGACAATCCGCTGAAGGTGGAAGATTATCAGACCATCACTAACCCGAGCCTCATCATGCTGGGCGATAGGGATAAGATGATAACACTGGAAGAAACGCTTGCTGTGTACAAGGCACTGCCCAATGCACAGATGGCTATGCTGCCCGATACGCAACACCCTATAGAGCAGGTAGATGCACAGCACCTAGCCTATATGATTCAACGATTTGCGGGCTAATTCGGCAATGTAATATTTCACTCATTTTTCACAGTTTATTGATAGCATCCGCGGTATTTATTTTACCTTTGGAAGCAATCATTTTTGCAGCACGCACAACTACATGAAGAAAAATATAGCACTGTTGGCCGGTGGTTACTCCGGCGAATATGTAATCTCTATACAAACCGCCAAAACAATCGAGCAAAACCTCGATAGCAGCAAATACAATACGTACAAGATCATCGTTACCCGCGATGGTTGGTGGTACGAGGGTGCGGATGGGCAAAAACAAGAAGTAGACAAAAACGACTTTTCGCTGACGGTAGATGGTGAGAAAGTAATTTTCGACTGTGTGTTTATAGCCATACATGGTACACCGGGTGAAGATGGCCGCATACAGGGCTATCTGGATATGCTGGAAATACCATACACTACCTGCAACGCCATTGTATCGGCACTTACCTTCAACAAGAGCTATTGCAACAAAGTGGTAAAAGCATTCAATGTAGTAAACATTGCCAATGCCGTACACCTGATAAAAGGCGAATCTTATTCTGTAGGTAATATACTGGAAGAGTTGAGGTTGCCAATGTTTGTAAAGCCCAACGAAAGTGGCTCAAGCCTCGGTGTCAGCAAGGTGAAATCTGTAGAAGAGTTGCTGCCGGCTATCGAAAAAGCATTTAAAGAAGATAATCAGGTACTGATTGAGGAGTTTATAGAGGGTAGGGAACTGACCATTGGTGTATACAAAGTAGATGGCTACCTGAAGACATTGCCTGCTACAGAGATAGTGAGCAAAAATGAATTCTTCGACTACGAGGCTAAATACACACCGGGTGTAACCAGCGAGATAACACCTGCCCCCATAGACGACAGCATACGCGAACAACTGGAGCATAAAGCAGCACATATCTACAGGCATCTTAATTGCCGTGGTATTGTACGTATGGATTTCATACTGCAAAAAGGTACCAACAAGCTCTTCTTCCTGGAGGTAAATACCATGCCGGGGCAGAGTGAAAACAGCATTGTACCACAACAGGTAAGGGCTGCTGAACTGAGCCTTTCAGACTTTTATTCGTCTATTATAGAAGATTGCCTGAAGACGGCAAAAGCATAAAAAATCGTACATTCAGATTATGGGATTCATTAAGGAAGAAACAAAAAGGTCGTTCAGGTTCAACCTGTTGGTTGTATTTCTGCTCTGTGCCTTGTTGTATGTTCTATTCTTTGCCAGTCTTAGTTTCATAACCCGTCATGGTGCAGAGGCAAAAGTACCATTGGTGGTAAACAGGGATGTACGCATGGCTGTAGCAGAGCTGGAAAGGCTGGGCTTTGAGGTAGATGTAGATTCTGCCTACGACCCTGCACACAAAGCATATACCGTGCTCTCTCAGATACCCGATGTGAATTCTGTTGTAAAAACAGGCCGTACCATATTCATTACGGTCAATAAAGCAGAACCCCCGCTTACCCCAATGCCAAATCTGCAAAACCTGTCTTTCCGCAGTGCAGAGATGATATTGAAGAGCAACAACCTGATACTGGGCGATACCACCTACCGCCCCGATATAGCTAAAGGCGCCATACTGGAGCAACTCTACAAAGGGCAACCCATACGCCCCGGCACCATGCTGCCACAGGGTAGCCGTATAGACCTTGTAATAGGTGATGGCCTCAGCAGTGTACAGATGAATGTGCCTGACGTAGTAGGGCTTACCTACAACGAGGCAAATGCCATGCTGAGCGGTAGCGGGCTTACTATTACTGCCATGTGGGAGGGTGAAATAACAGACTCTGCCAATGCCGTTATATTCAGCCAGACACCAACAGCACTCAACGAGCTGGGTTCGCCAAACCGCATCAAGCAAGGAGACCTTGTAGATATACGTATTAAGCAAAACCCTACGCCTGAAGAGCTGGAGCGCAATAAAACCCCTCAAAGCGGAGTTACTACTGAAGAAGCAGAGCAAACAAAAGGCACTAACGAAAATCAGGACTACCAATAATGGGCTGCAGGAGTATTGTACTATTTATTCTATCGCTGTTGCTGTGGCAAACTACATTTGCACAGGATGTTATTATTGCACCGCTCAACTTTAACGGCGCATTAAAACAACAACCTGCCAACACAGGAGCAGCACACAAGACTACTGCTATCACACTACCGTTTTTCGAAGACTTTACAGATGATATTACATGGACCAACAAAGACCGTTGGGTAGATGATAAGGTGTATATAAACAACACAATGGGTGTAAATACCATCAGCCGTGGTGTAGCAACATTCGATGCGCTGAATGACAAAGGTATACCTTATAATACTACAAATCCCTTTGCACTGGACTATGCAGATAGCCTCACATCCAGAGATATCAATCTAAGCACATTTACACCTGCCGATAGTATTTACCTCAGTTTCTTCTATCAGCCTCAAGGCAATGGTTTCTATCCTGAAACAGGAGACTCACTGATGCTGTTCTTCAAGAAAAAGAACCAGGCATGGGTTAAGATGTGGTCTAAACAAGGTACTACGCTCGATTCTTTCAGGCAGGTAATGATACCTATTACAGATACAATATATCTGCACGATACATTCCAGTTCAGGTTTGTAAACAAAGCATCTATCAATACCAATGATGATGTATGGAATGTAGATTATATACGTATAGCTGCTAACAGAACCATAACAGATACTGCTATTAATGATGTTGCTTTTACTGCGCAGCCTACAGGTATGCTCAACGATTATAGTGCCATGACCTACAGACAGTTTATGGCAAACCCTAATAAAGAACGTAGCAGTAATATGAATGCATACATCAGGAATAACAGTGCTGCCACATTCAATAGCAATTATAATATGGTAGCTACATTGCGATACGCAGGTACTACACTTTACAATGCCGGCACTAAAGGCCTGATAGTGAATGCAAAATCTAATGCAACGGTAACATTGCCTACCTATACCAATACCGTACCACTGGTAAACCTGAGAGATAATAACTTCTTTGAGAACAAGTATTACATAGAGTCTGTATCGGCATCTGATAATAAGACCAATGATACCATTGTGCAGCATCAGGATTTTTATAACTACCTGGCTTACGATGATGGTACAGCTGAAAAAGCCTATTTCCTTAAATTGTCTGCCACACTACCGGGTAAAACCGCTATTGAATTTCATTTGAATGAGCCTGATACGGTAACAGGTGTTATGATATACTTTGGCAGGCAAGTACCCGATGCATCTACCAAATTGTTTTCTGTTGCGGTATATGGCGATATAGCTTACAATGGCGGTAGCGATAAAGTAATATATCAGGAAGATTATTGGTTGCCCAAATATCTTCGTAACGATTTTTACTACACCTACAAGTTTGAAAAACCTGTACCAATGCCGGCAGGTACTTTCTACATGACGGTGATACAACCTGCACTCAGCAATAGCGACAGTCTGTATCTGGGTCTTGATGTAAACCGCACGGGTGCAAACCACTTGTATTATAATGTAGATGGCTACTGGAAAACTGTAGTGCTTTCGGGTGCTGTAATGGTGCGTCCTGTATTAGGGCCCATCATACCAAGTGGTATAGGCAATGAGGGTGGTGTGATAAAGAAACAACCCGTATTTGCCATAACACCCAATCCTGCAAAGGACATAGTAACGGTAACCTTCAACTACGATAAACCATTGAATTACGAATTGATAGACATGCAGGGTAAGGTGCTGATGCGAAACACCATCAGTTCGGGCAGTAAGATAGATATAGGCAGCCTTGCATCGGGGATGTATATGCTACGCCTTACGGGAGAAGGGTATAGTACCAATCCGCAAAAAATATTGAAATACTAAGCTTAAGAATAACATGCAGGAAATTACTGTAGAACAATTAAAGAACAGGGTAGCAGCAGGCGAAAAACTGAATGTAATTGACGTACGCGAACCCCATGAGTATCAGGAATATAATATTGGTGCAAAGCTCATCCCACTTGGCAACATCATGAGTATGCAGATAGACGAACTGGAAGACCTGAAGAACGAGGAGTTGATTATCCATTGCCGTTCTGGCAAGCGCAGTATGCAGGCATGTATGGTGCTGCAGCAAATTGGCTTTACTAACACGGTAAACGTAATAGGAGGCGTTATGGCATGGCACGAAAAGTATGGTAACGATAAGTTGTAGTAATGCACGAGATTGAACCATACTATAATTGGAGGCACCTGTACACTGCCGAAGAGGACGAAGATTCTCCTTTCTATGGCAGAGAATACAGCGAGTTCGAGTTTTCCAATACTGTTTACAATTACTATATACATCCACAGTGGGACGAGTTTGGCTCCCGTACCCTGTATATGAAATTGCTCTTCGTAGATTATGAACTCAACTATGCCATCATAGAACTGATAGGCGAGTGGAACGATGCTGTGGAGAACGACATCATGCAGATGAAACGCGAGGTGATAGACCTGATGATACCAAAGGGTATATATAAGTTTATCTTAATAACAGAAAACGTACTTAACTTTCATAGCAGCGACCAGGATTATTACGAAGAATGGTATGATGATATAAAAGATGATGGTGGCTGGATAGTGTCTATCAATATGCCCGAACAAACGCAATACGATTTCCAGCGCTCGCATATAGACAGATACATCAAACTCTTTGAAAACCCCAACTGGCGTACGTATCAACCACAGCATTTCTTTCAGATGGTCGATAACCAGATGTTGAGGTTAGATGCTATTTAGCAAACAAAATATTAGACATGTCAACCAAGCGGTTGGCATGTTGTTTTTTAATCAGTATTTACAGGTATTTCACAAATATCAATGTGTAGAAAAAGGGATTGCGTTTTAGCAGTGTGAAACGTATATTTGCGAAGATTTTTACAAAAACATTACAATTTAACACAGACGATTATTATGTCTTGGAAAAACGCTTTCAACAGTTCGGTTGGCAAGAAAATTCAAATGTCACTTACCGGGCTCTTCCTCATCCTCTTCTTATTAGTCCATTGTTACGTAAACGCAATGATTTTCTATAATGATGGTGGTGAGAAGTTTACAGAGGCCGCACATTTCATGGGTACAAATATTGTTATTCGTATTACTGAAATCGGCCTTTTTGCATTTTTAATACTGCACATCGTGCAAGGTCTTCGTTTGTGGATGCAAAACCGCAAGCGTCGCAACACACGTTATGCAGTATCTGCAGGCAATGCTACCAGCAAATGGTATAGCCGTTCTATGGGTATACTGGGTACGCTTATCCTGTTGTTCCTTATCCTGCACATCCAAGCATTCTGGGCACCAAACCGTTTTTCACAAACTACTGGCAATGGCGAACTGGACCTGTATGGTATGATGCGTGATGCTTTCCAGAACATTGTGGTTGTTGTTATTTACATATTCGGTTGCATATCACTGGCATGGCACCTTGTACACGGTTTCTTCAGCGCATTCCAGACACTGGGCCTTGCAATGAACAAATACAAGGGTATCATCAAATCAGTAGGTGTTGCATTCTCTATCATTATCCCGCTGATATTTGCACTGATGCCACTGGCTTTCTATCTGCACTGGATACAATAATTCAATAATCTCATCTAATTCTAAAATATTTCCATAGTTATATATATGGCACTTAATTCAAAAATACCTGCTGGTTCTCTGGAAGATAAGTGGGAAAAATATAAATCGACTTGTAAGCTGGTAAACCCTGCAAACAAGCGTCAACTGGAAGTGATAGTAATAGGTACCGGTCTTGCCGGTGCGTCTGCTGCTGCATCACTGGGCGAGTTGGGTTATAAAGTAAAAACATTCTGCTTTCAGGATAGTCCGCGTCGTGCGCACTCTATCGCTGCACAGGGTGGTATCAATGCCGCTAAAAACTATCAGAACGATGGTGACAGTACTTACCGTCTGTTTTACGATACTGTAAAAGGTGGTGACTATCGTGCTCGCGAAGCTAACGTTTATCGTCTGGCAAGTGTGAGTGCAAACATCATAGACCAGTGTGTGGCACAAGGTGTTCCTTTCGCACGCGAATATGGTGGTTTGCTCAGCAACCGTTCTTTTGGTGGTACACAGGTACAACGTACATTCTATGCTGCAGGCCAAACGGGCCAGCAGTTGCTGATAGGTGCTTATCAGGCACTGGAACGTCAGGTAGCACTGGGTAATGTAACACAATACAGCCGTCACGAAATGCTGGATATCGTAATGATAGAGGGTAAAGCACGTGGTGTGATAGTTCGTAATCTGGTGACAGGCGAACTGGAACGTCACTTTGGCCATGCAGTATTGTTGTGTAGCGGTGGTTACGGTAACGTATTCTACCTGTCTACAAATGCTATGGGTAGTAACGTAACGGCTGCTTGGAAAGCACACAAAAAAGGTGCATTCTTCGGCAACCCTTGTTATACACAAATTCACCCTACATGTATCCCTGTTAGTGGCGATCACCAGTCGAAACTGACGCTGATGTCAGAATCGCTGCGTAACGATGGTCGTATATGGGTACCTAAAAAACAAGGTGATAATCGCAAACCAAACGAAATACCTGAAGAAGAAAGGGACTACTATCTGGAGCGCAGATACCCTGCCTTCGGTAACCTTGTACCACGCGACGTTGCCAGCCGTGCTGCAAAAGAGCGTTGTGATGCGGGTTATGGTGTAGGTGCTTCTAAACAAGCGGTATATCTCGACTATGCTTCAGCTATACAGCGCTATGGTAAAATAGAAGTAAGCAAACAAGGTATTGAGAATGCCGATGCTGCAACTATTACTAAACTGGGTAAAGAAGTAGTAAAAGAGAAATACGGTAACCTGTTTGATATGTATGCTAAGATAACAGGCGAAAACCCATATGAAGTACCAATGCGTATATACCCTGCGGTACACTACACAATGGGTGGTGTATGGGTAGACTACGAACTGCAAACAACCATCCCTGGTTTGTATGCATTGGGCGAAGCAAACTTCAGCGACCACGGTGCAAACCGTCTGGGTGCATCTGCACTGATGCAGGGCCTTGCTGATGGTTACTTCGTTATTCCTTACACACTGGGTAACAATCTGGCAGACGATATCCGTACCAAATCAATACCAACAGACCATCCTGCTTTCGTAGCTGCTGAAAATGAAGTACGCGAGCGCATCAACAAACTGATGAGCATCAAGGGTACTGAAAGTGTTGAAAGCTTCCACAAGCGTTTGGGTAAGATAATGTGGGATAAGTGTGGTATGGCTCGTAACGAAAAAGGCCTGAAAGAAGCTATCGAAGAAATCAAAGCATTGCGCAAAGAATTCTGGAGCAACGTACGTATACCTGGTGAGGTGAACGAATACAATCCTGAACTGGATAAAGCAAACCGCGTTGCAGACTTCCTGGAACTGGGCGAGCTGATGTGTATCGACGCATTGAACCGTAACGAAAGTTGTGGTGGTCACTTCCGCGAGGAGTATCAAACTGAAGATGGCGAAGCAGAACGTCGTGACGATGAATACATGTACGTAGCTGCATGGGAATACAAAGGCGACAGCAACTTCGTTCTTCATAAAGAAGACCTGAACTACGAAGTAGTACACCCGACACAACGTTCTTACAAATAATAGTTATTAACAGATAGAAAATATTCCGTTTCATGGAACATTATAATATGAATCTCACACTGAAAGTGTGGAAACAAAAAAACACAAACGAGAAAGGCCGTTTTGAAACATATCACGTTAAGGATATCTCTTCTGAAATGTCTTTCCTCGAAATGTTTGACGTGCTGAACGAGCAACTGATAGCTGAAGGTAAAGAACCTGTAGCTTTCGACCACGATTGCCGTGAAGGTATCTGTGGTATGTGCAGTATGGTTATCAATGGCCGTGCGCATGGTAAATGGGAACAGACTACTACATGTCAGTTGCACATGCGTGCTTTCAAAGATGGTGAAACGATTGTTGTAGAACCTTGGAGGGCAAGTGCATTCCCTGTTATTAAGGATCTGGTTGTTGACCGTCAGTCTTTCGACCGTATCATACAGGCAGGTGGTTATGTATCTGTAAACACAGGTAACGCTGTCGATGCCAATGCTATCCCGATAGAAAAACACATGGCTGATGAAGCGTTTGCTTCTGCTGCATGTATTGGTTGCGGTGCTTGTGTGGCTGCATGTCCTAATGCATCTGCAATGCTGTTCTTGTCTGCTAAGGTATCTCACCTGGCTATGTTACCACAAGGTTCGCCAGAGCGTAAAGAACGTGTTATGAACATGGTAAACCAGATGGATAAAGAAGGCTTTGGTAGCTGTACCAACATTGGTGCTTGCGAGGCTGAATGTCCTAAAGGTATCTCTATCGAAAACATTGCTCGTCTGAACCGTGAGTATCTGGGTGCTATGTTTGATGGTGGTTCTAAAAACGCTATATAATATATCAATTCTATTAACGAAGGCTACCTTTTCGGGTAGCCTTTTTTGTTATTTTTACAGCATGTTGAAAAGACTCTTCTCATTATTCGTCACAATACTATTACTGGCCAATACACTGAAAGCACAAGACAGTGTGCGGGCAGATGACAGCCACTTGCAGGTAAGCCTTATAACCTGTGGTACGGGCGATGAGATTTATGAAACATTCGGCCACACAGCCATACGCATTGTAGATAGCGTTGCAGGTACAGATGTGGTATATAACTACGGTACATTCGACGGTTATACCGAAAACTTCGAAATGAAGTTTATGCAAGGCAAACTGCTGTATTATGTCAGCTGCTATCCGTATGTCATCTTTCAGCAGGAGTATGCCGCTTATCATCGCAGTGTAGAGGAGCAGGTATTACACATCAGTGGTGCATCCAAAATGTCTATTGATTCGTATCTGAAGAATAATGCACTGGAGCAAAACAAGTATTACAAATACGATTTCTTCTTTGATAACTGCGCTACCCGTATTCGTGATGTATTTCGTTATGCATTGGGTGTGAAGTTTAAGTATGGTAAAGTATTGCCCGAAGGGAAGAAGATTACCTACAGGCAAATTATCAATCAATATTTCTACCGCACACATGGAGAAAGGGTAGGCGTAAACTTGTTGCTTGGCAGCCGTATAGATAAAGTAATGACAGACCTTGATATCATGTTTCTGCCCGATTATTTAAGAGACGGGCTTGCAGGTGCTACCCTGAAAGGCAAGCCTGTAGCTGGCAAAGCACAGCTTGTGTTAGCTGGTTCTCCATACAAACCAGCTGGTTTTAATTGGGTATTGGCGCTTACAATAGGTTTGCTTCTACTTACAGCAATAGGCCTGTTTGTTCCTAATATGCAGGTGCTTGGCCGGGTAATGTCAGGCTTTATGCTGTTTATAACAGGCTTGCTTGGTTTATTGATGCTGGTTATGTGGTTTGCTACAGACCATCAGGGTTGCCAAAATAACTACAACGTACTCTGGGCATTGCCAACTAACATTTTCATAGCTTTTGCCGTTAAAAGAAATAAGAACAGGTATGCAATAGTAGGTATCGCATTGATATTTGTATCGCTATTGGTGCATATACTTGGTATACAAGAACAGGCTTTGCTGGAGATGTCTCCCGTACTGCTGTCATTAATATTGATATATCTCCACATCATCAGGATAAACAGGGCTAAAGCATAATGGAAGTAAAGGTCATCAGCACGAACGTTTTTGCAAGCCTGCAGTATCGTAAAACAGGTAGCGGATCGGCAATAATATTATTGCACGGCTTCCCTGTCAGTGGCTTGCTGTGGAGCAGGGTTTGGGATAAGATAGGCGAGCATAATACCGTAATAGCTCCCGATTTGCCCGGTAGCGGAGGCAGCTCAGGAGTTCCTAATCTATCTATGGAGCTGATGGCAGATGCAATAAAAGCAATATTGGATGCCGAAGGGATTACCAAAGCAATTATTGCAGGCCATTCTATGGGCGGTTATGTAGCAATGACTTTTGCAGATAAGTATCAGGAAATGGTGCTTGGAATAGCCATGGTACATTCTATAGCCTCAGACGATACAGAGGATAAGAAAGAAACCCGCAGAAAATCAATAGCATTGATAGAAAAGGGTGGTAAAGATCCTTTTGTTAAGCAAATGATTCCCAACCTATTCTCTCCTAAGAGCAGTCAATTACATCCGGAGTGGGTAAAAGAGCAGATTGAAGAGGGGTTGAAAGTACCTGCTGACAGCCTTGCAGCTTTTTACAATGCTATGATAAACCGCAAAAATCACATAGAAACCTTATCCAAAGCTACATTCCCGCTACTATGGGCGGCAGGAAAGGACGACGGGGTTATACCGCTTGACAAAGTAATACAACATTCAATGCTTGCAAGCGTTAACTTTGTAAAGGTTTATGACGATTGTGGGCATATGGGTATGATAGAACAAAGCGCAAGACTGGAAGGTGATATTATCGAATTTTCAAAATACTGTGGCAATGCAAATGCTTAAAAGAGCATTATTTACAATATTGTTGCTGCTGGGTTTACTACCTATCGCAAATGCAACCCACTTAGTGGGTGGTGAAATGACGTATCGTTTTCTTGGGCAGGATGGCGCTGGTAATAATAGGTATGAAATTACGCTATATATATATCAAGACTGTTTGACTGGTTTGCCTGATGTTATAGCACAAGATAATCCTGCCTACATTGGTGTGTTTTTACAAAATGGAGCCAATGTAATTAGATGGGATAGTATATCTTCTTCGGAAGCGATACCTGTACCATTGAATTTTAGTAATGAATGTGTAAATAATCCACCACCAACTTGCTTACGGAGAACTAAATTCGTTAAAACATATACATTACCGCCAAGTTCCATCGGTTACAGGGTTATATATTCACGCTGTTGCAGAAACGAGACAATCAACAATATTCAACGTCCCGGAGAGGTAGGTGCTACGTATTTTTGTCAAATACCACCTACAACTCTGGCGTCTAATAACAATAGTGCCCGATTTAAATATTATCCGCCACAAATCATTTGCATAAATAACCCCCTAGTTTATGACCACTCCGCGGTGGACCCCGATGCTGACTCGCTTAGTTACGAAATATGTGATTCGTATCCAGGTGGTTCAAGAGATGATTCAAAGCCCGAACCATATAATGTACTTCCTTCTCCGCTGAGTATTTATTCTAATAGCAAGCCAAGTCCTAGTTACGGTTACAGACAAGGATACAGTGCTTCAAAACCTATGGGTGGCAATCCATTAATTCAGATAGACCCTAAAACAGGTTTGATGTCAGGTACTCCCAATTTAATGGGACGCTATGTTGTATCAGTATGTTGTCATGAATGGCGAAATGGTGTTATTATTAATACTATCAGACGGGAGTTTCAGTTTGTGGTAACAAATTGTTCCAAAGCAGTTGTTGCAGATATACCACAATTCAGCAATGAGATAAATACATATATTGTTGATTGTAAAGATAAAACCGTAGGTTTTGTAAATCGCAGTACAGGAGGTTTCTCTTATTTCTGGGACTTGGGCGTGCCGGGTGCTACATCTACAGATTTTCAACCGGTATACACTTATCCGGATACAGGAACATACACTGTGAAGCTAATAGTAAATAAAGGTAGTACCTGTCCTGATAGCATAGACCGTTTGGTGAAAATCTACCCAACTCATACAGCCGATTTTAAATTTGATGGCCTGCTTTGTCCAAACACGCCAATGCAGTTTACCGATTTATCAGAAGCCACTTACAAACCTATTGTTGCATGGAATTGGAATTTTGGTGATTGGGGGGAATCGACAGAACAAAATCCTAAACACAGTTTCAATGTTGGTGGCGATTACAACGTAAGGCTCATTTCTTCTACAATCAAGGGGTGCGTAGATACTGCTTACAAAACAGTAAAAGTTGAAAAATTTGTGCCATTTGCAGGCAATGATACTATTATAGTAAAAGGGGAGTCTATCAATTTTAAAGCTTCAGGTGGTATTGAGTATACTTGGAAACCGGCTGACAGGCTTAACCTGACGAATGTCTTTAATCCAACAGGTTATTATCCCGATACAGGTAGGTATAACTATGTAGTACACATAAAAAGTGCCAACGACTGCGAGGGTGATGCCAAGATAAATGTATGGGTAGTTAATCAGGCATCATTATTTGTGCCGTCAGCATTTACTCCGAATGGTGATGGTAGGAATGATTTTCTCAAAGTATTGAGTGTTGGTTATGCCAAGGTGAACTATTTCAGAGTATTTAACAGATTCGGAGAGGCTGTATTTCAAACAGATAAAATATTGAATGGTTGGGATGGCAGGTACAAAGGCCAACTTGCAGATGTGGGTACCTACTTCTGGGTATTGTCTGTAACGGATAGAAATGGTAAAGAAGAAAGTATTAAAGGTGATGTAACACTTATACGTTAGATACTATTAAGAATATGATAAAAAGGCGCACAACGGTGTGCCTTTTTTCGTGTAATACAAGCAGGATACTATCTTTATAGGGTAATTAGAACACAAGATGGCTAAAACAGTATTAGTAACGGGTGCAACGTCGGGATTTGGCAAGGCGATAGCAACCGTATTTGCAAAAAATGGTTATAATGTATGCATAACTGGTAGACGCGAAGAAAGGCTACAGGAACTTAAAAATGAACTTGAAAAAACATACAACATAAACATCGCTACGCTTTCTTTCGATATCAGGAAAAGAGAAGAAGTAATTAAAGCTGTTGATGAACTGAAAACCCATTACGATACTATCGATATTCTTGTAAACAATGCAGGCCTGGCAGCAGGTTTGAGTACGATTGATGAAGGTGATATGGACGATTGGGATACGATGATAGATACCAATGTGAAAGGCTTGCTATATATCACCCGTCAGGTAGTGCCGATGATGAAGGCAAAGGGTGGGCATATATTTAATATTGGGTCTACTGCTGCCAAGATGGTATATAAAAACGGTAACGTATACTGCGCTACCAAGTTTGCGGTAGATGCACTAAATCAGGCAATGCGCATTGACTTGTTGCCTTACGGTATCAAAGTAACAGGGATACATCCCGGTATGGCAGAAACAGAGTTTTCTATTGTAAGATTCAAAGGCGATGAAGACCGTGCAGGTAATGTATATAAAGGGTTTGAGCCACTGCATCCTGAAGATATTGCAGATACTGTTTACTACTGTGCAACGTTGCCACCACATGTATGCATCAACGATCTTACTATTACCTGTACCAATCAGGCAAATAGTGTAGTTACCATAAAAGACGCTGAAAGGCTAAATAAATAGAACCATGTACGAATCTACTACAGAGGTAAGGGTGCGCTACGGAGAAACAGACCAGATGGGCTATCTCTACTATGGTTACTATGCATTGTATTACGAAGTAGGTAGGGCAGAGGCTATACGTCAGTTAGGCTTTACTTATCGAGAGCTGGAAGAAATGGGTATCATGATGCCCGTGGTAGACCTGCACGCACAATACTATCGTCCTGCATTGTATGATGACCTGATAACGGTAAAGACAATTCTGAAAGAATTGCCCGAATCTCATAAAATACAATTCCATTCAGAACTGTATAACGAACAAAAACAATTGTTGAATAAAGGTGTTACTACACTGGTGTTTTACGATCCTACAACAAAGCAAAAAGTGAATATGCCTGATGAACTGAAAAACAGGCTGCAACCTTTCTTTACAAAATAACTATATGGCAAATATCAGGGCTTCGATAATAACGATTGGTGATGAACTACTGATTGGGCAAACAATAGATACCAATTCTGCATGGATAGCAAAACAGCTAAATACACTTGGTATAGATGTAACAAAACGTATAGCTGTAGGCGATAATGAAAAAGATATTACCGAAGCACTTAACAGAGAATTGACTGATGCGGATCTGATATTTCTGACAGGAGGCTTAGGTCCTACTGCAGATGATATAACAAAGCCACTGCTTTGCAGGTATTTTGGTGGTAAGCTGGTTATTAATGAACAAGTGCTGACGCATGTTAAGGATATTTTTACCAAAAGAAACAGACCGTTTCTGGAACGTAACATGAAGCAGGCAGAAGTGCCTGATAATTGTACAGTATTGTTCAACCCCATGGGTACCGCTCCCGGAATGTTGTTCGAGAAAAATGGGAAGAAAGTAATTTCTATGCCTGGTGTACCTTTTGAGATGATGGCAATAATGGAAACAGCCGTATTGCCGATGCTGAAAGAGAATTATCAAAGCGATGCTATAGAGCATACAACCATCATTACTGCAGGCGAGGGCGAAAGCTTTGTAGCTGAGAAGATACAGGATATTGAATCTGCTATGCCACCACACATTAAACTAGCATATCTACCCAATCTGGGAATGGTAAAACTACGCCTGACCGGTAAGGCAAAGGATGCTGGTTCTTTAAAAGCAGAGGTAGATCTATGGATGCAGCAAATAAAAGAAAGGCTTGCCAATATTGTAGTAGCAGATGGTGATATAGCTTTTGAACAGATAATTGGTAATTTGCTGCAGCAAAAAGATAAGACGCTGTCACTGGCAGAAAGCTGCACTGGTGGCTATATATCCCATCTTATTACACAGGTATCAGGCGCCAGCAACTATTACAAAGGAGGCGTAGTTTCTTACCTGATAGAAGTAAAAGAAAACTTGCTGGGTGTTAGTGCAGAAGACATAGCAAACAACGGAGCAGTTAGTGAAACAGTAGCCATTCAAATGGCAGAGGGTGTAAGGAAACAACTGCAATCAGATTATGCACTCAGCATTACCGGGATATTGGATAAACAACCTGTACCCGGAGAAAACGAAGAACCCGGTACCATATGGATGGCAGTAGCCGGAACGGATAAAACAGTAGCAAGGAAGTTTAAAGTATATTATGATAGGGTGAGGAATAAAGAAAGTGCCTCTATAATGGGCATGCTTTTCCTTTGGAAGTTTATAAACGATAAACTGTAAATGATACTCTTTCTGATAGGTATGCCGGGTGCAGGCAAAACATACTGGGGCAAAAGGCTTGCCCTGCAATATGGTTTGGGGCATACAGACCTTGATGAAAGTATCGAAGAACAGGCTGGCAAGACTATCGCACAGATATTCAGGGAAGATGGGGAAGAAGCTTTCAGGGAAATAGAAGCTACTACATTAAGAAACGTAACACAGTCTGTAAAGGGCGATACAATCATTTCTTGTGGTGGTGGTACACCTGTTTTTTATGATAATTTGGCGTACATGAAAGGGCAAGGTTGTATAGTATATCTGCAAGCTTCTGTTGGCTATCTGGCAGATAGACTCAGGAATGCTGATGCTAAAAGGCCATTGATAGATGATGTAGTAGAGGAAAGGCTTTATCAACTGTACGAAAATAGAAAAAATATATATGAACAAGCACATCAGATAGTTGATGCAGAAACATTAACTGTTGGTAATTTTGCAGAAATTATTGCACAATGCAAACATCAGCATTAAGGCTTGGTTCATTATTCGCAGCATTGGCTGTTATTCTTGGTGCTTTTGGCGCACATGCACTCAAACAGGTTCTTACACCCGAATTACTACAAACTTTTGAGACGGGGGTTAAATATCAGTTTTACCACAGTTTCGCATTGCTGATAACTGGTGTTTTATACAGTAGCTTTGCAAACAAGTATACCAAACTTGCATCAACATTCTTTACAATTGGCATTATACTGTTTTCAGGTTCCATATACGCATTGGTAATGCTGAAATCGAGCGGACAGGTAGGGCTTGGCGGACTGGGAATACTGACACCCATTGGTGGTGTTTTCTTTATACTCGGATGGTTAATGTTAATATTGGGAATAGGTAATAAAAACAAGTAGAAATACTATTAAGCATTAGCCTTAATCATTAATTTCATTTTTATTAAACACAGCAAACTATGAAAGTTGCAGCCTTAATATCAGCACCTGCAGGCAACACAGATTTCTCAGGAAAACTGTTGCTTGAAGTAAATGGTAAATCTGTTATAGCCAATACAGTAGATTCTGTAAAGCAAAGCGGATTGTTTGTGGATGTTGTGGTAGTAACGAACGATGCGGCTGTTGAAACAAACCTTTCTGATGCAGGTGTGCAGGTGGTAAAGGTGAATAAAGCGTTTGATAATTATATAGAACGCCTTGCTGAAGCATCTCTGCTGGCAGATGCAGATATGTTTGTTTGCATACCCGGAGATCATTTGCTGTTGAATAAACTAGCCGTAGAACGATTACTACAACTTTTTGAAGGAGCGACAGGCAAGGATGTGCTGGTAGCATCTATCGTGCAGAAAATACAAAACGACACACTAAAGGAAGACAGGAATATAGTAAAAGTAGTACTAGGCCTGCGTATGCATGCATTGTATATGTCAAGATATCCGATACCATATATGCAGCACGATGAGGCAGGCTTTGCCTGTTATGAGCATATCAACATTGTAGCATGTCGCAAAGATGCAATGATGCGTTTCCTGCAATGGCCACCGTCTCCATTAGAAAGGGCTGAGCAGATACATGCATTACGTTTTGTAGAAAATGGTGTACAGATAAAAATGCATATTGCACAGTACCAATATTTCAAGATTCGTAGCGAAGCTGATGTAGCAGGTGCTACGGCATTTATCAATAACGCAGGATAATCCACTATATCATTGCGCCCCTTTACACTTGCAAATATTATTTTTGTTCTGTGCCTGTTAGGTATAGATGTTTTATACTTATCCGGAGCAGTAGATTGGTGGTGGTTGCTGATACCTGTTGTTATTTACATTCATTTGTTGGTATTTGGTGCTATCTATATACAGTGGAATTTCTACGTAAAGTCTTACAATAAAGGTGTACAATCTAAACAAGTTGCACTGACATTTGATGACGGTCCTGCACAGTACACAAGTGTTATATTGGATGTATTGAAGAAAGAAGGTGTGCAGGCTGCATTCTTTTCTATTGGTAAAAATGCGGTGGCTAATCCTGAAATGGTGAAACGTTGGCATGCCGATGGACACTTAATCGGCAATCATAGCTACGACCATGGTTTCAATTTCGATTGGAAAACGAGTAAAGCCATGCAGGAAGAAATTAACAAAACCAACAATGCTATTATGCAAATAGCAGGTGTTACTCCAAAGTTATTTCGTCCGCCATACGGTGTTACCAATCCCAATCTGGCAAAAGCAATCACCCGTTCAGGCATGTATTCTATTGGCTGGAACGTACGTTCGTTCGATACTACGGCTAAAAACAAGGCAGATTTGGAATCCCGTATACTTAAAAGGCTGAAAGGTGGCGATATCGTTCTGCTGCATGATTCCCAACAGATTACAGCGGAAATTTTAACGGATTTAATTAGAAAGGCTCGTGAAAAGGGTTTTACCTTTGTGCGCGTAGATAAACTACTGGATTTAAAACCGTATGCGTAATCTTTTTACAGCTATTTTATGCACTATATCGGTTGGTGCTATTGCCCAGCCTAAAGGCTATACTGCATTGAAAAACGCCTCAGCCTTTCAGCAGGCAATGAGCCAGAACAGTACGAAAGTGTTGACTATTTACAGCGATTTTACGCAGGTCAAAAACATGGCTTTACTGGAAGAGAAAATTAAATCGAAAGGTAAGTTTTACTATAAAAAAGAAGACAAAGTCAGGATTGAGTATACCATTCCGTATAGCTATCTGTTGGTGATGAACGCTGGTCAGGTAATGGTGAAAGATGAGCAGAAAACCACTAAAATCAATACTAAAAACAGTAAAACAATGCAATCTGTCAATAGGATAATGATAGATTGTATGAGGGGTACAGTATTTCAAAACCCGGATTTTAAGGTTGCAGCATATGAAAGTGGTACTGGCTATTTGCTGAACATGGTGCCGGTAACAGATGCTATGAAAAAGATGTTCAAGCAGATAGATGTGTATATGGATAAGAAGACGATGGATGTTGATAGGCTGACAATGACAGAACTTGGCGGAGACTATACCGATATGGACTTTACAAATACAAAACATAATACAGCGCTTGATGAAGCAATTTTTAAGGTTAAGTAGCCTTTTGCTGCTATTCTTTGCTTCGTGTGCAAGCCCCTATAAAGGCTTAAAACCATCATCTTCAGGTAATAAGACTGCATATCAATACAAGCCACAATTTTTAAAAGAGGTTTACCGTTGTACGGTAAATGGCAGGGTACTATTTAAGAAATTTCACCTGAGTGGTATCCTGTTGCTGAAGGAAATGAAAAATGGCACGGTACGTGCTATATTCCAGAATGAAATGGGCTTCACTTTTTTCGACTTTGAGTGGGACCGTCAGGACTCATTTAAGGTAAACAGTATTATCCCCCAATTGGATAAACCTGCTGTTGTGAAAATATTGAAGAAAGACTTCAACCTGTTCTTAATGAAGGGGTTAGAAAAAGAATCCGAAAAAATCCTGGTTCAGGATAGGGGTAAAGAGGTCTTTTACTGTTTTACTATAGGGGAAGGGTATGTTTACTATGTAGAGGAGGGCAATATGCTACAGCGTATTGAAAATGCGGGTAAGAAGAAAAAAGTAACAACCATAAACCTGATGGGTAAGCATAGAGCAAATGATCTGGCAGATAGTGTAATGTTCAACCATCATAAAGCAAACTTTACTATTAGCTTACATAAAATCAATAGCCATGTTGATGAATGATTTTTACAGTATTGAATACATGCTCAGGGAGCCAAACAGTGCTTCTTGCAAAGTTGCCTTCAATACTCAGCACGACATATTTAAAGGGCACTTTCCAAGTCAGCCGGTAGTACCTGGTGTTTGTATGATGCAAATGGTAAAAGAGCTGTTGGAACAATTGATAGATAAAAACCTTTGGATGCGTGATGCAGGACAGGTTAAGTTCCTCCAATTGATAACGCCTGATGTGCAGCCTGTTGTCAATATCAGTTGGAAACAAGACGGTCGAGCACTGAATGTGAATGCATCATTCAAAAGTGATAGTTCAGATTTGTTTAAACTGACAGGCAACTTCGAAACGAAATAGACGGAATATTGTCAGAATGAATGAATAAATAATAGAAATACACCAAAGCGGAGATAAATATCTCCGCTTTTTATTTGCGTATATTTATACAAATAATGATACAATGGTTATACTATATGCAATTGTTGCGTTGGTTGTATTTGCAGGCTTGCTGTGGGTAAGCCTTAAATTGTATAAGGCTCTTATAGAAGGTAAATTTGAGAATAAGCGGGAAGATTAACCTGCTATTTACTGTACATCTTAAGTATAGAAGCTGATATGCTTTTATACATTTCTTCCCATTCGGGGTATTGATTCAACAACTGCAGATGTTCCTGCATGGTAGCGGTATCATTTCTTTTAGCAGGTCCTGTTTGTAATGTTGATGGTGATTGATTGTTTATTCTTTCAGCAGTTTGGGCTATTATAGGTATCATAGTGCTGAAAGGTATGCCGTTTTCTGCGCACATTTTTTCTGCAACAGCAAACAGATGGTTTGAAAAGTTATTACTGAACACAGCAGCAAGGTGCATTTGCTTTCTTTTGTCACTACTAGCTTCATACACACTATCCGTAAAGCTGGCAGCGATTGTACGAATGAGTGCTGAACTATCTGTGTTATTTACTTCTATTGCAGATGGAATGTTTCTTGTTTCGGGAAGCTGCTGTTTCGTTATTGAATATATAGGCCAGATAACACCATAGTTTTTAGCAGCGTCTTTCAATACATTTGATGATACAGCACCTGCTGTATGCAATAGTAAGGTTTTCCTGAAGCTTAGTTTACTTGATATTTCTTCTATTGCACTGTCTGAAACTGCCAATATGCATGCATGTGCATCATCAGGTATTCCATTGATCAATTCATATGCATTGGCATCAATTGCATTGGCAAGTTCTGTTGCCTTAGCAATATCTCTGCCATATATGCCTTTACACAGATGTCCTGCAGCATGTAGTTTCGTAGCCAGAAACCAAGCCGTATTGCCTGTGCCTACTATATAATAAGTCATGATAAAGACTGTTTATGCGTTACATAATAGTCTTCCATAATCTTATGAGCCTTTTCTTTAAGTGCAGCAATGTCTTCGAGCGTGAGGCCTTTGGTAGATATTGGTTCTAAAAAGTGGAAATGTATAGTCTTAGGTCTTGCCCAGCCTTTCTTATTATGTGGTAGTATAGTTCCTGTATTGAAGATGATACCGGGTATAATGTCTTTTTGCGCTTTTACAGCAGTAATAAATGCACCATCGTAAAAGCGTTGAATTGGTTGATCTGTTTTGTTTCTTGTTCCTTCAGGGTAAAGGCAAAGGTGTATGCCAAGGTCTAAGATCTCCTGCATTTTAGTAAAGCTTTCTCTTCTTGAGTTTTCGTTCTTTCTGTTTACCAGTATAGAGCCGGCTTTGTATATAACGCCAAAAAGCGGAATCTTCGACATCTCAATCTTTGCTAATGTTTTGTTAGGTCCCGGTATCCAAGGAGAAGAAACAGGAATATCTACAAGCGAATTATGATTCGTAATTACGACATAGTTTTCTCCGTGTTTGAAATGTTCTGTTCCTTTTCTCACAATCCTGCAACCCACTATAGGCATAAAGAAACCCATCCATGCCCTGAAAACGGGATGCAGCGCTTTGCTTTTTGCTGGTTCAGACAGGTTTGATATTATCCATATAGGAATGAAAACAATGAGCATAGTTGCAACAAAAAACAACATGCCTGCAATGAAATATATACGTCCTAAAATGTTACTGATCAGCTTCATTTAAATTCCAGTCAATTGGTGTTAAGCCTTTTTGCAACAGCCATTCGTTGGCCTTGCTAAAATGCCTGCAGCCCATAAACCCGTTATGTGCCGAAAGTGGTGATGGGTGAGCAGCTGTTAGTATCAGGTGTTTTGTCTTATCTATCAGCTCTTGCTTGCTTTTTGCAAAGCTACCCCAAAGCATGAAAACTACACCATCTTTTTGGTCTGAAATAGTTTTGATAACAGCATCTGTAAACAAATGCCAGCCAATCTTGCTATGAGACATAGGTTTGTTTATCTCTACAGTAAGCGATGCATTGAGCATCAGTACGCCTTGGCTGGCCCATTTTTCAAGATTGCCATGTTTCGGTATCGGGATACTTAAATCAGTAAGTTGTTCTTTGAAAATATTAACCAAAGATGGTGGAGCGGGCACGCCATAAGGTACTGAAAAGCTGAGTCCGTGAGCCTGGCCTGGATTATGATATGGATCTTGCCCCAGTATCACCACTTTTACATTGCTTATAGGGGTAGTATTAAAAGCGTTGAAAATAAGCTTGCCCGGGGGATATATCGTCTTACCTGCCAACTTTTCATGCTTAAGAAATCCGACTATTTCTGCAAAATATGGCTTTTGGAATTCTGCTATTAATGCAGTTTTCCAACTCTCTTCTATTTGTACCTCCATGCAGGTAAATTATCTGTTTTGCGGAATGTAACGGGGATTGTTATTCGCTTTTGCAGGTTGCTGTTTGGGTGTTGTAGCCGGTGCATTAGCTTTTGCCTTACCAGGTTGCATGATCGTAAAGCTACCACATAGGCTTTGTGCTCCTTTAACTTGTGATAGTATAACAAGGTATAAGTCTGTCTTTTCTGGTACAAAGGAATACACAACAAAATTTGTTACTTCAGGCATTTTGAGAACCTTCTCGTCTATTTTCCTGTCCTCACCATCGTATAGCTCAAAATTTATCTTATTGGCATCACGGCTACCTATAAATATCATTTGGTAAAGAACACCTTTAGTAAGCTGTACAGCAACCGGTGTAGGCTGACGCGATTCCATGCTTATCATCGCATCACGGTAAACCTCTTGTCCTTGTGCCTTAAAGTCTTGCTTATATTGCTCTGCCTGAAGCCTGATGCTTTTGTCATTGCAACCTAAAGTAGGCAGTATCTGCGCAGATACGCTGTTGCATATTGTTGATGAACAACCAATAACAGACAGGATGATGAATAGTTTGCGCATAATAGTATCTCAATAAGTTAGGCTAAGATAATAGAAAACTTCAAGGTTTCAGCCTTTTGGTTCGTTATCGGGTTGTTATTCTATTCCTTTTGTTTTAGAAAAAATATTAATAACTAAAACTCCTAATCCGATCAGTATCATACCGATTATGGCGGCAGTATCCGGCACTTGCTTGTATAAAATGATACCTGCTATTGTTACCAATACAATACCCACACCAGACCATATAGCATAGGTAATACCCACCGGCAGTACCTTTACAGTTATGCTTAGAAAATAAAATGCTACTGCGTAGCCAACTACTACCAAAATGCTTGGTAATGGTTTTTTGAATTGTTCAGATGCTTTGAGGCTACTGGTAGCTACTACTTCTCCTACAATTGCTATCAGCAGGTATAAATATTTCATCATCGTATAAAATTAACGAATAATAGCTTCAAGGCTACTATATGATTTCTGCAATATGCTTCTCTATGTTGCCTGCAATTTTTTCCATCGGTAGGTCGTTACTGTCTTTGCCAAAGGGATCTTCAATTTCTTCAGCAATCAACTCAAGGCTACCTAGCACATAAAATACTATGGCAACAACCAGTATTACCAGATACCCCAACGAAAATGAATAGGCTACAGGCAATGTCATGATATAAGTGAAAATGAATTTTTTGATAAATGCACTGTAAGAGTAGGGGATTGGTGTGTTTTTAATACGCTCGCAAGCTCCGCAGATATCTGTAAAAGACGACACCTCATTATTTATAAACAGGAGTTGTTCTGCGCTAATTACACCTTCTTTTTGCAATTGTACGGCACGTGCTATTATGGCTTTCGCTACCTGGTTGGGTGCGTGTTTATCGCTATCCAGATTTTGTAATTCAGGGTGGTCGGCGTCATCCAGCATGTATCTGGTAGATTCTGCCTGCAAGTGTTCTTTCAACACAAATGCATACATAGGGATAGCCTTACGGAAGAAGTCTCTATTATATTCATCATCTTTATCCAACAGGCAAGAGATTTTGAGCGCAAGGTTACGACTGTTATTTACTAATGCGCCCCATAGTTTTCGGCCTTCCCACCACCTGTCGTAGGCTGTATTTGTTCTGAATACTAATAATAGTGATAATGCCATACCCAATATGGTGTGCATTACCGAGAAGTTCTTTAGCGGGCTGGTTTCGTGTGTTTTGAAGTAGTTAATTTCCAAATACGCAATGATGCCCGAATAGATCGCAATAATAGCAATAAGCCCTAACAGTTTGCGAAGCGTGTCGGACTTATGAAACTGAAACAAGATGCCAAACCATTCTTTGGGGTTGTATATGCGCATGCTATCGGATGTCTACGTGTAGTAATTTTTGCCCTTCAATAAATCCTTCCAGCTTGTCATATACATTTACAGGGCCAACGCCTGCAGGCGTACCTGTAAATATCACATCACCAATGTTGAGGGTGAAATATTGAGAAACGTATTCGAGTATCTTGTTGATGTTAAATATCATATCGCTACTATTGCCAACCTGTACAGTTTTGTCGTTCAGCTTCAACTCAAAATTGACGTTGTTGATGTTTGAGCCTTCAGGAAAAGGAATAAAATTGCCTATAGCGGCAGACCCATCAAATGCCTTGGCAATTTCCCAAGGCAAGCTTTTTTCCTTTTGTTTTTGTTGCAGATCTCTGGCAGTAAAATCAAGTCCAACAGTTATTGCATTGTAGTATTTGTGTGCAAATTTTTCCTGTATGTATTTTCCGTTTTTGCTGATTTTTACAACAAGTTCGCATTCATAATGCAAATCATCTGTAAATTCAGGATAATACAACGGTTTATCGGGGAAAAGCAAGGCGCTTTTCGGCTTCATAAATATAACCGGCTCTGTAGGTATATCATTCTTTAATTCTTTGGCATGTTCGCTGTAATTTCGCCCGATACAGATTATTTTCATTGTTATTATTATGAGTCGTGTAAAAATAAAATTTCCTACCGAAAATCCATTGTTTACCACAACAATAGGGGTTAGAATAGGTGACATAAATTATGGTAACCATCTGGGTAACGATTCCGTACTTTCAATAATACATGAAAGCCGCATGCAGATGCTGAAACAATGGGGTGGCAACGAACTGAATATTGCAGGTAACAGCCTGATAATGGCCGATGTAATGATAGCTTATAAAGGAGAGGCCTTTTACGGAGAGCAATTAATCGTGAGCCTGTTTGCAGAAGAAGTAACCGACAGGTCTTTTGATTTGTTATATCACATAAGTACAATGCGCGAAGGGGCATCAAAAGATATTGCGCACGCCAAAACAGGTATGATATGTTTTGATTATAATACACGTAGAATAGCTACTATCACAGAAGAATTAAAAACACTTCTTGAAAAGTAGTTTTTTTCAAAAATATCATTACCTTTGCATTCCATTTTTGGCGAGGTAGCTCAGATGGTTAGAGCGCAGGATTCATAACCCTGAGGTCACGGGTTCAACTCCCGTCTTCGCTACAAGAAGATAAAAGCCGCTTTTATAGCGGCTTTTTTATTTTATCGGTGTTACAGTATATCCTTCCTTCTTTAGTAAAGCAATCAAACCATTGTCTCCATAAAGATGGCCTGCACCAACCGCAAAGAATACCGATGTTCTATCCATCTTCTCTACCATTCGCGGTATCCATTTCTCATTGCGTACATCCAGAAAACCATCAATGTCTTTATCTGATGCACCAGATTCTTTTATCAGCTTGCCGAGTGCAGGAAGGTCTTGATTTTTGTAGGCGGTAGTCAGTTTTTTGAAATCGCCCCTATCTGTATTTTTACCATTCAACAGGTCTACAATATCTTTTATAACAGAATCAACCGGCAGGTTGTCAAACAAATCAAGTTGCTCGCTAACGGTTTCAAGGCCTGTTATTTCTTTGTTGTCAGTTTTGGCAGCTTCCATAATGTTGTTCTCATATGATATTGGATTGCTGCAGTCTGAAGATTGTGTAGAAAAGAGTGTTTGTAATGCAACAGGTTTCATTTGCTGAAACAATTCAATATTCATCCCCAGACTATCTTTCACATATTTTTCAAGCTTTTCATAATCAGTGGGAGAGAAGTAGTCTTTCAATTTCTTGCCGCTCTGGTCTATCATGCCTGCTGCTATCTGCATCATAATGTTAGGGTCATCCATATCCATTTCAAAGCATACTTCTTTACTTTTCAGCAGGCTTTGTTTCATTGCATCCGTCCATATATAGTCTTGTGGGCAGATGAGATGTATGGTGCCGAACAGGTAGGATTTCTCTTTCATACCCTTGCCAGAAACAGCCCATAACAGTGACTTTGTATTTTGTGCACCTGCTGTAAAGGATACAATGAATGTGATTATGAGGGTTAATATGTTGCGAAAAAATGTTTTCATGTTATTCAAATAATAAAGTGATCAAACCGATACTCATACCGCCAATAATGGCGAGTATTTTTTGCTTGGTAAGCATATGGTGCTTAGTGCCGCTCTCGAAGAAAATAGTGGTAGATATATGTATGAAAGCACCAGCCACTACAGGTATCAGCATTATTACCAGTTGTGACATAGCATAGTAACTCTGTCCAAGTTTTGTAGCAATGATGGCACCAAGCGGTGTTATTAAAGAAAACAGCACGAGCATCAACCAAGACTTTGATTTGTTGCTGTTATTGGCAAATAAAGAAGTAATCAGCAAGGCCTCCGGCAGTTTATGTGCTGCTACTGCCATATACAAGGATGGTTCTGTGCCAGACATCCTGTAGTTGAAACCCAAAGGAAGCCCCTCCATAAATGCATGCAGCGACAAACCTATCATTATAGACATCAGTGGTACATGATGGTGATGATGATCGCTTTCGTGTATATGTACATGCCCGTGTTCCAAACCGTGTGTGAAACGCTGCAGAATAAGCTGTAGAAAGAAGCCTATCAACAAATAAAAACCTGCTTTGCTACCCAGTTCGGTAAACGTTTCTGGCAGTAGATGCAGAAAAGTAATGCTTAATAAAAATGATCCCGAAAAAGCAAGCAGCAGATGCATTTGCTTATCATTCAGGTTTTTGAACCACAAAGGCAGGCTACCACCTATAAATGTAATGGCAAACAAAAGGAATATGTAAGTAGCATGCATCGGGCGAGAAAACTAAATTAACTGTAAAAATAACGCCATTTATTCAACCATTTACTACTAAATAGTTAAACCGATGGCGTTAGTACTTATGATAGTATCGGCAAAAAGTATGTTGCCGAGCTTATTATTTCCTTTTCAGCTTCCAGTTAGATACGCCGTTTGAAGTGGCTGTAGTAGCTGCAGCTGTCTGTTTTTTCTCCTTCGCCCATACATAACTTCCCAACAACGCAGCTACTTTTTCAGCCTCCAGATTGTCTTCCATCAGGTATTCAGGCTTGAAGTGTTTTTCGATGAATTTGGTATCAAAGTTACCCGACCTGAAAGGTTCAGACCTTACAGCCCATTTGCCAAAGCTGAGCGTAGTCTGTATGCCTTTGATGTAATATTCATCAATAGCCCTACAAAGGCGTTCTATAGCTTCATCGCGCGTAGCAGCGTGTACTACCAGTTTGGCAATCATAGGATCGTAGAATATCGGAATATCCTGACCTTGTTCATAACCGTCATCTACGCGTACACCAGGGCCTTTGGGTGGTTGGTACATTTCCAGCTTACCTGTATCTGGGAGGAAGTTATTCATCGGGTCTTCTGCACACACACGCAGCTCAAGGCTGTGACCGTTAATCTTCAGGTCTTGCTGCGAGAATGACAGCTTTTCGCCACGAGCTATATTGATTTGTTCGCGAACTAAGTCTATACCAGTAATCATTTCAGATACACAGTGTTCTACCTGCAGGCGGGTATTCATTTCCAGGAAGTAATAGTTCAGGTTTTCATCAACCAGAAACTCTACAGTACCTGCGCCATGGTAGTTGCAAGAACGTGCAACGGCTACGGCACTTTCGCCCATTGCTTTACGAATGTCAACTGTCAGGCAGCTTGATGGTGCTTCTTCAATCAGTTTTTGGTGTCGGCGCTGAACAGAACATTCCCTTTCAAAGAGATATACATAATTGCCATGCTGATCGCCTAATAGCTGTATTTCTATGTGCCTTGGAGCACCTACATATTTTTCTATAAACACCGCATCATCGCCAAAAGCACTCAGCGCTTCGCTTTTTGCCATGCGCATTTGCTCTTCCAGTTCTTCTGCGTTATTTACAACACGCATACCTTTACCACCACCACCGGCAGATGCTTTTATGAGTATCGGGAAACCAATACGTTTAGCTATTTCAATAGCTTCCGCAGCATCTGTTACAGGGTCTTCTGTTCCAGGTACCATTGGTACGTTGAATTTCTTTGCGGCTTGTTTTGCGGCAATCTTGCTACCCATCATTTCGATAGAGTATGCAGAAGGGCCTATAAATATCAACCCTGCGTCTGCAACGGCCTTAGAAAAGCCTGCATTCTCGCTAAGGAAACCATAACCGGGGTGAATGGCATCTGCACCGATTTCTTTGGCAACCTGTATTATTTTATCTGCACGTAGGTATGATTGAGAAGAAGGAGCAGGACCAATGCATACAGCCTCATCGGCGTATCTTACAAATGGCATATTACGGTCTGCTTCAGAATAAACGGCAACGGTCTTGATTCCCATTTCTTTAGCCGTACGCATAACACGCAGGGCTATCTCGCCACGATTGGCAACCAGTATTTTTTGCATGAATGCGAAGATAAACCTTTCGGCAATTATATAAATGCGTCAGGAGCTAATTTGGTATAGTAAGAAATACTATCCTTCAGCTTTCAGGCGTTCGCCTTTGCCATATTTGACAAACATGTACAGGTATAAAACCCTAGATATACGCATCAGCCAGGGCTGCAGTAGTAGAACTATGGCTGTACTGGTGCCGAGTGCATAAAATATGCTATAATCTTCATATGATAGCCCGATTAATACCCAATACCACGCAAAGTTGAAAACATATAATGCTACAGACAATGCGTAGCTAACATAACCGGTACCATAATAAAACCCTACTTCCAACTCAAACTTTTGACCACATACTTCACATTTTTCAGGCATTTGCAGCATTGACGACAGCGGGAATACACTTTTATTACTAAACATGTGTCCCTTTCGGCAGTTTGGGCATTTCATGGTAAGAATGCTTGGTACTAATGCCGGCTTATTATTGTCTGCCATTGCTAATGGATTTTATGCAAAGATAAACTATTGCATGGTGCATGGGGTGTAACAATGGTTACACTATTCTGAAATTTCTTTCAGCTCACCATCTTCGTTATGAAAATAGCTCCATACAATACGTGCTTTTGAAGCGCCGATTACTTTGGTTAGTTCCCTTTCAGTAAGTGCTTTGATGTTCTTTACAGAACGGAATGTTTTGAGCAATTCGGTAGCTGTTTTTTCACCGATGCCTGCAATGCCTTCCAATTCGTTCTTAAAAGTACCCTTGCTACGTATCTGCCTGTGGAATGTAATACCAAAGCGGTGTACTTCATCGCGTATGCGCCTTATCAGTAAGTGGGCAGGGCTGTCAAATGGTAATTGTATAGGCTCACTGTCTCCCGGGAAGAAGATAGATTCTTCTCTCTTAGCAAGGCCTACTATCGTCATACTACCCGTGAGCCCTAGTTTTTCTATGCTTTCCATAGCTGCACCAAGCTGACCTTTACCACCATCTATTATTACTAACTGTGGCAGGGCAGCTTTGTCTTCCATCAGGCGTTTGTATCTGCGATAAACAACCTCGCTCATTGAGGCAAAGTCGTTGATGCCTTCTACTGTTTTAATATGGAAATGCCTGTAGTCTTTTTTTGATGGTAACCCATTTTTAAAACAAACCATGGCAGAAACAGGGTAGGCTCCCTGAAAGTTGGAGTTATCGAAACACTCAATATGCATCGGCAATTCAGTCAGTTGTAATGAGTCTTGCAACTCTTCCAATACAGTGGCTGCATTTTCTTCAGTTGCTTTACCAAGCATCAGTGCATCATTTTTGCGAAGTTCCTGTTTAGTTATCTCCGCATTTTTATAACTAAGGTCTAGCAGCTTTTTCTTGTCTCCCGATTTTGGTACTGTTACTTTAATGCTTTCATCGGCTACTTCTACCTCAAAAGGGGATATCACTTCTTTTGCATTGCTTTGAAATGTGGTGCGCATTTCTTCCAATGCCAGCGATAGTATATCTGCATCCTCTTCTTCTATCTTCTTTTCTATACGCAGTGTTTTAGCGTATACTATGGCACCATTTGCAATCATCATATAGTTGACAAAAGCATATTGTTCATCGCTGATAATGGATGCTACATCCAGATTACCAAGGTGTGCATTGACTACTGTAGAACGTACCTGATAATTATTCAGGTCTTCAATTTTCTGTCTTACAATCTCTGCTTTTTCAAAATGCATGTCAGCAGCATGCTGTTGCATTTCTTCTTTCAGATATTTTATTACTTCACCAGTGTTGCCCTTTAGTATGTGCCTAACGTTGGATATGTTGGCTGCGTAGTCTGTTTCTGATTGGAGGCCTTCACACGGTCCGCTGCAGTTGCCCAGATGGTATTCCAGGCATACTTTGTATTTGCCTTTGGCAATATTAGCAGCAGAAAGATTCAGGCTGCATGTACGTAGTGGTATATTTTGTTTTATCAGGTTCAATAGTTCTTTTACTTTACCAACACCTGTAAATGGTCCGAGATATTCAGAACCATCACGTATTACTCTTCTGGTAAAAAATACACGCGGGAATGGTTCTTTCTTGATGACAATAAAGGGATATGTTTTATCGTCCTTCAGGTCTATATTAAAGCGTGGTTGATAATGTTTTATCAACGTATTCTCTAACAAGAAAGCATCATGCTCTGTATTTGTAACAGTATAGTCTATACTGTTTATTAGTGATACTAGCTTGCGGGTTTTGTAATTATCAACCGTTTTGTTGAAATAGGAACTGACACGCTTACGCAGATCTTTAGCCTTACCTACATACAGCAGATTATTATCCTCATCAAAGTATTTATAACACCCGGGCTGATGTGGTATAGATGATGCAATATTTGAAAATTCCTCTCTTGTCATTACAACTACATAAACTTGTATTCAACTCTTACCTCTTTTTCATCTCCTGTCTTACCTGCTTCAAACTCTTGTATGGTGATGCTGGTGGTAGGTATATAATACAATCTTTGGGTGCGCTTGTTCATAGATTTGTTGCTGAATGTTTCTATGTATACTGATGTAATTCTGTTATTGCGCGGATTGGTAGTGATGTGTAGTTTTTGGGTAAACAAGTCTTTTTCTGTGGCTTCGTAATAATAGTTGTTGGTATTGCTGAGCGTATCTGCAAACTCTGAAAAATTGTATTTGTCCAGATATTTCTTGTCACTGATGTCTGTTGCAAAAAATATGCGCAGTACTGCTGCCCAGTCTATCTTTTCAATATTTGTGTGCAGTGTATCGGTCTTTCCATCCTGATAGGTGATTTTCTCAATACCATATGGCTGACCATAGTATACATCTACCTGATCTATCGCATAGTCTGCAACAGAAAAGTATCTGCCATCTTCTTCGGTCTGATTATTATCGGCTTGCTTTGTTTTACAAGCAGTTGCGAATAGAAGGCCAATAATTATATATGCTAAACTACGATTCATTGTAAGTGTATTGCAGCCTGCAAATATAACCTAAAAACAAAGGATATTTTTTTACGTATACAGACATAATCCTTTCGCATTTTTTTAACAGAAAACTGCCTGATAGTTGTAATACTACTATTAAACTAATAAGTGTTTTTATTGTCTTACTAATAAATGAGGTTTTATGAAAACAAAAATGATAATCGCCGGTTTGTTAACTGTATTTGCGGTGCTTTCTTTTTCTAATGATGCAAATGCACACTGGGGCAGACGCAGAGGATATTGCAGGCCTGCAAGGGTAGTAATTGCACCGCCGATATTAGTGCCAAGAGTAGTCGTAGCAGCACCTGTGTACAGACGTGGAGGTGGTTACTACAACAATGGTTATAGTTGCAGGCCACGTCACAATCATTGGAGAGGTGGTTATGGCAGAGGTTGGAGATAAATAGTTGTATAGTTGGTTTGTTGGTTAATTTAAGAAGCCTTTCCATATGGAAAGGCTTCTTAAATATTGAAATGAATTGATTTAGAACCTGTAACCAAGTTTGAATGCAAACTGTCCCAGGAAATCTTCACTGCCGTTATTGCGACCATTTGTCTGGTTGATGTAGCTCATACCCAAACCTAATTCAAGACCCAGATATAGATGAGCTGTTGGCTGAATGTTCAATGAGTTATTAATAACTACACCCAATGCAAAATTATCTTGCTTGCCTGTTGCGTATATAGGATAGCCGTATACATCATAACCCATAAATACATTGTAAGAGTCTGATTGAGAATAGCGTGCTGCAATTGCAGGACCAACAGCATATTTCACCTTGCCTTTACTACCTGTAGGATATATTTTGATGCCAACCATACCTGTGTAAGAAGTATAGTTATCATTATAGTAATAACTACTTGTAAGAGGCATTACGTCATTATTATTGTTGAAGCCAACCATCAAAGGCATGTAAAAACTAACAATGCCTTTTTTATCCAGCATCCTTTCGTAGCTAAGGCCTACACCTATACCATCGCTTATTTGCAATGGTGCAATTGCTAGTATGTTTTTGCCGTATTTTACTTTCGGTGCGTCAGGCTTGCCTTCACGAACACGACCGTGCATACCGAACACATCTTCAGAACCATTTTCATATTCAATCCTAGTTATTTCTCCTTTACCCAAGCGATAGCTAGGGCCATCCGGATTGTCTGCTTTTTTGTAAGATATGTCCCTTGTACCTACTTCCGATACTTTACCATCAATTACATCACCGTTGCGCAGGTGAATTCTATCTTGTGCGTTAGCTGCAAATGATAACAAAGCAGCAGAGCCTAACAGGAGTGATTTAATTTTCATATATGTTATTGGTTGTCTGATGTTTTATAGCACAGATTGTGCCAAATATTAATAATATTAACTATTAGTTATTGGTAGCTGAAAGTTCCGTATGAACTTTCTACTATCACTTCTTTTTTATCAGCAGCCTCAACATAACCGGAAACCTGTGCATCTATGTTGAAAGATTTTGATATTTCAACGATAGCAGCGGCAGTTTCCTTATCTGTATATATTTCCAGCCTTTGTCCCATATTAAATACCTGATACATTTCCTTCCAGTCTGTACCTGCAGATTGCTGAATCATGGTAAATAACGGAGGAACAGGCAATAAATTGTTCTTCACAACCCTTAATGCAGATGGCAGGTAGTGAGATACTTTGCTCTGTCCACCACCACTGCAGTGTATGATGCCGTGTATCTTATCAAAATACTGTTCTAATACCTTCAAAACCACCGGTGCATATGTACGGGTAGGTGAGAGTATCATTTTCCCCACGTTCAGTGGTGTTTCAGTCGGGTCAGTCAGGCCATATTTACCATTATATACTACTTCTGATGGCAGGTTCGGGTCTACACTTTCAGGGTATTTGGTAGCATATTCTTTCTTCAGCATTTCGTGGCGTGCACTGGTAAGCCCGTTACTGCCCATACCGCTGTTATATTCCGTTTCGTAAGTAGCCTGTCCATAGCTTGCCAATGATACTATCACATCTCCGGGAACCATTTTTTCGGTAGTTACCAGTTTATCCCTACGCATACGGCAGCTCATTGTACCATCTACAATCACAGTACGTACCAAGTCGCCCACATCGGCAGTTTCGCCACCCATCAGTTTTACGTCAATGCCATAATCTGCAAGTGTATCGAAATAAGCCTGTGTACCATTAATGATTTCAGAAATAACCTCTCCCGGTATCAGGTTCTTATTACGGCCTATTGTAGAAGAATATGTAAACGGCCCTGTAGCACCAACGCATAGCAGGTCGTCAATATTCATTACTATACTATCTATAGCTATACCTTTCCACACGCTCAGGTCGCCTGTTTCTTTCCAATACAAATATGCCAGCGATGATTTTGTACCAGCACCGTCTGCGTGCATCAGGTTGCAATAAGCATCATCTGCCCCCCAATAATCGGGGTATATTTTGCAAAATGCGTTAGGGTATAAGCCTTTGTCCAGCTTGGCAATGGCTTTGTGTACATCTTCTTTCTGCGCAGAAACACCACGCAGGTTATATCTGTTATTATCTGACATGTGTTGGAAACAATGCGCAAAGATAACTGTAAAGCCCGAGCTTAAAAACCCCGGAATAGTTACAGAGGGTAAAATCTGTTAAAGAATATAAAATATGGTATGCTTTTTGCGATATATTTCCCCGTAAACAACGAACTATATAACATGTGTATTTATACACAACCGACAAGAACAACCCTCACTTATTTCTTACCAATGGCTAAAGTTAGCCGTATTTGCAAGTTTGTTTTCTTCCTTAAAGAAACAATGGTGAACCATAAGAAAATGGTACACCCACCTTGTATAGCTGCATAAATAGCAAGTATTCGCTCATACGACTCTAAATCGTAATTGGCATTCTTGTGTCATGGTATCAATTATTGTCATTTTTTAACCAATCAATCATAAACAATTATGAGTTTCACAGATGTACTCACCAACTATTGGTGGGCAGTAGTATTAGTTTTGGCGCTGGTATTTTACAAAGTCATCCTGCGCGTAATATTTGGTATGGTAATAGTGCCCGAAGATAGAATAGGGCTTGTTACAAAGAAGTTCGTCCTCTTCGGTTCGAACAGAGAATTGCCGGACGGTCGCATCATTGCAACCAATGGCGAGGCTGGTTTTCAGGCAAAAACACTAGCCCCGGGTTTATTCTGGTTTATGTGGCCATGGCAGTATAGTGTAGATATGGTACCGTTTACAGTAATCCCCGAAGGCAAGCTGGGGCTTGTACTTTCAAAAGACGGTGCGGAGATACCTACAGGCCGTATCCTTGCCCGTAAGGTAGACTGCGACAACTTTCAGGACGCTGAAAAATTCTTGCAGAATGGCGGGCAGCGTGGTAGGCAGACAGCTTTTATTACTGCAGGTTCGTATCGTATCAATACTTTTTTGTTTGATGTTGCCATTACCGAACAGGTAAGCATTAATGAAAACAGGGTAGGTATTGTAACTACGCTTGACGGTGAACCACTGCCACAAGGACAGATAGCTGGTAAAGACGTAGCAGGGCATAATAACTTTCAGGATATTGACTTTTTCCTGAACAATGGTGGTAATCGTGGCCTGCAACCACAGGTGATACTTGCTGGTTCTTACTACATAAACCCATGGGCTGTGCAGATAGAAGAACGCCCGATGACAGACGTACCTATTGGTCATGTAGGTGTTGTTATCAGCTATATGGGCGAAGATGGCAAAGACCTGACTGGTGAAAGCTTTAAACATGGCAATATCGTGTCTAAAGGATACCGTGGTGTATGGATGGAACCATTGGGACCTGGTAAATATCCTATCAACGTGTATACGATGAAAGTAGAAGTGGTACCAACAACAAATCTGGTACTGAACTGGGCAAATGCAAGAAGTGAGGCACATGCACTGGATAAAAACCTGAGCACAATAACAGTACGTTCGAAAGACGGTTTCCCGTTCAATCTCGACGTTGCCCAGATTATACACATACCGGCAAACGAAGCACCTAAAGTGATAGCACGTTTCGGTAGCATGAATAACCTTGTATCGCAGGTATTGGAGCCAACCATCGGTAACTACTTCCGCAACTCTGCGCAGGACAGCGATGTGATTTCGTTCCTTTCTACACGTAAAGAAAGACAGGATGCCGCAAAGCAGCACATACAACTTGTTTTAGAACAGTATAATGTGAATGCTGTAGATACACTAATAGGCGATATCGTTCCACCAGAGGCGTTGATGAAAACACTTACGGACCGTAAGATTGCACAAGAGGAAGAAAAGACATACGAAACACAACGTATGGCGCAGGAGAAGCGGCAGGGTGTAGAAAAAGAAACAGCTATTGCCGATATGCAGAAAGATATAGTAAAAGCACAACAAAGTGTAGAGATTGCACAACGTACTGCTGATGCTACCGTTAAGAAAGCAGAAGGTGACGCAACCAGTATGAAACTGCAGGTAAATGCCGAAGCTGAGGCCACTAAAATGCGTGCAAACGCCGAGAGTGAAGCGACAAAACTGCGCGCTGCAGCACAGGCCGAATCTACTAAACTGAACGCTGTGGCTGAGGCTGAAAGAATTGCCAAAACAGGTTCGGCTGAGGCTGAGAAAATTCTGGCTATCGGTAAATCAACAGCCGAAGCTTATGAACTACAGGTAAGCGCAATGGGAGGTGATAACTTTACCCGATATAAAATTACCGAAGAGATAGGTAAAAACAGTATCAAGGTAATACCGGATATCATCATCAATGGTGGTAACGGCACGGAAGGCTCAATGAGTGGCTTACTAGGTCTGAAACTCATGGAGATGATGGATGCAGACAAACGCATCAAAAAAGAAGACAACAAAGCTGAATAACAGTTTTGTATGTAAACGAAAAAGCCGGCATAATGCCGGCTTTTGTTTTATCTAATCAGATAGAAGATGCCTTTATTCTCTATAACTTCTTTATCGTAGCATATATATTTTATGTAGTAAATATAAGATCCCGGTTCTTGCGGTTTACCTTTGAAAGTACCATCCCATCCTTCTTGGCCATTAGTCGTTTCAAATACTGTTTGCCCCCAACGATTCTTAATGATGAATGTGTGTATCTTATGATTTTGCAAATTGATGCATTTGTACAAATCATTTCTTCCATCACCATTTGGTGTAAATGCATCCGGCAAAATCACTTTACAACATAAGTCCGTTCCCACATATATTGAATCTGAACCAACACAGCCGTATAAATCAATGATATTTAATTTGACATAACTTGGAACCTCCATCTTATATGCTACTTTATAGTAGTTATTATTTTCAAAGTATATAGCTGGCTGCCAATCATAGGTGTAGTTACTACCTTTGTTTTCTGTTTGAAGATTTACCACGTCTCCGGCACATATTTTTTCATTCTCCTTCCTTTCAATTTTTGCTATAGGGTTGTCATGAATATTCACATTTGTTTGAAATGTATTTGAAACACAACCATTAATACCAACCAGTGTATAGGATACTTTTTTAAGCCCCTTTGTATTCCATGTCAGGTAGTATTTATTTTTATATATAGTATCAGTTATTGTTTGTTCATCAATTGACCAATGATAAGTTCCGATATCTTTTTTAGGTGTCAGCTCAAGAGGGAAACCTACACAACCATGTTGTTTAATATCAAAAGACGCCATTGGCCTCGGCTTCACATATACTGATACTGTATCAATAATTTCACATTCAGAATTTACAACGCGCAAGATTACATTTTTTAATCCAATACCCGCCCAACGGACTTTTACATAACCACGCACTGTATCAACATCTGTTATTTTTGCCGTATCTGTATTCCAAAAAAACTGTGTACCAATAGGGTTTGATTTCATGTTCTTTATCCATACTTCTTCGTTTTCACAAACAGTATCTTTTTCAGTAGTTAAGTCAGTGAACACTGAAGGCGCTGCAATCACGGTAACCGTATCTGTTCTGGTACATTTTGAACTATCAGTGACAGTAACCACATAGTTAGTCGTTGTGCTAACGGTAGCCATCGGGTTGGAACATGTAATACAGCTTAGTCCTGTTGTTGGCGACCATGTATAAGATGGTGAGCTTATGCTGCTTTTACCAATAGCATTCAGTTGTACTGTTTTTGCACCATTTGTTGTACAAATTGTAGTGTCTTTACCTGCATTTACAGTTACGTCAGCACCTTTTCTCGTTGTGTAGAGTGTATCAGGGCAGCCAAATCCAGGATAAGGAGTTACCACAACTGCAAATGTTGTAGTAGTGCTAGGTGTAGCTATTTGTATAGATTGACCATTGCCATAAAACATAGAAAAGCCTGCATTCCACCATTGATAACTCTGATAGCCTGGTGGGCCGCTTAATGATGTCAGATTACCATTCAAACAGTCTACACCATATGTTTGGAATAATGCGCAATTAACATCTACATAAGAATAACCAAAATGGCCTTTTAATGCACAATCACCATTGGCAAATTCTATAGCCACAGTCTTACCGTTCATAGTGCTTAAGTCTACACTTGCAGAACTCCATTCTTTATAAATAGGTCCAGGTGAAATATTTGATTGTTTAAATCCCGGTAATACTGAAGATGCTACGTATGTGTATTGAGCACAAGTAATAGCATTGCCTGTAGCAGAGTCGAATGCGCGAACTTCAAATCTCGGTTGGTCTTCGGGGTCATGTCCGGGATCCTCAAATACAACAGCATATCTGAATATCAATGAATAATTACTACTACCGGTAGGAACATGTAAATAATACCTTGCTGCTTCAGCTTCGCCTCCAACTAAATTGTTTCCGAGCTTTAATGAATATACACCATTTAAGGGGTCTATTACAGGAAAACCTCCATAGGGGTCTACTCCGGTACCCGATGTAATACTGTGCCTTCCGGCAACCGGTGGGGTAGCGGTGACACTTATCGGGCAGCAGTTTCCTGTAAATAATACCCAATTATTAAAATTGCCTTGTTCAAAATCAATATTAGGTTCACATCCTGTTTGGCAATATGATTGAAAGGAGATAAACAATAGTAATATTAGGCTCAAGGTGTATTTCATATATCAGGAGGTATTAATGAAATACAATATAAATAACTTAATCTATGTTTTAGGTTTTTTACGATGGATTACAGTTGAAAATTAATCAAATTTTCATTTCAATTTTCAGTTAATAATTCAAGCCGGGCTTTTAGTTCAGGCCATTCGTCATCTATAATACTGAACATTACAGAATTGCGTTTTGTACCATTATATAGTATCCTTTCATTGCGAAGGGTACCTTCAAGTTTTCCACCTATTTTCTTAATGGCTGTTTGACTTCGGATATTTTTGTCAGAGGTTTTTAGTTGTACACGTATACACTTTAAAGTTTCAAATGCGTAGGTGAGTAACAGTAGTTTACATTCACTGTTATGGCCTTTACCCCAGTAATCAGGGTCATTCCATGTCCAGCCAATTTCAAGCTTTCTGTATTGTGGGTGCAGGTCTATATATCTTGTACTGCCTATTATTTTGCCGGTTTCTTTGTCTATGATGGTGAATGGATATTCTGTTCCGTCCATACGCTTCAGCAATGCGCTTTTCAGTTCTGTAGTAATGGTATTTTCATCAGAGCCATCTACAGTCAGGAATTCCCATATCTTTTTATTCCTGCTGATGGCAATGAGCTCATTAAAATGAGCATTTTCAAGTGGTACTAATTTTACCATCTTGCCTTCCAGTATTACAGGGTGGTTAATCCAATTCATATAGTATAAATCTCTGTAAAGTTTTTGATAATACATATATAGTTGAGGTACTTTCGGCAAGTGTCATTGTTTTGGTACTTTTACTCCAATGAAACCATTTTTCTCGTTTGTAAAGGTTTTTCTATATCCTTTTGCTTTGATATACGGTGCGGTAGTGTGGCTTAGGAATAAGTTATATGAGACAGGCTTTTTCTCATCCGTACAGTTTAGTGTGCCTGTTATTACAGTTGGTAATCTATCTGTAGGTGGCACAGGTAAAACACCACATGTTGAATACCTGATAAGGCTGTTACAATACAGGTACCGTGTAGCCACTATGAGCAGAGGTTATAAGCGTCGTACACAGGGCTTCTTATTAGCAAATTCCGATACTAATGCGTTGCGCATTGGCGATGAGCCGATGCAGTATCATATGAAGTTTCCTGAGCTTGTAGTAAGCGTTGCAGAAGAACGTATTACTGGTATCCCAACACTTATACAACGCAGGCCAGATATAGAGGTAGTACTGCTGGATGATGCTTACCAGCACCGTAGTGTAAAGGCGGGTAGAAATATCCTGATTACCGATTATTCAAAGCCTTTTTATAAAGATTTTATATTGCCGCTGGGTACACTGCGCGAGAGCAGAGAAGCCTACAAACGTGCGGATATTATTATCGTTTCAAAATGCCCTAAAGACCTGACACGCCAACAGGCAGATGAAATAATAAAAGAGATAAAACCATTGCCTGATCAACGGGTATTTTTTACAACCATACAATACGGACAGGCTTATAATCTGTTTACGGGCGAGGAGGTTAGTATAAAAGATAAGAACGCACTGATTGTTTGCTGTATAGCAAAGCCCGAACCGTTTGTAAACCATATTGCCAGCCTTGCAATAGACACGCATACTTTGTCTTACGCCGATCATCATTATTTCCTGAACAGAGATGTGGAGGAAATGAAAGAGACTTTTGCAAATTGGGATGTAAAAAACAAAGTAATTGTTACCACAGAAAAAGACGCTACACGCCTGCATCTACATGCAGATAAGCTACAGGAATGGGGGGTAGATATACTTGTAATGCCTATACAGGTTACATTCCTGTTTAATGGGAATGAATTGTTTGATAACCTGATAACAGGCTATGTAGAGAATGAAATATCTGACAATAATGAAATTACATACGAAGAAATACTGTAGGGATTACTACAGTATTAATCTTCGTCAACACGTTTTAGGTTAAAGTCCGTAACACTTGATACTATAATTGGGTATTTCTCAACTGTTACGTCAGAAGAATCAAGACCAAAGCCTCTTTCTTCAGACAGGCTGAATTTCTTGAGGATGAAATAACCGCTCATCACCAGACGTTCCCATAAAGGCAAGTCGTTATCGCGCGAAAGGAATTTCTCCATTACTATAAAGCGGAAATCTCCTTTTACATTATTCTTGCTCAGCGATTCGTAACGGCTCACCACATTCACTTCCTTATTCTGCACCATTTCCTCTACCACTTTGCGGAACATGAGTTGTATTTTATGTTCAACACGGAAGCCCAGACGGAATTCAACACGTATAATTTCGTTTGGTACAATAGTCTGTACGGCATATTCCATTGTGTACGGGTCATCCAATACATCTACGTGAACGAACCAATAAATATCTGCACGCTTTGGTTTGCGATAGAGTATAGAGAAGATGATTTTATGTTCTATTTCTTTAGGATTATTGGCACTTGTCAGGTACACAAGGTGCGTAGCATATTTCGTAATGCTCTTATCATTACTCAGTTCCTGCAGGATAGGTACGTAGTCTTCCAGACGTACAAATTCCACATAACGATTCTTGATTTTGCGAGCTTTAAACCATACCAACATCACAAGGAACAAGCCACCGCCAACTATAACAGCTACATAACCACCATGCGGGAATTTTTCCAGATTTGCTACCAGGAAAGAGAACTCAATACTCAGGAATATCATCAGGTAGGCTGCAATCCATACAATTGGTACCCTTTTGATGAACATGTAATATGCAAACAGTGTAGACGTCATTATCATACATAGCGTGATAGCAAGGCCATAAGCAGCGCCCATATTTGATGATTTCTGGAATATCAGTACCACCACTGTACAACCCAAAAACAGCAGGAAGTTGATGCCAGGTATGAACAACTGGCCACGTTCTACTGTAGGGTAGTTGATCTTCATTTTAGGCCACAGGTTCAGTTTGATAGCCTCACTTATCAGCGTAAATGAGCCCGATATCAATGCCTGGCTAGCAATAATGGCTGCCATTGTTGCTATAATAATACCCGGTAAAAGGAACCATTGTGGCATCAACTCATAGAACGGGTTCATATCTTCTGCATGCCAAACATGGCCTCTTTGTGTAAGCAGCCATGCACCTTGTCCCAAATAGTTGAGTATTAGTGCAGTTTTTACAAATATCCACGATATGCGTATGTTGCCACGGCCACAGTGTCCAAGGTCTGAATACAAAGCTTCGGCACCAGTAGTACAAAGGAATACTGCACCTAATATCCAGAAACCTTTAGGATATGTGGTAAGTAATTTAATAGCAAAGTATGGGTTAAATGCCTTCATGATACCCCAATCGTCATTCAGGTGATAAACACCTAACAATGCCAGCATCAGGAACCAAACTGTCATAATAGGTCCGAAAGCCTTACCAATAGCACCTGTACCAAACTGTTGAGCGAAGAACAGTGCTGTAATAATGGCTAGGATAATATTAACGATTGTCCAGTCTGTAATATCGTGTAGTACAGGTATATTTCGTAGCCCCTCTACGGCAGATGCTACCGAGATGGGTGGGGTTATCATACCATCGGCAAGCAGGGCAGCACCACCAACCATAGCAGGGAAAACTGTCCATTTGCCATGCCTCCTTACCAAAGCAAATAGTGAGAAAATACCACCTTCACCCTTGTTATCTGCTTTTAGTGTCAGCAGCACGTACTTTACAGTTGTCTGCAGGGTAAGTGTCCATATGATACAGGACAAGCCCCCGAGGATGAGGTCCTCGGATATTACTTTACCATTACAGATTTCGTTGAAAACGTAGAGCGGAGAGGTTCCGATGTCGCCATATATAATGCCTAGTGCTATGATAAGCCCGGCAAAAGTGGCTTTATTAAGATTCTTGTGGCCCACAGATATGCGGTTAAATACAGCGCGCAAAGTTAGTGCATATTTGTGATATGTACATATTATACAATGATATTCAGAAAAAATACCGACAGGAGTTCTACAAGCTCCTTTCCTTATCTTGCGTGTAGATAACATTGAATATGCCAAAGTATATAGCACTGCTTAGAGGTATTAACGTTAGCGGGGTGAAAATCATCAAGATGGAAGACCTGAGAGGTTATTTCTCAGGTATGGGTTTCAGGGAGGTAAAAACATATATACAGAGTGGTAATGTAGTATTCGAAGCCAATAAGCAAACTATAGCTGCATTAACTAAGAAGATTACAAAAGGGCTGGAAGAAGCATTAGGGTATCATGTACCTGTTGTTACCATCTCTACAGAAACAATGCAGGAGATACAATCAGCAGATGTTTTTACTAATGTATTGAAATCTATACCTACCACTAAAAAGTATGTAGCCTTTCTTGAAAGGCCATTGGCAAAAGACGAGATAACATATTTACATTCATTGACAAATGAGGTAGATGTATATTATTCAACAGGCAATGAAATATACATAACGATAGACGAGACGAAAGGCAAAAGCCTGTTCACGAATATGCTGCTTGAGAAAAAATTGAAAATATATGCCACAACCCGCAACTGGAATACCGTTTGTAAACTGGCATCAATGTAAATTTATAGTATGAGAAAACTTTTGCTGTTAGTTATTATGTTCCTGTCGCTGCAAGCAAATGCGCAGCGTTACCTGTTCTTTTTGCACAATGCCTTTCTGGAGCTGCAAGGAGAGAGTGGAGTGCATCCCGAATATGGTAAAGCAGAATACAGTGCTATTAAAGATAAATTCAGCAAGGCAGGATTTGTTGTAATTAGCGAACTGCGCAAACGCAATACAGATGCGCATGAATATGCTGAAAAAGTGAGCATTCAAATAGACAGCCTGCTAAAAAAAGGTGTTAATGCAAAAGATATAACCGTAGTGGGAACATCAAAGGGTTCCTACATAGCTATGTGTGTATCAGGTTTGCAAAAGAATAAAGATTTGAATTTTGTGTTTATTGCGTGTTGCAGTGATGAATTATTGGTGAATGACCGCTTAACTTTTTACGGTAATGTGCTATCTATATTTGAAGAAAGCGATATGCTAGGTCATAGTTGCGATGCTCAAAGGAAACATGCGGGAGACAAAGTAGTACGCTATAAAGAAGTAGAACTACACACCGGGTTGAAGCATGGGTTCTTGTACAAACCAATGGACGAGTGGATGCAACCAACCATTAAATGGGCGAAACAGGACTACAAATAAGAAAAGGCAAGATGGTTTCATCTTGCCTTAATTATATAAAATATCTGTTTACTGATTATCCCCAACGCAGGTGTCTGCTGTTAACGCTGCGATTATGGTTCAATTTAGTTTTATGCCTTGTACCATAGCAACTACTTAATGTTACAGCACATATTGTTAATAAAAGAAATGCGGCAATAATACGTTTCATCTATTCTCGGATTTAGTGGTATAATAATACAAACATTTTTCTTATCTGCAAACCTGTAAAAGAAAAAGCCGCTCTTTCGAATGGCTTTCAAATCTTTTTTCTAAAACGGAGCGTCTTCGTCAGGTCCCGGATTCGGGCGCTTGATGAATGGGGATGATGGCGGCAAATCATCATCAAAATTGAAGTCATTAGCCTTTGATGGCATTGTCTGGAAGCCACCAGGGATAAACATCTTACTGCCACCGAAATCGCTCATGTCGTTTCTGTCTCTGCGTATACCCGCACTTGGATTATCGCCCGGAGAAGGAGGAGCAGGTGTAAATCCACCTCCGCCACCACCAAAGTTACCTCCACCGAAGTTGCCGTTGAATCCACCACCGAAATCATCATCCGGCAGGTCTACAAACTTCTGGAACTCCTTCAGGAAACGCACTTTTACAGTGTCAGTACTACCATTACGGTGCTTGGCTATATGTATGTGGGTTTCACCTTCTATAGGTTGGCCCATTTCGTCGTTATTGATACCATAGTATTCAGGACGATACAGGAACATTACCATGTCAGCATCCTGCTCAATGGCTCCCGATTCCCTAAGGTCACTCAGCTGCGGTACTTTACTTTCTTTACGGCTTTCAACAGAACGGTTCAGCTGTGATAGTGCTATTATCGGAATTTCAAGCTCTTTTGCCAATTGCTTCAGGTCACGGCTGATTTTAGAAATCTCCTGTTCACGGTTACCACCATTGTTCACACTACCTTGCATCAGCTGCAGATAGTCAATGATAATCAGCTGGATATCATGTTTTTGCTTCAGCCTGCGTGCTTTTGCCCTTAGTTCAAATATGTTCAGGGCTGCCTGATCATCTAGGAATATCGGTGCTTGTGCCAACTTATTCATGCGTTGTGTCATTTGCACAAACTCATGTTCCTGCATACGGCCTTTGGTAATGGCATCCATCCTTACCTCTGTAACGGCAGCCAAGAGCCTTTTTACCAGCTGTCCTGCACCCATCTCCAGCGAGAAGAACGCTACAGGGAAGGGTTTAGATGAGTTCATGGCAGCATTCAACGCCAAATTCAGCGTGAAGGCTGTTTTACCTACGGCAGGACGGGCTGCCAGGATTATAAGATCCGTTTTTTGCCAGCCACTTGTCAGTTTATCCAACGGTACATAGCCAGATGGTACGCCTGTCAGGTCGTCTTTTTTATTCTTAGCCTCTTCAATTTCGTGTACGGTGCGTACCAAAACGTCTTTCAGGCTGGTAAAGTTCTTACGCAGGTGCTTATCTGTAATCTCGTACAGGTTACTTTCTGCTTTGTCCAGCAGGTCGAAAACGTCTGCACTGTCTTCATACGCATCACTTATCACAAGACCTGATATACGAATCAACTCTCTTTGGATGAATTTCTCCATCACAATACGGGCGTGTGCCTCTACGTGTGCAGATGATACCACGCTCATTGTAAGGCGGGTAAGGTAGTACGCACCACCTATTATTTCCAGTTCATTGCTTTTACGCAGTTCTTCCGTTACCGTCAGCAAATCGACAGGCATACCCTTATCAAACAAGCGGCGAATACCTGCATATATCTTTTGGTGAGCGTCTACATAAAAACAGTCTTCACTTTGTATAATTTCAAGTACTTCTGCCAGCTTGTCTTTTTCAAGCATTATGGCGCCAAGTACTGCTTCCTCCAGTTCTGGGGCTTGCGGAGGCACTTTTCCGTATACAAGATTCGTAATGTCCGGTTTACGATTCCTGGTACTTCCAAAGTCTTTTTTAATGTTTACTGCCATCTCGGGGTTAGTCTTTTTAGTCTTATTGTAATTCTGTTATCTTAAATCCGCACCTGTATTTGTTTACACTGTTTTAACCTTCAGGTAATCATTCATTAACAATTTCATCATTTGTCATCCAACGTTAACAAGCGTTTTATTAGAGGCGGATGACTAATGTAATCTTGAAAAATGACTCGTCAATAGCTGTATAAATAAATAATTTTCAGCCCTTAATTAACCCGAACCTAACAGCTTATCCACTCGTGGAACATTTTATTAGTGTGTTACCAACAAAGTTACTGCAGCTTTCACATCAATCCACAGATTACCCACAAATAAATGTGAATAAATGTTTTTTTTAGAGATATTTTATTAATGATGCGAATTACTTAAAACATGCCCGCTATGGGCTATCTTTACAACAAATTTTATACAAAACAGATGACCATATCGTACCAATGGCTATTGCAATACCTGCCGGAACCCATACCGGTGGCTGAATTGAGTAAAATATTGACATCCATAGGATTAGAAGTAGAAGCAGTTGAAAAAGCAGAGTTTGTACCGGGAAGCCTTGAGGGGCTTGTGATTGGCGAAGTAGTGTCTTGTCATAAACACCCGAATGCTGATAAGCTGAGTGTAACGAAAGTGAATATAGGCGCTGATGCTGAGCTGAATATAGTGTGTGGCGCACCTAATGTGGCTGCAGGACAAAGGGTAGTTGTAGCACCAGTAGGTACTACGGTACACCCTACAACAGGCGAGCCTTTCCTGATAAAAAGAGCAAAAATACGTGGTGAAGAAAGTGAGGGTATGATATGTGCTGAGGATGAAATAGGCCTTGGAGCCAGCCATGCAGGCATCATGGTATTACCGCACCATGCGCCTATAGGTATGGCCGCTAAGAAATACTTCAACATTCCCGATGCGGATGAGGTGATACATATTGGGCTTACACCCAATCGCAGCGATGCTATGAGCCATATAGGTGTAGCAAGGGATGTTTGTGCTTATCTGACGCACCACAAAGGCGGTAGCTATAAAGTACTGATGCCACCAACTTTAATGCCAGTTAAAGGTAAAGATGCTATCAACATCAAAGTAAATATTAAAGCACCTGAGGCTTGTTTGCGCTATACCGGTGTTTCTATAAAAGGGGTAAAAGTAGGACCCAGCCCCGATTGGTTGCAGCAGCGCCTGAAGGCTATAGGCTCACGCAGTATCAATAATGTGGTAGATATTACCAACTATGTGTTGCACGAATTCGGGCAACCATTGCATGCATTTGATGCTGATAAAATAAAAGGCGCAGAGGTTAATGTACAGTTCCTGCCAAACGATAGCAAATTCACAACACTGGATGATAAAGAACGTAAACTGACGGATAATGACCTGATGATTTGCAATAGTGAAAATGGTATGTGTATTGCGGGTGTATTCGGTGGTTCGCAAAGTGGTGTTAGCGATAGTACAACAAACATCTTCCTGGAGAGTGCATATTTCCACCCGATGTATGTACGCCGTACATCTATGCATCATGGTTTGCGTACAGATGCTGCTACACATTTTGAGAAAGGTGTGGATATGAACAATGTATTACCTGCACTGCAACGTGCTGCTGCGTTGATAGTAGAGATAGCTGGCGGAGAAATAGCATCGGATATTGTAGATGTATATGCAAAAGAACTGATACCGGTTGAAGTGCATGCTACTTATGATTACATTACTAAACTGAGTGGTAAGGACTACGGAAAAGATAATATCAAGAAAATACTTACCGCACTTGGTTTTGTTATAGACAGAGAAGATGCAGATGGCCTGATACTGAAAGTGCCAAGCAACAAAACAGATGTTTCTCAACCGGCAGATATAGTAGAAGAGATATTGCGCATTGATGGGCTTGATAATATCGAGATACCTTCAAAACTGAATATATCACTTACTAAACCAATAGCTAGTGATCGCAAACAACGCGATAAGATTGCCAACATGCTGACAGGTATGGGCTTCAGCGAGATTGTGACCAATTCTATTGTAAACAGCAAGTACTATCCGGAACGTACGGACATGGTAAAGATGCTGAACAGCCTTACCAGTGAGTTGGATGTACTGCGTCCGTCGATGCTGGAAAGTGGATTGGAGGTTTTGCAATACAACGTAAACCGTAAGAATAGCAATCTTGCCATGTACGAATTTGGCAAGGTTTACCATCAGATAGGTGATAAGTATGTAGAGACAGAACAACTGGCTTTATATATGACAGGTAACATGGCAACACAAAACTGGAATGCAAAACCTATAGCAGGCAACCTGTACTACATGAAAGGCATTATTCAGAACCTGATGTTGCAAAGCGGTATTAATAAGACATCGTTGGTGTATGATGAAAATGGCACATCGTGGAAATGGAAGAATGAAGTGCTTTGTACTATTTCTGCTGTTGATAATGCCAAGCTAAGCACATTCGATATAAAACAGGATGTATACTATGGTTGCATCAGCTGGGCATTGTGGATGAAGGCCGTAGCAGCCGGTAAGATAAAGTATAGCGAGGTGGCAAAATACCCTGCTGTAGAACGCGACCTTGCTATAGTGCTGGATAAGTCTGTAACGTATAACGATGTGCAACAAATCACAGAACAACAGAAAATAGATTCGCTGAAGGGCTTTGGTCTGTTTGACGTGTTTGAAAGTGAGAAGCTGGGTGCGGGTAAAAAATCTTATGCACTAAGCTATACTTTTCAGTTGCAGGATCGTACCTTAACAGATGGTGAAATTGAGGCTGTAATGCAGCAATTAATGAACGCATATAAAACCAAGCTACAGGCACAAATTCGCGAGTAATGCAATCATTGTCGCTACTGAACGAAAAACTGGATGTGTTGCTGAAAAAGTACACACAACTACAGGCTGAAAACAACAGACTGCAGGGTACTATTGCCGAGCAGAAACAACAGATTGAAACACTGTCGGGCAAGCTTACACTGGCAGAGCAAAACCTGATGGCAGCACAAATGTCTACGTCTGTATTGGAAGGTAATGACAAAGAAGTATTCAAGAAGCAATTGGACACGGTATTGAGCGAAATTGATAAACTGCTGGCTACACTCAATGATTAAGAGGCGTTTATATCACATCATCATACTGCTTTCTGTAACTGCAACGATGCAGACTGCATGCCAACGTGTAGCAGACCCATGCTTGTTGTCTAAAAATGTATTTGTACGCATCAGTATGTTAAAGCCTGCAGATACCGGTAGATTGGGTGTAGATAGCTCACTCCCTAATCCTATTGTAGGCTATGCAGAAACAAATCAGGTGATATACATAGGCACAAAGAATGTTAAGGACTTTTACATGCAACTGTCGCCTATGAAGGATAGTGTAAAATGGTTTATTACCCCTGATTCTACCAAAGTAGCATTAGATACCATTACTATGTATTATCAGCGTAGTCAGGTATTTCTTTCCAAGTCTTGCGGATACGCACATAACTATGTAATTAATAATGTAAAATATACGACCAACCGTATAGATTCTGTTATTATAAATAACGGAAACATTGACGGCAAATCGGATGTACAAAATGTCAAAGTATTTTACTAGTATATTATTCTTGTTGTTCAGCTTCAGCCTGCATGCGCAGGATGATGAAGATGAGTCTGAAAAACCACCTGTTACAGATTCGTTTTATCAGCTACGTCTTGGCTTTGATATCAGCAAACCTGTAATAACGAACTTTGTCCCGGAAAGACAGGCATATGAGTTTGAACTGGATTTCTTCAAAAAGAAAGACATGTACTATATTGCAGAAGGCGGATGGGGCAGAGGGTATCAGGATTCTGCATACCTGAACTATAGTAGTAAGAATACATTCTTCAAACTGGGTATTAATAAGGGTTTATTCCCTCGCCTGTTTCCTCAAGACTGGGATCAGGCATACGTCGGGCTACGCTATGCAATAGCATTCATCGACCGTTCTCCTGCCACATACACCATTTTTGATAGCTTCTGGGGCAATACTACAGGCTATGTTCCTGGTAAGAACCTTACAGCGCATTGGTTTGAACTAACTGGCGGTATGAAGGTTGAATTGTTTAAAGGCCTTTTCACCGGTTGGACAATACGTGGTAAGTTTTTGCTGAATGGCAAACAATTTAAAGACCTGCCGCCGCCATACGTGGCAGGCTATGGCAGGGGGGATAAGAACAGTATTTTCGATTTTAACTTCTATATCAGTTACGCCATCAGGTGGAAAAAGAAAGGGTTGTAAAACACAACCCTTATTTTATTTCTGTAATATTCTTATTTCTACCCGTCGGTTCTTATTCTCGTCTTCCTCAGTTTGTTCAGGCCATGCCAACGGGCGTGTTTTACCAAAGCCTTTGTATTCCATACGGGTATCGTCAATGCCTTTTTCTTCCAGTATATCGTATATCTCTTTAGCCCTGTTTACAGACAGGTTGAAGTCTTGAGAGTCATAATCATAACCATCTGCATTCTTAGCCACTACACAGCATATATGGCCCTCTATTCTTATCCTTAGTGTAGGGTAGTCGCGCATCAGCATGTACAGGGAATCGACATACGGTTGGCTCTCTTCACGTATCTTGTGGCTACCCGGGTAGAAGAATATCTTGCTCAGGTTGATAGTCTGATTAGCTTTTACTTTCGCAAGATTGATGATTTGCTTTTTAACGGTATCCTTTTTTACAATCGGTTCCGGTTTCTTTACAACAGGAGGCACTTTAAAGCCACCGGGGATGATATCTACACGCCTGTCTGTAGGGTAGCCCGATAAGGCTGTCATACCATCTCGCACTATTTCTCCTTTGCCTATTACTATCTGTATGTCATCTTCTTTCAACCCCATGTGCAACAGATAGTCCTTCATTTTATTTGCCCTGGCTTCAGACAGTGCTATGTTGGTTTCCTCACTTCCCAGATAATCTGCATAACCAAGTATACCTACTTTTTTACCTGCCCGCAGTACATCCAAATAAATCAGAGAGTCAATTGTCTTTACAGATTGGTTGGTAAGCTCAGCAACATTGATAGGATAGTATACCCTTATGGTATCTTGTTTTGCAAATGCATTGACAACAAGCAAACAGAGAATTAAACTATATACATAACGCATAATGCAAAGATATAAATGCGTGTATTATATACTATTACCCTTTTGGGGGGATAGGGCAGATAACATCAATACTTGTAAGTACAATTGTTGTGCATACCCGGTATAAACACGGATATTGCAATGGTTTTGTAGTATTAATTCATTTGCATTAAGTGCAGTAGTTTTATCACAGCGTTTTTTCGTAACTTGGTCTGCTCGATAATATATTGAGCCTCAACCAATAATTGCCATTTACTAATAACTACCGACATGGGAGATAAGTTTGAGAAAGTAAAAACCTTCTATTTCTCTTTATGGCCCAGCCTGAATGAAGATAACTGGAGCGAATTTGAAAAACGTCTCATAGTTAAGAAATACGAGAAAGGGAATTATATACTCAGGCCAGGAGAGGTTTGCAACTGTATCTCTTTTATTAATTATGGTTTGGTTCGCAGTTACTATCTTGTAGATGGCAGAGAGATAACCACTAATTTTTTTGTAGAGGATTCTGTATTCTCAAATTATCAAAGCTTCCTTTCTCGCACACCATCATTGCTATATACCGATGTGCTGGAAGATACTGAAATGATAGATGTTGATTATGATAGTCTGCAATATGCCTATGAAAATATACCGGATAGCGAACGTGTAGGCCGGTTGGTTGCAGAGCAGCTGTATATATTACTCTCTGCAAGAAATGCATCGCTATTGATGGAAAGCCCTGAACAACGATACATAAAAGTATTGCAGGAAAAGCCAGATCTCATTCGTCGTGTACCACAATACATGGTAGCCTCTTACCTCGGCGTTACCCCGGAAGCATTGAGCCGTATACGCTCGCGCATCAGCAAGCGCAATGCAGAATTGCTGACGGATACCTCTTCCAGGTGACCTGTTATTTTACCCGGTTTTATATGTGTTATTTATTGATTCAAATCAATGGATTGTACACCTTATATTTTGACCTTTGCGCAGTATAAGGGATAAGTAGTGGACGATTTTGTGATGCCATGACAATCAATTCCTTAAGAGAGAAGAATCATTTTTAAGCTAATCAAACAGCAATACTGCCAATAAGACTTGCGGGGGGTGGACTGTGTATACTGGCGTATAGACGAGGATAACGATTTATGGGGCAAAATACATTTCCGGGTTTTGAGTATACCGTAGAAGAACTATCGGCATACAAGTACCACGTAGATATGTTTGTCATTCTGCTGAAGATTGGCAAAATTGTAACCCATAAGACCAATGACGTAAAGGAATTTGCCAATTGGTTGGATGCGAACAATATCCGTAGAATAGATTAAATAAATAACCCGCATACCTTAGTATGCGGGTTGTTATTATGTAAGATAACAGAGTTTTTAGTTCAACTCACAATTACCGAGATTTCCTTTTTCATCACAATTTTTGTTGGCTTGCTGTACTGTCTGAGCCTGAACTGTGAAGTAAGTGATAGATCCTTTATAATCAACACACTTACAGTTGTAATATTTTGTGCAAGATGTAAATAGCATAGAGCCTGCAGCCATTGCTATGATAACCATCAATTTTGCTTTCATCTTTATTATGCTTCTTTCTACAAGTTTATATAATTCTGCTCTTATATCAAAGTATTGCCCCAAAAAACGCTGTCAAATTAGTTTTTAACCCATGCAAGGCTTGTTATAGTGCCTCCTGAAGTAATATTGGTATAATATATACCAGGAACCAGCCTTTCTATGCTAATCTGTACATTATTGACACCACTATTCAGCTGCACATCTTTTGTGTAAAGCGATTGTCCGTTGATGTTAGTGATTGTTACTCTGCCAATTACTGCTTTTTGAGCTGTAACAGCAATATTCAATACATCGGAAGCCGGGTTAGGATACAAGTTTGCTGAAACAATATTGCCAATGGTATTAACAGACTGGCTTTCTGAATATGGATAATCTATTGTTGCCGGCAAGGAAGCAACACCTATACTCAGGTTGCTATAACTACCGGATGGGGTATTCTGCACCTTAACAGCACGTACCATGTAGTACTTAGTACCGTCTGTACCAAAAGAATCGTTGTAGGTAGTGACATTAACTAATGGCGACCGTCTTTTATATGCACCATACCTGTCATCTGCACTATATACATAGTAACCAACAACAGCAGGGTCTGGTGAAGCCGTCCAAGTAATATTTGCACCGCCACCTGCTACAGCAGTTATGTTTACATTCTTAACAGGTTTCAGGTAGTCTTGCCTCAAACTAGGATCTCCCATCAAAGCAATATGTACACCTTTTGTCATGTAGTTGCTGGTAGTCAGGTAAGTGCCATCGTTATTCTGAGAAATCATTGTGCTATAACCAATGGGTTCGCCCAACGCCATGTGGTGGAAAAACCAATGTGGCCTGCCTGCCCAGCAATTGGTCAGCATAGGTGTATTGGCACAAAGCGGTGCACGCAGAAAATTGTTCTGGTTATCCCAATCGCCGAAATAACTACCAAACAGCATGCTGAATATACCATTCATGTTATTGGCAGCAATATTTGCTGTAGTGCCTATGCCACCCGCACTGGTATAAGAACCACCGCCACAACCGAAAGACCATTGATAAGTAGTAGTGTTGAGTGTGGTTATATAATCCAATGATTGTGTGCCGCTATACCCAAGCAGTGGTGAAAAGTTTCTCCAGCCATTAGCTGCAAAAGGTTCGCCTGTTCCCATGCCAAAGTTATCATCAATCAGTGCCTGATGTATCATTGTTATGGAGTCCATTTTGTAACTATGTGCTTTGTTCAGGTAAGCACGCATCATCTGCACTTCTGTTTGGGTGAATGCAGGCATATTGCTTACATCTACACGGCCCATTTGCAAATCTGCATTGCTTGGCAATGTGGTTTGGTCATACTTGCCATCACCGGGTATATTATCGTTGCGTGTACCTGTAGATGTGGTATTGTTTACACTGTTATCTGTCCATATACCATCAATATCCGCATAGTATACATCTGCAGGCCACGCACCTTTATGGTCTGCATGTGCGTCAGGGTTCAAATCTCCGCTATATGGTACGGCAAGATGCCCGAGTATGTACACTGCATTTACAGTATTGTCTGCATTGTATGTGTTTACGATATAGCTTTTAATGTTATTGACACTTGCGCTTCTTGCAAAGTCTTTGCGTACAACTTTCCATCCGTCGCCGCTAATGTCATTCATCAGTGTTGAAATTTCTGTACTACAGGAGTCTGTAAAAGTACTGTCTACCAACAGCAACATGGTGCCCCTGTTGTGTATTGGTAATGCCTTGATGGCTGCATATATATACCCTGTAGCACTGTTACTGCCCCCTGTTTTTATTACCTGATACTCGTACGTGCTGTCTGCAGACACGTTGTTGTCTGTATAAATACTGTCTGTAGCAGCAACAGTGGTTAGCACTGTCCCGAAGCCGGGGGCTGTTTTTGTTTTTCTGTACACCTGATAACCGGTAGCACTACTAAGTTTTTTCCAACTAATTTTTATTTGTGCAGGGGAAGCTTGCGTAATAGCTGTAAGTTGCACTGTATGGTCTAGCGGTGTTTGTGATTTTGCAATAAAAACACAACAACACATTAGCATTAGCGTATAGACTTTTTTCATTACCAGACAGATTGTTTTATCTAATATATTTAATAATGGATTAAAAATCAAATATGTATAATCGAAGAGATAAATCAGTGTTATCACTTAGTACTTTATACACCAAAAATGGCATTGCGTTTTTATTATCGTTCTACTATATTAGCATAAACAATACACCCCAATTAAATACACCCCGATGACTGACAAACTATACATTACAAACCGTACCAACCAACCCATGCAGGCTACAATTACTGATAATTATACAGGGAATAATGTCATCACCTGCGAATTGCACCCAGGTGCTAATGAATTGTACGTTAAAGACCTGCACGAGGGCGTTTATATGATTCATCTTGAAGATGCGAATCATGAAGTGTTTTATGAACAGAAACTGATTAAGGAATAGTAGCTATACTATCCTGTAAAAAATAAAAGGGCTCCTTTACAGGAACCCTTTTGTTATATATGCAATGTCTGATTATTGCTTAGAGATGCGTTTAGTACCTACAGATAATCCATCTGCAAATACTTGTACAAAGTAGATGCCGTTTGCTGTATTTGCCAGATTGAAATCGAGCTTATGCATACCTGATTCCATTTTACCGAAATCTGTAACACTTATTTTCTTGCCCATGATATCTGTAACAATAGCCGTTACCTGCATTTCTTTATCGAAAGATGCCGGGATAGTGAAGCTACCATTGCTTGGGTTGGGTAATGGATTCAGCAGGAAGTTTCTGTCAGGATTCAGCGTAGTTGCAGAAGACGGCCAGTTGATCATGAATGTATAGAAACCATCAGGTGCTGTAATTGGCTTTACGGCAGTTTTACCATTGTTGGTAGTCGCTGTCAGGTAATACTCTACAGCATCACCGTAATTGAAGCTGCCTGAGATATCGCAAATTTTATAACCACTGCTGTCTGTCATGTTTACACTGGTCCATGTAGTAGTACCTCTTTTGCGCCATTTGCATATTGCAGATGCTATACCACTCCTGTTATCAATTTTAGCAACCAGATGGTAAGAGCTTTGTTTTACCTGCCAGTCTATAACAGGCGGATGCCAGAAGTGTACAGGATTTTCTGCAGGTATCTGCATGGTAACACAGTGTATAGCGCCACCAAGTACGGTAAGTATGCGAGAGTCAAGCGGTACTACGTATAGCCCGGAGCTATTTGCTTAAACAGATTTGTAGCTGCTGTAGTCTGTGCCTGATTACCACTTGTACCATCAGAGTATGTAGGCATCAGGTAGGTTTTATTTACCGTGAGGCCATTTACAAACGTACGTGCATCACCATCTATATCATTACATATTTTGAAAGTATCGCCGTTATCTTGTGTAGGCATTGGTACTTTGTAGATACGGTATGGCTTTCCATATACATTCTTCATACCTGCTACGGTAGTAATCACGTTCTGGATGATTGTTCTGTCCTGTGCAGTTACAACACTCGGATATTCCATGATAGCCATTGTATTTTCGTCCATCAGCTTCATGTACATATCGTTGTGGCCTGTACCACCATCACACCTTAGCGTAGGGGTAGATGTTACATTGGTAGAAGCCCAAACATACTTGATGGTATCCTGCGTTTGTGCAGTAGTCCACGGTCCGTGTTGAGGGTTCGAACCGGTATTTACACTCTCAATTACATTGCTGTGAAAAGAGTTGTGGAAACCATCTGTAAAGAAGTTGCCACCTTCAGCATACAGGTTGGTCTTAACATCCAGATAGCCGGTAACACCTGCCAGCAAGCCCGGATACAGGTTGTCATTATCCCTGCCAGGATAGTAGTTCATATCCAGCAAGCCTATATCATCATTAGCACCGTAGTAGAACCCGATAGGACCATAGTCGCGTATCCAGAAATCATCACCCACCATTACATGAAACTTATAGTTGGTAAGTGGTGTGCCTTTTGAAGCCATAAAGGTTTTGATGGCATTACTGTCTGCACCTGCTTTAATGCGTATCCATACAGTACATTCTTTCTGAATAATATCTGTCATTTTTGCCCACAGGTCGCCATATTCAGTTGTTACATCCGGACCGGGACCGGGAAAATTATCTACCCAAGCTATAGATACAGCCTGCGATTCTTCGAATTCGCCCGGTACACGAGCATCTGTAGGCATTGTATAGGTTGCGGTAGTTTTATTTGCATAGGGGGATGCTTGTTGAGGAAGTGTTTTCCTGTACTCAAGTTCTTCAGCAGTAGGTTTGATACGCCATGGGTATCGGTACTGTGTCTGAGCCTGAGCACTGAGCGATGCAAATGCAACGCATGCAAATAAGAACTGTTTTCGCATAAATTGTATTATATGTAAGTCTGTAAATTACTGTAATTAAACTGTAGGTAAAAAAATCTTTAAATAACTTTTACATATCTTTTACACTTACTGTCAGTATGTTTGATACGTTTATAAGTATAAATTTATAATCATGACAAGGCTTAACAGGATTGTTTGTACAGGTGTTTTATCAGCTATGTCTGCATACAGCACGATGGCACAAGAGGCAAACAAACTCATAAAAATAGAAGTACCCGCTACCTATACCACAACTAAAGGTGGCGATATACGTTGTTTCCTCAACAAAGCTGCTTTAGGTAAAAACAAACCCATAGTACAGGTATTTGCACAAAACAACCTGCGCAATATTCCTATGAAGCTACAATACAACAAAACGGAATTACCTGTAAGAATGTTAGCTTTGGCACGAAATTCTCAACATCATCTTGCCTTCAGGGTGGGGGTGAATGAGGTTTTGTATCAGGCACAGGGTAGTTCTCCATATAGTTGGTCCTGGAGGGGTAGGGCAAAAGCACCTGCATCGCCATTGGCAGGCAACGAAAAACCAAAGACTATTAAATGGTGGGCTACCGTTACCATAGGTACTAAAACATATACATCAGATACATTAACAACAACGATAGAATAACCAATGCAACCAAGCGTATTTAAAAACAATATTTCTTTCAGCATAAACGATATAAAAGACCGTACAGACCCAACAAGGGTACTGATGTGCAGCCCCGACTATTTTGACATAGTAGATGTGAAGAACGTACACATGCAGGGGCATATAGGCAATACAGACAAAGCACAGGTAAATGCACAATGGCAAAGCCTGAAGGATGCATACGATGCATTGCTGGCTGATAAAGTACTGGACGAGGTGAGCGTAATACCCGGTGCACCCGGATGTGAGGATATGGTATTCTGTGCCAACCAGACACTGCCGTGGAAGATGGAAGACGGTAGCGAGGTAGTAGTGATGAGCCGTATGAGGCACGAGAGCCGCCAACGTGAGGTGCCATACTTCGAGGAGTTCTTTAAGAACAAGGGTTTTAAGCCACTGCACTTCAACAACGTGAAGATGTTTGAAGGTATGGGAGATGTGATACCACACCCGGGCAAGCGCCTGCTGTATGGTGGCTACGGACACCGTACTACTGCCGAGGCATATGACGAGCTGGCTACGATGCTGCAAACACCTGTTGTGGCACTGGAGTTAATCAATCCTAAGTTTTACCATCTGGATACTTGCTTTGTACCACTGAGCCGCGATAGTGTGATGCTGTGCAGAGAAGCTTTTACAGAAGATGGGCTGGCCATGATAAGCCAACTCTTTACCAAAGTGTATCATATACCTGAGTACGAGGCAGAAAAATACTTCTCGCTGAATGCACATGCTTTTGATGCACATGGTACCAAGACGGCTATACTGCAAAAGGGTAGTGCCATCACGCTGGATGTATTGAAACAGGAAGGCTATAATGTTGTGGAAATAGAAACCGGAGAATTTATGAAGTCCGGCGGTAGTGTATTTTGCATGAAGATGATGTATTGATTACATCATCTTCATACTTTATAAGAAAGACCTGATTAGTTGAGTGTGCAGGTAACAGACGGATTTTGCTTTGCACTGTCTGCGTTGCGGTAGTTATCCATCTCTGTATTGCAATTGTCCTGCGCGTTTTTCTTATTGATGTCGTTGTATGTGAAAGACTTCACCAAAGTGTTGTTTTGGCTGCAGGTACAGGTATAGTTGCCCTTATTTACACAAGAAAACAGCGTCACAGTCAATGCTAATAATACAATACGGTACATATTCAATTCGTAATTTGCCATTGTAAGATAGTAAAATGTTTTAAAAACCAATATACCCGCCTGCCTAAAGCTTTCTTTTGTACGGATAGTGCCTGTTTCTGGGTATGTTATTCACTATCATAGCTATTGCAAACATTATCAGCACACCGGTCATTACGGGGCTTAGTATATACATCCAGCCCAGGGCTTTTATCTTTTCGCTGCCTATATTGGCTATCAGGGCGGTAGCACCACCGGGGGGATGCAGGGTTTTGGTCATTTGCATAGCTACTATACTGGTAGCAACTGCCAGTCCGCCGGCTAGCCATAGCTGGTCGGGGAGTAGTTTGTGTACCGTAACACCTATAATAGCTGAGATAAGATGCCCGCCTATCAGGTTGCGAGGCTGTGCAAGGGGACTGTTGGTAGCACCGAATATCAGTACTGCCGATGCACCGAAAGAACCAATAAGGAATACGTTATCCATATAGGTAAGCCCTGCGGTTTGTATACTGCCTATCAGGGCTATGGCTATAAAAGCACCGATGAAGGTCCAGACATGGTCTTCGGGTTCTATCAGTGTTTGCCGATAAACCACATATTTGGTAACCCTGTAAGTGCGCTTCAGTTTTTGTTTCAATGCTATGGGGGTAGATGATTGCGCATCAAGATACGCAGTTTTGCTTACTACTTTCCGGAAGCACCCGTAACCAAATGCAAAGCTCTGTTTACCAAAAAATAGAAACCCGATAATACACCCCATATCAGCAGTGCGTAGAAGGAACCAAATACAGCACATTCAAATGCTATGGTAGATGCAGATGGCAACGGTCCGTCATTATCCCAATAATTGTACTCCATATATAGCATACAGGCTGTAAGTAGTACAGCAATTAACAGCAGTATTTTGTAAGGCTTTGCCATATATGATTGGTTTTTACCTATAACGCATTGTGCATATACTTATTGCCCCTGCTGTGCAAGTTTACTCCGTTTGCGCCCGTAGAGGTAGTAGATAACCAAGCCTATTGCCAGCCATGCAAGGAAGCGCTCCCAATTGCTGACACCACTTTCGCACAACAGATAACTGCAACACAGAAAACCCAGTACAGGTATCAGGCTATAGTTGTTGAGGAACGATAGTATAGCCATCGTAAGGAATACACCACCAAATAGTATATAAGGCACTTTCAGGCGCACTGCTTCCCAACTGTGGTCTCCACCTGTATCGAACATACCAGCTAAGCCACCGGGGTAGTATTTGCCTATCAGCACTACCGTAATGATGAGCAATGCCGGCACTATCCATTTACCATTTATATACGGTGTCTGGAATCTGCTGACAGGTACATGCTGATGGCTGTGGTCGTCTTCGGTTATAATGTCTTCGCCCTTCAGGTGTAGTGCTTTTTTGCGTTGTTGCTGCAGGCGGATGATGCCACCACATACCAGTACAAAGGCAAAGAGCGTACCCACACTTGTCAGCTCTACCACTACATTCAGGTTGAGGAACAGGGCAGGGATGCCCACTACAAAACCCGTGAGGATGGTACTGAAAGAAGGTGTCTTATACTTAGGGTGTATCTTGCTGAATACAGGCGGCAGCAATCCATCACGGCTCATGCTCATCCATATACGTGGCTGACCGAGTTGGAATACTAATAGCACACTTGCCGTAGCTATTACCGCACTCACGGCTATAACACCAGCCAGCCAACCCATACCATTTGCTTCAAACACATAAGCCAACGGGTCGCCCACGTTCAGGTCTTTGTAGCTAACCATACCTGTAAGCACCAGTGCTATAAGTACATATATAACCGTGCAGATAATGAGCGAATAGAACATACCACGTGGCAGGTCTCGCTGCGGATTCTTACATTCCTCTGCCGTAGTACTGATGGCATCAAAACCTATATAGGCAAAGAACACAGCCGCCGTACCACTCAGCACACCACCTATGCCATTGGGCATAAACGGATGCCAGTTTTCGGGCTTGATGAAGAATGCACCACCTACTATTACCAGCAGTATCACCGCCAGTTTCAGTATCACCATGGCATTGGTAGTACGCTTGCTTTCTTTGATGCCCACATATATAATAGCCGTAATAATACCCGTAACCACAAAAGCAGGAATATCACAAATCAGCTTAAAATTGCCCAACGCAGGTGCATTTGCCCAAGCCTCTTTGGCAGCATCGGTAAGTCCGTCTTTAGCAGTCCAGTAGTCCATGGTTATCCATGCGGGCAGGTGTACGCCCATGCCATCCAGCAGGGTAGTGAAGTAGTCGCTCCACGATATGGCAACGGCTATATTGCCAATGGCATATTCCATCAGCAAATCCCAACCTATTATCCATGCAATGATTTCGCCAAAAGCTACATAACTATACGTGTATGCACTACCCGATACAGGTACCATACTGGCAAACTCGGCATAGCACACCGCAGCAAAACCACAGGCTACAGATACAAACAAAAAGAGGAACACAATACCCGGGCCACCATCATAACTTGCCTTGCCGATGGTGCTGAAGATACCCGCACCTACAACGGCGGCAATACCCATCAGCGTCAGATCTCGCACACCCAATACCTTGTGCAGGCCCGATGCATGTGCATCCGTCATACCACTGGCAGCTTCCTTTTCTATCTGGTGTAGTGTCTTGCGTCTGAAAACAGATTGACTCATAGACCTGAAAGATATAAAAGAACGTTGATTTGTTGATTAGTTGATTTAGATATTAGTCATTAGGATTTCACCATCTGTACTACTATTATACTTTAAAGGCGTTGGCACCGTTCATCGTTCAGGAATACTACTCAGCGCCTCACAATGACGCTCATTATTTAATAACACAATCCCATCACCCTTCCTTCCGCAGCTTCGATACATACTCTGATAACTGGCGGGTGTGAAGGTCGAGCAACAGGGCAGATTCCTTCATAGATACAGATACCGTTTTCAGTTCATCTTCCGATATCATTTCATTTTCCAACAGATCAGACACACCAACAATACTGCTGACAGGTTGCCTGATATCGTGCGATATCTTGTTCAGTATCTCTTTGGCTTCGTCTATACGGCGTTGCCTTTCCAGCTCGCGTGCTTTGCGTTCGCTGATGTCCATAGACAATATCAGTATACCATCATCAATGGGTTCAATACTCAGGTCGAAGTAGTTGGTACTGCCATCGGGAAAGGTGAAAGCCGTATCGAGTCTGGAGGGTTGTCCTGTTTCCATACACTGCTTCAGTACATGGTACAATTCGGCATTATCTTTTTCAGAGTACAGCTCGTATATCGATTTGCCAATCATGCGCTCCCTCGTCAGTTTCGATTGCCCTACGGCGGCATCATTCAGGTATATATACTTCCAGTCTTTGCCTACTATCTGCATACCCTCTATCATATTATCCATCAGGTGGCGGAAGCGTTGGTTCTGCTGGCGTATGGTTTCTGCCTTAGCCTTCACACGTTTTTCAAGCGACTCGTTCATTTGTTTCACCTCGGCTTCGGCACGCTTGCGCAGGCGCATCTGTTTGTGGGTGATGATGAACATCAACGTTACCGAAACACCCGTACACAGTATAAGCAATGATACCAGTCTGGCAAATCTTTCCTCACCGGCACTATACGTGGCTTTGCGCTGATACAGCAAGTTGCGTTCCTGGCGCTCTATCTCTGCCACCTTATCGCGGATGGTGTAGTTTATCTTACCGCTTTCGCCCAGGGCATAAAGCTGCATGGCTGCCTGCTGACCACCTGTGTTGTATGCGGCTATTATCTTGTCTGAATAGTTGATACCCTGTATAACAGATGCCTGAAAACTACGTATGCGTTGCTGCTGTGCGGGGTTGTCTGCCGTTAGTGCTACCAGCTCGTTGAGGGTGCGCAGCATAGTGTCCTTCTCGTCGTGTATGTATTGCAGTAATTGCTTGTTGGCAGTAATGACATAATAGCCACAGTGCAGCGAATTGTCTTTGCTGAGGCCGCGTACACGTGTCAGCTTGCGCAATACGATATAGCTGTGGTTTACAGATTCGTTGTTGGCATTATTCTGCTTAATATTTTGGTACGCAAGCACGGCTATTACAACTAAACCAGTCATAATGATGGAATAGAACAGCACAAGTTTACGTGTAAAAGACAGCCTCATAGTCGTTACGGTTAGCGTAATTTATTGGGTATCAGTCTGTCTTGTTTGTTGCTGTAGCAAATATGTAAAGGGTAATTGCTCTGCTTGTATCAAATATACAACAGCAGCTTTCGCATTCCAATACCCTTTAAATATTATTTTATTTGTCAGCCGAAAGCATTACCATATCAACAATACATCATTATCTATATAATACAAAAAACAATTTTACAACTTTATCAAAATTATATTTGTACATTTGTGCAAGTTTCTGCGCAGGAACACCGTGAAATTTTATTAATAACTATTTTAAACCCAGACTATCATGTCAGAAAACACACAGGGCAACGAACAGCCCGAAAACCCGCAACATCCTGAAAACCAACATGAAAACATACAGGAGAACACAGGTGAGAACAAAGAAGAGCAAACACCCAAGCCCGCACCTTACGACCCGTCTAAAGACCCGACAAACCCGTACTACTTTCCGCCACCACCACCCGTAGGCGATGCTATGGTAAAAGCCATCGTAGACGAGGTAGAAGGCTTTCTAAGACAACCGATAGACACGGGTATGTTTACCGTTAAGACAGCCAACCAGTGGATAGACGAGGCCAGCAAACGCCCCATACCGCAAATGCTCTTTGACGAGATGTGGTACGAGGGTGAACTCTGCATCTTCTTTGCAGATACCAACACAGGCAAGAGTATCCTTGCCGTACAGATTGCAGACAGCATCAGCCGTGGTGTACCTATCGATGGGTTTAAAATATCGGCACAGGCACAGCCAGTTGTGTACTTCGATTTCGAGTTGTTCGATAAACAGTTTGAGCTGCGCTACAGTGTAGACTACCAGCAGCACTACCGCTTTGCGGATAACCTGAAGCGTGCCGAGATAGACCCCGATATGAGCATCCCCGAGCACTATATGTGTATGGAAGATTACCTGCACGATAGCATCATCACCACCATTATGGCTACCGGTGCGCGTGTACTTATCATTGACAATATTACATACCTGCGGCAAGAAACAGAGAAAGCCAAAGACGCACTGCCGCTGATGAAGCACCTGAAAGCACTGAAGCAACGCTACAACCTGAGCATACTGGCACTGGCACACACACCCAAGCGAGATGCCAGCAAACCACTGAACCGCAACGACCTGCAAGGCAGCAAGATGCTGATGTCTTTTTGTGATAGCAGCTTTTGTATAGGTGAAAGTGCCACAGACCGCAATCTGCGCTACCTGAAGCAGATAAAGACACGCACCAAAGAGTTTCGCTACCACGACCGCAACGTAGCCCTCTGCCGCATCGAAAAGCCCTACAATTTCCTCCGCTTTGCCCTTGTAGGAAATGGGAATGAGTATGAGCATTTGAAAACGAATGAGGAGAGGGATAAGGAGTGGTTGATTGGTGAGGTGAAGCGATTATGGGCAGAAGGTAATATGACACAACAGGAAATAGCTGCTGAACTTGGCATAGCAGCAGGAACAGTAAACAAGTATATACACCTGTAGTTTCATTCACGCTTATTCACGGTATTCACGTTTCCAAATCGTGAATATCGTGAACGGTGTGAATATCATGAATAAAATATTATTTTAGACATACTAAATCACTACGAATGGAATCACCAGACTTGTTATCGAGGTTTTACAAAGCAGATTATTTATTAAAAAGTATATTAAATAATATCTACTTAAAGAATAAACAATACAAGGCATTTTACGACAATTATGAAGATGTTTTTATTGAACTTTTTGCGAAGTTAGATGCCATCAGCTCAAACTTACGTAAAGCAGATAATGACATTATTGAAAACCTTATTAATCAATACGAAGAAACTTATACAACAATTAAAGAATATACTGGTGAGTTTCAGGAACAATTACCAAGACAAATATTTTCTGAAATTTTCCCAAAGATTAGGTCTTCTTATGATTTTATAAATCTTAATTGGGCGTTTTTCTTTCAGCCTAGTAATGAAGAAGTTTTGTACAAAGAAATTGAAAAACTCAAGGAAAAAGGTGAGACAGATGCCAAGTCTATAACAGACTTGAGGAATAAAATGGAGTTAGAGCTAAAGGAATTCGACGAGCGTTACAAAAAGAACTTAGGAGATTATGAATTGCTATCACAAGAAAAGATATTTAGAGAGGCTGGAATTGATAATCATTATGAAAGCCAAAGATGGATATGGTATATAGTAGGATTAACAGCTTTATTATTAATAGTATCAACATGGTTTATGTATAGTTGTTGGCTTGATTTTACCTGTCTGTTTACTAAAAAATCAATAGGTAATTTTTATAATACTGATAAGTGGCAGGTACTATTTTATTATGAACTATTTAAACCTATAGTAATAAGAGTATTTATACTATCAGTAATAATTTTACTTCTGAAGTTTGCCCTAAAGAACTACAACGCTTTGATGCATAATAAGACTGTCAACATGCACAAAGCAAATAGTCTTGCTGCAATGATAAGAATTATTAATAGTTTACCAGATGAAAACACTCGTAACACACTTATTAATCTTGCAGGTAAAGAAATATTCCTGCATCAGAAAACTGGTTATCTGCGTAAGGATGATAATAAGATAGATTTAGGTATCATAGAAAAACTTGCATCCATCCTTCAAAAGAAAGAATAATTCATTCCATTCACGATATTCATTTATTCACGATTTCTAAACTTGAATACCGTGAACGGCGTGAATAAGCGTGAATGAAAAAAACACAAACACACCGAGTCATTGCGAGGCACGAAGCAACTTCTCTCATGGAGCGTAGCGGAATAATCTCACGTAATACCAATTCACCAACCATAAAAAAGCATCATGACATTTTCAGATATAGCAAGTATTGTTTCAACCATCATTGCCACCGGTGCATTTTATCTTTCTTACAAAGCTTTTCAGCAACAAAGAACTTTTGAAAATGAGAACCACTACTATGAGTATAAATTCAACAATTATGCAGAAATGCTGAGGTTGTTGGGAAACTACTTGTACGATGTACAGAGCTTGTTTTTTACCGGTATTGATAATGCCAAAAAGAAAACGATAACCAAGGAAGGCGCAAACATGCTTTTTGAGGAAATGAATACTAGAGCAGTTGTACTACAAAACAATTTAGAGGCATTAAAAAATTTCTTACCTATTGCTGTTATTGATAAGATTGACAAAGTTTTAGATATAATATTTAACGGTGGTATTGGCGAGGGGAGTAATAAAGATGAGATTCAGCAAGCCCAAGAACATTTTAAGATACTTGCAGAAGCGATTGGAGATGTAGAGGTAGCAATGATAAATGACTTAGGACTTGATAATATCCATGAGCGTTTATCTAACAGGACAAGAGTGTTCAGAAAGAAAGAAAATATATAACGCACTAAATAGCAACAATTCACCAACCATAAAAAACAATCAATCATGGCAACACCAAACAACGAATTCCAAGGCATCATCGTTTATACCATCCACAAAGACGGCTGCCTCAACGGCCTCTATTATGCAACAGGTGATAAAAACGGACCAACCTACAACGAGATAGCAAGAAAACTACCAACCAAAACGACAGATGAAAATGAAGAGAATGGAGCCAATAAACAAAATAAGCAAATACAAGACCTCATAGTCGGTGATTATGTATGCTGTTGGATAGATGGCAATAACGATGTTCAAAAAGGGAAATTAAAAATCCAACTAAGAAATAATACCAATCCATCTGCAGGTACATTTGATGTGACATGGTATGAGGGTGGCAGAGTGAGTTTCAAAGGCACAGGTTTTTTGTTAGATAATAACATATTTACAGTGCATTATACCACATAATACAACCCTCATTTCGTGAGATTATTCCGCTACGCTCCATGAGAGAAGTTGCTTCGTGCCTCGCAATGACGCGAGTAAATAAAATGACACAGATATGAAAACCGCACGGATAGTTTGTTATATATACTGGGGGTTGGCTATGGCCACAGCGTTGAGCATGTTTTTAGAAATGGATGCATTGGCAAAGATGCTATTGTCGCTCACATTCTTTATACCCTTGCTGGCAGCGGTGAATGTAGTGCAGTTTGCAGTATTGCTGCGGAGGCAACGTAATGTAGAAGTCTTTATGGGTTTCTTCTTGGGTCTGTTTATGTTGGCAGTTATGGCAGTCTTCTATTATATCGACTATAGGCTTACCAACAGTCATTACGGGCAATAACGGGCGTAAATAAAACAACTCCTAACTTTAAACCTGAATAAACAAAAATGACACATACCTGTCCACAATGCGATAAGGAGCATGAAGAACTGCCTGCAATGACGTTTCTTACACCTGCGTCCTACTATTGGCTCAGCGAGGAGGAGAAACAAACCATCGCCACTATTACCCAAGAAACCTGCATCATACGTAACGAAGACCAGACAGATTATTTCATCCGTGCCGTTATGCCGATGCACCTCACAGATGCCTGCCACTCTTTCAACTACGGGGTATGGGTATCGCTCAGCGAAAAGAGTTTTAACGACTATCAGACCAGAAATTTCGATGCCGAACCCGAAGACATCATTTACTTTGGCTGGCTCTGCAACATACCATCAGAGTACGAGGATACAGAGAGCATTGGTACCAATGTAGTTGTCAGCAATAACAAGCACCGCCCGATAGTGTATCCGCACAAAGAGCAGATGCACCTGCCACTTGTCCGCGATGTGTACGAAGGCATCACACTTGCCGAGGCTAAAAGCCGTGTACCGGTAAGCACTAAATAGGGGTAGACTTTTTTCATGAAGCTGTTAAAACAATAAACCTTCAAACCACTATCTTAATATTATGAAAACAGTACGCATCACATTCTGGCTGCAGTTTGTACTTGCAATCTTAATAGCTGCATTTGTATTCACTGCTGCAAACGACTGGTTTGCTATTACACTCTGCTTACTGATGATGCTATGCACGCTGCTGAACGTAGCATTAGTGCTTTATCGTGTATTCAGGAAACCATCTTTTGAGGTCTTTTCATATATCCTTACAGACCTTATCCTGATTATCTTATACTATGAATATGTAGGCGGTACATTAATGCTTGCAAAGTATCATGAAGAGTTCTTAAAATAATAATCATACCATAATCACCACCCAATGAAAACCTATCGTTACACACTACAGCCCTACAAGGGGCGCAACACACGTTATACCTGTCCGCAGTGCGGGCACAAAAATGTATTTGTCCGCTATATAGATACCACTACCGGAGAACACCTGGCAGAAGACACAGGCCGTTGCAATCGTGAACAACAATGCGGGTACCACATGCCGCCAAAAAGCGGAAATACGAAAAATCAAATTCTAAATACTAAGAAGCAAATACTAAATCCTAACCCATTATCAAATCCGAAGAAACAAATACAACAACCTAACATTTACCACAAAACTAATCAACCAATAAACCAATCAACAAGTCAACTAAAAGCCATCTTCAAAAACTCCCTCTGTTGTTATCCGCAAAACGGACTGGCACAATACCTATACCACACGTACGGCTGGCAGGCTATGGAGCGTGTGTTGGATGCCTATCGCATAGGTAGTCATACAGACGGCAGCACCATCTTCTGGCAGATAGATGCACAGCAACGCATCCGCAGTGGCAAGCTGATACAGTACGATGCACAAACAGGCCACCGCATCAAGGGTACAGACACACCACCCGTACGCTGGGTACACAGCGTGCACAAGCTACAGGGGTTTACACTGCATCAATGTTTTTTTGGTGAGCACCTGCTACGCAACAACAACCTGCCCGTAGCCATTGCCGAGAGCGAGAAGACAGCCGTGATAGCCAGCATCCGCATGCCGCAATACATATGGATGGCAACAGGCGGCATCCGCAACCTGAGCGTACAGAAATGCAGCATACTGAAAGGCAGGCAAATCATCCTCTTCCCCGATGCAGGCGCGTGGCAGTATTGGAACAGCATTGCCACACAAATAACCCTATGCAGCATCAGCCATGTACTACAACACCACACAGACGGCAGCGATATAGCGGACTATCTGTAGGTCTGTTACTGTGCCTGAACGTTAACGATACGCATCTGTCCATTAGGGCCTACATGCAGGTACACCGTTATATCATCGTTATTAGGGTCGGGCCTGTTATCAGGGTAGCGATACTCGAAACGCACTACAAAGCGCAATATATTATGGTTGGCAGGTTCCATACCCTCAAATTGGCAGGTGATGTTTGTACAATGCATCCTCGCATTGCGTTGCATCAGCATTTGTGAAATATGTGGTTCCAGGCTTGCAAAATTGATAATGCGGATTACTAAATCAGAGGTGATCATGCTATAGTATTTTGCAGTAAAACTACAGGATACAGCCATGCAGCACAATGTGGAAAACACCTGATTTTCTTACCGTGTATATACGCTCTATGCAGTCAGCATGGTAGCTACTATATAGCATCGTTGCGTCGCACACTTGTACGCAGGCATCACTACTCACCACACCTGCTGACACACAGTTGTCACTACACTATTGTAGTTTTACCACTCAGATGAAGGACACACCGATAGAAACTTTCCATCCTGCCAGTCAAAAGGATTGGCGCAAGTGGTTGCAAAAGCATCATGCAAGCAAGCAGTCTGTATGGCTCATATACTACAAGCAAAGCACGGGCAAGCCCAGCCTCAGTTGGAGCGATGCGGTTGACGAAGCCCTGTGTTTCGGGTGGATAGACAGCACCGCCCGTCCTGTAGATGAGGAACGGTATATGCAATACTTCTGCAGGCGCAAGCCAGGCAGCGTATGGTCCAGGATCAACAAAGAAAAAGTAGAACGCCTGATAGCCAACGGGCAAATGACACAAGCGGGTTTGGATAGTATCGCCATCGCCAAACAAAACGGTTCATGGACGTCGATAGACGCGGTAGAAGCCCTCGAAGTACCCAAAGAGCTTGCCAAAGCACTCAGCGCACACAAGGGTGCCAAAGCCTGTTTCGAAAGCCTCAGCAAATCTGTAAAGAAGCAAATGCTGCACCGCATAGCCATGGCCAAACGCCCCGAAACACGCACCAAACGCATTGATGATATAGTAACCGAGGTGTTGCAGAAAATGAAGAAGTCTTGATAGGCGTAAGGGGCACATAGTCAAAAACACGAGTCATTGCGAGGCACGAAGCAATCTCACGAAATGCAGGGTTGTATTATATTTACCGTATGCACAAAGGCGGGGCTGTTTACATATTATCATCACCCAATAGAAGTACACTATACATTGGTGTGACATCAAACCTGCCTAACCGTATTACAGAACATCAGCAAAAGAAAAATCCTACAGGTTTTGCTGCACGGTACAATTGTGTTGTACTTGTTTATTATAATCTGTTCGAATATATAGAAGATGCCATCAGGGAAGAAAAACGACTGAAGGGTTGTAACAGGGAATACAAGGAGCAACTGATTGAACAAATGAATCCTGATTGGAAGGATTTGGCTGTCGAGTTGTATTAGGCTCATGTTATCGTGAGATTGCTTCGTTCCTCGCAATGACACTCAGATAGTTTTGATTTCTCTCGAATTGTACTAGGCTCATGTTATCGTGAGATTACTTCGTTCCTCGCAATGACACTCATTTTTTACGATGCCTCAAGTTATACAATACCACTATAACCACCCTCAATACTTGGCAACACCCGTTACATAACAAATAGGCTTTATTGATTACCTTTGCGCTTCTTGTAAGGTAAAAATCATATTATATATATGCATAACGCTTATTTTCATTACGAACTGCCAAAGAACGAAACAGTACTGAACTATGGCCCTAAAAGCCCAGAACGTGCTGCATTGCAAAAAGCTATTGCCGACCTGAAAAGCCAGACTCGCGATATACCTATGTACATCAACGGTGTGGAAGTACGCACAGGCGATAAGAAAGAAATCCGTCCGCCACACGAAACAGGCCATTTGTTAGGTCATTTTCATGCAGGTGGTGCAGAGCACGTAAAGCAGGCTATCGATGCTGCGCTGGAGGCTCGTAAATCTTGGGCAGAAATGCCGTGGGAACACCGTGCTGCCATCTTCCTGAAGGCGGCAGAGCTGCTGGCTACCAAGTATCGCTTCAAAATGAATGCGGCCACTATGCTGGGGCAGAGCAAGAATGCGTATCAGGCAGAGATAGACAGTGCTTGTGAGCTGATAGACTTCCTGCGTTTCAACGTGCATTTCCTTGCAAAAATCTATAACGAACAACCGATATCTACACCTGCATTCCACAACCGTATGGAGTACCGTCCGCTGGAAGGTTTTGTACTGGCTGTAACACCGTTCAACTTTACGGCTATTGGTGGCAACCTGCCTACGGCGCCTGCCATGTGTGGCAACGTAGTAGTTTGGAAACCTGCCAATACACAGATATACAGTGCGTCTGTATTTATGGAGATACTCATGGAAGCTGGCCTGCCTGCAGGTGTTATCAACCTCGTTTATCCTCCGGGCCCTGTAGTTGGTGAAATATGCTATGCACATCCTGATTTTGCAGGTGTACACTTTACAGGTTCTACAGGCGTATTCCAAAGCATGTGGAAGAGCATTGGCGAGAACATAGCGAAGTACAAATCTTACCCGCGCATAGTTGGCGAAACAGGTGGTAAAGACTTCGTGATGGTTCACCCGAGTGCAAACGTAGATGCTGTAGTGGCTGGCCTGGCTCGTGGTGCTTTCGAGTATCAGGGACAGAAGTGTAGTGCTGCAAGCCGTGCATACCTGCCTAGCAATCTGGCAGAAGAAATCAAGACAAAACTGGTAGCTGAAATAAAAACCATGAAGATGGGTGTGGTAGATGATTTTACCAACTTCATCAACGCGGTGATAGACGAGAAGTCTTTCAACAGCCTGGCAAAATATATAGATGGTGTAAAGAACAGCAACGGGCAGGCAAGTATTCTGTGTGGTGGTACGTATGATAACAGCAAAGGCTGGTACATAGAACCTACTGTGATAGAAGCTAAAACACCTGACTACGTTACGATGTGCGAAGAGTTGTTTGGCCCTGTACTGACTATCTACACCTACGAAGCAGACAAATGGGAAGACATCCTTGATACGGTAGACCATACAAGCGGTTATGCACTGACGGGTGCTATCTTCTCTCAGGACCGCTATGCAGCAGAATACATGACACGCAAACTGGTAAACGCTGCGGGCAATTTCTACATCAACGATAAGCCAACGGGTGCGGTAGTAGGCCAGCAACCATTTGGTGGTGCACGTGCATCGGGTACTAATGATAAAGCAGGCTCTGCATTGAACCTGTATCGCTGGCTGAGTGCAAGAACCATCAAGGAAACATACGTACCTGTTACAGACTACAGGTATCCTTTCCATCAGGCAGATTAATAAGACTGTAAGTACTATATAAGCATAGAGCCCGCTGTAATGGCGGGCTTTTATTTTGCTGATACTGTTATATCTTTACAACATGCGCAGGTATTTGCCTTTACTTATTGTAGTATTCTTAGCGTCTTGTCAGGAATGCAGCCGCTATGCCAAAAACTATGTAGCAGACAGAGAAACACGCAAACCCATTATAGGTGCGCAGGTATTTTGCGTAGCAGCTACCAATGGCAAGCAAGAGCTGGAGAAGAATTACTATACAGACAGCATCGGTTCTTTCGAGGCTATGTTTACAAAAGGTGGTGTAACACAATGCCCTGTTATGAAGATGACCATCAGTAAGTCTGGTTATTATCCATCCCGTTTCTGGGACCCTGCCGTAGGCGATACACTGTTTCTGGATAGGATTACTAATTAAAGCATCAGCTGTTTGCGTGCTGTAATGTTTTCCAGTTTGTTGTGCAGCTCTGTCATGTTCACAGGCTTGTACAGAAAATCATTAAACCCGCTGCCAAATATCTCCTGCTGTTCTGTAACAGATGCAGTAAATGCTATGATGTAGGTATTGGCTTTATTATTGTCCTCCAGTGTTCTTATTTTATGCACGGCTTCGTAGCCATTCAGCACAGGCATGTGCAGATCCATTAGTATGGCATCGTAGTCGTTATTCACACAGGCTTCAAATGCAAGCTGTCCGTTCTCTACCAGTGTAGCCTGTATGTTCAGTTTCTCCAGTTGTTTCCTCATCAGCAGTCGGTTCACATCATTATCCTCGGCTACCAGTATGCGCAGGTGGCTGTAGTCTGTTTGTGGTGTGTCTGTATCTGCTGCTTTTTGTGTTTGTGCTACTATGGTAAAAGGTATGGTAAATGAAAACTTAGAACCATTACCCGGGCTGCTCTCCAAGTGTAGTTCGCTGCCAAAGAGCGATAGTATTTGCTTCACAATAGCAAGCCCTAAGCCAGTACCACCATACTTGCGTGTAGTATGGCTTTCTGCCTGTGTAAAGGATTCAAATATAGCCTCGTGTTTATCGGGGTGTATGCCTATACCTGTATCTGTTATAGAGAATTGTACGGTGGCTTTATCATCACTAATAGATAAGCATTGCAACCTTACCGTAATACTGCCATGTTCTGTAAACTTTATGGCATTACCACCCAGGTTATACATCAGTTGCGATAGTCGGGTAGGGTCGCTAGATACCCAGAGCTTTTCCAGTTGCGGGTCTGTTTCCAGTACAAAGTCAAGCTTCTTGCTCTTGGCTTTTACACGCAGGCTTGTACATATATTCTGCATAAACTCAGACAGGCGGAAGCTTACTTTCTCCAGCACCATCTTGTCCGAATCTATCTTGCTATAGTCCAGCACATTGTTGATGAGTGATAACAAATCGTTGGCAGAATGTTGCAGTATGTGCAGGTTTTCCTTTTGTCTTTCTTCGGGTTTGTCTTCAATCAGCAGTTCGGTAATGCCTATTACAGAATTGAGTGGTGTACGCAGCTCGTGAGACATGGTAGAGAGGAAGCTCGACTTTGTAGCAGCCAGTTTCTGTGCTTCCAGCATCGATACCTTCAGCCTGTTGTTCAATGCTTCTTTATCTCTTATGTTTTGCATAAATGCCTCGTAAAACATGTACTGGCATATAATGATGGTAATGAAATTGAGTGCAGCCAACAGCTCGTATGCAGGTGTTGCCAGTTGCTGAAAGTCTGAATGATTGAGGTAAACAGTAGCATCGCCACCCATAGCCAGAAACCCTATAATAGGCGTGGTACATACTACCGCATAGATAATACCCAACCTGCTACCCAGTATGTAGAAGCTACCCATGATGACCATGAACAGAAACTGCAGTGCTATCAGGTTTATCTGTTTTGCATAGAGAAATATACTGGTCCATACCAGTGCAATACCCATACCCAGCATCATGTGTGCAATGGGTTTCAGGGCAGATGGCTTTGTGAGCAATCTCCACAACAATACACCATATACCAGTGTAGATATGGCAGCCCTTACTACCTGTGTGGTTTGTTGTTTGGGCAATACGATACCTATCACTATCAGCCCCTTGATGATGCTGAACAATAGTATGGTATAACAGATGATGAAACGTGACCGCAGATAGTTATCATCCTCATGCTTCAATGCGTTGGTTGCAGGTAATGTAAGTTGCGTCAGAAGTTTGTGCATGCGCTGATATCAGTGCAGTAAATATACTATTCAAAACCACTGTTCAAAATAGCATGCAGAAGTTTTACTGCAAGATTAACCCGTAAAAAAAACAGTGCGATAATCACCGCACTGTCTTGTAGATTTTCTTGTATTTATTACACCTTGATTGTCTTCCATTTACCTCTTTTAAAGAGGATGATGGCTACGATAGCTATTGCACTCTCGGCAACAGGTATGGCAAGGAAAACACCTGTTTCACCCATGTTCAGTACTTTGGCAAGTACATATGCCAGTGGTATCTGGAATGCCCAGAAGCCAAACAGGTTGATGATAGTAGGTGTCTTGGTATCGCCAGCACCGTTGAATGATTGAGACACTACCATACCATAACCATAGAATGCATAACCGAGGCTTACAAAACGCAGGCATTTTACACCACTTGCTATTACATCTTTGTTGGTAGTAAAGAACGTCATTATCCATTCTGCACCTGTAAAGAACAGGATGGCAACCGTTACCAGAAAGAACATATTGTACTTCGCTGCTTTCCATACAGATTGCTCTGCACGGTCAGGCATTTTTGCACCCAGATTTTGGCCTACAAGTGTAGCAGCAGCATTGGCCATACCCCATGCGGGCAGTATGGTAAACACAATAACACGTATGGCGATTGTATAACCAGCCAGTGCATCGCTGCCATAGTCTGCCAATATCTTTACCAGAAATATCCAGCTTGCAGATGCTATCAGGAATTGTGCAGTACCACCTGATGCCAGTTTTATAACACTACCCATCACCGGGAAATCGAAACTGATATGCTTACGCAGGATGCGTATCACACCCTTGCCATTGAACAAGTGATATAACTGGTATAACACACCCACACCACGGCCTATAGTAGTAGCCAAAGCAGCACCCGTTAGCCCCATAGCAGGTATAGGGCCAAAGCCATTGATAAGCGTAGGGCAGAGGATAATGTTGAGAATATTGGCTATCCACAGCGAACGCATGGCAATAGAAGCATCGCCCGCACCACGAAATATACCATTGATAAGGAAGAGCAACATGATAACGATATTGCTACCCATCAGCAGTTGTGTATAGTGATAATTGGCATCTGCCATTGCCTGTTCTGCTCCCATCAGCATCAGCAGGTCTTTTGCAAAGAAGATACCCGCAATGCTTACAGCTATGCTTATAAGAACACCAACATAAATAGCCTGCATACCACCATGTGCAGCACCATCCGGGTTCTTTTCTCCTATACGCCTTGCTACCAGTGCGGTAGCCCCCATAGATATACCCCAGGCTACAGAGTAGAGTATAGTAAGCATGCTTTCTGTAAGCCCTACTGTAGCTATAGCGTCTGTACCCAGTTTACTAACAAAGAATACATCGACCACTGCAAAGAGCGATTCCATGACCATCTCCAGTATCATGGGTACAGATAGCATAAAGATGGCTTTGTTTATACTGCCTGTTGTATAGTCTTGCTCTACGCCTTTCACAGCCTGAGCAAATAAACGTAATATGTTTGTAGTACGTGACTGTTCACGTTCTTGCATAATGAATTGTTTTAATGGTTAATGAAAATGTAGCTTAACCCCTGAGATGTGAGAATTACCAACAGAACGCCATACGGAATACATACCCCTACACAGAGGTAAATGGTATTATCTGCTCCGCACAAATGGGGAAGTCAGGATTTGAAATCATCACCCGAACGCATCGGGTGGAATACTTAAAGCACCATGGACGTAGAAATGTGATTGCAAAACTATAGAAAAATGTTTTACAAAAACGCACTGTTTGCCGCTGTACATAAAACAAAGATTGGGTTGTTGGCAAAGTAAAATCAACCACATTGTTTACAAACTGTGCAAATACGACAGTTTAGGGGCTATTTGCGGCAAAACAGCTATTTATTGAAGATATTCATGGTTTTTTCAATGCCTACTGCTGCAAAACTCTCTATGATATCTACAGCTTTCAAGATTTTCTCCTTTACTATCGGTAGTTCAGAAGGTTTCCAGCGGCTCAGTACAAAATCGGCCTGTCTGCCTTTTGGGTAGTCGTTGCCAATACCAAACCTCAGGCGGGCATATTGTTGGGTTTGCAGTATCAGTTCTATATTCTTCAGCCCGTTTTGGCCTGCAGCACTACCACCCGGGCGTAGCCTCAGGGTATCTATCGGCAGTGCAAGGTCATCTACCAGTACCAGTATGTTTTCCAATGCAATATTTTCCTTATCCATCCAGTACTTTACCGCCTTGCCACTCAGGTTCATATATGTAGTGGGTTTAATAACTATAAAAGTCTTTCCCTTCCATTTGCAATTGGCTACAAAAGCATGCCTGTCTAATGAGAATTTTCCATCATGTTTAATAACAAAGGCATCAGCTACATCAAATCCTATATTATGGCGAGTCATATCATATTCTGCACCAATATTACCCAGTCCTACGATCAAAAATTTCATGTTTGCGAAGATATAACCTATTAGTTAATAGGATAAAAACCTGAAAAATTATTTATTCTACCCAACTAAAAAAATTAACTTTTTGTCTGTATATTAGTAGCTTAATAGAAATGTTGAGAAATCGGGCAGTTACCCACTAAACATTCATTAGAAAATAAATACCTGTTAAATGCGTAAACTTGTATTATTCACGGCAATTCTGGCATCATTTGCATTAAATGCAATTGCCCAAACATTTTATCCTGTCACACACACTACCGGTACACAAACTGTTAGTGGTGTTGGTGTCACTGTTAATAATAGTGCTGGCAGGACAAATGCGACACCTCAATATTTTTGTACAGCAGGTCCGTATTACATTGGCGTTAGTCAGCCAGGTGGTTATTTATATAACTTTTCTCCCGGTGTGACCCATGTACGCTTAAAAGTAGCTGACTTTCAGGCTGAAGATACATTGCGTGTAAATGTAAACGGCAGTAGCTTCCCTATTACTTTCCCAATGTTGGGTGACTTTTCAGCATGTTCTGACTCAACCAGTCTTACTGCCATTCCACCTCATATGAATGTTTTTAACGGTTTAGTTGTTAATACAATTGGTGGTGCAGCTCGTAGAGATGTTACAGTTACATTCTCTACAAGTCCTGGTTTTATGAACAGCGTGGAAGTATTACATGACCGCATAAATGATGGTACTGGTGGTCGCCCTACTGCTAATGGCCTTATTTATTCCGTTGAATTTGCACTGGATACTTGTTTGCAGAAATTTGATGCTTGGACATCAGATACGGTACAATGTAGCCGCAGGGATTTACACCTGTTCAGTACTGTTTTCCCAAATACAACATATACATGGACAGCTCCGGGTTCGCCAATATGGGCTCCATCAAATACTGTTAGTGATCCGGTAGTAAAAACACTTCCATCACTTGGTGCGGATGGTAATTATATAGTAACGGCTACACGTGGTATTTGTACCTACAAAGACACTGTAGTAGTAACTGTAAATCAAACACCTGGTACTTCTGGTAGCCCTATATCTTACAGAGGTCCTAAATGCTCAGGTGATAAAGATACCGTGAGGTTTATATCAAACCTTTCACAAGGTGGTAATACTTATATTATCAAGCCTAATGGCCAAAAAATACAATGCTCTATACCTTCAACATTCGACTTTATTGAGTTGCCTAATATCCAATTATCAGACGCAGGTACATACCAAGGTTTCTCTAGAAGTACCGCAGGCTGTTATAGTGATACTTTCTCTCTGATAGTATCTTTGAGCCCGCAGGCGTTGGCAGATTTTAGCTCAACATCAATATTAGGTTGCGATGTGGATACCGTCAAATTCTTGGATCAGTCCAATGGTATCAATATGTGGAGATGGAGTTTTGGTGATGGTGGTACAAGCACAATAGATAATCCAACACATCTTTATACTACGCAAGGTACTTTCAGTGTTAAACTGTGGGTTGGTAATGGTACTTGTGCAGATAGTGTAACTAAACAAATAACACTTAACCACCCGTTGATTGCAGATTTTGATATGAGTGCAGATAGTATTTGTCAGGGCAAGTTGGTTACATTTACCAACAACTCTTCGGCAACACCTGCTACACTGCCATACTATAAATGGGATTTCAAAGATGGTGATACATCAGATCAATACAACATCACGCACACATTCTTAAACTATGGTGTATACGATGTTACAATGACTATTACAGACTATCTGGGATGTAAAAAAACTGCTACCAAAAGACTTGTAGTTGACTCATTAGGTAGTGCAAACTTCCTGTCAGATTCCGTTATATGTGCAGGTGAAAGCATCAAATTCCTTGGTGACTATTCAACAATCGGTGGTACGTATGCTGAATGGAACTTTGGCGATGGTCACATCATAAAAGATAAGTTTACAATCGAGCATGCTTATGATAATCCAGGTGCATATGTAGTACAGCTTACAGCAAACTATCGTATATGTCCTGATACTACTTACAAGCAGAATGTATATGTTAAACCATATCCGGTAATTGACCTTGGTAAAGACACCAGCCTGTGTCCTGATGGTAATGCATTTATCATTAAAGACATGCTGAATGGTGGTGCACCTACAGGTACATACAGGTGGAAGTGGAATACTGAAACTAATGACACTACGTCATTCATCAATGTTCACCATCCGGGCAAATATGCTGTAACTGTAGATCTTGATGGTTGCTCTGCAACAGATACAATAGAAGTTAAGAAAAACTGCTACATAGACATCCCGAATGTATTTACTCCAAACGGTGATGGTTATAACGACTATTTCTTACCTCGTCAATTATTGTCTCGTAGTGTTACTAAGTTTACTATGTCAATCTATAACCGTTGGGGTCAAGTAATATTCGAAACCAACAGCATCAATGGTCGTGGTTGGGATGGTAAAGTAAATGACAAAGAACAACCAACAGGTGTATACGTTTACATGATCAAAGCTACATTCGCAAACGGATATAGCGAGAACTATCAAGGTAACGTCACACTGTTGCGATAAAATAAATAAACAGGTATTTTGAAAAAGGCAATCTTCGGGTTGCCTTTTTTTATACTTCTATCATAAACCATCTCAGGCATAAAAAAACGCCGGAGGTTGTCCGACGTTCTTATATTATATGAGGTAATTAATTAGTGTTCCAATGCACCAAGGAAGCGTTCTGCATCAAGTGCCGCCATACAACCACTACCCGCAGCTGTTACTGCCTGACGGTATATTTTATCCTGTACATCACCACAAGCAAATACACCTTCTATATTGGTCTTAGATGAACCTGGTTGTGTTATCAGGTAGCCGGCTTCATCCATATCCAACATTCCTTTAAACAAAGAAGAGTTTGGTTCGTGACCAATAGCTACGAAGAATGCTTTTACAGGAATAATGCTTTCTTCATTGGTTTTATTATTCAGCACTTTAATACTGTCTACTTTGTTTTCGCCCAGTACTTCAAGCGTATCTGTATTCCAATGTACTTTGATGTTTGATGTCTTCAGTACGCGGTCTTGCATTACTTTACTTGCACGCATTTCATCTCTGCGTATCAGCATATGTACATTCGCACATATTTTAGATAAGTACAGCGCTTCTTCACAAGCAGTATCACCGGCACCAACTATAGCCACATCCTGCCCTTTAAAGAAGAAACCATCACATACCGCACAAGCAGATACACCATGACCATTCAGGCGTTGTTCTGAAGGCAGGCCCAGCCATTTTGCAGATGCGCCGGTAGCTATAATCAAAGCATCAGCTTCTATCCATTTTTCTTCGTCTATTTCTACTTTAAAGGGGCGTTGAGAAAGATCAACCTTAGTAGCCAATCCCCAGCGGATATCAGCACCCATACGCTGAGCTTGTTTTTCAAAGTCAACCATCATCTGAGGCCCCATAATACCTTCAGGATAACCCGGGTAGTTTTCAACTTCTGTCGTAATCGTAAGTTGTCCGCCCGGTTGCAAACCCTGATATAATACCGGATTCAAACCTGCGCGGGACGCATAAATAGCTGCGGTATATCCCGCAGGGCCTGAACCAACAATCAGGCAATGTACTTTTTCTGTTTCAGCCATTTTAATAAATATTCACTTTTGAGAGTGCTTGCAAAGATGTAAAAAAAATGCAAGCTGCAATGTAATAAATGTTACTCAATGACAAGGGTTTTGTACACAGAACCGTAACCTGCCCATATACCCAAAGCACCATTGCTAACATTGCTTTTTACCTGTATAGGGGTAGAAAAAGGATTGCCTAGTGTACCTAAAGAATACTCGTATGTACTCCAGAAAGTGTAGGTAGCTTTATCTATCGCACTCCATTTAAGTGTAACTGTATCTCCGGGATATGCTACACCTGTAGAATCTCGTTTGAACTCTGCAGAGCGAGGAGCACCTAAAGACAGTGTGGTTTCAAAATATATGCCATTGATGATTTCGTCAGGATATACTGAATTCAGCCCGGGATAGTAGGGTTCGCTATTGCGCTTGGTAAAATAGCGTACATAGTTGCCTGCCGTATCAGGTTCTTTAAAATATATCCTTATTTGTCGTGCAATCGGGTTTTTCTCTTTGTCGAAAGGAGGGTCGGGTTGCACAGTTTTTATTGAGTCTATATTCGTAGGTTCAGGAATTTTAGTATATGATTCATATACTTTACCACCTGTTTCAATAGTAAGCTTGTAGATTTTACCAACCTGACCAATAAAGAACCCTTTGCTTGTATCTATTGAATAGAAGTAAAGTTTATTGCCCGAGCTACCTGTATCTAGTGCATATTCCTTAAGTTCTGCCACATTCACCCCGTCAGACACGGTTACTTTCGCGTCGTGTACAAAACTATTTTGTAATGTGTTTAAGTTTATGGTAGCAAAATACCCTATAGACTTAGTAAGGAAAACATAGGGTGGGAGATTATTTTCTATTGCTCCTTCTACTACCAAACTAGGATCGCCTGTTTTCAGGTTTATCTTCACTTCCTTCTCGCACGATACAAGAAACATTACGAGTAAAAAAACAACAGCAATACCGGCCGATAACCTGATATTGCTGCGCTTGAATATTGTAGGCATAAAATGCTTATTATTTAAATGGTATAACGTTTTGGGTATGCGTTTGTTTAGTTGTTGGTAATGTATCTGCCATCTGCACTATACATTACAGGTTGTATTTTCCTGAACCTTTCAAAGTAGTCATAGCCGGATTTCAGATTTATCCAGAACTCCTGTTTGCTGGTATCTGTAGCATATGTTCTGCCAAGAAAGTTCAGACCAACCTGATTGAAGCGTGTTGGGTAGATGTGAACAGGGATGTATGTTTGTCCATTCAGCTTTGCGTTGAGGCAAAGGGTATAAATTTCCTGAATACCGGCATCTGTCATAGGCATACAACCTACTGTAACGCAGCCACCATGTATGTAAATATCTCCTCCGGGCTTTTTCTTATCTCCCAGCAACATATCCGAATAGTTAGGATAGTTTATCAGCAATGACAAATGGAAATCGCTTTTGGGGTTGAAGTCTTCAATGAAGTAATAACCCTCGGGTACTTGCCTGTCACCCTCATAGCGTTTAGGGCCCAATATGCCAGATAATGCACAAATACGGTATAGTTTTACCAGCTTGTATTTATCGTCAGGATTATCTCTGGCCCACAATTCCATTTCGTTTTGCGATTTGAATGTGCGGATATAGATATCGGAAGGTGGGTATTTCAAACCCTTATCCTGAAACATTTTCTGCAATGTATCATTGTACTTTATCCAAGCCTGAGATACCCTGTTAAATGATAACTGGAAATTTCGAAACGCCATCACATCGTCCTGTGCTTTGGCAGCTACAGACAACCCCGCTAACAATAAACTGAACGCCAGTTTTTTAACCATTACCTTAATCTGCTTTCTGGGTTAGTAAAAAGCCATGTAAAGATAAGGCTTCTATACCAAAAGGATTTCATAAAAAAGCACTAAAAAAGGGGCAAAAGCCCCTTAGTATCAATGAAATCTATAGTCTGATTATTACAGATTGCCTCTTTTCTCCTGTTCTCTTTCAATAGATTCAAACAGTGCTTTGAAGTTGCCCGCACCGAAGCTCTTGGCACCTTTACGCTGAATGATTTCGAAGAACATAGTAGGGCGGTCTTCTACAGGTTTGGTAAATATCTGCAGCAGATAACCTTCTTCGTCACGATCTACCAGTATTTTCAGCTCTTGCAGTGGAGCAATATCCTCGTCAATTTTACCTACACGGGCAAACAGCTCTTCGTAATAAGCATCAGGTGTATCCAGGAATTCTACACCACGTGCACGCAGCTCACGTACAGTTTTGATAATATCGTTGGTCGCTACAGCTATGTGTTGCACACCTTCACCTTCATAGAAGTCAAGGTATTCTTCAATCTGTGATTTCTTTTTACCCTCAGCCGGTTCGTTGATAGGAAATTTCACATACCCATTACCATTACTCATTACCTTGCTCATCAGGGCAGAGTATTCTGTATTGATTTGCTTATCGTCAAACGTCAGGATATTGGCAAAGCCCATTACATCTTCATACCATTGCACGGTCTCGTTCATACGATTCCAACCCACATTACCTACGCAGTGGTCTACATACAGTAAGCCTGTTTCCGTAGGATTGTAAGTAGATGATTGTGGCTGATACCCCGGCATAAATACACCATTGTAGTTCTTACGTTCTACAAACATGTGAACTGTTTCGCCATAAGTATAGATGCCCGATGTTACCACTTCGCCATGTTCATCTTTCATGGTTATCGGCTCCTGGTAAGACTTTGCACCGCGCTTGGTTGTTTCTTCATATGCACTCTTTGCATCATCTACCCACAAAGCCAGTATCTTAACACCATCACCATGTTTCTTAACGTGCTCAGAAATTGGGTGGTTTGAATTTAATGCCGTTGTCAGTACAAGGCGGATTTTACCTTGTTGCAATACATAAGATGCCCTGTCACGAACACCTGTTTCAGGACCTGCATACGCTACTGTCTGAAAACCGAAAGCTGTTTTGTAGTAGTGTGCAGATTGCTTTGCATTACCTACATACAGTTCCAGATAGTCTGTACCATTAATTGGCAGAAAGTCTTGTGCTGCAGCCATTTTCTGGCTCACTGTCATTGGTTCCATATAATGACTTTTGTTGTTTTATTGTTAGATATAAATATTACTCAGCCCAGCTCATAATATAGCCTTCGTCCTCTATATTTTGTGCATCCACAGTCATTTTCAGCGGATGAAAGGTGTCTACCATCACTGCCAATTCCTGTGTTTCTTTTTTGCCTATGCTTTTTTCTACAGCACCAGGGTGCGGTCCGTGTGGTATACCTGCAGGGTGCAGTGTTATCATACCACGTGTTACATGTTTACGGCTCATAAAGTCCCCATCTACATAGTACAACACTTCATCACTATCTATATTGCTGTGATTGTATGGAGCAGGAATAGCTTCCGGATGGTAATCGTACAGACGCGGACAGAACGAGCATATTACGAAGTTGTGCGCATCAAATGTCTGGTGTACCGGTGGTGGTTGGTGAACACGACCTGTTATCGGTTCGAAATCGTGTATGCTCAATGCATATGGATACTCACAACCATCCCAACCTACAACGTCAAACGGATGGTTGGCGTATGTAATAGGGTAGAGCAGTCCTTTCTTCTTAGTCTGAATCAGGAACTCACCTTTCTGGTCTATTGTTTCCAGATTTTCTGGTTTGCGTACATCTCTCTCACAGAATGGTGCATGCTCCAGCAATTGTCCGTATTTGCTCAGGTAACGCTTAGGGAATGTTACAGGACTGAATGACTCAACTATAAACAGACGGTTGTTCTCGTCATTGAACTCTATCTGATAGATAGTACCACGAGGTACAACAAGATAGTCGCCATAGCTGAATGGAAGCTGGCCATACTGCGTTTTCAGTGTGCCCGTACCTTCGTGTATAAAGATTACTTCATCAGCATCTGCATTCTTAAAAAAATATTCTGTCAGGCTTTTTGTGGGTGAAGCCAGTGATATTTGTACATCGCTATTGAATAATACAATCTTGCGGCTCTTCAGGTAATCCGGATTAGGACTAACCTTAAAACCCTGAAAACTACGATGCTTAAGTATATTATCAGTAGATGCTTTTGGAGAAACATCTATCGGTTCTTCTGCCTTAATGATTTGTGTTGGTGGGTGTACATGGTAGAGCAACGAATAATTAGAAGAGAATCCTTCTGTGCTGAATAGCTGCTCTGAATATAGCTTGCCGTCGGGCTGCCTGTACTGCGTATGACGCTTGTGCGGGATTTTGCCCAGTGAATAATAGTGTGCCATTAAGTGAATAATGTGTTTGGAAGGGCAAAGTTACGATATTGCCCGGCTTTGGCAATGGGATAGGGCTGTGGCAGCCATAAATCCTGATGTTGGTAGGTATATACTATATCTATACAGACAATTTTATGACCCTAAGGCTGTATTATTCCGATTCGCCACATAAAATAGCCTGTTCCCGTCAATCATTTTTTTCTTAAATGGTTCCAAATCAACTTTATACAAGTATCTGATCACAAACTAAAACTACCTGTTATGAAAAGAAGCGATTTTTTAAAAGGAATAGGCCTTGCAAGTGTTGGCAGTGTATTGCCATTGTCTAAAATGGAAGCTGCTACCACGGCAGCAAATAAGGCTACTGCCTGTACATTGATACCAAGCGAAACAGAAGGACCATTTCCGCTAGATATTACAGCAAACAGCACATATTCCAGGCAGGATTTGAGGGAAGACCGCACAGGTGTTACACTGCATTTGAAGATGAAAATTATAGGCTCTCAAAACTGCCTTCCTATACAAAATGCACGTGTTAATATATGGAGCTGCGATAAAGACGGTGTCTATTCGGGTTATAACACCAGCAATAATCCCGGTTCTACTACAGCCACTTATCTGCGTGGCTACCAGATGACTGATGCTAATGGTGAAGTGGAGTTTATAACTATATTCCCTGGTTGGTATACTGGGCGTATCTGTCATATACATTTTCAGATATATCTCAGCTCTATATACAAAGCCGTATCGCAGATGACTTTCCCTATTGCAGATAAGAACGCTATCTATGCTGCAAACAGTAGCCTGTATACAAAAGGTGCAGACCCTATGGCATTGTCAAGCGACAATATTTTCTCTGATGGATATTCATTACAAATGGCAACGCTTACACAGAATACTGACGGTAGCTATACCAGCTATCTTGAAGTAACTGTTGAAGGCACAGGAACAACAGGCTTGATGAACTATGAGGGAGAGACCGGTGGTCAATTCAAAATGGGACAAAACTTTCCTAATCCACACAATGGTGTAACCACAATTCCATTCACACTGAATGAAACATCGAATGTAAAATTCGACATCTTCGATTTATCGGCAAGGAAGGTAGCTGTGATAGATAAAGGAAGTATGGGAGTAGGAGAGCATAATGTAACAGTAGACTTGAGTGCACTAGGTGTAGCTTATGGCAACTATATCTATCAGATAGAAGTTGTAAATGCAAATGGTACTTTCCGTCAATGCAAAATGATGACAGCACAGAAATAGGCTTTCAGCGTATAGTTTTAATATGGGGTGTAGTGTGGAGCCACTTGGGAATATATAAACTGGGTGGCTTCATCTTTCTTTAAAGGATATGGTAATAACGAATTGGCATGTTAATAGATGATAGAAAAAATAATGTAGTTTCAGTACATAAAAGCGGAGTGTTGAACAACAGGGTTAATCTTATACTGGTACATATTATCGGGTCTCTTGCATTCCTGATGATACCTGTATTATCTCCACCACCGGGAACAAACAATCTTTTTGAATCGTTGGGCGATTATCATCACCTGAAAGATATATTCGGTTTTGTATTGACATTGCTATTCTTCTACGCCAACTACTACTATTTTATACCCAATACCTATTTCAAAAAGCGGTATACACTTTACATATTATGGTGTATGATAGGTTTTGCCTTTATCACTATTCTTCCGAATCTTGTATTTCCTGATACAAACTTTATGCATGGCAGGGGACATCATAGACCACCGCCTCCGGATATGGGTAAACCAGGTGGCTTTATATTTATGTACGGGCATATGATACACAACGTGCTGCGCTTTCTTGTTGTGTTAAGCATATCCATGATGCTGAAAACAAACAGCAGGCTGAAGCAAATACAGAAAGAAAAGATGGATGCCGAAATATCTTTTCTGAAAGCACAAATCAATCCTCACTTTTTATTTAATACACTAAACAGTATCTATTCTCTGGCACTCACAAAATCAGACTATGCTGCACCTGCAGTGGTTAAACTGTCATCGCTGATGCGCTATTCAATAAGCGAAAGTGATAAAGACAAAGTGCCGCTTAGTAAAGAGCTCGCCTACATCAGTAACTATATAGAATTGCAGCGAATGCGCTTATCATCTAAAGTGCGCATATTTCATACAGTAAACGGAGATGGAACAGGAAAAGACATCGTGCCTTTTCTGCTGATACCATTTATTGAAAACGCTTTTAAGCATGGTGTAAATGCCGAAGAAGATTCTTTAATAGATGTAAAGATTGATATTACAACAGAACGACTGGTATTGAACGTACGCAACAACAAAGTGTATGTGCAACCTGACAGAGAAGATAGTACTGGCCTAGGTATTGGCAATACAAGAGAAAGACTAAAACATTTGTACCCGGGCAAACACAATCTTGTGATTCTCGATGGTGATGATTATTTTAATGTACTGCTGGAACTATACTGGTAATGATAAATGCTATTGCTATAGATGATGAACCATTGGCGCTGAATGTGATAAAAGCATTCTGCTACAATCTTGATTTCATAGACCTGAAAGCTACGTTTACAGAAACATCTGAAGCGCTGAAATACCTGCGCAATTATCCTGTTGACTTATTGTTTCTCGACATAAAAATGCCAGCTATGAGTGGTATAGATTTTTATAAATCTGTACCGCATAAAACAATGGTGATATTTACTACTGCATACTCTGAATATGCAGTAGATGGTTTCAACCTAAGTGCCATAGACTACCTACTTAAGCCATTTGAAAATGAACGTTTCCTGCAGGCTGTAAATAAAGCAAATGAGTACTACAAGTATCTGAACAAACAAGAAATTAGCACCAACCAATACCTGTTTGTGCGCGCAGACTATAGCCTTGTAAAGATTGCACTATCTGACATCATATACATTGAAGGTTTAGATAATTACCTCAAGATTCACTTACAAAACAGTAAACCAATCATTGCCCGTATGAGTATGAAGGCTGTGATGGATAAACTACCTGAAAAGGATTTTTTACGGGTACACCGTTCTTACATAGTATCATTCGGCAAGGTCAATTATGTACGCAACAAGATTATTCATATTGCAGACGCCGAAATACCAGTTGGTACTAACTATAATGATGCTGTAGCTGAACGCTTCGGGTTATAATTGCTTTTCGTGTACAGATTTTGCCAATTCGCCACAATGATTTTTTACACTTCGCTATACGATGGATATTTGTGTAGTTACATTAAGCATAGGGGTATGCATCCTGTCATAAACAGGTGTTAATGTGTAAAGCCACTTTTCAGTGGCTTTTATTTTTATAATTGTGTAAGGAAAATCTGAATAACGCCTATTATAAAGCCAAGTACACCACCTATTATTTCTACAAAGCGAAACTCTTTGCTCATAATAGCTGTGAGTATTTCTTCAAGCTTGTCTGATGAAAAATTGGCTACTTTATCGGTGACCATTTTTTCAATGTCCATCTTCTGGCTCAGATTATCGGCATATTTTCCAATCACCTCAGGAAGCAAACCATTGATTTCTTCCATCATGCCTTCTTTCAGCTTTCCGATGGTGCTATCACCAATAAACATCGAAACAACAGGCAGCTTTTCCTGCAGCTTAACACGCAGAAATGTGTCTATGTGTTCTTCTATATAAGGTGTGACAGACTCCAGTTGTTTAGGGTCTTTCAGCTTAGATGCAATATCATTGAAGTGGAGTAGCTCTGTTGCTACCAGTACACCCAATTTTTGTGCAAACTGCTGTTGCCTTTTAGGGAAAATACCTTGTATAGTAATACCCAGAACCTTTACAGGGTTCTTAGGATGGAATAACATCTTAATGGCTATCCAGTTGGTAAACCAACCAATGAAAGCAGATATAAAGGGGATTAAATATAACATCTAGGACGGCTAGTATTTCTCGTTTGCTATCATCTCCAGATACTTACCGTATCCGCTCTTCATGTATTTATTAGCCAATACCATCAATTGGTCTTTACCTATAAAGCCCATACGATATGCTACTTCTTCAATACAACCTATTTTCAGTCCCTGCCTTTTTTCTATCACCTCAATAAACTGACCGGCTTCCTGCAAAGAGTCGAATGTACCTGTATCTAACCATGCAGTGCCACGGTCCAGCACACCTACTTCCAGTTTGCCTTTTTCAAGGTATATTTTATTTACGTCAGTTATTTCCAACTCTCCGCGTGGAGATGGTTTCATTGCTTTAGCAATAGCTACTACTTCATTATCGTAGAAATACAAACCTGGTACAGCGTAGTTAGACTTTGGTTGTGTTGGTTTTTCTTCTATGCTTATTACTTTGTTTTGCTTATCAAACTCCACAACACCATACCTTTCAGGATCGTGTACCTGATATGCAAATACTACTGCACCATCGGGGTTTACTTTGTTTTTCAGCAGAGTACCCATACCGGAACCGTAGAAGATATTATCGCCCAATACTAACGCAACGCTATCAGTCCCAATAAACTCTTCGCCCAGTATAAATGCCTGTGCAAGGCCATCAGGACTAGGCTGTACTACGTACTCAAACCTGCAACCTATCTGGCTACCGTCACCCAACAGCTTTTTAAACCCTGCCTGGTCTTCTGGCGTAGTTATTATCAGTATCTCTCTGATGCCTGCGAGCATCAGCGTAGAAAGCGGATAATAAATCATCGGCTTATCATATACAGGCATCAACTGCTTGCTGACAGCAATAGTTAACGGATAAAGACGTGTACCGGAACCGCCGGCTAATACAATACCTTTCATTAGTTGGCGTATTGAGTGTTATAGTATTTTTGATAGTCACCACTTGTTACGCGGTCAAGCCATTCCTGATTATTAAGATACCAGTCTATGGTTATTTCAAGTCCTTGTTCAAATGTTACAGATGGTTCCCAACCAAGTTCGTTCTTGATTTTTGTAGCATCTATAGCATAACGTCTGTCGTGGCCCGGACGGTCTTTTATATACGTGATGAGCTTGGCAGATGTACCTTTTTCACGGCCCAATTTCTCGTCCATTTTGTCGCACATCAGTTTCACTAATTCAATGTTCTGCCATTCGTTAAAACCACCAATGTTATACGTTTCACCATCCTTACCCGTATGAAAAACTATATCGATAGCACGTGCATGGTCTACAACATACAACCAGTCGCGTGTGTATTTGCCATCACCATAAACAGGCAGCGGTTTGTTGTTGCAGATATTGTTGATGAAAAGCGGAATCAGTTTTTCCGGGAAGTGGTTAGGGCCGTAGTTGTTGCTGCAATTTGTAAGCACAAAAGGCATATGATATGTATTGCCATAAGCACGTACCAGATGATCTGACGCAGCCTTTGATGCAGAGTATGGAGATTGAGGATCGTAAGGGGTAGTTTCAAGGAAGAAACCTGTTTCGCCTAAAGAACCATAGACCTCGTCTGTAGATACATGATAAAACCTCTTGCCTTCGTAATTGCCATCCCATGCTCTGCGTGCTGCATTCAGCAGGTTAGCAGTACCCATTACGTTAGTTTGAATAAACGCATTCGGGTTAGTGATAGAACGGTCAACATGGCTTTCTGCTGCAAGATGTATTACACCGTCAAACTGATACTTATCAAACAGCTCATACATTGCAGTAGCGTCTGTAATGTCTGCTTTTACGAAAGTATAGTTGGGTGAGTTTTCTATGTCTTTCAGGTTTTCAAGATTGCCTGCATATGTAAGTGCATCCAGATTGATGATTTTATAATCCGGATACTTGTTTACAAACAACCTAACTACGTGAGAGCCGATAAACCCTGCACCACCTGTTATCAGTAATGTTTTAGCCATGTTGGTATTTCCTAATATGGGTGCGAAATTAATTAATTAAAAGCAAAGAGCTTCACAAATGATTGCCGTTAGCAAATCCTTTGCAAAGCTCTTTAAATATTACAAAAACGTTTATTTCAGTTCGAAAGTCTCGATGAACTTGGTAGTAAAATTACCGTTCCTGAAATTTTCATTTTTCATCAATTGCTGATGGAATGGGATAGTAGTTTTTACACCTTCTATCACATATTCGCTCAGTGCGCGTTCCATAGTATCAATTGCTTCTTCGCGTGTTTGTGCAACAGCAATCAGCTTAGCTACCATAGAATCGTAGTATGGAGGAATGGTATAACCTGCATAGATGTGAGAGTCAACCCTTACACCATGGCCACCCGGCGTGTGCAGTACCGTGATCTTACCCGGGCTCGGACGGAAGTCGTTATACGGGTCTTCAGCATTGATACGACACTCAATAGCGTGCATTTCAGGTTCGTAGTCCTTGCCGCTGATAGCGATACCTGCAGCTATTTTGATTTGTTCCTTAATAAGATCGTAGTTGATAACCTCTTCCGTTACGCAGTGTTCTACCTGGATACGTGTATTCATCTCCATGAAGTAGAAATTGCGGTGTTTATCAACCAGAAACTCAATTGTACCAACACTTTCGTAGTTAATGGCTTTTGCCGCTTTCTTGGCAGCATCACCCATTTTCTTACGCAGTTCAGGCGTCATGAACGGTGAAGGAGATTCCTCCACCAGTTTCTGGTGACGGCGTTGTATTGAACAGTCGCGCTCACTAAGATGGCACACTGTACCAAACTGATCGCCTGCTATCTGTATTTCTATGTGGCGAGGTTCTTCTACAAACTTCTCCATATAGATACCATCATTCTTGAAAGATGCAGCAGCTTCAGCTTTTGCAGTGTTGTAAGCACGTTCCATTTCACTTTCTTCCCATACCACACGCATACCTTTACCACCACCACCTGCTGTTGCCTTCAGGATAACAGGGTAGCCTACCACATCTTTTGCCAATTGAATAGCCTCTTCAAGGCTTTCCAACAAACCATCAGAACCCGGAATAACAGGTACACCTGCTTTTATCATGGTTTCTTTCGCTGTCATCTTATCGCCCATAGAGCGTATCATCTCAGGTGTTGGCCCGATGAATTTGATATTGTGTTTGGCACATATCTCAGAGAAGTTTGCATTTTCTGCAAGGAAACCATAACCCGGGTGGATAGCGTCTGCATTTGTGATTTCTGCAGCAGCCATTATGTTTGGTATGTTCAGGTAAGAATCTGCACTCTGCGGTTTACCGATACATACAGCCTCGTCCGCAAAGCGCACGTGCAGGCTTTCCTTATCGGCAGTAGAGTATACCGCTACAGTCTTAATACCCATTTCGCGACAAGTGCGGATAACGCGCAGTGCAATTTCGCCCCTGTTTGCAATTAGTATTTTCTTAAACATGAAGTCTTTTTTGTAATTAACAAATTAGCCGACAGATACACACGCAAGCCATGCCTGCATGTATTGCTGTCAGCTATTTATCAAATATGATTAAGCCGGTTCAACAAGGAACAGCGGTTGGTCGTATTCTACCGGAGATGCGTCATCTATCAGTACCTTAACGATTTTACCACTTACTTCGCTTTCTATTTCATTGAAAAGCTTCATAGCTTCTACTATGCACAGTACATCACCTTGTTTGATGTCGTCACCAACATTTACAAACGAAGGCTTATCAGGAGACGGGCTGCGATAGAATGTACCAATCATCGGAGATTTGATGGTAATCAGTTTATCGTTAGCTGCTGGCGCCGAAGCAGGTGCTGCCTGAGCCGCAAGAGCAGGAGCAGCAGGCAATGCCGCAGCTTGCGGAGCAGCCTGTGGCAACATTTGAGGCATAGGAGCCTGTACTGCTACAAATTGTGTTTCGCTGATTGTCTGAGCTTGTTTGATAGTGATTTTGAAATCGCCTTCTTCTACGCTCAGTTCGCTGATGTTTGACTTGTTGATAGCCTTAATCAACTCTTGTATTTGTTTGAATTCCATGACGGATATCTTTAAAAGTTAAAAATTGAATGGTAAAACGGAATAAAAATTATTCTTTAACACGCTCAACATAAGCGCCTGTTTTTGTATCAATCTTAATCAGGTCGTTTTCGTTTACGAAAAGCGGAACCATTACTGTTGCACCTGTTTCAACCGTTGCAGGCTTCAGTGTACGTGTAGCAGTATCACCTTTTACGCCAGGTTCAGAGTAGGTAACACGCAGGTTAACACTTGAAGGCAGCTCAACACTCATTGGTTGTTCTGTTTCTGTGTTAACGAGGATAAAGCACTCCTGGCCGTCTTTGTACAGCTCGGGGCGTTCTATCTGGTTTTCAGGAATTGCCATTTGCTCAAATGTTTCAACATCCATCAGGTTGAAACCACTGTCATCTTTATAAAGGAACTGATAGTTGCGGCGTTCTACGCGAACAGGGAAGATGTTGTCGCCTGAGTTCCAAGTGTGTTCTATTGTGCGGGTGTTGTCTACACCTTTCAGCTTTGCCCATACTTTAGCCGCTGCGCGTGCTGTCTTATTTTGTCCGAATTCTACTACTGAATAAAGGCTGCCATCCAGTTTGATGATTAGCCCGGTTCTGATGTCTGCTGTTGTAGCCATAATTGATTTTTATGCGGAAGGCAAAAGTAGTCGAAAAAACAAAAAACCCAACAAAAGCGGGGTTAAATCCCTCTTTTTGTGCATAAAAAAGGCTGTTTTTGTCGATTTTTCTTCAAAAACAGCCTTTTCCTTAAAATATGTCAGGTATTATATAATACTGCCGTTGATTATCAGTTTTTCGACAGGATTATTACCAAAATCGTAAGGGATATAGCCCAAACTCGGAATTTCCTTAGTAATTATCAGGTTTGCGCGTTTTCCGCCGGCAATTGTGCCGATTTCCTGTTCCAGTTCCATTGCGGCGGCACCATTTATGGTAACGGCATTGATGGCTTCCTCAGGAGTCATTTTCAGTTGTGTACACGCCAGAGTTAGCAACAAAGGCATATTGCCAGACGGACAAGACCCCGGATTATAGTCGCTGGCTAGACATACGGGTAGCCCTGCATCTATTATTTTACGCGCTGGCTGATACTGGATACCTAAGAAGAAAGCTGCTGCAGGCAATAATGTAGGCATAGTATTACTGTTTTTCAATGCCTCAATCTCTGCTTCGCCTACACATTCCAAATGGTCTACACTCACGGCATTGTGTTTTACCCCTATCTGCACACCACCTGAATAGTGAAGTTGATTGGCATGTATCTTAGGTTTCAACCCATATTTTGCAGCCGCATCCAGCAGACGGCTTGTTTCATCTACACTGAAAAAGCCCTCCTCACAGAAAGCATCCACGTAATCTGCCAACCCTTCATCTGCCACTTGTGGAAGCATTGTATTTATAATTAAATCAATATATCCCTCATGGTTCTGTTTGTATTCGATAGGATAGGCATGTGCAGCAAGGAAAGATGCTTTGATTGGGATATGCACACTTTCCTTCAATCTGCGTATTACCCTTAGCATCTTCAGTTCTCCCTCTACAGAGAGGCCATAGCCGCTTTTTATCTCTATAGCGCCCGTTCCTTGTGCCATAACACGATGCAGGCGCTCGTATGCAGCATGAAATAATTCATCCTCGCTGGTTACATTCAATTTTGCAGCACTATTTAATATGCCTCCGCCTCGGCGAGCTATCTCTTCATAGCTTAAGCCATTTATGCGGTCTACAAACTCACCCTCTCTGCTACCTGCAAATACCAAATGTGTATGCGAGTCTGCAAAAGCAGGCATTATTATCTTTTTGCCTTTCAGGTCTATTATATCATTACATTGAATGAAATGCTCCTCTTCCATTGTGCCGAAGCTATGGATGCGGCCATTTTCTATGTACAACCAGGCATTATCAATAGTGGGCAGGTACTTCATATCGCTGCCGGCAACGCGGCTGATGCGGTTTTCGCCCTTTTCTACGCCTACAAGTTGTTTAATATTTATAAGAAGTAAATGTTGCATGATTCAAAAATACAAAGTGAAATACTAAAACTATTTCAAAATTAGGCTGTTTGAATTAGTAATAGGATGATGAAGATCAGATATTGCTACAGATAAGTTAAAGCAGCCTATTAAGACAATACAACTAATTATCTTTGCAAACTATGCGTTTTCTTCGTTGGCTGCTCAAATGCCTCGGTATATTTATAGGTATTTCGTTACTGATTGTTATCATATTCAGCATATGGGTTTACAGTGTATCTGACGATATTGTTCCGCCAAAAGTTGCCGATACCTCTGCATTTGCCTTGCAGGTTTCAAACCCTGACGGTAGCCTGCACACTATAGGCGACAACTGGATTCGTAAAAACGAATACGGACTGTACGAGATGTATGTATCGGGCAAGCCATTTGAACTGGGTGTAAAAAATGGTAAGCTATCACAAGAGCTTATCGTAAATCAAGAAATAGCTTTTACCGACCAGATAAAACAGATGATACCAAGCACAGGCTATCTGAAATTCCTGAAATACATGGTTGGTTTTATCAACCGCGATTTGCCTGAAAACGTAAAAGACGAGTATCAACAGGAAATATATGGCATATCTCATGCTGCTGCCGATAGTTTTAACTGGATAGGTACTAACTATGCACGTATCTTAAATTACCACTCAGCACACGATGTTGGCCATGCCTTGCAAAATATGATGCTGGTTGGCTGCACCTCTTTTGGCGCATGGGACAGTAAGACAGCTGATGGCAGCATGCTGATAGGTCGCAACTTTGACTTTTGGGTAGGCGATAAATTTGCAGAAGAAAAGATGGTAGCATTTTACGCTCCCGATAAAGGCAACAAATTCATGTTCGTAACATGGGGTGGGTTTACAGGAGTAGTAAGTGGCATGAATGAGAAAGGACTGACTGTTACCATCAACGCGGCTGCTTCAGATATTCCTTTTAATACTGCAACACCTGTTTCACTGGTAGCAAGAGAAGTACTGCAATATGCGTCCAATATCAAAGAAGCGATAGCTATTGCAAAGACAAGGAAAATGTTTGTAAGTGAAAGCTTTTTGGTAGGTAGTGCCGCCGACCATAAAACAATCATAATAGAAAAGACGCCCAAAGAATTATCTGTTTACGACCCGGCAACAGATAATATACAGTGCACCAATCACTACCAGAGCAAGCTTTTTCAAACACAGCAATTGAATAAAGACCAGATGGCTAATAGTGCATCTGTTTATAGATACAAACGCCTGCAGGAACTGATGAATGCAAACTACCCCCTGACACCACAGAAAATGGCGAATATGCTCAGGGATAGAAAAGGTATTGGCAACACAGACATAGGCGAGGGTAACGAGAAAGCGGTTAACCAACTGATAGCACATCACTCTGTCATCTTTCAACCAGATAGCCTGCGTATGTGGGTTAGCACAGCACCGTGGCAATTAGGCACCTATGTATGCTATGATATGCGCAAAGTATTTGCCGCAAAGATGGATAAAGATATACCTGTTGCTAACAATGCACTGAATATAGCAGCTGATAGCTTTATCTACACCAGACAGTTTAAAGACTTTATGGTATTCAGGCAGAATAAAATGGCATTGCTGCAACACAAGGCTGTAGACACTGCGGCTGTTGTAAATAGTAATCCAGAATTTTATGATGCCTATAGAATAGCCGGAGATTACTGTATGCAAAAACAATGGTATTCGCCTGCCATCAACTACTATGGTCAGGCATTAAAGTATGAAATTGCTACACTTGGCGAAAAGAAAAGCATCATGAACAAGATGGAGAAGTGTGCAAAACTGAAAGCAGAAGCTGAGAAGCAATAATTAGCAACCTATATATTACATTTGCGCACCCAATATGCAAGACACCCAACAAAGGTTCAAACAACTGAAAGCCTGTGTGCTGATACCTACATATAATAATGCAGGTACACTGGCTGATGTGCTAACCAATGTCTTGCAATATACCAACGACCTGATTGTTGTAAATGATGGCAGTACAGATAATACGGTAGAGATACTAAAGCAGTTCCAAACCATACATGCTGTTAACTATACACCTAATCAGGGTAAGGGCATGGCATTGCGCACTGGTATTGTGCAGGCTGCAAAGCTTGGTTACGAGTATGCTATTACGCTGGATAGTGACGGCCAACACTATGCCAGCGATCTTGAATTGTTTCTGAACAAGATAGAAGAAACACCAGGCGTTTTGATTATTGGGGCGAGGAACCTGAATCAGGAGAATGTGCAACTGAAAAGCAGCTTTGGTAACCGGTTTAGTAATTTCTGGTTTTGGGTGAATACAGGTATTACATTGCCCGATACACAAAGTGGCTACCGTTTATATCCTGTACAAAAACTGGCAAGGAAAACATATTTCACTACCAAGTACGAATTTGAGATAGAAGTAATAGTACGAGCATCTTGGAGTGGGGTAGATGTTACATACATTCCTATTTCTGTATACTATCCAAAGCCTGAAGAAAGGGTTTCACACTTCCGACCATTTAAAGACTTCAGCCGCATCAGTGTATTGAACACTGTATTGGTATTAATTGCCTTGCTATGGATAAAGCCACGCGATTTCGTCAGGCTATTATTCAGCAGAGAGGGATGGAAGAAAATATGGAAAGCGATATTTGTTCATCCTGAAGAGAGCAACCATACTAAAGCAGCATCTGTAGGATTTGGTGTGTTTATGGGTATAGTACCAGTATGGGGCTTCCAATTAGCAATAGGTATACCGGCAGCTATACTAATGCGTTTGAACAAAGCACTGTTTATACTGGCAGCCAACATCAGCATATTTCCGTTTACTCCGTTTATATGGATGGCAAGCCTGTTGACAGGTAAATGGCTACTTGGCAACAAAGAATGGATTGTAGCCTGGAAAGATTTTACGTTGCAACGTTTTATGCAGGAAGGGCTTGCATTCTTTTTGGGTGGTACGGTATTGAGCATAGCAGCAGGTACTGTTGCGTACCTACTTACTTATATCTTATTGCTTCTTTTCAGAGGTAAAAAATAGCTATTTCTTTTTCTTCCCCGCAGACTTTGCTATAGGTGCTACTTTCACTTGTTTCTCTTCTACCGAAGGGAACTCGAATGCTTTGATAGCTTCTGATAACTTTAGTAATACCGGGCTATTGCACATATACAGTATTATCAATGGGAACATTTTGAATATACCACGCTTTGCAGTTGTGATATTGAACCATTTGGTAAAGTAACCCATTAATGGCATACCAAAGTAAATTATGGCAATACCTACCAGCATAAAGATCGCTTCTTTGCTGATCTTCTTCCTGAAAAGAACTATATCAACAGCTAATATCAACATGAAAATGTAGAAGATGTAGCTATACAATTGAAGATTAATACCTCCAAAAATAAGCTCATCGTTTATTCTTTTTAACCACTCAAAATACATTGAAACCGGCCCCGGATTGAGTTCGCTTTCCAAATTGGTACCTACAGGCAGATAGTTATTGATAAAAATATTTACCCAAACTATATAAAATATCAATGGTATCAATAGCATAATCCCAATAGAAACTGCAATACGAGGTATTGCTATCTTATCGCGATACAAGTATATGAATAATAGTGGGGTACTTAGCCCAATAAATATTAAAGTATCTAACCTCACAAAAGTTGCAAAACCTAACAATAAAACTGCAAACAAAAACTGGTTGTAATTTTTAGTAGCAACATATTCATACAAGTAATAGAAGCCTATGCAAAAGAAAACCATGTTACTATAGTCCCACAACAGAACGTAAGTATAGCCGTATAACTCAGGGATAGTAATCAACAACAAGATAGCCATACCCGCTACTATAGGGTGTAGTTTTTCTCTTACAACGCTGTAAAACCATATCAAAAAAGAAACCACAAGTATACTCAACCACATCTGTCCGAATGGGTGAACGAACATTTTATAAATAATCTGTAAATCTGTGATATACGGTGGTTTTAGCAGATTGGGAGTACTTTCTAACAAGTTAACCGAGAATACAGAATTGCTGATTTTGTGTTCTATTAAAGCATAATGAGACAATGCTTCCGGCCCCGATAACACATCCCTTGCATGTGGCGGATAATAATAACATCTCCATAAACTTGGAATTAATAATGCTACAAATACTATCCCAAATAATATCTCATATAAATCAGGAACTTTAAATTTTACAGACTTGATTGAGGAGAAATTATAAGACCTTATAACGAATACATTGGTGAGAATAATTGTAATAATAATAGAGAACATCACGTTCGACTTTGTAATAGGCAACCCTATTAGTTCTATTATCATTGGCAATAAAGAAACGGTAGCAACACCAACTAAACTCGCTAGCGCAAACAATGCTAATAGCTTTCCTTTGATATTGAAAGCCTGCATAATACCTCTACCTATCAGAAACTGAGCTAGTATTAAAAGAACCAATCCTGTAGTATTCATTAGTGTCCTATTTAACAGATTTATATTCTTTAATCATATTGGCTACTTCAGTACTATCCTTCAGTTTATTAAACTCCATATTACCTCTTGACGATACAACGCAATAGTTAGCTTTGTACACATCTTTAGAGTTGATTGTTGTTGTTCGGATTCCGGCAAACAAATAACATACAACCGGCTCAGGCAATACTACTTTTTGAGTAAACTTTTCTGAATACGAAGCAGGAGGCATAAGAATTAATGCATTCTTAATTTTTTCTTTTTTCATGTAATCATTGATAGATGAACATGCTACATAGGGGTTTCCCCAACGCATCATTCTTCTGTCAGCAATACTCATATGATCAATGTGTTCATATACCTCATCATTAAAAACAAGTATTCTCTCATCGAGCCAGGCTTTATTACTACCGATACTTAGGAAAATTACAATAGCTAACAGACTTGCTACCAATAAGACTAGTTTTCTTGAATTCATGAATTATTTATTACAGAAAGTAATTACTATGACATAGAGTTTTTGGAAAATGTTAGGATTTGACATTCAATCTTTCTAATAGACGCCTGCCTACATTTTTCATAACATAATGATACAAAAAAATAGAAGACCACAATACATTGTGGTCTTCTAAGTATAATAATTCAATAAAAAATTAACCGAGATATACTTTCAACGCATTGCTATAACGTGCTTTTTGCAAACGCTTGATAGCACGTTCTTTTATCTGACGGATACGTTCTTTGGTAAGGTCATATTTTTCACCAATCTCTTCGATTGTCGGGCCATCATCACCTTCAAGGCCAAAGTATGCGCCAAGAATTTCAGCCTCACGAACACTCAGTGATTTCAAGATGCGTTTGATTTCAGCCCTCAAAGAGTCTTTCATTACATCATCATCCGTATCGCTGCTACCTTCCAGCAAATCGCCCATCGCTACATCTTCAGCTTCATGTACAGGAGCATCCAGAGAAGTGTGGCGGGTATTGCTCGTGAATATGTTTGTAATTTCTGTTTCACTCATATCCAGAATCTCAGCCAATTCTTCAGTAGAAGGCTCGCGCTCATTTTCCTGTTCGAAAGCTATGAATGCTTTATTAGCCTTATTGTAGGTACCTATCTTGTTCTGTGGCAAACGTACCAGACGACCTTGCTCTGCCAATGCCTGCAAAATAGACTGGCGAATCCACCATACAGCGTATGATATGAATTTGAAACCTTTGGTTTCATCAAAACGCTGAGCTGCTTTTATCAAGCCCAGATTACCTTCATTGATAAGGTCACTCAGAGACAAGCCCTGATGTTGGTATTGTTTTGCCACCGATACTACGAAACGAAGGTTAGCTTTTACCAGCTTCTCCAATGCGCGCTGATCGCCCATATGGATTTTCTGAGCAAGAGTAGTTTCCTCTTCCGGGGTAATCATCGATATTTTACTGATTTCCTGAAGGTATTTTTCTACTGCCTGAGAATCGCGATTGGTGATCTGGGTGGCAATTTTTAACTGCCTCATAATATATTAAGATTTAAATTTAACTGTTAAATATATTGCTTACTTATTATATAGACGAATGAACTCACAAAAAAGTTTGTTAGAATGTTCAGTTTTCTATAATTTTATAAAGCCTCAAAATCTGTTCCGTTTTATCGACATTTTCTCATCACATTGTCATAAAACACAGACATAAACGCAAAATCCTCTGCCAGATTGTGTTTGTAGCTATATGGATTTATCCTATAGTGCAATAGTTTAACTTATACAGAGATATTTTAGTCAGATTTTATGCAAAGCTATATCGCAACTGCCAAAAATGCTACCTTTGCGCCACTATTTAACATTTGATATGCAAAAAGACTTGTATCAACATCCCGATTATTACCTGGTAGATGAACTTTTGACAGACGAACACAAGCTTATCCGTGACGCGGTTCGTGCTTATGTAAAGAAAGAAATCAGCCCGATTATAGAAGAATATGCCCAAAAGGCAGCGTTTCCTAAGCAAATTATCAAAGGTCTTGGCGAGCTTGGTTGCTTCGGCCCGTTCATTCCTCAAAAATATGGTGGTCCCGGCCTTGATTATATCTCTTACGGTATCATGATGCAGGAACTGGAACGTGGCGACAGCGGCGTACGCTCTACAGCATCTGTGCAAGGTTCTTTGGTTATGTTCCCTATCTACAAATTTGGTAGCGAGGAGCAAAAAATGAAATACCTGCCAAAATTAGCTACGGGTGAGTACATGGGCTGTTTTGGCCTTACAGAGCCTGACCATGGCTCTAACCCTGCAGGTATGCTTACTAACTTTAAAGACGCGGGAGATCATGTAATACTGAATGGTTCTAAAATGTGGATTTCTAATGCACCTTTTGCAGATATCGCTGTTGTATGGGCTAAAGATGAGGCAGGTGAAATACATGGCTTGATAGTAGAGCGCGGAATGGAGGGCTTTAGCACACCTGAAACACATGGCAAATGGTCGCTACGCGCTTCTGCAACCGGTGAACTGGTTTTTGATAACGTTAAAGTACCTAAGGAAAATATATTGCCTGGCGTAAAAGGCCTGAAAGGACCACTGACTTGCCTGTCAAGCGCACGTTATGGTATTGCTTGGGGTGCACTGGGCTGTGCTATGGATTGTTACGATACTGCACTACGCTATACACAACAACGTGTTCAGTTCGATCGTCCGATTGCGGGCTTCCAGCTCACACAAAAGAAACTGGCAGAAATGATTACAGAAATCACTAAGAGCCAATTACTTAACTGGCGTCTTGGTGTGCTGCGCGATCAGGACCGTGCAACACCTGCACAAATCTCTATGGCTAAACGCAACAGCTGTGATATAGCACTGAAAGTAGCACGTGAAGCTAGACAAATGCTGGGTGGTATGGGTATTACTGGCGAATTCAGCATCATGCGCCACATGATGAATCTGGAATCTGTAGTTACATATGAAGGCACGCATGACATTCACCTGCTTATAACAGGTATGGATGTAACAGGCCTGAATGCCTTCAAATAGTCAATACGATAATGATAAATAAGAAAGCCAACTAAGTTAGTTGGCTTTCTTATTGTTATTTAACCATATTTCCATTTGTTGTTTTTCGTTGATGGAGATGGCCATTTCGATTTCCCATTTCTTGTTCTTTACCGCTTTCAATATGTATTCATAGTCGCAATTGTAAAGCAAGTCTTTATTACTGTTAAAATAGTTCCACCTCACTTTCACAAGGGCTATATTTTCAGTTATCATTCGTTTGTTTCTTATCTCTGCTTCTGCCAGTGTAATACCAAATTGCTTATAAAAACCAATCCCTTGATTGAACATACCCTCCAGCTTACTGCTTTCATTAAAAGCAGTCGCTTTTTCTGTAGAAAGGAAAGTGCATGGGATAGCAAAATGATGAGCCATACCCTTGGTATCGTAATTTGTAAGTGCTGCTGCGTATGTATCGAAATGTATATTCAGTAATTGCTGTAGTTCCATTGCTCCGCTATGTGTAAGGGATGCGAAGTTACGTTTGAGATTTGATGCAACCGAATATCTTAATTTATTTTAACGGAACTCTTTTACCAAACCTATGTGGCTACTATCATTTATCTTAATCTCTGGATATAGGTCATCTTTGGTGTTTATTTTACGGTCTAAACCTTTAGACTTAAGTATATACTGGGCTCCGTTTTTTTGATAAAAATAAGTTGTGGATGTAGTATCAGTATTCCTTAATGTTATGACTATATCTTGAATCATAATATTACTATCCAATACTAATAAATCACTTAAACTATCAGGGTAGTGACCATAAATAAGACGATAAAACTCTATATCTCTTGTCAGTTCATATAGTTCCTTTTGGGTTAAATACTGGCTTGACTTATCCAGTATACCAGAACTCTTGGTATAATAAAACAGGCTGCTATAGACTAGAAGAGTAAATGCGATACAGCCAATACCAATAGCTATCAGCCACTTACTTTTGTATTTTATTATTCCATATAGTATTAATGCTATACCAACAAATACACCAAGTAAAGGTATCAACCCTAATAACCCTAATAAATAGGGGGGATTGGATTTATGAGGTTGTTGGTTACTCATTTATTTCTTTTTATAACCGATTTTGTGCCCTACCAGTGCAAAGAACAAGATATACAAATAGCAAGGAATCATAACCCAATAAGCAGCTCTGTTGCCCGAAATATCAACCATTCTACCATAAAGCAACGGGAGTATGGCTCCGCCTGCTATACCCATTATCAGCAGGGCAGAACCTGTTTTTGTGAACTTGCCCAAACCTTTCAGCGACATAGGCCATATGGCAGGCCACATAATGGCATGTGCAAAACCAAGTGATGCCAGGAAATAAACAGATGTTTTACCTGTAGTTGTAAGAACACCAACAACAAGCACAAGCCCTAAAACTGTACATATCCTCAAAAACAGTTCTTGCGATATGATGCGTGGCGTAAGGATAATCCCTGCAAAATAACCTGCAACCATACAACCAAGTGTGAACGAAGTAAACCACTTAGCTTCCTCTATCGGAATACCCATAGATGTGCCGTAGCTAATAATTGAGTCACCCGCAATTACCTCAACACCTACATAAAAGAATATCGCTAATGCGCCTAATATAAGATAAGTATGATGCCAGATTGTAGAATGGGTTGAGTCGTCAGTATCAGGATTTTCTTCCGTATCATTAACATCCGGCAACGGCGATACACGTATCAACAGTGCTAACACAACCAACACAATAGCTAATATTATGTACGGATTGATGATGCGTTGTGCCAATTCACTAAGCAATTGTTCTTTTTGTGCAAGGTCTGTAGTAGCTTTTACCTGCTCGTTAATGCCATCAACACCCGACAACAAAATACCAGCCATGATAGCAGGCAATATCATACCAGCAGCTTTATTAGCAATCCCCATCATACTGATACGACTGGCAGCACTTTCGGCAGGGCCTAGAATTGTTACATACGGATTAACAGCTGTTTGCAATATGGCAAGGCCTAGACCTTCTGTAAACAAGCCTGTAAGAAACAACATATAGTTACGTTGCATAGCAGCAGGTATAAACAACAACGCACCACCTGCCATTACCAACAACCCCAAACTCATGCCTTTCTTAAAACCTGTTTTATTTAAAATGGCAGAAGATGGTAATGCCATCACGAAATAGGAAATAAAGAAGGCAAACGTTACAAAGTATGACTGAAAGTTATTCAACTGGCATACCGCTTTCAGAAACGGTATCAGCGTACCATTAAGCCATGTGATAAACCCGAAAATAAAATATAATAACCCTACCAGTATCAGCGAGGTAGTGTACGATTGCTTTTTATCTGTTTGCATAATGCCTTGTTGTAATGCTAAATATAGAACCCTTAGAGCTTATTTTCTACATCTGCTACTGTTTTTTGGCAATAAGCTGTTGAAACAAAAAACTTTAGATCTATCGCTTTAGCAAATGTTGTTTAATTTTATTCCGTAATTAACCACATGGAGCAACAACCACTTGCATTAGGTATTGATATCGGGGGTACAAATACCGCTTTCGGTATAGTAGACAGGCGTGGACAAATATTAGAACAGGGCAGTATGCCTACCAAAGGCTATGCTACTGCTGCACAATATGTAAAAGCATTAGCCAAAGAAATTAATCCGCTCATAAAGAAGGTTAAACGCCAACATATAAAGGGTATAGGAGTAGGGGCACCCAATGGCAATTTCTATACAGGTGAAATTGTAAATGCGGCCAATCTTGAATGGTATGGCATTATACCCATTGCTGAAATGTTCAGCGATGCTTTCGGATTGCCTGTAACACTTACCAATGATGCCAACGCCGCTGCTATCGGCGAGATGCAATATGGTGTAGCGCGCAACATGAAGGACTTTATCATGATAACACTGGGTACAGGCGTTGGTAGTGGTATTGTTGCAAACGGACAACTGATATACGGACACGATGGGTTTGCAGGTGAAGTGGGGCATATGATAGCTGTGCGCGACGGACGTGAATGTGGTTGTGGCAGAATGGGGTGCCTTGAAAAATATTGTTCATCTCCTGGTGTGGCAAGTACTGCCGAAAAATGGCTGGATGTGAGAACAGACAAAAGCCTGTTGAGAGATTTCAAAGGAAAGATTACATCTAAAACCGTTTACGATGTTGCCCTGACAGGTGATAAACTGGCACTGGATGTATTTGACTATACAGGCATGTTGCTAGGGCAAACTTTGGCAGATGTAGTAGCCATCACATCGCCGCAAGCTATCATTTTCTTTGGTGGATTGGCAAAAGCGGGAGACTTGCTGTTGAAGCCAGTGAAAAAACATCTTGAAAACAATCTGCTGCATATATACAAAGGCAAGGTAGAATTACTGTTATCTGCACTTCCTGATACAGACGCGGCCATACTTGGTGCCAGCGCATTGGTATGGTAAAATATGAAAGGGCTCCCCGAAGGAGCCCCATTCACCATTAACCAACAAACCAACTATTTTTATCGGCCTCTGCCACCGCCACGGTCAAAACGTTCTGCCGGGGCGCTACGCTCATCGCGTGCAGGTGCCTGTCTTTCAAAATTTCTCTGTTGTGGTTGTTCAGCACGTTGCGGCTGTTGTTCCCAACGTTGTTGCCTTTCCATTCTTTGTGGTTCACTACGTTCCACTCTTGCAGGCCTATCCATTTGCTGTTGCTCCATTCTGGGGCGTTCGGCTCTTGGCTGCTCCCATTGTTGCGGGCGCTCTGCACGTGGTTGTTCTGTCCTTTCCCAACGTTGGGGACGTTCTGCCCTTATAGGCTCCTGTTGTGCAGGAACATTATCTCTTTGAGGGCGATTTTCCCATTGTTGTTGCCTGCGTCTTTCTATATCCTGCTGTTGGCCACGTTGTGCTTCAAAGCCACGAGGATTTTCGTTTGTTGTCCACCTTTCTCTTTCCGCAGGACGGTTATTCTCCATACCACCTCTCATAGAGCGATTGTTTTGCTCTACATTTTCACGACCACGCATTTCACCATTCCTGAAACCATTTTCCCTGCTACCACGTACTTCATTAGCATTTCCCATATTATTACCTCGTGGGTTTGCTGCTACAAATCGTTCAGGCCTTGCATTAGCTCCGCGTGGGCTGTTTGTAACCTGCGGACGATATACATTTACCGTGTTGTTATTGATACTCATGCGTTGCGGACGATTCACATTATTGATATTATACGTTTGCACACGCTGACCTGTACGGCGTTGAAACTCACTACCACGAGGACCACATACATACGTGTTTCTGTTATTGATATACGTATTGTTGATGATAGTAGTATTGTTTATAATAGTAGTGTTATACTGTGGTCCACGATAATAACTCTGGAATCGCGGGCTGTATATCTGTCCGCATGGTATAAATACCCACCAGTCGTTTGGTACATAATACCTTGGTCCGAATGATACGCTTACACTGATACCCGGAGCCATAGGAGCCCAACCGTAATAGCTACTGTTATCTCTCCATGTTACCCAAGCCGGTCCCCATTCTGTATCAGGTATCCATATCCAGCCATAATAGTCATCATACGTCCAGCGACCATAGTGAAATGGTGCCCAACCCCAATCATAATCAGAAACCCAAGTATTACCATATTCCGTCATAGCCCAGCGGCCACCTGTATAGTATGGGCGGAAATCGCCTCTTACATTAGGTCGCCATGCATAACCATAACTACCGTAGTCCATCCATTGGCCGTAAGGAGACAATTCATCATAGAATGTCTGAATTGAAACCGATACGCCGGGTTGCGCTTTTGCCACTGTTGGCATTACTGCAGGTATCGCCATACCCAGCAGCGCAACACTTATTATTGTAATCAACCCTTTTTTCATCTTATTCGTTTTTAGAGCGTTTGCCTATACCTATTCAAACGAGATTCCTAATTCTCACAAGGAAATGTTAAGGTGTGCAAATAACTGTTAAAAGCCTATCAGCAGGGGTTTATAGGCACTTTTAGACGAGGTAGAGTTGTTAATAGCCAGTTAACCGGTTGCAAAGGCAGGGTTAACAAGGCTCGTTTTTTTGGCAATAGGGTGTTTCCCGTTGCATCTTTGTATCACAATAGCAAACAAACACAAACATTAATCAAATAACTCAAACAAAACACATTTAAAATGAAAAAAGTAATCGCAATCATCGCACTGGCAGTAACAGGTTTCGCAGCAAAAGCACAAGTTGCTTCTACAGCTACTCAAACAGTTAACCTGAACCTGAGCAACGCAATCGAACTGACTTTCACAGGATCTACTACTGCTACTGGTGCTGCTGTTAACCTGGCTTTCAACACTGTTAACGACTATGCAAACGGTGTTAGCTCTTCTAACCAGGAACTGAAAGTACGCTCAAACAAAAAATTTGGCGTAACAGTAAAAACTAACAATGCTAACTTCTCATACACAGGTACTACAACTCCTGCTCCTGTAATGCCTGTAGCTGGTGTTCTTGACCTGCGTGTTCCTGCAAACGCAACCGGTGGTGCTATCGCTTCTCCGTTCAGCGCATCTAGCTATGCTGACCTGGGTGCAACTGCACAAAACCTGTTGACAAACTGTAACAACGGTGGCAACCAAACATTCAGCATCCAATACAATGCTACACCTGGTTTCGCATACCCTGCAGGTACTTATACTGTAGATGTAGTTTACACTGCTACTCAACTGTAATCAATCAGCAAGATTTTCATAAGCATACAAAAGATAAAGCGTCCCCGTAAGGACGCTTTATCTTTTTGCAATTGAACCAAATATTCTCTTTCTCTGTTACTGAAAAGAGATATTTTTACTTTGAAAATCATTTAGCATAATGAACTACTGGCTTGTAAAATCTGAACCATTCAAATACAGTTGGGAACAGTTTGTAAAAGATAAAAAAACGCATTGGGATGGTGTGCGCAACTATGCGGCACGCAACAATCTGAAAGCTATGGCAAAGGGCGACCATGTTCTGTTTTATCACAGCAATGAAGGCCTGGCAATAGTTGGTATTGCAGAAGTAGTAAAGACTGCTTATCAAGACCCTACAACAGAAGACCCGAACTGGGTGGTGGTAGATCTGAAACCTGTAAAAGCTATACCTAATCCTGTAACACTTACAGATATCAAAGCAACACCAGCTCTTAAAGATATGGATTTGGTTAGGCTTTCCAGACTGAGCGTTGGGACGGTAAAACCGGATGAGTATAAACTAATAATGAAAATGGGAGGCTTATAATGCCTCCTGTTTTTCTTTCCATTCTTTTCTTAATTGCCTTGATGTTTTTCTACTGCCATCGTGGCTCCAACCCGGTGGTTGAAATATGTAATTAAGCTTTGTTTTAAATGATACTTTCTTCTTTAAATCCTGCGAAATGTTTTGCCATTCGTGCATCACAATTTTAACAGGGTGATGGGGTTTATCAATAGGTGTAGTCAATCCGTAATGCGGAGGTTCTTCTTCCATTTCTTCTACAAATGTGCCGAAAATCCTATCCCATATTATCAGCACCATGCCCATGTTCTTATCCAGATAAGGGGCATTGCTTGCATGGTGTACACGGTGGTGAGATGGTGTAACGAAAATGTACTCTACCCAACTTGGCAATTTCTTGATGGCTTGTGTATGCACCAAGATGCCATAAGTCTGTGTCAGCGCATACATGAATATGATATCAATAGGGTCGAAGCCAATAATAGCCAGCGGTATAAAATACATAAACCGATAGAATGGCATAAACACCGATGAACGGAAACCTGTACTTAAGTTATATTCCTCGCTACTATGGTGTGTTACATGCACAGCCCAGAAAAAGCGGCTGCTATGGTCTACATAGTGTTCAACCCAGAAAAGAAAATCCTCCAGCAAGAATAACAGTCCCCAATATGTAATAGGGTTCCAGTTCTTTATTTGTGCAAACTGTGAAAAATAGATGAGTATTGCCAGTGCACCTGCACGCAACAACAAATCTATACCTGCATTCAGCAAATTCAGGTATACATTCATCATTGTTTCCTTCCACGAATAGTATTTACGATGCTGATAGTTGCTAAGAAGTATCTCTAGCGGTATCAAAATCGCATAGATAGGTATGGAAAAAAGCAGTAAGATTTTTTGTTGCCAATCGTGCATACAACCAATATTTAAAAACCCTGACAAGCGCCAGGGTTTCGTATTATACAGTCATTATTTCTTTTTCTTTGTCTTTGCAGTGCTGGTCTACCAAGGCAATGTTTTTATCTGTGAACCCTTGAATGTAAGCCTCAGCATCTTTGGCCGCATCTTCACTAAGTCCGTCTTTTTGCAGTTTTTTGACAGCCTCAATAGCATCTCTGCGTATGCTACGGACTGATACTTTTGCCTGCTCACCTTCACCGTTTACACGTTTTACCAGTTCTTTACGACGTTCTTCTGTTAGTGGCGGCAGGAAAAGACGAATAATATTACCATCGTTCTGAGGATTCAACCCAATATTGCTGGCAATAATTGCTTTTTCTATAGGACCAAGCATGTTTTTCTCCCATGGTTGAATAGAAATGGTGCGCGCATCGGGCGTAGTAACATTTGCAACACCCGATAATGCAGTAGAAGCACCATAGTATTCTACAAATACACCATCCAGAATAGCAACGTTTGCCTTACCGGCACGAATCCTGCTCAGTTCAGTTTCAAGGTGCTGAATAGCCTTTTTCATCAGGCTACTTGCGTCATCAAATATTATATCTAAAGCCTCGCTCATGCTAAAAATTTAATTATTGGATGGCAAATGTAAAAAATGTTCTTCAAGATACATTATACCATTTCTTTTCTATATATTTAGTTAATGTATCCGTTGTTAGCTAATCCTTATTTGGATAGGGAAGAGGATGGTGGTAATTTTGTACAAAATACATATTAATGGAAACTACATTGCAAAGCCCCGTAAGCCTGACTGAAGGGGCAATTGCTGAGATAAAAAGGCTGATGGATGAACCAGGTTTTGATGCAAGTCAAAGCCTGCGCATAGGTATAAAGGGTGGTGGCTGCTCGGGTATGAGCTATGTACTTGGCTTTGATGCCAAAGAAGCTGATGACGAAACATACGATATAGAAGGAATAGCCGTTTTGATGAAGAAGGCACATGGTATTTATCTGTTTGGTATGACGGTTGATTTTGAGGACGGATTGAATGCCCGTGGTTTTGTATTTAAAAACCCAAATGCAAGTAGCACTTGCGGTTGTGGCAGCTCATTTGCCGTGTAAAAAAACTGAATGACTTTATTAAAACCCATATTAAGCATATTGCTCTTGGTTACAACACTTAGTGTTGATGCACAGATAGTTAAGCAAGCTCCGTCTTTACCTGCCGGAGATGTCAATAAGAAGGACAATAAGGGAAAACCAGATGGTATGTGGGTTCATTCTGCACCACCAAGAATGGGAGAACCAGGCTTCACGGAATTCGGTCTTTATGATCATGGACACAAAGCTGGTGTCTGGTACAAAATGGATGGAGCCGGTCAATTGACGTCTTCCGAAACATTCAGGAATAATGTGCTTGACGGTGAGGTTAAGTATTATGAAAATGGCAGGTTAACCTGTATAGGATATTACAGAGGGCTTAATCCCCAATATCCGTTTGATACATTTTATGTGACAGACCCTGAAACACATAAAGAAATACGACGCATCATTCCTACAGAACGTAGCAGCCTGAAACATGGTACATGGCGTTTTTATGACGCAGACAATGGTAGGTTGATGCGCGAAGAAGATTATCAGGTAGATGAAATGGTATTCCATAAAGATTATCCATACACCAGAGAGGATAGCCTGAAGTATGCCAAACGTGCCACACAGCTACCGCACAACAAAAAGAAAACCTACGCACCACCTGTAGTAAAGCAGGTGAGCTATAACTAAATAAAAAGAGCAAGGTCTAACGCCTTGCTCTTTCTGCATTATCTTGCATTCAGAATGGAATACGATTTCTCTAAAAAACTGGAAATGTTTGAAAACCGCTTGCGGAAGGTGTATAAACACATCAGTAAGCTGGCTCGCAGGCAGGAAGTTGCGTGTTACCGTTTCTACGACCACGACCTCCCTGAATTTCCTTTTGCTATAGAGCTTTATAACGATGTGGTACATGCCGCGGAATACAAGCGAAAGCATGGCATGGAGGATGAGGAGCACGAAGCTTGGTTGCAGGCATGCAAGGAAACAATTGCCAAAGTATTAGAAATGCCCGTCGATAGCATCTTTGTGAAAGTGCGTCAACGCAAGGCCGGCAGACAAGGGCAGTATGAAAAGTTTGGTGAGGAAAAAGTAGAAAGAATAGTACCAGAGGGTGGACTCAACTTTATCATCAACCTGACTGACTACCTCGATACAGGTTTGTTTCTTGACCACAGGATAACACGCAATATGGTACGAGAGGAATGTAAGGGGAAACGTGTACTGAATCTGTTTTGCTATACAGGATCATTCAGTGTGTATGCTGCACATGGTGGTGCTGCAAGTATTACATCGGTCGATTTGTCAAAAACATACATCAACTGGGCAAAGCGCAACATGCAGTTCAACAAGCTATACAACGATGAAAAACATGAGTTTGTAAATGCAGACGTAATGGAAATAATCCGAGAGCTCCCTGCAAACACTTTTGATATTATCGTCTGCGACCCTCCTACATTCTCTAATAGCAAGCGAATGGATGATACATTTGATGTGCAGCGCGACCATGTTTCGCTGATAAAGCAATTGCTAAAAAGCTGCAGAGATGGTGGTAAAATATACTTCAGCAATAACTACAGAAACTTTGTACTGGATAAGGATAGCATACCTACACCATACATAAAAGACATTACTGCCGCAACAACACCTTTCGATTTTCAGGGTAAACTGCATCGTTGTTGTTTCCTGATTGAAAAGTAACTATTCGTCTTTAACTTGCATATATGAGCATTATCAAGGTCAATAATCTGGTTAAGAAATACGGAGATTTCACCGCAGTGAAAGGCATCAGTTTTGAGGTGAAGGAAGGTGAGATATTTGGTTTACTCGGCCCAAATGGTGCAGGCAAAACTACTACGTTGGAGATTATTGAAACTCTCAGAGAAAAGACATCGGGTGAAGTATGGGTGAAGGGAATGAACCTTGATAAAGAAGCAAATGAAATAAAGAAGATAATTGGCGTTCAACTGCAAGCAGCGGGGTATTATCCAAACCTGAATCTGATACAGATAATAGACTTGTTCGGCGGACTTTACAACAGGGAAGTAGATACGATGGCATTGCTTGATACAGTTAACTTACGTGAGAAAGCTAAAAACAAATTCAAAGAACTGTCTGGCGGACAAAAACAACGATTCTCTATTGCTACGACACTAATCAACGAACCTGATATCATATTCCTTGACGAACCCACAACAGGCCTTGACCCGCAGGCTCGTAGAAACCTTTGGGAGCTAATAAAACAGGTTAGAGATAGAGGAACAACTGTAGTTATTACAACACACTATATGGATGAGGCTGAAGTACTATGTGATAGGGTAGCCATAGTGGATAGCGGCACAATCATTGCACTTAACACGCCTGATGAGCTGATTGATAATCTTATAGCCGCAGGCTTTAAACGTACTAAACAGGTAAAAGAAGCTAATCTTGAAGATGTATTTCTGAACCTTACAGGCAAGGAGTGGCGTGAAGAATAATCTTATAATATTTTCAATACTGTTATCGCTACCAGCAAAAGCACAAGTCAATATTGCAAGTCTGGAAGACAGTGCTTATGCAGTCATTGAAAAAATACCCGAAATAGCTGAACTAATAAAAAATGATACAGACAAAGTGTGGCATTTCAGTATGCGAACCATCAAACGACCAACCTCTGACTTCAAATACTATTGGATACAGGCTGGCAAGGTCAATGAAGTGCGGTTCTTTACACAGTTCAACTTTTATGTAGATCCAAAAAATTTTGAAGTCTTATATCTTGACACAAGAACTAACAAAACAACAACGCTTGACGAATTAAGAAAATTAGAAAAGGCTTCTCATTAGAAGAAGCCTTTTTTCTTTTTGCGAGATGTGGTACCACTCAACCCTAAAGAACCAAGTAATCCACGCACCAGCATATTTCCTGCGGTGCGCATCATACTCCTTGCTATCGGGTTTTCAGTAATTGTCTCTACAATACTTTTATCTTCTTCCTGCTTTGCCTTTGCAGATGTCTTTGTTTCTTTTTCTTCAACTACTTCTTTAGCTTCAGTTATTTTTTTAGTGAGTATATCATAGGCGCTCTCTTTGTCTTCAACCTTGCTGTATTTAGGTACAAGAGAAGATTTATTAATCAGGTTGGTTATTTCCTGTTCAGATAATATATCCATACGGCTGCGTGGTGGGCACAACATAGTAGCCACCAATGGAGTAGGGATGCCCTTTTCATTCAACAGCGTTATCAATGCTTCACCAATACCCAATTGTGTTATCAGGTCTTCTGTTTGATAATATTTACTTTCAGGATAGTTAGCTGCGGTTAGTTTGATGTCTTTTCTGTCGTTAGCGGTAAACGCACGCAAAGCGTGTTGAATTTTCAAACCTAATTGCCCCAGCACAGCAGGCGCTACATCTTGCGGATTTTGCGTGCAGAAGAATATGCCTACGCCTTTGGAACGTATCAGTTTAATGATAGTTTCCAGTTGATTTATCAGCACCTCATTAGCGTCAGAAAATATCAAGTGTGCTTCATCTATAAACATTACCAGCTTAGGTTGGTCAAGATCGCCAGCCTCGGGTAGTGTAGCATATAGTTCGGACAATAGCTGCAACATAAAAGTTGAAAACAGCTTCGGCCTGTCCTGCAAATCTGTAACACGTACTATGCTTATCATACCACGTCCATCATCACTGATACGCATCAGGTCATCTACATCAAAAGATTTTTCACCAAAGAATATGTCTGCGCCTTGCTGTTGTAGCTCAATTACTTTACGCATGATGGTACCAACCGATGCCGCAGAGATATTGCCATAGGCATCGCTTAGCTCGTCTTTACCTTCATTGGCAGCCCATTGCAATGTCTTTTGCAAGTCCTTCAAATCAAGCAATGGCATCTGATGGTCGTCACAATATTTAAATAGCATCGACATAATGCTTTCCTGTGTACTATTCAGCCCTAGTATTTTAGATAATAATACAGGGCCAAACTCTGTAACCGTAGCACGCAGGCGCACTCCAGGCTCATTACTCAGCGACAACAACTCAACAGGGAAGCCTGTAGGGGTATATGTAATACCCATGTGCTGCACGCGTTCATTAATTTTATCATTAGGTACACCTTGTGCAGCAATACCACTTAGGTCGCCTTTTATATCCATCAATAAAACAGGCACACTGGCATCACTCAGGCTTTCTGCTAGCAGTTGCAGTGTTTTGGTTTTACCAGTACCTGTAGCACCACTTATCAGCCCATGACGGTTCATCGTTTTGAGCGGTGCTGCTATAGTTGCATCAGTTACAAGCTCACCGTCAAGTATTGCTTTACCAAGCAGTATAGATGCACCTTTGAAACTATAACCACCATTGATATCTGTAATAAATTGTTGTTTGTCTGCCATAAGTCTTTTATAAATTATTAGTCCTGCTGTAACGCAGGACTAATTTAAAACGATTTTTGATAGTATTAATTAGAAGAAATATCGTTGCTTTTCCAGCATTTTTGCGGCTATTCTGCGCCTTGCATCTTTTGTATTAAAGCTGTTTGTTTTGGTAAAGCGTTTCAGGCCCAGCAACATCATACGCATTTCATCTCCGCTGGCAAATGCGTTAATAGCATTTTTGCCGGAGTGGTTCACTTTGTCTGCAGTATCTGCAATCAATACACGAGCAGCATCCAATGCTAACGCAGCATTCTCATGACCGCTTGCATCCTGCTTCATTGCACGCAGCAAAGCACTCTCGGCAAGGAAAGTATCCATTACCATATCTGCCAGATACATCAGTATTTCCTGCTCATGTTCTATTTTCATCATCAGGTTTTGTACGGCAGCACCTGCGCACATCAATCCCGCTTTTTTGAAATTCGCAATTGCTTTCAGCTCTGCTGCAAATGGCGCATCATCTTCACCAAATTCAGGTATACCCATTAATTCTTTCTGAATGGCCATTGCAGGTGCCATCAGGTTGATGCGTCCTTTCATGGCACGCTTCAGATACATATCAAGGGTCAGCAGCCTGTTTATCTCGTTTGTACCTTCAAATATCCTGTTGATGCGACTATCTCTGTATGCACGGGAAATATTGTATTCATCAGAGAAACCATTACCTCCATGTATCTGCACACCTTCATCTACGATATAGTCGAGCGTCTCAGAGCCTATCACCTTCAGCATAGCACACTCAATGGCATACTCTTCAGCAGCGCCAAGTAGTGTTTCACTATCAGGTTTGCCACTTTCTGTCAATTCATGCTCTTTATCAGCTATCCATTTGGCAGTACGGTACAATGCAGCATCTGTTGCAAAAGTCTTAATTGCCATCTCTGCCAGCTTGTATTGTATAGCACCAAACTGCGCAATAGGCGTCTTAAACTGTTCGCGCGTAGCAGCATAGGTCAGCGATGTGTTCATGGCACGCTTAGCCCCACCTAAAGCAGCAGCACAAAGCTTCAGCCTACCAATATTAAGAATATTAAACGCAATGATATGCCCACGGCCTATCTCGCCAAGCAGGTTTTCTGCAGGTACTTTGCAGTTCTCAAAAAACAATTGCCTTGTACTGGAACCTTTGATACCCATTTTATGTTCTTCCTCACCAAAGCTCAAACCTTCTGTACCTCGATCTACGATAAAGGCAGAGAATTTATCGCCATCTATCTTCGCAAACACGGTAAATACATCTGCAAAACCGGCATTGGTAATCCATATCTTCTGGCCATTTATCAGGTAGTGCTTGCCGTCAGGCGTAAGGGTAGCAGTAGTTCTTGCCCCCAAAGCATCAGAACCTGAGTTGGGTTCAGTAAGCGCATAGGCCCCTTTCATTTCACCGGTAGCCAGTTTGGGTATATATTTCTGCTTTTGTTCTTCTGTACCAAAATATAAAATGGGTAGTGATCCTATACCATTGTGCGCTGCCATAGCAACGGCAAATGAGTGTCCGCCACCTAACGCTTCATTTATCAGCGTAGCAGTAACGAAGTCTTCACCTAGTCCGCCATATTTTTCAGGAAAAGCAGCACCAAGCAATCCCAGTTCACCTGCCTTATCCAGCAACGAAGGCATAATACCATCCTTTTGCTGATCTATTTCCACCAAATGAGGTATCACTTCCTTCTCCAGAAAATCACTACAAGTCTGTTCTATCAACTTTTGTTCTTCGGTAAAATCTTCGGGAGTGTATGTATTGGCAGCATCAGAAGGTTGAATCAAAAATCCGCCGCCTATTAATGTACTTTTGGCTTGTGCTTCCATAACATCATCGTTTCTATAAATTTACTAAATAATATCAGCAGAAGCCATCAAAATACTATGTTAAATAAGTGTTTCCATTGGTTAATTTTGGTGATTATAAGCAAATGAGCACGGGCAATTCCGAACATATCAATCTTGGCAAAGAAAAGCTGCATTGTCTGTACACAGGCAATGGCAAGAAGCTTTTGGTAGCATTTCATGGATATGGGAACAATGCAGCTATGTTTCTGCCATTTGCCGAACATCTCACTGACTATAAGATTGTAAGTATAGACCTACCGCATCATGGTAATAGTTCGTGGCCCGATAACCTGCACCTGACAGAACAACACCTGACAGATTTAGTACAACAACTACTTGCTCAATACAATTGCCAAAGCATATCGCTAATGGGCTATAGCATGGGGGGTAGGGTATGCCTGAAGATTGCCGAGCTGATGCCTGAAAAAGTAGAAAAGATTATTCTCTTAGCATCAGACGGATTGACATTTAATACTTTCTATTATTTCGTAACACGAACTACTCCTGGCAGATACCTTTTCCGCAGTTTCTTGTCATCGCCCGACCGATATATGCCTGTAATCAACTGGGCAAGAAAACGGAATATGATAGATGCTTCCAGGTATAAGTTTGCTATGCAATACCTAAATGAAGCACAAGAACGCCATTTGTTATTGAAAGTATGGCCTTGTATGTCTTTACTGATACCTGATTATAAAAAACTCGGTACAAAGCTTACACAACACAACATTCATATTTGTGTATATATGGGCAAATACGATAAAGTAATACCTGTTAATCTTGCTGAACGATTCAAGGGTGCATTAAGCAATGCGAATATTGAACTGTACATACTAAACAAAGGCCACCGATTGATTGATGAAGATACTTTGCCTATCATTGCCAAATCTTTACACACATAGATGATTGTATTTACCGTTATATCAACACTTTTCACACTGCTATATGCTGTGTTGATGATGGTATACAGAGAAGGCTGGAAGACACAACCAATATTTATATCAACACAAAACAAACCTTCTACAAAAATCAGCATCATCATCCCTGCAAGAAATGAAGAACATAACATTGGTGTATGTCTTGATGCTATCATAAAGCAAGATTATCCGAAAGAATTGTATGAAGTGATTGTGATAGACGATCATTCTACCGATAATACAGCCGAGATAGTAAACAGATATAAAAGTGCTAACGTGCGTTGTATCAGACTATCAAACCATCCATCTGATAATACTATTGCATATAAGAAGAAAGCACTGTCTATCGGCATTGCTGCCAGTACAGGTGAGTTAATAGTTACTACAGATGCGGATTGTTTTGCTGGTCTACATTGGTTACAAAACATAGCAGCTATATACGAACAGGAAAAACCTGTAATGATAGTTGCACCTGTAGACTTCACAAGCAATGGCAGTATAGTTCAGCTATTCCAGTCGCTCGATTTTATGAGTATGCAGGGTATTACTGCTGCATCTCACAAATTGAAACTGGGCAATATGAGCAATGGTGCTAACCTTGCATTTTCAAGAGAAGCTTACAATGCTGTTGATGGATATAAAGGCATAGACCATTTAGCATCTGGTGATGATTATCTCCTGATGATGAAAATGCAACACGCTTATCCTGACAAAATAAGCTATTTGAAAAATACGGATGCTATTGTAAAAACTGCCCCACAGCCCGATTGGAATAGTTTTATACAACAACGTATTCGTTGGGCATCAAAGTCCGGTAAGTATGACGATAAAAAGCTGACATCGATACTGGCTTTTGTTTATCTGTACAATGTCTTGATATTTATCAGTGCCTTTGTATCCTTTGTGCACTTGAACACAATATATTGTTATTCATTCTTCGCGCTATTGCTCATAAAGACCGTTGTAGAATTAATCTATCTGGCACCTGTTGCCAGATTCTATAACAAGCGTCAGAAATTACTGTACTTTCCATTACTACAACCCTTGCACGTACTATATATTGTATGTGCTGGCCTCTTAGGCTTCATTGGTGTGTACAAATGGAAGGGGAGAAAGGTAAAGTAAATATCATTTTACTTAACAGGTGTTTTTACTAACTTTATTGTAAATCAGGGCTATGCGTAAGGTTACCTTCATTTCTATATTAGTCATTCTGTTATTAGTAACAGGTTATACCTATTGGTTTTACTACAATCCATATAGTGAAGGTAGCCGCGAAGGGGTACTACAAAAATTCTCCAGAAAGGGTAATGTTTTCAAAACCTATGAGGGTGAAATGATACAACTTGGCTTTGGACAACGTGGCGCTGCTATCAATTCTCAATACTATTATTTCAGTGTAGCAGATGAAAAGCTGGCAGATAGCCTTGAAGAGTGCCTTGGCAAAATAGTGCGTCTGCATTATGTACAGTATCGCAAAAACCTGCCTTGGCGTGGCGAAAACTACAACAAGCAAAATGCCGAAGGCGGACAGTATGTAGTAGATCGTATTGAAAAAGTAGAGAACGCTACTTACTAAGCCAATAACAAAAATACTGCAGGTGCTTTGGGCAATTCAGGCTTTTGTTGTTTCCACTCATTTATTGTTTTTGTTTTGATGTAGCTATCTTCTGCAGATACATTTACTGCTATACACAGCCTGGTATTACCTTGACATTGCTTTAGCAACTCGTCAACAAACTGATTGTTTCTATAAGGTGTTTCTATGAAAATCTGTGTCTGGTTTTCTTTTTTAGAATGTCCCTCCAATGCTTTCAGTTTTTGCGTGCGTGCAGGGTCTTTTATTGGCAAATAGCCGTTGAAAGCAAAAGACTGCCCATTGAGCCCTGAGCCCATTAGCGATAATATTATGGATGATGGTCCAGTCAATGGCACTACCGTAGCACCAATACTATGTGCAATACCTGCCAGTTCTGCACCCGGATCTGCAATACCGGGGCAACCGGCTTCACTCATCACACCTACCTGTTTGCCCTCATTCAGCCACTTTTTGAGCAATGCTATATCTGCACCATTATGTTTATCTATCTCCGAAAAATGCATTTCATCAATAACTAATTCTTTGTGCAGCGATTTCAGGAAACGCCTTGCAGTACGCACGTTCTCTACAAAATAGTATTGCAGCATGGCAGTATGCGTATACACTTCTGCCGGAAGCGTATGCAATGCATTTTCAGCAATTGTTATTGGTACCAGATATAATGTTCCCTTGCTCATCTGTTGTCAAAAATACAGTATTGTTTCGCATTGTATTAATTTTACCGCATGATACTGTCACCGTCATTTTACCTGAATGAAGATGTAGTAAAGGTTGCTAAAGACCTGTTGGGCAAACTGATTGTTACCAAGATAGATGGTATTACCACATCGGGGATCATTACAGAAACGGAGGCTTATGCAGGTATTACAGACAAAGCCTCTCATGCTTATGGTGGCAGGCGTACTAACAGAACGGAAATAATGTACGCAAGGGGTGGAGTAGCATATGTATACCTGTGTTATGGCATTCATCATTTATTCAATGTCGTTACCAATGTGCAGGATATACCTCATGCAGTTTTGATACGTGCTATAGAACCTGTTAAAGGCATTGACGCAATGCTGCAAAGGCGAAAGAAAACAAAACTGCAACCACAACTAACGTCAGGACCGGGTGCCATGAGCATGGCTTTGGGAATACATACTTCACATACAGGCCTCTCATTGGCAAGAGGCATCATTACCATACACGATGAGGGCATCAATGTCGAAGATATTGTTGCCACTACACGCATTGGTGTAGACTATGCGAAAGAAGATGCGTTATTGCCTTATCGTTTCTACATTGCTGGCAATAAGTTCATCAGCAAGCCATAAAAAAAGCACCTCAATGAGGTGCAATTTCTTATTTATTGAAATTATAGGTTGCTCTATTCATTCATCATTTCTTCTATCACTGCAGCAATGTCTTCTGCATTTGGCTTAGAGAAATAATCACCATCTGTGGCATAAGCCGGACGGTGTGCCTGCGCTGTTATAGTGCGCGGAGCAACATCCAACCACCTGTAGCCACCTTGTTTTTCCATCACTTGTTGGAACATGTATGCACTAGCACCACCCGGCACATCTTCATCAACAAACACAATACGGTTTGTTTTCTTCAGCGATTCCAGAATCATGTTATTGATATCGAAAGGCAGGAGCGTACGTACGTCAACCACCTCGCAACTAATACCAGAAGGTTCCAGATAGTTTACAATAGCTTCTTCAATTACACGCAGTGTAGAACCGTAAGAAACGATTGTGATATCCGTACCCTGACGTATTACTTCAGGTACACCAAATGGTACAGTGTATGTAGAAAGGTTGGCAGGTACGTTTTCTTTCAAACGATAGCCATTCAGACATTCTATTACTATACCAGGCTCATCACTTTGTAGCAACGTATTGTACATACCTGCTGCTTGAGTCATATTGCGTGGCACACACAGATACATACCGCGTATGCTGTTAATAATCATACCTATCGGCGAACCACTATGCCAGATACCTTCCAGACGGTGTCCACGTGTACGCACTATCAACGGACATTTCTGTCCACCTTTTGTACGATACAGCATAGTAGCCACATCATCGCTCAATGGTTGCAGACCGTATAACAGATAGTCCAGGTACTGTATTTCAGCTATCGGGCGCAGGCCACGCATAGCCATACCAAGACCCTGACCGATAATTGTCGCTTCACGAATACCTACGTCAAAAATCCTGCCTTCACCATATTTTTCCTGCAATCCCGCAAAGCCCTGATTCACGTCACCAATCTTACCCAAATCTTCACCAAATGCTACAACAGCAGGGTTGTTGGCAAATGTATGGTCGAAAAATTTATTCAGTATTTCGTAGCCATTCAGTTGTTGTGCGTCCGGCATAAATACTGCAGGCACCTCTGTTACTTTCATGGCACTATGACGACTTGCACTATGCAGGTGAGAAGAGAATTTATCTCTGTTATCCTGCAACAGATAGTCGTAGAAATTGCGCAAACCACGTACAGCCTCGCTATTACCGCTACAAAGTGTCAATACACGACGCACAGTCTGCATTACATCTTTACGAATAGGTTCGCGTATGCTGTTCAGCTTAGTTATCATTTCAGCAATGGTAGCCGCATTAGGACCACCTTCATACACTACCTGATTGCACAAGTGTGTTGCTTGCTGTATTTGTTCTTTTATCGGGTTGATGAAATTATCCCAAGCACGTTGTTTTGCATCGCGTGCTTGTTGTTTTGCATCATCTTCAATACGCAGTAGTTCTTCTTCCGCAGCTATTTCATTTGACAGGATAAACTCACGCAGTTTAGTAATACAATCCCATTCTTTTTCCCATTCCAACCTTTCTTTGCTCTTATAACGCTCATGGCTGCCCGAGGTAGAGTGGCCTTGCGGCTGTGTTACTTCCTGTACGTGGAAGATAGCAGGGATATGCGTTTCGCGTACACGTGCTATACCTTTCTGTATAGTTTCCAGCATACCAGCATAGTCCCAACCTTTTACTTTGTATATGTTCAAACCGCCTGTAGCATCGTCCCATTGCATACCTGCAAGAGCTTCAGATATGGAGTTTTTAGTTGTCTGATATTTACGTGGTACAGAGATACCGTAGCCGTCATCCCACACAAACACAGCCATAGGTACACGCAGTACACCTGCTGCATTCACCGTTTCCCAGAAAAGCCCTTCAGATGTAGACGCATCGCCTATAGTACAGAATATAACTTCATTACCATTGCGGGTGAATTTCTCAAAACCTTGCTGCAACTCCTGAATATTGCGATAGCATTTAGAAGCCAACGCCAAACCTAAAGCACGCACCATTTGACCCGCTGTAGGAGATATATCGCTTGAAGAATGTACGTCTTGCGTCAGGTCTACCCAGTCACCATTGGCATCCAGCCAACGTGTACCGTAGTGACCGTTCATCATACGACCTGCAGTAGATGGTTCATTAGTCAAATCAGGATTAGCATATAGCTGAGAGAAGAATTTCTCAATATCACTCATGCCAGTAGCAAACATCAAAGTCTGATCACGATAGTAACCACTGCGAATATCACCTGGCTGCATACACTTAGATACAGCTATCTGAGCCAGTTCCTTACCATCGCCGAAAATGCCGAATTTAGCCTTACCAGTCAGCACCTCGCGACGCCCGATAAGACTAGCCTCGCGGCTGGCAACGGCCAGATGATAATCTTCCAATACTCCAAGCTTGAACTCGTCAAATGACAATCTTTCTGTTTGTGTAGATGTAGCTTCCTGCAGCATATACTGAATTACAATGTTTCTGTGAACACAAAGGTAATCTCTAAACTACTAAAGTTCTAGGAATTATATCTTATTAAAATATAATAATATCTATAACGTATCAGACAAAAGAAAGATAAATATTTACAGATGCATTTTAATTCATAATGCTTTAAATAGATTTGAGAATATTCATTGAAATATCCCGTCGATAATTACTTAACACTGCCATGACAGCACCAGACAGGCAAACACTACACGGCCTTAATACTTTGAGGGCATTTGCCATACTATACGTATTTATATTTCACTACACCATACTCAGTAAACAACAACCGGAGTGGCTCACAAATATTTCGTCAATGGGCTGGACAAGTGTTGACTTATTCTTTGTGCTAAGTGGATTTCTGATATCTTCTCAGTTGTTTGATGAAATAAAAGAGACTCAAAATATCAATCTCAAACGTTTCATTACCAAAAGGTTTTTCAGAATTATACCAGCATTTCTGGTTACAGTAGGCCTGTATTTTCTTTTCCCTTTTTTCAGAGAAAAAGAAGCCCTGCCACCATTATGGAAATTCCTGACGTTCACGCAGAATATAGGGCTGAATATCAAAGACAATGGTACATTTTCGCATGCATGGTCCTTATGTGTGGAAGAGCATTTTTACCTGCTATTACCCATAATATTTCTGGTATCGTTACAAATTGGTGCTTTAAAAAGGCTATCATGGTTATTAGTAATACTATTTCTGGCAGGATTTGTTATACGAGTATATTCGTACAATAGCCTGTATATGCCACATTCAAATGCAGATGATTCCTGGATGTATTGGTATCGTTATGTTTATTATCCTACATATACAAGGCTCGATGGTTTGCTGGTAGGTGTAGCAATAGCGACACTATACAAGTTCCGTCCGGTTACTTGGCAAAAGCTATCGCGTTGGGGCAATCTCTGGATATTAATCGGAGCATGTATACTTGCAATAGCATTTAATGCTTGGGAAGATATAATGGAGTACCAGGCTTCGGTATACGGCTTCCCGTTGGTAGATATAGGCTTTGGCCTTATTGTAGCTGGAGCTGTTTCTGAAAATAGTTTTCTATATCGGCTCAAGTCAAAAATCATTAACCATATAGCCGCAATATCATACGGAATGTACCTTACACATAAAGGCATCATTCATATTACACATCGTCTACTACCTGCAGATATCAATCAAAGTCTGTTATTTCTTGTGAGTGCAATTGCTTGCATACTGGCAGCTACAATATTGTATTGGGCAGTAGAAAAGCCTTTTATGCAAGTACGCAGAAAGCTAGTTAAAGAATAAACTAATTCAATGAAACAGGTGGTATAGAAGTAGTGATGTGTGGAGTCATACGTTGTTCTTCAATAGCGGCCTCCCAGCTTTCACAGTTTATTACAGTAAACCTTGCTACTTCGTATTGCAGATAGTTTATGGTCAAAATATTGTGGTCTACAAACTGGCTTTCGTGCCCCAGTATGTTGATGGTATCTAAGTCTATATCTATTTCAGGATTTTCATTTCCGTTGCAGATAAACAACAGGCGTTTACTACTCAATATCAACCTACCGTTGCAGCGTTTATTGGCTGCTGTTAACATAGATGCAGGTTCACTTTTGGCTATCACTTCAATTTCCAGCAATTGCTCCAGGTACTTATTCATAAATACAGATTTTTGTTATGATAAAAATCCGCTAGTCAATACCTCCTTTTTCCTCAACATATCCACTTGCGGTAGTCCCTTGCTTCAACAATCTTAACGTCTGTAAAATTACGGAAAGTAATATTAAACCCATCCCAATATAAAAACCATAATCAAGGTCTTTATTCTCGTGATAAAAGAAAAAAGCCAGCAAAATACCATAAACAGGTTCCAGATTTACACTAAGCGTAGCCGTAAAGCTGCTGATATGCTTCAGCGCATTCAATGCCAATGACTGTGCCCACACCGTACAGCAAAGGCTAAGGACTACCAACCACAATAAGTCTGTAGATGTTGGTACAACTTTGGTATCGGGGAAATAGATTAGCTGTAATGGCATCAGCAGGGTTATGAAAATCCAGCCTGTGCCCATTTCATAGAAAACCATCGTCCTGGAAGGATATTTTCCAGCCATTCGCTTGTTGAGAACCGTAAATACCGAGCTGAGAATAGCCGCAATAACCCCAAAAACAATCCCTAATCCGTACAATTGCTGAAAACGATATATAAAATACACACCCGCAAGCGCCAAAGCACCTATAAAAAGCTCTACAGGATCGTGCTTGGTTTTGTTGACCAACGGGTCCAGCAGAGAAGTAAAAATACTGGCTGTTGACAGGCACACAAGTGCTATTGATGCGTTAGCAAACTTAATAGAGCCATAAAAACCCACCCAGTGCAGACCCATTAATATACCTATAAGGGCAAGGCTGCGTATATCTTTGGCTGGTATTTTAACCCATTGCTTGCGGTAAAACAGTATGCCCGCCATAAACAATGCAGTGAGCAGCATACGATACCATACCAGTACAGGCGCTGTCATATCTATAGCCCTGCCCAATACGCCGGTAAAGCCCCAAAGCAGCACTGCCAGGTGCATTTGTATTAATGCTTTCTTCATTTGTTGGAAAAGATGTGCAAACATACGTATTTGGCAGTGGGGGAGCCTTAAAAAATATGTTTAGAATCATTAAAAAAAATGGCTCTACATTTTAGCAATTAGTTACTTTTGTTATCCAAAATAAACAGTAGTATTTTAAACAGGCAATCCGCATTATCAGTAAGATAAATGAACAATACTTACACGGACCTCGTCCATCAGACTTTTGACTTCCCACAGGAAGGTTTTGAAGTAAAAGATAATCACCTGCATTTTAATGGTCTTGACATCAAAAAGCTTATCGATAAATACGGTACGCCTTTCAAGCTCACATATCTGCCCAAAATTGGCATGCAGATAAACAAGGCCAAAAAGATGTTCAACGATGCTATTAAAAAGCATAAGTATGATGGTAGCTATTTCTACTGTTATTGCACCAAAAGCTCTCACTTCTCTTTTATAGTAGAGGAAACATTGAAGCATGGTGTGCACCTTGAAACATCTTTTGCTTATGATATCGAAATCATCAAGCAACTGTATAAGCGCCGTAAGATTAATAAGGAAACTTATATTATCTGCAACGGCTTCAAAACAAAAGCCTATACACGCAATATTGCACGCCTTATTAACGACGGCTTCAAAAATGTTGTTCCGATTCTGGATAACAAAAATGAGTTTGAAGACTATAAACGTCTGATACGCTCTAAAGACCCGGTAAATATAGGTTTACGTATTGCCAGCGAAGAAGAGCCAACTTTCGATTTCTATACATCGCGCCTCGGTATCCGCAGCAGAGATGTACTGGAGTTTTATGTAGATAAAATTAAAGGCAACGAGAAGTTTCAGCTGAAAATGCTGCACTTCTTTATGAATAAAGGTATCAAGGACGACATATATTACTGGAGCGAACTGAACAAAGTTGTAAACCTGTATTGTCAGCTTAAGAAAATATGTCCTGAACTGGATGGCCTGAATATTGGCGGTGGTTTCCCTATCAAGCACTCACTTGGTTTCGATTACGATTACAACTACATGGTAAATGAGATTGTATCGAACATCAAAAAAGTTTGTAAAAAGAACAAAGTAGATGTACCGAACATATATACAGAGTTTGGCTCATTTACAGTAGGTGAGAGCGGGGCTGTTGTATATAGCGTACTGGATGACAAGCAACAAAACGACCGTGAGATATGGTACATGATAGATAGCTCTTTCATTACCACACTGCCTGACACATGGGGTATTGGTGAAAAATTCCTGATGCTGCCTATCAATAAATGGGATAAAGAGTACCAGGAAGTACATCTGGGTGGCCTTACCTGCGATAGTCATGACTTCTATACTTCAGAGGAGCATATCAACGCAGTATTCCTGCCTAAAACAGATAAGGATAAGGGTTCAGACCCTCTGTATATAGGTTTCTTCCATACAGGTGCTTATCAAGACCAGTTGGCGGGTTATGGTGGTATTAAACACTGCATGATCCCATCGCCAAAGCACGTAGTTGTAGAATACAATAAAAATGGTGAACTGGAAGACTGGTTGTATGCTAAAGAACAGTCTGCACAAAGCATGCTGAAAATCTTGGGATATATCAGATAATCTTAACAATATATATTATTGTAAAAGGGCTTCTTATGGAGCCCTTTTACTTTTTTTGATACTACAGTGACGTAGTAATTTAATATATTTATCTGCCGTTTACACTTTATAACTCCTGTCTTATAATACCGGATAGGAATAATGCTTAGAAAACTATTACTACCGATACTGCTATGTATCGCTACGCTTTTGTGCCATAACATATATGCACAAAAACAAGTTCTTCCAGAAGATCTTGTACTGGATGAGCGTTTCAATTACGATAAGTATACCTCATATGTAGTACCTGCCGTAAATTGGCTGCAAACTACACCCATTGATAGCGACAGAATACAACGCCGCAGGCTGAACAATTTCATCATGCTATGGCTGCAAAAGAATAATCAGGTGACAGTAAATATGCCTGAGTATCTGATACGCTTCCAAAATGCCAATAACGATTTGTACTTTCTCTATTCAGGCGGATGGATGAAGTATGTACTAGAAACGAAAGACACTGTACAACGCAACTGTTTTATGGCTGCTGTGAAAAGTGTATTGGACTTCTATGCAGCAAATCCATCCATAAAGCGTACTGACTTTGTAGATAATGTGTATGATGTATATAAGCAGGGGAAGCTAGAAACACTCTACAATAATGGCTCCAACCCGGCAACCACCTATCTGAGGCTGGTAACACCCGACAAACAGAATTTTGCCCCTGACGAGAACTATTTTCATTTCAGGTATAATGCCGCCAATCTTTCAGACTTCAAATCAATCAGATACAGGTATAAACTAACAGGCTACTACGACAAATGGATTGAAACTAACGAGGAGTCTGCTACATTCCCAAGCCTTCCTGCAGGCAATTATACATTTATTGTACAAGCAAGTCTGAAGCCTGATTTTAGTAACCCAGTAGAAAAAACATATCACTTCACAGTTGCTACACCATTTTACAAAGAGCTATGGTTTATGACACTAATAGCATCGTTTTTAGTAGCAGGAGCATATTTAATAGTACGATACAGAGAAGCTAACCTAAAGAAAATGGCTTTGTTGGAACAGGAGCGCATTGTATTTGAATACGAGCATCTTCGCAGCCAGGTAAATCCACACTTCCTGTTTAACAGCCTCAATACGCTTACCAACTTAATAGAAGAAGACCCGAAAACCGCAGTGCAATACTCTGAGCGTCTATCAGACTTGTATCGGAACATGCAAGTACACAGTAGTCGAAATTTGGTTTCATTGCAGGAAGAGCTGGATGTTTTGGATAATTACATACACATACAGAAAAGCCGTTTTGGCGATGCCCTACATGTACACATAGATGTTTCAGAAACATTAAAGCAAACCCGCAAAGTAATTCCGCTTGCACTGCAAATGCTCGTTGAAAACGCTATTAAGCATAGCGTAGTATCAAAAACACAACCTTTGCACGTCTATATATCAGCAGATGGTGCAGAGCTGACTGTACGCAATAAAATACAGGAAAAACACAGCAAAGATAAAAGCAGCGGTTTAGGACTTGCAAACATCAGCAAACGTTATGCATTAGCTACTAGTAAGGCTGTACAGTATGGCATTGAAAATGGTGAGTATGTTGTACACCTACCGCTATTGCAATATTAATCCTTGTGCTTACCGCTAAATAGCTTTTCACCTGCTTTTACTGCAACACTCATTCTGTTCTCTATTGGTGGAATAGGGCAGTTGTAGCCTGTTGCGTATGCACAGTAAGGATTGTATGCTTTATTAAAGTCAATAACCAGCTTCTCGCTTTTTATGTCCTTAATCTCAAGGTCTATATACCTGCCACCTGCATAAGTTTCTGTATACGATGTACCGTCCGTAAAAGGAATAAAGAGGTGGTCTTTATGCTTTTTATCTTCCAGCAGTTTTATATTCTGATAAATGCATAGCGTAACAACCGTATCATTCAACACAAACATGGCAGTACCATACTGTTTGAAAGTCTTTGTCTTTCCGCTATAGGTAGGCATTTCAAATGGTTTGCTATCTGGTGTAGCGTAGAACTTTGCTGTTATTTTATACTTCTCATCCGTTTCAAAAAAACGTAATGATGCTGTATCATTTGCCTTCAACGGGCTACGCTCTTCTTTTACAAAAGCTTCTTTATATTCCTTCCTCCACTTAGCAATTTCAGCTTTATAGTTTTGTGCTCTAAGACCCGTAAAGGGAGTCAATGCCAATAATACCAGTACTGTATACTTCATAATAAAACAGCCTTGCAGATTGCAAGGCTGTAAATATATAAAAGATGTCCTTTTCTTAGTTACCAAGATAAGATTTCAATAACTGGCAGCGTGTAGCAGTGCGCAGTTTTGTTATAGCTTTATCTTTAATCTGACGAACACGCTCGCGAGTCAGCGAGAATTTTTCACCTATATCTTCCAGGCTCATCGGATGCTCTACGCCGATACCGAAGTATAGCTTAATAACATCGCGCTGACGGTCTGTAAGTGTGCTCAGAGAGCGTTCTATTTCACAACGGAGTGAATCGTAGTGTTCCAGTTCAGAATCGGCAGAATCCGAATTCGGATTTTCCAATACATCAAGCAGGGTATTATCTTCACTATCTACAAACGGCGCGTCAACAGAAACGTGGCGAGCAGCTACACCCAGTGTTGTTTCTATTTCTTCTGTGCCTATATCCAGAAGTTCTGCTAATTCTTCTGTAGATGGTTCACGTTCATATTCCTGTTCCAGTTGAGAATATGCTTTGCTGATTTTGTTAGAAAGGCCCACTTTGTTAAGTGGCAGACGAACGATACGTGATTGTTCTGCCAAAGCCTGCAGGATAGATTGACGAATCCACCACACTGCATAAGAGATGAATTTGAAACCACGTGTTTCATCAAAACGTTGTGCTGCTTTGATGAGGCCCAGGTTACCTTCATTAATTAGATCACTAAGCGATAACCCTTGATTTTGGTATTGTTTTGCTACCGATACTACGAAACGGAGGTTGGCTTTTGTAAGTTTCTCCAGTGCGCGCTGATCACCCTGTTTGATTTTGATGGCAAGCTGCACTTCTTCTTCAGGGGTGATCAAATCTACTTTACCGATTTCCTGGAGATATTTTTCCAGAGATTGGCTCTCACGATTAGTAATGGATTTCGTGATTTTGAGCTGACGCATTGACATAGGCAAATCAATTTTTTAATCGTTAGAGAATAGAAGAATAAACGTAAGTAATGGTCTTGATTTTTACATTGTTATGGCAAATCTAACGTTCTGAGCAATTCAACCCAAATAAAAATTAAGAAATTCTTAACAGCAAAAATCAAACCAATTTTTCAAGTCAGGCGGGTATTTATAAATATTTCTTTCAGAAAGATTTTGATTGTTCATTCCTTTTTTTATTATTGCAGCAGTGTTTACCTCAAGAGCTTAAAATCATTAGATGAGTAAGAAAAAGACAATGTACACGCTCGAGTTTCCCATTAGGTGCTCTCCATCGATACTTTTCGAGTTTTTATCGACACCGGTTGGGCTGCAAGAGTGGTTCGCAGACAAAGTTGACCAAAGAGATCATACTTTCTATTTCAGCTGGAACGGTAGCACAGACGTGGCCGACATGGTAGAAGGATTGGAAAATGAATACGTAAGATACAGATGGGATTATTACAACCCTGAAGAGTTCTTTGAATTCAGAATTGAACAAAGTCCTATTACAAACGAAACCATTCTGAAAATAACTGACTTTGCCGACAAAATAGACCTGAAAGATCAGGAACGTTTGTGGCATACGCAGGTTGCAGACCTGAAGCATCGTATAGGTAGTTAACATCATTCCTACAAAAGCCTGCAGTACCATATTGCAGGCTTTTTTGTAGCTGCTTTTCAAAACGTTAAATAGTGGCTTATTCTTCACAATACAATAGCCATTGCAGCCGTTTTTGTGTAGGTTTGCACAAATTCTGAAATACTATTGCTTAAGAAGCTCGACATACTTATTCTGCGGAGTTTTATAGGGCCGTTTATAGTTACTTTTTTCATTACGCTGTTCGTACTGGTAATGCAGTTTTTCTGGCTGTATATGGACGAGCTGATAGGTAAAGGATTGGGCATCTGGATGATTGTGCAGTTGCTGTTCTTCATGTCTACTACCATGGTTCCGCTGGCATTGCCGTTAGGTATATTGTTAGCGTCTATCATGACATTTGGCAGCATGGGCGAAAACTTTGAGCTGGTAGCCATCAAATCTGCTGGTATATCGCTTTTGCGCTTCATGCGTCCGCTGCTGTTCTTCATCATGTTTATTGGCGGGTTGGCATTTCTGTTCAACAATAACGTGATCCCATATGCAAATCTTAAGGCGCTTTCATTACTGTATGACTTAAGGAATTCTAAACCTACATTCAACATCCGCGCAGGACAGTTCAATAAAGACATTGATGGTTTCTCCATACGCGTAGGCGAAAAAGATAAGGATGGTAAAACAATACGAAACATAATTATTTACGATCACACTTCTGGTGCTGGTAACGATAGGGTAGTCATTGCAAAACAAGGTGAAATGATACCAAGCGCCGATAAACACTACCTTATCTTCAGACTACGTGATGGATGGCGATACGAAGAAGCTGTCAGCAACAAGGACGGCGTAAATAGCTATCAGCAATACAGGATGTACTTCAGGAAGTGGGACAAAGTTTTCGATCTTTCTTCTTTTAAGCTTACACGTACAAGCGAAGACCTGTTTAAAGATGCCTATCAGATGATGGATGTGGTGCAGCTGAACGAGCGTATTGATAGTTTTCGCAGGTATGAAAAAAGTCTTGCAAAAAATCTAGGTATTTACCTTAGCCCCAATATAGAAGCAATGGGGAACGACAGTCAACTGGCCGTCTTAAACAAACGTATTTCATCAGTAAAAAAAATAATTACATACAAATCATCATTTCTGGATCTGGTTCCGGACTCTCTAAAGGGTAGGATAGTAGCATCATCTATCAATACTGTACGTAATAGTAAAGGAATGATAGATATCTCATCTAACGACAAAACACTGCATCATGAGAACTTTTTGCAGTTCAATGTCGAGTGGCACAGAAAATTCACACTGTCTTTTGCATGCGTACTGCTATTCCTCATTGGTGCTCCTCTTGGCGCTATTATACGCAAGGGTGGCTTAGGTATGCCAATGGTTATTGCTGTGGCATTCTTTGTTGTTTTTCACATCATGTCTATAACAGGCGAAAAGCTATCAAAAACAGGGTCTATACCTACATGGATAGGTATGTGGATGGCAACAGGTATGTTGCTACCTATCGCATTCATATTAATCAATCAGGCACGCAACGACTCGCAGATATTTACTAAGGAATGGTATATGCGTGTTTGGACAAAAGCAATTTCGGTTTTCAAAAAATCAAAATAGATGGCACAGAAACCATACACATCATACAATGTATATTTTCTGCTGCCTTTTGCCATTTGGGTTGTTGGTGGCGGTATAGCATTGACAGTGAGCGATAAAGAAACCCTATTCAAAACGTTTAATACCAACCATACCTCTTTTCTGGATAGTATTATGCTGGGGATTACAACCTTGGGAGAGGGCTGGTTTATTACAGTGGCGTTGCTTGTATTATTTGGCTACTCATCCTTCAGAAACGGATGGTATTTCATCACAGCTGCCGCTGCAACAACATTGCCATCCATTTTCACCCAAATACTTAAGAGTCATTTTGGTGCAGCAAGGCCGCTTAAGTACTTTAACGAGGCTGCATGGATACATACATTACCTGAATGGCCCAGACTAATGGAACGAAGTTTCCCTTCAGGGCACTCATGCGGTGCATTCAGCCTTTACACTTTGTTATCTATGTTGCTATTACCACGCTACAAGTGGCTGGGTAGTATATTGTTTATATTTGCAATAAGCACTGCCTATTCCAGAATGTATTTGGCAGCACATTTTTTCGAGGATGTGTATGCAGGCAGCATTATAGGCACATGCATAGCAACTATGGTTGTTATCATCATGAATGGATTGGCACCTTATTTCTTTAAACGACCAAAGACTTTACGATAATGACAATGCCTAACGTATTGCGATACGTCGCAATCTTCCTGATAGGAACATTGCTGTTTGTACCGTTTCTGGGGCAGGTTCACCTGTTCGACTGGGACGAAATAAACTTTGCGGAGTGCGCAAGGGAAATGATTGTATCTAAAGACTATCTGCGGATGCAAATCAACTATCGGCCATTCTGGGAAAAGCCACCATTGTTTATATGGTTGCAGGTCCTCAGCATGAAAACGTTCGGAATTAATGAGTTTGCAGCCAGGTTCCCTAATGCATTAGCAGGAGTTATTACACTGATAGCTCTATATTACACAGGTAAACGCATAGTAAATGAGCGCTTGGCTATATGGTGGGTAATACTGTATGCTGCTACATGGTTACCACATTTCTACTTTAAATCGGGCATCATAGATCCCATATTTAACCTGTTTATATTTCTTGCGTTTGTGCAGGTGTACTTTATCAAGTATGGGCAAAACAAATACCTGCATGCACTGCTAACAGGTGTGTTTCTGGGGCTTGCAGTAATGACCAAAGGGCCTGTAGCTATACTTGTAGCAGGTTTATCATTTACAACATACCTTATTGTCAACAAGGGCTTTACAGGCTACAAACTGCTGCATTTACTCACAATTGCAGTTGCTACACTGCTGACTACTGCATTATGGTTTGGCGTAGAGATACTGCAGCATGGTTTCTGGTTTGTAAATGAGTTTATTACTTATCAGGTAAGGCTTTTTAAAACAGAAGATGCCGGCCACGGCGGACCTTTCTTTTACCACTTCATTATCCTGTTAATCGGCTGCTTTCCCGCTGCACCTTTCCTGTTTCAATACTTTAAAAAGCAGCGCGCAGAAAATACACAGCAGGCAGACTTCATAAAGTGGATGTGGATTATGTTCTGGGTAGTATTGTTGTTGTTTTCTATTGTAAAAACAAAGATTGTACACTATTCATCACTTTGTTATTTCCCGCTTACTTTTTTGGCTGCAATGCAATTGTACAGAATAGCGGAAGGGAAAGTATTATTACTAAAGTCTGTCAAAGTACTACTCACTGTTATTGGTGTAGTTTTAGCTATTACCATTACAAGCCTTCCGTTAGTAGGCCTTAACAAAGACATACTGATACCTTTGATAGACGATCCTTTTGCAGTGGGAAACCTACAGGCAAACGTACACTGGAGTATAGGAGAAATAAGTTGGGGGCTTATATATCTGGCTGGTATTATTACTGCTGTCGTGTTGATGAGAAAGGAATTCAGAAAAGGCATGCTGGTTTTGTGTGCAGTACAGGCAATAACCATACAAGTTACGGTATTACACTTCACGCCAAAAATAGAAGCTATTTCTCAAAGGGCAGCTATTGAATATTTTCAAAGCTTTATTGGTAAAGATGTTTATGTTCATGTACTAGGATATAAAAGCTATGCACATCTTTTTTACACCCAAAAGCAGCCACAAACCAACAACAACTACGACAACGAAGAATGGTTGTTAACAGGCGATATAGACAAACCAGCTTACTTTATTTGCAAAGTAATGGAAGCAGACAAGTACAGAGCTATGCCACAACTTGAAGAAACAGGTAGTAAAAATGGCTTTGTATTCTTTAAGCGAAAATAATAATATTCATTCGTGTTCTTTTAGCCCATCCTTGTGATGGGCTTTTTTTGTCTGTAAGAATCAAGACATGTGATATTGGTATTATGCAGTAGGCATTGAGATTTTTAGTAGCCACCAATGTTTGTAGTCTTAATAAATAGCGATAGGTATACAAAATAGTGTTTGGGCAACACCTAAAGATTCTTTATACACAATACATTTCAAACAAAATAAAAACACCCCGAAATCGGGGTGTTTTTATTTAATTATCAGAAGTGTGTGATTGACTATCGCACCAGTACAACCTCACCTTTATTTTCCATCATCTTACCATCGCATTTGTATGCTACGTAGTAGAAGTAAGTACCCATATCAGCTGGTTTACCATTGAAAGTACCATCCCAGCCTCTCAGTTCATTTACTGTTTCAAATACTACCTGACCATAACGGTTTACTACTTTAATAGTGCGAACATCTATCTGACGTTGTACACCCGGAGCGTTAGGCACTATGCGGAACACATCGTTCCTACCATCACCGTTAGGTGAAAACGCACTTGGCAGGTTTACATTACAACATGCTTTAGTAGTTACTTTAATGCTATCGCTATTGAAACAACCGTACTGATCTTTTACATCAAGGCGCAGGTAAGAAGTAAAATCAACCCTTGCATATGTGCTAGACCTGTCGCTGTACTCATCAAAGAAGCGAGTAGGAGACCATGAGTATTTGCTATCTGCATTCAGTGTGTTAGCAGTAACCCTCATGCTGTCACTATTACAATAAACTTTAGATGCATCAAAGTCTGCAATTTTAAAGCTTGCATCTGGTTTAGCGTGTACATACGTAGAGTCTACAATTGTGTTAGCACACAGTTTATTTACCAAACGCAATGAGATATACTTTTTACCAGGTGTATGCCATGTAACACCGTTAGGACCTTGATCTGTTGCGCCATAAGAAACAACACCATTATCCCATGCCCAATTGAAAGTATCAGTAGTCAATGTGTATGAGTTGAGTGATACCATTTCTGTTTGACCAAGACATATATCAGGACGAACAGAGATGTCAGCAGTAGGTAGTGTATCTACACGTATAGTATTACCGTAAAGATCACTGTAACAACCATCATGACCTACCTGCAAATTGATTGTGCGTAAACCTGCACTATCCATTGCTACTTTAATAGAGCGAGAGAAGTTAGGATCTGCGGTCAGTACCCTTACACCAGTAGGGAATGTCCAGTTAAAACCAGAGCTATCGTAAGCACTACCATAGTATGAAAGTGTAAGAGTATCTCTTTCACAAAGTTTTTGCTTAGTAGACAGTATCAAACCATTAGGCTTGAAAGTAACGATAACCTTCATCAGAGAGCGATTACTTTCACAGCCTCTGTTTGATTGAGTAACGTAGTAGTCAAAAGTATTTTTAGCAGTAGTATTAGGCGTTGGAGGAACTATAGAAGGAATACCACCAATCGGGTCATAATACCATTTCAGTTGGTTACCTATTGCAGTTAACGGTTGCGCTTCATCGTTTTCACAGAAATACAAAGGAGAAGTAACCAATGGTGGTGCAGGTTTTGCAGAAGAGCGGTATACAACCATTGTCCTATTTTCACTAACACAGCCATTCAAAAGTTGTGCAACGTAGAAAGTATCTTGAGTAACAGAAGTAGTATTGAATGGAGGTGTAAAAGGAATAGGTGATCCTCCGGTAGCAGAATAGTACCAACGTGGTGTTCCGGAACCTTCAATGCCTACCGGCATGAATGGTTCATTAAGACAGAAATCTGTTTTGCCGGTAATTTTTGGAGCAGGTGGATTATCTACAGTAATATTTAAAGTTGTTGGCAAAGATGCGCCTGCATTACAATTTGCATCAGTTACAGTTACACTGTACAAACCGGCATCAGCAGGTTGCATTGATGTTCTTGTAGCAATACCCGTAGTATTTTGCACAAACCAACCATTAGGACCAGTAAATGTAAATACCGGATTTGCAATATAAGAAGGTGCTGTAGCAGTTAATATCAAATCTGAGTTTTTACAGATTTTCAGGCTGTTAGCTACCACTTTTGGTGGTGCCGGTACTGCCGAACCTGCATCTATGAACTTGATTGCTCCACAAAAAGCGGGAATACCAATTACCAAAAAGGGTGGTAATGGTTGGTTAACATTGTAAGAATTTGCACCCGGGCCAGGCATTGCACCAAAATAGGTAATGCCGGCTCCTGTATTAAGGGTTACACCATTGGTAACAAAGCTTGTTGGTGTAACATTATAGAATACCGGAATTGTATCTGTTGATGATACAGCAAAACGTATAGTTGTAGTTGGAGGTATAGTGATAGTGAGGCCTTTAAATATGTTAATGATAGACCCTGGAGAAGTACCGTTATTTATCGGACCACTCTTAGCATCAGGCACCCAACCTGTATTGGCAGCAATATTCGGAGCACCTGCTACAGCTGGTTGTTGACGCCAAAGGGTATATTCTGCTCCATTACTACTTATACCGTTATTTAGACCAACATGAAATATATCCAGCTCTGTCAATGTTATCGGACAACTGTTATTGTTTGTCACGTTAAATGTGATGAATTGCGGCAATATAATACCAGTACCTATAAATGCATTTGGGTTATTAGTAAATGCAGTAGTAATGGTAGATGTAGTTTGCGCTTGTGTAGCAAACATACAACCTGCAATCACAGAAGCTGTCGATAAAAACCTTTTGAATAACTGTTTTACCATGGGTTATTATTTCTGATAATTAATTTTTATTCTGCAAGTATTTTTAAAAATACTGTACCTAACTATAATATATAGACATGTATACCAACATATTGGTTGGTTTACAATCGTCATACCATTGTAAGCACGGCATAATCAGACGTAAAATAAGTATAATTCTTTGCTTTGCAAACCCTTTGTTAAAAAATAATGGCTTGAGAAACCGCATATTTCCATACATAATATGAAGATATGTTTTAATGAAATTTTAATGCCTTATTTTTACCTGTATAGGACGCAAAAAATATGTACATAAAAAATCAACAATTTAAGGATGCCGATACGCTGATGGAAGTATTATTCGACTTTGAAATCGGGGACCCATCTGCTAAGATGCACGCAGTCATTACAGAAGTAGAGAACGCACAAGCTGAAAATGAAGAATTGAAGGCGCAGGCTGCTACTATGGAAGAAGAAGATGCCTTAGAGCTATTGGACGATTGGAAGAGGGAAAGAATAATACACATTTTATTAAATAGCTATTCGTCTTTTAAGGTGCATGATGCCAAACTATATGGCAAAATTGATTCATTTGAAGATTTACTGTATAGTATCGACCTGATTTAATATCACCTTATTTTTCACTTCAAGGTTTTTATACCTTTTGACATCCGAATAGTATATTGCAATTCGCATTAATATTATATAATGAAAAAATCGACTATCATTCTTTCAATGCTTTTACCTTTTATGGTAAATGCACAAGACGATCTTGTAAAAAAACTGGAAACGAACAAAAGTGACAGTTCCAAAAAGAAGTTTGTCTTTACTAACAAAATAAACCTCGAAAATAGTTCTGTAAAGAACCAAGGAAGCTCCGGTACATGTTGGAGCTATAGTACCAACTCATTTCTGGAAAGTGAGATGGCAAGAATGGGCAAAAAACCAATAGATATTGCCGAAATATATACTGCACGTTGTGTATACATAGACAAAGCAGACAATTATGTGCGCATGCATGGTGCTGTTAGCTGGGGCGATGGTGGTTCTTGCCACGATGTTATAAATATGTATGCTAAATATGGTGTGGTACCACAAAGCGTATATACCGGCCTCAACTATGGTACTACCAAAAACAAGTTTGGCGAAATGCAGGCTATACTGAAAGGTATGCTGGATGCTATCGTTCGCAACCCGAATGGCAAACTGACACCAAACTGGAAAACCGCATTCCAGAGGGTATTAGATACTTATCTTGGCGAATATCCTGAAACATTCCAATGGGAAGGCAAAGAGTACACTCCAAAAACATTTGCACAGAAATATGTTGGCATAGATCCTAAAGACTATGTAGAGTTGTCTTCTTTCTCAGACAAACCATACTACGAGCAAACAATCCTGATGGTACCTGACAACTGGAGCTGGGATAAAGTGTACAATGTAAAAATGAATGACATCACCGATGCGATAGACTATGCGCTGGACAATGGCTATACTGTTGCATGGGCTACAGATGTAAGCGAAAAATACTTTAGCTGGAAAAACGGTGTAGCATTCGTTCCTGAAAAAGAATGGGAAGACATGGAAGAAGACGAACAGAAAGTGCTCTTCAACGGTCCTAAACCTGAAAGAAAGATAACTGCAAAAATGAGGCAGGAAGCTTTTGACAACTATAGCACTACAGACGACCACGGCATGCACATTGTAGGTTCAGCAACAGACCAGTCGGGCCGCGAATACTACATGGTTAAAAACTCTTGGGGCGAAAAGAACGATTACAAAGGCTATATCTACGTAACAAAGGCATATGTAAAGTATAAGACTACAGCCTTCCTGGTACACAAAAATGGCCTACCGAAAGAATTGAAAAATAAGCTGGGCTTGCGCTAATCTGCAACCTGCACAAAATAATAAAGCCCGATAATCATCGGGCTTTATTTATATACATAGTTTAAGATTATTGCTGAATCAGGATACCTGTAGCATCTATCCTTATTTCGTCTTTAGGCTCTTTTATTTTAGCTATTTCCTCTGCGCTTTTACCTGCATCTTCTGCAAAGTGGCGCTGATCTGCAACAGATACAGATTTTTTACTTGCAGTACCACACACTACAGCAGAAGCACCTGCCAGATCCATAGGGATTGTAAAGTGGTCTTTGAACTTTACAAACACATCTTCACCGTTAGGGTTTTGCAACCTAACCCAGCAACCTGCCGATTGGCAAACCTGCGACAATGTTCCCCTTACACGAATATTAGCCAGTTTGTCTGTGCTCTTCATTGCATCGCTAAACTGTGCAACATCCATCGTACGGCCGTTTTCAAACTTCTTGCCATAGTAGGTTTGTTTGCCTTCCTGTGCTTGTGCAGTAGTAGCCACCAATGCGATAGCCAGTATAGATAATAGCTTCTTCATACGCTGAATTGTTTATTTAAAAATAAGATGAATTTATGAGATAGTCTTTTACATATTCACTAACACCTTCTTCCAATGTATAAGATGGGGTAGAGTAGCCCGCACTGATAATCTTGTGCATATCGGCCTCTGTAAAATACTGGTACTTGTCTCTGATATCTGCAGGTGTGTCAACAAACTCAATATTTACCGGCAGGTTCAGTGTAGTGAATATTGCCGTAACAAGGTCTTTAAATGTCCTTGCCTTGCCTGTACCAATATTGTACAAACCATTAGCAGGTTTGTTTTGCATCAACCACGCACACATACTCACTACATCTTTCACATACACAAAGTCTCGTATCTGCTCACCGTCTTTATAGTTAGGGTTATGAGAGCGGAATAGTTTCACCTTTCCTGTTGCCTGTATCTGGTTGTAGGCATGCATAATAACAGATGCCATCCTGCCTTTATGGTATTCATTAGGCCCATATACATTGAAGAACTTAACACCTGCCCAAAATAGTGGTTGTGTTGTTTCTTTCAGTGCCCAGATGTCAAATTCATTTTTAGAAACTCCGTACGGGTTCAACGGTTGCAACTGCTCTACAATATCATGTCTGTCAACATATCCATGCTCACCATTGCCATATGTAGCTGCAGAAGAAGCATAGAGTAGTGGTATTTGCTGTGCTGTGCATACACGCCATACTTCCTTGCTATAATCAAGGTTCAGCACTTTGTGTACTTGATAGTCCATTTCTGTGGTGTCTGTTCTGGCACCTAAATGGAATATTGCATTAAGTTTACCTTTATTGTCATCGCACCATTGTATAAAATCATTGCGATGTATTTGTTGCAGGTATTGCTTACCCTTAAGGTTGGGCAGCTTTTGTTCTTTGGAGAAATCATCAACCAGTATCAGGTTATAAAAACCAAGATGATTGAGATAGCCTGTAAGGTAGCTGCCGATGAAACCGGCAGCACCTGTAATGGCTATAATATCGTTTGTATTCATTCAGAAATTTGCCTTGGAGAAATAATAAGGCAAAGGTAATGATTAGTGTGCAGCTTCTGCGGCATGTGCAGCAGTATCGCCGGCATGGCTTTCTGCAGGTGCAGCAGCTTCATGCGTTGCTTCTTCGTGTGTAGCTTCATGACCGGTAGCCTCGTGTCCTGCAGCGGTAGCTTCTATATGATGTTCGCCATGGCCAGCTTCTTCATCATGGCTCATAACGCTTACAAAGTTTACTGCTGCTACAAATAATAATACGAGAACTATAGCAAACCAGTATGCAGAACGGAATGATGTTGTCGGGTTACTAGCATCGGTATTTGCGTGATTGTCGTGATGTGCTTCGTGTGCCATGTATTTGTTTTAGTTTTATGACAGGGGCAAAAGTAACAGTTTGAATCCATTTATTAAATAGTACAAACGGGTATTTTCATAAAAAAACGCCCCATTAAGAGGCGTCATATATTCAAAATTACTTTTTAGGTGCAGGTGGTTCCATAACAGTACCACATTTTTTGCAAGTACGCTTTTCTACATCACCATAAAAACGCTGCATCAATGGTGGCAGTTGGCTCACAATATCTGTCAGTTCAAAATATTCTTCATACAACTTCTCGTGGCAGTTTTCGCAAAACCACAGGAAACCATCTATTTCAGGCGTAACACGTTTTTTCTCTATCACCAGGCCAATTGTATTTTCACCTCTTTGCGGAGAGTGAGGTGTCTTGCCCGGCAGCAAGAACATTTCGCCTTCCTTTATTTCTATATCTACAATCTTGCCATCTTCAGGTATACGTACTACGACATCGCCCTGCAACTGATAAAACAATTCTTCGCTTTCGTTATAGTGAAAATCTTTACGGCTGTTAGGTCCGCCTACTATCATTACAATATAGTCGCCCGACTCTTTATACAATTGCTGATTGCCAACAGGTGGTTTCAGCAAATGACGGTTTTCTTCTATCCACTGGTTCAAATTAAAAGGACGTGCAACAGCCATATCTATATCGTTTTGTGTAGTACTAATTTACTTCAATATTTTCATTTTCACAGTCTGGATACGTGTATCATTTGCCAGCAATATATCAAACTCATTACGGTCTATGATAATCCTGTCTTTCAGCTTAGGTATCGTTTCGTGATTGGCAATAATATAGCCCGAAAGTGTTTCAGACTCATCCGTAGGGAAGTCGAAGCCATATTTCTCATTCAGATAGTCCAACTCAAGACGGCCTGAGAATATGTACTCATTTTCAGCTATCTGTTTCTCAACGTGTTCCTGCTCATCATACTCATCATTAATATCACCGAATATTTCTTCCAGTACGTCTTCCATAGTTACAATACCTGCTGTACCGCCAAACTCATCTATTACCCATGCAATACTTTTGCGTTCTTTGGTAAATCGGTTCATCAGGTCTACTGCACTCATTGTTTCAGGCACGGCAGATATACTATGCAGTATGTCTTTAATCTTGGCAGGCTTGCGGTTCAGGTCCAGATGGTGAACATAGCCAACTATATTATCGATAGCGTTTTCGTAAATGATGATTTTTGAAAGCTTGGTATCAATAAACTTCTTCCTCACATCTGTAATAGGTGTATTTACCTCAATAGCTTCCACCTCATTACGTGGCACCATACACTTGCGGATTTTTACATTCACCAAGTACAGGGCATTTTCAAACAGCTCTGTATTTACTTCATTGTTATCCGTTTCGTGTCCGTGCAGGCTTTGTTTTACAAACACCTCCAGATCTACACGATTGAAAACCTGTTGGTCTTCTTTGATGCGTACATTAAACAGATGCTTTAATATAAACTCAGATATCGCAACGAAAACTTTGGCAATCGGGAACAGCAAATAGTACATCAACAACATCGGGATACTGAAAATAGCCAATACCTGATCTGCCTTTGCACGAAATATAGCTTTAGGTAAAAACTCTGCAAAGAACAGAATGATTACAGTTGCAATAAGCGTGTCTAATAACAGTTGAAAGTATTCTGAATTGAACGGAGAGGGTAGCTGGCTCAGAATAGGCTCGGTAAGCTGTGTCATCAGCAAACCGTATATAACCAGCAATACATTTACCCCTACAAGACTGGTACCTATGAACTCTGAAGGGTTCTCCATAAACCTAGCCAATATCTTGCCGGAGATGGTGCCTTGTTTCTTGCGGAGCTCTATATTCAGTTTATTGGCAGATATGAATGCTATCTCTGTACCTGCAAAAAAGCCTATCAGTACAATGCAGCCTAAGATGTATAGTATTAAATGGGTGACGTCCATATTTTTCAAAGATAGTAAAGATGCTATAAATAGTTGTTAACTAACAGATACACTACACAACCTATACAATATTTGCCATAAACCATTATCTTGTAATTTGTTAGATAGGATAGAGGCTAAGGGGTAAAATACGCTAATTAAATGCTGAGAACGCTGATACTATACTGGCTGATGATGTTGTTGTCCTATACATCATTTGCCCGATATGAATACCTGCTGCATAAACACTATGCAGAAAGGCATAAAGTGTTAGATTCTGTCTTTTATTACAATTACCCACTGAGAGATAACCCCCAAGCCTTTCTGAATGCCATCAACACACTTGCCAAAGAAGCTAAGGACGAGGAAGATATTGAACTGGAGTGTGAAGCAACCTTATTAAATATAGCTTACAATGGTGCCATTAACTACAACGAAAAGGCCGATGTAGAAACAATTGCCAAGCAGTTGATAGACCGTGCAGCCAAAAATGACCTGACACAGATAGAAGTGCGTGCCCGCCAATTCCTCGGCAGGTATTATATGGAGAAAAAAGGGAAGTACCTGGAAGCGATAGACCAGTTTCTGTCTTCCTACTACCTGATGCAGCAGTTGACTGTAGAAGATTTCCCTACCAAAAAAGAACACTTGTACCACGTAGCACATGCCTACTACAACTTTGGCGACTTTGCCAATGCACAGAAATACATGATGGAAGCAGACAAAACCGACGTACCCGACGGTGAGTCTATGTTGCACAATAAAAACAAAGTATCTACCTACATCAATCTGCAAAACACGCTGGGACTTATATACAGGAATGATGGCAAATACGACTCTGCCCTCTATTACTTCAATAAAGTACACAAGCTTGCAACCTCGCTCAACGACTCTGTATGGATGGGTATCATAACAGGTAATATTGGCATTACCCACTACCTGCAAAAGCAATATGATATTGCCATACCTATGCTGAAGGAAGACATCAGACTGAGCCTGAAATCGGGGGAAACAGATAACGGGGTGAATTCGCTGATAAAACTAACCGATATATACCTGCAACGTAAGGACTGGACGACTGTAAAAACACTCATGGATAGTGCCCGCCGAATGGTGAACTACACACACGAGCCACAGCAGCATATGCAGCATCTGTCTTACATCATAGCGCAATACTACAATGCTACAGGTAACACCGCACTTGCATACAGGTATATGGACTCTGCCAGAATTGCTAAAGATGTAATGGATATGCGTAAAAACACAAAAGCGCTCGCCATTCAGGAACAGAAACTGCAATTACAGCAATACAGGGCAGAGCTGCAAAAAGCAGATGATGAAAAACGCCTGCAACTGCTGAAACGAAATGCATTGCTGGTTATCATTGTACTTGCTTCATCATTGATAATTGTATTCATAAACGGGCAAAAAAGGGTATACCGTCAAAAAACACAACTTGCCGAAACTGAAAAACTACATGCGCAGCAGGAATTAGAAAATGCAGCAAAACAGCTGGCAGACTTTACCCGAAGTATACACGAGAAAAATGAACTGATTGAGAAAATAAGTGCTGATATAGAACAATACCAAAACCAAACCACAAGCACGGTAGTGGCGCCTAACACAGAGGTGTTATCTCAGTTGCAAAACTCAATACTACTGACAGAAGACCAGTGGGAGCAGTTCAAGTTCAACTTCGATAAAGTACACATAGGCTACCTGAACAGGCTGAAAGACAAACTGCCCGACCTGACACCTGCTGAAACACGATTTATGGTATTGGCAAAGCTGAAGCTATCTAACAAAGAGATGGCAGGTATGCTGGGGGTAAGTATGCAGGGTGTACGCAATTACAAATACAGGCTCAGGAAAAAACTAAACCTGCCTGAAGATGGCGATATAGACAGCCTTGTAGATATTATTTAAACCTTAAGCCAGAAAGCTATTAACCGTAGCTACCAGTTCGTCTGTAGCAGCTTCAAGGTCATCGTTTACAATTATCTTATTGAATTGTGGTGCAAACGTCAGCTCGTATTCAGCCTTAGCAATACGTTCTTCCAATGTTTCAGGAGTTTCCGTACCGCGTTTTATAAGCCTTGTCCGCAGCTCTTCTATAGATGGCGCTTTGATGAATATGCTGATGGAATTGTCAGGATATTTCTCTTGTATGGCTATAGCACCCATCACATCAATATCTACCAATGGTGCGTTGCCTTCATTCCAGATGCGTTGTACTTCGGTTTTCAGTGTACCGTAATATTTGCCCGTATACACCATTTCCCATTCCACAAAAGCATCCTGTTCTATCAATTGTTTAAATTCCTGTTCTGTATAGAAGTGATAATCTTTACCATTTACCTCGCCCGGGCGTGGGTTGCGTGTACATGCAGATATTGAAAATGCCAGTTGAGGGCATCTTTGCAGCAAACGCTTTACCAATGTAGTTTTTCCCGAACCTGACGGGGCAGTGATGATGACTATTTTACCCTGTTTCAAAACAAAAAATTAGGCTGCAAATATATAAAAGAAAAACGGGCACAGTAGCCTGCACCCGTTTGTACTTTATATGTTCTGTCTGAATTAGCAGTATTGTTCAAAAGCCTGCAGCAAGTTCTGCGCTATCATTTGCGCAGGGCGGCCTTCTATCATGTGGCGCTCTATCATATGCACTACCTGTCCGTCTTTCAGCAATGCGATGCAAGGAGAAGACGGTGGGTAAGGCAGCAGATAGTTGCGTGCCTGTTTTACAGCGTCAACATCATAACCTGCAAAGGTTGTCAGTATCTGGTCTGGTTTTTTTGTAGCGTTGTTTACAGCCATTATAACACCCGGACGCGCAGTACCGGCAGAGCAACCACAAACAGAGTTGATGAATAACAAGGCCGTACCGCTTTGTTTCAGCGCAGTATCAGCATCTGCAGGAGTCAGCAATTCTTTAAAACCCTGGTTTGTCACTTCGGCCTTCATCGGGGCCACTATTTCTGTAGGATACATTATTAATCTATAATTTGACTGCAAATTTACTACTTAGTTCGTTCACAGTACGGTATCTGCTATAATTAATACCAATACACACATTATGCTGAACAGAAAAACTGCTCGGGTGCTCGGTGCTCGGAAATCCGAGCGGCCTCTTTTTACAAACTTTCACAAGTCATTGATAATCAATAAAAGTAAAAATGGTAATCTCACAACTAATGACACCTGTTGTGTTTGGAAATAACCACTTGCCTCTTCGTTAAACCCAAATTGTATCCACTACTTGTAAACCCATCTAATAACCACCATTATAATCTTACTATCAAAAATTACTCAATAATATATATACTAACAGTAGTGCAAGGTGGTATATCATTTACAATAATGGCAATCTTATAAATATACTTTAACCGTGATATGAAAATGCAAAAATAAAGTGCTCGGTGCTCGGAAATCCGAGCACCGAGCACTTTGTATAAAATCTATAATATATTACTTCATCTTACTCATCACCACATCCCATACTTCTTTCTCTTTGGCATCTGCAACGGTATTCATTTCTGCTGCTTTTGCTACCAGTGGCTTCACTTCAGGGTGTTCTTTCAGGTCTTGCGCGTTGATGATAACATTAAGGTAAGCACCCTTTACAGCCGCACGTGCACATAGCGCACCTACACCCGCATCACTCACGCTGTTAGGGTTGCCAATCTCTGCCATACTCTTGGCAAGGTTGAAGGACTCAAACGCAAGTTCCATAGTACGGTATGGCACTTTTATGGCATTGATGGTTGCGGCATCTATCGCGGCTTTGCGTGCAGCTTTTTCGCCGTCAGTTCCTTTTGGCAAGCTAAATGCAGCCATTATCTGGTTGAAGGCATTGGTATCTTCATCTACAAGGTTCAGCATATCTGTCATCAGTTGCTGGCCCTTTTCTGCATAGTTGCTGAATTCTTCCCAACGTGCGTCCCAGCCTTTTTTATGAGAAGACAGGTTGGCAACCATTGTACCCAGTGCCGCACCCAATGCACCACAATAAGCAGCTATACTACCGCCACCCGGTGCAGGGCTCTCGCTCGCTGTTTCTTCTGCAAACTTCGTCAGCGTCATGCCTATCAGCTTTTTGCTGCTCAGGTCGCGCAGGCGGTATTCTATTATTTTCTTTTCAGGGTCAAACGGTGCCAGTTCGTCCAGCCCCAGTGATTTTACAGCGATCTTTATCAATTCGCTTTCGCTAACACCTACACTACGTTGTTGTTTGCGCAAGAAGAATTTACCTGCTTCCAGTATAGCCTGCAGTGGTACAAGGCCTACCAGTTCGCTACCCGTTACACGCAGGCCACGTGCCTGTGCACGCTCACACGCAGTATCAAATACCACATGCAGCGGGGTAGTGTTCATATTCGTCAGGTTGATAGATATCTGCGCAACACCATACTCTTCAATAAACCAACCAATCGCTTTTACATTCTTCAGCAAACCAGGTACCCAAACGGCCTCACCATTAGCGTCTTTTACTACTTTACCTTTCTCATCTGTTTTCTGGCGGCCTTTTTCACGAATATCGAACGCTACCGCATTTGCCCTGCGGGTAGATGTCGTATTGAGGTTTACGTTGTATGCAATCAGGAAGTCGCGCGCACCTATCACCGTAGCACCGCTCTTCTCATTAAATACTGCCTGTCCGTAATCGGGGTTCCATTCAGGCTTCGTGATTTTTGCTGCAAAGCCTTCGTATTCGCCACTGCGTATATCTGCCAGGTTGCGGCGATAGTCTGCACTTGCAGCATATTCATATAGGTAGGTTGGTATATTCAGTTCTTCGCCTACACGTTTTGCCAGCATTTTGGCAAACTCTACTGTTTCTTCCATCGTTATACCACTGATAGGTATCAACGGACAAACGTCTGTTGCGCCCATACGCGGGTGTTCGCCCGTGTGGTTGCGCATATCTATTACTTCTCCTGCTTTCTTTATAGCCTGAAATGCCGCTTCTATCACTGCATGCGGATTGCCCACCAGCGTTACTACCGTACGGTTAGTAGCCTTGCCCGGGTCTACATCCAGCAGGCTTACGCCTTCTACTTTCTCTATCTCGTCCGTTATTTGTTTGATGATACTCATATCGCGGCCCTCGCTGAAGTTGGGCACGCACTCTATAATTGCATTTTTGAAGTCTTTCATTATTGGTAGTTGAGAGCGCAAAAATAGCTAAATGAACCAAGTAAAGAAGAAAGAAATCTCGTATGCCTTTCTTCGTGATTATTCAAAAACTGCCCTTTCTTTAACCACCGAATAACAAATGATATAGAAGTATTATAATACTTTTACAGTCCTCTATATGTATACATTGAAGCGCATATTATCGGTAATAGCCATTGGCTTGTGTGCCACACATGCCGATGCTCAATACACACCAGCCATACGTTCTGTAAGGCCGGGTGTTACCATAGGCCCCAACACGGTGGGCAAGGGTGTGTTGCAGTTTCATCTGGCAGGCTACAAAGCTTGGGATGGCCGCAGAGATGATACTTCTGTTTATTATAACAATGCTACCTATGCCAATGCGCTGATATGCTATGGCATTACCAACAAGCTGGAACTGAACCTGCTTGCCGAAACACGCAACGATAAAATAGATATCAATAACATAAAAATGCCTGCATCAGGCGTTAGCCTTACTGCAATAGGGGTGAGGTATACGATTAATGAAGGTGATGCACGCACACCGTCAGTAGGTTTGCAAGGGTTGTTGAAGCTGAAAGGACAGGCTGCTGATTATCAGCCACGTAATATGGCTACGCGTGCTTTGCTGTTGCTGGGCTACGAACCTACATATATTGTATCGATGTCTGCCAATCTGGGTGTAGACTATAGTGGTAATAATACAGGCGCTACAGGTTTATACTCGTTCAAAACCAATGTGAGGCTTTCTCCGCAACTGGGCAGCTATATAGAAACATACGGCAACTACCGCAACAGGTATTTGTATAATAATATAGGTGTTGGCTTATATTACTTCATTACCAACGATTGGCAGGTAGACCTTAGCACAGGCTTCGGCATCCGCAAAGACCAGTACAATGGTTTTGTAAGTTTAGGGCTTGCTTTCCGTATACCTACATTAGGTATACCACAGCAAATGCAGAATGCAGACTATTACGAATAGTGTTTACAGTTCTGCTGCATTAAAAGTATCTCCCTGCTCTACATCGCCGGTTTCATATCCTTTTTTGAACCAATGCATACGCTGCGCAGATGTACCATGCGTAAATGCATCGGGCACCACACGGCCGGTAGCTTGTTTTTGCAGTCGGTCATCGCCAATGGCATTGGCGGCATTAAGTGCTTCTTCAATATCACCCGGTTCAATGATGCCTTTTGTTTGTGTATAGTGCGCCCAAACACCCGCCAGAAAATCAGCTTGCAGTTCCAGCTTTACAGATAACTTATTAAACTCAGCTTCGCTAAGCCTGCTGCGCATTGCATGTACTTTATCGCTGATACCCAATAGATGTTGTATATGATGGCCGACCTCGTGTGCTACTACATATGCCATCGTAAAATCGCCGGGGGCGTGAAGTTTATTCTGCAAATCGTCATAGAAGGAAAGATCTATGTAAACCATATTGTCTCCGGGACAATAAAAAGGCCCCATACTACTGCTTGCACCACCGCAGCCTGATTGTGTTTCTCCTGAAAATATCCGCAGCTTAGGTTCTTCGTAGTTTTTACCAAATTGTTGCGGGAACTGTTTATTCCATACATCCTCGGTTTCGGCAAGTATAGTAGCAACAAACTCCCGCTGCTCTTTTTCCTGTGCAGATTCCTGATATGGTTCATTAGATGTTTGCTCTTGAGGCACATTACCTGCCTGTTGCAATACCTGCGATGGGTCTCCGCCCATAAAGTAGATGATAGCAGCAATAACCAGTGTACCTATACCACCACCTATTACCTTGCCGCCCATACCACCGCCACCACGTACATCTTCAACATTATCGCTTTGTCTGCGTCCTTTCCAGAGCATAGTATATATAGTTTGGGTTAAAAATACCCGTTTATTACGGAATGTAAAAACCTGATATTCTGCAGCCTATTTTCTTCTACAATAGTGTAGCTGCACCAGTCCGCTAGGGTAAGATGTGCTTTTCAGCAGTTCCAGGTCTGTCTGTTGTTTACCCCCTGCAACAAACAATGGTATACCATCGCCCAGCAGCGTAGGGATAATGGAAATGATATATTCATCTATCAGATTTTCCTTCATAAAGGAATGGATAACCTGCCCGCCACCATCCAGATGAATGTCCTTACCTTCTTTACTGCGCAAATCTTTCAGTAAATCGGCAACATTACCATTATAGAAATGCAGGTTATTTTCGGATGCTTTTGGTGTACTTGTTATCACATAGGTCTGCCTGTCATCGTGCGGAAAGGGCATACCGAAGGTGAGTACTTTTTCGTACGTCTTACGTCCCAGAATGAAAGTATCTGTTTGTTTTACGATATCACTATATCCGTAGTCCTGTCCTTCGGCAGCTACCATATCCAGCCAGCCGAGGCCGCCATCTTTATCGGCAATAAAACCATCCAGGCTACAGGCAATGAAAAGAATCAATTTTCTATGGTGCATAAAAAAGCTCCCCTTATTTTTAGAGGGGAGCAAATATATTGAGATATACCTTACGCAACAGACGGAGTTTGTTTCTTTCTTGTAAAAAGTATCAATGATGCGATGATACTGATGATTACGCCAACAAATAATGGTTCCATAAACGTCATCCCGAAACGATAGAATGCATTGTTTTTGTACAAAGTCATATTAGAAGTAATCTCTTCTACTTGTTTTGCTTTTTCAGCATCAGATAGTTTTGTTGATGCATTAATACTTTTCACCATAACATCTGCATACTTATCTCCAAAGTCGGGGGCAAAGTTGCTGTATATAACCATCCATGCACATGCGTACATAAAACAACCAATTAATGTAATAAGCGAACCTATTATAAGCCCTTGCTTGATGCTAACTGTTCCGTTGTTTTTCTTAAAACTGGCTATGGCAAAATATATCATACTGAAGCCTAATATCATGGATGAGAATCCATATACCATGCCTTTTTCCATATAATCATTACCATCTTTCAATAACGGGATGAACATGGCCAACACGCCACCCAGAATAACACCCGAAATGATACCGTAGGTAAGAACAACTTTTTTCATAATACTTGTTTTTAGATTTTGATGCGAATTAAGGCCTGTAGCCTCATTTCATCGTCATACTTTAGGGTGATTTTGGTATTTACAGCCCGTTTTCATGCTTTTGCAGGGTAGTATCATGGTATCAGGTTCAGCTCTCTTGCTTTCTGGATAGCCTGTGCTCTTCGTTTGGCATCCAGCTTCAATAACAAATTAGACACATGTGTTTTTACAGTATTAATAGACACAAATGTCTTATCGGCAATTTCCTGATTACTGAGCCCCTGTGCTATTAATAATAATATCTCATGCTCGCGTTTACTGATATTCAATTTTTCCAGCACTTGTTCGTTTACAGCAAATGGGGCTGATTGATTAACGGCAACCGGTACCAGTTTTTCTACAACTACTTCTTTGGGGGTGGTTAGCTTCCTGCCCATCACTATACCCAATACCACAAATACCACAGCCACAATTCCAGCATACAATTCTGCAGAGTGTTCTAATATAATGAAGCGATACTGGGCCAACTGCAACACCAACATCAGTACTGCAAGCATTACCCCGAACAATATCAGCCGCTTATTAATCATACCGCCAAAATACTACTTTTCTCATTTAGCTAATTGTTAATGACATTGCTATATTCTTTAATATTCGATACTATTGTACTACACAACTTTACAATATGAAGCAAGCTTACTTATCTATACTATCAATCCTATTAGCATCTGCTGCCAGTGCACAGATACAAATCACAGCAACAGATATGCCTGTTGTAGGCGATACACTGCGAAGTAGTGCTACAACTGCTGCCTCTTCGGGTATTACACTCAGTAATACAGGCACCAACTATGCATGGGACTATAGCAGCCTTGTACCTGTATCACAAACAGTAGCTAATTATCAGTTGGCAGCTACCGTCAATATCGCTTTTGCGGTTGTGATATCGCCAACAGCCTATGGCTATAAAGTTGCAGACAGCTTTCCTACACCTGCGGGGTTGCCAATCAGCCTGCCGGTGTCTATCAAAAACATGTACACATTCTACAACAAGAAAACATCTCCATCCCGTTTCGTAGCAGAAGGCTTTGGTGCTACCATCAGTGGCATTCCAACTCCTGCCGCTTATCAGGACGAAGATGAGATTTATAAATTCCCGTTAGACTATGGTGTAACGAACGACAGCACTACGTTCGATTTGAAATTCAGCCTGGCATCATTGGGTAGTGTAAGACAAAAAGGTTATCGTAAAACTACGGTAGATGGTTGGGGTACCATTAAAACTCCGTTCTTTACCACTGCGGTAAACTGTATTCGCGTACGTTCAGAAATCCGTGAAATTGACAGCTTCACCATCAGCCCGCTACCTGCTATGGGAATACCAAGGAACACTGTAGAGTATAAATGGCTGGCAGCAGGCGAACATTATCCTGTATTATGGGTAACGGCAAACATCACTGGCACTACTGAAACTATTACAAGTGTACGCTACCGCGACCAGTATCGTCCGGGTTTGCTGAATGTAGAGCAAGCACCTGCATTGCAAGTACTGAAAGCATATCCAAATCCTGCTAACGGTACTGTTAATATAGATGTACCTGCTAGCTGGCAAAACTACACTGTTGCGATTTGCGACATGCAGGGCAGGATTGTTGCCAATTACAACAATACATCAAAACTTGATGTTTCGAACCTTGCAAAAGGGAACTATATGGCAGTATTGCAACACGACAATGAACGTGCAGCTGCTGCCATCATGAAAGATTAAAGCTTGCGGATAAAGCCATTGGCTTCTATCAATATTATCTTCTCATCAGCCATACTTCGTATGGCTGATATTATTTTATCCCTGCTGTAGTCGGGTAGGGAAGTGATGATTGCAGTGCTGTGTTTAGGTTCACTTAACAAACCCAATACACTATCTGCTATCGACTGATTATCAATTACTTTTGATTGATTATTTAAACACACGTCACAATGCCCGCAAGCATGTTGCAGCTCTTCATCAAAATATGCCAACATGATTTTTGAGCGGCAGATTGTATCATTTTCCAGATAGTTTATCATAGCAAGCGTACGTTCCTCGTGCCGTTTCTTGAGCTTGTTAATTCTGTTTGTATCTATGATAAGTTGCTTACTATCTACCCTGTAATGATGGAAGAACATCTGCGGGCCGTCTTTCTGTTTGGCATATTCTATAATGCCCATTGCATCCAGACGATTAAGTAGTTTTTCTGCGTCATCCATCTTGCATTTCATTTGCCTTGCTATGGCAAACAACCTGATTGCAGTCGGGTACTGAAACAAACTACCATACAACCGCAGCAGTGTAGTAATGGTATAACCGAGTTCTGGATATGCATTTATTACCTCATCCAATTCAGCCCTGTTTACATTTATAAATATAGTCGGCGGGCTGAATACAGCATCTGTCAATGTCCACAAGCCTTCCTGTTCCAGCAACTTCAAAGCACTGGAAGCAACAGACGCATCCAGCTTAAACTTTTCGCAGAAGTCTTTCAGTTCAAAATCATAATACCTGTATGGCTCTGTACCTATCGCAATGTGCAGGTACTCTGCTACACATTGATATACATGCCGCAGGTATTCTGCAGGGGGAAACAATATATCCGTACTGCGCTGCAGCCTGTTGATGTCTGTATTATTATACAGGATAACAGATTTTGACGCTTGCCCGTTTCTGCCTGCACGTCCAGCCTCCTGATAGTAAGCCTCCAGATGTTCGGGAGCGTCATAATTCACTACCAGCTCCACATCAGGTTTATCTATCCCCATACCGAATGCAGTAGTAGCCACAATGATCGGCACAGCATTTCGCATCCAAGCCTCCTGTGCGGCATTGCGTTTATCTTTTGCCATACCTGCATGATAGGCTACTGCAGGCAACTGTTCCTGTGCCAGATACTTTACCAACACTTCAGTCTGCCTACGACTGCGACAGTATATTATATTCGACGACCTGCTGTTTTGCAACAAGTGTAGTAATGCAGGATTCTTATTTTCACTATAGCTGACTACGTATTCTATATTCTTCCGTTCAAAGCTTTGGGTATAGAGTAGTGGTTGCTTTAGTTGCAACTGTATTGCAATATCATTTTGTACAGACGTAGTGGCTGTTGCCGTCAACGCCAATATGGGCACATCTCTAAATACTTGTCTTAAAGACGCTATTTTCAGATAATCGGGACGGAAGTCGTGCCCCCATTGCGATACACAGTGCGCTTCATCAACCGCGATAAAGCTGATATCGAGCTCGGGTAGGAACTCATTAAACTGGTCAGACTGTAATCTTTCAGGAGAAACATACAAGAGTTTATATGCACCATGCATGGCATTCTGCAGCAAATGCTTCACCGCATTGTAAGACATGCCCGCGTGTATACATGCAGCCCCAATACCAATTCCTTTCAGCCTTGCTACCTGGTCTTGCATTAGTGCTACAAGCGGAGAAACCACCAGACACATACCATCCATCGCAATAGCAGGTACCTGATAGCAGATAGACTTGCCACCACCTGTGGGCATCAGTGCAAGGATATCCTTTCCGTCCAGTACATCATTAATTATAGATTCCTGATTTCCCCGAAAAGCATCGTACCCCCAATACTGCTTTAATATGTCTTTTGTAGTTGCCAAACTTATATATCACCGTAGGTTTTATCTACAAACACAGGTTTCAGGCCATCTACCCACAGTTGCTTTTTGGTATCAGGGTGTTTTTCCATTTCTGCAATAGAGATGGATGGCACCCAGATAGCCCCGTCAAACTTGTTAGGGTAGTATAGGCTGAACATAGCCGATACACCCAATTGCTGCGGAAACACACCAAAAAGCAATACAGCCTTAGGGTTCAATTTATCCCTGAATTGGTGCCACGCTATCGGTTGCTGCAGCTGATGTATATAATGGTCTGCCTGATCAAGCTTACATGCCTGCAGTATCTTTTGCAATTGTGTTTCTTCGGCACTGCCTGCTGCATAGGGTTGTGTTACCACCAATACCCTCACAGCAGATGCAGGAAGCCCGTCGGGCAGGGTAGCCCAATACGCATCTATATTTGTGTTAACTATATCAGACTGAATTATATCGGGTATCGCTGGCATAACAAGTGATTAACAGGCCTCAGGCTTCTATGCGCTTCGGCTTTACAGTTATTTTTCGTTTCTTTGCACGAAATTAAACGTTTATATGGTTTCCGCTATGGATATAAAGGTGAGAAAAGTAGAAAAAAGCCGGATTCAGGAGTTGGATTTAAATAACATCCAGTTTGGTAAGCTTTACGCAGACCACATGCTGGTTGCCCACTATGAAAACGGCGAGTGGAAACAACCGGAAATCGTTCCTTTCGATAGTCTTCAATTGAGCCCTGCGACTACATTTATGCACTACGGCCAGGCTATCTTTGAAGGTGTAAAAGCTTACAAAAATCAAGAGGGCGAACCTGTAATCTTCCGTCCGTACGACAACTGGAAACGTATGAACCGCTCTGCGGAACGTATGGGCATGCCTGCTGTACCGGAAGAAATCTTCGTAGATGGTATGCGCTCACTGGTAAGCCTCGATAAAGATTGGATACCAACTGAAGAAGGTACTTCGCTGTACCTGCGTCCGTTCATGATAGCTACAGACGAGTTCATTGGTGTAAAACCTGCTGAGAAATTCACTTTCCTTATAATAACAAGCCCTGCGGGTCCTTACTACGCAAAGCCTGTATCTATATATGTACAGGATGAGTATGTACGTGCGTTCCCGGGTGGTATCGGCTTCACAAAAGCGGCGGGCAACTACGGTGCAAGTATGTACCCAACAGCACAAATCCGCAAAATGGGCTACGACCAGATACTGTGGACAGATGGTTTTGAACATAAATATGTACAGGAAATCGGTACAATGAATGTGTTCTTCGTTATCGGCGATAAGGTTATCACCCCAGAACTGAGCGAAACTATTCTGGCAGGTGTTACCCGCGACAGCGTTATCACACTGCTGCGTGAAAAAGGCGTAACAGTAGAGGAGCGCCCGCTGAGCATTGACGAAATAGCTGAAGCATACAAAAACCACCAGCTGAAAGAAGCTTTCGGTACAGGTACTGCCGCATCTATTTCTCACATTGCAGAGCTTACTTATCATGATATGCACATGGTGCTGCCACAGGAAGACTGGGGTATATCTGAATGGGTAAAACAGGAAATGAACAACATCCGCTATGGCAAAATAGCAGATACACACGAATGGATTGTGAAGGCATAATCTCCCTCACTCACAAATATTCAAAAAAGCCTTGTACACTACGTATAAGGCTTTTTTAGTCTTCATTTCGTCCGCATAATTTGTTAATATTACGTTTCAAATTTTCAATATGAAATTATTGACGAGAGGTCTTCCCGTGCTTCTCTTATCTTGTATGGCAGTTAGCGCAAATGCGCAAAACATATCTGAAGACGAGGGGATACTTTCCAAGAAAGAATATGCGCGTTACCTGGGGTTTGGTGTAGGTACTACTTATCAGAGTTTTTATGATGAAGTATTGTCTTCAAAACGCTACGATAAAATAGGGGTAGCTGCCTGTATATCAAATACAAAAATCAATGATGTAAAATATACAGAACTTATGTTTCAGGGCTCAATGCTCAATATGGAACGTAAGAGCGATGAACTGGTAAACCAGAAGATAAAATACTACAAGGCCTTTATGGACTATAGGCATATGTACAAACTCGCCGTGCTGGATGAGAATATATATGATGTAAGGGCAGGGGCTTTGTTCTCTACATTGTTCGGGCATCGTTATGCACCTGCATTGGCTAATACCGGTAATGTATATGAATATGCTATAAGTGTGGGGCTTACAGGAAAGGTAGCACGTGAACAGACATTCTCGGGCAGGCGAGGGCACATCATCTGGGATCTGAGCATTCCGTTTTTTACCAATACATCCCGCCCATCTTATATGAATGTAAGTGAAGGTGTGGGACCGACAAACAAGGCGCTGACACAGATGTTTGCCAACAACGGTATCACGGCTTTTGGCAAATACATGCGTATCAACAGCAGGTTGCACATCCTGTACCCGCTGAAAAATGGTAATAAGCTGAAGTTTACCTACCAATGGGATTACTACACCATGAAAGGTGGTAGCGGCGAAAAAGTTTATACTGCCGAACATACGTTCATGCTTAATTACCAGTTCAACTACTAGCGAATCGTTTTATGAAAAAATACATATATCTATTCCTTTTTATGGCATTAGCTTTTGCGTCTTGCGAAAGGCTGATGATGCCGAAGCCTAAAAAGTATAGCCCCACACAATTGTTTGAAGAAGTGTGGTCTAAAATGAATACCGGCTATGCCTACTTTGAAAGTAAAGGTATTGACTGGGATTCTATACATAATGAATACATGTTCAAAATTGCAGATACGTTCAATACCCAACAGGTATACGATACGCTTTCGCAAATGCTGAACATTTTGCAGGACGATGGTATTTCATTGAATGCAGGATTTGCACAGTCTTATTACAAAAAGCAAACATTCTACAAAGAGAACTTCAACAAACAGCTTTTGGAGAAAACATATTGGCTTGGAGCTGAAAAAACAGGTCCGCTGTTGTACAAAGTGATAGACTCTTGTGGGTATATATATTATGGAGATTTCAATCAGGATGTAACTGATGCTCAAATAAATGTAGTGATTGACAGACTTAAAGGTTTAGGTGGAAAGAAAGGTTTGATATTGGATGTAAGGAACAATCCCGGGGGTAAATACGATAACATGTTTACACTCTTCAAGCACATGGGCTACGATACTGCAGGGTATGATTACAGTGTTTACCTCTACCAATCGGCCTACAAAAAAGGGCCTGCAAGAGATGATTTTACTGACTACGTAGGCACATTTATGGATAAGAACAATGAGAAGAAGTTTGCCAAAAAGATAAGGGTACTTACTAACAGAGGCATGCTAGGTGTGGGCAATCTGTTTGCTACAGGTAGCCAGGGCTTCTTCAATGTTCGTACAATGGGCGATACTACTGGAGGTGGTAATTGCGGATTGACTACATCTTACGAACTATCAAACAGTTGGATTCTTACCTTCCCGTCTACTAAGGTACGCACCGCAGGTGGGTTCTTTATGAATGATGGCGTGGCACCCGATAGTACAATACACACAACCGCTACAGACGAGGCTGCCGGTAAAGACACCATTATAGAAGCTGCTATCGACAATATCTGGGGCAGATAGCATTGCCTTGACCGACAAATAGACTTCGTTTACCGATATCTTATAAGCAGGCTGAAAAGGCCTGCTTATTTTTGTACATATATAATAAGGAAGCGTTTTATGGCGAGACACGACAGAAACATGGCAGATGTTCCTAAAGCAAAGCTGAATAAAGAATCACTTAAAGAGGGATTATTAATATTTTCATATATAAAGCCCTATATGGGCAAGTTTATTGGCGGGCTGATAGTAATAGCACTATCCAGTGTTACCACAATGGCTTTCCCATACTTTCTGAAAAAACTCATTGATAGTGCCAATACCAAAAGGCCGGTTGAGTTTCTGGCTTCGCCCACAGGTATAGCCATTAGTATGATAGGCCTACTGACAGTACAAATGGTTATCTCATTCCTCAGAGTATACTTTTTTACATCTGTTGGTGAAAACGCCCTGGCAGATCTCCGCAAGGATATTTACAAGCGCCTCATTACCATGCCTATGAACTTCTTTGCACAACGCCGGGTGGGCGAACTATCCAGCCGTATCAGTGCCGATGTATCGCAAATACAGGAAGCAGTAACCATGATGCTAGCCGAATTACTAAGGGGAATATTGACACTTTTAGTAGGTCTTGGGTTGATATTTTACATATCTACTAAACTGGCTTTCATTATGTTATCAGTGATACCTGTAATAATAGTTATAGCTCTGGTATTCAGCAAGCGCATCCGCAAGATGGCACGTACCACACAAGACCAGCTGGCAGATTCGGGCACCATCGTACAGGAAACGCTACAGGGTATCAGCAACGTAAAGGCATTTGCCAACGAGGAATATGAGATAAACCGCTATACAGGCAGTATCAATAATGTGGTAAAATCGGCCATTAAAAACGGGCAGTTCAGAGGATATTTCATCTCATTTATGCTGTTCAGTGTATTTGGTGCTATTGTATTGGTGGTTTGGTTTGGTGCCAACATGATGCAGGCAGGTACTTTATCCTTTGGTGACCTGACGGCTTTTGTAGTATATACAGCTTTTGTGGGTGGTACAATGGCAGGCTTTGCCGATCTGTACAGCCAACTACAGAAAACTTTGGGTGCCACACAACGCGTAAGAGAAATACTGAAAGAAGTACCGGAAGACGTAGCTACTGAAAACGAGCCAATTAATGAAAAATACAGGCTTTCGGGCAAGGTTTCTTTGCAAAATGTGGCATTTACCTACCCAAGTCGCCCCGAAATACAGGTTTTGAAGGGTGTAACAATAGATGCGCAGACAGGTGAGCAGATAGCTATTGTAGGTCCAAGTGGTGCAGGTAAGAGTACCTTATCGGCACTATTGCTTCGTTTCTACGAACCAGAATCCGGCCAACTACTGTTTGATGGTATTGATGCAACCAGCATCCCAATAACTCAACTGCGCAAACAAATGGCTCTGGTACCACAGGATGTATTGCTTTTCGGGGGTACAATATTTGAGAACATAGCTTATGGTAAACCTGGTGCAACACTTGACGAAGTAAAAGAAGCCGCAAGAAAAGCCAATGCGCATGATTTCATCAGTAGCTTCCCTGAGCAATATGAAACCGTTGTAGGCGAGCGCGGCATCAAACTATCTGGTGGACAAAGGCAACGTATTGCCATAGCAAGGGCTATTTTGAAAGACCCGGCAATTCTGATACTGGACGAGGCTACCAGCTCATTGGATTCAGAATCTGAAGCTTGGGTACAGGATGCTTTGAATAACCTGATGAAAGGAAGGACATCGTTTGTGATTGCTCACAGGCTCAGTACCATCCGCAATGCAGATAAGATTATCGTCTTGGAAAATGGCAAGGTTAAAGAATCGGGGACTCATCGTGAACTATTGACTTTACCTGACGGTCTGTATAAGAGCCTTAGCCTCTTACAATATGACAGTGCTCCTGTACGGTCGTAACTTCATACACTAAGGGGATAGCAATATCCCTTTTCTCGCGATTCATTTACTTAACATAATATAAATTATGGAACAAATTAGTAGATTAGGTATATACATATTACTTGGGGCTGCATGTACATGTTTGCATCTCCTTATCGCCACGTTTTGAGGTTTGACGCCAACCATAGGAAAATGAAGCTGCTACTTCTTTAGCTTGAACCTCTTGGATATCGCAGGTATCAAACTTTCCATAATAGTAGTGCGGAGTTGTGTCGGTACCGTAAGTAATAGCTTTAGTAGTATTACATGTCCAACAAATAGATTTCGTGGATTCTTTAGAGCAAGCTATTAAGCTGAAAAGGGCTAGGATGGTTATAAGTTTTCTCATGGATAGTAAAATAGCAATTAAGAAGCAAATTACTCCTTAAACTTGCTTTAGCATACAAATGTTATATACTTCTATTAAAACGCTGCCTGGTCGTTTCGTCTGATAAATAGCTCTGTGTATTTACTGCACAGGTTTCGGATATCGGTCTTCATATTATCAGCATTCGTTCGGGCACCGGACACGAACTGCTGTGCATGTTCTTCAAGCTGATTCATTAAAGCATCTAAATGTGCTTTGTAGGCCTCATCATTATGCAAGGCTGCACAATGGTCGTCTACCAATCTTTTGGCAATGTTGCGGAAACGCTCCAACTGATTTTGATAGTTTTTCATAATGGATAAACTTGACAGTTAACCTATAGCATAACATGTTAATGTAATACTTCACAAACACTTAGTACACCAATCTGTCTTTTAGAATCTGAATTTCCGGAGTCCTCTTTATAGTGCAATTACAGCTATACCAATCGCCTACATTGTGATGTATGTAAATATAGTATATTCTTTAAAATAAAACAATATTTTGACAATATTATTTATAAAATCGTTTATATTATTTCATAATTAATTGATTTTTAGAACTATAACAATAAACAACTAAACAAAAATAACATACACTGCCACCCTGTCAGACGATATGTTTAAAACAGTGGCAACTGGCCGTTCTTAATCCTTCTGAAATCATTAATATTCAATTGATTAGGCGTTTCATTTAAACCGTATTTCCTGCAATATAGCTTGAATTGGTCGCTAACCAGCTCTGCAATACGTCCATCACCCGTCATACGGTTGCCAAAGCGGCTATCGTTTACCTGCCCTTCATGGCAATCGCTTATCAGGTTCCATACTTTTTCGGCCCTGTCAGGGAAAGACTTATATAACCAATCTTTGAATATAGGCCCGATAGCTCCGTTCAATCTCACCATGGTATACCCTGCCCATTTTGCCCCCGCCTCGGCTGCAGCCTTTAATACTGCAGGCATATGGGTATCATTCAGCCCGGGTATAATGGGTGCATTCATGATACCAACCGGTATTTTAGCAGCTGCCAGTGTTTCTACAATCTTCAGCCTGCTGCGGTAAGATGCGGTTCTTGGTTCCAAAACACGGCGCAGGTCTTCATCCAGCGATGTGATGGACGTGTACACTTTAACCAGATTGTGTTTGTGCAATTCCTCTAAAAGGTCCAAATCTCTCAAAACAAGGGCATTTTTGGTGATAATACCCACCGGATTGCGATATTCAAGGCATATTTCCAGCAATTTGCGGGTAATTCGCATTTTCCTTTCTATGGGCTGGTAGCAGTCTGTATTGCCCGAAAGGGATATAACCGCAGGCTCCCAGTTCTTGTTATCAAACAGCTTTTTGAGCAATGCCGGTGCATTTCTCTTTACCACAATACGGCTTTCAAAATCTACCCCAGCACTATAGCCCCAGTACTCGTGGCTGTTGCGGGCATAGCAATAGATACACCCTTGCTCGCACCCCTGGTAAGGATTGGCACTGAACAGCATACCCACATCCGGACTGGTTACTTTATTTACCAGCGTCTTGCTGTCGTCATATATATATTCAGTTTTTCGTTCTTCGTGCTCCCATTCGTCTATAGCCTCCGGATGTTCCAACACATATTCCCCTTTCAGAAATTTGTTTTTGGGGTTGTACTGTGCACCCCTGCCTTTGGTAAACTGATCTGTTGCATGTTGTGTTATCATAACCTATCCCCTGTTTTATATATACGTTTTTGTGTTTTGTTGCAGTTTGTTGCCGAATTCAGGATGTTTTTTCATTTGTTTCGGCGCTTTCGCTACGCTCAGGTGCCATTTTTCTCACCTGCTTATTTTGTTGCAGCCACGTAAGTAAATGCATCGTCATTTACCATATCTATACCCTCCCATTCGTTGCCGCTCATCTCGTAGTAGTTGACATCTTCTTTAACCTCCGGTATATTTTGTTTCGTTTTGTTTCCGTTTTCACTCCCCGCTTCCATTTGTTCCGGCATTTTTGCTGCCATCACTTGTTCTTTTTTCTTTACCAGTTCTTTGGCCTCTTTGGGGGTTAGTTTATTTTTTGCAGCTTCCGGGCTGTCGTCTTCCAGCAGGTATTGGTTGGTACTGCGGTCTGTTACCCCATCTGCTATGTACAGATCCTTTACCGAACCGAAACCTATGGCGTCCCTCATTTCGTGTGGCTGCACAGTTTCCGATGCTTTACGAACTATATTTTTATTGTATTTATCTTTTATATCATACAGAACAGCACGCGCTTTATCCTGATTTATCTTATTATCAAAAAGACCGTACTGTATGCGCTCCCCTTTTACAAAATTGGATATAGAAATACCCATACCTTGTACACTGGTATTGAATAGTTTATATTTTCTTTCTTCTTCAAATGCTTCAATTCTTTGCCTGATGTATTGACGCATTTCCAATGCATCTTGTGTGGGCTGATTCAGGTGGATTTTGGTGTCCCAACCAGGCATGCCGTGGTAGCGTATGTAGAAGTAGATATCCTTACAAAAGGCTTTTTGCTTTACCATGCGCTGCTCCAGACGAGTGCACAGGGAGATAAAAAGCGACTCCAGTGCCTGCGGGTTTTCGCGTTGCTGACGGGAAACGGTACGGGTGGCACTCATCCCCTTGTAGTCGTTCTGGTAGATATCGGTTTCCATAAAGTTGAGCCTGCGATGCCAGTAATTGCCCACGATGCCGCCAAATGCTTTGCGAAGTAGTGCATCAGAACTGTGGCGCATTTGCAACGGGTTCTTAATACCAATCATCTGCAGGCGCTTTTCGTTGGCTTTGGCAATACCCGGCAGGTCGGTCAGTTGCATCTTGGCCAGGTAGCCATCTATGTTTTCGGGGGTGATGCGGACAAGACCATCGGGCTTTTCTATCTCTGTGGCCAGCTTGGCAAGGAAGGCATTGGGAGCTATGCCGATGCTGCATTTTACAAAATGCCCGCAGGACTTGGCAAGGTCTGCTTTTATCCTGCGGGCCAGCTCCATGGGGTCAGGGTATATATAATGATAGCTGGTAAGGTTCATTACCGCCTCGTCTATACTACGTGCTATGACATCGCTGCAATAACTATTGAGCACTGCCATAATCTTCATATGATACTGTCTATATATATAAGGGCGTGCCAGTACGGGTGTCATTTCGGGGCACAGGGCGCGGCAGTCTGGCAGTCGCATACCTGTCTTAACCCCCGAACGCTTGGCCTCTACGGACGGGGCTATGACACAGGCATACTCGCTGGGGTGCGTGATAACGCCAATGGGCTTGCCCCTGAGTGATTCGTTTTCCTGCTGCTCGCAACTGGCAAAAAAGCTGTTCATATCCACATACATAGCCAATGAATGCGGGTTGTAAGCCATCGAATTCTGTGAAATACGCATTGTGTACAGTATTGCTTGTTTGTACAGGCAATTTATACACTTTTATACAATTGTACAAATTAAAATATTCAAATGTGCATAAAATAAAACGAGGCTGCTTTGTGTTGTTGGTGAGGAACACCAACAACGGTGGAAATACCCATGCTACTCCAGTATACTTTATGAGATGCAACTATTTGTAGGAAAACCTGAAACCAGTAAATTTATATCTTACTTGTAATTTTAATTATCCCACCTAACAACTACATGAAACGACCATGGAAAATATAAACGAGGTAGAACCAAGGCCAAATGTAAAAATAGAGAAAAACAGTATTCTATTCTTTGACATGGACGGCACATTGGTAGATACTGATTTCGCAAACTTTCTGTCGTATAAAAAAGCGATACAAACTGTAATTCAACTTGATTTAGGTACACTATTTAATCCAAAAGAAAGATTTAACCGTACCTCCATAAAAAAAGTCATCCCAAATTTGACAGATGTTGAATATGATAATATTATCCAGCAAAAGGAAAAAAACTATAAAGACTACTTACCTCAAACAAAAATAAATAAATTAATAGCTGACATTTTAATACAATATTCCAAAACAAATAAGACTGTTTTAGTTACAAACTGTAGAAAAGATAGAGCGTTAATGACTTTAAACTATCACAACCTTACAGACAAGTTTAGCACATTATTTTTCCGACAATCTTCAGCCAATGAAAATCGCATAAACAAATTTACAAATGCAATATCAGTTATGAACTTGTCGGCAAAAGAAGTCCTAGTTTTTGAAAATGAGAAACAAGAAATTGAAGATGCATTAGCAGCTGGAATTTTGATTAATAACATTTTAAGCGTTTAGTTATGACCGCATTTATAATAGAACGAAATCGTTACTTAACACAAAACATTCAAGGCTTTTATCATACGGATTTCGGGGGAGTAGATTTGCCTAATAATCCAAATTATCTATACAAACTGAAAAATGATCCACACCATACTTGGTCGGACTATAGAATCCAAGAAGCTCAGCAACAATTACTGGAAGCATTACTTATTGATCTACCAGAAATATTAATTCAAAGTAATAGAAACACATTGACAGTATGCGTTGTCCCAAGAGCCAAAGCTGACAATACTTACCGTGCAAATCAATTACTTTTTAAGACTACTGTACGAAATGCAGTACATCAATTGGGCAATAATTTCATAGACGGAACCAATTTCATCCAGCGACATACAAACACAAAAACTACCCATCTTAGAAGACCTATGGAAGGTTTTGTTAATGATGGTTCAGAACCTTATCCAGGTATCAGTACAGATACATGTAATTTTTCAAATCGCATCAATAGTAGTAATATTTTATTGATTGATGATATTTATACAAGAACTGTAAATATTGACGAAGATATGATACAAGCATTATTAAATTGCGGAGCAAATTCAGTTACATTCTATGCGATAGGAAATACTCGTCATAATCACTAAACGATATTATAATGAAGTATACTGACAATGCGCTAAATATAATTACAGCAAAGTCCTACAAAGGTATTGGTAGAGGCTGGATAATAAAAAATTTAAAAGGTAATGAAAGTATTGAGAAAATTGTTTCATTATTAAATAGTAACTCAAAACAAGACACTTTAATCACAATTGACGATTTCGAGGTTACTAAAAGTAATATAATAAATCAAATAGAACAGCTTGAAGGTAGTTGTGACGGCATTGTCGCAATTGGGGACAAGGACTTTCCAAAATACAGAGGAAATGTTAAGGAGAGTGAACAACCAATATTCCTTTTTTACAAAGGAGACTTACGCCTCTTAAATATTGAAAATAGTAACATTACTGTTATTGGGCTTCTTAATCCAGATAATACAATTGAAATTAGAGAACAAAAAATAGTTTCGGAAATTGTTAAAAGGGGCATAACGATTATTAGCGGTTTAGCTTTAGGATGTGATAGTATTGCACATAGACAAGCATTAATTGGAGGGAAAACTATTGCAATTTTGCCTAGCTCGTTAAATAATATAATGCCAGCAAAAAATAGAGGTTTAGCATTTGAAATAATTGAAGAAGGCGGGCTTTTAGTAACTGAATATTTTAATGATCATAAATCTGCAATGGATTTAAACAGTCGCTATAAAGACCGCGATAGATTACAAGCATTATTTTGTGATACTATAATTTTAGCAGCTAGCTATGCTCAAGATTCATCCGAAAGATGGAAAATATTCGACCAAAAGTTGGATAGTGGTGCAAGATTAGCAATGGAATATGCAAGAGTCTACAATATCCCTAGAGCTATAATGTATGACCAAAACACAGACACAAAAAACCCAATGTTTGACTTAAACAGACAATTGATTGCTGAGCAAAAAGACATTACTATATTAACTCTAAAAAATTTAGAGGTTATTATTAATAAGATAAAATCCAATAAATCAAATGGTAATAACTACAATACTTATCAGGCAGATTTATTTAATTAATACAAAAAGCCCCGCAAAATGCGGGGCTTAATAAATATTAAAACATAGACTATGCCATTTGCATACCGTACATTTCTGCACGCAGTGTTTTTACACGGTCGTCGTTGCGGTATTCGTCAAATGTCATTTCACGGTCTATAGCACCGTTTGGTGTTATTTCTATGATGCGGTCTGCCACGGTTTGTGCCAGTTCATGATCTCGTGTGGTGAACAGGATGGTACCTTTAAAGTCTTTCATACCATTGTTCAGCGCAGTGATGCTTTCCAGATCCAAGTGGTTGGTAGGTTCGTCAAACATCAGGATGTTGCCTTTCAACATCATCATGCGGCTTATCATACAACGCATTTTCTCACCACCACTCAGCACGGTACATTTCTTCAACGTTTCCTCGCCACTAAACAGCATACGGCCCAGGAAGCCACGGATGAAAGTTTCATCTTTCTCTTCGCTGAACTGGCGCAGCCAGTCTATCAGGTTCAGGTCTTTGCCTGCAAAGTATTCTGTATTATCGTTTGGCAGGTAGGTAGTAGTTGTAGTAACGCCCCACTTGAATGTACCTTGAAAATCTGTATCCTCGCCAGCCAGTATTTTGTAGAATGCAGTAGTAGCAAGGCCGTTTTCAGCAAGTATGGCTACTTTCTGTCCGCGCTTCAGGTCGAAGCTGATGTCTTTAAACATCACTTCACCATTCAGCGTTTTGCTTAGGCCTTTTACTTCCAGTATCTGGTCGCCTGCTTCGCGCACCTGATTGTTGAACAGGATAGCAGGGTATTTACGTGTAGAGGCCGTCATGTCTTCCAGCTTTATCTTATCCAAAGCTTTCTTACGGCTGGTTGCCTGTTTAGATTTTGATGCGTTGGCAGAGAAGCGCGCAATGAACTCTTTCAGTTCGGCAATCTTATCTTCTGCTTTCTTATTGGCATCGGTACGTTGTTTCAGCAACAACTGGCTCGATTCGTACCAGAAAGAGTAGTTACCTGTGAAGATGGTAATCTTACCAAAGTCGATATCAGCAACGTGCGTACACACGGTATCCAAAAAGTGACGATCGTGCGATACAACCAATACTACTTTATCATAGTCTGCCAGGAAATCTTCTAACCAAGCAATTGTTTCAAGGTCAAGGTCGTTGGTAGGTTCATCGAGCAACAGGATATCGGGGTTACCGAAGATAGCCTGTGCCAAGAGCACACGTACTTTCTGGTTACCATCCAGTTCTTTTACTTTCCTGTTGTGGAATTCTTCTTTAATACCCAGATTGCTCAGCAAAGTAGCTGCATCGCTCTCGGCATTCCAGCCATCCATTTCTGCAAAAAGGCCTTCCAGTTCACCAGCCCTGATACCATCTTCCTCGGTAAAAGGATCTTTGGCATATATCTCGTCCTTCGCCTTCATAATTTCGAACAGCTTGCCGTTGCCCAGCATTACCGTTTCCAGTACGGTGTTTTCATCGTACTCGTAGTGGTTTTGTTTCAGCACGCTCATGCGCTGGTCTTTGCCTATCTCCACCTTGCCCGTAGTCGGGTCTATCTCGCCGCTCAGTATTTTCAGGAAGGTAGACTTACCTGCACCGTTCGCACCGATGATACCATAACAGTTACCCTCGGTAAAACGGATATTCACATCTTCAAACAACACGCGCTTGCCGTAGCGAAGCGATAAATTAGAAACTGAAAGCATTTATTAAAATCGATAAATTAAAAATCAAAAAGAAAAACAGCTAATATGTTCTGTTTTGGGAGGTGCAAAGGTACATAAAACTAAGCGTATATAAATGGTACCTGCCAAAACAAAAGCTGCGGCAAAAATTGCCGCAGCCTACCCACATTTTCCCCACTTGAAATATATTTTATAATGCCTCCAGCTTGCCGTCAGGGTACTTGCTCCAGTCTATATCACGACCCAGCGTACCGCGGAAGCGCCTGAAGAATGATTCCTGTTCTGTAATAGACACAAAATTGTTCACCTTAGCTTTTCTAGGATTAATCTTAGGATTGAGGTGTGTATATGCCGCCAGTGTATCTGTAACAAACGGCAGGCGGTCTATTTTGGTTCTGAAACGTTTGTCTAAAAAGCTCTTGAGCATGAAAGACTGGAAAGGGTCTGTAGCCAATGCCAACGATTTAAAGCCTGCCTCTTTGGCTACCAAATACGAGTAATACACGTTTTCGGTACTGTGCCTTGCATTGGTATCGTAGAAGATATGCTCTTTAGGAATACCCAATTGCTCTGCATACAGCCCCATGATTACAGACTCTTTGTATGGAGAATATACGGCCGCACCGGAATAGATAACATTTTTAGCAATGCCGTTTTTGTACAATATCCATGACCACAGCACGCGGGCTTTCATCACGCTATCCCAATTGCCATTATTGAAAGGGATGCCGGGCACTATGATAGCATCATATACCTTGCCTTCCTGTACTGCTTTTGTGTACAGCTTCTGCGGACCCTTGCGTGGGGTTAAGCAACTAGCCATTTGTACTATCAGGGCAGAAGCAATCATAAATAAAAATAGTGACGAGAATCGTCTCATAAAAAAGCGTTTACCCTCTAATAACAAAGTCATAAAAACTTTGTTCATCCAATCACTATAAAATTAAGCTATATCTTAATCAGTCTTATTTGTCAATTGGCGACAAATGATGTATTAAAGAAAATTTAACAGTCTGCTATAGGGTGATGATATTCCCCTCTATGTCCTTGGCTGTAGTGGCATCGGCAGTAAAATAAGCCAACGGAATAGGTAGCTTTCCGTACCCATTGTGTATATCTATCACAAAGGCTGGGCAGGCAATGCCGCTAAGCCTGCGGTGCAATTCGGTGGCTATCTCAATTTCCGCTTCAAGAGGTACAATGAAGTTTTCAAGGCCTGCTACTTTATCGCAATGATAAAGGTAGTATGGTACTACCCCATTGTGATACAGGGTTCTGAATAGTTGAAAGAGAGTTTCGACATCATCATTTATACCCTTTAGGAAAACAGTTTGTGATAGCAACGTAACATGTTGTTGCCTGAGCGTTTTGAATAGTGAAAGTACTTCAGACGTCAGCTCGTCGGGATGCTCTATATGAATGAGAATATAAAAAGGCTTCTCCAGTGCAATTTGCTTTACAAGCTCCAGCAATCTTACAATTGGCTTTGATTCAAATGAGATTGGCGATTGTACAGGCAGCCTTGTGCCTATGCGCAATACTTTTACGCTCTCAATGTCTTTCAGTTTTGTAAGCAGTGCTTCGGTAATGTGTGGAGTATAAAACGGGTCGCCACCAGATAGAATGACATCGTCTATTTCGGGATGAGCTACCAGATATGCAATGATGTTATCAATATCAGCATCGGTAAGTGTGCCTGCATCCGTACCTATCTGCCTGATGCGCGTGCAGAAACGGCAATGCGCCGCACAGTGATAACTCACTTTTATCAGTGCCCTGTTTTTGTATTTGTGTATCAGCCCCTTTACTACTTCGTGGCTATCTTCCATCAACGGGTCTGTGTATACATGCCCATCTTGTATATCATATTCTTCAACAAGGTATTGCCTGCCTATGTTTTGATTGGCAGATAATTCTTTAAGGTATTTTGTTAGTTTTTCCCTCATTGAAGTTGCAATGTATTTGCCTCAAAAAACGGACGCAGTGAATGTTGTAATACGCCACTGCGAAAACCTGTGGGCTCTATCAGGTAGATGTCTGAATTGATATGACCGACAACAGGATATACTTCATTGATATTACCTGCTTTGATACCATAGGCCGCTGCAATAAATGGCAGCGGTGCAAGATTTAGAACAGGTGCATGTACCGTAGTAGTAAACAAAGCATCTGCACCTGCATCAAACACATGCTTTATAATATTGTATGCCAGCACAACCGCAGCTCTGCGATAGCCGGGAAGAAATGCGAACTGTTCGAAGTAGGCAAGCTGTTTTGTTTCCCAAGCTGCTATATCTATATACCAACCAGCTTCTCCCCTTCTTTCCCATACATCTGATGTGCGCACCATAGCATCGGGGAATATGATTGCAAAACCTACTACCCTGCCATCATCTTCTACAACAAAGCAGATAGCGTCTTCTATATATTGTCTGTAGGTTGCCTCATCCGTCCCCAACAGAAAACCACCACGAACCGTTTTACCATCTGCTGTTTTAAGCGGCAGTGCATTTTTGATGTGCAGCATAGCTGCTTCATCTCCTGTTATGGCTCTACGAATGGTGATGCTCATGCTCGCTGATTACATTGGGCCCTTTTAACTGTGCAAGTATAGCACGTACAAAGCTCCATGTATTCTGGTTGTAGTTGCTATACTCCTGTGGTAATGGCGTACTCTTTTCAGGCAATTCATACCACGGTATGTTAGGGTACTGATGGTGTGTAGCATGTTCGTTGAAGTTCATCAGTATCCATGAAATAACAGGTACATACTTTACAGAGCGGACATTATACCTTACCTCATTGCCTATAGTAGTATCGTAATGGAAGATGTATACCAACAAAGACAATACCCATGCAAATGACAGCATGGGATAACCAAGTGTATATAGATAAATGTCCTTACCCATTAACCAATAAACGGATAAATGAAACAATACCCCTATTGCAAATAGAAGAATTGATTGTAGTTGGTCTTTCATAGTCCAGCCTTTGAAGGCAGAAGATATTTTTACCGATATGGATGGTGGTATAAACAGGAACAGCACTACCGATATTAAGGAGTGCAGAAAGAACCCTCCGCAAAATATACTCAGGTACCAGATGATGTAATAGTATGCCTTCTTAATACCGGCGACTTTGTTATTGATTACAAAGACATCGAGCGCGGAAGTGTGATTGTCTTTGCGATTGAACCCATGATGGAACATGTGTATTTTTCTGTAGATGGTAATAGGCGTCATCAGTGGCAGCAAGATGACAGAACCCCAAAAATTGTTGAGGAATGTGTTTTTGGCAAACAGCTTTTTGTGCGAAGCCTCGTGCCCTACTATATAGAACCTGTAGAACCATAAGCCCTGAAACAATAATACCGGAGCATAGAGCAACCAGTGTACGGTTGTACTTACATCAAGGCTCCAAAGCCAAACTGCCAAGAGGCTAACTAATACAAAAACGATGATCGTCTCTGCAACGAGGTATGTATTGCGGCGTGTATTCTTGTCTTGTAACATGGTGATAATGAAAACAAAATTAATGCCATATTTATCAATACCTACTTTCCGTAGTTCTTCACTATGGTCTTTAGCTCATTTAGTTTCAGTAAAGCTTCAACCGGTGTGAGCGTATTAATATCCATCGCCTCCAGTATATCCTGTACACGGCGCAGGTCGTCTGTTACACCATCAAATATATTCAACTGGAATTTGGGTAGCGGATTAATGTTCTTCACTTTGCTGGATGTACTGCTGCTATCCGCATGTTTCTCTTCAAGCGATGCAAGTATCTCATCTGCTCTAGACAGCAATGCAGGTGGCATACCCGCCATACGTGCTACCTGTATACCAAAGCTATGTCTGCTGCCACCCTGTGCCAGCTTGCGCAGGAAGATGACTTTATTGCCGGTCTCTTTGTGGGTGATGTGATAGTTCTTTACACGCTCCAACTGGTTTTCCAGTTCATTAATTTCGTGGTAGTGTGTGGCAAAGAGTGTCTTTGGCCTGTTGGTACTGTTATGCAGGTATTCTACAATAGACCACGCAATAGATATACCATCGTAGGTACTGGTACCGCGTCCTATCTCATCGAGCAATACAAGGCTACGCTCGCTGATGTTGTTAATAATACTCGCCGTTTCATTCATCTCAACCATGAAGGTACTCTCGCCACCGCTCAGGTTATCTGACGCACCTACACGGGTAAATATCTTATCCGTCAACCCTATAGTAGCAGCATCTGCAGGTACAAAGCTCCCCATGTGCGCCATCAGGGTAATGATAGCTGTTTGGCGCAATAGTGCAGACTTACCACTCATGTTCGGACCGGTGAGTATAATTACCTGCTGAACGTCTTTATCCAGTATTATATCATTAGCCACATACTGTTCACCCGGTGGCAGTTGTTGTTCTATAACAGGGTGACGACCTTGTTTTATATTTATTACTGCATCCTTTACTATTTCGGGACGATGATAGTTGTACTGTTTGGCATTGTTGGCAAAGCAAAGCAGGCAATCCAGTTGCGCTACGATGTTCGCATTTGTTTGGATAGGTGCAATATGCGGTTCTATATCTGCCAGCAATTTCTGATATACTTCCATCTCTATGGCGAGTATCTTCTCCTCTGCACCCAGTATCTTTTCTTCGTACTCTTTCAGTTCAGGTGTAATATATCGTTCGGCATTTGCCAGTGTCTGTTTACGAATCCAGTCTGCAGGCACTTTGTCTTTGTGCGAATTCGTTACTTCAAGATAATAACCGAAGACATTATTATATGCGACTTTCAGCGACCCTATGCCTGTACGCTCTGCTTCTTTCTGCTGTATCTGCAGCAGGTAGTTTTTACCACTGCGGGAAATGGTACGCAGTTCGTCGAGCTCTGCATGTATACCCTCACGTATCATACCGCCTTTTATGGCGACAGCAGGCGCATCTTCAGTTATGATGCTCTTTATTTGCCTGTGTAAATCTGTAAGTGGTTGCAAAGCCTGTGTCAATTGCACCAATGCATCATAACCGGAAGCAGCACTAATGTGCTTTACCTGCTCCATAAACTCAAGGCTGCGTGCCAGTTGCAATACCTCTCGCGGATTGGCTTTCTTTAAAGGTATCTTACCAATCATACGCTCTACATCGCCCACCTGCTTGATGAGTTGCAGGATATCGTGATTCGTATCTTGCTCTTTAATGAAATAAGTAACAAGGTCAAGGCGATGATTGATTCGTGTGATATCTGACAACGGGAATATCAGCCAACGCTTCAGCAACCTTGCCCCCATTGGTGTATGCGTATGGTCTATAGCCGTAAGCAGGCTATTACCTTTTTCATCTGTGCTATGTACCAGCTCCAGATTTCGAATGGTAAACCTATCCATCCACATAAACTCATCAGCAACTATGCGTTGAATGGTGTTGATGTGTTGCAGGTTGGGATGCTCGGTATCCTTCAGGTAGTGGATAGCCACACCTGCTGCTATGACAGCAGGCTTCATATCTTCTATACCATACCCCTTCAGCGATTGTGTCTGGAAATGTTGCAACAACAAATCGTAAGTATACTGCTCCGCAAAAATCCATTCCTCTAACGGGAATGTATAAACACGTGAATCTATGTTTTCTTTAAAACGCCTTACCTGTGTTTTAGACAGCAATACCTCTGACGGCTGAAAGCTTTGCAAAAGCTTATCCATGTATTCCTCGCTACCCTGCGCTGTGTAAAACTCACCCGTACTGATATCCAGAAATGCAACACCGCACATACCATCAGATAGATGTAACGAAGCAAGGAAATTGTTGGTTTTGTTTTCGAGCAGCTTATCGTTGGTAGCAACCCCTGGCGTTACCAATTCTGTAACACCACGCTTCACGATACCCTTTGCAGTTTTAGGGTCTTCCAACTGATCGCAAATAGCTACACGATAGCCTGCCTTTACAAGTTTATGAAGATATGTATCTACAGAATGATGCGGGAAACCTGCCAACTCGATATGAGAAGCAGAGCCATTGGCACGTTTGGTAAGCGTAATGCCCAATACACGCGAAGCGACCAGTGCATCTTCGCCGAATGTTTCGTAAAAATCGCCTACTCTGAATAATAGAATAGCATCAGGATATCTTGCTTTGATTTCCTTATGCTGCTTCATCAACGGTGTTTCTGCTGCTTCCTTCTTTGCCATGCGGAAGGCAAACCTAAATAAAAAGCCTTTAACACCCTAACGGGCATTAAAGGCTCGGGATATAATGTGGATTACTATTTATTCCTTTATCAGAAAATCGGGAGAAACATTGATATTATAACCACCTTTCCGCCATGAAATACTTTGCCACTCGGATGTGACCCGTAATGTTTCGCTCTTTTTGTTGGTATACACAGGTAATAACAACGAAAAGCCGGGGACAGTATTAGTAAACCTGTAGAACAGTTCTTTCTTTTTAACATACCATTCCAGTTTAGGTATTTGAGTGGAACGGAAATATTGGTCGAAAAGAGGTTTCAAATCAAGCCCCGTGAACTTAATAATGTAGTCTTCTACCTGCTTGCTGGTAACAATCTTGTGATAAAAATCTTTATTAAGCCCGCGCAGTAATTGGCGGAATTTCTCATCGTCATTCATCATCACCCGTATCATATGTACTACAGCTGACCCTTTATCATATTTGTCACTGCTACCATCGTCCTGCACACCATAAGCACCAATTACTGGTACATCGTTACGTATGTTCTTCCACTCTCCTCTTGCATAGGCAAATGCCTTTTCTTTCCCTGCCAGACATTCAGCAAACAATGCCTCGGTATAAGTGGTGAAACCTTCGTGCAGCCAGTTATCAGCAATATCTGCAGCAGTGATGTTGTTACCAAACCATTCATGCCCGCTTTCGTGGATGATGATGAAATCAAATAAATCACCAACTCCGGTACCACTTCTATCCTGCCCCAAATAGCCCATTTTGTACTGATTGCCATATGCAACTGCACTTTGGTGTTCCATACCAAGGAATGGAGCTTCTACTAGTTTATAACCATCTTCATAAAACGGATAAGGCCCCATCCAGTATTCAAAACAGTGCAGCATTTGCTTGGTTACTTCAAATTGCTTTTTTGCTCTTGCTTCATTTTGGCGAAGCACATAGAAACTTAAATCCAGCTTGCCTTTCTCACCCATCAATGTATCTGTCCACCCTACATAGGCACCACCATAGAAAGTAGCATTGTAGGTATTGATTGGATTTTTTACCTCCCACACATTGATACGCGATTTGAATACATCTAATTGAGGCTTACCATTTGATATAACGGTCATCTTACCTGCTTTAGGAGATACTGATATCAGCATACCTTCATCCGGTTCATCGCCTTGAAAATCTTTACATGGCCACCAACTGCTGGCACCCAAGCCCTGACAGGCAACCGAATACCACGGAGAGCCCATGCTATCTACGCCCCAGATGATACCGCCATCCCAAGGAGGTGTTCTGGCAACACGTGGAATACCATGGTAATATATTTTCAGTTCCTTCATTGAACCAACAGACCATTTTGCAAAATCATAATGTATCCACCAAACCTTACCATCTTTTGTAAAACTTGTTTTTACAGATTTTACTACTAATTCATCTTTTACACCGGCCCGTTTTATAGTATCAAAATCACATACAAAAACACTGTCAATAGCTAATGTATCCTGCAGGTCAATCTGCATTACATCAATAGGTTTTTCTACTACATTAAACTTAATAATGTTTTCTCCACCAATAGACTTTGTTGTACCATCAATGTATACTGTAAGACTATAGTGTTTTACATCCCACCATCTACGACCCTCGCCATTACTTCCACGTAAGGTATCCTGACGGGTATAAGCAAAAGTGGTATTTGCCAGGAGCAAATACCACAGTGTTATTCCAAGATGAAAGTTAAACTTCATGCTTATTTACCTTTTGTTGGTGTAGCTTGTTTGTGCAGATCTGACTGAATAACGTCCAGCAATTCTACATCAAATATCAGTATACCATTTACAGGAATACGGCTTGGGTCAGGGCTATTTTGGCCATATGCCAAAGGAGAAGGTATATAAAGTGTTCCTTTAGAACCCTTTTTGAAGATTGTAAAACCTTCATCCCATCCTTTGATAACCATGCCTTGGCCAACTGTAAACTCAAACGGTTGTACGTGTTGGAACTGAGGATCAACATTAGAATCAAAAGCTTTACCTTCCAATGTTTTACCTGTGTAGTTTACACTTACTTTATCGCCGGGTTGTGCAACTATGCCAGTCCCCATTTTGCTCACTGTATAGTAAAGACCTGATGCTGTTTTCGTTGCTTTGATGTTATTGGCTTTGAAATAGTCCTGCAACAATTTATCATCGATATCTTTTTGTTTAGCAGCAGCTTCTGAAGCCTCTTTTTGCTTTTGCTCAGAAGACTTAACACCTGCCAACACAACACGATAATATATCATCTGTCCCTCGCCTTTCTTCATCCAAGGCGCAGGTGTTATACCTGGTATAGTAAGCAAAGAGTCTACTGAATAACGGAAGATAGCACTATCGCCCGGTGTCATGTAAGTAAAACCTTCCATGATATCTCCTTTACTAGGTGTAGAGGCCATCTGCACTTCTGCAGGTGCATTGTTCATTACTTGCCTTGTACTGAAATGAACACTATCATCTACTATAAGCTGCAGGTGGGCAGATATATAATCGCCTACTTTAGGGTTTTGTGTACCCGGTGCATCTACTATTATTTTATACTCAAGACCATTAGGTGTTTTAAGGAAACCATCGTCTTTGCGGGTAGTTTCAGACTTACTAACGGCTTTGGTTTCTTTTGTTTCCTTAGTAGTAGTTTTTTTGCCTGATTGAGCAGATGCGCTGAATGCAGATACCGCAGCAATTGTCAGGACAGTTAAATTCTTTTTCATCTTTTATACTTAGGTATTTAAATTATTTAGCATCAATCAATTCAACATCAAATATCAAAACAGAGTTTGGAGGAATTGCAGCTGTAGGACTGTTTTTCCCATATGCAAGTGGCGATGGTATGTACAATGTAGCTTTACCTCCTTTATTCAACAACGCTATACCTTCATCCCAACCTTGTATTACATTACCACGACCCAATAAGAATGATAATGGCTCTACGTGATTGAACTTAGGATCTACACTCGAATCGAATGCATTACCATCCAATGTACGGCCTGTATAGTTTACATATACAGTTTGTCCTGCTTTTGCATTTTCACCTTTACCCGGCTGGCGCATGATGTAATAAAGACCTGAAGCTGTTTTCTTGGCACCAACAATTTTGTTGTCGGCCAGATACTTCAGAATCAGTTTTTCGTCAATAGCCATTTGCTCGCTGCTGGCCATGTTTTTCTCTTTATTTATCTGTTCTTGTGTTTTAACAGATATCATCGAGATAACATAGGTGATTTTACTACCAGGTTTCATCCAAGGTTGTGTTTTTTGTTTTGCAGCAATCAGTGAATCTACAGACACCATGGCAACCATACTATCTCCTGCACTCATCATAGACAATACTTCGGCCAGATCGCCATTGAAGCGTGCTTTGTTTAGCGGCAAGGAAACAGGTTTGTTATTGTTATTCGTCCTTGAATCAAAAATCAGGCTATCGTTATACTTAGTATGTATATGAATGTCAACAAGATCGCCTTCTTTGGCTAGCGGTGTCGCTTTATTATCGCGGTACATTTTATATTCAATACCACTTTGCGTTTTTTTGAAAGCATTGGCATTGCCTTTGGATGCTTTCTTTGAGCCTGTACATCCTGATAAAAGATACAGGCCGGCTACCATAAGAATACTTAGCGTTTGTTTCACTCTGTGTTGTTATTAAGATTGAGAATAGATTGATTGTTTATTTGATATCTGTAACATCTATATCAAATACCAGTACAGAGTTTGCAGGCAGTTTTTCACCACGTTCCTGAGGGCCATATGCCAAAGGAGAAGGAATGAAAAGTTTTGCTTTGCTACCTTTTTTCAACAGCGTCATACCTTCTTCCCAGCCTGGTATTACTTGTCCTGCACCTACTTGTACAGTCAATGGCTCTACGTGTTGGAAGGCCGGGTCTGTGTTTGAATCGAAAGCTGTACCGTTCAACAATTTACCGGTATAGTTTACTGTAACTGTCTGGCCTTTCTGAGCAGTATTACCTGTACCTTCTTTTTCTATTATATAATACAGGCCGCTGGCTGTTTTAGTTGGTTTCAGATTGTTAGCAGTAAAATAGTCTTGTAGCAATTTGTCGTCCGTAGCCATTTGAGAGGCAGAAGACTGCATCTGCTGTTGTTGCATTTGCTCTTGTTGCTTAGTAACTTCTGCAGCAGATTTTACAGAAACTACCACTACAGAATAAAGTATGTAGCCACCTTTCTTCATGAACGGAGGTAATTGTCCCTGAGGAGCCATTTTCATGATAGTATCTACCGGTGTGCGGAAGATAGCGCTATCCCCTTTGCTCAACAGTTTAAGACCTGAAGGCCAATCGCTCTTGAATTGCAGTGGAACATTAACAGGTATTTCGATAGGCTGACCACCATTCATCTGAACATAGTCTGCAATCAGCGTATCTTTTTTGTCTTTTTCGTTGTAATAGATACGGATTTTAACGCTTGCCATGTCGCCATCCGCAAGGTTTTTACCATCGCTCTTGTCTGTAATGATACGGTATTCCAGACCGTCTTTTGTTTTCTTGAAATCGTTGTTATTGCAAGATGTAACACTAATTGCTGCCAGACCTAATACTGCTGGTACTAAACGCTTTATCATTGATTTTAAAAATTAACGTGGGTGAATATCGGATAAAATTTCCTTAAAGTATGTAATTGTTTCTTCAAAACTTGATTTTGAGGTGCCTCCTGAGGCATTAAAGTGGCCCCCGCCATTGAAATAAGTGCGTGCCAATGTACTAACATCAAAGTTTCCCTTGCTGCGGAAAGATAGCTTTACCTCATCTCCCCTCTCTGTTATCATTGTGGCAAATTTTACTGAGCCTATACTAAGCGGATAGTTTACCAAGCCCTCGGTATCGCCTGTATTTACATCAAACAGTTTCAGGTCTTTCTTGGAAAGACAGATAAGCCCTGCATTGTATTTTGGAAAAATCTCCATGCGTTCCAATAATACATAGCCCAAAAACTGCATGCGTTTTACCCCCCAAGAGTCGTAAACCGCCTCATGAATAGGACTATGATTGAGGCCCTTACGCATAAAATCGGCCACCATCTCGTGTACGCTGGCAGTAGTAACGGGGAAACGGAAAGAACCTGTATCTGTCATAACACCTGTGTACAGACAAGAAGCTATATTCAGGTCTATTAAATCATTATCACCACAGAGGTTGATATAGTCATACACCATCTCGCAGGTACTGCTTTTGGCAGGCATGCTCACACCATAATTCCACACAGGCTTGGGCATCAGGTGATGGTCTATTAACACCTTAGGCGCTTTGGCTTTGGCCAAAGACTCGGTCATATATTTTGTACGGCTGTAATCGTTAAAGTCCAGACAATACACAATTTCAGCTTCAGCCAGTGCAGTTTCAGCACGTTTGCTTTCAGCCTCATAATTCAACGCATGCTCAATGCCCGGAATCCACATCAGAAAATCGGGAATTTCGCTGGGTGCTACCGGCGTTACAGCATGGCCTTTTTTCACCAGATAGTGATACAAGCCCATCATACTACCAATAGCGTCGCCATCCGGTTTATGGTGAGTAGTAATAAATATCTTTTTAGGTGTTTGCAGTAAAGGCTGTAAATCTTGAATTGGTAGCATTGCGTAGTGCAGGTATATCCCCCTTGCGTATCCTTAGTTTTTAATAAAGGATGCAATTTACACCATAGCTTGTTAAAATACACTTAAACAGAAAAAATCATTTACAGTTTTGAGATTTTGAAGCCGTAAAACTCCTACCTTTGCGCCGTCAAATACAATATATATCTTATTCATATGTCTAACCGTACATTTACAATGATTAAGCCTGACGCAGTAAAAGCAGGCAACATCGGCAACATCCTTCAAATGATTAACGCTGCGGGTTTCCGTATCGTAGCCATGAAATACACACACCTGACAATGGACACTGCAGGCAAATTCTACGAAGTGCACAAAGAGCGTCCTTTTTATGGTGAATTGTGCGAATTTATGAGCAGCGGCCCTATCGTAGCAGCTATTCTGGAAAAAGACAACGCAGTTGCTGACTTCCGTACGCTGATTGGTGCTACCAACCCTGCAAATGCTGAAGAAGGTACTATCCGTAAAAAATATGCTACTTCAATAGGCGAAAACGCTGTTCACGGTTCTGACAGCGATGAGAATGCTACAATCGAAGGCAACTTCTTTTTCAACGGTTTGGAACGTTTCTAATTTCCATATTAAACTTTATACGTAAAAGGCAGTCTGTGTTAAACAGACTGCCTTTTGTATTTCATTTAAACGTTGTTCGTGATTTGATATATTAGCATTATTTTCTATTTTGCAAAGTATAAGGGATTTATTTCAAACACTAAAACAGCCGGTTATGATTACCATCCGTCCAATAAGCATGGAGGATAGAGAACACTTTCATCAGTTAGTACAAAACAACAAAGAGAGATTAGTAGACTATTTTCCGATTACCATTGAAAAAGCAGCAACACCTGAAATAGCCGCAGATTCTATTAAAATGTATAGTATTCTGGCGGGTAAGAAAGAGTTGTTTGTAATGACAATCAACAATGAGCAAAACAACCTGATAGGGCTCATCTTCCTGAAAAACATAGATGCCAAGACATCTAAGTGCGAGATTGCATACTTCATAGACAAAAATGAAGAAGGCAAAGGGCACACGAGTATAGCAGTAAAGCAAGCACTTCAGACAGCATTCAATGACTTGGGGCTGAATAAAGTGTACTGCCGCGTTGATCCTGAAAATACCGCCAGCAATAAGGTTGCCATCAAGAATGGTTTTGAGCTGGAAGGTGTCCTGAAAAAGGAATTCAGGATTGACAATGGCAATCTGATAGACTTGAATTATTACGGACGATTTCGTGACAACTAATCTGAAATTTTAGAGCCCTCAAATTGAGGGCTCTTTTTTATTTAGATACTCATCAACGTAATAAGCTATTTAGTATTATTACAGCATGACAAGGATAGGTCTGATATCTGACACACATGGCTGGCTGGACGATGCGGTGTTTAAACATTTTGAACAATGCGATGAGATATGGCATGCGGGCGACTTTGGCAATACCGATGTAGTAGAAAAACTGAAAGCCTTTAAGCCGCTGAAAGGTGTATATGGCAATATTGACGGGCATGAAATAAGGCCGGAATACCCTGAAGTATTGAAATGGCAATGCGAAGAAGTGAAAGCGCTGATGATACATATAGGTGGATACCCCGGCAGATACAGCCCGCTTGCCAAACAACATTTGCAGGAATACCAGCCACAGCTATTCATTAGTGGCCACTCCCATATCCTCAAAGTAATCTACGATGATAAAATAAACTGCCTGCACATGAACCCGGGTGCTGCAGGTAAGCATGGTTGGCATAAGGTACGTACACTGATACGCTTTGTAATAGATGGTAAAGACATGAAACAGTGCGAGGTGATAGAGCTTGGTAAACGTTGAAATGACCTATCTTCGCTGACTTAATTATTCAGATTATGGGTATAGCAGATATGTTATTTAAGAAAAAAGCAGAACAGGCAGCTGCCAACCTGAAAGCAGGTGAAGATTTCCTGAATGCAAACAAACAACGCGAAGGTGTAACTGCCTTGCCAAGCGGACTACAATATGAAATACTGAAAGATGCCGAAGGTCCAAAACCTACAGCTTTCAATACCGTTACATGCCACTACCACGGCACACTGATTGATGGTACGGTATTCGATAGCTCTGTACAACGTGGCAAGCCTGCAAGCTTTCCGCTAAACATGGTTATAAAAGGATGGACTGAAGGGTTGCAGTTGATGAGTGTAGGCAGTAAATACCGCTTCTTCATACCGGCAAATCTTGCATATGGCGAAAGACAAGTAAGTGCACAGATAGGTGCAAACAGTACACTTATTTTTGATGTAGAACTATTGGGTATTAATTAATATCCAATAGTTCTACAATATTATCCTTCAGCAACCGTTTTATCCATACAATTATGCCTGTTAATCCTGAAAAAGATACATTGAAAATTATTGATATTGTTTATAAACGTAAACGCCTTGTTGTTGTATTCGCGTTAGTATCATTCGCATTGGGTCTAACAGCCAGATTGTTAAAGCCAAGAGAATACAAAGCCGAAACTTTTTTCATTCTGAAGAACCACTTGTATGCAGATAAAACCTACCTGTACAGTAAGGATATGCGTTATATCAATTACTACGGTTCGGAAGATGATATTGAAAGATTGGTAGCCCTTATAGAGTCTGATACTATTCAGAACACACTGATTAGCGAGCTGAACCTGATGAAGCATTATAAAGCTGACAGTACCTCGGATAAGGAAGTAAGGCTGTTGAAAAAAACGATTGCCAAGAAAGTAAAAATAATGCGCACACCACAAAAAAGTGCATCATTATCTTATACCGACAAAAGCCCGGAAATGGCTGCAAAAATAGTCAACAGGTATTTGCAATTGCTGGAGTATACTTTGCGTACCAATTATAACAGTGTCCGTAAAGATGTTCAACATTCGCTCCAAGATAAAATAGCTCAGGAAGATAGATCGATTGCGCTTCTAACAGATTCACTTGCACGAATGCGTAAATACTACGGGATATACCAGATTATAAATCCTGCAAGAGAAAACATGATGCTTAATGGCAACATCGAAAACAACGGGCATCCTGAATTTGCAGAAGGTCTGGAATTGATACAAAACCTGGAATCAATTAAAGATCAGGCAGTAACGGACAGAGCCGAACATATTTCATTGCTGAATCAGTATGTAACCGGTGAAAAAGCAGACGATTTATCACTAATACAATTGATAAAAGTTGCTGAGCCTCCGCTAAAGCCAAGTGACATGGGCATAGTAGCAACCTCTATAATAAGCCTGATATTGGGTGCTGCCTTTGGTATAATATATGCCATACTGCAATACCGTATAAAGCAAGCATAAATCTGATATCGTATGCCTGTTGCGGCCCAAAAGACATTACAGCATATGCTGCCCATTGCGGCAGTTTTATTCTTTTGTGGCATATCCATATTCGGCTACTCGGGTGATGTTGCTTATGTAATACCATCTGTGGTATTGTGCTATCTCCTTCTGGTGGCATACAATTTTAAAGCAGCATATATAATTATGCTGGTGTTGATTCCTTTATCAAGACACGTAGAACTAAGCAATAATACACTATCTCTTTCCTTGCCTGAAGAACCCATCATGTGGGTATTCTATATTATCACATTGCTATTGCTGTTGTATAAAAAGAATCCTTTACCGGAGTGGTTCTTCAAGAACAGCATCAGTGTTTGCATAGTTGCACAATTACTTTGGTTGATAGTAACTGTTATCTATTCGCAGGAGCCATTGTTGTCGGTGAAATTTTTACTTTCAAAAACATGGTACCTGCTTTGTTTTTACCTACTACCTGTTTGGATAATTCGTAATAAAAAAGATGTTACACATATCTTTCAAGCTCTTTTATTACCAATACTTCTTACTATCATTATCATTCTCTTTAACCATTCAGCCTACGATTTCAAATTCTATTATATAGATGCTGCTGTTGGCGATTGGTACTACAAACACGTTGATTACGCATCGGTTATTTCAATGTTTTTCCCTTTTACGTTTATTGCTATCTTTTTAATAAACAAGGATAAAAAATGGTTGAAAATCAGTGCCATATTAATATCACTGATTTTTGTATTAGCAATCGCACTCTCATATACACGCGCGGCTATGGGAGCAATCGCATTTGCGGGCATTGTAGCTCTTGCCATTAAATACCGACTGGCCAACTATATCATTCCAACATTTTATGTTGCAGTATTAGCATTGTTTATCTTCCTCACCAAAGACAATTATTTCCTTAGGCATACACCTGACTTTAATCAGACATACATGCACCATGAGTTTGATGAGCATCTTGAGGCAACATTGAAAGGTAAGGATATGTCTTCTATGGAAAGGCTATACAGATGGATTGCAGCAATAAGAATGGCACAGGAGAAACCCGTAACTGGTTACGGCCCGCATGCATTTTACTACCACTACAAGCCATACACAATACCTGCTTACAGAACATATGTAAGTGATAACTATGAAAAATCTACAACGCACAATTACTACCTGCACCTGCTGGCAGAACAAGGAATACCAGGTATGCTCTTATACGCAATCTTGGTATTATTGGTAATTGCTAAAGCACAACAAATATATCACAGGCACAGCGACCGATTTTATAAGCTCATCACGTTGGCTATTGCTATGTCTTTTTCGATTTTCTTTGTCAATAATCTTTTTTCAGAGTTATTAGAAACAGACAAAATAGCTCCGCTGGTATACTTGTCATTATCTGTGTTGGTAATTGCTGATAGCAAAACGAAAGAACAACCTGAATCTATCAACTGATTGTTCACTACATTTGAACTAAAATATAATCATCCCAATGGGCAAGCAAATAGATGAATTCAATGAATATCGTGCAAAAATGAACGATGTGATACTTGGCAAACAAAACAAGGTTATCAATCGTTTGTTCAATCTGGATACGAATACCTATGCAGAAGGTGCATTGTCTACCAAAACAAAGGAAATGCTGGGTCTTGTTGCCAGTATGGTATTGCGTTGCGATGACTGTATAAAATACCATCTCGGTAAATGTCATGAACAAGGCATTACCACGGATGAGATGTATGAAATATTTGCAGTAGCTAATATTGTTGGCGGTACTATAGTGATACCACATACAAGAAGAGCAGCAGAATATTGGGAAGAACTAGTGAACGGTTAATAACCGTTCACTAATATTTTATACTGTTGCTTTATAGTTGGCAACTACGCTTTCGTATAGATGCTCGTATAATGGTATGATACGCTGCTTGCTGAAAGTTTTTGCATGTGCTATGGCATTTTGCTTAAACTGCTTTAGTTTCTCTTCATCTTTAAGCATCTCTACAGCATGCTTTGCCATATCATCGGTATCCCCTACCTCACTCATATACCCCGTCACACCTTGCACATTAATTTCGGGAAGGCCACCGGCATTTGTTGATATCACTGGTACTCCGCAAGCCATCGCTTCCAATGCGCTGAGTCCAAAGCTTTCGTACTGAGAAGGCAATACAAACAAGTCTGTAATACTCAGGATTTCATCTACCTGATCTTGTTTACCCAAGAAACGGATATCGCTACAGATATTCAGTGTGCGGCAATATTCTTCAATATTCTGACGTTCAGGGCCATCACCAATCATCAATAGTTTTGAGGGCAGCTGCTTATGCACTTTTTCAAACATTGCAACAACATCTTCCACACGCTTCACTTTCCTGAAGTTGGATACGTGTGCAAGTATACGTTCGCCATTGGGCGCCAGCATTTTCTTAAAGTGTTCTTTATTGCTATGCTGAAATCTGTCTGTATCTACGAAGTTGGGTATAACAATGATTTCCTTTTCTATATCAAAATGCCTGTACGTTTCGTCTTTCAGATTGTCTGACACTGCAGTTATCGCATCGCTCTCGTTGATAGAAAAAGTCACTACTGGTGCGTAAGTCTGGTCTTTACCTACAAGGGTAATATCTGTACCGTGGAGTGTTGTTATGTATGGTATATCCTTTCCCGTTTTCTTCAGTATCTGCCTTGCAAAATATGCTGCAGATGCATGCGGAATAGCATAGTGTACGTGCAGCAAATCGAGATTATTGTTATTAATCACGTTTACCATCGTGCTGGTAAGTGCAGTTTCGTAAGGAGGAAAATCGAAGAGCGGATAGGTAGGCACAGACACCTCGTGATAATAGATATTCGGGTGAAAATGTAACCTAACTGGTTGTTTGTAGGTAATAAAATGTATTTCATGACCTTTTGCAGAAAGTGCCATACCAAGCTCTGTAGCCAGTACACCACTACCACCAAAAGTCGGGTAACAAACAATACCAATTTTCATGGTGCAAATATCCTTAAAATAAAACGGACTTCATGAGTCCGTTTTATAAGCATTTATAATAGTACAATAAGAAATAGTCACTAAGACTTAGCATGCGTAATAACGTAAGCCCTCACTTTACCTGCGTCCACGTCGTTCAACTTAGCTTTTTTGCTCATGCGTTGCAGGATATTTTCCCACTTTGCCACTGTATGAGATTCCGGTTCGTACAACTTGTGGCATTTCTGGCAATTTGCCTGCCATATAATTTTACCCTCTTCTTTCTGTTCAGCAGTGTATTTGCTGTCAATTTCTGCAACAATATCTGATGCTGCAGGTGCTGCGGCCTTAGACGATGTAGTTGCTTTCTTGGCAGTACAGGCAAAAAGCGTAGCACTAAGGCCAATGATGATATAAGATGTAAGCTTCATAATACGATATCTTAAATGGTTGTACACTGATAAAGTGTATATACAAATATAAACATCTGCCTGCTAAAAGCAATCTGCAGCTTTTTTATATTTTTAAAGCATGAAACTAAAATTGCTGGCAGCTGCCTTCATACTATCAGCTACGGGTGCAAATGCACAAAACGATTCCTTAACAATGAGGAAACTATCTGATAACATTTTGCTGGAAGGAACCTGTTATGAAAACCTGCGAGTACTATGTAAGCAGGTTGGACACAGGCTGAGTGGTAGCCCACAAGCTGCAAAAGCTGTAGTATGGGGACAGAAAGCAATGGAAGCTGCTGGAGCAGACAAAGTATGGTTGCAACCCGTAGATGTGCCACATTGGGTAAGGGGTAAAGAACGGTTATCGCTGCGCTTTCAGGGAGAGAAAAGTTTTAAAGATGTGAAAGTATTATCTATTGGCAACACTGTAGGCACAGATGGCAAAGTATTGGAAGCACCTGTTGTAATTGTGAAGAGCATTGAAGACTTTAAGAAGTTGCAGAAAGAAGAAGTGAAAGGAAAAATCATTTTCTTCAACTACCGTTTTCGTCAAGACCTCGTAAATACATTTGAAGGATATGGTGATGCCGGTAAATACAGGTGGCTGGCACCTAACATGGCTGCGGCGCAAGGTGCAGTAGGAGTTATTATCCGGTCTGTATCTACAGGCGCAGATGACGAACCACATACGGGTAGCATGCGCTATGCAGATACGGTGAAACCAATACCTGCTGTAGCCATAGGTAACCATACTGCAGATATGCTTGAAAAAGAATGCGTGAAAGGTAGTGTGACAGCACAAATAGAATCTGATTGCAAAATGCTGGGTACAGTTCCATCTTACAATGTAATAGGCGAAATACGCGGTAGTGAATACCCTGATAAAATAGTATTGGTTGGTGGGCACTTGGATTCATGGGATATTGGCGAAGGCGCACATGATGACGGTGCAGGCTGTGTTCAGAGTATTGAAGTAATACGTGCATTGAAAGCTGCAGGCATCAGGCCAAAGTATACAGTACGTGCTGTGTTGTTTATGAATGAAGAAAATGGATTGAAAGGCGGCCTTGCTTATGCTGATAGTGCAAAAGCAAATAACGAAACACATATACTTGCTATAGAAACCGATGCAGGAGGTTTTTCTCCAAGAGGCTTCAGCCTGGAAATGAAACCAAAAGAAAGAGAACATATACTACAATACAAAAAACTGTTTGCACCTTATGGTATTCATGATTTTGACCAAGTGCATGGTGGTGCAGACATCAGCCCGTTGCAAAAACAAGGTGTACCGGTTGGTGGATTGATTCCTGACGCACAACGTTATTTCGACCTGCACCATACCAATGCAGATGTGTTTGAACAGGTAAACCATCGCGAATTGAAAATGGGCGCAGTTGCACTTACACAACTTGTGTACCTTGTAAGTAAATACGGCATGCGTTAGTGGCAGACGACAGCATCATAAAAAAACTTATTCGCAAACCATCTGTGGTGGTTGCAGTATCCGTTATTGCTATTACCTGCCTGTTGGCTGTATTTGCATATCTGGTAGTGCCTGACAATACCCCCAATGCCAACACCATGATAATAGAACTTGGCGCAAAGCAACCAGGCTTTAGTAAGCAGCTATTACTGATTCCTAAAACAGTAAAAGAAGAACAAAGCAACAAACTGAAAGAATGGTTTAGCGGCAAGCCTTCAGACTACAAAGTATCACCCATTAATGGCTATTCATTTGATGGCAGTACGCTTGTAACGCTTCACTATATAGATGATGGAATGCAGGATACAATTCGATACAATATTACAGACCTGTTGCCTGCAAAGGTAAAAACACAAAACCTGCAAACACAACAATCCTACGTTCAAGAGAACCTGATTACCAAACGAAAATTCTATCTAGGTTCCGACAGATATGGACGCGATATACTTTCAAGACTAATAATAGGCGCAAGAGTTAGTATTGCGGTAGGTATTGTGGCTGTGTTGCTATCGCTTACCATCGGCATTGTGTTGGGTTCACTGTCAGGATATTATGGCGGCATTATAGATAATGCAGTGATGTGGCTGATAAATATTTTATGGGCTATCCCTACCCTGCTACTGGTTTTCGCCATAACACTTACTATTGGCAAAGGCTTCTGGGAAATATTTGTAGCTATCGGGCTTACCATGTGGGTCAGTGCAGCAAGGCTAATTCGCGGACAGGTACTTGTGCTTAGAGAGATGGAATATATTACAGCGGCAAAGGCATTAGGACTTGGTGATATGCGTATCATATTCCGTCACATACTTCCAAACATTGCAGGACCTATCATGGTTATTGCAGCCAGTAATTTTGCAACTGCTATATTAATAGAAGCAGGTCTGAGTTTCCTTGGTATAGGTGTACAACCACCGCAACCATCGTGGGGATTGATGATAAAAGAGCACTACAACTTTCTGTTGACTAACAGACCAATTCTGGCAATTATACCGGGTTTGGCGATTATGCTATTGGTATATGCATTTAATATACTTGGCAATGCACTGAGAGATGTGCTGGATGTGAAAGGTTAAGCCATCATACTCTGTGAAGCAATGAAACCGCTACTCCATGCATGTTGAAAGTTGAAGCCGCCTGTAATGCCATCAACATCTAAAATCTCACCAGCGAAGTAAAGGCCTTTCATTACGCGGCTTTCCATTGTTTGCGGATCTATCTCAGATAGTTTAACGCCGCCACAGGTTACAAACTCTTCTTTGAAGGTAGTCTTGCCTTTTACACCGTAAGCATCGCGTATCAGGAAGTTTATCATTTTGTTTTGTGCAGCTGCAGGTAGCTCGCCCCATTTCGTTTCTTCATTGATACCTGCGTTCTTCAACTGGTATTCCCAAAGGCGCTTGGGTAGATTGAATGGATTTTTGTTGCCAACAGATTGTTTTCCCTGCTCTCTGCGAATATCCAAAAGCTGTTCTTTCAGTTCTTCTTCAGTTACATTCAACAACCAGTTTATCTGGATATTGAATTCATAATTACGCTCACTCAATTCTCTGGCCGCCCAGGCAGATGTACGTAGTACAGCAGGCCCACTCATTCCCCAGTGCGTTATCAACAATGGTCCGTGTTCAGATATTTTAGTACCTGTTATCCGCACAGTAGCATCAGGCACAGCCACACCCATCAGTTCTGTAATGGGATGTTTCGGCATATTGAATGTAAAGAGAGATGGAACAGGTGTTTGAATAGCATGTCCTGTTTCAACTACCCATTTATATTGGTCTTGCTTAGGGAAACCACCGCACGCTATTAAAACCTTATCTGCTAGGAAGGTAGTATCATCGTTGAAGTGCAGCTGTATCTGTTCTCCTGCCTTGGTAATCCTATCAATGGACTTATGATATTTCACCTGCACTTTATTCTGCATCATCTGCTGCCATACACAATCTATGATGGTTTGCGAATCGTCCGTAATTGGAAACATCCGCCCGTCGGCTTCTGCTTTCAATTTTACACCACGTCTTGCAAACCAGTCAATAGTCTTCTCCGGACTAAAGCGATACAATGATTTTTTGAGCAATTGTTTACCACGGGGGTAACGGGTAACTAATTCAGGCACATCAAACAAAGCATGGGTAGTATTGCACCTGCCACCACCCGATACTTTTACTTTCTGCATCACTTTGCCTGTCTTCTCAAACACAGTTACCTGTACCCCATCCTGAAATGGAATATTCGCTGCGGCAAAACAACCTGCAGCACCCGCACCTATAATGGCTATTTGTTTCAAAACTATGCTTCTGCCTGAGATTTTATTTGTGCTTCTACAACTGCTATTGCTACCATATTTACTATCTGGCGCACACTACTCCCCAACTGCAATACATGCACCGGTTTTTTAAGACCAAGCAATATAGGACCAACAGCTTCTGCACCGCCCACTTCCTGTAGCAGATGATACGCAATATTACCTGCTGCCAGATTAGGGAATATCAAGGTATTCGGTGATTCGTTTACCAGATCAGAAAACGGATAGTTTTCGCGAAGCAAATCTTTATTGAATGCAATACCTGCCTGCATCTCACCATCAATTATCATTTCCGGATGCTTGTGTTTTATTTTCGCAACAGCATTACGAACCAGAACCGCTTCTGGAGAAGTACTGCTGCCAAAGTTTGAATAGGACAACATTGCAATACGTGGCTTGACGTTCAGATTTTCAACCGCACGAGCAGTGAGTGTTGTTATATCTACGAGCTCATCTTCTGTCGGATTGAAATTGACAGTAGTATCTGCGAAGAACAATGGTCCCTTCTTACTAAGCATGATATACATACCTGCAGCACGTCCGGCACCTTCTTCCATTCCTATTATCTCCAACGCAGGTCGTAATGTATTAGGGTACTGACGTGTAAGACCTGAGATGAATGCATCTGCTTCCCCCGTTTCCACCATCATGCAACCAAAATAGGTACGCTCGCGCATTATCTTGCGTGCTTCGTACATGTTATACCCTCGGCGATTGCGCTTCCAGAAAAACAACGCGCCAAACTTATCACGCTTCAGCGCTTGCTCATCGCTGCGCGGATCTATTATTTCTACATCACCCAACTGAAGATTGTGCTCTTCAATCAATGCTTTAATCTTTCTTTCTTCACCTAACAGTATTGGTATAGCTATACCGTCGTCTTTAGCTATCTGCGCAGCTTTCAATACTTTCAGATTTTCTGCATCTGCAAATACTACACGCTTAGGGTTTTGTTTTGCTTTATTGATGATGAAACGTAACAGGTTGTCATCAGAACCCAAACGTTTATACAATTCAGCCTCATATGCTTCCCAATTCTCTATTGGTTTGCGCGCTACACCACTATCCATAGCCGCCTTAGCTACTGCAGGAGAAACCGTAACCAACAAACGTGGGTCTATTGGTTTAGGTATAATGTATGTAGGGCCATAACGAAGGCTCTTTTCATTGTATGCCACATTCACTATATCAGGAACGGGTTCTTTAGCCAGTTGTGCCAATGCTTTTACAGCTGCCAGCTTCATCTCTTCATTGATAGCAGTAGCACGAACGTCTAATGCACCGCGGAATATATAAGGGAACCCAAGCACATTGTTTACCTGATTAGGATAATCGCTACGACCAGTAGCCATAATGATATCGGGACGAGCTGCGATAGCATCTTCATATGGTATTTCAGGATCAGGATTTGCCAATGCAAAAACAATAGGATCGCCCGCCATACTCTTCACCATATCCTGCGATAGGATATTCCCTTTAGACAAGCCAATGAATACATCTGCTCCAACCATCGCGTCAGCCAATGTTATATCATCAGCATGATTCGCAAACAGTTTTTTGTTTTCGTCCAGATCTGTACGGATAGAAGTAATCAAACCCTTACTATCAAACATGTACATGTTCTTTACATCGGCACCTAATGCTATGTATATTTTACAGCAAGAGATGGCAGATGCACCTGCACCACTAATAACAAACTTAACTTTTGAAATATCTTTATTTACAACGTCTAACGCATTGAGCAATGCAGCACCAGAAATGATAGCGGTACCATGCTGATCGTCGTGCATGATAGGAATGCTCAGTTCCTTCTTCAATCTTGTTTCTATTTCAAAACATTCGGGCGCTTTGATATCTTCCAGATTAATGCCACCAAATGTTGGCTCCAATGCCTTCACTACAGACACAAAATGATCGATATCGGTAGAGTTGAGCTCAATATCAAACACATCAATATCCGCAAAGATTTTGAACAGCAGCCCCTTACCTTCCATAACCGGCTTGCTAGCTTCCGGGCCAATATCGCCAAGTCCTAAAACTGCCGTACCATTACTGATAACGGCTACAAGATTTCCTTTTGCTGTGTATTTATAAACATCTTCGGGGTTGGCATGTATTTCTTTACAAGGCTCTGCCACGCCCGGAGAATATGCTAATGCTAAATCGCGTTGTGTTTTGGTTTCTTTGGTAGGAATCACCTCTATCTTCCCCGGCCTGCCCTTCTCATGATACTCAAGTGCGTCTTCCTTTCTTATTAATTGTGCCATTATTAGTTATCCGTTATTAAAAGGACAACTAAGTTATACAAAATAGCCTCGTTTTTATAGCCCCAATACTTAAAGAAATGACAATCAACAGCTTATGATAATTGCGAGAGTGTATTTTCTAATTGTATGAAATGACGTTTTTGATGAGCAATTAAAAAACGGAAAGTATCACCCAATTTCAGTTTTATAAATCTGCTGATACTGATGGGTACTTTTAAACGCCAGATATCTGTATTTGTTGCTTTTTGCAACAATGTAAGCAGGTGTTGTTGCCCTTTGATAAACTCTGTGATTACAGCTGCTGCATTCAATTCTGCTATCGGACGATGGTCTTTGGGTGAGTTCATCTTATTGGCAACTTTACCATCTTTACCAGGCATCATCATCTTGGTGAAATATTCGCCAAACCAGCCCGACTTGAATTGCGGATTGAATGGTTGCCCGCTTTGCAGTGACTTTTCAATTTCAGGAAGGTAGTACCTGTTGTAGCTGTTCAGGTGTTCCAATACCTGTATTACACTCCATTTGCCCGCAGCAGGCTGTGATAACAACAATGTGCTATCAAGTTGTTTCACTTCATCTAAACGGTTCAATAAAGCATCTACATCTTCTGCAAGGCTTGATAATAAGTCTTTGGCGTTAAATACAGGCATGGATAATGTAATTGTGCTGCAAAGCTACATTGGTAAGTTTTCAAAAATCTTGGTGCAGACAAAGATTTCAGAGCTTGACGGTACCCAACAACTTGCTGAATGTTGCAGGGTCAACACCTATATAAGATGCCAGATATTTGTGGGGTATCAGGTTTAGTACGTGCGGGCTACGCCTTAGCAATGTTGTAAACTTCTCTTCAGCAGTATAGCTCATTATCTCTACCTGACGCTCTAAAGTGCCTGATAATGTATGCGTTAGAGCCAGCCTGACCCATGTTTCTATGCTTCGGTGCTCCTGCATCAGGCGTTGCATATCGTTGTAATGGATACGCAACAGGGTGCTTTTAGTAATGGTTTCGAGATGGAAACGGGACGGCGTCTGGGTAAAAAAGCTGTCTATAATACCCGAAAACGAGGGTGCATAGGAGAAGACAAGCGTGGCTTCTTTATCGTTATGCTCGAAAAAAGCCCTTTGCACACCGTCAACGACCAGATAAACATAACGTTCTACTTCCCCAATCTTAGTTATTATCTGTTTGCGTTTATACTCAACAGGCTCCCAACATGCAGCAAGAGACTGCCAGGCAGCTTCATCCAACGGATGAACTGCAAAAACCTGTCTCTTAAGTGTAGATAGTGCCTCCAACACAGTAAATATATCCACAGATATGAATTCGACACAGTTTGGCACGAAATTTATTGTAAATATTATAGAACTAAACTTGACTGGCTATGGAATACAGCATCAACACTCACTCTATAGAAGACGCAGAAGACCTCTTCGTTCTTGCCAAAGACAGGTTACTGGATATCAGCGACTGGAATGACGGACAGACATATGTATTGACAGACGGGCATAAACAGAAAGCACACAGAAACGCACATTCGGGCGATTTTATAAAGATTGAAGGGCAAAAAGAGGAATGGATAGTTATAAATAAAATACAATATGACGACTACCCTGATATAAATGGTGAGACCATTACCCTCTTTATGTCGACCGATAGCGATACGGAAAGCATGCACACAATTGCCATCAACAGAGTGGGTAAAGTTTTGTCTATACAAGGCTTTAATTTATCATTCAGCAAAGATCCTTCTACCTTTCTGAAAGGTTTGATAGCTACGGAAGAATATGCAATAGCTTCTTAGATATGTGCTAAATCTATTGTACAATCAGCTATAACCATAGCTGTATATTTTATTAATCAGCCAAATAGACGGACATTTGCCGCTTGTTTGGCTGATTTTTATGAGTACTAAGGAACGGATTATACTACTACTGCTTGCGTCTCTCAACTTTACGCACATTCTTGATTTTATGATAATGATGCCATTGGGTAACTACCTGATGCCTCACTTCAATATATCTGCACAGGAGTTTTCGCTGGTGGTAGCTGCGTATACTTTCAGCGCGGGTACTTCTGGTTTTACAGCCGCATTTTTCGTAGACAGGTTCGATAGAAAGAAAGTATTGCTATTTGGATACACAGGCTTCCTGATAGGTACGCTAGCATGTGCTATTGCGCCTACGTATCATTTACTGCTCGCTGCCAGAATACTGGCAGGTATGTTTGGTGGGCTGATAGGCGCGCAGGTATTATCTATTGTAGCCGACCTGATACCATATGACCGCAGAGCCTCTGCCATGGGAATGATAATGGCTGCATTCTCTGTTGCATCCGTTTTTGGTGTCCCATTCGCACTGTACCTATCTAAAACACTTAGCTGGCATGCGCCATTTTACTTTGTGGCAGGATTGGGCATTATATTGATGCCATTGCTTATAAGGTATATCCCAAAAATGGACGGACACCTGAAGGCTGCAAGAGAAAATAAGACAACACCAATTGAACTAATAAAAGGTATTGGATCTGATAAAAATCAATTGCTTGCATTATCGTTATCTGCAACTATGATGCTCGGACACTTTCTGATTATTCCATTCCTGAACCCATTCATGGAATTCAACATGGGATTCAGCAAAACACAAACGCCAATGGTGTATCTGGTTGGTGGATTCCTTACGCTGTTTTCTTCTCCTATCATCGGTAAATTATCAGACAAGTCGGGCAAGTTCAAAATGTTCAGTTATATGATATTGCTGGGTGTATTCCCTATCGCATTCATCACCAATATGCCACATATACCATTTGCACTTGTACTATGTGTTACGGGTTTTTGGTTCGTAGTGTCTAGCGGACGTGCAATACCTGCACAAGCAATGATAAGCAATGTAGTGCCTCCGCAAAAGCGTGGCAGCTTTATGAGTTTCAACTCATCTATACAACAAATGTTTGTTGGCTTGGCATCTGTTATTGTTGGTTTTATTGTGGTACGCAAACCAGACAATACCATCATGCATTACAATATTACAGGCTATATGAGTATTGCAGTTATATTATCCTGCCTTGTTATTGCATATTTTTTGAACAGGGCAATGACTAAAGTAGCCGCTACTGCACAAAAAAATAGTGCAACCGAAACGGCTGCACTACCTGTAGAAGAAACTGTTTAAGCATCTTCTTATTTCTTTATACCAAGTACGGTCCTGTCAAGCGTCATTTGCGCAAGCGGGTGATAGTTCATTCTGTACTTGTTGTAAATGTCTTTTGCCATTTGTTGTTTTCCTGTAGCCATCATTTCTTCATACAATGGCTCGAGGAATTTACGACGGCCTACGCGGCTCAGGAAGTTATCCATTGAAGGATAAGCAGTCTTATAGTCTGATGCGATAGACATGGTGTACCATAGGTCTGCTATCTCACTATTACCGCTTGTTGTGAAGTGATATACATCGTCCAGATTCTTCATTTGCTCTAGATTCAACTTTGGCATTTTACGCAGGAAGTGCAGCCATTCATTGGTGCTCCATCCCGTAGTTTGCAATTCTTTTACAGGCTTACCTGCAAGAAATGCAGACCTTGCTTCATCTACTTTTATAAACCTCTCAGGGCTTACTCGCGGACAGTTGGCAGGGATGCCAGGACCATATACCCAAGCTTTGATATTGATTTTATTTGCCAATGCTGTATCACCTTTTATCAGGTTTGCATCCAGATAATCGAGGAATTGTTCTGTTGTGATTGTCTTGAAAGCATGCTCATCAAAATATGTTTTCAGGAAAGCATCCATTTTTTCACGGCCCACATTTATCTCAATCAGCTTCAACAATGCAGCACCTTTTTCGTAAGCGATATCTGTAAGTCCATCGTCAGGATCGCGACCTGTAAGGTCGAGCTTCAGGTGTGTGTCTTTGCTGTCTTTACCTAAATCATTTACTTCTTTTTCTAAATCCTGATAACCGAGCTCCCAAAGCATGTCACCATAACTCTTGTCTGTCATTGCTTCTGTCAGGCGACGCTCAAAGTAAACAGTAAAACCTTCGTTCAACCAGAAGTCATTCCAAGTAGCGTTGGTAACAAGATTACCACTCCAATTGTGCGCCAACTCATGTGCGATCAGGTTCATCAGAGAACGATCGCCTGCAATGATTGTTGGTGTACAGAAGGTAAGCTTAGGGTTTTCCATACCACCTATCGGGAAACCTGGAGGCAGTACCAAAGCATCGTACCTACCCCAACGATATGGACCATACAGTTTTTCAGCAGTTTGTACCATTTTGCCTACCTCTTCAAACTCGTAACGTGCTTTTTCTATCATCGTAGGTTCAGCATACACACCTGTACGTTCGTCAATATTACGGAATTCTATATCGCCCACAGCCAATGCCATCAGGTATGCAGGGACAGGCATGTCCATTTTGAAGTTGTATACACCACTATCGTTTACCTGTTGCGGGTTCTCAGCACTCATCAACGCCATGAGCCCCTTAGGCACAGTAACCCTTGCAGAATATGTAAACCTGATACCGGGACCATCAGGACATGGTATCCATGAACGTGCATAGATAGACTCTGACTGCGTATATAGAAACGGATGTTTTTTACCATTCGTTTGTTGCGGTTCTAACCACTGCAATGCACGGGGGTTATCGCCTGTGCGATAGTAAATAACTACTTTTTTAGACTCAGGATTGATAGGAATTTTCAATGCACTGCCAACATGCGGTAACGATGGGCCCCATACATAAGATGTAGTTTTGCCATCAACCTGAATACTGTCTACTGACAATTGATAGGCATCTAATACAAGCTGTTGTTGCTTTTCAGGATTTTCGATATCCCAAGTTGCAGAACCTGCAATTTTCTTAGTATCGAAATTTACTGCTATATCAAGATGCAGGTGTTTCAGTTTTACAACATCTGCATTGCTTTGCGTATGCAGATCTTTTACGGAACTGTCTTGTACTGTTTTTGTTTCTTTTGTTGCAGTATTGTTGCAAGATGCAAATACACCTGCAACAATTGCCATCGTTAACAACCTCTTCATTCAGTCTTTGTTAGATTTTTATCTGTTAATATGCGTCTTCCGCAATTTTTAATTGTTTCCAGCTTGTGTTGATGTACCCATCCCAAATAGTCCATAACAATGCTATAGAAATAAATGTCAACAGCACTTTTAGCCACACAAAATATATGGCATAGTGAGCCAAGCCCATACACCCCATGAAAATAATTGCAAACAACATTTTCAACACCGCCTTACCTGCTTTTGTCTTCATTTGCTCCGGCATAGAAAAAGGCAAATGTCTATTGCCAAGATACATCAGTATCAAAACATAGGTTGTAACATTGGCAGTTGCTAATATTACATCTATAAGTGCACCAATACCCCATACATACAATACAAAACCGGTTACCACAATTACAAAAGGCAGGTAATACTTAATCCACATGGCTTTGAATGCACCACCCATTATACGTCCCGGAGATTCCAAAGGAGATGTATAATATATCCATGCTGCTTTGTATTGTTCTGTCATGTTCATATTACTCACCGCGTTCAATAATATGAATGATGTCATGTATAATAAGAACAAGTGAGACCTTGTCTGCGACATCTTTTCAAACAAATCTGCAAATGCAACATTGGTATTTAAGAACAGGTAGAAAAAATAAACAAATACATAAGCAAAACCCGGATAGACCCTCATCTTAAAAGCCCTGCTACGCGATGTCTGCAACCATGCAATAGAAAACCCAGCTTTTGATGCACTGGTACGATTGAACATGTTAGCAAGTCTGATGTATAATTTGCTTTTCCCTTCATGCTTTACTGTTTTTTTAGGCGTTGCAACCTCTACCCCATCTATTGCAGATAGCTTACGAATGAAACTTGGAGCAAAGAATTTCACAGTTACCCATAGCATGATGAATGGAGTCAACACAGCCAAGATGCTGAGCCATCCTGTACCAGCCAGTACTGCAGCTTTGGGCTGCACCCAATACCAACAAGATGCCAGCCAATATGTAGGGGTATATCTTATCCACGAAATCGTTTTGATATCAAATTGCTGAAATACCTCCTGATTGCGCATCTGCGGCATTACCATGTAGTAAGTGGTAAATACGAGTATGGAGAAGAAAATCTGGAAGTATCCTATTACATCTTTAAACTTTTCAGGTTTTGTAATCTTTAATAATAATGAGTAGCACCCCATTACAAAGAACAGACTCATCAATGTGAGGAAGAACAGTGGTACCGGGAACCACAGCGCTCCTTCCCATCCGTAGAGAATCCCCCATACTATCCATGCCATTAAAGACATAGGAAATACACTCCTGAAAAAGTAGATGAATATGTGCAAGACTCTTGAAAGAAATATAGTCCTATCGCTTACAGGCTTCGGAAATATTATCAACTTGTCGCGCGTATCTACCAATACATTTGAAAAATCGGTAACCAAACCAAATGTTAGCAAAACAGTAAGCATAGTATACAGTCCAAATAGTTTCAGATAAGGGTCTTCAAAAACTATCAATGGAAATATATACATGAAGCCTACAAAGAAGCTAAGTATGAATGCTACTGTAGATGCATACTTTATTTTCTTCTTTTTATTGGGTTGTTGCCTCCCCATTGTCAGCGGCTTTCTGTCGTCCATCTTCAGCTTTACCGTAAGTATAGCTTTCAGTTGTGTTACATCTGCCCCCATACGCCTCCACAAACCGGACGGCAACATGATGAGATACAAGAGTATTTTATTCATATTGCTGTTACAGTTGTTGCGTATTTGTATTATCTGTCATGGCAGATGCAAGGCTACCTGCTTTTTCCAAGAGGTTATCAGCCATTGTAAGTTTAGAGAATATTTGTTCGAGCGACTCTCCGCTACCTGCTCTCAATTCGGCAAACGAGCCATTGGCAATGATGGTGCCTTTGTCTATCAATACTATTGTATCAGATACCTTTTCAACCACATCCATCATGTGCGAACAGTAGAAGATGGTCTTGCCTTCCTGCTTCAGTCTTTGCAGTAGCTCTTTTACCAATATCACTGCGTTTGCATCCAGACCTGATAATGGTTCATCTAATATTACGATTGACGGATTGTGCAACAACCCACTTGCCAACAAAACTTTCTGCCTCATACCCTTAGAAAAGCTGTCCATGCGCTGATCTATGTTTTCAGACAGGCCAAATGAGTCGAGCATCTTAACCATCCTTTCTTCTATCACAGATGCTTCCATGCCATAAAGCGTACCGGTAAAATTCAGATACTCTCTCGGAGTCAGCAAATCGTACAGTTCAGCCAGTTCGGGGATGTAACCAATCATGCGTTTCACGTCCATCAAACTATCACGCAGGTTCTTACCAGCTACAATCACCTCTCCTGTATAATCCTGTATCACACCGGTCAGTACCTTCACTGTAGTAGATTTACCGGCACCATTCGGCCCAATATACCCGATTATCTGCCCTGGGTATACATCCAGATTAATATTATTAAGTACGGTTTTATCGCCGTATTGCTTTGTAAGATTCGATATTGAAATAATTGGCTCCATTATCCGTAAAATTATAATTCCTCTACACAACAACTGCTGTGCGGAGGAATAAAATAAAGTAAAATAACCCGTTTAAGGTGATATTATGCTTTTAATAGTTTGAAAGCATGCGACCATTGATTGTTGAGGAAACCCGGAATGCACCATAACATACACAGTGGTTCTATTGCTCTGCCAGCTATAGCTTTCCCCATATCTTCTACTTCCCATCCGAATTTGTCAAGTATTTCATTAACCTGTGCTTTGGCAGCTGTGTTATTGCCGCAAATAAACATACTAGGCTTACCCTCTTTGAAAGAAGGCATATACATCTGCCCACTACCAACACTATTGAATGCTTTTACAAAGTGAACCTCCGGAAAGCGAGCCTGCAAGATTTCAATAAGTGATTCATCTTTTGTAAAAAACTTTAATACCCCATCTTGTGGCGATTCCTTTGCAATCGGGTTTGTAGGGTCTATTACTGTTTTGTGGTTAAAATGCTGAGGCCCTGCAGCTTCTATTACCTCTGCGGCAATGTTGCCCTGAACTGCAAGTATCAACAAGTCACCAAATTTGGCAGCATCTTCAAAACTGCCAACACTTGCACTATTTCCATTATTTGTTTTCCAATCTGCTAGTTTTGATACATCTCTAGTACCTAACATTACTTCATGTCCAGATTTTATTAACCCACTACCTAGTGCTTTTGCAACTGCTCCAGAACCTAAAACCCCTACCTTAACCATATATTAAATATTTAATACGAATTAATTACTTTATAAAAAAATAGATTATATAGCAATAATCGGTATTTTCTTTATTAAAAACCAACTGTTGAGAGGAAAAATCTGTCTTTGCATATAGGAGTAATGCCATACATTTAATAATTTAGTGCGGACTGTACTTATTTTAATATTTTAAATGACTTTGTAAGGTTATACAAATATGAGAACAATGAAAAATTATACAAAAGCCCTACTATTATCAGTAGTATCCTGTCTGCTACTTTTCAGCCCTCAAAAAGTTGAAGCCTGCCACTTTGGTGGTGCAGATATTTATGTAACCTATTCAGGACCAGGAATAGATGGTTGTACAGGAACGACTGTTTACCAGTACGATGTAACACTTACCATATATTATGCATGTCAGACATGTTTAGTTTCAGGTGGTGGTACGATGAATGTGGCCTATTCATCTGCACTCGGTGGTGGTGGAAATGTACCATGTAATCCTTCTAAAGCAACAGCTGATACTATACATGGTTTGTGTCCTGCATTTGCTGACTCCAACAGTTGTAAAAACAGAACATCAACTGCTATTGATAACTTTCCCGCTTTTCAGGCAAGAGAATATGTTGGTACAGTAATACTGCCAAGTGCACAACCTGATTGGACATTTTCATATCAAAGTTGCTGTAGAAATAATTCAAACCTTGTTGGTGGTACTGGTAATGCTTTCTATATAGAAACGATGGTTAATAATCAAGTTAGATATAATAACAGCTCTCCTCGTTTCACAAGAAATCCGCTTCAATATATTTGTGTTAATCAACCAAACGTATATCTGACTGGTCCATTCGATGTAAATGGTGATTCATTAAGAGTAAAGAACCAACTGCCAATGAGCAACACGAATGCGTTCCTTACATACAACCCGGGATTTTCTGTAGCTGACCCTATTGGTTCTACTGCAAGCAATCCGTATTTCATGAATCCTGTTACAGGTGCTGCTACTTTTACACCAGCAAATACTAATAATCCTACACTAGATTTCCGTATTGAAGAATACGATAGGGCAACAGGGATTATGACAGGTTTTTCAATGAGAGATGTTCAGTTATCAATATTACCATGTACTGCACCACCTCCGGGTATTGATTCATTAAAACCTACACTTACTATTAATGATGGCGCATTGATAAATATGGATAACGGACAAAAAGCCATTGTTACATGTCCCGGTAATAAATTGAACTTTAGTCTGAACTCTGCCACAAAAAATCCTGCAAATATGCTTGACATGTATGCAGAGCTATCAAAAGCTCCGGGTTCTACATTTTCAGTAGTTGGTAAAGGTACTAACAACGTTACAGGTACTTTCGATTGGACTCCTACTACTGCTGATATAGGCTATCATGAAATTATTGTTACATCTGCGGATTCTAGTTGTAATCTGAATCAACCAATTGTCTTGAGATCAGTTACAGTAATTGCTATACAAGTTGTAGGAGGTTTAGATGCCGGTAAAGACCTTGCAACTTGTAAATTAAATCCTCCAGGTCGCCAGCTATATGTTAGAGGGTTTGCGAATGCACTTTTACGCGTTAAATGGACTGATATAAATGGAGGTCCTGCACAATTCATTAATTCAGATACTATATACAACCCCGTTTCTAATGCTACCCGTACTACCAATTACGTAGTGACATCTCCTGATTTGAAAGGAAATTGTAAAATATCCGACACGGTATCTGTATATCTTGACACAACCAATACATTAGATATCTTCCCTAATACGAGAAACTTCGTAATGTGTCGTCCTGATTACCTGCAATTGGATGCTTATGTAACAGGCCGTGGCCCAATAAATAATCTTAACTGCGGCATTGGCACACCTATACCATGTGCTAAACAAGACACATTGGAAACTTATGGTACACCAACATTCGGTACTGGTTTTTCATTTGATACTTTAGGTACCAATACGCCTATATTTAAAAACAGGAATGCAATAACAGGTAAATTCCAGTTTCTTATTACTAAAGAAGAGTTAAGAGAATATGGTTTACGTTCTTCAGTAATCAGCAGCCTGTTTTTCGAAACAAGTAGAAATACTGCACCAACCTATCAGTACAGCAACTTTACCATCTCAATGAAATGTGTTGATGTAAACATCAGGGAGCTGAGCAAAAGCGGTGGTTTTATTCAAGGCACTGTACCTGTATATATAGCTCCGGGTAATATTCAACTACCTGACGGATGGCATAAATTCGAATTTAACAATCCATATTCTTGGGATACTTCTAAAAATCTGTTAATCGAATTCTGTTGGAGTAATAACCCTACACCTGCAGGTCCATGTATCCCAGGTTCAGGTGAGCCTCCTGTAATGAAATATATGCCTACCACAAACCATGCTACGTTATTTTTAACATCCCCAACCCCAACTACGTCTAACTGTGCTGTTAAAAATGACCCTAACATAGAAGCTTATTTTACTCGCCCTGTATTTAAGTTCGAATACTGTCAGGCTTCTACACAGCCATTTACTTACAAATGGACTCCGGGTGAATACCTCTCTGACTCTACCATTAAGCAGCCTTTGTCTTATGTAAACAAATCTGCGTCATACGTTATGGAAACAACCGGTGAAAGTGGATGTTTGTTGCGTGATACAATAGATGTTTATGTACCTCAACACGATTTCTATGCGTTGCCAAAAGACACAGCAATATGCTTTGGTGAAACAGCACCACTGGAAATTCGTAATGGTACTTACTACCACTGGTTTGAATATGAGAATGGTGAATACAAATCTGCACACCA